>Ga0209024_1000020_pt1 | contig 437920 bp, 374 predicted proteins | sample AutmiccommunBRH5_FD_187380 | JGI IMG/M metagenome (GOLD analysis project Ga0209024, IMG submission 187380) | Deep subsurface microbial communities from Mt. Terri, Switzerland - Autotrophic microbial communities BRH/5 (SPAdes) (version 2) | ecosystem: Environmental > Aquatic > Deep subsurface >... | reverse complement strand
CCGGCATCCGCCTCTCGCAGGAAGCCGATGATCTGTTCTTCGGTAAAACGCTTCTTCACGTCCAATCTCCTTCGGATGGGGAATTGGACTCCAAACCGCGGTGTTACTCAAAACTGGGGGGACGTCGCCCAGACCGACCTGTTGGGTCAGGCAACGCGCCAGCGCTTTGATGCCCGGGGCCGGGTGATCGAGCGGATCAGCGAGTCGAGTCCGGGTGTGGTCGAGCTGACCCACCGCTACGTGTTCGACACGGGCATCGGCGGCAAGGGCCAGTTGGCGGAGGAAACCACGACCGGCCGCTACACCGCATGGACCGGTGATGCCACGCTGGCGAGCGATTTCCGACGGACGTACAGCTACGACAGCCTGGGCCGGCCGGTGGGCAGCGTGACCACCATTGACGGCACCGCCAGCGCGGGAGGCGGCGACATGAGTCTTCAGACTGGAATTTCTCGAAAATAATTGAGCCAACAACCAGCCCGCCATTCGGCGAGCTTGTTGTTGGTGGCATGGTGATCGTGCCGGTCAGCGGCCGGCTTGGGCGAGCGGCGAATCGAGCACTTCGCTGACCACGCGCTGGCGTGCCTTGTCGTTGTTGGGTGCTGCGAGCGCAGACAGTCTGTGGTTCAGCGCGCCGCTTCGATCCGTTCGAGGTCTTTGCGCAACAGGTCGTTGACCAGGGTGGACAGTTCGACGCCCTTAGCGTCGGCCAGCGCGGCGAGGCGATCCTGCACCGGATCGTCGAGATATACCGGCAGGTGCAGGCGGGCGCCTTGGCGGTAGAACTTACCGCGTTCGCCTTTCGAGAAGTCGACCTCGGCGGGCAGGTCGTTGTCGTGTGGGTGGTGGGTGTTCATGGCAGTCATCGTGGGTCGTGTGCGTACTGGTCGCGTTCGCGGCGGGTGGCGGGGCGTGCGGAGATGATTCGCACGCGGGCGGCGTTGGTGCCGGTGACCTGGTAAGTGTGGGCCACAGCGAGCAGCGTACCCTGCCGCGAGCAGCCGAGGGTGAACCAACGCTCCTCATTGTCACTGTGAGCGGCATCAAACACGGTCAGGGCCAGGGGATCGAGCAGTACGGTGGCGGCTTCGGCAAAGCCAACGCCGTGCTTGGCACGGTTGCGGCGGGCCTTGGCCGGGTTCCAGGCGATCTCCAGATCGGGCGCGCTCATGAGGCATTGACATCTATAACCAAGGGTCGAAAACCGAGGGACACGCCTTTCATCCTAGCATCGCCGGGTCACATGCGCGCACAACCTAAGTGGCTCGATTGCCCTTCCCCGGGGCGGTTCAAACCCAGGCCCACAGTTCATTTGACAGACCCGTATCAGTGGGAATAACACCCCCGATCAGCGCTCAACCCAGCATCGCGCCGCGGATGGCGAAAAAGATGACGGCGGCCATGCCGGCAGAGGCCGGGACGGTGATGATCCAGGCGGCTATGACGCGGGTCACCACTGAGCGTTTGACCAGGTCGGCGCGATAGACCCGATTGAGGGTCTTGCGTTCGGCTTTGCTTATCACGCCTACGCCCGCCTTTGTCTTGCGTTTGAGGTCTTGCAGCATTTTCCCCTTCTGCTTCATGGATGCCTGCTCGAACTCGGCAAGAAAGGACTCCACGGCATCGACATCGGTTTCCTGCGCTTGATGGTGCAGTTCGATTTCCTGGATGATGCGGTCGTAGTTGGCGCGCAGGATTTCGCGAAGGAATCCGACTCCGAAAACCGCGCCGATGGTGACGTGAGTCGTGCTGATCGGCAGGCCCATCTGCGAGGCGATGATCACCGTCACCGCAGCGGCCATGACGATGCAGTAGGCGCGCATCGGGTCGATGTCGGTGATTTCGCTGCCTACGGTGCGGATCAGCCGTGGCCCGTAAAGCGCCAGGCCGACGGCCAGTCCGATGGCGCCGATAGCCAGCACCCACAGGGGTACGGCCGCCTTGCCGTGGATCCCGGATGTCATCAAGGCGTCGTAAATGGCGGCCAGCGGGCCCACGGCGTTGGCGACATCGTTGGAGCCGTGGGCGAAGCTGAGCAGCGCGGCGGCGAATACCAGCGGCGCGTTGAACAAACCGTTGACGCCCTCCTTGTCGTTGCTCAGCTGGCTTGCCCGTACCGCGATGCGGCTACGCATCCAGAAGTAGGTTGCCAGCGCCGCGATCGCGCCCGCCAGCAGGGCCATCGAGGCCGATACGTGGATCAACTGGCGCAGGCCCTTCAGCAACAGATAGCTGACAAACGCCCAGGCCATGAGCCCCAGGAGCACCGGCACCATCCGCTGCGCGGCGGCCATCAGGTCGCTCTGGTAGGTGATGCTGCGCTTGGCGACGTAGAGAAGAAAAGCGGCCACCATTCCGCCGAACAAAGGCGAAATCACCCAGCTGGCGGCGATGTTCGCCATGGTGCCCCAGTTGGCCACATCCCAGCCGGCTGCGGCCACGCCGGCACCCAGTACGCCGCCGACGATGGAATGGGTGGTCGATACCGGCGCGCCCATGAATGTCGCCAGGTTCAGCCACAGCGCGCCGGCCAACAGGGCGGCCATCATCAGCCAGACGAAGGTGATTGAATCGGCGATCCGCGTCGGATCGATGACGCCGCTCTTGATGGTGCTCACCACCTCGCCGCCGGCGATCAGTGCGCCCAGCGCTTCGAAAACGGCGGCGACCGCGATGGCCATGGTCATCGTCATCGCCCGCGCTCCGACCGCCGGGCCGACGTTGTTGGCGACATCGTTGGCGCCGATGTTCATCGCCATGTAGGCGCCGATTCCGGCGGCGACCACCAGGGTGATGCTGATATGGCCGAAACCGACCCAGGCGAACAGCATCACGGCCAGCAGGAATGCGGAGGCCAGGCCCAGGCGCAATGGGCTGAAGCGAAGGGGTTCTGAGATCTCGGTCACGTTGGGCCGGGCTCTGGACGTAAGGGGCGATTGTAGCCGCCATGGCGGAAGGCGGCAGCGGAGTCGTGCATCAGCTGCTGGAGAGTTTGCGCAACCGGTATGCCGCCGTGTGCAGTCGGGTGACGCCTGCTTCCCGGAAGCCGCTTTCACGGGCGAGGATGTCGCGCCGATCCTGGAAGCTGACCCGCCATTGCGGTTCGAAAAGCCGGTGAATCTCGGCTTCGTCCACGCTGAACGGCGGGCCTTGCTTTTCGGCGCTGGGGTATTCGAGGGTGATCAGCAGGGTGCGGCAACCGAGGGGAAGGAGGCCGAGCACGTGGTTGACGTAGCGGCGGCGCAGGTCGGGCGGCAGCGCGATCAGGGCGGCGCGGTCGTAGCAGGCGGTGCAGTCGGACAGGTCGGCGTCGGTCAGGTCGAAGGCATCGCCGGCCCAGAGCTCAATGGCGCCGGCACGGTAGCGACGAAAGGCGCCGTTGTTGTCGACGGTCGGCGTCAGGCCACGCTCGGCGAAGAACGCCTCGCAGGCCTCGGGCGCGAGTTCCACCCCGAAGACCTGGTGGCCCTGGTCGGCCAGCCATGCCATGTCCAGGCTCTTGCCGCACAGTGGAACGAACACCCGGCAATCGGGCGCGACGCTGAGCACCGGCCAGTGGCGAACCAGCAGACGGTTCGCTTCCGGCTGATGCCAGCCGGTCCGGCCTTCAGCCCAGCGGTGCTGCCAGAATGTCGGCTCCATCAGCCGGCCGCTATGCCGTCCACGCGCTGGAGCCCGCGTGGCAGCAGGTGGCCGCGGCTGGCCCGGGCGCCGTGATAGCTCTGCAGGTCGCGCCAGCTGAGCGTGAGCTTTCGGCCGCCGCAATACAGGGTCACCTCGCCGCCCTCGCGCACGGCGGCAACGGCCACTACGCGCTCGTCGCCGGATTTCAGCTTGGCCGGCGGAATCTGCACGATCTTGTTGCCCTTGCCTTTGTCCAGTTCGGGCAACTCGGCGATCGGGAAACACAGCAAGTGGCCGGCCGAGGTGACCGCAACCACCCAATCGCTGTCCGGATTGGTTACCGCAGCCGGTATCAGCACGTCGCCATCGCCGGGGTTGAGCAGAGCCTTGCCGGCCTTGTTGCGGCCAACGAAGTTCTCGAACCGGGTAACGAAACCATAGCCGTGGCTGCTGGCCAGCAGGAAACGCTGATCGGGCTCGGCCACGGTGACGCCGACGAATCGGGCGCCAGCGGGCAGGGTGAAGCGGCCGGTCAGCGGCTCGCCGTTGCCACGCGCCGACGGCAGGCTGTGGGCGGCGGTCGAGTAGGCGCGTCCGGTGCTGTCGATGAAGGCGGCCTGTTGCGTGCTGCGCCCGCGCGCGGCGTGCAGCAGGGCATCGCCTTCGCGGTAGGTCAGGCTGGCGGCATCGACTTCGTGGCCCTTCGCGGCGCGCACCCAGCCCTTCTGGGACAACACGACCGTGACCGGCTCGCTAGGCACCAGGTCGGTTTCCGACAGCGCCTGTGCGGCCTCGCGGACCACCAGCGGCGAGCGCCGGGCATCGCCGAACTTGCTGGCGTCGGCGATCAATTCGTCGCGGATCAGTTTCTTCAGCCGGGCTTTCGATCCGAGCGTGGCGATCAGCGATTTCTGCTCGGCGGCCAGTGCGTCCTGCTCGCCACGAATCTTCATTTCCTCGAGCCGGGCCAGCTGCTTGAGCTTGGTTTCGAGGATGTAGTCGGCCTGGGTTTCGCTCAGCTCGAAGCGCTGCATGAGTACCGGCTTGGGTTCGTCCTCGGCGCGGATGATGCGGATGACTTCGTCCAGGTTCAGGAAGGCGATCAGCAGGCCTTCGAGCAGGTGCATTCGCCGCTCGACCTTGTCCAGCCGATGCTGCAAGCGACGGGTGACGGTATCGGTGCGGAACACCAGCCATTCGGACAGGAACGATTTGAGGTTCTTGACCTGCGGTCGGCCGTCGAGCCCGATGATGTTGAAGTTGACCCGGTAGCTGCGCTCCAGATCGGTGGTGGCCAGCAGGTGATTCATCAGGCCATCGAAGTCGACCCGGTTCGAACGCGGCACCAGAACCAGGCGCACCGGCGTTTCGTGGTCCGATTCGTCGCGCAGGTCTTCGAGCCATGGCAGCTTTTTGGCCCGCATCTGCTGGGCGATCTGCTCCATGATCTTGCTTGGGCTGACCTGGTGGGGCAGGGCGGTGATCACGATGTTCTGGCCGTCGCGCGCCCAGGTGGCCCGTGCCCGAACGCTGCCGTGGCCGGTTTCGTAGATCGCGCGCAGGTCGGCGGCCGGGGTGATGATTTCGGCGGTGGTCGGAAAGTCCGGACCGCGCACGTGCTCGCACAGATCCGCGACGCTGGCGTCCGGGTCGTCCAGCAGCCGCACGCAGGCGCTGACCACTTCATTGAGGTTGTGCGGGGGCACATCGGTGGCCATGCCCACGGCGATGCCGGTGGTGCCGTTGAGCAGCAGATGCGGGATGCGCGCCGGCAGCCAGCCGGGTTCCTGGAGGGTGCCATCGAAATTGGCATTCCAGTCCACGGTGCCGTGAGCCAGCTCGGAGAGCAGCAGTTCGGCGAACGCGGTGAGCTTGGATTCGGTGTAGCGCATCGCGGCGAACGACTTGGGGTCGTCGGACGAGCCGAAGTTGCCCTGGCCGTCGATCAGCGGATAGCGGTAGGAAAACGGCTGTGCCATCAGCACCAGTGCTTCGTAACAGGCACTGTCGCCGTGCGGGTGGAACTTGCCAATCACGTCGCCCACGGTGCGTGCCGACTTTTTGGGCTTGGCGCTGGCGCCCAGGCCCAGCTCGCTCATCGCATAGATGATCCGGCGCTGCACCGGTTTCAGGCCGTCGCCGATGAACGGCAGGGCGCGGTCGAGGACCACGTACATGGAGTAGTCCAGATACGCGCGTTCGGCGTATTCGAGCAGGGGAATCTGTTCGAAACCATGGAAGCTGGGGCGGGTCAGGTCGGTCATTGGGCTGTTTCGGGGGTGCCAAGCCGGCCATTGTAGAGAATGACGGCAGCCGGAGTGGAGTGCTGCGCGTCAATCCGGACACGCGCGGCGGGAGCGGCCCCGAAATGGCCTTGAATCGGCCCAGAATCGACCCGCTCCGCGCCCGGTCGCCGCCCTCGGCTGCTATGCTTTCGCCTTTCCGGTTTGCGCCATGCCCAGCCCCCACATCCCTTCCCGCGCCCGCTTGACCTTGCTGCTGGGTGCCTTGGCGATGTTCGGCGCGTTCTCGATCGACACCGTGTTTCCGGCGTTTCCGGCCATGGCGTCGGGCCTCGGGGTCAGCAAGCTGGCCATGCAGCAGGTGATCAGCGTTTACATGGCGGCCTATGCCGGAATGAGCCTGTTCCACGGCGCGATTTCCGATGCCATCGGCCGTCGGCCGGTGCTGCTGGCTGGCGTGTCGGTTTTCGTGCTCGCCTCGATCGGCTGTGCGCTGGCGCCGACGTTCGGTTGGTTGCTCGCCTTCCGCGCGCTGCAGGGGCTGTCCGCTGGCGTGGGCTTGATCGTCGGCCGTGCCGTGGTGCGCGATCTCCTGGAAGGTGAGCACGCGCAGCGGTTGATGAGCCACATCAGCATGATTTTTGGATTGGCGCCGGCCATTGCGCCGATGATCGGCGGCTGGATCATCGCCTTCGCTGACTGGCGGGCGATATTCTGGTTTCTGGTGGCGTTCGGGGCGGCGATCCTGCTGTTGGTGACCTGGGTGCTGCCCGAAACCCACCCGGCCGCCAATCGTGTGCCGTTCAACGCCGGCACGGTGTGGCGTACCCAGCGCGGCATGTTGGTCAACGCCACCTTCGTCCGCCTGGCCCTGGTGGTGACCTTCAATTTCGCGTCGTTGTTCCTGTATATCGCCTCGGCGCCGGCGTTCGTCATGGATCACATGGGCCTCAACGAACAGCAGTTCGCCTGGTTTTTCGTGCCGACCATCGGCGGCATGATGCTGGGGGCATTCACCTCTGGAAGACTGGCCGGCAAGCTCCACGCACAGACCCTCGCCAGGATCGGTTTTTCCGTCTGCCTGGCGTCGGTTGCCCTGAATCTGGGTTACAGCGCATGGGTCGACTCGCCGCAGGCGCCGTGGGCGGTGTTGCCCATGATGGTCAATGCCTTCGGCGTGGCGCTGGTGTTCCCGGTGATGACGCTGGCCATGCTGGACATGTATCCGCGCCAGCGCGGGGCGGCGTCCAGCATGCAGGCGTTCATCAGCCTGGGCTTCAATGCACTGGTGGCCGGTGTGCTTGCCGCGTGGGTAAGCCACTCGATCCTCTGGCTGGCGGCTGGCTCGGCCGTCCTCTCGCTACTGGGCTGGGTGCTTTGGCTCGGCTACCGGCCGAGGTGCGAACCCCGAATACCTGAGCCGCCGCAGGTGGCCTGAGCGCGATTGCGACCGCCCGGTTCAGAGCTGTGGCGGTCTGTGCTCGAGGGATGCCTCCACTTTTGCCGTCCGCCGCTCGCAGTCGGTTACGTCCAGCGGAAACTTCAAGCGGCGGAAAAACCCCATTTCGTCGCCATCCATGTGCGCTGCAACGGCTTCGTTCAATCGTTGGCAGGATTGCATCATTTTCTGCTCCTCGCGCATGAGCCGCTGATAACGACGAGGGTGGGACTGTTCGATGTCGGGAAGCGTCATCATCAACCGGCTCTGGACGGCGTTGTGCCGGCGGAAGACCTGCTCGGTGTAGTCGCGAAATTCCGCCCGGTCCATGTAGTCGATCTCGGGCCCACTGGGCTGATTGAACACCAGCGTGCCGCAGCCGGCGACCACGGCCAGAATCGGCAGGGCGATCGCAGATCGGACGGCGAGCAGGGGTTTGATATTTCCGGAAGTCATGCTGGCATGCTGTCACGGCCACGGCTGGATGCGTGAAAATTTCATGAACTTAAGCCTCGATCGCCGGTCTGACCGCTGAGCGGATGCCCCCTGCCGGCTGGTTTTATGCTTTTGAATCAGACCTGTCCGACGTTGCCAATGTCGCAATTTGCGGGGATCATCCGGGTACGGATCACGGTGCGCGGCGATCGAGGGTGCACCACGCCTTAAGGAGAACGAACGCGGTGAGCGCGATATGCGGCAATTCCACGGAGATTTCGCCCGGCGCGGGCTCGCTGGACGAGGCGCTCGACTTTCAGCGGCAGATTCTGCCGGAGGTGTCTCGTACCTTCGCGCTCACCATCCCGCAGTTGCCGTCCGGCCTTCGGGAAGCAGTGGTCAATGCCTATCTGCTTTGCCGGATAGCGGACACCATCGAGGACGAGCCGGAGCTGCCGCCCGAGGCCAAGGCGCTGTTTCACGAGCGATTTGTCGCCGCGATCGACGGGCTTTATCCGCCCGCCGAGCTGGCTTCGAAGCTCGCACCCCGGTTGTCGGGCAGCACCCTGGCATCCGAGAAGCGGCTGGTCGAAAACCTGGACCAGGTTCTGCGTTGCACCTTCGAGCTTGCGCCGGGGCAACGTAGAGCGATGCGCGACTGCGTGGCGATCATGTGCCGGGGCATGGGCCAGTATCAGCGCACCACGACCCTGGACGGCCTCGATGATCAGTCGGACATGGACCGTTACTGCTATTTCGTGGCCGGCGTGGTCGGCGAAATGCTGACCGAGCTGTTCGCCAGCCACAGCCCGGAAATCGCCGCCCGGCGGCCGCAATTGATGGCCTTGGCGACCAGCTTCGGTCAGGGTCTGCAGATGACCAACATCCTCAAGGACGTTTGGGATGACCGCCAGCGCGGCGTTTGCTGGTGGCCGCGCGATGTTTTCGAACAGGAGGGGATTTCCCTGCTGTCACTTCAGGCAGGCAGAAGCGACTCGGGCTATCGCCGGGCACTCGATCGCCTCATCGGAGTCGCCCACGGCCATCTCGACAATGCGCTGCGCTACGCGCAACTGATTCCCCGCAACGAAGTCGGCATCCGACGCTTCTGCGTGTGGGCGGTGGGACTGGCGCTGATGACCCTGAAGAACATCCATCGCCGACCCGAGTACCAGGACGGCCAGGATGTGAAGGTCAGTCGGCGGCAGGTAAAACAGTTCATTGCGACGACTTCGGTCGCGGTGCGCAGCAACGCCATGATCCGGGGCATGTGCGGCTGGATAGCGCGCGGCCTGCCGGTCAGCGCGGTCGACGGAGCTGCGCTGCCGTCGGACTGGCCGCAGGCGGCCAATGTCCGCTAGCGCGAATCGCCATTGGTATTTCGAAACACACAACGAAGGTTCATGAACGCATGACCATGGAACATTCAGCGGTATCGGTTTCCGATGCCGAAACCCGGACCGGCCCTGCCGCTGACCGGCGCCGGGGCAGCGCCCAGGACAGCGATCGCGTCGATGCGCTGGGCAGCTGGCGTGGAAAGGTCGAAGCCGCGCTGCGTCAAGCCATTGCCGGGCTGCTGGCGCGCCAGCAGGCCGACGGGCACTGGTGCTTCGAGCTCGAGGCCGACTGCACCATCCCTGCCGAATACATTCTGCTGCTGTATTTCATCGGTGAGTCGAAACCCGGGCTGGAAAGGAAGCTGGCCAACTACCTGCGCCTGCGACAGGGGGCCGACGGCGGTTGGCCGCTTTATCACGCTGGCGCCATGGACATCAGCTGTTCGGTCAAGGCCTATTACGCGCTCAAGCTGAGTGGCGACGATCCGCAGGCGCCGCATATGGTGAAGGCGCGTGCCGCAATACTGAGTCGCGGTGGCGCGGCGCGCGCCAATGTGTTCACCCGCATTGCGCTGGCGACATTCGGACAGGTGCCGTGGCGGGCGGTGCCCTATATTCCGCCGGAGATCATGCTGCTGCCGCGCTGGTTTCCGTTTCACCTCAGCAAGGTGGCCTACTGGTCGCGGACCGTGATGGTGCCTCTGTTCGTCATCTGGGCGTTCAAGCCCAAGGCCGCCAATCCGCGCGGTGTTGGCGTGGCCGAGCTGTTCACCCGGCCGCCGGAGCAGGAGCGTGACTATTTCCCAGTCAGATCGCCGCTCAATCAGGGGCTTTTATGGCTGGAGCGAAGTGCGCGGCTGATGCTCGATCCGCTGGTGCCGCGCTTTGTCAGGCGCGAGGCGCTGAGCCGCGCGGAGACCTGGATCACCGAGCGGCTCAATGGCGAGGACGGCCTGGGCGCGATCTTTCCGGCCATGGTGAATGCCTATCTGGCCTTGCGCTTGCTCGGATACGCGGCAGATCACCCGCTGCTGGTCACTGCGCGAAAAGCGATCGACAAGCTTCTCATCGAACAGGACGACGTCGCCTATTGCCAGCCGTGCGTTTCGCCGGTGTGGGACACCGGCCTGGCCTGTCTTGCCCTGCAGGCGGCACAGGGGCAGACCACACAGGAGCCCGGGCTCGACGATTCCATCGGTCGCGCGCTGGACTGGTTGGCCGAGCGGCAGATTCCCGATGAGCCGGGCGACTGGCGCGATGCCCACCCCGGCCTGGCTGGCGGCGGATGGGCGTTTCAGTATTCCAACCCGCACTATCCAGACCTCGACGACACCGCCGTGGTGGCTTGGGCGATGAATCAATCGGCGGCGCGGTCGCGCTACGCTCGCGCCGTGGAGGTCGCCGGAAACTGGTTGGTCGGCATGCAGTCGAGCAATGGCGGATTTGCTGCCTTCGACAACGACAACACCTGCTATTACCTCAACCAGATTCCATTCGCCGATCACGGCGCGCTGCTCGATCCGCCCACTGCCGATGTCAGTGCCCGTGTGCTGGCCCTCCTGGGTCGGCTGAAGCGGCCCGGGGATGCGCCAGCGGTGCAGCGCACACTGGATTATCTGCGTGCCGAGCAGGAGGCCAACGGTGCCTGGTTCGGACGCTGGGGTACCAACTACGTGTATGGCACCTGGTCGGTATTGACGGCATTGGAACAGGCCGGGATCGACATGCAGCAGGACTGGATCCAGCGGGCGGCGGACTGGCTCGAATCGGTGCAGCGCGACGACGGAGGCTGGGGCGAAAGCAACGACTCTTATGCCGATACGCGTCTGGCTGGACAGGCGGCCTACAGCAGTGCGCATCAAACGGCGTGGGCCGTGCTGGCCCTGCTGGCCAGCGGGCGCGCGGATCGGGACGCGGTGGCTCGTGGCATTGACTGGCTGGTCGAGCACCAGGATGCCGACGGGCTGTGGCAGGAGCCCTGGTACACCGCGCCCGGCTTCCCCCGGGTGTTTTATCTCAAGTATCACGGCTACGCCTGTTACTTCCCGACCTGGGCGCTGGCCCGCTACCGGCAGGTCAGCAGCATCCGGCATTGAGCATTTTCGGCATCGTCTGCGCGCTGGACTGGGAGGCGGATTGTCTGCCGTCCGGTCATTCGGCTGTCCGCGCGATCACCAGTGGGATGGGTGCCTCGTCGGCCGCAGCGGCGGCTGGGCAGCTGATTGCATCGGGCGCCCGGGCGCTGGTCAGCTTCGGGAGCGCCGGCGGCCTCGACCCGGCGCGCCGTTCGGGCGACATCCTGCTTCCTGCGCTGGTGCGCACGGCAGCGGGACAGGAGATCGGGTGCGATGTGAATTTTCGCGAGGCCTTGGCCGCGCGGCTGGCTGAGAGTCGCATCGCGGTGTGCGCCGATGCCCTGATACAGGTTGATGCTGCGCTGGGAACGCCGGCCGAAAAGGCAAGACTGTTCGACAGTCAGTGTGGACAGAACGCGGCTGCGGCGGACATGGAAAGCTGGGCCGTTGCCGAGGTGGCGCAGGCGGCAGGATTGCCGTTCGTCGCCGTGCGCGCGGTGCTTGACGAGGCGGGCCAGGGTCTGCCCGATGATCTGCTGAGCGCGGTCGATCAGCGTGGCAGGCCGGTTTCGTCCAGATTTGTGCTGGCCCTTCTGGGGCGCCCGGCCTTGATTGGCGACCTCTGGCGGCTGGCTGCCGCCCGGCGGCGCGCCGCGGCCAGTTTGCGCGTGGCCGGCCAGGCGCTCGCCGGGCTGCTGGCAAACCCGGGCTGATCGGCCCTCATCGGCGATTCATGGCCAGGGCTGCGCAGGTAGCCATAATGCGTTTGAAATCATCCTCACTGTGGAGTCTTCGATGAAACCACTGATCGCTTTGCGCCGACTGGCATGGCTCGGCATGGTGGCATTCTCTTTCGCGTGGGCGCAGGACGGTGCGGCGCCGGCCGATGCCAGCGGACCGGAGGTGGTGCACTCGCTGGAGCGCGCCCTGATCGATTCGATGAAGGCCGGTGGGGCGCTGAGCTTCGAGCAGCGCTACGCGCGGCTGGAGCCGGTGATCGTGCGAAGCCTCGACGTAGCGCGCATGGCCAGATTCATCTTCGGATCGAAGTGGCGCGAGTTCACGGCAGAGGAGCAGGATCGGTTTCTCGAAGCGTTTACCGAGCTGAGCGTGAGCACCTATGCCGCCCGATTCGATGAGCACAAGGGCGAGCGGTTCGACCCGGTCTCCGAGACCGGGCAGGGCGATGACCGCATGCTGATTCGCAGCCAGTTCACCAAGGGCAGTGGAGATACCGTGGCGTTCGACTACATGCTGATGCGCGCCGATGGTCAATGGCGCGTGGTCAATATTCTGGCCGACGGCATCAGCGACCTGGCGCTCAAACGCTCGCAGTACGGCGCGCTTCTTGCCAAGGGCGGCATGACAGCGGTGCTGGCCAGTATCGACCGGCAGATAAAACGCCTGCATGAGCGCTGATCCGCTTGCGCACAGGCCCGGAATTCCGGTCTACGTCGAGCGTTGGCTGGCGCTGGTAACCCGTCGGCCGTGGGTGGTGCTGGTGGTCGTGTTGCTGATCGCGGCTGCGAGTCTGGCCATTGCCTCGCGTCAGCTCGGGGTGAATACCGATCCGGCTGATCTGCTGGATCGCGATCTGCCGTTTCAGGATGTCCGCGCCCGGGTCGGGGCGGCGTTTCCGCTGATGGACAATACGCTGCTGCTGGTCGTCGAGGCACCCGCGCCCGAGCAGGCGCGCGCTACGGCCGAGCAGCTTTCGGAACGGCTTGGCGAGATGCCGGAGGTGTTCAGTGCGGTCGACTGGCCGGCCGGCGATCGGTTTCTTCGGGACAACGGTCTCTTGCTGAGGTCCTCGGCCGACCTGGACCGCCTGGCCGATCAACTCGGCCAGGCCCAGCCGATGCTGGCCCGGCTGGCTCGGTCGCCGACAGTCCCCGGGCTGTTCGGGCTTCTTGGCGAAGTGGCCGATAATCGCGACGCGATCGAGCTCGACCTCGATCCGGTGTTCGATTCGATAGCCGATGGCATCGAAGCAAGCCTTGCGGGCGACGACCGGCCGCTATCCTGGCAGCGCTTGCTGACGCCGGCCGAGACCGCTGCCGACTCCGCTGGGCCAGCCCGCGAAGTGCTGCTGGTGCAGCCGGTTCTGGATTTCGGGAAGGTCATGGCGGGACGCGACGCGGTGCTGGCTGCGCGCGCGCTGCGCGCGGACATGGGGCTGTCCGGTGGCCCGGTCCGGATGCGGATCACCGGCAGTGTTGCCCTGGCCTACGAGGAACTGCAAAGCGTCATCGCCGGCGCCAGTCTGGCGGGTCTGCTGGCGCTGATTTTCGTTACCGTGATGATGTACGTCGGGCTGCGCTCGCTGCGGCTCGTGCTGGTGGCGTTGCTGAGTCTTGCCGTCGGGCTGTCGATCACCCTGGGATTTGCCACCCTGGCGATTGGCCATCTGAATCTGATTTCTGTCGCCTTCACGGTGCTCTATGTCGGCCTGGGGGTGAATTACGCCATCCATCTTCTGCTGCGCTACCGGGAAGGGCTGGTCCGTGGATTCGTGCGCGAAGACGCCGTGGTTTACTCCGGCACCCACCTGCTCGGTGCGCTGGCGCTGAGCGCGGCGACCACGGCGATCGGATTCTTCGCCTTCGTCCCCACCAGCTATGCCGGCGTGGCCGAGCTGGGCTTGATCGCCGGTGTCGCGATGGGGATCACCTTCGCGATCAGTTACACCTTGGTGCCGGCGGTGCTGAGCCTCATTCCGCCACCGGACAAACTTCAGCGCGATAGCGTGGCGGTGCTGCCGGTGTGGCTACTGGATATTCCGTTGCGACATCCGATTGCGGTGCGTTGGGCGGCAGTGGCGCTTGCGGTGATCGGCCTGATTGCCGCCAGCCAGCTGCGCTTCGACAGCGACCCGCTGAATCTGCGCGATCCCGAGTCCGAATCGGTGCTCGCGCTGCGCGATCTGCTGGCCGGACGCGCGACCGGGCATCGCAACCTGCAGGCCATCGCTCCGGATCGCGCCACTGCCGAACAGATGTCCGCCGCACTTGCGGCACTGCCGTCGGTGGACCGCGCGGTGACCCTGCTCAACTTCGCGCCCAAGGGTCAGGATGACAAGCTGCTTCAGATCGAAGAGATCCGCTGGCTGCTCGGCCCGGACATCCTGGCCGCCGAGTGGGCGAGCCGACCGGCGGGGGTCGATGCGGTGTCCGACGCGATCGCTGACCTGCGTCCGGCGCTCGATGACATCGACGACGCTGCCGGCGATGGCGCAGAGCGGCTGTCCTCGGCGCTGGCAGCATTGGACGATCGCCTGCAAAGCGAGTCGTCCGCCGATCGCGACGCCCTGGCGATCGGCCTGCATCGGCAACTGCTGTCACTGCTGCCCGCCGCCCTCGAACCGCTGGGTCAGGCGCTGTCGGTCGACCGCCCCGTCGCTCTGGACGATCTGCCCGCGGCGCTGCGCTCGCGCTGGCTGAGTCCGGCCGGGGACTGGCTGATTCAGATTTTTCCGGCCGGCGACCTGTCCGAGGCTGGTGAGCGTGATCGCTTCCTGCGCGATGTGCGCGCCGTGGCGCCTGCCGTCAGCGGCATGCCGGTGATTCAGCTGGAGTCGGGCCGAGCCATTACCAGCGCGTTTCAGCAGGCGCTGGCGCTGGCCTTGATCGGCATTGCGTTGCTGCTGCTGGTTTTGCTGCGCAGCGTGAAGATGACGGTGTGGATCATGCTCCCGCTGTTGCTGGGCGGGCTGCTGACGGCCGCTGCGATGGTTTCGCTGGATATTGCCTTCAACTTTGCCAATGTCATCGCCTTGCCGCTGTTGCTGGGGGTGGGCGTGGACAACGGCGTTCATATGGTCTATCGGCACCGGGCTGGCGATTTGCCGGGTGGCAACGTGCTGCGGTCGGCAACCGCGCGCGGCATCGTATTCGGGGCCTTGACCACGATCGTCAGCTTCGGAAATCTCGCCTTTTCGCCGCACGCAGGCACGGCCAGCATGGGCCTCGTGCTGGCGGTCGGGCTGGCGCTGATGGTGCTCGCCACATTGATCGTCCTGCCTGCGCTGCTCAAGCGGGCATGACGAGCAGCGATCCGACAGTCCGGCCGGTAATTGGGTCCCGACGCTTGGGCTTCGGCCTGTATGCGCTCGCCGGACTGGCGCTGGGAGGGGTGCTGCTGGCCTTTCTGTTCAAGCAGTTGGGTGCTGCGGCGAGCTGGACCGGCCTGCTGGCAGTCTGGCCGGCCAGCCTGATGGTACTGCCGTGGTTCCTGCTGCCGCTGGCCGCGGCCTGGCTGTCCTGGCGCTGTCTGCTTCCGGCGCGGAGCGCGCCAGCTGCCCGGCGCGGTCTGTACCTGACCTGGGTCGGGCTGGGCGTGAACTGGCTGCTGCCGGTGGCGATGATCGGCGGCGAGGTCGTCAAGATGCGGCTTGCCCTGGCCAAAGGTATGCGCGCCGCGCCGCTGATAGCCAGCCTGGTTGCCGACAAGACCGCACAGGTCGCCACCCAACTGGTCTACACGCTTCTCGGGCTGGGTCTGGTGGTGGTCCTGGGCGGTCGACTGGTCGGCAGTCTGCAAGCCTTACTTGGACTGATGCTGTTTTCGGCTGGCGTGTACGGCTTTTACCGCATTCAGCGCGGCGGCTTGTTCACCGGTCTGAGCAGGCGGCTGGGCGCACTGGCGGGGTCGGCGCCGGGTAGTGGACGGTTTTCCGCCTCGCGCGCCGACGCCGCGCTTCGCCGGATTTACCGGCAGCGACGGGCGTTTTGGGCGGCGCTGGCCTGGCGGATGCTGTTCCGCCTGTTGCTGGCCTTTGAAATCTGGCTGGCGTTCTACTGGCTCGGCCAGCCCGTGGGCATTCTGGAGGCGATTGCCATGGAGAGTCTCGCCCAAGGCGCCCGGGCAGCGGCATTCTTCATTCCCGCCGGTATCGGCGCCCAGGAGGGTGGGCTGGTGGCTGCCGGCCTGTTGCTGGGCCTGCCGGGTGAAGTCCTGCTGTCGGCGGCGCTGGTGAAGCGGGTTCGTGAGCTGGTGGTCGGCGGCGGCGCTCTGGTCGCCTGGCATCTGGATGAAATGAACCTGGCCTGGCGCCGGCACAGGGAAGTTGGCTGAATCCCAGCTTTGGAATCCGCCCGCGAGAGGCGGCTCGATACGGTTTTCCAACGATCCGAAATGGCCGGTCGAACACGACGGTCGCCGCTCATCGAGTGTGATCACGGCGCAAAAGGGCTGGCGCGGAGCTCCGTCCGGCGGTAGAATTCCCGCTCGCCTGAATCCCTTGACTGCCCCTTCGGACCCGCGTTGGCGTGTCCGAGGGTCTGCGCGCACCCGCGACGGCCCCAGGCAGGGCTCCACAACTTTGGCGAGTACTCCGTGACGCAAGCTGCCATCCTTGTCCTCGAAGACGGAACCGTGTTCGAGGGCGTTTCCGTGGGTACTTCAGGCCTGCGGGTCGGTGAAGTGGTGTTCAACACCGCGATGACCGGCTACCAGGAAATCCTCACCGACCCCTCGTATGCGCGGCAACTGGTCACTTTGACCTATCCGCACATTGGCAACACTGGCTGTACCGGGATCGACGACGAGTCGGACGCAGTGCACGCCGCCGGCTTGATCGTCCGCGATGTACCGCGCAGGCCCAGCAACTGGCGCAGTCAGATTTCGCTGCCCGATTGGCTGCGCAGCAACAACGTGGTGGCCATATCCGACATCGACACCCGCAAGCTGACCCGATTGCTGCGCGAGCGCGGCTCGTCGAGCGGCGCACTGATGGCCGGCAGCATCGATGTGTCGGTTGCCCTGGAGGCGGCGCGCAAGTTTCCGGGTCTCAAGGGCATGGACCTGGCTCGGGAGGTGACCACCGGACAGCCTTATGCCTGGACCGAGGGTTCGCTGGATCTGGATACCGGCCGATTCGCGACGGCTGCCGGCCGGTTCCGCGTGGTGGCCTACGATTTCGGCGTCAAGCGCAACATCCTGCGCATGCTGGCCGAACGCGGCTGCGAGCTGACCGTGGTGCCGGCCACCACGCCAGCGCGCGAGGTTCTGGCAATGAATCCCGACGGCGTGTTCCTGTCCAACGGGCCGGGCGACCCGGAGCCCTGCGACTACGCCATCGCGGCCATTCGCGAGCTGATCGCCGCCAGGGTGCCGATGTTCGGCATCTGTCTGGGCCACCAGCTGTTGGCGCTTGCCGCTGGCGCGCGAACGCTGAAAATGAAGTTCGGCCATCACGGGGCCAATCATCCGGTCCAGGATCTCGACTCCGGACGGGTGATGATCACCAGCCAGAACCATGGTTTCGCGGTCGACGAGTCGAGCCTGCCGGCCGACGCGCGGGTCAGTCATCGTTCGCTGTTCGATGGCTCCAATCAGGGCATCGCGCTCACCGATGCGCCCGCCTTCGGTTTCCAGGGCCATCCCGAGGCCAGTCCCGGGCCGCACGATGTTTCGCCACTTTTCGACCGGTTCGTTGCGCTGATGGAGGCGCGTTGATATGCCCAAGCGCACTGATCTGAAATCCATCCTCATCATTGGCGCCGGCCCGATCGTCATCGGACAGGCCTGCGAATTCGACTATTCCGGCGCGCAGGCCTGCAAGGCCCTTCGCGAAGAGGGCTATCGGGTCGTTCTGGTCAACTCCAACCCGGCCACCATCATGACCGACCCGGCCACCGCCGATGCGGTCTACATCGAGCCGATCAACTGGCGCACGGTGGAAAAGATCATCGCCAAGGAGCGGCCGCAGGCACTGCTGCCCACCATGGGCGGACAGACGGCGCTCAATTGCGCGCTCGATCTGGCCGACAACGGCGTTCTGGAAAAGTATGGCGTCGAGCTGATCGGGGCTTCGCGCGAGGCGATCCGCATGGCCGAGGATCGGGAGCTGTTTCGCGTCGCCATGGCCGAAATCGGCCTGGACTGTCCGAAAGCCGCGGTCGCCCGAAGCTTCGAGCAAGCCCTGGAGATACAGGAACGTGTCGGTTATCCGACCATCATCCGACCCAGCTTCACTCTGGGTGGCTCGGGCGGCGGCATCGCCTATAACCGCGAAGAGTTCGAGGAGATCATCAAGCGTGGCCTCGAGCTGTCTCCCGTGCACGAGGTGCTGGTCGAGGAATCGGTGTTGGGCTGGAAGGAATTCGAGATGGAAGTGGTCCGCGACAAGGCGGACAACTGCATCATCGTCTGCTCGATCGAAAATCTCGACCCGATGGGCGTGCACACCGGCGACTCGATCACCGTGGCGCCGGCACAGACGCTCACCGACAAGGAATACCAGCGTTTGCGCGACGCCTCTCTGGCCGTGCTGCGCAAGATCGGCGTTGATACCGGCGGCTCGAACGTGCAGTTCGGGATCAACGCCAGCACCGGTCGGGTGGTGGTGATCGAGATGAACCCGCGCGTTTCGCGCTCCTCCGCGCTGGCGTCCAAGGCGACCGGCTTCCCGATTGCCAAGGTGGCCGCCAAGTTGGCGGTCGGCTACACGCTGGATGAACTGCGCAACGAGATCACCGGCGGCCTGACGCCGGCCAGCTTCGAGCCGGCCATCGATTACGTGGTCACCAAGATTCCACGTTTTGCGTTCGAGAAATTCCCTTCGACCGATGCGCGCCTGACCACGCAGATGAAATCGGTCGGCGAAGTGATGGCGATCGGGCGCACTTTCCAGGAATCGCTTCAGAAGGCGCTGCGCGGTCTGGAAACCGGCCGCACCGGTCTCGACCCGGCACCGATGGAGGGCGACGAAGACACCCGCGCGCTGCGCCTCAAGCGCGAGCTGACCGAAGCTGGCCCGGAGCGTCTGCTGTACGTTGCCGATGCCTATCGCGCCGGGCTGACGGCCGAGCAGGTGCATCAGCTTTCGTCGATCGATCCCTGGTTCCTCGATCAGGTCGAGGAACTGGTGGAAATGGAGACCGAATTGGCCCGCAACGGACTCGACTGGCTCGATGCCGCGCGGATGCGGCGCTACAAGCGCAAGGGTTTTTCCGATGCCCGCATGGCGCTGCTGGCAGAAACCGACGAGCATGCCGTACGTCGCTTGCGTCACGCTTTCGGCGTGCGCCCGGTGTACAAGCGAGTCGATTCGTGCGCGGCTGAGTTCGCCACCGCCACCGCCTACATGTATTCGACCTACGAGGACGAGTGCGAGGCGGCGCCGACCTCGCGGCGCAAGATCATGGTCCTCGGCGGCGGGCCGAACCGGATCGGTCAGGGTATTGAGTTCGACTATTGCTGCGTGCATGCCGCCTTGGCGCTGCGCGAGGATGGCTTCGAGACCATCATGGTCAACTGCAATCCGGAAACCGTTTCGACCGATTACGACACATCGGACCGTCTGTATTTCGAGCCGCTCACGCTGGAAGACGTGCTTGAAGTGATCGAGCTGGAAAAGCCGGAAGGCGTCATCGTGCAGTACGGTGGCCAGACGCCGCTGAAGCTGGCGCGTGCGCTGGAAGCGGCCGGCGCACCGATCATCGGCACCTCGCCGGACTCGATCGACCTGGCTGAAGACCGCGAGCGCTTCCAGAAGATGATCGAGCGGCTCGGCCTGCGTCAGCCGCCCAACCGCACCGCGCGCGCCGAGGCGCAGGCACTCATCCTTGCACGGGAGATTGGCTACCCGTTGGTCGTTCGGCCCAGCTACGTGCTGGGCGGCCGGGCAATGGAAGTGGTCTATGCCGAAGAGGATCTGGCCCGCTACATGCGCGAGGCGGTCAAGGTGTCCAACGATTCGCCAGTCCTGCTGGATCGCTTTCTCGATCACGCGGTGGAAGTGGATGTCGACCTGATCGCCGATGCCGAAGGCAATGTGCTGATCGGCGGCATCATGGAGCACATCGAAGAGGCGGGCGTGCACTCGGGCGATTCCTCCTGCTCGCTGCCGCCGTTCTCGCTGAGCGTCGAGGTTTGCGACCAGCTTCGCGATCAGGTGACGCGCATGGCGCGCGAGCTGAAGGTCATCGGCCTGATGAATACCCAGTTCGCCATCCAGACCGATGCCGATGGCCAGCCGGACATTTTCGTGCTGGAAGTGAATCCGCGCGCCTCGCGTACGGTGCCCTTCGTGTCCAAGGCCACGTCGATTCCGCTGGCCAAGGTGGCTGCGCGCTGCATGGCCGGCCGCACCCTGGCTCAGCAGGGCGTTACCCGCGAGGTGGTGCCGGGCTACTACTCGGTCAAGGAAGCGGTGTTTCCATTCGCCAAATTCAGTAATGTCGATCCGATTCTCGGCCCGGAAATGCGCTCGACCGGCGAGGTGATGGGCGTAGGCAGGAGCTTCGGCCACGCCTTCGCCCGCGCCGAGGAAGCCGCCGGCATCCGCGCGCCGTCACCCGGAAAGGCGTTCATCTCGGTGCGCGATCCGGACAAGCTGCGCGCCGAGGTGGTGGCGCGTCAGCTGCTCAAGCATGGCTTCAGCCTGATTGCCACCCGCGGCACGGCCGATTTTCTCGGCGAGCGCGGAATCGCCTGCGAAACGATCAACAAGGTCGCCGAGGGTCGCCCGCACGTGGTCGACCTTATCAAGAATGGCGAGATCGCCTACATCGTCAACACCACCGAGGGCCGGCAGGCGATCACCGATTCGTTCTCGATACGGCGTGAAGCGCTCCAGCACCGCGTCACCTATTCGACTACGGTGGCGGGCGCTCGCGCCCTGCTGCACTCGCTCGATCACCGCGACGATGGCGGTGTTTCGTCGTTGCAGGAGCTGCATCGGGAGTTGTCCAAGGCGTGAGTTTCGGCTCTGCGGCGGATCTGCTTGCCGACTCCGCTCGTTGCGCTGCCTGCGGTGGCCATCGAGCGGTCTGCGAGGGCTTCAAGGTGAACGCTTGCTGGCGGGTGAAATGCAGCGGCAGGCGGAACGGTGTACGACCGAGCGGAAACTTCGGCGGCTCGCAGTCCCTCGACCCGAGGCGGACAGCGTGCACCGCTGTCCGTGGGCATCTGGAGGCGGATACTTTCCCGGGCCGACCTGATTCGCGTTTTGGCGATTGGTGACCGATCGAGCCGGGCTGCGCCGCCTCCGGGGCTTCGGATGCACCGCGAAATGTGTCATTGTTCGGGTTTGGACGAGCGCGTTGGCGGGGCCAGAGAATGCCCCGGCCGACGCATGGATTTCGACTGGATATTTGGGAGTTGCCATGAGAGCACCGCTCACCCACACCGGCGCCAAGCGGCTGCGCGAAGAGCTGGAGCGACTGAAGTCCTCCGATCGCCCGCGGGTCATCGAAGCGATCGCCGAGGCGCGAGCGCACGGCGATCTGAAGGAGAATGCCGAGTACCACGCGGCCCGCGAGCAGCAGGGTTTCATCGAGGGTCGGATCAAGGAGCTGGAGTTCGCGCTTTCGCACGCCCAGATCATCGACCTGTCGACCATCGATGCCGGGTCGCGCATCGTGTTCGGTGCGCGTGTCGTGCTGGCGGCCTGCGACAGCGATCAGGAGGTCAGCTACCAGATCGTGGGCGATCTGGAGTCGGACATCAAACAGGGATTGGTGTCCATTTCCTCGCCGCTGGCGCGCGCCCTGATCGGCAAGCACGAGGGCGACAGCGTCAGCATCCAGGCGCCTGGCGGCCTGCGCGAGTACGACATCGTCGAAGTCCGCTACGGCGAGTGAGATCTTGAGCGAGTGCGTCCTGCTGTGCGCCGCCCGCGCCGCGCTCGGCGAAACCTCCCCGGGTCCGGCCGCAGGCCGCGCGCTGGGTCGTGCTGACCGTATTCCGGATGGCCTGCCTGGCCTGAAGCCGCAGCTTCAGCGTCACGTCCGCTTGCTGCCGAGTCGCTGGCCAATGGCCGCCATCACCCGCCAGCTGGATGCTGGCGATGCCGGGTTGGGCCAGTGGCTGCGCGCCGACCCGGCCTATGTGCAGGCCGACATCAATGCCGGACGAATGCTGGCCTGCGGCAATCTTGGGCTTAACTTCGCCGAGACCGAGGCCCTGCTGAAGCCGCTGCAGCCGCTGTTCGGCGATGCCGGCTTCCCGATTTCGGCACCGGTGCCGGAGCGCTGGTATTTGCAGTTGCCGCTCGGCGCCCGTCTGCCGGCGTTCGCCGACCCGGAGCAGGCGCTGGGCGACGACCTCTACGACCATCTGCCGCAGGGCACAGAAGGCCGTCAGTGGCGTGCGTTGCTCAACGAGGCGCAGATTCTGCTGCACAATCACCCGATCAACGCCGAGCGTCGGGCGCGCGGCCTGCTGCCGGCCAACAGCGTCTGGTTCTGGGGCGCGGGGCTGCTGCCCGATCACGTTCAGATGACCGCGCAGCAGGTGCTCAGCGACGCTTCCGATCTGGCCGGCCTGGCCCGCCTGGCGGGGGTCGATCTGGGTCCGGCACGCCGTGGCTGGGCCGGCGAGCAGAGCCGGTCCGGCAGTCTGCTGATCGACCTGCGCGGCCTCCGTGATGCGAGCGTTCTGGAGGCGGATTGGCTGCTGCCGGCCCTGGTGTGCCTTGCCGAGGGCAGGTTCGAGCGGTTGCGGCTCGACTTTGCCGATGGCATCGGTCTGGTCCTGACCTCGCGACAGCACTGGCGATTCTGGCGGCGCGCACTCGGCCACTGGCAGCACGGATGAGCGTATCCCGGGAGGCGCCCGCAGAATCGGCTTCGGAGTTGGCGGAAGTCAGGCGCGTCATTCGCCGCCGCGCTGTTCCGCCGGAACACGGTCCCTGGCCCGAAGCGATGACGCCGTTGCTTCAGCGCGTGCTGGCAGCGCGAGGCGTCAGGGATGGAGCTCAGGCGCAGTTGCGCTTGGCCCGGATGCTTGCGCCCGACACCTTGTGCGGAATGCAAGGGGCCGCTGCGTTGCTTGCCGAGGCCGTTCAGGCGGATTGGCATGTCGTGGTGGTCGGCGATTTCGACTGCGATGGTGCCACCGGTACTGCGGTGGCGGTGCGCGGATTGCGAATGCTGGGCGGCAAGCGGATCAGCTATCGGGTGCCCAATCGGGTCGAGCATGGCTATGGGCTGTCGCCTGCGCTGGTGGAGGCGATCGCTCCGATGCAACCGGATCTCATCCTGACCGTGGACAGCGGGATTGCCTGTCTGGCCGGAGTGGCGGCGGCGCGAGCGCGCGGCTGGCGGGTGGTGGTGAGCGATCACCACCTGCCCGGAGAGGCGCTTCCGCCGGCCGATGCCATCGTCAATCCGAATTGTCCGGGCGACACGTTCGCCAGCAAGGCCTTGGCGGGTGTCGGCGTAGTGTTCTACCTGCTCCTGGCAGTGCGCGCGCAGTTGCGCGTGTCGCGAGCATTGCTCGGCGATGGCCCGGATCTGTCGACACTTTTGGATCTTGTCGCCGTCGGAACGGTGGCCGACCTGGTGCCGCTGGATTACAACAACCGTCTGCTGGTTTCGGCAGGCTTGCAGCGCATACGGCGTGGCCAGTGTCAGCCGGGCCTGCGGGCGCTGGCCGAGTGTGCCGGACGTTCGCTGGAAACGTTTTGCGCCAGCGACATCGGCTTCGGCATTGCGCCGCGCATCAATGCCGCCGGGCGGCTGGAAGACATGGCCTTGGGGATCGAGTGCCTGCTGGCCGATGACCCGGATCAGGCCCGTCAGGCGGCGCGCGTGCTGGACGACATCAATCGCGAGCGCAAGGACGTGCAGCAGCAAATGCTGGACGAGGCCGAGCAGGCCATTGGACGGTTGGCGCTGCCGGACGGCGGACGGCTTCCCGAGGCGCTCTGCCTTTTCGATTCTGGCTGGCACCCAGGTGTGGTCGGCCTGGTCGCCGCCCGGATCAAGGAACGTCTGCACCGGCCGGTGATCGCCTTTGCGCCGGTCGAGGCGGGCAGCGATGCGCTGCGCGGTTCGGCGCGCTCGATTCCAGGTTTCCATATTCGTGACGCGCTGGCGGCGGTCGACGCCGCAAATCCCGGACTGATCGACCGCTTCGGCGGTCATGCCATGGCGGCCGGGTTGAGCCTGTCGCGCGCCATGCTGGAACGCTTCGGGGCGGCTTTCCTGGCTCAGGTGGCAGGCAGCCTCGACCAGGGCATCCTGGGTGCCGAAATCGCCAGCGATGGCCCGCTGATGCCTGATGAATACTGTCGCGAGACGGCCCTGGCTTTGCGCCTGTCCGGCCCGTGGGGCCAGAGCTTCCCCGAGCCGGTATTCGACGATGTGTTCGAGCTCATCGATTGGCGGGTGGTTGGCGACCGGCATCTCAAGCTGAACCTCAAGCTGGAGAATCACCCCGAACCGCTGTCGGCCATTCATTTCGGCGGCTGGCAGGGCAGGCCGCCCATGCCCCGTCTGCGGCTGGCATTCCAGCTCGATCTGGACGACTTTCGCGGCCGATGCGATATCCAGCTTCGAGTGCTGCACAGCGAGCCGGCCTGAGTAACGCCCGAGACGGCGTCTCTGCTATCCTTGCCGGTCTTCCGCACTGCAACATACAACGGACATGATGGAACTCAATCCCGTCCGTCAGCGCATCGCCGAGCTCTCGGGCCGGCTGGATGCGCTGAGGGGGTATCTTTGACTTCGATGCCAAGGTCGATCGGCTCGAAGAAGTAACGCGTGAACTGGAGTCGCCCAGTATCTGGGACGACCCCGAGCGGGCCCAGGCGCTGGGCAAGGAGCGCGCGTTGCTGGAAAAAACCGTCAACGGCATCCGCGATCTGAGCACCGGTCTGACGGGTGCCGGCGAGCTGCTGGAGATGGCCGAGTCGGAGTCCGACCCGGAAACCGCCGAAGCGGTCAGGGCCGATGTCGACGTATTCGGTCGCGAGGTCGACAAGCTCGAATTTCAGCGCATGTTTTCCGGCAAGTTCGACTCCGGCAATGCCTTCGTCGACATCCAGGCCGGCGCCGGAGGTACCGAGGCTCAGGATTGGGCCGAGATGCTGCTGCGCATGTACCTGCGCTGGTTCGAGGCGCGCGGCTGGCAGGCCGAGATCATGGAGGCCAGCGGCGGTGAGGTGGCCGGCATCAAGTCGGCAACCATCCGGGTCGAGGGCGACTACGCTTACGGCTGGCTGAAAACCGAGACCGGCGTGCATCGCCTGGTGCGCAAGTCGCCGTTCGACTCCGATAACCGACGACACACCAGCTTCACCTCGGTGTTCGTCTCGCCCGAAGTGGATGACAACATCGATATCCAGATCAATCCGGCCGACCTCAGGACCGATGTCTACCGGTCGTCCGGCGCGGGTGGACAGCACGTCAACAAGACCGAGTCGGCAGTGCGCATTACCCATGTGCCCAGCGGCATCGTGGTGGCCTGCCAGAATGGCCGAAGCCAGCATGCCAATCGCGACACGGCGATGAAGATGCTGGCCGCCAAGCTCTATGAGTTGGAAATCCAGAAGCGCAACGCCGAGCGCGATGCCGTGGAAGCGACCAAATCCGATATCGGCTGGGGCAGTCAGATTCGCAATTACGTGCTCGATCAGTCGCGCATCAAGGACCTGCGTACCGGCATCGAGCGCAGCGACACGCAGAAGGTGCTCGATGGCGATCTCGACGAGTTCGTCGAGGCGGCGCTCAAGTCCGGCCTGGAGGCCGGTGCCAAGCGGGTCGGGTAAGCCATGCTGTCCGTCCGGGGCCAAAGCAGCATCACGCGAGACTGCCGACCACCGGCGCGTTTGGCCTCAGGGCCGCGCACGATCCTGAACCCAATTCCTATCCTGTGAACCCCGACCGATGTCCGACCTTCCAGCCGATCACGCCGCCGAGACCGAGAATCACCTGATTGCCGAGCGACGCGCCAAATTGGCGACGATCCGCGAAGCCGGGGTGGCGTTTCCCAACGATTTCCGTCGCGCCGATTACGCGCAGGATCTGCAGTCGGAGTACGCGGATGCCGAACAATGGAGTGCGGAAGCACTGGCGCAGACCGGCCGCAGGGTGTCGCTGGCTGGGCGGTTGCTTGCCAAGCGGGTGATGGGCAAAGCCAGTTTCGCAAAGCTGCAGGACATGAGCGGCGCGATCCAGCTCTATTTGACGTCCAGCGAATTGAGCGATGCCTACGCCGCGTTCAAGACCTGGGACGTGGGCGACATCGTTGCCGTCACCGGTTCGCTCACGCGGACCCGTACTGGTGAGCTCTCCGTGCAGGCCGATAGTCTGCGATTGCTGACCAAATCCTTGCGGCCGTTGCCGGACAAGTGGCATGGGCTGGCCGATGTCGAGCAGCGCTATCGTCAGCGCTATGTCGACTTGATCGTCAATCCCGAAGCGCGCGATGTGTTCGTCAAGCGCAGTCGACTGGTGCGTGCGATGCGCGGATGGCTCGATGCGCGGCGCTTTCTTGAAGTGGAAACGCCGATGATGCACTACATCCCCGGCGGGGCCACCGCGCGACCATTCACCACGCACCACAATGCGCTGGATCTCGATCTGTATCTGCGCGTCGCTCCGGAACTGTATCTCAAGCGGTTGGTGGTCGGCGGCTTCGAACGGGTCTACGAAATCAATCGCAACTTCCGCAATGAGGGCGTGTCGACGCGACACAATCCCGAGTTCACCATGCTCGAACTCTACGAGGCCTATGTCGGCTTCGAGGAGATCATGGACCTGACCGAGAACCTGATTCGCGATACCGCACTGGCGGTGACCGGTCGCACTGCCCTGACCTGGGAAGGCACCGCCATCGACCTCGGGCCTCGATTCCGGCGCTGGCGCATGGATGAAGCGGTGCATCACTTCAATCCGGATATCTCCCTGGCCGATTGCCGCGATCGCGCGGCGCTCGCGGCGCATTGCGCGCGGCTGGGGGTTCACGTGAAGAGCGACTACGGATGGGGCCGCTTGCTCCTGGAGGTGTTTGAGAAGACCGTCGAAGCGCATCTCGAACAGCCCACCTTCATCACCCACTATCCCGTCGAAGTGAGTCCGCTGGCCCGGGAGAACGATACCGAACCGGGTATCACCGATCGCTTCGAACTGTTCATTCGTGCCCGGGAAATCGCCAACGGATTCTCCGAGCTCAACGACGCCGAGGATCAAGCGGCGCGGTTCCAGGCTCAGGTGCAGGCGAAGGAAGGCGGCGATCTGGAAGCCATGCACTTCGACTCGGACTACATCCGCGCGCTGGAAGTCGGCCTGCCGCCGACCGGCGGTTTGGGCATCGGTATCGATCGATTGGTGATGCTGGTCACTGACCAGGCGTCAATCCGGGACGTACTACTGTTTCCCTATCTTCGCCCCGAAACCGGCGGTTGAAGCGCTGACGCTGGGCTTGTTTTTCTCGGTGCGCCCATAAATACTGCACGCATTGGTGCGGTAATGCAGGCGACGTGAGTCAGCTCCGACTTGATTGCCAAATGACCATGCGGGAAGCACCGCAGGCTCGTGGCGCGGACGATGTTGACCCTGATCCTGCAAGCACGGCGCACCCGGGGATGGGGGCGAAGCAGCGCACTGCCTACGTGACGATGGCAAGTTTGCTGCGCTGGATCTCGGGATGCGCGTGGCGCGGGGCGAAACGAAATCACGGGTTCGCCGAGGCAATCCGGTAAAGGACAGGGTCGAATGAACGCGCGGCACAAACCGACGCACCCGACGGCGCATCAATCATTGGCCGTGCTGATCGAGGTCTAAAGCTCAGGCATCATTGCATACCCATTCGCTGCGCGTTCGCCAGTTTCGACATGTTGATCGGCGAGTCCGGCGCCCCTTCACTACCTTGGCAGACAAGGTTCAGAATCCGTACTCGGCACCCCAAAACCGAATCGGCTCCATCACGCGGAGTCCCAGAACCATGAACGTATTGATTGTCGACGACCAGTCCTCGCAGCGGATCATGTACCGAACCCTGCTGCAGGACATCAGCCGCGATATCCATGTCGCAGACTTCAGCGATCCCCTGGAGGCGCTGGCATGGTCGCAATCGTCGCCCACCGATCTGTTGCTGCTCGACTATCGCATGCCCAAGATGGATGGTCTGGAGTTTGCCCGGCGCTTTCGCGAACCGCTGGCGCACCGGGACATCCCCATCATGCTGGTGACGGTCGTCGGCGACGAGCCCGTTCGTCATGCCGCACTGGATGCTGGCGTGATCGACTTTCTGGTGAAGCCGGTCCGCCCTCGGGAACTGCGTGCCCGATTGCGCAATCTGCTCGAACTCAGACGTCATCAAGAGTCGTTGAAAACCCGCGCTTTCAGCCTCGAACGGCGGCTTCTGGCCAGCATGAGCGAGATCGAGCAGCGTGAAAGGGAGACCCTCAACCGTCTCGCCCGCGCGATCGAGCACCGCGACAACGGGTCTCCAATGCACCTCGAACGAGTGGCGCGCTACTCGGGCCTGATTGCAGATGCTCTCGGTCTGGCAGACGACGAAATTCGAATGATCGAGGCCGCCGCACCGCTGCACGACGTGGGCAAGATCGCGATTCCCGATGCGATTCTGCTCAAGCCGGGCAAGCTGACAGCGGAGGAGTTCGAAGTGATGAAGCAGCATCCGCGCCATGGCTACGAGATTCTCAAGGGCAGCAGCAGCCGCTTCATCCAGTACGGCGCAACGATTGCGCTCGGTCACCACGAGCGCTGGGACGGCAGCGGTTATCCGGACCGACTCTCCGGCGAGGCGATTCCCGTGCCTGCACGGATCGTAGGGATTGCCGATGTGCTGGATGCGCTGACCACCGAGCGGCCCTACAAGTCCGCGTGGTCGATGGAAGAGGCCCTGTCCTACATTCGCGAGCAAGCGGGGAAGCACTTCGATCCGGATGCAGTTGCAGGACTGCTTTCGCGAAGCGAAGATGCCGTGGAGATTTCCCGTTACTTCAGCCCGGATCGGTCAGCGTCGGCGGAGGAGGATTCAAGGCGTGGTCCAACTGATTAGCACGATCGGCGAGCGTTTTCGGGGAAGACCCGACACCGAGCACCAGCAGGCGCTCGTGCGTTTGGCGCTGCTCGGGCTGATCCTTGTGTATCTGGTGATGTCGAAGTGGTGGATTCCGGATACCAATCCGGCTCTCCCGCAGGTAATGCTTTTTGTCCTGCTTGAGACTGCCATTGCGCTGTGCATCATGGCGGCAATCTACGTGCGACCAGGGATCTCGCATGTCAGGCGGGTGGTTGGCATGTTGGCGGACTACAGCCTGCTCGGAATAGCCATGCACATGATGGGGAGCGAACTTTCTCCTCTGTACGTGGTGCTTCTCTGGGTGACCGTTGGCAATGGGCTGCGCTACGGACACGATTATCTGCTGGGCGCCATCGGGTTTGCGGCACTGAGCTTCGGAGGGGTGATCGTATCCACGCCATTCTGGCAAGCGCTTCCGATTCTTTCGTGGAGTCTGCTGGTTGGATTGATCGCAATCCCGCTGTATTTGAGCAGCCTGCTCCGCGCGCTGGTCAGGGCGACCAGCGAAGCGCAGCGCGCCAATCTCGCCAAGAGTCGCTTTCTGGCCAACATGAGTCACGAGTTTCGAACGCCGCTGAATGGCATCGTCGGCATGTCGGAGCTTCTGTTTGCCTCAAGCCTGAAACCGGAGCAGCGCGAGAGCGCAGAGGTTATTCATACTGCCGCAAAGACGCTTCAGCAACTGGTCGAGGACGTTCTTGACATTTCAGCCATCGAGGCTGGAAAGCTCAAGCGAAATGACGAGGACTTTCTGCTGTCCGGGTTGTTGCGCGGCGTTCAGCTCATGCTCAACCAGACGGCCGCAGAACGGGGCCTGCGGTTCGAGGTTGTGGTAGCGAAAGATGTTCCGGATCAGCTCAATGGTGATCCTGGGCACCTGCGGCAGGTGTTGGTAAACCTTCTGTCCAACGCGATCAAGTTTACCGACGAGGGCCGGGTATGGCTTGAGGTAAGCCGCTTCGACGCCGCGCCTGAGGGCGACGTTGAACTGGTGAAGTTTTCGGTCAGGGATACCGGAATCGGAATTCCGGACAAGGCACTCTCCCGGATGTTTCAGGCCTTCGAGCAAGTGGAGAGCGGTCATTCGCGTCGCTACGGTGGGACGGGCCTGGGCACGACGATCGCCAAGGCGCTCACCGAACTGATGGGTGGCAGCATCGGCGTGGAAAGCGAGGAAGGCGTGGGATCGCACTTTTGGGTGACGGTTCCACTCCGACGCACAGCCCTTGCCGCGGTCGGTGTTGGCGAGAGACAAACCACCGCAAAAATCATTGCCTTCGACGATCCCTTCGTCCGTCATCGTGCCCGGGTCAAACCGTTGCGCCTACTGCTTGCCGATGATCAGGCTGCCAATCTCATGGTGCTGTCAAGACTGCTTGAGAAAGCCGGTCACCAGACAGTGAGCGTGACAAGCGGCGATGAAGTTCTTGACGAAATCGAACGCACGGACTACGCCGCGGCAATTATCGATCTGCATATGCCCGGCCTGAGTGGCATAGACATGATCAAGCAGGCCAGGGTCATGGAAAGCGGCCGACGGCGAACACCCTTCGTGGTGCTCACTGCTGATGCAACTGCCGACACGATGGCTGAATGCGAGCGGGCCGGTGCCTACGCGTTTCTGTCGAAGCCGATCTCAGTGCCCAAGCTTCTGGAAACGCTGGCCGAGATCGGTGCCGGAGACAGGGCTGAGTCGGCGCCGGATGATGCAATTTCCGTGCAGGATTCCTCTGAGCTGATTGCGCCTGGCGTGCTCGAGGAGCTCGCAGAGCTGAATCTGGGGGAGAGCTTCATCCTGGCCTTCATCGACCAATCGACCCAGGATGCGCGCCAGTGTCTGGCGGGTCTGGAAGCAGCGGGCTCGAAGGCGAACTGGGATGAGTTCAGGGATCATTGTCATGCGCTGAAAGGTGTCGCCAGCAACATGGGCGCGGTGAAGCTAGCGGCGTATGCCTCCGAGGCCATGCGTGCGCCCAATTGGCAGTTTCCGCAAACGTGGCGGGGCAGATTGTCAGAGCTTCGCCGGCAACTTGAGCTCGCGCGCAGTGCCCTGCGGATACACCGTGAGCAGGCGAGGAAGGAAGACCCCGAAAACATTTGACGCGGCCGACTCGGCGCCGGCCGCATCCGAAGTTGAACTAGGCGATCTTTTTCAGAGCGCTTCAGCGCGGCTCGAAACTTCACCCGTGCGCCTGCGCTGAGCACGCACCAGTCGCTCCATCACCCTGAGCTGGTTTTCGCCCAGGCTAAGCGCGGTATCCACCCAGACTTCGGTGACCCGAATCAACTCTTCCAGCGTGACTGGCGCGACCAGATTGCGAATCTTGTTCATCGCCATGCGGGTTTGCGGGATTCTCCGGTTGCGGCGCATGAGATCCTCGACGGCCCGCGCTCCTTCGCCTTTGCCGACGAGCACGTCGATCAGGCCAAGTTTGTAAAGCTCGTCGCTGCTGTAAATCGTACCGCTCAACATCATTTCTTCAGCCAGGCGGGCATTTGTGCGCCTTGAAATAAAGGAATAGGCTCCCATGCCGGGGAACAGACCGAACAGCACTTCGGGCAATCCCATGTTGACGCCTGACTCGGCCACGATAGTCTGACAGCTCAGCGCGAGCTCGAATCCGCCACCAAGCGCATCACCCTGAACCAACGCGACGGTGTGCGCGTTGGGGTGGAGGTGGGCGTGCAGAATGTGCACACCTTCTATGCATTCGCGTGCGTAGCTATACAGTCGCTCACGGTCACCGCCGCGAATCAGTTGGACGAACAGGTCCAGGTCCCCGCCCAGATTGAACACATCGGCGTCGGAAGCAATCACGATATGGCCCAGATGCGTGTTGTCACGCGATGCATTGGCCGCAATCCTGCCAGCCGCCTTTCTGAGGTAGGCGTGCATTTCCCGCATCAGCGGCGGATTGAAACATGGCCGATATTCGGGATCGACCATCGCAGCATTCGAGTGCATGAAGCACCAATGGCTGGTGTCATCCTCATGAATACGGATAGTGCGAGGAGCGATTTCTCGGCGAGGAAGTTCTATGGCAGACATTGGCAGGCCCCTTGGTTTGGCGGTTTATCGCCCGGAAGATCGCGTGGGCGGGCGAAAGATATAGGAAAAGTTGGTGCGCCCCACGCCTTTGATTCTATGCCCGAAATTGCCCTGAGCGGAAATGTCTTTTCCAAAACACACTTCAGGGCCGAGATCGGTCGTATTTGGGGTGCTCAAGTGTGCCGCGAGTTCCTGCCCGAGGGGCGTGAATTCTCACGCAATCCCATCAAGCACGTCCTGCGCGCGTCGACAGCCTTGGGGGAGGTGCTGCCTTGGGCGGCAAGACGCGCCGAAATCAGCCTACTTCGCGGCTTCCCGCAGTTCTCGCCTGAGGATCTTGCCAACGTTGGTCTTCGGCAGCTCGGTACGGAACTCGATGTAGCGGGGCTGTTTATAGCCGGTGAGCTGCTCGCGGCAGAACTCCTTGATGGTCTCGGCAGTCAGGTCGGGGTCTTTTCTGACGATGACGACTTTCACCGCTTCGCCTGATTTGTCGTCGGGCACGCCGACGGCGGCAACTTCCAGCACGCCTGGCAGCTGGGCGATCACGTCCTCGATCTCGTTTGGGTACACGTTGAATCCGGACACCAGGATCATGTCCTTCTTTCGATCGACGATGTAGAAGAAGCCGTTGTCATCCATCTTCGCCATGTCGCCGGTGTGCAGCCATCCGTCGCTGTCGATCGTGTTGGCAGTATCCTCAGGTCTGTTCCAGTAGCCGGCCATCACCTGGGGTCCGCGGATGCATAGTTCACCGACTTCGCCGGGTGGCAGCTGGTCTCCGTCTTCGGACTTGACGCAGCATTCTGTGGACGAAATCGGGACGCCAATGGCGCCGTTGAACGCATCAAGGTCCATGGGATTCATGCAGGCGGCGGGCGACGTTTCGGTCAGGCCATAGGCTTCCACCAGGGTGCAGCCTGTCACCTGCTTCCAACGATCGGCGACGGCACGCTGAACCGCCATGCCTCCGCCCAGGGTCAGTCGCATCGCACTGAAGTCGATCCTGTCGAACCCAGGGGTATTGAGCAGGCTGTTGAAGAGTGTGTTGACGCCGGTAATAGCGGTAAATCGCGTGGTGCTTAGTTCCTTGACGAAGCCCGGCATGTCGCGCGGGTTGGTTATCAGCAGATTGCGGCCGCCGAACTGGATGAAAACCAGGCAGTTGGCCGTCAAAGCGAAGATGTGATAAAGCGGGAGCGCGGTGACGATGGTCTCCTCACCCGGGCGGATGACCGTTCCTATCCATGCCGAGGACTGGAGCATATTGGCGACCAGATTGCCGTGGGTCAGCATCGCGCCCTTTGCCACGCCGGTGGTTCCGCCGGTGTACTGAAGAAACGCGATGTCCTTGAACCCCAGGTCGATCGTCGGAAGCGGGGCAGAACCCTTCGCCAGCGCCTGGCTGAATCCGATGGCGTTGGGCAGGTCGACATCGGGAATTTGCTTCTTGACGTACTTCAGAACGAAGTTCATCAGCGTCCCCTTGGGGAAGCCAAGCAGATCGCCAACGCCGGTCGTGATGACCTGTCTGACCTGGGTTTCGCCAACTACCGATGCGACGGTGTGGGCGAAGTTGTGCAGCACCACCACCACGGTCGCACCGGAGTCGATCAGTTGGTGCTTGAGCTCGCGCGCGGTGTACATCGGGTTGGTGTTGACCACGGTCAGCCCTGCGCGCAACACACCGAATACCGCGATCGGATACTGCAGAATGTTTGGCATCATCAGGGCAACCCGGTCGCCCTTTTTAAGCTTGAGCTCGTTGAGCAGATAGGATGCGAAGCGACCGCTGAGCTCGTCGAACTGCCGGTAGGTGATGGTTTTGCCGAAATTGGAGAAGGCAGGCTTGTCGCCGTATTGTTCGACAGCAGTCTCGAAGACGGAGACAATCGAGGTGTAGTGGCCGAAATCGATTTCTGCCGGCACCCCTTCGGGATAATTCCGCAACCACGGACGCTCGTCGCTCATGCCTGTCTGCTCCCAAATTGTCTTTCGTTATGCGTTTTTCAGTGGTTCCGCAGCCAAAATGCGGCCGGCCACCCGAGTCTGGATTGGAGCACAGGCCCGCCGGGCAGGCAAGGACACGTACGCGATAGTACGGCGCTGCGTTTCGTTAGTGTCCGCAGGCTTGTTACTGGCTTTGCTGGCCGGCTGCGCCGATCAGCCGGAAGAACAGGCATTACGGGCAACCTTCAAGGCGATGCAAGTCGCGCTGGAAGACCGGCAAGCCTCCGCCTTCATGGACGCAGTCGCTGAGGACTTTACCGGAGAGGGCGGTCTGAGCCGGGATGAGCTGGCGCGGATGCTGCGTTTTCGAATGCTTCAGCACAGCGCCATCGGCGTATCCACCGGTCCGCTGGACGTCGAGATGACCGACAGTCGCGCCCGGGTCTCGTTCTCGGCCTTGGTGACCGGCGGAAGCGGCCGGCTGATGCCAGACCAGGCTCGGACCTATCAGGTGGAGACCGCGTGGCGCTTCGACGGCCGCTGGCGCCTGATATCGGCCCAGTGGCGATAGCGAAGGAGCGACGCGGGGCGTCTGCACCTGGTTTGTCGATCGACACCCTCGCCACAGGCGGCGAGGGTGCGGTTGGAGGCGCTTTCCGCCTCAGCGACTGGCCAGCTGGCGCAGAACGTAATGCAGAATGCCGCCGTGGCGGAAGTATTCCACTTCCTTGGGGGTGAGCAGCAGCACCTTGACCTGGAAACTGACTTTCTCGCCGTTCTCGCGGGTTGCGGTGACAGTGGCGGCTTTGGCTTCGCCATCCTCGAGCCCGGTGATGTCGAAGGTCTCGCTGCCGTCCAGGCCGAGCGACTGGGCATTCTCGCCCTCGACGAATTGCAGCGGAAGCACGCCCATGCCTACCAGATTGGACCGGTGAATGCGCTCGAAACTCTCGGTGATCACCGCCTTGACGCCCAGCAGCAGCGTGCCCTTGGCGGCCCAGTCGCGCGAAGATCCGGTGCCGTATTCCTTGCCGGCCAGCACAACCAGCGGAGTGCCCTCGGCCTTGTACTTCATCGCCGCGTCGTAGATCGCCATTTGCTCGCCCGACGGAACGTGCCGGGTGTAGCCACCCTCGACGCCATCCAGCATCTGGTTCTTGATGCGAATGTTGGCGAAGGTGCCGCGCACCATCACGTCATCGTTGCCGCGCCGTGAGCCGTAGCTGTTGAAATCGACCGGCTCGACGCCGCGCTCGATCAGGAACCGCCCGGCAGGCGAATCCTTCTTGATGTTGCCAGCCGGCGAGATGTGATCGGTGGTGATCGAGTCGCCCAGCAGAGCGAGGCAGCGTGCGCCGTGGATGTCGTCGATGGTGCCGACGTCCATGCTCATGCCGTCGAAGTAGGGTGGATTCTTGATGTAAGTGGAGTCGCTCCAGTCATAGCTCTCGCCATCCGGCGAGGCAATCTGGTTCCAGCGGCTGTCGCCCTTGAACACGTCGGCATAGTTCTTGGCAAACATCTCCGGGCCGACGGTCTTGGCAATGAAGTCGCCGATTTCCTTGTTGCTCGGCCAGATGTCCCTGAGATAGACCGGTTTACCCTGCGTGTCTTGCCCGAGCGGGTCGCTGGTCAGATCGATGTCCACCGTGCCGGCCAGCGCATAGGCCACCACCAACGGCGGCGAAGCGAGGTAGTTCATTTTCACTTCGGCATGCACGCGGCCTTCGAAATTGCGGTTGCCGGACAGGACAGAGGCCACCGCCAGGTCGCCTTCGGCGATGCCGGCGCTGACCTCGGTGGGCAGCGGGCCGGAGTTGCCGATGCAGGTGGTGCAACCGTAGCCGACGACATTGAAACCGAGCGCTTCCAGGTCATCCAGCAATCCGGCCTTCTCGAGATAGTCGGTAACCACCAGGGAGCCCGGGCCGAGCGAGGTCTTCACCCATGGGGCGCTCTTGAGGCCTTTGGCGACCGCGTTGCGTGCCAGTAGGCCGGCGCCCAGCATCACCGCCGGGTTTGAAGTGTTGGTGCACGAGGTGATGGCCGCGATAACGACTGCCCCGTCGCGGAGTTCGACTTTTTCATCGCGAATCGTGATGGCCGTGCAGCCGTTCTGAAGGACTTCGCGATTGCCGATAGCGGTGCCACCGCCTTCGCCCTCCAGTTGCGCTTGAGCCGCGTTCTCGCCGTCGCGCGCCTTGGTCAGAGGGGCGATATTCTCGCGGAAGTTGTCCTGCATGTCCGACAGCAGCACGCGGTCCTGCGGGCGCTTGGGGCCGGCCAGCGAGGGCAGCACATGCGCCATGTCCAGATGCAGCATGGCGCTGTATTCGGCCTCGGCGGCGCCAGCCTCGCGCCACATGCCCTGCGCCTTGGCGTAGGCCTCGACCAGGGCAATCTGTGCCTCATCGCGGCCGGACAGACGCAGGTAGGTCAGCGATTCGTGGTCGATCGGGAAGATGCCGCAGGTGGCGCCGTATTCGGGCGCCATGTTGGCGATGGTGGCACGGTCGGCCAGCGGCAAATGGTCCAGGCCATCGCCGAAGAATTCGACGAATTTGCCGACTACGCCATGGCTGCGCAGCATCTGGGTGACGGTCAGTACCAGATCGGTGGCGGTGGCGCCCTCGGGCAGCTTGCCGGTCAGCCGGAATCCGACCACTTGCGGAATGAGCATGGACGACGGTTGTCCGAGCATGGCCGCCTCCGCCTCGATGCCGCCCACACCCCAACCCAGTACGCCGATGCCATTGATCATCGTGGTGTGCGAATCGGTCCCGAATACGGTGTCCGGATAAGCGGTGCGCTGGCCGTCGCGCTCATCGCTCATCACCACCCGCGCCAGGTGCTCGAGGTTGACCTGGTGCACGATGCCGGTGTTCGGTGGCACCACCTTGAAGTTGTCGAACGCCTTCTGGCCCCAGCGCAGGAAGCTGTAGCGTTCCTGGTTGCGCTCGAACTCGATGCGGCCATTGATGTCCAGCGATTGCGCGGTACCGAACGAATCGACCTGCACCGAATGATCGATGACCAGCTCGGAGGGAATCAGCGGGTTGATCTGGCTCGGCTTGCCGCCAAGTTGCTTGACCGCGTCGCGCATCGCGGCCAGATCGACCACGCAGGGCACGCCGGTGAAATCCTGCAGAACCACGCGGGCCGGCATGAAGGCGATTTCGGTTTCTGGATCGGCCTTGGCATTCCAGGTGGCGACGGCCTCGATATGGGCCGGGTTGACCGAGACGCCGTCCTCGTTGCGGAGCAGATTCTCCAGCAGGATCTTCATCGAGTAGGGCAGTCGCTTGAGATCGAATCGCTCGCCCAGCTTGGCCAGACTGAATATCGAATAGGCGGTGCCGTTGACGTCTAGGGTATCGCGTGTGGCGAAGGAGTCGCTCATGGATGGCTCCTGGGGTAGGCAGTGGGCTGGGAAGATCAGACTCCCATTATAGCCCTCCGCCATGCACCGGGCCTGTCTCAGCGTCCGCCCAGCAGTTCCTTTGCGGCTGCCAGCAAGGCCCGCCGTCGGAGCAGCAGATCCCAGTAGCTGCCGCCCATCTGACGCCACAGGACCGCTGCCCGGATCGCACTGAGCAGAATGGCCCGAATTTCCGCTACCACTTGCGGTTGGCCCAGGTAGGCCGGATTGCCCTGCACGAGGACCCGCGGGCGAAGATGACTGATGGTCTCGGCATAGAGCTCGCCAAGCCGGGACAATACGGTGGGATGGTCCGCGCCCCAGTGCTCGCGCTGGCGGGCGATGTCTTCCAGGCCGTCATGTACCCGGGACACCATGGCCGGCCGACTCGAAAACCGCCGCTCCACGTGCAGAATGGTGGCGGCGATACGGGTGGTCTGGCCATCGCGACCTTCCGCGCCCTCGATTTGCGCGACCAGCGCGCGCAGGCCCGGCCATATCGCTGGACAGCCACCGTAGATTTCCTCGGTGCTTTCGGCATCGAAGCGGAACACGCTGTCGACCAGAGTCTTCAGCGAGGCGGCGTCGGCATCACCGGTCTGGGCGACACGCTTGACCAGTTGAACGGCTTGCAGCAGTGCGGCGAGCGCGATCGCGCGATCTTTGGCGGTGGCGTTGGTCATTTCGGGTGGGCAATTTTTGAGTTTGAGGGGTATTGGAGAGGCAGGCGCGTCGTGCGGTGCGGTCAGGCGGAGGCGATGTCGGCGGCCTGCATGCGCACGCCGGACTCGAATGGGGCATCGGTTCGGGCGATGACCGCGCCACCCAGGCAGTGGTCGCCGTCATAAAGAACCAGCGACTGGCCTGGGGTGACGGCGCGTTGCGGTTCGGCGAACGCCACCGCCAGTGTGCCATCGTCCTGGACCGTCACCCGGCAGGGCTGGTCGTCCTGCCGGTAGCGGGTCTTGGCGGTGCATTCGAAGCGCGAGGCGGGCGGCGTGCCGGAAACCCAGTGCATCGCTTCGGTCTCGATATGCCGGGACAGCAGCCAGGGGCTGTCGGCGCCCTGATCGACGATGATCCGGTTGCGCGCCACATCCTTGCCCACCACATACCACGGCGAGGCGTCCCGTCCACGAATGCCGCCAATATGCAGCCCCTCGCGCTGCCCCAGAGTGTAGAAGAAAGCGCCGGAATGCTCGCCGACCCGTTGCCCGTCCACGCTGAGGATTTCACCGGGGCTGGCGGGCAGGTAGCGCGACAGGAACTCGCGGAAATCGCGTTCGCCGATGAAGCAAATGCCGGTCGAGTCCTTCTTGCCGGCGGTCGGCAACTGTGCCGCCCTAGCCAATTCGCGGACCTCGGCCTTGGTCAGGTGACCGATGGGGAACTCCGTGACTGCCAGCTGGGCCTGACCCAGCTGGTGCAGAAAGTAGCTCTGATCCTTGGCGTGGTCGGCGGCGCGCAGCAGACGCCACAGGCCGCCATGGCGGTCGATTCGGGCGTAGTGACCGGTGGCGATATGCTCGGCGCCCAGCGATCGGGCTTCGTCGAGAAAGGTCTTGAACTTGATCTCGCGGTTGCACAGGACATCGGGATTCGGCGTGCGGCCGGAGCGATACTCGGCGATGAAGTGCTCGAACACTTCGGCCCAGTATTCGCCGGCGAAGTTGCGGAAATGAATCGGAATACCGATCCGGCCGCAGACCGCCACGGCATCCCGGCGGTCGTCCTCGGCACGGCAGTCCCCGCTGCCGTCGTCCTCCCAGTTCTGCATGAACAGCCCGGACACTGTTCGCCCGGCCTGCGCCAGCAGCAGGGCTGCGACCGACGAGTCGACGCCGCCCGATACCCCCACGATTACCGACGCGCCGGTCATGACAGCCAGTTCACGCTATCCAGCGGCAGGCGCTGGCCAGCCAGAAAATCGGTCGCTGCGCGCCAGACCAGGGGGCTGCGATGGCGGGCGCGCTGAGCGTCGAGCTCGGGTGGCGTCAGCCACAGGGCGCGTTCAATGCCGTCGTCCAGGGTCAGTTCCGGGTGGTGATGCAGCGGAACCGCAGCAAAAGCGAATCGCAGGAATTGGCGAGATTCTTCCGGGCTGGTCCACTGGTAGACCCCGATAAAGTGGGTCAGCGACACCTCCCAGGCGGTCTCCTCCAGCGTCTCGCGCAGCGCTGCCGCGTGCAGGCTCTCAGCCGGCTCCAGATGGCCGGCCGGCTGGTTCAGCACCAGCGCGCCACGCACCCGTTCCTCGACCAGCAGCATGCGTCCGTCGGACACAACGACTGTGGCCACGGTCACATCCGGGAGAAAGATATCGGAGGAGGTGCTTTCGGACGGGGCCACTCAGGGGCTTTTCGATTCTTTCACGATGAAAATGGTACATGAATTGCATCGTTCTGACCCTTGCAACCTCGGATCGGAATGGCCATATAGTGTCGGTCAGACAAGCGCAGCGAGTTCAGATGTCCGATAAACGCGAAAGCGACCAGGAACACCGGCACGGGGCCCTCGCGGTCGAGGCAAGGCCAGAGGTCACCCGTCCGCCGCTGTACCAGGTGGTACTGCTCAACGACGATTACACCCCGATGGATTTCGTGGTCGAGGTTCTGCAAGTGTTTTTCAGCCTCAATCGCGAGCGCGCCACGCAGGTGATGCTTCATGTCCACACGCGCGGCAAGGGCGTGTGTGGCGTGTTCACCCGCGAGGTGGCCGAGACCAAGGTCTCGCAGGTCAATGAATTTGCCCGGCAGCATCAACATCCGCTGTTGTGCACGATGGAGACAACCTGAGCGGCGCAGCTTCGACCGCAGGCCCAGGAGGCCCGAATCATGTTCAGCAAAGATCTCGAATACACCATCGGCCAGTGCTACAAGAAGGCGCGTGAAACCCGCCATGAGTTCATGACCGTGGAGCATCTGTTGCTCTCGCTGCTGGACAATCCCTCGGCTGCGGGTGTACTGCGGGCCTGCGGGGCCGATTTCGAGAGATTGGGTCACGATCTGGGGCAGGTGATATCCGACACGGTGCCGGTACTGCCCGAGGGCGATGCCCGGGATACCCAGCCGACCCTGGGCTTTCAGCGCGTCTTGCAACGCGCGGTTTACCACGTGCAATCGTCCGGACGGAAGGAAGTCACCGGCGCAAACGTGCTGGTCGCCATTTTCGGAGAAAAGGACTCGCACGCGGTTTACTTTCTCGGCCAGCAGGAAATCACCCGCCTCGATGTAGTGAACTACATCGCACACGGGGTAGCCCGGTTGGGCGATACCAACGCGGACAAGCCGGATATCGAAGCCGAGAAAGAAGGCGAGGGCGAAGCGGGCGACGGCCGCAACAACCCGCTGGTCGAGTTCGCCAGCAACCTCAATGCGCTGGCGCTGGAGGGCAAGATCGACCCGTTGATCGGTCGTGCCGAAGAGGTCGAGCGCACCATCCAGGTGTTGTGCCGTCGCCGGAAGAACAATCCCCTGTTCGTCGGCGAGTCCGGAGTCGGCAAGACCGCTTTGGCGGAAGGTCTGGCGAAGCGCATCGTCGACGGCCAGGTGCCCGAAGTGCTGGCCGACGCGGTGATCTTCGCGCTCGATCTGGGCGCCCTGGTGGCCGGCACCAAATATCGCGGCGATTTCGAGAAGCGCCTCAAGGCGGTCATCGCCGCGCTCAAAAAGCAGCCGGGGGCCATTCTGTTCATCGACGAGATTCACACCATCATCGGCGCCGGGTCGGCGTCTGGCGGCACCATGGACGCCAGCAATCTGATCAAGCCGCTGCTGGCCTCGGGCGAGTTGCGCTGCATCGGATCGACTACGTTCCAGGAGTTCCGCGGCGTTTTCGAGAAGGATCGGGCCTTGGCACGGCGATTCCAGAAGATCGATATCGTCGAACCGACGCCAGCCGAAACGGTGCAGATTCTGCACGGGCTCAAGTCGCGCTTCGAGGAGCACCACAGTGTGACCTATGCCGATGACGCCATTCAGGCCGCCGTTGACCTATCGGTCAAGCACATCGGCGATCGCATGTTGCCGGACAAGGCGATCGATGTGATCGACGAGGCCGGCGCGCGCCAGCAGCTGCTGCCGCTCGATGAGCGAAAATCAATCGTCGATGTCGCCGAGGTCGAGCTGATTGTCGCCCGCATTGCGCGGATTCCGACCAAGCAGGTGAGTGCTTCGGACAAGAGCGTACTCGCCAATCTCGAGCGCAATCTGAAGATGGTGATCTTCGGTCAGGATCCGGCCATCGAAAGCCTTGCTGCTTCGATCAAGATGGCGCGATCGGGCCTGGGCAATCCCGACAAGCCGATCGGCAATTTCCTGTTTGCCGGACCGACCGGTGTCGGCAAGACCGAGGTGACCCGCCAGTTGGCCCTGCAGTTGGGCATCGAGCTGGTCCGCTTCGACATGTCCGAGTACATGGAGTCGCATTCGGTGAGTCGTTTGATCGGCGCGCCTCCGGGCTATGTCGGTTTCGACCAGGGAGGGTTGCTGACCGAGCAGGTCGTCAAGCACCCGCACAGCGTGCTGCTGCTCGATGAAATCGAGAAGGCGCATCCGGACGTGTTCAACATCCTGCTGCAGATCATGGATCGCGGCGCGTTGACCGACACCAACGGGCGCGAGGCCAACTTCAAGAACGTGATCGTGGTGATGACCACCAACGCCGGTGCGGCTCAGGCCTCACGGCGAAGCATTGGCTTCACCCGCCAGGATCACTCGACCGACGCGATGGAAGTCATCCGTCGCAGTTTCACCCCGGAGTTCCGCAATCGTCTCGACGCGATCATCCAGTTTTCGGCCTTGGGGATGGATCACATCCTTCGGGTGGTCGACAAGTTCCTCATCGAGCTGGAGGCGCAACTGCATGAGAAGGGCGTGGTGCTTGCGGCCAGCCCCGAGGCCCGCCAGTGGCTGGCCGATCACGGCTTCGACGAGCAGATGGGCGCCCGGCCGATGTCGCGGGTCATTCAGGAGAAGATCAAGCGGCCATTGGCCGACGAATTGCTGTTCGGAAAGCTGATCGAAGGCGGCCGGGTCAGCGTGAGCGTGCGCGACGGCGAACTGTCGGTCGAAAGCTGGCCGGAGCCGGAGAAGCTGCTGCCTGCGACGGTGTGAGGTGCCGGTTGAGGTGCCGGGATTCGGGATTCGGGAATCGGGAATCGAGATTCGAGAATCGGGAAAGTGCACGGGTTGCCGTGCATCACCTGCCGAATGAGAGGCCGCTCGCGGGTACTTCCGGGCGGGTGTTACTTCATGCGGTAGGTGATCCGGCCCTTGGTCAGGTCGTATGGGGTCATTTCGACCTTGACCTTGTCCCCGGTCAGGATGCGGATGTAATGCTTGCGCATGCGCCCGGAGATGTGGGCGGTGATGATGTGACCATTTTCCAGTTTGACCCGGAAAACGGTGTTGGGCAGGGTCTCGACGACCGTACCTTCAAATTCGATTGCGTCGTCTTTCGACATGCTTTGGCCGGTTGGCTGAACGGGTGTGGCGCGGAGAGGCCACAGACAAGCGCGCAATTGTGCCACGTCCGGCCGGATACGGCAAAGTTCCGTTAACCGGTCGTCCCGATGCGCTCCCCCGAACGCCGCATGGCCGGGCCTCGTGGTGCCCGCCTCAGTCGATCAGATCGGCAATCGGCCGATCACCAATTCGATCCCTCCATGAGCCGGGTTGGGCATCCTGCAGGCACAGAGTGCTGATATGGGACAGAAATTCCGTGCGCGGCATTCGACGCGCGCCCAGGCTTAAAAGGTGATCGTTTTCGACCTGCGCGTCGATCAGCGGCCAGCCCCATTCGCGCAGCACGCTGGCCAGGCCGGCCAGTGCCGCCTTCGAGCCGCCGGTCTCGGCGCTGTACATGCTCTCCGCAAAGAACCCCCGGCCGATGGCCAGGCCGTAGAGGCCGCCGACCCGGTGGTCGTCCTGGTGGATTTCGATCGAGTGGGCATGGCCCATCCGATGGAGCGCATGAAACGAGGAGCGAAGGGCAGGCGTGATCCAGGTGCCGTGCTGGCCCCGGCGGGGAATTCGCGCGCAGGTATCGACCACGTCCTTGAAGGCGGTGTCGGCGGTCAGCCGCCAGCCGCTCAAACGCAGCGCTCGGCGGCTGCTGCGCGACAGATGCACATCGCTGGTATGAAACACCATGCGCGGATCGGGGGTCCACCACATGATCGGCCGCCCGGCGCTGTACCACGGGAAGATTCCGTTGCGGTAGGCGTTCAGCAGGCGATGCGGATGCAGGTCGCCGCCGATGGCCAGAAGTCCGTTGGGGTCCTCTAGGGCCAGCGCGTGCTGGGGAAAGGGCGCAGTCGGATCGCTGCCGAGTCTGGGAAGTTCGATCGGTTTCATGGGCCTTGGTCAGTAACATGGGTCACGAAACGGAGCATGCAACAAAGCCGAGCGGCGATACTGCTCTGTCGCCTGCACTTCCTGCACGCACCAGCGCCCGATGGCATCCCTGAACTCCAGATCTGTGAGCCAGTGCCGGCTGTGTGTGGTACGCGGCAGGAATCCGCGCGCCAGCTTGTGTTCGCCCTGGGCGCCGGGTTCGAAGTGATGCAATCCCTCGCGCAGACACAGTTCGATGCCCTGGTAATAACAGGTTTCGAAGTGCAGGCCGGGCAGTTCCACCCGGCTGCCCCAGTAGCGACCGTACAGCCGATCGGTGCCGCGCAGGCACAGGGCGCCGGCGATCGTCTCGCGGCCGGCTCGGGCCAGGATCAGAACCAGTGCATGGGGCAACCGCGAAGCCAGGTGATGAAAGAATTCCAGCGTCAGTGCAGGAGAATTTCCTTTCTCGATAAAACCGGCGCAGTAGAGCGCGTGCATATCGGCCAGGTCCGACTCACAGGCTTCCGCGCCCCGGACGTGATCGAAGCGAATCCCGGTGCACGCCACGCGCTGACGTTCGGCGCGAATGTTCTTTCGCTTCTTGTGGGTCAGCGCGGCCAGAAAATCATCGAAGGTCCGCCAAGGCTCCAAGCCCTCGGCCGCCGGGTTGCGCCAGTGAAACTGGACATCCTGACGGGCGAGCCAGCCTTCGGGGCAGTCGGCGGCCTCGTGGTCGGGCAGAAAGTTGATGTGCAGCGACGACCAGCCGCGTCGCGCTGCTTCCTCGGCCATATGGCGGCACAGCTGCGCGCGGGCGGCACTGCCGCGGGCCAGCAGTCGCGGGCCCGGCACGGGGCTGTAGGGCACCGCGACCAGCCACTTCGGAAAATAGTCGAGGCCGTGCCGGGCGTAGGCATTGGCCCAGGCATGGTCGAACACGAACTCGCCGTGCGAATTGTCCTTGAGGTAGGCCGGTGCTGCGGCAATCAGGGTATCGCCATACCACAATGCGGCATGCCGGGGCGTCCAGCCCCAGCGCGGTCGCAGACAGCCTGTTCTCTCCAGACCATCCAGGAAGGCATGGCAGATCAGCGGGTTGCTTTGGTCGTGGAGGGCGTCCCACGCTTGGGCTGGAATCTCTCGAAGCGCATCGTGCAGTGTCAGGGTGAGCATGCGCCAAGGCTAAACGATTGCATTGTCGGAACGGGTGACGAAAGCACCGAACCACAGGTCTGACCACGCCCGTCCCCGGCAGGTTTTCGAAGCCTCCGGTAAAATGCCGGTTTTCCGAAGTTGCCACGACATGAGCTGCCGAACCCGCTTCGCCCCAAGCCCGACCGGTTATCTGCACATCGGTGGCGCCCGCACAGCGCTGTATTGTTGGCTCGAAGCCCGTCACCGGGGCGGCGAATTCGTGCTGCGCGTGGAAGATACCGATCGGGAGCGCAGCACACCGGAAGCGCTCCAGGCCATTCTCGACGGCATGGCCTGGCTGGGTCTGGATCACGACGAGGGTCCGTTCTACCAGACCTTGCGGCTGGAAAGGTATCGCCAGGTGGCCGAGGAACTGGTCAAGGCCGGCAAGGCCTACTATGCCTACGAAACCCGCGAAGAGATCGAAGCCATGCGCGCGCTGGCCATGGCGGCCGGGCGCAAGCCGCGCTACAACGGCGCCTACCGCGAGCAGAATGCGCCGCTTCGCGACGACCCCAACCGGGTGATCCGGTTCAAGAACCCGCTGTCGGGCGACGTGGTGTTCCAGGATCGGGTCAAGGGCCGGATCGCCTGGAGCAACGAGGAACTGGACGATCTGGTGCTGATCCGCTCCGACGGCTATCCGACCTACAACTTCGCGGTGGTCGTCGACGATCTGGACATGAAGATCACCGAGGTGATCCGCGGCGACGACCACGTCAATAACACGCCCCGCCAGGTCAACATTTACGAGGCCTTGGGCGCCCCGTTGCCGGCATTTTCGCACCTTCCGATGATCCTCGGCCCGGACGGCAGCAAGATGAGCAAGCGTCACGGCGCGGTAAGCGTGATGCAGTACCGCGAGGACGGCTATCTGCCCCAGGCGCTGTTGAACTATCTGGTCCGTCTGGGCTGGTCACATGGCGACCAGGAGATTTTCAGTCGCGAGCAGATGATCGAGCTGTTTTCGGTTGAAGATGTCAACCAGTCCGCGTCGCGGTTCGACTTCGACAAGCTCAACTGGGTCAATCAGCAGTATTTCAAAAACGGCGACCCGGACGACATCGTTCCCGAGTTGGTCTGGCATCTTCGCCGGATCGGTGTCGATCCCGAGCAGGGACCGGCGCCGACTGATGTGCTGATCGCATTGGCCGATCGGGTGAAAACCGTGGCCGAGATGGCTCAGCGTGCCCAGGTCTGGTATCGACCGCTGGAGGCTTACGACGAAGCTGCCGTGCGCAAACATCTGACTGAATCGGCGCGCGAGCCGCTGGAAAGTATTCGTGGCCGGCTGTCCGGGCTGCCGCATTGGTCGCCGGATGCCGTGCAGGCTGCGCTGGCCGAGACCGCCGAAGCGCTGGGCCTGGGTCTTGGCAAGGTGGCGCAGCCGCTGCGCGTGGCGATGACCGGCACTCAGGTGAGCCCGTCGATCGAGCACACGGTGTATCTCGCCGGTCAGGACGAGGCGCTCAGGCGGATCGATGCCGCGCTGGCCCGCATCGAAGCGGGCGGCTGAGTGCTGGTTTCGCTACGATAGCCGGATGGCACACGCTCCGCACGACAACCGCTGTACAGACCCCGCGAGTCATGTCGACGATGCCCAGGCATTCGTCAGCGAGGTCGAGCTGGCCTGTGCCGAGCGCGGTCTGCGGTTGACCGAGTTACGCGGACAGGTACTGAGGCTGGTCGCTCAGGCGGGGCAGCCGGTCAAGGCCTACGACCTGCTGGACAGGATGAAGTCCGAGCGCGGCACCACAGCGCCGCCCACGGTGTATCGGGCGCTGGACTTTCTGCTGCAGAACGGCTTCATCCATCGTCTGTCTTCCATCAACGCCTTTGTTGCCTGCCATCACCCCCGGGTGCAGGGGCACTCGGCGCCATTCCTGATCTGCGACCGGTGCCAACGCACGGTCGAGATGGAGGATGAGGAAACGGCTAATCGATTGCAGTCTCAGGCCCGAGCGTTGGGCTTTTCGCCGCAGGGCCAAACGCTGGAGGTACACGGTCTGTGCGCCGAATGCGGCAAGACCGAAACGTGAAGGGCACGCTGGCCGGGGCGCGGAGCCTGCTGCCACTCGCCGGCCTGTGGGCCTGTCTTGCCGTGTGCTGCGGCTTTCCCGCCGTCGCCCAGGATTATCCGCTCGCCGATCCGGTTGCCGAGCCACTCCCGCCCGAGCCACCGGCGGGAGTGGTCAGCGTCTCGCCCTTGTCGCTACTGGGTGAGCATGTCCTGCCCGGCAGTCGGGCCACCCTTGCCTGGCGCACCGGGCAGAATTACTTCGGAGCCGATCTGGAAAGCCCGGTGCTGGTCGCGCATGGCGCTCGACCCGGACCGGTTCTGTGTCTGGTGGCGGGTGTGCACGGCGATGAAATCAACGGGGTGGAAACCGTCCGCCGGGTGATGACCGGGCTCCAGCCGGCCGCGCTCTCGGGTACGGTCATCGGCGTGCCGGTGGTCAACCTGTTCGGTTACCAGCGAAGTTCGCGCTATCTTCCGGATCGCCGCGACCTGAACCGGTTTTTCCCCGGCAGCCGGAATGGCAGCATTGCTTCGCGCATCGCATTCAGCTTTTTCCAGGACGTGGTGCAGCGCTGCGATGCGCTGGTGGATTTCCACACCGGATCGTTCGATCGGGCCAACCTCCCCCAGGTTCGCGCCAATCTCAACAGTCCACGGATTCTGGATCTGGCGCGCGGTTTCGGGTCGACGGTGGTGCTGCACAGCGCGGGCAGCCGGGGCATGTTGCGCACGGCGGCGTCCGAGGCGGGAGTCCCGGCGGTCACCTTCGAGGCCGGTGCCCCGGCGCGGCTTCAGGAAAACGAGATCGGCACCGTCGCGGCGGCCATCGAGCGCCTGATGCAGCATCTGGGCATGGTCGACGGAGTCAGTCCGGCACCGCTGGCCTCGCGGGCGGGCTGGGTGGAGGAGATGCAGCCGGTGTTCTATGCCTCCCGCTGGCTGCGCGCCGAACACGGCGGGCTGCTGATCAGCGAGGTGGCTCTCGGCGAGATGGTGGATGTGGGCCAGCGTCTGGGTCGGATTATTGATCCGCTCAGCAATCAGGTGTTCGAAGTACGCTCCAGCCTGTCCGGCAGGATGCTGGGCATGGCCGAAAATCAGCAGGTCCTGCCCGGATTCGCGCTTTACCACGTGGGCCTGATGACCACCGAGCGCGAAGCCATCATTCAGAACGAAGCCATCGACTCCGAACTGATCGAAGACGACGAGACCCGTGGGCGACCGCGCGAACCATCGGCCGATCCGGAGCCCGAGGACGGCTGAAGCGCGGGGCGCGGAAAGTGCTGAACGCTCGCCGGCATTGAGTTCCGGGTGACGGCTCCTGCCGCCACCCGGAAGATGGTCGGATCAGAAGAAGGCTCGAATGCCGAATGCCAGTGAGCGGCCGGGCAGCGGGGCGATTTCCTTCAGGAACGACGTGTGGGCGCGGGCGGTCTGATCGGTCAGGTTGTTGCCGTCGAGGAACACCTCCCAGCCGTGGCTCGCCCCATCCCAGTGGTAAGACAGATGGGCGTTGACCAAGGTGTAGCCGTCGCTGGGCGACTCGAAGGTTGCCACTCGGTCCTGGTCGGCATGGCGGACGAGTCCGACACTGGCGCGCAGACCGTCCAGCCGCCAGGCCAGGTCGGCGCCGATCCGGCGTGAGGGGATGCGGGGCAGGTCGCCGCCGGCGTCGAGCCGGGCGCGAACCCCGTCCGCGAAGGTTTTCAGCTTCCATTCGCCGCTGGCATTGTCGGCCAGGGTGGCCGTCAGCTCGACTTCGTAGCCGGTGAAACGGGCGTCGGCCTGCGACCAGAGCCTGACCGGCAGGCCGTCCTCGATTTCGTCGGTGCTGGCCAGGAACACGAAGTCATCGAAGCGGTTGTGATACACCGCCAGCCGACCCTCCAGCGGCCCTCGATGCAGATGAAGGCCGAGTTCGACGCGCTTGGAGATTTCGGTGTCCAGCTCGGTGTCACCGATTTCGAAACTCTGGGTGGCGACGTGCGGACCGTCCGACAGCAGTTCCTCAGGCGCCGGTGCGCGTTCGGCGCGGTCCAGGTTCAGACTCAGATGCCAGTCCTCGCCCAGGTTGTAGCGAAATGCGCTGGAAATATTGAACGCGTTGAAGGTCAGGTTCTCGCCATCGTCGGGTTCCACTTTCACCCGGTCGTAGCGCACACCGAGCTCGGTGCCCAGCGCCCCGAAGGTTTTCTGCTCCAGCCAGAACAGTCCCCAATCGCTGCTGTCGTTGGCCGGCACGAAGGCCTCCTCGCCGACCGCCGAGAATTCGCGCTCGCCAAACTGCGCGCCGTAGGCGCCGCGCCAGCCGTTCCAGTCGCTGTGCACCAGTTCCAGCCGGGCCTCGACGGCGTCATTGTCGAACCGGGTACCGATCTCATCGCCTTCCAGTTCGATATGCCGGTAGTTATTGGTCCCCACCTTCAGCTGTACCGACTCGTGGCCGGCGAACGGGTTGTACAGCCCGGCCTTGAAATCCCAGCGAGTCTGGCCGAGGTCGATGCGAACCGGACCTTCTTCTTCCTCGCCTTCGGTCTCCTCTTCTTCCCCGTGGGCGCCCGCCGGAATGCCGTAGAGCGTTTCGAACCGGCTGATTGCCGCGCCGATGAAACCACGCTCCCCGATCCACGACAGCCCGAAGCCACCGGTTTCGGTCTCCACTGCGCTGTTTTCCAGTGTGCCGCGCGAGCCAGGCTCGTCCTCGGCGCGCAGTCCGGGCGCCAAGGCGAAGCCGGGAATGTCGAAATCGTCGGTGTCGCGATTGAGATAGTCAATATGCCAGGCGAACTGGCCGATCGCGCCATCGAGCCGGGCCATTCCGGTGAACTCGTCGGAGACCGAGTTGCCGCGCAGCTCGGTCCGGCCACCAAATGCACGGTCGGGCAGGTTCTCGTGGATACGCCCGTCGACGACGTTGACCGCGCCGCCGATCGCGCCGCTGCCGTACAGCAGGCTGGCCGGGCCTTTGAGCACTTCGATCTGATCGGCAAGGAAGGGCTCGATACCGACGGCATGGTCACCGCTGATGGTGGACACATCGAGAGAGGCGATGCCGCCGCTGAGCACCTGCACGCGGGCCCCATCGAGTCCGCGAATGACAGGGCGCGAAGCGCCTGGCGCGAACGAGGAAGAGTGCACTCCCGGTATGCCGGCCAGGGTGTCGCCCAGCCCGGCGGACTTCATCGCGTCGAGTCGTTCGCCGGCGATCACATCGACCGGAATGATCACGTCCTCGACGGTTTGTCCAAGCGGCGAGGCGGTGACGATCAGCGCGTCGAGCCGTTTGGCTTGCGGATGCTCGTGATCGGCTCCGTGCTGCGGTTGAGCCTGGGCCTGCGCCAGGGACACGGTCGGCAGAGCCAACCCAATGGCGACCGCCAGCAGACGAAGTCCGTGTGTGCGCGGGATCGATAGTGATGACGATGGCATGGATTGGAGATCTCGCGCAGTTGAGGAAGTCGGGTGTAGCAAATGAAAAGGCGACTGCTGCTTCAGCTCGAACGGAATGTTATACTATTCCAACAATGATGCAACAATATAACAAAACCACCCGATCTGACGTGCTCCGGGGCCACGCCGATCCGTCGGTTCGCCTCCCTGTCGCCAAGCCGCGCCGGGCCGGCCTGCGCCGCTGGCACCGGATTACCGATCGGTTCGGAGCGGCAGGCTCGCTGGTCTGTGCAGTGCATTGCGCCTTTGTTCCCGTGCTGATCGCACTCGCGCCAGGTCTCGGTCTGGGGTTGCTGGCCTCGGCCGGATTCGAGCGGGCGTTCCTGGTTTTTGCCACCGTGCTGGCCTTGGTCAGCCTGATTCAGGGCTACCGGCGGCACAGGGCGTATCGCGCCCTGATGTTTCTGGTGCCTGGCCTGATCGCGGTCTGGAGCACGCAATGGCTCGGCGGCATGGCCCATGACGGCATCACTCATGCCGTGGTGATGACGCTGGGTGGCACACTGATCGGTGTCGCGCACGTACTGAATCTGCGCCTGTCGCACGCGCATGTGCACGATGCCTGCTGCGGCCACTGAGCCAGCCTGGGATCGCAAGGCCCTGACCGGTCAATTCGCAGTGGCGTTGTCGGGCTGAAGGCCGGGAGATTGGGTCGCGCTGCTGCGGGCGGAGTCCAGGCGATTCCGACGACCTTCTGCGTTCCCGGCACGCGCCGCGCTTGAGCCACGGGCATCCGGATGGTCCAAGGCAGTTTGCAGCGGCGGGTCGAGCCTGGCGAGCTGGTCTGTGGTCGGGTCCGGCGGTTGAACAGGCGCGCTTGGTGTGGGCGCTTACCGGTGCTACCCTAGTCGGCTATCCGAACACAACTTCAAGGATCCGACATGGGCAAGGGCGACAGAAAGACGGCGAAAGGCAAGCGGTTTGCGGGCAGTTACGGCAATTCGCGTCCTCATGGCGCCGTGACGCCGGCGTTTGCCACCAGCTCTGCGGCCGTGAAGACACCGGCCAAGGCCACGACCAAGCGCGCGCCGGCCGCCAAGAAGACCACAGCCAAAAAGGCGTCCTGATCCAACCGGTCGAGTCCGAAAGGTCTCGGCCGCAGTTCTGCCCATGGGCGGTTCAAGTGGCTCCGCCGGTTCACGCGGTTCAGTCGGCAGGTGCCGCGCCGGGTGGTCAGGCAATGGGCCGGATCGGGTTGGTTGCCGACCGCTGGCCATGCAGCCAGAGGCCGCGCAGTGGAGTGCTGCCCAGCCAGTAGCTGAGCTGGGCGGGGTGATGCGCATCCCATAGCGCCAGGTCGGCGCGCTGGCCGACCACCAGACGGCCGCGATCGCTCATGCCCAGCGCACGTGCGGCGTTGACCGTGGCGCCGCGCAAAGCCTCCTCGGGCGTCAGTCGGAAGCTTGCGCACGCCAGCGCCATGGCAAGGGTCATCGAAACCAAGGGCGAGGTGCCGGGATTGCAGTCGGTGGCGATCGCCATGGCCACGCCCGCCTCGCGAAACAGCGCCACAGGAGGCTTGCGGGTCTCATTCAGACAGACGAAGGCGCCGGGCAGCAGCACCGCTACGGTGCCGGCCCGGGCCATGGCACGCACACCGTCTTCGTCCGTGTACTCGAGGTGGTCTGCGCTCAGGCCGGAGAAACTGGCGCACAGCGCCGCTCCACCCAGGTTCGACAGTTGATCGGCGTGCAGTTTCACCGGCAGGCCCAGTTCGCGGGCGCGTCGGAAAACCCGCTGAACCTGGTCCGCGCTGAAGCCGATGCCCTCGCAGAACGCATCCACGGCATCGGCCAGGCCGGAATCGGCCACCGCCGGCAGCATCCGCTGGCAGATCTCGTCGACGTAGTCGTCGGGTCGTCCGGCGAATTCGCGCGGGACGGCGTGCGCGGCCAGCAGCGTGGTGCGTACGTCGATGGCCAGTTCGCTGCCGATTCGCCGGGCCACCCGCAGCAGTTTGAGCTCGCTGTCCAGATCCAGGCCATACCCCGACTTGACTTCGAGCGTGGCTACGCCCGAAGCCATCAGTGCACGTGCGCGTGGCAGCGACTGCGCCAGAAGTTCGTCCTCGCTGGCGGCGCGCACTGCATCGACGGTGCCGAGAATCCCGCCACCGGCCTGGGCAATCTCGGTGTAGCTGCGTCCGGCCAGTCGCTGTTCGAACTCGTCGCTGCGGTCGCCGGCAAACACCAGATGGGTGTGGCAATCGATCAGGGCGGGCGTGAGCAAGCCGCCTCCGGCGTCGAACACGGATGCGCCTTCGAACGTTGCCCGATCCGACAGGGCGCTCGCCGGACCGACGTAGGCGATCCGACCGTCGCGGCTGGCCACCGCGCCGGATTCGACCAGGCCATAGCCGCTATCTTCCGACAGCGTGCACAGGCGGGCGTTGACGATTATTGAGTCGAACCGGTTCATGGCGACATAGGCTAGCATTGGCGCATGCGAGTGCTCCTGGTTGAAGACGATGCCCTTCTGGGCGACGGCATCCGTACGGCGCTGCGGCGCGCGGGCATGACGGTCGATTGGCTGCGCGATGGCGAATCGGCCCGGCTGGCCTTACGGCAGGACAGTTTCGACCTGGCGGTGCTCGACCTGGGCCTGCCCAAGGTCGACGGCATGGACGTGCTGAAGACGTGTCGCAGCGTCGGCAACGCCGTTCCGGTCCTGATTCTCACTGCCCGCGACCAGCTCAAGGACCGGCTGTCCGCGCTCGATGAAGGCGCCGACGACTACCTCACCAAACCCTTCGATGTGCCCGAACTGATCGCCCGTCTGCGCGCGCTGTACCGGCGTAGTCGGGGCCGGGCCCTGTCGCGGCTGACCGTGGGCGAGCTCAGCGTCGATGTCGCGCAGCGGCAACTGTTCTGGAAGGGCCAGTTGATCGACCTGCCGCGACGGGAATTCAGTCTGCTGCTGACCCTGCTGGAAAACGCCGGAACCGTGGTTTCGCGCGAAGTGCTGGAGCAGCGCGTCTACGGCTGGGACGAGGATGTCGACAGTAACGCGCTGGAGGTGCATGTTCACCACCTGCGCCGCAAGCTGCCGCCGGCGATGATTCGTACCGTGCGTGGCGTGGGCTACGTGCTCGACCCCGACGTTGGGAGTGGATCGGTTTGATCTCGCTTCGACGCCTGCTGTCGCTGGGGCTTGCGGCGATCATCGTGTTGACCACCGTGGTCAGCGGCTGGTTCAGCTATCGCGAGGGGCTACGCGAGGCCAACGAGTTGTTCGATGCCAAGCTGGCGCATTCGGCACGGGTTCTGCAGGGACTCCTGGACGACTCGCTGTCCGGAGTGCTGGATGATCCCCCGCCTGAGCCGCTGGTTATCGAAGTCTGGCGCGCCGGACCGGAGCACGTGGCTGATGGCGAGGGCGAGCTGGCATTCGTCCAGGGCCATGTCTACGAAACCGAACTTGCGTTCCAGGTCTGGGATTCCAATGGGCGGTTGCGTGTGCACTCCGAGAACGGTTTGATTGAGCCGCTGGCACCGCTGCAGGCCGGGTTTTCCAGGCAGACCCATCTGGGCCAGCGTTGGCGGGTGTTCGCGGTGCGCTCGGAGAGCGGCCACTGGTACGTGGTCGGCGAGGAAAACCAGATTCGCCGCTCGCTCGCGCGCCAGATCGCTGCCGGCATCATCATCCCTCCCTTGTTGACGCTGCCGCTGATGATCGGTCTGGTCTGGCTGCTGCTGGGCTGGGGCGTGCGCGATCTGCGTGGATTGGTGAGACAGATCAACGCCCGGGCCGGCGGGCGATTGGATCCGATTGCTGTGGGCCGCACGCCACGCGAAGTATCGGTGATCATCGCCTCGGTCAACGCCCTGCTCGGGCGGCTGCGCTCGGCGCTGGAGCGTGAGCGCCGGTTTACCGGCGATGCCGCGCACGAGCTACGAACACCGATCACGGCGCTGCGAATTCATCTGGACAACCTGCGCTTCGCCGATGACGTCGTTGAACGACAGCACGCCATCGAAAGCCTGGAGTTGGCCCTGCAGCGGCTGTCCCGTCTGATCGAGCAGATGCTGCTGCTGAGCCGTCTGGAGCCCGGCGAATCAGTGCCGCATCGAGCGGCGCTGGCCTTGCGGCCGTGCGTGGAGATGGTGCTTGATGAGCCAGCGATCACCAAGCTCGCCGCCGGTTTTTCGCTGCAGGTGCGGTTTTCCGACGAAGATCTGTCGGTGCTTGCCGATGCCACCAGCGTGGAATTGCTGGTGCGCAACCTGCTCGACAACGCGTTGCGCTACAGCCCTGCCGGCGGCATCGTACGGCTGAGTCTGGCTGCCGAGAATGGCGATCAGGCCTTGTTGACCATCGAGGACTCCGGGCCGGGAATCCCTCCTGAAGCTCGCGAGCGGGTATTCGAGCGGTTTCATCGTGAGCTGGGCACCGAGCGCGACGGTAGCGGTTTGGGCCTGTCGATCGTGCGTCGGCTGGTGGATGTGCTTGGGGCGCGGATCGCGCTGGACGAAAGCCCGGCGCTGGGTGGTCTTCGGGTCAGGGTGTGGTTGCCCTTGACCCGCGCCGATGACTGGTCCGGGAGCTGGTCGCCGCCAGACGACTCACGGTGACCGGCAAGCGTCGGGCGGTGCAGGCGATGGTGTGGCCAGTCAGCCGATGATGGCTCCGGCCGCGCGCAGCCCATCCGGGTCCAGCCCGGCGGCTCGGACAATCTCGTCGCTGTGCTGGCCAAGGGCCGGCGGTGGCAGCGTGTAGCGGACTGGCGTTTGCGACAGACGCAGCGGGCTGGCAACCATCGGCACGCCTTCGAGATCGATTACCAGGCCGCGCGATCGGGTGATCGGATTGTTCAGCGCCTCCTGGACGGTATTGAGGGCGGCGGCCGGGATGCCGGCGGCCGCCATTCGCGCCAGCCAGCCAGTGACCGTGTCGGTCGCGAAGATCGCCTGCATTTCGGGAATCAGCCAGTCCCGATTGACTACCCGTGCCGCGTTGCCGCTGCAGCGCGGCTCGACCACCCAGTCGGGTCTGCCCATGAGATTGCACAGCACGCTCCAGAGCTTCTCGCTGGCAACGGTGAGCACAAACTCCCCATCGCTGGCGCGGAAACTCTGGTAGGGCACGATACTGGCGTGCGCATTGCCGTAGCGCCTCGCCGGTTCGCCGGAAAACAGACAGGCGCTGGCGATGTTCGACAGGCCGGCGAGCTGCGAGTCGAACAGGCTGACCGCGACCCGCTGTCCCGGCCCGTCCGGGCCGCGGGCCAGCATCGCCGCCAGGATGGCGATGGCGGCATTCTGCCCGGTCGCCAGATCGGCCACCGCAACTCCGACTTTCTGTGGTTCGCCTTCCGGTGCGCCGGTGATCGACATCAGGCCGGTCTCGGCCTGAACCGCGAAGTCGTAGCCCGGCCGCTTCGCGGCGATCCCGACCCGACCGTAGCCCGAGATCGAACAGTAGATCAGACGCGGGTTGATGGCCCGCAGCTGCTCGTAACCCACGCCCAATTTCTCCGCAGTGCCGGTGCGATAGTTCTCGATCAGCACATCCGCCTGCTTCACCAGCGCTTCAACCAGCGGACGCGAGGCCGGATTGAGCAGATCGATGGCCAGCGAGCGCTTGTTTCGGTTGCAGCAGGCGAAGTAGGCCGACAGGCCGTCCCGGAACGGCGGTCCGAGGCCCCGGGTGTCGTCGCCCTCGGGCGGCTCCAGCTTGATGACGTCGGCGCCCAGGTCGGCCAGCATCATGCCGCACCAGGGGCCGGCCAGCACCCGCGAGAGTTCCAGAACCTTGATGCCTTCGAGTGCCTGCATGTGTCGAATCCATTTGCTCGCGGGGCGCGTGTCGGGTCATTTTCGCATGTGCTGTCGCAATGCCGTCGGCGCTGACGCACAATCGGGTCATGACCGATCCTCATTCATTCCAATTGCCTGGCGTGTCCTGGGTTGCACCCACGCTGATTGCTGAGCAGGCCTGGCTGGACGGGGGCTTCAAGCGAGGTGTGCGATCGAAGCCGGGCGCCGATGGGTGCTGGCTGGCGGTGATGCCCGATGCTGAGGGTCCCGACGCCGGTGGCCACCGGATTTCCGGCTGGCTGCTGCCGGGGCTCGCCAATCTGCATTCGCATGCCTTCCAGCGCGCGATGGCGGGCCGGACCGAGCGGCAAAGTCATGCCCGCGACAGCTTCTGGACCTGGCGGGAGACCATGTACCGGGTTGCCGCCCGTTTCGGTCCCGACACCCTGCGCGATGTGGCGGCCTGGCTGTACGTGGAAATGCTCGAAGCGGGATACACATCGGTGTGCGAATTCCACTATCTGCACCACGACCGCGACGGGCTGTCGTATGCCGATCCGGCCGAGATGTCGCTGGCACTTGTCGAGGCCGCGCGCGATAGCGGTATCGCACTCACTCTGTTGCCCGTGCTGTACCAGCGCGGCGGGTTCGATGGTCGAGCGCTGGACATTCGCCAGCGCCGCTTCGGCCACGACATCGACGGATTTCTCGCTCTGTTGGAGCGACTTTCCGGCCTGACCGACCCGGCATTTCCCGCATTCCGATTGGGGCTGGCGTTTCACAGCCTTCGCGCGGTGTCCGAGGAGGCGATGTCGGCGGTACTGATGGCGCTGGCCGGCAGCAGGTTGCCGATCCACATCCATATCGCCGAGCAGCTCGCCGAAGTTCAGGACAGTCTCGGCGCCACAGGCGCGCGACCGGTGCAGTGGTTGCTCGATCGCATGCCGGTGGACGATCACTGGACCCTGGTCCATGCCACCCACATGGACGGCGACGAGATCGCCGGTGTCGCATCCAGCGGCGCCACCGTGGCGCTGTGTCCCACCACCGAGGCCAATCTGGGCGACGGGCTGTTTTCGCTACGCGAATTTTCGGCCGCCTGCGGACGCTGGGGCATCGGTTCCGACAGCCATGTATCGGTGTCGCCGGTCGAAGAGCTGCGGTGGCTGGAGTATGGCCAGCGGCTGATGTATCGGCGTCGCAATCTGGCCGCGGGCGCGGCCCATCCGTCCGTCGGCGAAAGCCTCATCGCCTCGGTGCTGGGGAATGCCAGCGCGCCATGCGGGTCGCCGCAGGGCCGATTCGCAGTCGGCCACCGGGCGGACTTCATCGTGCTCGATCCGCAGGCACCGGCGCTGCTGGGCCACACCGGCGACAGTGTGCTCGACGCCTGGTTGTTTTCCGGCAACCAGCCGGCGGTGCGCGAGGTGTGGGTCGGCGGCCAACGGGTGGTGGCCGATGGCCGGCACCGCGAGCGAGATCGGCTGTTCGCTCGCTACCAGGCAGCATTGGCCAGACTTTTTCGGGCACCTTGACTCGATGCCCGGCGGAAGTGCAATACCCGCCCATCGATCCATGGCTCCGCTGATTCCTGTGCTATGCCGGTGTCAGATCCAGCGACACATTGGGCATCGACATCGTGCCAGCGGCTTTGCCGCCAGTCGGTTTCTACTGGCCAATCTCTCCGGCCCTCAACACCGGTGCCAGTACCGAGGCGTCGCCATCGCCGGGGCTGGCGTCGATCGCCAGCAAGCTCGCCAGCAGCGGGTAGACGTGCACGTTGTCGAAGGCCGGAACGACCGAGCCGGGGGCGATCAGTGGTCCGTGGGCGATGAACAGCGCGCGCATCGTGGGATCATCCGGGTCGAAACCGTGGGCGCCGGGTTTGACCTTGCCCTGCCAGCGCGTCAATTGCTCTCGCGTCACCATTTTCCAGCCGACGTCGGTCTGGCAGACGATGGCGGGAATCCGCGCGTTGCGGCCGTAATGCCAACGCCCGGGGAGTTCTGCCCTGGGCCAGCATTCGAATCTGTCATGCCGGCCCAGCAGAGCGCGCTCCACTTCTGCTTCCTGGCCGGGCAGCGGCTCGATCCCGATCACCTCGCCCAAAGTGCGAATTTCGACGGTCGCCGGATCCAGCCGGTCGTCGAGAATCACCACGCGCTCGGCCGAGGTGGCGGCCATGCCGTGGTCGGATACCACCACCAGATGGACCGCATCGGCGAGGCCGCGCGCCTCCAGTCCATCGAGCAACTGCGCCAGGGCGCGTTCGACGGTGGCGATGGCGGCATCCGCCTGCGGAGAGTCGATTCCGAAGTCGTGACTGGCGGTATCGACGTGTTCGAAATACAGGGTGATGAAGTGCGGGCGCTGGTCCGGTGCGCGGTCGAGCCAGCCGAGCACGGTATCGACCCGTTGCTCCGGCGGCAGATCCTTGGAGAACACCCGCCAATCGTCGGGCCGCAGGCCACCGATTTCCGCCTCCGAGCCCGGCCAGAACAGGGTTGCGGTGCGCAAACCCTGCTTTCGGGCCGATACCCATATCGGCTCGCCGCCCCACCATCGGCCGTCCTCGACCGCTTCGCGTCGATGCAGGGCGAAGTCGCCGAGCGCCTGATCGCGCATGGTGTTGTGGACAATGCCGTGGCGGTCCGGCCTGAGGCCGGTTACCAGCGTGTAGTGGTTGGGGAAGGTCAGCGACGGGTAGCTCGGGTTCATCGATTCGGCGCGGACGCCCCCATCGGCCAGGCGCTGGAGACTGGGCGTGAGGCCGCGCTCGAGATAATCCGGATGAAAGCCGTCGAGCGAGATCAGTATCACCGGGACCGGTTGGTCGGTGGGCGCAGGCGGAGCGACCGGTGGATGCGCGGCGCAGGCCGCCAGCAGCAGCGGGATCAGCAGCGCGGTGAGGATGTCGAAGCGTCGGAAAAAGCCGTGTTGGCGGTGGCGGGATCGGAGCGTGTTCATCCGGTCGAGTCTGCCACAGCCAAAATGACGGTTGCCGCCTGGACGGCGATCACGTCACCGCGATGCCCTCGTGGGCCAGCAGCCAGCGCTTGATCGGCAGGCCGCCAGCGTAGCCGGTGAGGCTGCCGTCGCGGCCGATCACCCGATGACAGGGCACCACGATCGGCAGCGGATTTCGGCCGTTGGCGGCACCCACGGCGCGCACCGCGCGGGCGTTGCCTATGGCCTGGGCGATATCCGAATAGCTGCGCGTGTCGCCGAATCCGATCTCGCTCAGCGCCTGCCAGACGCTTCGCTGAAACGGTGTACCCAGCGGATCGAGGCGCAGCGCGAACCGCCTGAGCTCGCCCGCGAAATAGGCGCGCAGCTGGGCGCTGGCCTCGGCCAGTGCGCCGGGGTCGCGCCGCCAGCCACCGGCCACCGCCAGCGGATGGACGGCTGGCGCCGGCGCGTCGGGGTGCTCGAACAGGATATGCCGCAAACCCTGGTCGCTGGCGGCCAGGGTCAGGGTGCCGATGGTCGTGGTCAGGGTGTCGTAGCGCATGATTTCGGATCCTCCGGTTCGGCTGCACGATGCGTGCTGGACAGTTGCCACAGGTGCACAGTGGCGTAGCCGCGCCAGGGCCGCCACGCCTCGGAGCGGAGTTCGGCCTCGCGGGCGCTGACCGGCGTACCGTTGCCGAGCACCTGACGCAGCACCAGATCGCTGGCCGGAAAGGCATCGGGGTGACCGAGCGCCCGCAACGCGACGTAGTGCGCGGTCCACGGCCCGATGCCGGGCAGGGCGGTCAGCCGGCCAACGAAGTCATCCAGCTGCTGACCAGCCGAAAAGTCGATCTCGCCGCGCGCGACGGCGGCGGCCAGAGCGCGCAATGTGCCGGCGCGGGCGCGGGGCAGGCCGATTCGCTCGAGCGGTGCATCGAACAGACGCTCGGGGTTCGGGAACAATCGGTCCAGTGCGTCGAAGCCGGCTGGCGTCGGGCCGCAGGGGATGCCGTATTCGGCGACGAGGCGACCAGCCAGGGTGCGCGCGCCGGCCACGCTGACCTGCTGGCCCAATACCGCGCGAACCGCCGTCTCGAACCCATCCCAGCCGCCGGGCACGCGCAGGCCGGGCCGGCGGCGCAGGCTGGCCGCCAATTCAGGGGCCTGCGCCAGCGTGTCGGCGATGGCGGCAGGATCGGCGTCCAGGTCGAACACGCGCCGTACCCGACCCACCAGCCTGAGCAGCGCACATGGCCCGGCCCCGTGCAGTTCAAGGCGCAGTTCGCTGCGCCCCGCGACCGGCGAGACGCGCAGCCAGACCGGTGCAGTCGGGGTGCCTGCGACACGTTCGTAGCTGCCTTGCCGAATCCGGTCGATGCCGGGTAACGACCGGCGGGCGAGAAACTCGAGCACCGCCTCCCAGTCGAACGGTGGACGAAAAGCCAACCGCAGGTTGAGCCCGCCCTCGTCGATTGTGGCGCGCTGCCGTCGTACCTGACTTGGCGCCATGGCACAGGCTGCGCGAAACGCTGCATTGAAGCGACGCAAGCTGGCGAACCCGGACGCCTCGGCAACGGCCGTCACTGGCAGTTCGGTTTCATTGAGTAGTTGCCGGGCCAACAGCAGACGATGGGTGTCGTGCACGGCCTTGGGTCCGACGCCGGTTTTCTCGACGAACAGCCGATGCAGATGACGCGTTCCGACGCCGAGCTTCGCAGCAAGATCGGCCACCGAGCCCTCGATCAACGCGCCTTCGGCAATCATCGCCAGCGCCCGGTCGATCAGCGCCTCGCCCAGCCGATGCGCCATCGCGCCGGGTGCCAGTTCAGGCCGGCAGCGCAGACACGGGCGAAAGCCAGCGGCGGTCGCTGCCGCCGCGCTCGGGTAGTAGCGGACATTCCGTCTCAGCGGCGCCGGTGCCGGGCAGACCGGTCGGCAGTAGATACCCGTGCTCAGTACGGCGGTAAAAAACAGACCGTCGAACCGCGCGTCCCGGCTGAGACGCGCCTGTTCGCAGACATCCGGAGCGGGCAGGGCGGTAACGGCAGCAAAGGTCATGGCGAAAGGCTAGCACCCCGCACAGTCGCCGACTCGCCATTTTCGGACATGGATGTTCGTGCCTGGTTGCGCTGTGGCGTTGCTCGGCCAACAGCGCGTGAGAACCCTCTCGGCATTGCGTGTCCTGAGCTTCGCCGCCGACTGGCGGGCGGTAGGCAGAGGCTGACAGCCTATAATTCCAACATCTGATACGAGACCCGCTTATGACCATCGGCCCGTCCGCACGCAATGATCCGGCGCGTCGCATTCGCGCTCCGCGTGGCAGCGAGCTTAGCTGCCGGAGCTGGCTGACCGAAGCCGCCTACCGGATGATCCAGAACAACCTCGATCCGGAAGTGGCGGAGAATCCGGCGGAGCTGGTGGTCTATGGCGGCATCGGCCGGGCGGCGCGCGACTGGGCCTGTTACGACGCCATTCTGGCGGCCTTGCGCACCTTGGGCGACGAGCAAACCCTGCTGATTCAGTCGGGCAAGCCGGTCGGCGTGTTTGCCACTCATGCCGACGCGCCGCGGGTGTTGATCGCCAATTCCAACCTGGTGCCGCACTGGGCTACCTGGGAGCATTTCAACGAACTCGATCGCAAGGGCCTGATGATGTACGGCCAGATGACGGCCGGCTCGTGGATCTACATTGGCTCGCAAGGCATCGTCCAAGGCACCTACGAGACGTTCGTCGAGATGGGTCGGCAGCATTACGGTGGCGATCTGTCGGGCAAGTGGATACTGACCGCCGGCCTGGGCGGTATGGGCGGTGCGCAGCCATTGGCCGCGGTGATGGCCGGGGCGTGCATGCTGGCGATCGAATGCCGTCAAAGCAGCATCGACATGCGCCTCAGGACCCGTTATCTCGACGAGCAGGCCGACGGCATCGACGACGCGCTGGCCCGGATTGCGCGCTGCACCGGCAGCGGTCGGGCGCGCTCGATCGGCCTGCTGGGCAACGCCGCCGAAATCCTGCCCGAACTGGTCCGTCGCGGAGTGCGTCCCGACGCGGTCACCGATCAGACCTCGGCGCACGATCCGCTGCACGGCTATCTGCCGGCCGGCTGGACGGTGGAGCAGTGGCTCGACCGGCAGGCGAGCGACCCGGAGGCCGTCGTCGCCGCTGCCAAACGGTCGATGCGCAGCCATGTCGAAGCGATGCTGCACTTTCAGGGCATGGGCATCCCGGTGTTCGACTACGGCAACAACATCCGTCAGATGGCGCTGGACGACGGCTGCGCGAATGCCTTCGCTTTCCCCGGCTTTGTGCCGGCCTACGTACGGCCGATGTTTTGCCGGGGCATCGGGCCGTTTCGCTGGGTGGCGCTGTCGGGCGATCCGGAAGACATCCACAAGACCGACGCCAAGGTGCGCGAGTTGTTGCCCGACGACGCCCATCTGCATCGCTGGCTGGACATGGCGCGCGAGCGGATCGCGTTTCAGGGGCTGCCGGCGCGGATCTGCTGGGTCGGTCTCGGCGAGCGTCATCGGCTCGGCCTGGCGTTCAACGAAATGGTGCGCAACGGCGAGCTGAAGGCGCCCGTGGTGATCGGCCGCGATCATCTCGACTCCGGCTCGGTCGCCAGCCCCAACCGGGAAACCGAGGCCATGGCGGACGGTTCCGACGCGGTTTCCGACTGGCCGATCCTCAATGCTCTGCTCAATACCGCCGGCGGGGCAACCTGGGTCAGCCTGCATCACGGCGGCGGCGTGGGCATGGGTTATTCGCAGCACGCCGGTGTGGTGATCGTTTGCGACGGCAGCGCGGCCGCCGACCGGCGCATTGCCCGGGTGCTGTGGAGCGACCCGGCAACCGGCGTGATGCGCCATGCCGATGCCGGCTACCGGATTGCCATCGACTGCGCGCGGGAAAACGGACTCGACCTGCCCATGTTGCAGCCCGACGATGTCGGCTGAGCCGCCGCTGGATGCGCTGATTGTCGGAGCCGGGTTTTCCGGGCTGTGCGTCGCCATCGCCCTGCGCAAGGCCGGTCGCCGCTTTCGGGTGCTGGAACAGGCCGATCGGCTGGGCGGCACCTGGCGCGACAACCACTATCCGGGCGCCGCCTGCGATGTGCCGTCAAATCTGTACTGTTACTCGTTTGCGCCCAATCCCGACTGGTCGCGCAGTTATCCACGGCAGGCCGAGATCCAGGCCTATCTGGAGCGCTGCGCCGATGACTTCGGCGTGCGTGACGCACTGTCGTTCGGGCAAGCGGTTCATTCGGCGCGCTTCGATGAGGCCGACAACGTCTGGCGGGTGACGGTGACTGGTTGCGCAGAGCCGATCACGGCGCGCGCACTGGTGCTGGCGACCGGCGGTCTGAGCCGGCCCAGGCTGCCGGAAATTCCGGGTATCGGCGACTTCGCCGGGACGCTGTTCCACACCGCGCGCTGGCCGAGCGAAGTCGCGCTGGACGGCAAGCGCATCGGCCTGATCGGTACCGGCGCCAGCGCAATTCAGATCGTGCCGAAACTGGCCCCGCTGGCCGCGCAGCTGACGGTGTTCCAGCGCACGCCGCCGTGGATCGTTCCCAAGCCGGATTTCAAGGTGTCGGCTCGGCACAGGGCGGCGCTTCGGCGCTGGCCTGCGCTGCAGCGACTGGACCGATGGCGGCTCTACCTCCAGCACGAAGTCTGGGCGATCGGCTTCACCCGATGGCCAGGCCTGCTGCGACTGATACAGCCGTTCGCCAATGCCTTCCGCCGATTTCAGGTGCGAGAGTCCGGCCTGCGCGCGAAGCTGGCGCCGGATTACACCATCGGCTGCAAGCGGGTGCTGCTGTCGAATGACTATTACCCGGCACTCGACCGCGAAAATGTCCATCTGGAGACCGACGCAATCGCGGCCATCGAGCGCGATGCCGTGGTGACCGGCGACGGCCGGCGCCATGCCTGTGATGCGCTGGTGCTCGCGACCGGATTCCATGCCGCCGAGGCGGGCGCGCCGTTTCCGATCTACGGCTGTCAGGGGTGGGAGCTGAATGCAGTCTGGGCCGGTGGCGCGAGCGCCAGCGCGTATCTGGGCACCACCGTTTCAGGTTTTCCGGGCTTGTTTCTCATGACCGGGCCGAACACCGCGCTCGGCCACAACTCGATGGTTTACATGATCGAGGCCCAGACCCGCTACGTGCGCGACGCAGTGGCCGCCCTGGCGGAGCGGCCGGGCATCAGCCTCGATGTCGATCCGCAGATTCAGCTTCGCTACAACCACTGGGTACAGCAGCGTCTCGCCGCTTCAGTCTGGAATACCGGGGGGTGTTCGAGCTGGTATCGGACGGCATCCGGTCTGAATACCACACTCTGGCCGGACTTCACCTTCCTGTTTCGTCATCGCACGAGACGATTCGATCAGGAGAACTATCGGGCCGTTTTCCCGACAGGCTGGCAGCTCGATCGGCAAAGCCCGGCAGGCGGCTAATCCGTCGCGTTTGCCACCGCGTTCGCTTCAGTTGGCGGGTTGTCCGCCGCGGCCGCGAATCGGTCCGTGCTTTCTGGCGCTCCGCAGACCGGCGGAATCACCAGCGTGGTGTGCTCATTGAATGCAGCCCGGGGCAGTTCAATGAGCCGCAGACGGTCGGTGCGGTAGTCTTCCAGGGGCGTGAGCGCGGCCTCGTAGAGGATCACCTGATGATCGGCCGGGTACCAGCGCAGAAGCTTTTCGACCAGCATTTTGATGTCGCGCGGTTCGGCGTGGAAACGTTGGCACTCCATATCCCCGGTCAACGCCACCTGCCACAGCAGCACCAGACTGGCCGGCTCCAGCGCGACATCGTTGATGAGAAACCAGGTCGACTCCATCGATTGCAGGCCGTTTCTCCCGGGATCGATGCCGATGTCGGCGAACAGACAGGCTTCGGCCGAGATTCCGGGTTCCATCCGCGCTTCCAGGCCGGCCTCGCGGGTGAGACGCATGATCCGGTGCGGCACATCGGCGAATACGCCGGGATGACCATAAAACACCGCACAAACCTGTTTGCCTGCCCGAACCGCTGCCATGATCTCGTCTTCCATTTCACCATAGGTTTCCCGGCGGTCTTTGCCGACGGCGTAGTGTCGTGTCAGGTCGAACGTGTCGGATCGGATGTCGCGGATGCATTGGGTGGAAAAGCTGTCGGCCAGACTGAACACCGTGTCGGCTCGCTGGATTTCCGAGATCGTGCGCTCGCTGGCGTGGCGGCAAAACTGAATGCCGCAGCCGACCACGACCAGACTGCCTGCGTTCGCTCGGCGCGCCGGTCGACCATCGGCAGACGTCCGACCCGCGACCACCACGCAATTGCGCCCCTGCGACTTGGCGTCGTACAGCGCGCTGTCGGCATCGGACAGGAGCTGTTCCAGATCCAGGGTCTTGTCGCCGGCCTGCGCAACTCCAAAGCTGAGCGTCACGTTCACCCACTCGTCGAACACGGCTACTGGCGCGATGCGGATCCTGAGTGCTTCGATCAGGGCAACGGCCCGGTCGGGATCTTCGTCGAGCAGAAAGGTGAACTCCTCGCCGCCGCTCCGGCCAGCGATTCCCCGTTCGCCAATCACCTCGGTAATCCAGCCGCCCAGTGCTTGGAGGACCGCGTCGCCAGCCGCGTGGCCGTAACGATCATTGACCTGCTTGAAGAAGTCGATGTCGGCAATCACTGCGGTCAACGGGTGGCCGGTGAGGGCGAACCGATCGAAGGCGTCCTGGCCCAATTGGCGCAATCGCCGATAGTTGAGCAGTCGGGTCAAGCCATCGTGCTCGGACAACCAGCGATAGCGTCGCCGCTCACGGATCGAACGACGCAACAGCCCGGCGAGCAGCAGCGCAATCACCAGCATCCCCAAGGCTCCGACCGCCAGCATCCAGCGCCAGCGCTGGTTGGCGGCCAGGGCCAGGCTGGCGACTTCCTTTTCGGCCTCCAGGCGTTGGATGCGTTCATCCATGAGCGCCAGCTCAAACTCGCTCTGCTGGAATCCGAGTCGTCGGTCGCGCGCTTCACGTTCGGCTTCGCTGCGCGCCGCAAGCGCTTTGCGGTAGTGGTCGTTGGCCAGGGCGTGCTCGTCGCGCTGGCGCAGGGCATCACCCAGTAATTCGTGACCTTCAGCCTTCGATTCAGCAGAGAATCGATCTGCGGTCGTATTCAGCGTTTCCAGAAGCAGATTCAGAGCCTCGACGGAACCGCTGTCGATGCCGACGAGAGCTCGCGCGATCTTCAAGTTGGCGCTCCACTTTCCCGGCTCATAACCTGCCGCTTCGGCCAGCCGACGCGCTTCCCGGCCCAGGCGCAGGGCCTCCTCCTGCCGGCCAAGTTGCAGCAACAGGCTGGCCTGCCCCAGAACCGCGTCGCTGAGAAAAACGGCGTCATCAGCCGCGCGGCATGCGTGTTCCTGTCGATTCCTGCTTGAGATTGCCGCCTCAATCCGTCTGTCGCGCTCCTGCGACAGGCTCAGATCGGACAACGCGCGGCACAGGGCGGCCGGATTGACATCCTCGCCGGCCTCAATCAGATCAACCGCCAACTGACTTATCTCGACGCCACGCTGTGGCTCTCCTGCCATCGTGTAAAGATAGGCGGCAGTGCTCAACAGGTCGATCGAGGCCGGGTCGTTGCGATCGACAAGCGTCATGCCTTCGTTGAGCCACAAAAATGCCTGCCCCCAGTCGCCCAGATTGGCGGCAAGGCTGATGCCGGTGGTCAGGACCTTGCGGCGCAGATCGCCCGGAAGATCTTCCTGCAGCAGGGCGGCCAACTGCTCGAGCGCGCTGCGCTGGTCGCCAGACAATGCGACATTGCGGGTCTGCACATAAGCGATACGAAGATGTTGGTCTGCGTGCAGGTTGGGGTTGGTTGCCAACAGGGCGTCGATGGCCGCCTCGGATTCGCGCCAGTGGCGGGTGAACGCCATGCGCTCGATTTCCGCGATCGCTGCTTCGCTGTCGCCCACCGGCCGGAGGGTTGATGCTGTATCGGGACTCGAAAGACACGACAGGGGCCACGCCAAAATACCGACCAGAGCCAGCCAGGTGAACATTGATGCGCGAGCGGCCATACCAGTCATTTTCAAGCGTGCCGGTCAGTGGTCGCAGGCTTTGATGGACAGATCGGTAGCGAGCTTGCCGTTGTTGAGGCCGGGCGACTGGCCGATCCACGCCGAGTCCATATTCAGTAACGCCGTGACTTCTTCGTCCTTGCAACCGACCTGTCTGGCCACGCCTTCGCGACCCTGTTTGTACGCCGCTTCGAGATCGACATTCATGCCGAGTCGCTTCATCAGAACCACAAGCTTCGACATAGTTGCCATCCCTTCCTTCGGTAGCGTGGATTTGGTTGACGCGATGAACGACCCGGTCCGGCGTGTCGCCAACATCGGTCGACCGGACTGGCGCAGCAGACTCTCGGATACTGGCAGTCTGAAGATTCCCGCGCCGGATTGTGCACGCCGGGGCTGAATTGGGAAAGTGTTCAGCCGCCCCGGGCCTGCAAGTTCAGAAACTGCCGACGTGTCTTCGGCCCGAAGGTGGCGAAGTGGGGGTCGGGGTGATCGCGGTAATTCTCCCGAAGAGCCGCCACCCGATCGCGCTTGAGGTGCTGGGCCAAAATATCGGGGGCCACGGGGTAGATGCGCAGGGCATTGAGGCCGAACACCTTGGCGCGGATTGCGGGGGTGATTTCCGGGTAGCCGAAGCGTTCGCGGAATTCGGGGCTGATCTGGAATGTGCGAAACGCCTGAATCTGATCCTGCGGGCTACCGTACCAGATCGAATCGGTGCCCCAGAGAATATTGTCCTGGCCGACGTATTTCAGCAGCTTGCCCAGCGCATGCGCGGCCGAGTCCGGGTCGCGCATCAGAAAGCGCCAGGTCGAACCCAGTTCGGCGTACACGTTGTGCTGGCCCGACAGCCCGGCCTTGCGAACCGAACTGACCAGGGCGTCGATGCCGTCGCCGCGGTTCTCGTCGTAGGGACCTTCGGGTTTTTCGGTCACGAACCCCGAGTGGTAGATCAGGAAATTGACATCCGGATAGCGCCGGGCCACCCGGCCGACATCCACGCAGGTGCTGTGCTCATAGCTGCGTGGCCCAAATGGCAGACCTTTGTGAATGGCGATGTTGCGGATGCCCAGCGCGCGTGCCTTTTCGATCATCGCAAGGCCCGCGTCGTCATCGAGATAGAAGCCCGGCTGACCGTCCGGGCCCCACTGGGTGTAGGTCTTCCAGGCCGCGATCCGGTAGTTCTCGGCCAGCCAGTCCATGCGCTCCAGGTCGCCGGGCTGGTTCGGATTCACCCGACCATGCAGATACAGACGGTGGGTGCCCTCCAGTTTTTCGACGATGCCCGCAGTGGCGGCGGCCTCCTCGATCTTGAGCGGCTCACCGGCCAGCGTGGACGGCACGAACGACAGCACGACCAGGGAGGTATCGGAGTCCAGAAAGATGTCGCGGATGAAGGCGTCCGGCCCCAGACACTGCAAGTGATCGAGCGGGCCGGGCAGGGCAGCGGCTGCACAGCGGTCGTCGGATCGGGTGAACGACAGCGGACTGGCGCCGGCCGGCACGGTCTTGAGCCATTCGCCGGTGGGGTTGACGAAATGTCCCTGGACATCGAACACGAACTCGTTGCCGGTCAGCGCCGCCTCGGCAGCCTCCCGGTCGAGTGCGCTTTCGAGCGCGAGATGATAGTAGCCGCCGGTTTTCCCGACCGCCGCGTAGGCCGCGTTCATCGCCAGCAGCGTGGTTGCGGCAGCGCAGCTGGACAGCATGAACTTCCGGCGCGAAACACCCAGTCGGCGTGCCCCGTCGTGGCTGGTGGCGCGTGCCAGTCGATTGGCCAGGTCGTGATACGGCGCCAGCGGGACCGGCGAGAACTCGCCGTTTGACGTCGAGTCGAGTTTGACGGGGAGTCGGTTGCCATCCGGATCGTTGCCAGTCGCCATGCCGGTTGCCTGTTTTGACCGAACCGCAATAGTAACGCCACTGGGAATGCGATGGGCGATTCGCTGCGCATCGCCCAGTGATTTCGACAGGCCGCAGTTGCTGGTGCCCGGACGTCGCAGCCGCCTGTAAACTGCGCCGATGTCCGAGCGTCGATCCACTCCGAACGACAGCCAGGGCGGCAAAGCGTCCTGGTTGAACCGTACGGTTTCGGCGCTTCCCGATCTTGCGACATCCGGGATCGCGCTCTGGGTCTGGTTCGACCCCAGCCAGTGGCGAGCTGCGCTAGTCGGCTATGCGGTGCTGATCATGCTGGTCGAATTCGTCTTGATCCACGCCAGCGGTTTCTTTGGTGTCGCCCGTGATTCGTCCGGGTCTGCGCCTTTCGGACGCCGCGCGGCGATCGGATTGGTCGGCATGTACCTGGTTTTCGTGGCTTCGTTCGCGTGGAGTTTCGGCGAGCCATTGGTTTTCCTGGGGGCGGCCTGGTTGCTGTTGGCCAGGGCGTGGCCGCTTCTGATCGGAACCGTCGGCCGACCGGTTGCCAGCCAGGCACAGCGCGGCATGTGGGCAGCCTCGACGATGTACTTCCTCGTCGCGGTCGGTCTTACCACCGTGCTGCCGGTGCCGCGGCTGGGCATCACTGGTAGCGGTGCGCAGTACGGCATGGAGGGTCAGAGCGGGCTGTGGGTGAGCCAGCCGCAAACCGCCGTCGTCGCGCTTTCCATCTACTTCGGACTGGTCGGGCTCACCCGACTGATGGGCTGGGATCGCGCCTGGGGCCGACAGGCCGAAAGGTCCGGCTGACCGCCATCGACACGGCAACGCCAGATCGTTAAAAAAGGCGTAAAGTCTGGCGGTCCGGCACGGCGGACGAGGGGCTGTGCGCCGTGCTTCGGGCACCTATTGACCCGACACCCACACACGCGATCAGGAACGATCACCATGCGAGAAAACTCTGTTGTGCTCACTGCGCTCCACCGCGCCCGGCTGTATCGCGCCGTCGCGGCTGCCTTGCTGGTTTGCAGCCTGCCGGCCATGGCCCAGGACGACGCCCCCGACGACGGCACCGACGCTGCCCGGCTGGATCAGGTGCAGGTGATCGGTTCGCGCCGGATCGGCGGCAGCGAAACCCAGACCATGCTCCCGGTCGATGTATTGCCGATGGACAAGGCCGCCACCCAGGGCGCGCAGTTCGATCTGGCCCAGACCCTGCAGTTCATTTCGCCCTCATTCAACTCCACGCGCCAGACCGGCGCCGACGGCGCAGACCTGATCGACTCGGCGGCGCTGCGCGGCCTGGGTTCGGACCAGACCCTGGTGCTGCTCAACGGCAAGCGCCGGCACACCGTGTCGCTGGTCAATCTGTTCGGCGCGCGCAACCGGGGCAACACCGGAACCGACTTCAACAGCATTCCGATGCTGGCCGTGGACCGGGTCGAAGTACTGCGCGATGGCGCCGCCGCTCAGTATGGATCGGACGCCATCGCGGGCGTCATGAACATTGCGCTGAAGAAGAATCTCGGCTGCGAGGCGATCGCCGGCTACGGCGAGTACACCCGGGGCGATGGCGAAAACTTCATCGGCTCAAGCTACTGCGGGTTTGGCGTCGGCGATGGCGGCGTGATCGCGCTGACTGCCGAATATCTGGATCGGGGCCGGTCCAATCGCGCCACCGACATCAACCCGATGCGCATCATCGGCGACAGCAAGGTGGAAAACCTGACCTTCTTCGCCAACGGCGAGATTCCGGTCGGCGATGTCGCCCTGGCCTACTTCAACCTGGGCGTGCAGGATCGCGACGGTTCCTCGGCCGCGTTCGCGCGCGGCGGCATCGGCTCGGACGACATTCCCTCGCGCAACTCGGCGGCCATGTTTCCGGACGGCTTCGTGCCGTTCATCAATGGCGATATCGACGACCGCTCCGGCACCGCCGGCGTGCGTTGGGATATCGGCGAGTGGCGCGCGGATCTGTCGACCACCTATGGTTTCAATCGGTTCGAGTACCTGATCGACAACACGCTCAATGCTTCGATCGCCAACCTCGACCTGATCAATGGCGGCGCCGGTATCAGCGCGACGGCGTTCGATGCCGGCGGCTTCGATTTCCGCCAAAGCACCACCAACCTCGATTTTAGCCGGTATTTCGATGGCGTTTTCCAGGGCCTCAACGTGGCCTTCGGCGGCGAGTTCCGCGACGAGAACTACACGATCTTCGCCGGCGAGCCGGGCTCGTTCATCGACGCCGACGGCCCGGGCGGCGGCAATGCCGGCAGTCAGGGTTTTCCGGGCTTCCAGCCGGTCGACGAGACCGACACCGACCGACACAGTTGGGCCGGCTATGTCGATCTGGAGGCTGATCTGACCGATCGCCTGCTGGTCGGTCTGGCCGGACGCTACGAAGACTTCAGCGACTTCGGCTCCACGCTGGACGGCAAGCTGTCGCTCGGGTTTCGCGCCAGCGATACCTTCCTGTTGCGCGGCTCCGCCAGCACCGGATTCCGCGCGCCGTCGCTTCAGCAGCGCCTGTTCTCCTCGACCTTCACCGATTTCGTGAGCGGCCAGCCGGTCGATGTCCTGCTGGCCCGCAACGGTGGCCCGGTGGCGGTGGCGGCCGGTATTCCCGACCTGGAAGAGGAAACCTCGACCAGCGTCAGCGTCGGCTTCACCTGGGAGCCGATGGAAAACCTGGCCATCACCCTGGACGCCTTCCGGATCAAGATCGACGACCGCATCGTCTTGTCGGGCCGATTCGACACCACCGATCCGAACATCGGCGGGATTCTGGAGGGCTTGGGCGTGGGCGAGGCGCAATTCTTCGTCAACTCGATCGACACCCGCACCCGTGGCTTCGACCTGACCGTGGCGCACGACACGCCGCTTGGTCGAGGCCAGCTCAACACCTACCTCGCTTTCAACTACACCGACACCGACGTGACCGACATCAATGCCCCGGCCTCGCTGATCGGCCGCGAGGACGTGCTGCTGGAAGATCGCGAGCGGCGTTTCATCGAGCAGGGTGGCCCGCGCTCCAAGGGCACGCTCAGCTTCGACTACAGCCAGGGCAAGTGGAACGGCCTTTGGCGTTTCATCTACTTCGGCGAGCAGACGCTCGGTACGTTCTCCGGTCCTCCGGAGCCGAACCAGAAATACGAAGCGCGGCTGTCGGCCGATGTCAGCCTGACCTACAGCTTCACCGATAACGTCAAGCTGACTGCTGGCGGCGCCAATATCTTCGACCAGTTCCCGAGCCGGCAGAATCCGGATGAGACCGACAATGGCCACATCTTCGAGAGCGTGCAGTTCGGACTGAACGGCGCGGCCTGGTTCACCCGGCTGTGGATCGCTTTCTGATTCTCCAGCCGTCATCGCGATGCCCCGGACCGGAATCCGGGGCGTCGCCCGACCGGCTCAGCACAGCGTGATGGGAATGGCCCTGTCGGGGGTGCCGAACCAGGCCTCGCGCTCCGAGCGGCAGTAGGGGCCGCCCATGGCGAATTTCCGGCAGGCCTGCGGTCGACGCTCGTAGATTGTGCACAACAGGCTGCGCGGGTCGACTGCGCGGCATCGGCCGTCTTCGTCTTTGGCCATGATGTGCAGGCCGCGCTCGTCGTGTTCGGTCAACCAGGCCGGTGGCCGGTCCTCGGGCATCAACACCACGGTCAGCCGGCAGCACACGGCCTCGCAGGTTTCGCACAGGACTGCGGCGGCGGGTTCGCTCCGTTCAGGACGGGGTGCCGCCAGTGGGATTGTCATTGGCCATTGTCCCACGATCGGCCACCGACCGTACTTGCGGTCCGCGCGAACGTCGGTTAGCAGTGCTATGCCCGGATTCCCCGACGCCTCCGATCCCGCGACATGGCCGCATGCGTCGCTCAGGGCGTGCGTTCGCGCACCGGTATCGGCACATTGCACAGTTCGACGCGGCCGACCGGATCGAGAAACCAGTCTTCGCGACGGTTGCGGCGCGCTTCCATCAGCTGGCCGAACGCCGGCGTGTCGGTGCGAAATACTTCCAGGGCGACGCGCTCGGCTTCGGGCAGGTCGGCGGCCAGGGTCATGCTGATCTCGGCGTGTTGGGTCGGGTCGGCGTAGAAACCCAGTGAGCCGGTGCCGCGCGGCAGGGTGGAAAGCTGCTCGATGCCGGAAAGGACACGCCCGGCCAAAGTGATATTGCGATCGAGATGGCGCGGCGCGTGGCCGATCACCACATACAGGCCGGCTCCACTGCCGCTGTCGGCGGTATTGCCGCGGGAAACGCCGAGCGCGCCATAGCAGTGGGCCAGCCAGGCGCGTCCGGTCGCCGAATCGCGCGCCGCCGGAAAGCCATTGCTGAAGCCAACCTCCGTCGCGTAGACATCGCCATCGGCGAGCGGCGTGAACGCCAGGCCTTCGGACGGGCGATCGAATTCGGCGGGAAGCGACGCCTTGGCGGTGCCGTACGGCCGCGACAGGACAGGGTTGTCGGCCGCCGGATCGCCCCACTGAACGACATAGTTGTCCTGCGAGCGCAGCACGGCCAGGCCATTGAAGTAGCCCTCATGCACCAGTTTGCGGATATTCTCGGCATGCTGTGGAGCGAAGTCCGGGGCCAGCTCGATGATGACGCGCCCGCCGGGCAGATTCAGATACAGCGTGTTTTGTGGGTCGGGTTGGCGCCAGTCGGCAGCAGTCGACTCGGCCAGTACCTGCGCCAGTGTCGGCCCGGTCGGCTGTTTGGCAACTTGAGCAACAGAAGGGACTGGAAACGCCAGCGCGAGAATCAGTACAGAACGATGGACGAGGGCGGGCATGGTCAGGTTCATGGCGGCTTCTGGCGGGACGAGTTCCGGGTAGGTGATTCTATGCCGGTGGACTGCACGGCGCAGTATCCAGGCCGTGCAACGCCTTCGCGCGGCGCTGTGAGGCGGCCCGCTCAACAGCGGCTGTGCGCTCAACTGCCGCGTTGCCGCAGGGCTGCGAACAGCCAGATACGGCAAAGCCACGGCACGATTGCGGCATAGCATGCAGTCGCCAAGGCCATCCCGGCCAGCGGTACGGCATTTGCCAGTGCCAGCCCCAGCAAGGCCGGCGCAACGGCAGTGGCAAGCACCATCAGGCCGAGATAGACGCCGCGGATCAAGCCTAGTCGACGGTGGCCGAATAGTTCCACCCAGACAGCGCTGACGATCACGTTGTTTCCACCCGCGCTCAGGCCCAACCCGGCGAACAGCAACCAGAGCGCTGCCAGCCCGCTCATGCTGGCGAGCGCGATCATGGCCAGAGCGCCGGGCAAGGGGAACCAGGCCAACAAGCGCAACGCGCCGAATCGGTCGACGAGGCGTCCATTGATCCATGTGCTGACGGCTTGCGCGGCCGCGAACAGGACGATGGCTGCGGCGACTTCGGTGACCAACCATCCGCGCAGCGTTGCCAGCGTGCCCTGGTGTAGAAATACCGCCGTGACGACGAAGGGCGAAATGAGTGCGATTGGTAAAACGGCCAGGAATCGACCCGACACGAACAACCCGAGCCGACTCACCGGTGCTGTTTCCTGGCGGTCGGCCCCAACGAGTGCCGCATCGCCGGGAAGCTCGGCGGCAAGCCGGCGCAGCGCGGGCAGCATGACGATCAAGACGAATGCGGCCACACCAGCCCAGAGCCAGCGCCATTCGACATGTCCGAGCAGCGCGGCAAAGCTCAGCGGTAGAAGCGCTTCGCCCAGAATAAAGCCCAGGGTCGCCAGCGCCAGCACTCGCCCGCGTCGGCTGCCGCCATGACGGGCTGCGACCACGATGGCAACGTGCCCCGTGAGTCCCTGGCCGCCCAGTCGCAGTGCGAACAACGCCAGAAACAGAACCGCTGGATGGCGCGCCATGGCCATTGCCATCGCCGCTGCGGCCAACACGGATAGCGCCAGAGTAATCGCTCGGCGCGCCGGCAGATGATCGGCGATGGCACCGAGCCAGAACATCAGCATGCCGCTGGCCAATGTGGCGCCGCCGTAGATCAGACCCCAGGCGCGCTCATCGAGGTCGAACTCGGCGCGGATCGGAGTACCGAACAGGCCAATGAAGAAGGTTTGCCCGAAGCTCGACAGGAAGGCGGCGATCAGCCCGAAGCGCGCGGCACGCGCCGAATACTCCTCGATGGCTGGATTCACGGAATGCGGCCTGTCGAAAAACCGCTATTGTCGCTGCTACAGCGAACGCGCGCAGGTCCTGGAGCCGATCAATCGCCTTCCTGGAGCGCCGACAACTGCTCCTGCATTTGCCCGATGACTTCCTCCCAGTGGCGTGGGTCGCCGAACCAGGGGAAGGCGGCCGGAAACGCCGGGTCGTGCCAGCGGCGGGCGATCCAGGCGTGATAGTGCAGCAGACGCAATGTGCGCAGCGGCTCGATGAGGTGCCGCTGCATCGGATCGAACTCGGCGAACACGCGGTAGCCTTCCAGCAGCCATTCGAGCTGCTGTTGCTGCTCGGCAGGCGAGCCGGAGAGCAGCATCCAGAGATCCTGCATTGCTGGGCCATTGCAGCAGTCGTCGAGGTCGACGAAATGCGCCTGATCGTCGCGCCAGAGCAGATTGCCCGGATGGCAGTCGCCGTGCAGGCGCAGGTTGGCGACCGGCTCGGCCAGTGTCCAGCGCTGCTCGGCCGCGTCGAGCAAGCTGTCGGCAAGCACGGCGAAATTCTCCTCCAACTCGGGCGGCAGCCATTCTCCGTCCAGGATGAAATCGACAGCGGCATCGCCCTGTTCGGCCAGCGACAGGGTGGGGCGGTTGGCAAACGGTTTGCGCGCGCCGATCGCGTGCAGGCGGCCCAGACACTGGCCGAGGTGGCGCAGGTTTTCCCGAACGCCAAGCTCCGGTGCCCGCCCGCCCTGAAGCGGAAACACGGCGAATCGGAATCCGGCATGCTCGTGCAGCGTCCGCGCATCGATGGTCAGCGGTGCGACCACCGACAGGCCGCTGTGCGCCAGCTCGGCGCTGAATTCGTGCTCTTCGATGATCGCGGCGTCGGTCCAGCGACCGGGGCGATAAAACTTGGCGACCAGCGCTGGCCCGGTTTCCTGGCCGATGCGGTAAACGCGGTTCTCGAAGCTGTTGAGCGCCAGCAGCCTGCCATCGCAAAGCAGACCGAGTGATTCCACGGCGGCAATGACCACGCCGGGGTCCAGTCCTTCGTACGGGCGCCGTTGGGTGTCGGGCTGTTGCATCGCGGGATGCTATCCGGTTTTGTGCAAGGCCGGAGCATAGGCCATCGGTTGGGTTGACTATGTAGAGATTGATACTAGTATTCAGTAAACACTAGTCAAGTCCACGTCATGAGCGAACCAGACGACAGCGTGCAGCGCAAATTTCAGAAAGAGCTGGCGACCGGCGTCGTCGCGCTGGTTCTGCTGGCCGTGCTGGCGCGCTCCGAGCAGGCACTTTACGGCTATCAGATCGCCAAGCAGATGGAAGCCGGCGGGGGCGCCCTGGGCGGCAAGCTCAGCTCGCTTTACCCGGTGCTGCGCAATCTCGATGCCGCAGGCTTGCTGGACAGCTTCGTCGAACCCTCGGAAAGCGGACCGCCCCGGCGCTATTACCGGATCACCGAAAGCGGTCGGTCGGCGCTGACCGGCTGGCGGTCGCGCTGGGTCGAGGCGCGGGAATTCGTCGACTCGATACTCGATACCTTGCCAGAGGATCGCTCTCGATGACGCATCGAAATCTGCCGGATCGCCTCTTACCCGCGTCCGGTGCACATGTTCCGCCATTCCCATTTTCGACGGAGAGTCTCCGATGAGCGCCACCGATCTGCCCCGCACCATCGATCAGTATTTGGCCCGTCTGCGTGTGGCACTGCGCGATGCCGATCCCGCCATGCGTCAGGACGCGCTTTACGACGCCGAGGAATACCTGCGCGCCGAGCTGGCCAGCAATCCCGGGTCGACCGAAGCGGAGGTGGTGTCTTCGGTAGCGGGCAGCTACGGCGCGCCCGAGGAAGTGGCCGATATCTACCGTGATACCGAGGTGACCGTGGCGCGGGCGCTGCGCCCGCCGCTGCCGCCACGGCGCGGGAGCGTCCTCGGGCGATTCTTCGCAGTGGCGGCTGATGCGCGCACCTGGTCGGCGCTGTTCTACATGATGCTGTCGGCGGCCACCGGTATTTTCTACTTCACCTGGGCGGTGACCGGCCTGAGCCTGTCGGCGGGCCTGGCGCTGCTGATCATCGGCGTACCGTTCGTGATCCTGTTTTTCGCCTCGGTGCGGCTGCTCTCGCTGGTCGAGGGCCGGATCGTGGAGACCCTGCTCGGCGAGCGCATGCCGCGCAGGCCAACCTACGCAGCGCAAGGCGAGCCCATCCTGACCCGAATCGGAGCGATGTTCACCGATCCAAGAACCTGGAGCACCTTGGTCTACATGTTGCTCATGCTGCCGCTGGGCATCATCTACTTCACGCTGACCACGACCGGGCTGACGCTGTCATTGGGGCTGATCGCTGCGCCGTTTGCCCAGATTCTTGGTGAGGTGGGGCTGATGCGGATCGACGATGCCGAGTTCTTGCTGCCGGTCTGGGCATCGCCGCTGACGGCGGTGCTGGGTGTTGCTCTGCTGTTCACGCTGCTGCATCTGATACGCGCCATCGGCCGCAGTCATGGACTGCTGGCCAAGCACCTGCTGGTGAAGATGAGCCGGAATGACTGATTGGCGTCGAACCGGTCGCGCCGTGTCGATTTCTGACCACCGCCGTCGGTGCCTCGAATGGTGACAAAACCGCTTTTTTGTCAGTCAGTTAAAGATTGACGTAGGGCGTCGTCGAAAACGTGAAGCAGTTCACGTCTCGTCCGGTGACGGTCGTGGTTTGCGTTTGTCACCACATACAAGCCTCGATTGGCACAGCTGTTGCAACCAAGTCGCTACACCTCAGCGAGCACCGCCATCATGAATAACGTCATTCGCTTTCCGATCCAGCGCGCCCGCAAGTCGGCGCGGGTCCAACTGTTCGATCGGGATATCCTGCCGTCTGCACCGGAGCAGCCACATACCGTGGATCAGCAGGATTATTACGATCTGGCTCTGGAGCAACTGTTGCTCGTGCTGGCGGGGGAGTCTGCCTCACCCGAATGTCAGCAGTTGCAGGCCGAAATGCGCCGGCAGTGGCCCTGCCTCGCGGGAAGGGAGGTGGCGCGGGCCAGCCAACCCTGGCGCTGAACGGGGGCGTGGGTCAGGGGTCGCAGCGCTCCAGAGCGGTTGAACCCCCGGTCAGCGCGGGCAGCAAATAACAGTGGGAACCGCACGGGGTCAGCCCGGCATTTCGGAATGCCGTTCGATACCAGGCCGCAGTGCGCGCGTAGAAACCCTCGCGGTCGCCCTCGATGGCGTCCCCGCGACACCAGGTTTCCAGGAAGGCAACGCCACAACCCAGTTCGGCGAAGCCCGACAGACCGCGACGAAGCTCGGCAGTCGGCAGATAGTGGATGACGTCGGAACACACCAGCAGATCGAACGGGCGATCGAATCGCAGTTCGCCCAACTGACCGAACGACAGCGGCCGGATGTTGCGCGATCTGCCATAGCGCTCGACGACGTACTCGCTGGAATCGAGACCGAGATACTGAACCTTGGGCCGAATCCGGCGCAGCGGCGCGCGCCAGGCGCCTTCGCCGCAGCCGATGTCGAGCACTCGGGCGACCGGCCGGCCGAGATGGTACTCGGCCACGCCAACCGCCAAGGCAACCTTTCGAGCCAGCATCGCCGGCGTGGTCAGTCGACCGGCAGCCTTCGGATACCAGCGCTGAAAGTAGGACTCGTCGTAGTGCTTCATGATCGCGCTCAGACGGGCGCGCGGCGGATGAACTCGCAGACCTCCGGGTAAACCTGCTCGCGCCAGCGTCGGCCGCTGAAGATGCCGTAATGACCGGCACCCTCGACAGTCAGGTGCTTGCGGCTGGCTTCGGGTATCCCGGTACACAGGCTGTGTGCGGCCTTGGTCTGGCCTGGGCCGGAAATGTCGTCCAGCTCGCCTTCGATGGTGAGCAACGCCGTGCGCTGGATTTTTTCCGGCGCCACCCGCTCATCGCCGACCATCCACTTGCCGCGCGGCAGCAACTGGCGCTGAAAGACCACGTCGACGGTGTCGAGGTAATACTCGGCCGGCATGTCCAGCACCGCGTTGTACTCATCGTAGAAGCGCCGATGCGATTCGGCATCCTCCATGTCGCCGCGCACCAGTTGATTGTAAAAATCCCAGTGCGACTGGAAATGCCGACCCGGATTCATCGCCACGAAGCCGGTGTGCTGGAGAAATCCGGGGTAGACCTTGCGGCCGCTGCCCGGATAACCGACCGGCACCCGCTGAATCAGCGTGTGCTCGAACCAGCTCAGCGGTTTGGTGGCGGCCAGATCGTTGACCTGGGTGGGTGAGCTGCGGGTATCGACCGGGCCGCCCATCAGGGTCAGCGTGCGCGGCGTCGTCTCACCCTTGGCCGCCATCAGCGAGATGGCGGCAAGCACCGGCACCGTCGGCTGGCAGACCGCGATCACATGCAGGTTTTCCGCGCCGATACCGCGTATGAACTCCTGAATGTAGGCGACGTAATCGTCGAGATGGAACGGGCCGCGATCTTCGGGGACCATGCGCGCGTCGATCCAGTCGGTGACATACACCTTGTGGTCATGGAGCAAGGTCTTGACCGTGTCGCGCAGCAGGGTCGAGTGGTGCCCGGACAGCGGCGCGACCAGCAGCACCGGTGGGTCGTCCTTGAGTTCAGCGATGGCGTCGCCGTCGTCGGAAAAGCGCTTGAAGCGCAGCAGGCGGCAGAAATCCTTCTCCAGCACGCATTTTTCGACCACCGGGATCCGCTGGCCGTGGGCTTCGACCTGATAGATGCCGAATTCGGGCTTCTCGTAGGGTTTGCCGAGCCGATAGGTCAGCTCGTAGCCGGCCGCCAGACGGGCGGCTCCGGGCAGCCGAGACAGCCAGCTGTCCGGGGCCGAAAACAGCTTGGAGCCGGCCTCGGACCAATAGACCAGCGGGCTGATCATCGAACGGTAGAGTTCGTGCGCGTGATAAAGCATGCGTATCCTCCACGGATTGTGCAGTGCAGCATAACCGGTTTGCCCAGCGCGCGTCGAACCCGCGCCGTGAGGCCATGGGATAATCCCGCTTTCTCCCAGGAATCGAAATCATGGCCGGTATCTACGATTTCACGGTGACCACGCTGGAAGGCAAGCCTCAGCCGCTGGCCGATTTTCGCGGAAAGGCCCTGCTGATTGTAAATGTCGCTTCAAAATGCGGATTCACGCCGCAGTACAGCGGCCTGGAAAAGCTCTGGCAGACCTACCGCGAGCGCGGATTGGTGGTGCTGGGCTTCCCCTGCGATCAGTTCGGCCATCAGGAGCCGGGCGATGCAGAGGCGATCCGGAACTTCTGTTCGACCGAATATGAAGTCAGTTTTCCGATCATGGCCAAGATAGAGGTTAACGGCAGCGGCGCCGATCCGCTTTACCGCTGGCTCAAGTCGCAGAAGTCGGGATTCCTGGGCACCAGCGCCATCAAGTGGAACTTCAGCAAGTTTCTGGTTGGGCCAGATGGCCGGGTGGTGGGCCGCTACGGCCCGACCGACACGCCCGAATCGCTGGTCGAGGACATCGAGGCCGCACTGGCCGGTTGAGCGGCGCATTCGCGTTCGGAGACAGACACCCGAACTCAGGATGGTCGCCATGATCGTATTTTTCTCCCTTGTGGGCATTGGCCTTTTGGCCGGTCTGATGGCGCAGGTCGAGAGTCTGCGCCGCGAGGTTCGCGCGCTGCGCGACGCAGTGGAGGCGCAGCGCGGCCAATAGTCGTCGACATTCCTGCGCGCGCCGGCGCCCGGTCTGCCGGTCACGCTTCGTGGCAGGCCTGTTGCGCCCATGGCGGCTTCACGCCGGTCGCGTCAGACTGTGGCCATGGACGTTTCGATTCGCGCGCTCACCAAACGCTGGAGCGGCACCGTGGTGTTCGAGAAGCTCGACCTGGAAGTCGCCTCGGGGTCCTTCGTGGCGCTGGTCGGGCGCAGCGGGGCGGGCAAGTCCACCCTGTTGCACCTGATCGCCGGTATCGACCGACCCGATGCCGGCAGCATCCGGGTCGGATCGGCGCAGCTGGATGCGATGGACGATGCCGGCTTGACTGCGCTGCGTCGGGAACGCATGGGGCTGGTGTTCCAGAACTTCAATCTGCTGCCCAGCCTGAGTGCGCTCGACAATGTGCGCCTGCCGCTCGAGCTGGTCGGCGTCCGGACAGCTGCCGCCCGCCTGCAGGCCGGTGCCCTGCTGGCTGAACTTGGACTCGGCGCGCTGGCTGATCGCTTTCCCGAACAATTGTCCGGTGGCGAGCAGCAGCGGGTGGCGGTGGCCCGCGCACTGGCTCACCGGCCCGGCCTGGTGCTGGCCGATGAGCCGACCGGCAGTCTGGATCTGGAATCCGCCGCCGTGGTGCTGAACCTGCTGGTCGAGGCCTGCCGTACGCGGGGAGTCACCTTGGTGATGGCCAGCCACTCGTCCGAGGTGATGGGGCGGGCTCAGCGCGTGCTTCGTCTGGACGCCGGCCGTCTGGTCGAGGATTGATCGCGCGTGCGCCGCCTGCTTGCCGCCCTTTGGAATGCGCATCGCCGGCATCCGGCGCAGCTGATCCTGCTGGTCGCCGGCCTGTCGCTGAGCGTGGCGGTGGTGGTTGCCATCGATCTGACCATCGTTAGTGCCCGCGATGCGTTCGCCGAAAGCCAGCGCTGGTTGTCCGGCAATGCCAGTCATCAGCTGCGCGCGGTCGAGGGCCGGCTCGATCAGCGGCTTCTGGTCGAGCTGAAGTCGCGCAGCGATGTGCGCCGGAGCGCGCCGGTGGTGGAGGGCACGGCGCGCATTGCCGACAGCGGCGAGCGGGTGCGGGTGCTGGGCGTGGATCCTATCGCCGAAGCCGCGTTTCGGCCCTGGCTTGCCGTGGCGCTGCAGGGTGGCGGCGGGAGCGCCGGCTCGCTGAGCGCAATGCTGGGCCGGGACGACGCACTGGCCGTCGGCGCCGGGCTCGCCGCCCGGCTCGGCCTGTCCGAAGGCGCAGCGCTCACGCTGCGGGCCGCTGGCGCGCGGCAGACCATGCGGGTGGTTGCCGTGCTGGCCGATGGCGGCCCCGATGGATCGAACGAGGATCTGCTGGTGATGGACATTCCCGCCGCGCAGCGCGTGCTCGGCGTGCCGGGTCGACTGAGCCGGATCGATCTGCGGCTGGCCGACGTGGCCGGCGACCCGCTGATCGCAGCGCTTCCCCCGGGGCTTATCCTTACCAGAACCGCGGAAGCCGATGCCGACCTGGCGCAGATCAGCCGCGCATTCGAAACCAACCTGCAGGCCCTGAGTCTGCTGGCCCTGCTGGTGGGGATTTTTCTGGTGTTTCAGACCCTGACCTTTCTGGCCTTGCGCCGGCGGGGGTTGATCGGGCTGCTGCGGGCGCTGGGCGTCAGTCGGCGCGAGCTGGCCGCGCTGTTGCTGAGCGAGGCGGGGCTGCTGGGTTTGCTGGCCGGGTTGTCGGGCATTGGGGTCGGCATCGTTCTGGCCAATGGGCTGCTGGAGACCGTGACGCGCACCTACAACGACCTGTATTTCCGGCTCAGCGTGTCCGATGTCGCGCTCTCGTTGGGCGTCCTGGCCAAGGCATTGATCCTGGCCGTGGCCGGCGCGCTGCTGGCGTCGCTCCTGCCACTGCGCGATGCCCTGCGGGTGCCCGCGCTGGCCAATCTGCGCCAGCGGCTGGACGGTTCGCGGGCCACGCGCCGCATTGCCGGCAGTCTGTGGCCCGCACTGCTGTTGCTGGCAGCCGGCGGCGCGGCGTTGCGCTTTGGACCCGATGCGCTGTGGTTCGCGTTCGCTGCCATTTTTCTGATGCTGGCCGCTGCGCTGGGGGTCATTCCCTGGATTGCCAAGCTGCTGCTGGATGGCGTCCATCGCCGGCTTGGAACACGCCTTCCGATCCTGCCGACCCTGGTCTTGAGCAGCTTGCGCGGCAGTCTGGGACGCACCGGCATTGCCTTGTCGGCGCTCACCCTGGCGATCGCCACATTGATCGGCATGAGCACGATGATCCACAGTTTTCAGCTCAGTGTCGGGGCCTGGGTCGATCGCAGCCTGCGCGCCTCGTTCTACCTGTCTGCCGAGGATGGCGGGACGATCCCCGGCGCGTTGATCGAAGACCTGAAAGAGACGCCGATGGTGGCCGCCGTCAGCCAGATGCGACGGCGCGCGGTGAGCGTGGGGGAGGGCAGCTTTTCGGTGATCGGAGTCGATCTGCCGGAAAGTGCCTTCGACGGTTACACCTTGCTGGCTGGCGATTCCGAGGTTGCCTGGCGACGCTGGAGCGACGGCGATGCACTGATCAGCGAGCCGCTGGCCAATCGGCTGGGTCTGGGGCTCGATGCCGTCTTCACCGTGCCTTCGGTCGGTGGCCCGGTGCGTCTGAGGATCGCAGGTGTGTATCGCGATTACGCCAGTGCACAGGGTGCGGCGACCATCAGTCTGGCGCGCTACCGGGCGCTGTTTGGCGACACCGAGGTGAGCAATGTCGGCATATTCGCCGAGCCGGAGGTCAGAGCGTCGCTCGAGGCGGTACTGCGGCAGCGGATCGAGCCGTATCAGGGCGTTGGCCTGATCAGCGCGCAGGAGATCCGCGCGCGAACCATGGATGTCTTTGCCCGAACCTTCGCGGTTACCGACCTGCTGCGCCTGCTGGCCGGCGCGATCGCCGTGGTGGCGGTGCTCGGTGCGCTGCTGGCGCTTCAGCTCGAGCGGTTGCCTGAGCACGCGCTGCTTCGCTCGCTGGGGGTGGGTGGGGCGGGACTGGCCAGCATCCAGCTGGCCCAGGCTGGTCTTCTGGGCGGATTGGCCGCGCTGCTGTCGGTGCCCTTGGGGGTGGCCATGGCCTGGCTGCTGATCGAGGTGATCAACCTGCGATCATTCGGATGGAGCATGGCGCTGAAGTTGCCGCTGAGTCAGGTGGCTGTGGCGATGCTGCTTGCGATCGGCAGCGCGGTTCTGGCCGGGCTGTTACCGGCCCGTCGAGCGGCTCGGATGAATCTGGCCCGAGTGCTTCGGGAGCAACCGCTGTGAGGTGGGCGGGGCCGGCGCTGGCGGCGGTCCTCGCACTCGCCGGTTGTGACCGGCCGAGCGCTCCGGATCAGCCTGCGACACTGGGCGATCTGCTCGGCCCCGTCCCGGGGACGGAGTTTCGGTCGGCAGATGCCACTGTGGCCATCCGGTTTCCGATCGATCACGGCCCGCACCCTCACACCCGCGTCGAATGGTGGTATTTCACCGGCAATCTGCGCGACGCGGATCAGCGCCGGTTTGGCGTGCAACTGGCATTGTTTCGCTTCGCGCTGCGTCCCGAGTCCGAGGCCGGCGGCGATGACTGGTCCAGCGGTCAGCTTTACATGCGGCATCTGGCGGTGTCCGATCTGGATACCGGGCGATTCGTCCATGACGAACGGCTCGAACGCGCGGCCCTGGGCCTTGCCGGGGCGAGCAGCGAGCCGTGGCGGGTCTGGCTGCCGCGCTGCGAGGCGCGCTCGGAGACGCCGACCGGGTTGTTTCCGCTGCGCCTGAACTGCGACGGCGAGGGGCATGACGGTCGATTCGGTATCGATCTTCTGCTCGACACCGAGGCTGGTCCGGCGCTGCACGGCGACGCCGGATACAGCCGAAAGTCCGCTGCACCTGGCGCGGCGTCCCACTACTACAGTTTCCCGCGTTTGCGCGCCCGCGGCGAGATCAGCCTCGGCCAGGGTTCGGGCTCAGCCAGTGCCGCGATTCCGGTTTCCGGCCCGGCCTGGATGGATCACGAATGGGGCTCGGCGGTGCTGGCCGACGACCAGGCGGGCTGGGATTGGTTCTCCGTCCAGCTCGACGATGGCCACTCGCTGATGTTCTTCCATATCCGCGACCGGGCCGGCCAGCCGGTGGCGGCGCGCGGCAGTCTGATCGGGCCGGACGGTCGCGTCCAGCCGTTCGCCGAAGGCACGATCGATGCGCAGCCGACCGCATGGTGGCGCAGCCCGCATTCGGATGCCCGCTATCCCATCGCCTGGGCCCTGCATTCGCAGTCATTGAACCTCAGGCTGGAGATTGCCGCCCGCCGCCCCGACCAGGAACTGAGAACCCGGGTGCGCTATTGGGAAGGCAGCATCGAGGCCCGGGGCAGTCACCAGGGGCGCAGCGTGGCGGGCGAGGGGTTTCTGGAGTTGACCGGGTATTGAGGCCGGGAATTGGGATTCGGGATTCGGAATGCGTGATTCGGGATTCGGGATTCGGGATTCGAGGGGGGGCTCGCGCTGTCGCGGTGCTAAGCTTCCCGTCGGCTGATCAACCGGCGACCTGTCATGTACCTTTGGACCAAAACCTTTCACATCCTGTTCGTGATCGCTTTCATGGCCTCGGTGTTCTATCTGCCTCGCATTCTGGTCAATCTGGCCGAGGCCGGCGACAACCCGGCGGTGCGTGATCGGCTGGCGCTGATGGGCGAGCGGCTGTACCGATTCGGCCACGTCATGTTCGCCATCATGCTGGTGCTCGGCGTTTTGCTCTGGCTGGGCTTCCGGGTGGCGCCGCACTGGTGGCCGCCGGTCGCCGCAACCGGCGGCTGGATGCACGTCAAGCTGCTGCTGGTGGCGGGTATTTTCGGTTTCTACATGCACTCGGGAATCTTGCTCAAGCGGGCGGCGGCGGGCGGCGCATTGCCTTCAGGAAAAACGCTGCGGCTGTATAACGAGATTCCGCTGCTTCTGACGATTCCGGCAATCTGGCTGGTGCTGGCCAAACCCATGTAGAACCCGTCGCGCAGCGGCATTGACTTTCTTCGTTCTTGCCTGCGGAGGAGGGGCGGCCACGGACGGGACGGCGGGCCAGGGTGGCCACGCACACCTGATTCGTTTCGTTCGATCAGCGGCTGTAGCGCCAGCTCTGCATCCGGCCGTCGCGGTACGGCATCACGCCGTGAAACGGTCGGGGGTCGTCGTCGAACACCAGCGGCAGGAAGTTTCGATCGCCTTCCCAGAGCGGCAGTTCGGCGATCCGGTTCAGCGCCACCCACTCCAGCGTGCCTTCGGGGTTTTCGGTGAACGGCGTGCCGGTGAAACGGGTGATCAGAAAAATGCCGGCGAACCAGTCCTCGCCGTTTTTTCCGAATCCGGGCCAACTGATCGTGCCCCTGAGCTGCATCTCGGGACACTCAATGCCGGCTTCCTCGCGGATCTCCCGCCGCATGCCGGCGGCCAGGTCCTCGTCAGGCTCGATTTTCCCGCCCAACCCGTTGTATTTGCCCAGTTGATGATCGTCCGGGCGGGCGTTGCGATGGACCAGCAATACCCGCTCGCAGGCCGGATCCATGACGTAGCCGAGGGTGGCGAGGATGGGCGTGTAGGGCATCGGGCAAGCCTGAGCTGAACGGAGGAGGGCAAGTTACCCAAATTTTACCGGTTGCGGTGTAGCCTGACCGCCCTGCCGACAGGCTGCTAGCTGCGCATTGCTTTCACAGGCGGCACAATAGCGAACCCGGGCATATTCCCGACGACAGTCAGAACGATCCAGGAGTGGCGAAAAATGAGTCTTGACGTACGCATGATTTCCGGTATGGCCTTGGCGTGTCTGCTGATGCTGGCGCCGTCCGCATTTGCGCAGGATTCCGGAGCGCAGGATTCCGAAGCGCAGGATGCCCAAGCGCAGGACGCCACAAGCAACGACCTGCAGGGCAACCAGCGCATGGAGCTGGCCAAGAATGAAGGTTTCCAGTCGGCGTTTCCCAAGCCCGGCAATCCCACGCCGGAGTATCCGCCCGAGCTGCTGGAGAAGCAGGAGGGCCCGATCTACGTTTGCTTCAATGTCGATGTGTCGGAAACCGGCGAGACCCGCGATGCCCTGCCAAGTTGGGGTAGCAAGGGTTGTCCGGCGCGCGAAGATGCGCCCGACGCCCGCTACATCTACTCGGCCATGAACGCACTGCGCCAGTGGCGCTTCGAGCCAGCCTTCCGCTGTGTGTTTCCCAAGCGCGAGAAGCCGCATCCGCAGTGTCGGGGTTTCTACAAGGATGAAATCCCGACGGCGGTTCGCCTCGCCTTCCGCGTGGTGTTCGACAACAGCGCCGGTCAGGCGGAAGTCCGCATCGAGCGCTGATCGGTCGACGTGAAAGGGCGCGGCCGGGCGGCGAAATGGGCTTGGCTGCTGCTCGCCTACCTGTGTCTGGCGCTTGGTCTGATCGGGGTCGTGCTGCCGGTGCTGCCGACCACGCCGTTTATCCTGGTCGCCGCCTGGGCCGCTGCCCGTGGTTCGCGACGCCTGCATCGCTGGTTGTTTCGTCACCCGCTGTTCGGCCCCATGGTGCGCGACTGGCGACGCGAGGGCGCGGTCAGCCGGCGAGCCAAATGGAGCGCATCGGTGGCCATGGTCGCCTGCGCGGGCGTTCTGACATGGCTGGCACCCAGGTTCTGGATGGCGGCGATCGCCATCGCGATCATGGCCGTCGTCTCGCTCTGGCTTTGGTTTCGGCCTGAGCCGCGTGGCGGGAGTTTGCGTTCGGCGGTCGGGCCAGCCGAGGTCGCCGATGGTCGGCACGCCGACCAGGAGCATGGGCGATAGAGGCAGACCGGACCGCACGGTGGTTCGCGCTCCGGACGTCGGGTGCGAGGTCGGAATGAACAGTGGCGCAGATACAAAAAAGCCTGACGGCAGCCGGATTTGGCTGCCGTCAGGCCGTCGCTGGTTACCGGCTCAGTCGCGCGGTGCGCGCCGCGCCGTGTTGCCCGGCTTCGGGCCGCCCGGCTTGCGGGCGCCAGCGTGGGCAGCGTTGCGCGGCGGTGCGGTGTGACCGCGACGGACGTGAGCGCGCGGCGGACGGGCACCGCGGTTCTGCGGTCGGCCAGCACCCGGCCCGGCGCCGTTTCCGCCGTGCAGGCGCAACGGCTGGCTTGGGGCAAAGCCTTCGATTTCAACCAGATCCACGTCTTTCTTGAGAAGTCGCTGGATGGCGCGAAGCAGATTGGCTTCGGCCGGAGCGACCAGAGAAATCGCCTCGCCCAGCGCACCGGCGCGGCCGGTACGACCGATCCGGTGCACATAGTCTTCGGCCACCATCGGCAGATCGAAGTTGATCACCACCGGAAGGCTCTGGATATCCAGCCCGCGCGCGGCGACATCGGTCGCCACCATGACCGTGGCGCGACCGGTCTTGAAGTCCTTCAGTGCGCGCAGACGCGCGCCTTGAGTCTTGTTGCCGTGGATCGCGACGGCGGCGATGCCGGCGCGCTCGATCCGCTCGGCAAGACGGTCCGCACCATGCTTGGTGCGGCTGAACACCAGGGTCTGACGGCGGCTGTCGAGCGACAGCAGATGCAGCAGCAGGTCGTGCTTGCGTCCGCTGTCGACCGGGTGGGCACGGTGAGCGATGGTGGCAGCCACCGCGTTACTCGGCGCGACCTGGACTTCCATCGGATCGCGCATGAACTCGCGGGCCAGCTGCTTGATGGCCGCCTCGAAGGTGGCCGAGAACAGCATGGTCTGACGGGTGTGCGGCAGCGTGCCGAGGATGCGCTTGATCGCCGGGGCGAAACCCATATCGAGCATGCGGTCGGCCTCGTCGAGCACCAGCATTTCGATCTGCGACAGATCGACGCTGCGACGGTCCAGATGGTCGATCAGCCGGCCCGGCGTGGCAACCAGGATGTCGACACCCCGACGCAGGGTGTCGAGCTGCGGGCGCATGGCCGCACCACCATAGATGGTGGTCATGCTCAGGCGCACGTGCCGGGCGTAGGCGCGGATGCTGTCGTGCACCTGCACGGCCAGCTCGCGGGTCGGCGCGATGATCAGGCCGCGCGGCCTGCGCGGGCCCCTGCCGGCACTTTCGTTGATGGCGAGCCGGTGCAGCATCGGCAATCCAAAGGCGGCGGTCTTGCCAGTACCGGTCTGGGCGCCAGCCATGAGGTCGTGTCCGGCCAGTGCCAGCGGAATCGCCTGCATCTGGATCGGGGTCGGGGTGGTGTGGTTGAGATCAGCAAGCGCGCGCAGCAGTGCGGGCGACAGCCCGAGGGTGTCGAAAGACATGGAAAAGCTCCAAGTAAGGCAGGCGTCAGGCTGTGCCATCGGCCATGGTCTCGGAGCGTTCCCGTTGAACCGCGCTGCGAGGGGATTTTTTACGGAATCCGCCGGTTGGCGGGTGACCCGGGCTCCGGGCGATGTCGAGTTCGGTGCGGTGCAACGGCGGCGCCAGAAGGCGACAAAACGTGGCAGGACCTGTTGGGAAACGGACGACAACGCTGGAACGCCGGCCACTATAAGCGAAACCGGCCCCGTGTACCAGCGCCGTTTCGCACCGCCGTTCAGATCGTGGATGGCCGGTCACCGCGTGTCGACTGAACTTGCGGGTATGCTGCGGGTCGGAACTGGTCTTCCTGTCGACCGATCGAGGTACCCCGCATGCTTTCATGCACGTTACGTCCGCTGGCTCTGTTCCTGCTGTGCGGCGCGCTTGCCGCCACCCTGATCGCCAGCCCCGCCGCCCAGGCCCAGGGCCTTGAGGGTGCGACCGCGCCGGCGCTTGAGCTGCCCGATCCGCAGGGCGTCGAGCGCAGCCTCGGCGATCTCGCCCAGGGCCGGCCGGTGATCGTGCTGTTCTGGGCCAGTTGGTGCCCTTACTGCAAGGCGCTGATGCCGCATTTGCAGAGCATTCTCGATGAACACGGAACCGACCGGGTCGAAGTGGTCGCGGTCAATCTCTGGGAGGACGGCCCGGAGGACTGGCGTGCCGATTTTGTGGCCAGTGGCTACGACTTTCAGGTTTTGCTCGGCGGTGACGATCTGGCCAAGGCGTGGGGCGTCAAGGGCACGCCGGGACTGTTCCTGATCGACGCCAGCGGCAAGGTGGTATTCGACCGTAACGCCAGAGCGTTCGAGCCGAGTCGTCGCGACGCCACCCTGCTGGAAGGTGAGCTGGGCAATCGTCAGAAAGCCGCACGGCAGGCACCGTTGTGGGCCGCCGAGCTGAGGAAGACGCTGGATCAAACGCTGACCGGCCCGAAGTAACCCGAGCCGGGTAACCCGAGCCGGTTCGGCGGCAATTTTCACGACGCGCCCGGCGATTGTCCGCCGCCGTCGTTCGTCAATTCGAGGGCTGCGCTGGCGATTGCTCCACTCGGGGCGTCACCAGTACGTCGCATCCGGCGTCTGAAATGGCGTGCAGGCTGGTGCTGCCGATCAAACCGGCCTCCAGCCGGGATTTGCCGTGCGCACCGATCGCCAGCAGGTCGGCTCCCCAACTTGCCGCCAGGTCCACCAGGGTCTGGCTGGCGTGTCCGTCGAAAACCCGCGCTTCCGCTTCGGCACGGCCCAACTGGCTGGCCAAGGCGTGCAGTGCCTTTTCGGCGGCGTCCCGTGCCTGGGCCAGATGGGCCTCGCGCTCGTCGTCCTCCAGACCCAGCGGGGCCGGGATGCGGATCGACGCCTGCTCCAGCGAGTGGCTCAGACACACGCCCGCCTCCGGCACCACCCGCAAGGCGAAACGCGCCGCCGCCTCGGCGTCGGTGCTGAAGTCGGTGCCGATCAAAAGTCGCTTGTAGTCGGCATCGGCCGGCTTGCGAACCACCAGCACCGGATGCCGTGAGGTGCGCAGGATCGACTGGGCGCTGGAACCGAACAGACGTCGCGCCAGCCCGGAAGCGCCGGACGCGGCAATCACCACCAGATCCGCGCCCAGGCCATCGGCACGCGCGCTGATCTGGCGATGCACGGCGCCGACTTCGACGCTGGATCCGATCTGGATATCGTATTCGTCGGCCAGCTTGTCGCGCACCCGCTCCAGGTGGGCGCGGGTGCTGTCGAGCAGGGCCTCTTCGTCCACCCACGCGCCGCCACCCGGGTCGCCCCAGGCTGGAATCAACGGAACGTGTTCGAACGCATGAATGAGGGTGAGTTGGGCGCCGTGCTGTTTGGCCAGTCGTGCCGCGCGCTCCAGCGCCTGCCAGGCTTGCGGCGAAAAATCGGTCGCGGCGAGGATGCGTTGCAGGGGATGGTTCATCTCGGCTCCGGGTAGCAATGGAGTTTTCATTGTGGCGCGGACGCGCGCGGAAGTCATGACCTCGATCAAGGGCGAGGAATCAACCCCACTTGGCGAACCATCGGCGCTGACCGACCGGCCATCTCGCGTTATCCTTCCTGCGCATGAGCCTGCCGCAAAATATCGATCCGCCTGCCCTGATTCCTGAAACGGACGACGCGACCGAGTCGGAACGTCCGGCCACTGCTGCGGCCGCCGATGGCGGCTCGAAGCCACCTCGTGGCGGGTTCCGCGATCAGCTCAGGACCAACTGGCTGGCCATCTTCAGCCTGGCGATCGCGTTGTTCGGGCTGGGGTACAACACGTTCCGGAATGAAACCACCGAGCGCCAGCGCAACGTGCGCGAGGCGGGTTTCATCGTGCTCGACGCCCTGGGCGAACTCCAGCAACTTGCCGATACGCGATTCTTCGGCAACGTGCGCAGCGAGAGCAATCGCATCGCGATCTGGGGTCGGGTGACGCTGGTCAAGGACATCGCCGGCCTGGTGTCGAACGAGGCGCAATCGGATGCCGATGCACTGTTTCAGGTCTGGTCCAGCCATGCCTCCGACTTCGATGCCGGCAAGAGCGAGGCCGAAAAGGCGCTCACCGATGCGACCCGTGAGGTGCGTGCGCAGGTGCTCAACGACCTGCACGCCCTGAAGTAGTGCCGCCGGCGGTGCGGTTTTCCAGCGGCCGGCGCGCGAACAGGTAGGTGTCGCGCCAATAGTGACCGTCCAGGGCATCGATGCGCACCGTTCCGCCTTCATTGGGCGCGTGCACGAACCGGCCTTCGCCGACGTAGATGCCGACATGGCTGACTGCGGATTTCCGACCGAAGAACACCAGGTCGCCGGGAGTCAGCCGGTTACGGTCGATTTTCGGTGCCGGAATCTCGGACATTTGCTGCGATGTGCGGGGCAGGGCCAATCCGGCTGCATCGGAAAACACGAAATGCACCAGACCACTGCAATCGAAGCCCCCTTCGGGCGTGTTGCCACCCCATCGGTAGGGCGTTCCGATCAGGCCGAGAGAGCGCATCAGCACGTCGTTCGCGCCGGGAATGGCCGGCGCGTGGACGGTCGCCTGGGTCGACGTGCCGGTCGCCACCACGGGTCGCTGCGACGGCTGGCTGGCACAGGCCGACAGCAGTACGGCGAGGGTGACCGCGAGAGCCGGTACCCGACCCACTGGCAGGGCCGGTGCGGCATGACCATAATGGCGGCTTGCTGCGCACATGACCGCATCTTGCCGCATGCGGCAGCACTTCGCACCCCACTCATCGAAAGGCGCTCGCGTGAAGATCGAAAACAATACCGTGGTTCACTTTCATTACAAGGTTGGCGAACCCGGCCAGCCCGCCACTGAATCCTCGTTCGAACGCGATCCGGTGGCGGCGCTCATCGGTCACGGCGGCATCATTCCGGGCATGGAAGAGGCGCTGATGGGCCGCGAGGCCGGCGAGCGCTTCGAGTTGACCGTGGAGCCCGACAAGGGCTACGGCCAGCGCGATGAAAGCCGGATCCAGCGCCTGCCCAAGAAACACTTCGGAAATCTGCGGATCCAGCCGGGTCAGCAGGTCAATCTCAAGACTCGCCAGGGGCCGCGCGTGGTGACGATCAGAAAGGTCGGCGTGAGCGTGGTCGATGTTGATTTGAATCATCCGATGGCCGGAAAAACGCTGGCATTCGAGGTCGAAGTGGTCTCGGTGCGCGCGGCCAGCGAGGTGGAAATTCAGCATCGCCATGTGCATGGCGACGGCGGCGTCGAGCACTGACGCCATGGCTTGGCCGGGCCGACGCAGCGTGTCGCCGCGCCCGGACCGGGCCGACCCGCATTGACCGGCGTGGGCTTTTGCGGCGTATCGATTTCCGGGAGTAGCAATGATGGCAACCGCTTCGTCGTCCGCACTTTCGCCGGTCTCGCCGACCGAGCGCGTCGCGGTCCTGGACGTGCTCCGGGGCTTCGCCTTGCTCGGCATCCTGCTGATGAACATCGAGGCCTTCGTCGGTCCGCTCAACGTGTCGCTGACCGGGCTCGATCCGGACCTCGTCGGCATCGACCGATGGGCCGATGCGGCGATCTATCTCCTGGTGCAGGGCAAGTTCTATACCCTGTTTTCCCTGCTGTTCGGCGTCGGGTTTGCGGTGATAATGTCCCGCGCCGAGGCCGCCGGACGGCCATTCGCCGGTATCTACGTGCGTCGGCTGGGTGCCTTGGCAGTCATTGGCCTGGCGCACATGGTGCTTCTGTGGTCGGGCGACATCCTGTTCACCTATGCGCTGATCGGTGCGGTGTTGCTGCTGTTGTTCCGAAACACCGCCGTCGCGCGATTGCCGCGCTGGGGTGTCGCGATCTATCTCCTGCCTTCGCTGCTGATGTTTGGATTTGCCGCGCTGATTCAACTCGCCAGTCTGAGCCCGGAAGGTGCGGCCGAGGTGGAGCAGGAGCTGGCCAAGGCTGGCGAACAATGGCAGGCCAGCATCGACGCCCAGCGTCTGGCGTACGGGCCGGAGGGCAGCTACGTCGAGGCCACCGCACAGCGTCTGGCGGACTTCGCTCAGTTCCTGACTCAGATGCCATTCTGGGGCGCGATGATTCTCGGCATGTTCCTGATCGGGACATGGTTCTGGCGCAGTGGAATGCTGGCCAATCCGACTGCGCACGGCGCGCGCTGGCGGCAGTTGCGCCTCTGGGGCTTTCTGGCGGGCTTGCCGCTGGTGGGCCTGGGATTCTGGCTGGTGCCGACGATGCTGCCGCATCGACTCGATTTGGTCAGCGCGACGGCTTTCTTCGTTACCGCGTTGGGTAATCTGGCGCTTTGTCTGGCCTACGCGTCGACCCTGGTGCTGGCCGTGGAATCGCAGCGCTGGCGCGCCGCTGCGCTGCTCCTGGCACCGGCCGGGCGAATGGCGCTCACCAACTATCTGCTCCAGTCGGTAGTTTGCGTGGGAATCTTCTATGGCCACGGATTGGGCCTGTACGAGCAGCTTTCGCGCGCCTGGCAGGTGCCGTTCGTGCTGCTGCTGTTTGCCCTGCAGGTGGCTGCCAGTCATTGGTGGCTGGCGCGTTTCCGCTACGGCCCGATGGAGTGGCTGTGGCGCTGGGCGAGCTACGGGCGACGTCCGCCGTTGCGGGTCTGATTCGTCCTTCTACGCGACACCGACAGGCTTGGTGTTCGGATCGGGATGCCCCTTCGACCAACTTCCGATTCGGTGCGCTAGCGCCTCTCGGCCGCCGTCCGTGCCATGGTCAGCCGCGCATCGAGGTCGGCGCGGTCGTACCAGCGGCCGGCGACCATCACGCCCCGGACTCTGCCTGCGGCGGCGATATCGATCAGCGGATTGCCTTCGACCAGCACCAGGTCGGCGTCGAATCCTTCGGCGATCGCGCCGCGCCGGTCGCCGACGCCGAGGTGGCGGGCGACATTGATCGTTCCAGTGCGCAGGGCCTGATAGGGACTCAATCCCGATTCAACCATCAGGGCCAGCTCGCGGTGTGCCGAAAAGCCGGGAACGTTGAACCACTGCGGCGCGTCGGAGCCGAGCAGAATCGGTGCGCCAGCGTCGTGGATGGCCTTCAGCAGCTGTCGGCGCAGGGCGAGGAATTGTGCGCCGTGCTTGGCGCCGAAACCGGGTGCATTGAAGCGCTCCTCGCGCAGGCGGCGCCAGGAGGCCTTGGTTTCGGCGTCGACGTGGACGAACTCGGGGCGGGCGAGCAGGGCGTCTGTGTCCAGCGGGCCGAGCGCGGACACCATGATGGTTTCGGTCGGGCTGGTCCAGACGCCGGCTTCGGCGATGCGCCGGGCGAGCTCGGGAATCCGGTCCGGGTCGGCATGCGGGGTGGCAGCCAGACCGAAGAATCCGGGGCTGGCGGTGCGCGCCGGGTGATCGTCGGGCACCAGGGCGCGGACGTGGTCGTCGAGGTGCTCGATGCCGTGCATCCGTTTGGCCAGGGCCAGGTCCAGGCCGACCGCCTCGGAAACGTGGCCAACGACCGTCATGTCCAGCGCGTGGGCGGCGTCCATGATGGCCTCGAAGCGCGCTGCATCCAGCCCGGGATGCAGCTTGAGCAGATCGTAGCCCTGGGCGTGGTAGGCGCGTACCTTGGCGGCGCCATCCTCGGGCGAGGCCACGCTGGTGCCGTTCAACGACGGCCCTGCGGTATACAGCCGCGGGCCGGCGCGCTGTCCGCTCGCGAGTTCCTCCCGCAAACGCAGATGACCGGGCTCGCCGATCACGCCGCGCAGCGTGGTGATGCCATTGGCCAGAAACAGGTCGAGCACGGTTTGCAGCTGGTCGCGGTCGGCGGGCGGCACGTGCGCGTGCATTTCGCCCAGTCCCGGCATCAGGGTCAGTCCTTCACCCTCGATGATCACCGCATTATCGGGGATGTCGATCTCATGGGCCGGCGCCAGCGCCGTGATCCGGCCGTCGTTGACCAACACGGTGTGGCGGGCGAGCACCACCTCGCGGTCCATCGGTACCAAGTCGACCGCGCGGAAGGCGATGGTCTGGGCCACGGACAGCGCGGGAAGCAGCAGTGCGGCGAGAAAAACCGGGCGTCGCAGCATGGTCGATTCTCCTGGCGGGTGGGCGTTCGGCGCCAAACGCCGGGGTTTCGATGCCCCGGGTGCGATGGCTGAAACGTTAAGATAACCCGATGTCCTCTCCTGTTTCCGACGACGTTCTCATTCTGGGTGGCGGCGTGATTGGCCTGGCCTGCGCCCATTACCTGCTCAAGGCCGGCCGCAGCGTGCGCGTACTGGAGCAGGGCACGCCCGGTTGCGCCAGCTCGCACGGCAACTGCGGCACGATCACCCCCAGTCACGCCCCGCCGCTGGCGGGGCCGGGGATGATCGCGCAGGGTCTTCGCTGGATGTTCCGTCCCGACGCGCCGCTGTATATCCGGCCGCGCTTCGATCCGACGCTGTGGGCCTGGCTGCTGAGGTTCGCCGCGCGCTGCAATCGACGCGACTGGCAGCGGGTGACCACGATCAGGGCCGAACTGCTCAACGCCTCGCGGCAGCTGATCGCCGAACTGGTGGCCGACCACGCAATGGACTGCGAGTTTTCGGCCAGCGGCATGCTTTACGTGTTCAAGACCCCGGCGGCCTTTGAGCATTTCCAGCACGAGCACGCCGGACTGCCGGAGCTGGGCATCGACTGGCAGGCCTGGGACCGGCAGACGCTTGCCGCCGAGGAGCCGGCGCTGCGCAACGGCCTGGCCGGCGCGGTGCTGTTTCCGGGAGATGCCCGTCTGCGTCCCGATCGCTACGTGGCTGAACTGGCCCGCGCGGTGCGTGAGGCAGGCGGAATCATCGAGCCGCACTGTCGGGTCACCGGGTTCGAGACGGCGGCCGGTCGGGTATCGGCCGTGCTCACCGAGCGTGGGCCGCGACGCGCGGGCGAAGTGGTGTTTGCGCTGGGCGCGTGGTCGCCGATGCTGGGCAAAGCGCTGGGCCTGCGGCTGCCGATCCAGCCGGGCAAGGGTTACTCGATCACCTACAGCAAGCCCGAGCGCGCACCGATTCGAGCCATGGTGCTGAAAGAGCGGAGCGTTTGCGTCACCAGCTGGGAGAGCGGCTTCCGGTTGGGCAGCACGATGGAATTCTCCGGCTACGACAGCCGGTTGAACCCGACCCGACTGCGGGCACTGATCCGCGGGGCAGGCGAGTACCTGCATCAGCCCGAAGGGCCGACCCACGTCGAAGACTGGTACGGCTGGCGGCCGATGACCTGGGACGATCTGCCGATCATCGGTCGCGCTCCGGGTCTGGCCAATCTCACGCTGGCGACCGGGCACGGCATGCTGGGCGTCACCCTGTCCGCAGTCACCGGGCATCTGGTTGCTGACGGCATCACCGGTCGTGCGCCGGTCGTCGATCCGGCGCCGTATTCCGCGGCCCGCTTTGGCTGATCGACGCGGCGAAGGACCGGCGCAAGGTCAGCGCTTGCTCAACGACCGAACAGCTTTCCCGCCATGTCCATCGCGCCGGACAATCCTCCAAGGGCGTCAAGCGCTCCACCCGGCGAGGCGCCATCGACCATCTTCGGTACCGCGTCCTGCAATCCCGCAATCGCGGTCTGCGGATCGATGCCCAGCGCGCTGGCGAACGCGCCGATCTTGCTCTGACCGAACAGTTCCATCAGCTGGCTTGCGGAAATCGACTGGTTGCCGCCGCTGCTCAGCCACGACTGCGCCATCGCCGCCATGCCGGTGGCATCCATTTTGCCCATCAGGCCGGCGACATCCAGCCCACCCTTGCCGTCGCTCATCAACGACATCAAGGCAGGGATGATGGCGTCCAGCGACAGCCCACCCGCGCCCTGGCCAGCCACGCTCGACTGGAAAACTCTGGCGCCCATTTCGAGCAGTGCGTTCACGTTCATGGCGGCTTCCGGATTGGATCGAATCACAGTATCGCCCAGCCTGCCGGTCGATCGTCAATTCTTGCACGGGCCACGAGCAACGGTTCTGCCGCCGCCAACGCCGGCCAGGCGGATAACGGCGGAGACGGTGAACCAGTGCGGGTTGTCAGCGACCGACCTTGCGATACGGGTCGATGCGAAACAGGCTGGTGGTGCCGCTGACCTCGTTGGCGACTACCAGAAGCGGTACGCCAGGAATCGGGCTGCGGCTGGCCTCGATCACGATCAGTCCTTCTGCGCCCAGGTCACCGGCTTCCGGTTCGCCAGGCTCGAAACCGAAGTCGCGTCGGTTGATGTACTGCACGAACGATGCGGAGCGGGGCACGGTGATGTCGTAGACCATCACGCCGCCAACTCGCTCAAGCCCGATGAACGCGTAGTGCCGGCCCCAGAGCTTCGCCACGGCGACGCCCTCGGGCTCCGGCCCCTTGTTGTCACTGCGGTTATCGAAGTCGTTATTGTCGTTACTGGCGTTGAAGTGCTCTGGAAGCGCCGCCGCGGTGATCCGCTCGAAATCGCTGCCGCTATCGAAGACCTGGCGAAGGCTGTCGTCCCAGATCGAGAACGAGCGACTGCCGAAAGCGTAGATGTCTTCGTAGCAACTGCCGTCTTCGCGCAGACCGGTGGCCGTCGTCACTGTCAAGCGGCCCATGTTGGCATTGTCGCGCAGTGCGCTGACGGTGCCGATACCCTGATCGTTGTCGCCCAGGAAGTTCTGAAGCCTGGGCGACTCATCGCACATCGGCACAGCTCCACTGAGTGCGCGAAAACGCGATTCCTCGCTGAATCCAGCGTAATCGCGGGCATCGCCCTCGTTGGCGGTAACCACATACTGCCGCCCACCGACCCGATAGGCGGCGATCGCGTCGGGCTGGTACATGCCCAGCACCGGCCAACTCGCGATGGTGATGCTTTCATCACGGTCGCTGACATCGAGTTCGTTGCCGACGCGCAGGTGATCTTGGAAGCCCAGTCCATTGAGCGCGACAAACTGCCCGGAAGTGACATCAAGCGTGGCCATGGCATTGTTCTCCTGGAGCGAAACCCAGGCCGTGGCAGAGTCTTCGGAGACGGCGATGTATTCGGGTTCGAGGTCTTGAGCGACGCTGGCTCCGGGTCCGAAGATGCGAATCAAGGGGTCCAGCGTGGCGCCGTTATAGGAGGTAAAGCGCGCCGTGCGCACGTGACTCTGGTTGATCTCGGCAATTTTCTCCGGGAGGTCGACGATGGTCACCGAACCCTCGGGATCGATGAGGTAGTCATCGCTGGGCTCGCCTTCGTTCGCGATCAGGACGTGTTTTCCATCGGGTGTGAAGGTAACCATATCGGGCAGGGCGCCGGCCTCCACGGAAGCGATCACCTGCCCGTCGACCGTCAGGAAAACCACCCGGCCTGGATCGGTCGAAACGTCATTGCTCAACGCGGCCGCAACCAGCCCCTTGTGCACTGCGACGCTGTTGACATCAGCGCCGAATTTACTCAGGTCGATGTCCGCCAGGCGCACCGGTACTCCGGGGTGCGAAATGTCGAGGATGTCGATTCGGCCGCTTGCCGCATTGACCGCGAACAGGCGCTGTGAGGACGGATCGTGGGCGACGATCTCTGCTGCGGATTCCGCAAAAAGTCCGGACTCGAAGGTCGACAGGTGACTGAGTTCAAGGGCAAACGGCGCGGCCGGGACGCCCGGATCGGCGTGGCTGGCGGCCGACAGTGCCAAGAGGCCGGCGGACAGGGAAGCACTGAGAATCTTTGTCGACATTTCGAGAACTCCGTCACAGAAATCGGGGCTTCAGCTTGCTTCAGCGATGTGACAGCCATGTGTCGAAATGATGGTGGCTGCCGTCGCTCGGCAGGGCGCGCAGTCAGGCCGGCGCGTGCCACGTCGAGACCGATCAAGGCTGTCCACGCGACCCGCGTTCGGGGCAACTGTGGGGCTCTCGTTCCGGAAGCCATGACCCCGGGGTGCCGCAGACAGTCTTTTCCAATTCAGGTATGAGCCTGGAGCGAGTCAGGCGGGACAAGCGCCGTTCAATCGCGGACAATGGAGCGATGACCACGAATAGCTATGACCTGATCGTAATCGGCGCCGGTTCAGGCGGCATTGCCGGCGCCATTCGCGCCGCCCGGCATGGTGCCCGCGTGGCGCTGCTTGAACCGAGCGCCCTGGGTGGAACCTGCGTCAACGTAGGCTGCGTGCCGAAGAAAGCCATGTGGCTGGCGGCCGAATTGGCCGAGACGCAGGCGCTGGCGAGCGAGTTGGGGTTCGGCACTACGCCGGGCCAACTCGACTGGCCTGCTTACATCGAGCGTCGCGAAGGCTACATCCGCAACATTCACGCAAGCTACCGCAAGCGGTTCGCCGAGATGAACATCGACGTCGTGCCCGAACTCGGCCGGTTGGCCGGAAATGGCATTGTCGAAACCGCCAGCCGCACACTCAGTGCCGGCCATATCCTGATCGCTACCGGCGGTCGTTCGGAGCGGCTGGAAATTCCCGGTGGCGATCTGGGTATCGACTCGGACGGCTTTTTCGCGCTGCGCGCGCCGCCGCGCAAGGTTGCGGTGATCGGCAGCGGATACATCGCGGTAGAGCTGGGCGGTGTGCTGCGCGCGCTGGGCAGCGAGGTAAGCCTGTTCGTGCGCAGTCAGCAGGTATTGCGCCGCTTCGACGCCGACATTTCCTCCGAACTGGCCGATGCCATGACCCGGCGCGGCATCCAGCTGCAATTCGGTCATCAGCTCGACCGGGTCAGCCACGATGCCGACGGTTATCGCATTCACTGCAAGTCCGGTGCCGAGGACCGTGGCTTCGACGAACTGCTCTGGGCCACCGGACGGGTTCCGAACGTGGTGGGAATCGGGCTGGACGCGGCCGGGGTCGCGCTGGACAAAAAAGGATTCATCGCCGTCGACCGCTGGCAGGCCACGTCGGCCGAGAATGTGTTCGCAGTCGGCGATGTCACCGACGCGCCGGCGCTCACGCCGGTTGCCATTGCGGCCTCGCGCCGGCTGATGGATCGTATTTTCGGTGGCCAAGCCGAACGCTGCATGGACTTCAGCAACATTCCCACCGTCGTGTTTTCGCATCCTCCGATCGGCACCATCGGTATGACCGAGGAGCAGGCGCGCGCCGAGCACGGCGAGGCGGTGACCGTCTACCGCAGTCGGTTCCGGCCCATGCTGGGCGCACTGGCCGGACACGAGGAGCGGACCCTGATGAAGATGATCTGTGTCGGCGACGAAGAACGCGTGGTCGGTCTTCACATGATTGGCCCGGCCTGCGACGAGATCCTGCAGGGGTTCGCCGTGGCGATAAAAATGGGCGCCCGCAAGCGCGATTTCGACGAGACCGTGGCCATCCATCCTACGGCGGCGGAAGAGCTGGTTTTGATGGCTTGAGGGCCGGGAATCGGGAGTCGGGAATCGGGATTCGAGATTCGGGAGCCGGCCCCGGGTAGCCCGGCTTGAAGCGCAGCGCAATGCCGGGACCGCCGGAAGTCGATCCGCGAATGGGGAATCGGGAATGGGGAATCGGGATTCGAGATTCGGGAGCCGGGAGCCGGCCCCGGGTAGCCCGGCTTGAAGCGCAACGCAAAGCCGGGACCGCCGGAAGTCGATCCACGGATGGGGAATGGGGAATGGGGAATGGGGAATCGGGATTCGAGATTCGGGATTCGAGATTCGGGATTCGGGATTCGGCCTCGGGTAGCCCGGCTTGAAGCGCGGCGCAATGCCGGGACCGCCGGATGCTGCACTGGTGCCGTCCGGCCGTTTGACTCCAGACGCTCGGCCTTGCGGGCCAAAGCGGACTGCGCGGCTTTGTGGGATTCGCTGATTCGCTGAAGATGCTGTAAGGCGGGTTTGGTTTGGGGGAACGGGAGGGCGCGATGCGTATCGAGTGGGGTTTCTGGCCGTATTCCGGGTTTGTGCTCGCCGCGCTGGCGCTCTGGCTGCTGGCCGGACTGATAGTCGGACAGGGCTGGCGGCGGGCGGTTCGGATCGCTGCGCTCAGTCTGTTGTCGCCGGCACTGGTGCCCGCGCATGGCGAGTTCGTGCTGGTTCCGGCGGCGCATCTGCTGTTGGTTCCGGCCGGCTATGCCAAGGCGCTTGCGGTGTCGTGCATGGTGGTTTTTGCCGGTCTGCTTGCCGCGATCCCAGCTCGCTGGTGGCCGGTGGCCCGCTGACGCAAGGCAATGCCCCAGCGGCAGATCTGCGGCGGCGGTTGAACTGCCCGGTGCCTTGAACACGACAGCGGCAAGCGCATGCCCTCGGCCTGCGGTGCCGTTACACTCGGGGCATGGACGTTTTTCAACTACATCGCGGAAACCGGCCGCTGCTGATCAGCCTGCCGCACGACGGGACCGAAGTGCCGCCCGGCTTTGCCGTGCGCATGACGCCGGAGGCGGCGCGATTGCCGGATACCGACTGGCATGTGGGCCGGCTTTACGCATTCGCCGGGTTACTCGGCGCATCGGTGATACGACCGCGCTTTTCCCGCTATCTGATCGATCTCAATCGCGCTCCCGACGACGCCGAACTGTATCCCGGTCGAAACACCACCGGCCTGTGCCCGGTGCAGCGTTTCGACGGCGGACCGGTGTATCGCGACGGTTGCGAGCCGGATGCCGGCGAACGGCGGCATCGGGTGGAAACCTACTGGCGGCCCTATCACGAAGCCCTGGCCGCCGAACTGGCGCGCCTGCGGCAGGCGCACGGCCGCGCGGTGCTGTGGGAGGGCCACTCGATTCGCGGCCAATGCCCGTTCCTGTTCGATGGCGAGCTGCCCGACCTCAACCTCGGCACCGCCGGCGGCGCAAGCTGCACAGACGATCTGCGCGGTCGCCTGCTGGCGCTGCTGTCCGGCCAGACCGATTACACCTGGGTCGCCGATGGCCGCTTCAAAGGCGGCTACATCACCCGACACTACGGCCGGCCCGCACATGGTGTTGAAGCGATTCAGCTGGAAATCGCGCAGCGCACTTATCTGAACGAGGCCGATTTCGAGTACCTTGATCACCGAGCCGAGCGCCTTCAGGCGCTGCTCCATCGCCTGCTGGAGGCCTGTCTGTGAAAAATGCCGATCCCAAGCCGCGTCATCTCAGCGCAGTGCCGCTGTGGCAGCGGTTGCTATCGCTCGGTGTGCTGGTGCTGTTCGCCTTCCTGATCTGGTCGGCGATCAACGGCACCTTCGACCAGGAAGTGAGCCGGGTTTCCGGCTGGCTGCAGCGCAATTATTTCGCGTTGCTCGACTGGATTGTGAAACTCTGGCGCAGCCTGACCGGCTGAACGGTGGGGCTCAACCGCCGAATACCTTCCTGAGCAGGTCGCTGCCGCGCTTGAGCGGGTTGGAGCGGATCGCTTTTTCCTCTTCGGCAATGTAGTGGAACAATCCGTCCAGCGCCTTGTCGGTGACGTATTCGTCGAGGTCGAGACTGCTGTCTACCCCGGCCATACTGGCCAGGCCGCCCATGCTGTTGCCGGCCGAACGGGTGACCGACTTGAACGACTGGGTGACCCCGTTCGAATCCGTGCTTTTCTTGACGATCGGCAGAAATGCGGCGCGCAGCGTGTCTTCGCTGGAGCGGCGGAAATAGTCGGTGCCTGCGGTCTCGCCGCCGCGCACGATCGACAGCGCATCCTCCACGGTCATTGCCCGCACGGCGTCGGACAGAATATCGGCGGCGGCCGGGACAGCCTGCTCGGCGGCACGATTCATCGAAGTCTCGAACGCGTCGACCTGGGCGCCGGCGCCCAGCTTGCGCGCCGCCTTGGTCAATTTGCGCACGCTCTTGGGCGTGCCGATGCGCACCGCTTCATCGAGCAGAAAGCCGTCGGTCTTGCCCAGCCGCGCCACCGCATTGCCGGCACCCTGGGCCAGCGCTTCCTTCAGCCCGGCACTGGCCTGGGTCTCGGTCACGCCCGTCGTGTCTTGCGTCTTGCTGCCCAACAGCGACTTGGCCCGATCCCCAAGCGACTGGGAATGGATCGGCGCGCTGCTCAGAACCGCCGTAACGGCGAGGATCGCGAGTGTGCGGCGCATGGCTGTCTCCCCAGAGGGTGCCGACGTGATCGATATGCTCGCGACGCGAGGCGAGTCGGCATGCTCGAATTCTATACCCGATGCGTCGCCGGGTCGCGATGGCGACCGGCCGCTGACAAGCGGTGCAGGCGCGCGCTTCGGGGCGAGTTGCGGGTCAGTGCGCGGTCGGCGATGCCGCCTGCGGGACCGCACACGTGCCGTCAAGCTGCCAGCGGCATTCCGGAGCAAGCAGGTCGGCCATGGTGTCCGCCGGTAGCGGCTGGCTGAACAGGAATCCTTGAAGGATTCGACAGCCGGCATCATGCAGGAAGTCTGCCTGTGCGGTCGTCTCGACGCCCTCGGCGACCACCGACAGACCCAGTTGGCGCGATAGCTTGATGATGGTTGCGCAAAGCGCCGACGCGTAGGGGTCGACCACGACATCCTTGACGAACAATCGATCAATCTTGATCTCGTCGAGCGGAAGCTCGCGCAAAAGCGCCAGGCTGGAAAAGCCGGTGCCGAAATCGTCCAGCGAGATGCGAATGCCCATTTCGCGCAGCCTTCGCAGGGTCGAAAGCGTGCTTTGCTCGCTGTCCATCAGCATGCTCTCGGTGATCTCCAACTTCAGAAGTCGGGCTGGCAGGCGGGTCTCACCGAGCGCGCCAGTCACTTCTTCGAAGAACTCCGGGCGCTGCAACTGCACCAGCGACACATTCACCGAGACCGGAACCGGTGCGAATCCGGCATCGATCCATGCGCGAATCTGTTGCAGCGCTGCCCTCAGCGCGTATCGGCCGAGCTGAAGAATCATGCCGGTGTCCTCGGCGACCGGAATGAAGCGCGATGGGCAGACCGGCCCCAGCGCGGGGCTGTCCCAACGCAACAGCGCTTCGAAGCCATGAATGGTGCCCCGCTTCACATCGATCTGCGGTTGGTAGAGCAGACGGAACTGGTCGCCTTCCAGCCCTTCGCGAAGATGCGCACCGAGCGCAAGCCGGTCGCTCGCAGCCTCGGCCAGCGCGCCGGTGTATACCTTCATCTGCCCACGCCCGAGCCGCTTTGCGCGGTTCATCGCCAGATCGGCCTCGGCCAGCAGCCGGGTCGGCGAGTTGGCGGACTTGCCCGCCGTGCTGATGCCGACGCAACAGGTGACATAGATCGTTCGCCCATCGATCTGCCAGAACCGGTCCAGGCGCTCGACCGCTTGCTGGGCCAGCGAGGTCAGCATCGTCTGATCGCCGGTCGGCGGGGCGACAAGTATGAACTCGTCGCCAGCCACCCGGCCCACGAAGCAACCCGAGAAAACCGCCAGTGCGCTGAGCTGGCTGGCCACTTCGACCAGCAACCGGTCGCCGGTTTCCCGGCCCAGCGTGTCGTTGATGTGGTGCAGGCGATCGATATTGATCAGCGCTACACCGACCACGCTCCCGGTGCCTGCAACCTGGTCCAGCCACCCCTGGATCTTCGCCGTCGCCGCGCGCAGGTTCGGCAGCCCGGTCAGCTCATCATGGCTGAGGCTGTACTCGAGTCGGTCCTGCTCCAGCTTGCGTTGGGTGACATCGTTCTGAACGCCAATGAAGTGGGTCAGGCGGCCGGCCTCATCCCTGACCGGAGCGATGCTCAGCTGGTTCCAGAACATCTGTCCATCGGCACGGTAGTTGCGCAGTTCGATCTGGCAGGGTTCACCGGAGCGGATCGCGCTTCTTAGCGCTTCGAGTTGCGGTTGGCCGCGGTCGGCGCCCTGGAGGAATCGGCAGTTGGTTCCCCGAATCCGATCGATGTCATAGCCGGTCATCCGCTCGAACGCCCGGTTGGCGTAGACCACCGGAAGGTCCGGTGCCGTGGCATCGCAGATGATGACCCCGCTGGTGCTGGCGTCCAGCGCCCGTTGGCTTAGGCGCAGGTCGGCCTCGGCCTGCTTGCGTCCGCTCAGATCGTGGATGAAGCCGCCAAACTGCGGCGGTTCCGAATTGCCCAGACGGGTTGCCACCAGTTCAACCGGAAACTCGCGGCCGTCCCGACGCAGTGCGCTCAGCTCCAGCCGCGTGTCGAGCACGGTGCGGTCCGCATCGGGTTGCAGGCAGCGGTGCAGGCCCCGTTGGTGCCCTTCGCGCAGATGCTCGGGGACGATGAGCTCGCCCAGATCGCTACCCAGCGCTTCCTCACGCGACCAGCCGAACATCTGCGTCGCGGCCGGATTGAACTCGGTTATCCGTCCGGTGTGATCGATCGTGACGATGGCGTCGAGCGCAGCTTCGACAACGGAGCGGTTACGGGTCTCGCTTTCCAGTAGCGCCTGATTCGCCTGACTGGCTGCCTGGGCACGCGCCCGGGCAAAGAAGATCAGACTGGCCGCCAGCGAGAGCAGGAAGCCACTGATGAGACCGGCGATCAGCACGATCTGCGGCAGCGAGCCGCGTCGATCGGCGATCAGCTCGGGAGACGGCCAGATGCTCAGCGTCCAGGGCCGACCGAGCAGCGCCAGAGCCTGACTCTGCGCAGGCCCGTCGATTTGCTCGGGCGCGAGTACGCGACTGAAGACTGCCGCCGTGCCGTCGCCGATCTCCATCGAATAGCGGCGCCCGAACCGGCTCACCACGCCGCCCAGAAACTCTTGATAAGGCAATCCGGCGATCATGAAGCCAGTCACCTCGCCATCGATTTCGATGGGCGCGGCCAGCACCGCCCCAGCGCCCCGGAAGCGCAGCTCCGCAGGCGCGCTCAGGCGTACCTGGCGATCCGCAGCCACCTCTTCCAGCAGGCGATGGCGAATCGGGTCGTTGTTGATCTGCTGTCCGGCCAGCGACCGGTGCTGCGCCGGCCCCGCCAGCCAGCGCAGACGGCCATCGCGCTCGACCCAGCCGACGGCCATGAGTCCCGGTATGGCCTCGGCGAGCGATTGGGCTTCCAGCTCGAACTCGGCCTCTTGGGTCGCCGGGTCTCGGCGCGCCAACCGATCCGCCGCGCGCTGAAAGGTGCGCGCGCGTTCATTTGCGCTGTCTTGAACGATATCGGCGAGGTGCTTCAGGTCGCCGGCAACCAGTTGCCGAAGATTCCACTGCTGCTGTTCCGATGCCCGCGACCAGAGGAACAATGCGCCGGCCACCATGACCAGGGCGATCAACGCGACCGAGAACTCCGCCCGGTAGCGCAACGCGGTAAAGCTGGGACAGCCGGTGGCGATCAGGGCCATGCCGTAGCTCATCAGGCCGGCGGATGCCATCAGAGACATCGGCACAGTGGCGCCCCAGGAGCGAACCGCGGTCACCCCGAACGCGTGGCCAGCCGCAGCCAGTGCGGCGATCAGCACGATGAACACGCCTCCGGCGAAAAGCCCCAGCCGGCTCTCGACCGCGCCACGGGCTATCGCCGCCCAGGCCAGCACGCTGGCACCAAGCAGCAGTGACGCCGAGGCGCTGAGCGCGATTCGGCCTGCTGGCGCACCCTCGGCGGTGAGTCCGTGATCGAAGAACAATTGGTCGATGCCAAGATCGACACGCCAGAGCTCTTCCGCAAATGCCAGTCCCGCCAGCAGGAAAACCGGAATAAGAGGGATGAGCGCGCGCAGTCCCGGCTTGACCCGTAGCCAGGCCAGCGCGAGTCCGGATAGCAGCAGGCTGAGCGCGGCATTGACCGGCATCGGCTGGCGGTCGGTTCCACCTTGCACCAGCCACCACAGCTCCAGCCACCAACCGACCATCACCAGTGCACCGATGGCGATGGTTGCCGAAATGGCGAGTCGCGCAATCCTGTCGTAGGTGCTCATTGAGGCCTGTCCCTCGACTCGTGCGACCCTCTCCCGGTCACGCGAGCGCTGGCTGGGTAAATGCGTCAACAATCGTGCGGCGGGCGATCCAGGGCCGCGGCTTCGTGCAAGGGATGGCCGAGGGGGGCGACATGCGTCTTGATTCTGTTGCCCGCGAAACCTGTCCGCAAACGCAACTGCGGAAAATGTGAATCGTGTCGCAGTTTGAGCCTGGCGCGCGGGAAGCAACCTTCGCTGAATCACCTTTCCGAACTGACCAGACCGAACGGCCGCCGAGGTTGACTTCGGGCGTCCGTTCGCTGCGCGCCGCGCTGCCGAGCACGCCAAGGCCAAGATTCGCCGTTGTTTGCTCCGGTCGATCGCCAGCCAATACGGCCGGCGCATCGGTTGGCCGACGTCAAACCTCCAGCGTGGCCAGATCGCCCTTGCTTTCGAGCCACTGGCGGCGGTCGCTGGCGCGTTTTTTGGCCAGCAGCATGTCCATCAGTGCGTCGGTGGCGGCGGCATCGTCCACGGTCAGCTGCACCAGCCGGCGGGTGTCGGGGTGGATGGTCGATTCGCGCAACTGCGGCGGGTTCATTTCGCCCAGGCCCTTGAACCGGGTGACGCCGACCTGACCCTTGATCCGGTCGCGCTCGATGCGATCGAGCAGCAAGCGCTTCTCTTCTTCATCGAGGCAGTAGAACACCTGCTTGCCGACATCGACGCGAAACAGCGGCGGCATGGCCACGAACACGTGTCCGGCCCGCACCAGGGCCGGGAAATGGCGCAGAAACAGGGCCGCCAGCAGGGTGGCGATGTGCAGGCCATCGGAGTCGGCGTCGGCCAGCACGATGATCTTGCCGTAGCGCAGACCGGTGATGTCGTCCTTGCCTGGGTCGCAGCCGATGGCCACGGCCAGATCGTGGACCTCGTTGGATGCCAGTACGCCGGAGCTTTCCACTTCCCAGGTGTTCAGAATCTTGCCGCGCAGCGGCAGGATGGCCTGAAAGTCCTTGTCGCGGGCCTGCTTGGCGCTGCCGCCGGCAGAGTCGCCCTCGACCAGAAACAGCTCGGTGCGCGACAGGTCCTGGCTGATGCAATCGGCCAACTTGCCGGGCAGGGCCGGACCCTGGGTGATCTTCTTGCGCACCACCTGGCGCTCGGTTTTCAGCCGCGCCGAAGCCCGCTCGATGGCCAGTTGGGCGATCTGCTCGCCCAGTTCGACGTGCTGATTGAGCCACAGCGAAAACGCGTCGTGTACGGCGTTTTCGACGAATGCGGCGGCCTGCCGCGAGGACAGACGCTCCTTGGTCTGTCCGGAAAATTGCGGGTCGGTCATTTTCACCGACAGCACGTAAGCCAGCCGGTCCCAGACATCTTCCGGCGCCAGTTTGACGCCGCGCGGCAGCAGGTTTCTGAAGTCGCAGAATTCGCGCAGGGCATCGGTCAGGCCCGAGCGCAGGCCGTTGACGTGGGTGCCGCCCTGTGCGGTGGGGATCAGGTTGACGTAGCTCTCGGCGACCAGCTCGCCATCGGGCACCCAGGCCAGCGCCCAGTCGACGGTCTCGGTTTCCCGGATCAACTTGCCGGTGAACAGGCTCGGCGGCAGCAGCTCGCGGTCTTGCAGTTCGCCGCGCAGGTAGTCGATCAGGCCATCGGCGTAGCGCCACGCGTTGCGCTCGCCGGTGGCTTCATCGAACAGGGTGACCGACAGGCCAGGGCACAGCACGGCCTTGGCGCGCAGCAGGTGGCGCAGGGGCCGAAGCGCGAACTTGCCGGTGTCGAAGTAGCTGGCATCGGGCCAGAACCGCAGTCGGGTGCCGGTGTTGCGCTTGCCGACCGTGCCGACCGTGGTCAACTCGCTGGTTCGATCGCCGTTGGCGAAGTCCATGCGGTATTCGTTGCCGTCGCGCTTGATGAAGATTTCCAGCTGTCGGGACAGCGCATTCACCACACTCACGCCCACGCCGTGAAGACCGCCGGAAAAGGTGTAATTGCGATTGTTGAACTTGCCGCCGGCATGCAGCCGGGTGAGGATCAGCTCGACGCCGGGAATGCCTTCTTCGGGGTGAATGTCGACTGGCATGCCGCGGCCGTCGTCGGACACCTCGCAACTGCCATCGGCGTACAGCGTCACCTCGATGCTGGCGGCGTGGCCGGCCAGTGCCTCGTCGACGGCGTTATCAATCACCTCTTGCGCCAGATGGTTGGGCCGGGTGGTGTCGGTGTACATGCCCGGGCGGCGTTTGACCGGGTCGAGACCGGACAGGACTTCGATATCGGCAGCGTTGTAGCGCGAATTCATTCGGATTCCGGGTCGGCTGAAAGGGTGGAGAAAACAGACAAGGCGCGAAGCATGGGCAATGCCTGCCCGGCGATCAAGCCCCAGCCGGTGCCGCAAGGTAGTGCACCGAAAACAGCCGGTCGGCATCGGTCCAAACCCGCTGCGCGATGAAACCAGCGCGCTCGGCCAGCGCACGGAAGCCATCGAGGGTGTATTTGTAGGAACACTCGGTATGGATGCTTTCGCCGGCCTCGAACTCGAACGGCTCGCCTTCCAGTTCGAAGCGGAGCGCGTGCATGGCCACCAGATGCATTTCGATCCGGCTCAGCGCTTCATCGAAGAACGCCCGGTGGGCGAATTGCGATGGGTCGAGATCGGTGTCGAGTGCGCGGGCGATGTGCACCAGCATGTTGCGGTTGAATTCGGCGGTGACTCCGGCGGCGTCGTTGTAGGCAGCATCGAGCACCGCCTTGTCCTTGACCAGATCGACGCCGATCAGCATGCCGCCACCGGCCAGACGCGGCACCCAGCCGGCCAGGAAGCGCTCGGCGGCGGCCGGATCCATGTTGCCGATGGTCGAACCGGGGAAGAATCCGACCAGGGGACCATCGCCAGTGTTCTCATCCAGCGGCAGCTCGCCGTGCGGGCCGTAGTCTGAGACGATGCCGGTTACCGGCAGATCGGGAAAGCTCCGGCGCAAGGCCTTGACGGCATCGTGCAAGGCGGCCCGGCTGATGTCGATGGCGATGTAGCCGTCCGGGTCTTCGAGCGCGTGCAGCAGTCGTTCGGCCTTGTGGTGCGCGCCGCTGCCCAGCTCGACGAGCGTGCAGCCGGCGCCCAGGACATCGGCGATCTCCGGGCCGTGGTCGTGCAGGATGCGGATCTCGGTGCGGGTAGGGTAGTACTCGGGCTGCGCACAGATGCGCTCGAACAGCGCCGAGCCGGTGTCATCGTAGAACAGCCACGGCGGCAACCGACGCGGCCGCTGGCGCAGGCCGGTCAGCACGGTCTCGCGCAGGTCCGCCAGGTCGGGCGAAAGGTCGATCAGGGGTTGGCTCAGTCGATTCATGAAGGGTCGCGTGCCAGTCGCACGCCGCTGAACTGCCAGCGCGCCTGAGGTGGGAAGAAATTGCGATAGCTGTGCCGCAGATGGCCGGCCGGGCTGGCGCAGCTGCCGCCGCGCAGCACCATCTGGCCGGACATGAACTTGCCGTTGTACTCGCTGGCCGCACCGGCCAGGGTGCGGAAGCCTGGGTAGGGCGCGTAGGCGCTGCCGGTCCACTCCCAGACTTCGCCAATGCCGCCGGCAGTGCGGGCGGCGCGTGGTTCGCGCGGCAGGGTGCCAGTCGGAGTGGCCTGCCAACCACCGGCTACGGCGGCCATTTCCCACTCGGCCTCGGTGGGCAGACGAAACCCCACGAATCGCGCGTAGGCATCAGCCTCGTAGTAGCTGATGTGACTGACCGGCGCGGCCAGATCAATCGGTCTGGAGCCATCAACCCCGAACCGCAGCCAGTGCTGGTCGTCCTTGCGCCAATACAGCGGCGCCTGCCAGCCTTCGGCCTGTACGCTCGCCCAGCCGTCCGACAGCCACCAGCGCGGATCCCGATAGCCGCCGGCTTCGATGAAATCCAGATACTCGCCATTGCTGACCGGCCGCTCGGCAATGGCAAACGGCGGCAGCCACACGCGATGACGCGGGTGCTCGTTGTCGAACGAAAAGCCCTCGCCGGTCGCGCCGACATCGGCCAGCCCGGCGGTATCGAAGACCTTCCAGTCCAGCGCTCGGGCCTGGCTGCCGGACGGTGTACTGGCCCCACCGGAACGCCAGGCAGGCAGTCGTCCGTCCAGAATCAGCGCATTGCACGACAGCAGATGCTTGAGGTCGGTGATCAGCAGTTCCTGATGTTGCTGCTCGTGATGCAGGCCGAGTTCGATCAGGCCCAGCGCTTCGGCGCTGGCCGCGCCGGTCTGCAACCAGGACAGCAGCGACTGGTTCACTTCTTCGCGGTAGTCGAGAATCTGGCGCAGGCTGGGCCGGGTCAGCAGCCCGCGCTGCGGCCTCGGGTGACGGCTGCCCAGCGCCTCGTAGTAGGAATTGAGCAGAAACGCCCAGCCCGGACGCAGCGCCGCCTGCCCGGCGAACGGCTCCAGAACCATCGCCTCGAAAAACCAACTGGTGTGCGCCAGATGCCATTTGCCGGGGCTGGCATCGGGCATGGACTGCGGACACAGATCCTCCGCATCCAGCCCCTCGATCAGCGCCAGACTGGCCGCCCGCACCTCGGAAAACCGCGCCGCCAACTGGTCCGGCGGACCGGCAAGCGACGCGGGATTGGCAAATTTCGGTTCAGCCGACATGCCGCCAATTTACCACCTTCGGCCGCACGGCTCTTGATCAGCGGGCGCGAGAATTGGCCGTGCTCGTGCACGTTGCGGCAGCCAGACCCGTCGCAATCGCGCCTCTGGCCTCAGCCGGTATCGCAGCCGGTGAGAGCCCGGAGGTGGCATGGGTCGGTCTCTTTCACGCCGCCCGTGTTCGCAGTTCACGCGGGCGCCACGAAGCGAGAACCGTCCCAGGTCCAGCCGATGAACCCGGCCAACGCCGAACGGGCCACGGCAGCCGGCGTGTACAGCAGGTTCAGTTCCTGTCCCAGGGTGGTTTCCCCGGCGATGAGTCCGGTCAGATTGACCCAACGCACCAGGTTGCCTCGCTGCGTGCGGGAAACCGGAAGATCAAGCGGCTCAGGATGAATCCAGCCAGCATCGGCGAGTATCGGGGCCACTTCGAGGAACCGGTAGGGTGCCGGGGCATCGCTGGCAACGGCTGTCGTCGATGCGCGCTGAGCGACCCAACTGGCTTCGGGCACGGTCGTGCCGCCGTCCAGCTCGCGGGCGACCACGCGAAAGACCTCGGTCGCGGGCTGTTCCGGGCGGGCAATGGCCAGCGGATCCAGCGCGGGGTCGATCAGCACGGTGCCGGGGAACACCTCCAGCGCGCGGCCGAGCGCGCCCAGCACCAGGTCTGGGTCCAGACTGGTGCCGGCGCCAGGCTGGGAGGCGGGTAGCACCGGGCGAGGGGCGCGAAGCGGCAACTGGCAAGCGTTCGCGTGCAAAGCCGCCAGTGCGGTCTGAAGCGGCGCGAGAAAGTCGGCGCGTACCGTCAGCTGCGGCGGTATCGACGCCTGTGCTGGGCCCGGTGGACGGTCATTGCTCAGGGTGACGAAGCCGACCGGAACGGCGCCGGCGAGCACCTCGCCGGCCGGGGCCGGGCCGGCCACGCCGAGCGCGCTGGCCATGGCCGAGGAGCGAATGTCCCATTGTCCGGCCCGTTCGAGCAGATTCAGGTATCCGCCGATTTCGGTGATATTTCGGGGCGGAGGGATTCGACCGGGGAATACATCGCCCTGGTGAGCCAGGCGCTGGAGCAGGATGCGCTGGGCTTCCAGCACATCGGGTCTGACGCCGGATCGGATGAGCTCGACGATGGCGTCCATGACGCTGGACAGCGACGGATCTTCGGCGAGAAGTTCGGTGCCGGTTTCGGACGCGGCTGTTTCTTCAGTTTCTGGCATGGCGGCGATTCCTTTTCAAAGTAAACCAAGGGCGGTCAGCCAGGCCTGGCTGGCGGCTGTGCGGACCGGCGGTGTGCCGGCGCTCTTGTCGTAGACATCGAACAGCCGCGCGGCCAGTTCAGTTGGCAACGGGCCACCGGCCAGGCCGTTGATCACTCCGACGGCGAACTCGCGTGCAGCCGTTGCGTCGGGCTTCGATCCGGCCACGCCCAGGAAGGCGGGGGCGTTGTCGCGCAGCGTCTTGACGGCGGCAAGCTGCTTCTCGCTGCTGGCCTTGGCGGCTGCGGCTGCATCGGTTGCGGTTTTCGCAGTGGCGGCCTTCTTGTCGGCTGCCGCCTTCTCTTTGGCCGCCTTGTCGGCGCCGAACTTGGTCTTGAACACATCCACCCCGGCATCGAGGGCTTTTCCGGCCAGTTGCGTGGCCGAGGCCAAGGCATCCTTGCGCGCCGATTCGGCGCTGTCGATGGTCTTCCCGCCCAAGGCGGCAAGAACGTCGTGGCCGAGAAAATCGGTCGAGAACGAGGTGCCGGCCGGCGCTTTCGCCGCCAGTGCCTGGGCCAGGGAGCCGAGCGTCGAGCCGCCTTCGCCCGCCACATTGTTGACGATGGTGGGCAGGTTCGACAGCGTGGAAGGGGCGTTCAGGCCGGCCAGCGAGTTGGCGCGAAAACCCACGTTGTCGATGGCTGTGGCCTCCGGGCCGGGCGAGTCCTGCCAATTCCAGAACCGCGTGAGGTCGATTTTCTCGGCCGCAGCGCAGTGGCCCAGCACGGCCTCGCCCAACACGCCACGGGTGGGCAGCGTGAAGTGCGATTGCGGCGGCGCGAAGGCCTCGCGGTGAAACAGGGTGAGCGATTCCTGGACGGCGGCATTGGTCAGAGGTGCGCGCGATTGGGCATCGTCCGCTGCGGGGTCGCCGGCCAGGGCGACGGCCAGCGCGGCCGGGATCGAGAACGGCATGATCATGCAGTTGCCGTAGTAGCCCAGCACCTGGTTTCCGATGCAGTTCAGCAGTGGCACGTGTTGACTGGGATCGTTGAGTCCGTCGGCATCCAGTCCGGTTTCAGGGAGGCCGATGGTGTATCCCTCCAGCATGACCACTCGTTCCTCGGGGGTGAGCGAGGCCCAGACCGCCTTGGAGTAAATCAGCGTGTTGCGCACGACATGCTGCGCGGTGCGTTCGATCTTCATCAGATCGCGGAACGAGAGCGTCGGATTGCGCTCCACGGCGGCGATGGGCAGCCCGGACGGGGGCAGTTCACGGTCGGAGCCGATGCTGTCGGCGGCGATCGAACTGCCGAAGTCGATTCGGGCCTGGAAGCCACGAACGAAGGGCCCGCCAATCTCGCGTTCCAGCTCGGAAGGGGCGAGGCGAATCGACGATTCCACCGGTGGACCGGCGATCGGCCACGGGAAGGGTTGGCTGGCCGGCTGCCCGAACAGTCCGGCGAACGGATGCTTGTCGATATCCAATTCGTAGACGATGGTGTCGAACCAACGGCGGATATCGAATGCGACGATCTCGCTTGGGTCGACCGATTGCGGGATGAGCAGCGAGCCGGTCATGCTGACCCGGGCAGCTTCGCGACGCAGCCGCTTGAGCTCCTGCAAGAACGCATCCTTGGTGCCGAACTGTTTGGCGTCGATGGCCGTCAGGGGCGAGTCCAGTGCGACCGGGCCCAGGCTGCGCCCGTTGCGCAGCAGGACGCGCACCGACACGCGCTCGTAGGGAATGAACCGGCCCGATAGCGCGAAGCTGAGCAGATTGGCAGCCGGGCCGGAAACGTTGACCTGCGAGCGCGGATTGGCGGCGAAATCCTCGAGGATGCGCAAGCCCTCCCGGTGCCGCTGGGGCAGGCTGGGCTGAATGGCGTCGGCATGCCGGTGCAGCATCGCGTAACGTGCCAGCACTTCGGCCCGCGTATCGACTCGCGTGGTGTCGGTCAGCTCCAACTGCTGGCCGGCCGGCAGAAAGCGAACCACATCCAGCGGTATGAAGCACACCAGATTGACGCCTTCCACTTCGGTGGTGGCTTTGAATTTGCGCAACACCTCCCAATACTGGATGGTGAGCGCGTGCATCTTGTTGTGATTGGCTATGACCTTGGTGGTAACCGTTTCGCGATCGGTTTCGGTCGCCAGCCGTATCGACGAACGCTGGGCCGTGCGCCGCGCCGCTGCCTGACGTTCGACGTTGCGATGCATTTGTTCGGCAGCGCTGCTGGCATAGGTGCGGGCGCCATCGAGGGCGCTGCGCGTGCTGCCGCTGTTGCTGCTTTTTCCGCCACCACCGCCAGCGCCGATACCCAGTGCAACCGGGCCAAGTACCGCGCCGATTCCCCCGGCCACGCCCCAACTGGACGAGCGCGCCTTGTTGCTGTAACTCGACGAGGCAGAGACATGCTCCTCGAACGCTGACTCGAATACCGCCTCGGTCGAGGCGTCCTCGCGCAAGGCAGAATGCTGGCGCTCGGATACGTCGAGCCGCTCCACATCGCGCACGGCAGCGGTCGCCACCCGCTCGGATACGGCGATCCGCTGCTGTTCGCCCGGTGCCAGCGGCAGCGAGTAAAGCAAATTGCCCAAGGTCAAGCCCTGGTACTTCCAGACCTGCGCCAGGTTGAGGACATACCCCAGGCCCAGGGTGCCGGCGATCGGAACGCTTCGCTCGACACCGATGGTGTTGCCGCGAACGCCGATGAGCTGATCGCGAAAACCGTCCACGCTCACCGGCTTGTCGACCGGCACCCGGTCCACGAAGCGGGTCGAGGCGGTAGCCAACACGGAAGACAGACTGTGGTTCCAGTCGGTGATGGCCAGCTCGCGGGTGCCGGTCACGTTGGCCAGCGCGGTGCGCTTGGGCAGGAATACGCGCTTGACGGTTGTGGTGCGCGGCTCGACCAACCGCACCAGCATTTTGTAGGGAAACCGGCGAACCACCGCATCCTGCTCGAAGCGGATATTGCAGGCGTCCTGACCGAGTTCCACGGTGACCGGAGTGGCGTGGCCACCGTCATCGGGCGCTTCGCCGAAGCTCCCTTCGATGCCATCGACCAGATCGAGCAATGCCCCGATGATGCCCTGTGGCAGCGGCTGCAGGGCCTTGCCGAGCAACAATTCGCCCAGCGCCGCGCGACCGAACGCAGGCACCGCCACCACGCGCGTGTCGCTGAGATTGGAAGCGCCAATGAAGCGCAGGCCGAGCCCGTCGCGCAGCAGGGTGCGCCGCTGGACGGCGGAGACATCCGGCAGTGGCAGATCGAACACGCCCACCTCGTCGGTGACGACGCCGCGACCAAGCACACTGCCGTCGGGCATGGCTGGCTGCACACTCACCCGAGCGGCCGGGGAGCGGTCGGGATTGAGCGCCAGGCCACGAACGTGGCGCGGTAACACGCGGACTTCGGCGATCAGCTCGGTGGCGATCCGGGCGTGATCGTGCAGGGTGCCCAAGGCCACCCGGAAATGGGTGACATCGGCCGCCCTGGCCAAAAGGATTTGTCGTTTGTCGTCATCGGACAGACGACCGATGGCCTCGCTGCCCGGCGATTCCAGATCCAGGCTTGGCAGGAACGACCGGGCCAGCACGCTGGTATCGATGGATACCGCGCGGTCGGACAGGCCGGTTTCGACGGCGGGACGCGTCGCACTGGCGACATCGGGAGAGCCTTCTTCCGCGGGACGCTTCGTTGAAGCAGTGGCGGTTCGCTTACGGGTGGCCATGATGCTTTCTCCGCTACGAGGCGCCCGACGAAGGTCGCCTGTGAGGCGCGGGCGGGCGATCGCCCAGCCGCCGCACGCAGTGGCGCCCAGACGGGCGCGACCGGTCTGGCTGGCGATTGCGTACCAACGCGGGTCGAGTGGGCGAGGGGCGCCGGCACAACTGCGCACCCCAGTGGTGGGCGCACGTGCGATGTCCGTGACGGCCGGATGGGCGTGGGTCGGCTATCCGGGCCAGCCGCTCACCTGCGACCGCAACCGCTGCCCCGACCCGTGAACACTCCCCCGCCAAGCGATACATGCCTGCACTCCATGGGAACAACCGCTGCACCCCGGCGGCCGAGCGGCCCGAACGGGCCGTTGGCGTCGAGACTGGGGGCAGTCGTGTCAGTAACGACATGCCCTTGATCGCCACAACGCAGCAAGTTCCTGCCATCGGCCACGCAAAGGACGCCGCCCGATCCGGGCTTTATCTGCTGTTAATCCGGGCGGCTTCGAAACACGTGACGGGTGTGAAAACCGCTCGCCTGTGGTGGGTGATACGCGCGGCCAGTCAGGCTGAACGGACAACGCGCACCGGCGTTTCCTTGTACAGCGGCGTGCGGGTGTGCGTGGAGAACGTGCTGGCCGCGATCAGGCCGCTGGCCTCTGGGTAGTAGGCGGCGGCGCAGCCGGGCGGGATGTCCCAGGCGCGAGCCGTGAAGCCGGTCGCTTCACGGCGATGGCCGTCATCGACGAGGGTTTCGATATCCACCCGGTCGCCGTCGCGCAGGCCGCGGGCGGAGAGGTCGTCGGCGTTGAGGAAGATCACGCGGCGGTCGCCGTGCACGTCGCGGTAGCGGTCGTCCTGGCTGTAGACGGTGGTGTTGAACTGGTCGTGGGCGCGGATGGTCATCAGGGTGAGTACGGCGTCGCCGTGCCGGGCGCGAGCCAGTGCCACCGGACTGTCGTCGCGCAGCGGGTGAGTCATGAACTGTGCCTTGCCGGTTGGCGTGTTCCAGCGGCGCTGGGCGGCCGGATTGGGCAGAGCAAAACGTCCGGTGGCGGCAAGCTTTCGGTTGTAGTCATCGAAGCCTTCGGTCACGCCGCGCTGGCAGCGCTCGATGCGCTCGCGCAGGGCGGCGTAGTCGTCGGCCAGCGCCAGCCACGGCACCTCGGGGCCACAGGCCAGCGCATGCGCCAATTGCGCCACGATGGCCGGCTCGCTGCGTTGGGCTTCGGCGATCGGTGCCTGTACGCCGTGCGAGGCGCGCACGTTGCTCATCGAGTCCTCGGTAGAAATGCATTGCTCGATGCCCTGGCGCAGGTCCTTGTCGGTGCGCCCCAGGGTGGGCAACAGCAGGCCGATCCGACCGGGATGGCAGTGGGTGCGGTTGAGCTTGGTGGCGATGTGCAGGGTGAACCGGCAGCGTGCCAGCGCGGCCTGCACGCGCGGCGCGTCGGGCGCGGCGACGGCGAAATTGCCGCCCAGCGTAGCCAGCGCCTGCACGCGGCCGTCCAACAGTCCTTCGATCACGCCGGCGGCATCCAGGCCCTTATCGCGGCACACCGACAGGCCGGGAAATGCGGCTTCCAGATTGTCCAGCCAGGCCTCGGAGACGGTCGATGTGGCGCCCATGGTGCGGTCGCCCTGCACGTTGGAATGCCCGCGCACCGGCACCACGCCTGCGCCCGGCCGGCCGATGTTGCCGCGCAGCAGGGCCAGATTCAGCACGTGCTGGATGGTGGCGACCGCCTCGGGGTGATGGGTGAGGCCCATGCACCAGGTAATCATGGTGGCCGGGGCTGCGGCATAGCGGGCGGCGATGTCGCGCATCTGCGCTTCGCTCAGGCCCGAACGCGCGGCCAGGTCGGTCCACCGGCAGCCATCGATATCGGTCAGCAGCGCGTCCAGGCCTTCCGTGTGCGCCGCGATGAAGGCGTGGTCGAACACGGTGCCCGGCGCGGCCCGCTCGCTTTCCAGCAGTGCCTTGATCACGCCCTTGAGGGCGGCCAGATCGCCGCCGATGCGCACCTGATAGATTTCGTCGGCCACCGCGATGCCCTGATCGCGCAGCAGTTCGCCGACGTTCTTCGGGTCGGAGAAATGCGCGAAGCCGCGTTCGCGCAGCGGATTGATCGCCAGCACCGTGGCGCCGCGCTGTTTGGCCTCGTACAGCGCGGTCATCATGCGCGGGTGGTTGCTGGCTGGGTTCTGGCCGATGACGATGAACAGGTCGGCGCGCTCGAAGTCGTCCAGCGAGCAGGTGCCCTTGCCGACGCCGATGGCTTGCTTGAGCGCGTAACCGGAGGGTTCGTGGCAGAAATTGGACGAATCGGGCAGGTTGGGACTGCCGTAGGCGCGCGCTGCCAGTTGCCAGAGAAAGGCCGCCTCATTGCTGCTGCGCCCGGAGGCATAGAACGCCACGCTGTCTGGCGTCAGCGCCGACAGTTCGCGTACCGCGACAGCGTAGGCCTCATCCCAGTCGATGGCGCGGAATTTTCCGGTGCTGCTCTCGAACAGCACCGGCGTGGTCAACCGGCCCTGAAACTCCAGATCGAAATCGCCCAGCGCCTGCAGTTGCGCCGGGGTCTTGCCGTCGAAGAACGCCGCGCCGACCGCCTTGCGGGTCATCTCCCAGGCGATCGCCTTCTGGCCTTGCTCACAGCTGTCGACCATCGGCTTGCCGGCCTTGTCCGGGAACGCGCAGCCGGGGCAGTCGAAACCGTCGGGCAGTTTGTTGGCATGCAGAAACGAATCGATCACCTTGACCGGAATGCCCTGGCGAACGAATGCCCGCACGCTGCCTGCGATGGCGCCGCGTCCGCCGGCTGGCTTGTTGCTGCGACTGGATTTGCGCTTCATCGGTGCGGGTTCCAGGCCGTGGTTGCCGACAAGAGTACAAGCAGACCGCGCGGGAAGGCAGGCCCGCGCTGCTGGCCAGTTCTGGCAGCCGCGAGTTCACCGGCAGCCGGCCGGCCGCCGGCAAGGCTTGCCATCGGCGTCGCGAACATTCACCCTCGGGGCAGTGCCGCGCGCCACCGCGTCTCGCGGCCCGACCGTCGCTCACTTTGAGGAACCTGAACCATGAATATCGAAGTCAGTGGTTTCTTCGGCCTGCTCTGGCTGATTCTGGTCGTCTACGCGATCATCAAGGTAGTCGGAAGCACCGCAACCACTGGCACCAAGGTGCTCTGGACGGTGCTGATTCTTCTGCTGCCGGTGCTGGGGGTGATTCTTTGGTTTCTGCTCGGCCCCAAGTGAGGTAAAGGTGCCCCCGCCACTGTGATGCGCGGCAGCGGCAGCGATAAGGGGGGCTTCACAGCTGGTGGGTTCGCGAACGGAAACCGATGCGCAGCCGGGCGATGACGGCCGGCATCGGGCAGAGCAGGTGCGTTCGGCGCATGCCCCGACTCGTCCGGGCGTTCAGCCCACGGTGAGCTGGAGCAGCTCGCAGGCGTTCTTGCCGACCAGCGCAATCGGCGCACCCGGCTCGATGACGCAGCTGTCGCCCTCGCGCAGCGTGTGCGCGCCGTGATCCGGAGTGATGAGCGTCGCTTCGCCGGACAGCACGAAGAAGATCGAATACTGGCCCTGCCTATGGTTGCCGGGAGCCGCTGCATCGGCAGCGCTCTCGCCAACACTGCGCACTACGCGCACGCTGAAGCCGCCGTCGGTGGCGTCGGAAATGCCGGTGTCGCGGCACTCGAATCCCGGCCATTCGGCGGCCTGCCAATGGGCGTTTTCGGCGACGTGGCGCACGAAGCGCTGTCCGGCGAAGTGGCGTTCCGGTTCGACGCTGGCGTTGGGCAGGGTCAATGAGTGATCGCGCCAGGTTTCATGTTCGGCGGGCTGGGCGATTTCGATGACTTCCAGGCCATCGGAGGCCTCCAGCACCCGGTGGCGGATGGTCGGCGGTTGCAGCACGCAGTCGCCCGGGCGCATGACAAACGGCAGCCCCTGATCCTGGTAGACCACGCGCACCCAGCCGCGTCGGCAGTAGATCATCTGAAAATCCACGTGGTGGTAGTGCACGTAGTCGGGCACCGGACCACCGACCGGAATGCGGATGTGCGAAGCGATGCAGCGGCCTCCCAGGCGGGACGGAATCAGGTCGCGATAGTGCATGCCGGCGCGTCCAGCCACCCACGTGTGGGGCCGTTGCGCGCGTTCGATCAGCAAACCGGCCGCCTCGTGCCTCGGTTCCGCGCGCGGTTCGCCATCGCGCACCAGCCGAACCGCGCCATCGGCGGTGGACAACAGCGCGACACGCGGCGCATCGGCCGGCATGATCATGTCGAGCCGGTAGCCCCAATGCGTCGTGAAGTATTCGATTGCCGCGTCGAGATCGGTGCAGGCGATCTCCTGTGGCGGTGGAAGAACCGGCGGTGAGGACATGGAAGATTCCCGTTGAATGGGCTCGAACGAGCAGGCTCGTTCTGACCCTGATTTTGCTGTATGCGCCGACTTTTTGCTGCAAACAGCGCCCGCGGCAATGGTGATCATGCCTGTCCTGACGGCGCGCCTGACCCGGTTCCAAGACCCACCCTTTGGGTAACGTGCTACCGTCATGCATCGATCTGCTGGTCGGCAACCAGGGCAGATCCGCCCCGCGCAGCACCAGACCAGCGCCCAGCGGATGCGCTCGCGGAACATGGCGCATCGGTGCTCTCACCCGCGTACGATATGATTTTTCTCCCTTTCCCTTCGGCCCGCTGTGCGCCTGAGCGCCGGCTCGGTCCGACGCGGCTGGCCATGGGTCGGCGCAATAAAACAAGGCAAAACCCACATGAACGCGACAATGCTTGGCATTATCGGCACGTCACGAAAGCCCGACGAGCGCCGTGTACCCATCCACCCGGATCACCTGTCACGGCTGCCCGAGGCTGTGCGCCGGCAGATGGTGTTCGAGAATGGCTATGGCCTGCCTTTCGACCTGTCCGATGCCCAGCTCTCGGCGCAGACTGGTGGCGTGGCATCGCGCGCCCAACTGTTGGCCACGGCCGATACCGTGATTATCGCCAAGCCGACGCTTGCCGACTTGCAGGAATTGCGCGAAGGCGGTGTGCTGTGGGGCTACGTGCACTGTGCGCAACAACGCTCGATCACCCAGGCGGCGATCGATCGACGGCAGACGCTGATCGCGTTCGAGGATATGTTCGTGTGGGGGCCGGATGGCCAGATCGGCCGGCATACCTTCTATAAGAACAACGAGATGGCCGGCTACTGCGCTGTGCTGCATGCGCTGCAGCTCAAGGGGATCGACGGTCACTATGGCGACCAGCGCAAAGTGCTCATATTCAGTTTCGGCGCGGTCAGCCGTGGCGCCATCTATGCGCTCAAGGCACATGGCTTTCGCGACATCACCATCTGCATCCAGCGGCCCGACCATGAAGTGCGCGAGGAAGTCCTGGATTGCCACTATGTGCGACTAGAGACCGGTGGGGCGGGTGAGTCGCGCATGTGGGTTGTCGAACACGACGGCAGCCGACGCCGGCTCACCGAGCTGATCGCCGAGGCGGGCATCATCATCAACGGCACTTTCCAGGACCCGGAGCATCCTTTCGACTTCGTGACCGAGGCCGAGCGCGACTGTCTCAATCCGGGCGGGCTGATCATCGATGTCAGCTGCGACGAAGGCATGGGCTTCTACTTTGCCCGACCAACCAGCTTTCGGCAGCCCATGTTCAGGGTCGCCAATACCGACTACTACGCTGTCGACCACACGCCAAGCTATCTGTGGGAGAGCGCTTCGCGCTGCATTTCGGCCGCCCTTGTGGTGTATGTGCCCGCCGTGGCAGCCGGTCGCGGCCATTGGAAGGGAACCGAAACGCTGGCCCGGGCACTGAACATCGAGGACGGCGTGGTCCGCAAGCCGGCGATTCTGTCGTTCCAGAACCGCGCGCCCGATTACCCGCATGCCGTCATCGACCAGCAGCCGGGCATCTGCCACTGATTGGCCAATCAGTGGCTGCGTCACTGCGTGTGCTGCCCTGTCGCGGCACGGGCGCTCTGGCGCGGGTTATCTCGTGATGACGCGTTACATTTGTCGACAGTCTCCCTCCGCGACGCACCCAATTCTTCCGCCCATGCCCCGACTTCCCCGAACGCCCGACAAAGCTCCAGCGCACACCGAGATGCCGGCGCCAAACGGGCGCACGCGGACCGCGTCGAGCCGACCGGCCGTCGCGCCGGCTCTGCATCCGCGCAACCGCTACCAGGGCCGCTACGATTTCGCACGGCTGCTGACTGTTTCGCCGGAGCTGTCCGGGTTCGTCGTGGCTGCGGCGTCGGGCCGGCAAAGCATCGACTTCAGCGATCCGCGAGCCGTCCGGGCGCTCAATCGGGCACTGCTGATGGCCGACTACGGCATCCGGCGCTGGGATCTTCCTGATGGCTATCTGTGCCCTCCGATTCCCGGTCGGGCCGACTACCTCCATGCCCTGGCCGATCTGTTGGCCGAAGACCATGCCGGCGGCATTGTTCGTGGGCCTGGAGTCACTGTGCTCGATGTCGGTGTGGGTGCCAATGCGATTTATCCGCTGATTGGCTGGGCCGAGTACGGTTGGTGCTTTGTCGGCACCGATGTCGATACCCAGGCCATCGGGGTGGCGCGCGCCAATCTGGCCGGGACGCCGGGGCTGAGCGATGCGGTCGAACTGCGCGTGCAGCCAGAGCGCGGGAAGATTTTTGCCGGCGTCGTCGGCGAGCACGACCGCTTCGATCTGACGCTGTGCAACCCGCCGTTTCACGCATCGGCCGAAGACGCCGCGCGCGGCAGCCGGCGCAAGTGGCGCAATCTGGGCAAGTCGGACTCGGCACGCGGCACAACGCTGAATTTCGGCGGCCGGGCCAACGAGTTGTGGTGCACCGGCGGCGAAGCGTCGTTCGTGCGGCGAATGATCGACGAAAGCCGGGTCATTGGTGCGCAGGTGTTGTGGTTCAGCAGTCTGATATCCAGCGCTGAAAACCTGCCCGCCGTTCACCACCGGTTGCGCACGGTCGGCGCCAAAGCCGTGCGCGAGGTGCCGATGGCGCAAGGCAGCAAGCGCAGCCGATTCGCGGCCTGGACGTTTCTCGATCCCGAGCAGCGAGCGGCCTGGCGCACGGCACGCTGGGCTGGCTGAAAGGAACGGCGCAACCTAGTCGCAGCCAAGCGCTTGACTCAGGTCAGGGCGCGGATCCGGGATGCACGGGCACCATGGCATGGACATCAGGCGGATGTTCTCGTGGCGTCGGCAGCAACCTGCATACCGCGACGCATCTGCTCCCTTTTCGATCAGGTCGGCCACACAGGGCCGACTCAGCGAGGCCAAACCCATGGAATTCAATGTCAACCTTACCGGGCTCGCCCCGGACATCGGCGCCATTCAGACCGCGATTCGCAACGCCGATGCGGCGGCGGTGTTCGACGGCGAAGCGACGAACCCGACGCTTCGGGTCGCGGCGGCCGTGAACCTCCCGGAGTTGGTCTACCTCATCAGGGAGGCAGGTTGTCCGGTCTCGATCGACCGGGTGCAGCAACTGCCGTCGGTGTGTTGCGGCGGTTGCGGCGGGTAACGGAAGAACCTGTCATCCGGCCGGTCGATGGCCGGACGCTTGCTAGACCCGCTGCACGCGAAAGTTGCGGCCCTTGATACGGCCGGCCTGTAGTCGTTTGAGCGCGGTTGCGGCGTGCTCGACCGCAATGGCGACATAGGCGCGGGTGGGGAAGATGTCGATCTTGCCGACCGCCGCGCCGGGCAGTCCGGCCTCGCCGGTGAGCGCGCCGAGAATATCGCCGGCGCGGAGTTTGTCGGTCTTGCCGGCATCGATGCGCAGCGTGGCCATGGCCGCAGTCAGGCTGTTGTTGCCGCCGCCGCGCTGTGCCGCCGGCGGAACCGCCGCCCAGCGCAGCGGCGCGGCGCGCAGCTTTTCCATGGCGAGGGCGCGCGGCATTTCCCGCGCGCTGACCAGACTGATGGCCTGCCCGCTGCGACCGGCGCGGGCGGTGCGCCCGATGCGATGACGATACGTGTCGGCATCGGTCGGCAATTCGTAATTGGCCACCATCGCCAGCGCTTCGATATCCAGCCCTCGCGCGGCCACATCGCTGGCCAGCAGAATCCGGCAGCTGCGATTGGCGAATTGCAGCAGCACCTCGTCGCGGTCGCGCTGTTCCAGCTCACCATGCAGGGCAAGCGCCGAGAATCCGCGAGTCGCCAGGTTGGCGGCAACTGCGTTGACATCCTGACGGGTGTTGCAAAACACCACGCATGACTCCGGCCGCTCGGTTTGCAGGATGGCGGCCAGCGCGTCGGGCTTGCGCGCCAGATCGACTTCGTAGAAGCGCTCTTCGATCACCGGCGCCTCGGTCTCTCCCTGCACCCGCACTTCCAGCGGGTCGCGCAGCAGCCGACTGGCCATGACGCGGATTTCCTCGGGGAAGGTGGCGGAAAACAGCAGATTCTGCCGGGTCGTCGGCAGCTTGCCGATGATCTCCCGGATGGCTTCCTCGAACCCCATGTCGAGCATCCGGTCGGCCTCGTCTAGCACCAGCGACCGGGCGCCGGCCAGGTGCAGATGCTTCTTTCGCAGCAACTCCTGGATGCGGCCTGGCGTGCCGACCACGATGTGCGGGTCGTGCTGGCTCAGCGAGGCGATCTGCGGCCCGAGCGGCACGCCGCCGTAGAGCAGGCTGAGCTTGAGATTGGGCAGGCCAGTGCCCAGCTTGCGAATTTGCTTGCCGACCTGATCGGCCAGCTCGCGGGTCGGACACAGCACCACCGCCTGCACGCGGCTGGTCGCCAGGTCGATGCGCGACAGCACGCCGAGCGCGAATGCGACGGTCTTGCCGCTTCCAGTGGGCGCCTGGGCCAGCACGTCGCGACCGGCCAGCAGGTCGGGTAGCGATTGCTGCTGGATCGCGGTCATTTCGGTCAGGCCCAGTGCGTCCAGGCCGGGCAGCAGGGCGGGTGGCAGGTTCAATGTCGAGAAGGAAGTCATGACACATGATCGCCGGTTTGCCGACGCATGGGGGATTTGGCCGCGTCGCCGGATTCGCCAGCCTGTCCGGTTTTCGCTCATTTCGCGGGGGATTGAACCGTTCACCCGCCCGCTGCCACCTAAGATGCATCTTCAGGCAAACACTCGGCGGCGGACTGTGAAGCGGGACAGCGAACGGATTTTCGACGAATACCTCGCCGCGGCGGCGACGACCGGCGATCGGGAGGCGCTGGCCCGGTTGGTGGCGCGCTGGCAGCCCCGGCTGTTGCGCCACGCCTGGCGGGTGCTGGGCGACGGCGATCGTGCCAGGGACGCGGTACAGGAAGCCTGGATCGAGATCATTCGCGGGCTGGGGCGGCTGGATGACGTGGTGGCCTTCCCGGCCTGGGCGTTTCGCATCGTCACCCGTCGCTGCCAGCGCGTGTTTCAGCGCGCCGCCCGCGACCGGCGCGACGCCGATGCGATGGCCGTCGAAGGCGACGCGCCGGCACCCAGTCATGAATCGGCCGAGTTCGCCGCCGAACTGGCCCTGGTGCAGGAGGCAATGGCCAGGTTGCCCGCCGGCCATCGGGCGGCGCTGGCGCTGTTCTATCTCGAAGATTTGAGCGTGGCGGAGATCGCCGTCGCTCTCGACGTTCCACCGGGGACGGTCAAGACCCGGCTCATGCACGCGCGGCGCAAAGTCCGCGACATTCTGGAAGGAGAAGCAAATGAACAAGGTTGATGATCTGATTGGCCAGGCACTGTCCGACGAGGACCTTGCGCTGCTGGCCCGCCACGGCGAACCCGGCTACGTGGCGCAAGCGTTCGGGCTGTTTCGCGGGCCGCTGGCCTGGGTGATGTGGTTGATGTATGTGGTCGGCGGGGTGGCATTCGTCGCCGGTGGCTACGCGCTGTGGCAGTCGCTGAGTGCCGCTGAGGCGCTGGCGGCGGTCAAGTGGGGTGTGGCGGCGCTGTTCCTGTTCCAGTTCACCATGCTCGCCAAGGGATTCATGGCGAACCACTTGGAAGCCAACCGGATGCTGCGCGAGCTCAAGCGCGTGGAACTTCAGGTATCGCTGCTGCACGCGGCGGCGCAGCAGCGCGACGCCAGCTAAACACGGGCGGGCGTCGGTTTGCGCCGTGCGTTGACGGGTGCCAAGGGCATTGGTGCGCAGATGCTTTCGACGCCGGTTCGGGATGGTTCGGCTGCGGGCTCGCAGCCGAACTTCCGGGAGCCGCTCCGCAAGTGGGCTCCGGGGCGTCATGACCATACTGCAATGCAGCATCCCCGTGCTAGCATCGTGCGATGAAGCGTGCCGAGGAGGCGTGATGAGCGGATCCAATCCGGCCGACTGGGCCAGGGAATTTCAAGCGCTGGCGCAAAAGTACTGGCAATCCTGGGGCGACTTCGCCCAGCAGGCCGGTGGCGCGCCTGCCGGCCTGTCACCCGGACAGGGCTGGCAAGAGGCCATCGATTGGTGGTCAAAACTGGCTCACGGTGGCAGGGAGGAAGCCAATACCGCGCTCGATCACTTCAATCAGCAGATGCGCCAGGGTTACGGCCTGATGCAGGAACTGGCCGGTCGGTTTGCCGGCAAATCAGGCAGTGCCAGCGAGATCGTCAAGGCCTGGCGGCAGGCGATCGGCGCAAACGGGGCGCATCCGTTTCCGGAATTGTTCAAGGGGTTTCACGGTCAGGGGCTGAAAGGCATCGAGCAACTGCTGGCCGATGCGTCGCCGTTTCTGGGCTCGGCGCGCGAGCAGATCATCCAGACCCTGAAGCAGCCGGCATTCGGCTTCGCGCGCGAGCACCAAGAGCGCTGGCAGCGCCTGATGCAGGCGCAGATGGATTATCAGGAAGAGGTCAGCCGGTACAACGCGCTGCTGGCCAAGGCCGGCGAGAACGCCTTCGGGCGGTTCGAGAGCCTGCTGGCCGAGCGCGAAGAGCCCGGTCGTCAACTGGCGTCGGCGCGCGCGCTGTTCGACCTGTGGATCGACGCCGCCGAAGACGCCTATGCCGAAATCGCGTTGTCCGAGGAGTTTCGGAAAGTGTATGGCGACATGGTCAATGCCCAGATGCGTCTGCGTGGCGCCGTGCAGTTGGAGGTCGAGCATTCGGCGCGGGCGCTGGGCACGCCCACGCGCAGCGAGGTACAGGCCAGCCATGCGAAGGTGCATGCCCTGGAGCGCGAGTTGCTCCGGCTGCGCAAGCGGCTGGATGCCGTGGAGCAGTCGGCTGCCAGGTCAGCGGGTGCAGCGCCGGTCGATGCGAGAGCAGAAGGTGCTGCGCCGACGGCCGAACCGACTCCGCGCGCCAAGCCTGAATCGAAGCCCGAAGGCACGCCCGCTGCAAGGACAACGGCAAGGACTGAAGCCAGAGCCAAGAAGAGACGAGTTGCCGCTCCGACAGCTGATGTGGTGGTGCCGGCCCCGGCGCCCGGTTGGTGGGGCAATCGCGCCGATCGCGATCCCGCCGCCCCGCGCAAGACCCGCCGCAAGGCCGCTGCCGCCAAGACCAAGACCAAGACCAAGCCTGCGGCCAAGGCCGCTCGCGCGCTGAGCGCGCGTGCTGAACCGACGAAAGCCGCCAGGACAACGAAGGCTGGCGGGACCACCAAGTCGACATCCGCAACCCCGGCCCGGCCCGCCAAGGCGGCGAAGTCGACCAAAGCGGCGTCAAGCAGAAAGCCGGCGCAGCTGACCAAGGCCAAATCGGGCGTGCCGACCGGGAAACCCGGCAAGGCGTCGAGAGCGGCTGAACCCTTGTCCGCCAGCAAGGCCACCAAGGCCACCAAGGCCACCAAGGCCGCCAAACGCGCCAAACCGGCCAAATCCGCACGCCGCAGGAGCTGACAATGTACGGCCCGCTCAACATCACCCCAATGGATATCGCCGATGAAACCCAGCGCATTCAGCGCAAGCTGACAGCGGGCCTTCAGACGCTGCGCAACGTAGGCGATACCGGCTACGGCGCGACTGGAAAAGAGGCTGTCTACAGCGATGGACGGCTGACCCTGTATCGCTTCAAGGGTGCCCGTCAGGCGACCGCCAGGGTTCCGATCCTCATCGTCTATGCGCTGGTCAACCGGCCCTACATGGTCGATCTCCAGCACGATCGCTCATTGGTGCGAAATCTGCTGGAGCGCGGCGAGGATATCTATCTCATCGACTGGGGCTACCCCGATCCGAGCGACCGCTACCTCGACCTCGAAGATTATCTGCTGCGCTTCATCGACGGCTGCGTCGACCACGTTCGCGCTGCGCACGGGCTTGACGCGATCAACCTGCTGGGCATCTGCCAGGGCGGCGCGTTCTCGCTCAGTTACGCCTCGCTGCGGCCGGACAAGGTGCGCAACCTGATCGCCATGGTGACTCCGGTCGATTTCCACACCGAGGACAACATGCTGTCGAGCTGGGTGAGGAACCTCGACATCGACCTTTTCGTCGACACGCTGGGCAATATCCCGGCCGACCTGATGAACTTCTGCTACCTCACGCTCAAGCCATATCGGCTGTTCGTACAGAAGTACGTGGGCCTGGTGGACATCCTCGACGACGTGGGCGAGCTGGAAAATTTCCTGCGTATGGAGCGCTGGATCTTCGATTCGCCGGATCAGGCCGGCGAAGCATTCCGGCAGTTCATCAAGGATTATTACCAGCGCAACGGCCTGGTCAATGGCGGCATCGTGATCGCTGGCGAAACGGTCGACTTGAAAAACCTCAGCTTGCCGATCCTCAACATCTTCGCCGAAGCCGATCACCTGGTGCCGCCCAGCGCCTCGCGCCCGCTGCGCAACCTGGCCGGCACCGACGATTACAGCGAGCTGTGCTTCAAGGGCGGCCACATCGGCATCTACGTCTCCGGCCGCGCCCAGCGCGAAGTGCCGCAGGCGATTCACGATTGGCTGGCGGCACGGACGTAGGCGTGACTGCCTTCCGTCGGCCTACGCTTCTTCTAGTGGCCAGATTTGGCCGTTGAGGCCAGTGCTTTGCGGTGATGGCGCAGATGCGCCTCGATGAAGCTGGCGATGAAGTGGTAGCCGTGGTCGTAGCCTTCGTGGCGGTGCAGTTCCAGCGACTGGCCGGCGCGCCGGCAGGCAGCTTCCAGCAGTTCGGGCTTGAGCTGGCTCTCCAGAAATGGATCGGCCATACCCTGGTCGATGCGGATGGTGCCGGGGAAGCGCTGGCCGTCTTCCACCAGCGCACAGGCATCGTGGGCGCGCCAGGCGGCTGGATGGTCGCCGAGGTAGCGGGGCAGGGCTTTCTGGCCCCAGGGCACCTGGGTCGGCGCGCAGATCGGGGCGAAGGCGGTGACCGAGCGGTAGCGGTCCGGATGGCTGAGGGCGATGGTCAGGGCGCCGTGGCCGCCCATGGAATGGCCGAAGATGCCGCGCCGGTCGGGCAGGGCAGGGAAGTGCGCTTCGACCAATGCGGGCAACTCGTCGACCACGTAGCGACGCATGTTGAAGCGCGTGGAGAACGGCGCCTCGGTGGCATCGAGATAGAAGCCGGCGCCCTCACCAAACTCCCAGTCGCCGGTGACGCCATCGATGCCGGTGCTGCGCGGGCTGGTGTCGGGTGACACCAGCATCAGCCCCAGATCGGATGCCAGGCGCTGCGCGCCGGCCTTGATCGCAAAGGTCTCTTCGGTACAGGTCAGGCCGGCCAGATAGTAGAGCACCGGCACCGGGCCGTGCTCGGCCTGCGGCGGGCGATAAACCGAAAAGCGCATCGGCCCGGCGCAGGCGCGCGACGCATGCTGGTAGAACCCTTGAACCCCACCGAAGCAGCGGTGTTCGGCGAGCGTTTCAATAGTGGACATCTACGGCTTCCTGTTGCGTCGCGGTTCGACCGGCGCGCCCCGAATCTCGAATCTCGAATCCCGGCCTCAAAACACCACCACCGAACGGATCGACTCGCCACGGTGCATCAGGTCGAAGCCTTCGTTGATCCGCTCCAAGGGCAGGGTGTGGGTGATCAGGTCGTCGATGTTGATCCGGCCTTCCATGTACCAATCGACGATTCTCGGCACATCGGTGCGGCCTCGGGCGCCACCGAAGGCGGTGCCGCGCCAGTTGCGGCCAGTGACCAGCTGGAACGGCCGGGTGCTGATTTCCTGGCCGGCACCGGCCACGCCGATGATGATGCTGGTGCCCCAGCCCTTGTGGCAGCTTTCCAGCGCCTGACGCATCACATTGACGTTACCGATGCATTCGAACGTGTAATCGGCGCCGCCCTTGGTCAGCGCGACCAGATAAGGCACCAGATCGCCCTCCACCTCGGCCGGGTTGACGAAATGGGTCATGCCGAATTTTTCGGCCAGCGCCTTGCGCGCGGGATTGAGGTCGACTCCTACGATCATGTCCGCGCCGGCCAGCCGGGCGCCCTGCACCACATTCAGGCCGATTCCGCCCAGCCCGAAAATCACCACCTTCGAGCCGACCTCGACCTTGGCGGTGAAAATCACCGCGCCGATACCGGTGGTTACCCCGCAGCCGATGTAGCAGACCTTGTCGAAGGGCGCGTCCTCGCGGATCCTGGCCAGGGCGATCTCCGGCATCACGCTGAAGTTGGAAAACGTCGAGCAGCCCATGTAGTGATGAATCGGCCGGCCGTCCAGCGAAAAGCGGCTGCTGCCGTCGGGCATGAGGCCCCTGCCCTGGGTTTCGCGAATCGCCTGGCACAGGTTGGTTTTCGGGTGCAGGCAATATTCGCACTCGCGACATTCCGGCGTGTACAGCGGAATGACGTGGTCGCCCGGCTTGAGCGATTTGACGCCGGGCCCGACTTCAACCACCACGCCTGCGCCCTCGTGACCAAGGATGGCGGGAAACAGGCCCTCCGGGTCGTCGCCTGATCGGGTGAACTCATCGGTGTGGCAGATGCCGGTGGCCTTGATCTCGACCAGCACTTCTCCGGCACGCGGTCCCTCCAGATCAACGGTCTCGATGCTCAGCGGTTTGCCGGCCTCGAAGGCGACGGCGGCGCGGGTTTTCATGGCTGCTCCAGCGTATGGGTCGAAAAGGCTTCAGGGTTGTAAGGTATAGCCGGCGCGCTGCAATTGCGAGACTACCGTCATCGCCGACAGCGCCATGCCGACATGGGGCGACAATTCATCGGCCGCCACCTCATTGAAGGCGGCACTTTGTCCGCATTGCCAGAACTGCACGCCGGCCTTGACCAGCGCTTCGATCAGCGGCGTGTTCGGATTGTCGACACCGAACCGCTCGCGGTAGGCGGCGTCGGACAGGCCGCTCATCGTTGCTCCTCCGTGCAGGATGACCGCCAGTTTCATGCGCTCGACCGGCACACCGGCGCGTGCATGCATGTTCAGAAAGCGCGCCAGCGACTCGATGCGGCCATTGATCGCCGAGCGATCGGAGCCGGCACCGGCGACATCGAACAGCACCTTCCAGTCGGCGGCGGTATTGATTTCGAAGCGGGTCGAGGCGATGTCGAACACCGGCCCGTAGCCGGTGATGACCGGGCCGTGGCTGGCTTGTTCGGCAGCCAGGCCGGCGGCTGGAAGCGCGAAAAGCAGAAACAAAAGGCAGGAAGCGCAGCGGTTCATCGGGAGTTTATCCATGTGGAGTCAGGCCGAGACTGTGTCGGTTAATTGCGGTCGATTCAAGTCGCCCATCTCAGGTGCGCGACCCCGGTCTGCGTTGCGAGCGGCCTGTGCTGCCACTATCCTTGTCGGCCGAGCAGGCGGCAGAACCGGCCTGTACACACGACCACCCAGCGTAGCGCCTGACCGGCGAGGAGGCTCCAGATGCAGATCACCGACCAATGCGTCGTTCTATTCCACTACATGCTGACCGACGACGAGGGCAACGTGATCGATGCTTCGCACAAGCGGGGCGCGCTCGGTTATCTGCACGGTTCCGGTCAGATCGTTCCGGGCCTCGAGAAGGCGATGGAAGGCCGAAGCGCCGGAGATCAGTTCAAGGTTGCCCTGCCGCCCGAAGAAGGCTACGGCCAGCGCGACGAGTCGCTGGTTCAGACGGTGCCGGCGGAAGCGTTCAAGGGAATCGATGAGATCAAGCCCGGTATGCAATTTACCGGCCAGGGCGCGCAGGGTCCGCTCGAGGTGACGGTAACCAAGGTTGCGGACGGCATGGTGACCGTCGACGCCAATCACCTGCTGGCGGGCAAGTCGCTGCACTTCGACATCAAGATCGAGGAAGTGCGCGCGGCGACCGAGGAAGAACTTCAACATGGTCACGTTCACGGTGAGGGTGGCCATCAGCATTGAGATGATCTCAGCCTCTGCCGCTGCGGATAGCACCGCTGGCGCAGACTGATAAATGCGCCCGGCCGGCCGGTACCCCCCCCCGTGACGGCCGGGTGTGTGTTTTGAGTTATTCGGTGAATGGCGTCCTTTCACAGGCTTCGGGGGAAATGTGTACGAGGTGTACCGCAAGTGCCTGGCCTGCGGCTGGCGGCTGCTTCTGGCAGTGCTGCCAAGCGTACTGTTGGTCAGCGCCTGGCCTGCGGCGGCGCAGTCGCTCGACCCGCAGCCTGCACTGACGGCCTTCTGGGTCGCTGAGGACGGCGCGCTGAAGCCGTTCGACCCGAGCCAGCTCAGCCGCGTGCCCCGGGCCGTCGATGGCAGCGCAGGCGCAGTGGCCCGGATCTATCCTCAATCCGGTGTCTGGCCAACATCCCCGCACATGTTGGTGGTTTTCAAGCCAGCCCTCGAGATTGTCCGATGGGTTGCACCCGACGGCCGATCTTCCAGGCCGGCTCGCCTGATGGCACCGTTCGAGGATGCAGCGCACGGAAATGGCCGGATCGGCTTCTGGATTACCGAGTGGCCAGCGGCCGGCGCGCCGATAGAGCTGCACTTTCTGGCCCAGAGCGGCATTTCCGGCACGGTGCATCTTGGCTTGCAGAGCCAGGCCCGGTTTCATCGTGAGGATGCGGCCTGGGTGGGATTCGCCTCGGCGTGCTTTGCGGTGATGGTCGCGATGTCGCTGATGGCGATCTTCTTCGGCTGGAAGCTGCGGGAGACGGTGTTTTTCCTGTACGCCGGCTACATTCTCGGCTACGTGCTGATCCAGCTGGTGCAGACCGGTTTCGCCATCCATCCGCTTGGCTGGACCTTGATGTCGGACAACCCCAGAGGTTGGGGCCGAGTGGCGACCATCGTGGCGACGGCGCTGGCGATGCTGTTTCTGGTGCGCTTCGCTTCGCTCGAGCGCTACGCGCCCGTAGGGCGGAATCTGCTGCTGGCGCTGGCGGCGCTGGCGTTGGCGGTCGGGTTGTTCGGATTCGTTCCGGTCGATGCGCTGTCGGCAGTTTCCAGGGTGGCCATCAATCCGCTGCTCATGCTGGCCGCGCCGACCATGCTTGCGATCAGCCTGTTGGCGTGGTGGCGCGGTTCGCGCTATGCGGGCTTTTTTCTGATCGGCTGGACACCGCTGCTGGTGTTGACGGCACTCGACAGCGCCCAGTTGTATGGCTTCGCCCCAGGCTGGACCTCGCTCGGCGACGTGGCCATCGCGGCAGCGACGTTCGAGGCGCTGGTTCTTTCGCTGGGCTTGGCCGACAAGACGCTGCGTCTGCGAATCGAGCGCGATCGGGCCAAAAAGCTGGCCGATTCCGATCCCTTGACCAACCTGTTGAACCGTCGCGGCCTGATTGCCGGGCTGGGTCGTGCGATGAGCTCGGTGCGGGAGCAGGGCAAACCTCTGGCGCTGTTGTTTCTCGATATCGACGGTTTCAAACAGTTCAACGATCGGCTGGGTCACGCGGCCGGGGACGATGCGCTGAAGGCTGTCGGCGAGGCGCTGCTCGCCGAAACCCGCACGCGCGACCTGCTCGGTCGGCTGGGCGGGGAGGAGTTTGTTGTGTGTCTGCCCCGCTGCGGGCCGCAACGGGCCGCGCGGATCGCCGAGCGTTTGCGTTCGAGCGTAGCCGCGTTGCCGATCGAAACCGGCGTACCGGGCCAGCCGCTGACCGTGAGTATCGGCGTGGCCATGCTGCGGGAGTCGGACTCTGTTCACTCGCTGATCGCTCGTGCCGATCAAGCCATGTATGAGGCCAAGCGCACGGGCCGCGACCGCGTTTGCTTCGAGGCGGATGCCGCGCACTCCTGAGTGCGATGAGTGCGGGGTTGATCGGCGTCAGACAGACGGTGAGGCGTGGTGCGATACTTCTGCGCAATCCGACACCGGGAAAGGCGATGCCCGAGTCCATGTTCGACGACCGGCTGGACGCAGCACGGCAGTTGGCCGTTGCGCTCGCTCATCTACGCGGCCGACAGCCCTTGTTTCTGGCAATTCCCCGTGGTGCGGTGCCGATGGCTGCTCTGCTGGCCGATCGGCTGGAAGGCGAGTGGGATGTCGTGCTGGTGCGCAAGATACCTGCGCCAGGCAATCCCGAGCTGGCCATTGGCGCGGTCGACGAATCGGGGCAACGCACTGTGACCGGCGATGCCGCATGGCTGGGGGTCGACAATGCCTATCTCGACGCGGAGTCCGATCGGCAACTGGCGCTGATCCGTCGACGGCGGCGACTTTACACGCCCGATCGCGGGCCGGTTCCGGTTGCCGGCCGGACGGTGGTCATTGTCGATGACGGTCTGGCCACCGGAGCGACCATGTCGGCGGCGCTGGCCGCGGTACGTGCCGGCGGCCCGGCTCATCTGGTGTGCGCGGTGCCGGTTGCCGCGCTCGACAGCCTGGCGCGGACCCGGAAATGTGCCGACGAGACGGTTTGCCTGCTCGCCCCGGCCTGGTTCCAGGCGGTCGGTCAGTTCTATCGCGACTTCCCGCAGGTCGATGACGAGGAAGTGATCGCCCTGCTGGGGGCGCGGGATGCTGCAGGTGGGCTCTAGTGTGGTACCAGATCCTGTTTTGGACTTAGTCGCTGGTCATGATGTTGCTTTGCTTCTGCTGCTCTTGCTCTATGCTCTGAGTCCAGTTTCGTCTCGCACCGAGCAGCGGAGCCGGGCTCGGGGGAAAGGCGCGCATGTTTGAAGCCATGGATGGCTGCGGTCGACCGCTACGCGGCTGCGCCTTCGCTACGCTCGGTCGGCCGCTGCGCGGCAACGCGGGCTGTGCCCGCTGCGCCTTCGCTTCGCTCGGTCGGCCGCTGCGCGGCAACGCGGGCTGTGCCCGCTGCGCCTTCGCTTCGCTCGGTCGGCCGCTGCGCGGCTGCGCCTTCGCTTCGCTCGGTGGCGCTGGCCCGAGTCCGGCGAGCAGCGCAGGGCGCCGCGCGAGCTTCATCCGCGCGGTGCGAGACGGGGGGTCCTTCTCTTTGGTTGCGTTCTCGTGGACAAGCAAGAGGAAGGGACTCGCTGCCCGAAGGGCAGTGAGAGCGTTGGCTTTGGCTCTGGTCGTCAAATCGGCTGGCCGAACTGGCCAGGCCGGCCAAGGCCGGACAGGCCGCCAGCATCAGACTCTTTCGGTCATTTCGCGAACCTGTTCCGAGGTCAGCGCTCTGGTCAATTCGTGCAGGTGCCAGCCCAGTGCGGCCACTGCGTCGTCGGCGCTGAGCAATCCGATCAGGCCCCCGAGCTCATTCACCACCGGCAGCCTTCGGATGCCGGCCTCGCGCATCCGCTCCAGCGCGTCGAACAGCTCACCCTCGCCATTGCAGCAGGTGACCGGGGAGGACATCACGTCGCCTACGGTCAATACGTCGATATCGATGTCCGGTGCGACCACGCCGATCACGATGTCTCGATCAGTCAGAATTCCCACCGGGACGCGCTCCCCATTGCTGCCCTCGGTCACGACGAGGCAGCCCACATGACGGGTGCGCATCAGCTGGGCGGCCTGGTGAATCGATGCCTCTGGCCCGATGGACACCACATCCTGGGTACAGATATCCAGCGTTCGCATCATGGTTCTCCTCGAGAGGCGGAAGATCCGTTGCCCGAAAAGCACGCTCGACAGGCGCATCGAACCGCCCAGTTTCCGCATGGTCCAACCGACAGGCTGGTGCGCAGCCACCGAAAGCCGGCCCCTGAGCCGCCGTCAACCTGCGACAGGTGCCGCAGGTTGATTGCCATCCAGACACGGAACGACGGCAGCCCACGACCGCTTGGCATCAGTCTGCCGCCAGGTAGCCTTCGGGTGCTTGACGATCGTCAACTCCGGCGCGGATGATCGGCGGCAGTTACCGCGGATGGCCTGACGTTTCGATCACAAATTGCGTGATGAAAGTGCTGACCGGGCCGACGCCTGGGTCTATAGTCCGAAGTTATAACAACCCAACCGGGACGAGGGAGCATGAAACCCACCGATATCCACCAGCCCGACTACTTCCACAAAGTGGTTGACTGCCAGTGGGCCTGCCCCGCGCACACTCCAGTGCCGGAATACATCCGCTTGATCGCCGCCGGCCGACACGCCGACGCCTACATGGTCAACTGGAAGAGCAACGTCTTTCCCGGAATTCTTGGCCGCACCTGCGACCGCCCCTGCGAGCCAGCCTGCCGACGGGGCCGGGTCGAGGAAAACAATGGCCAGCATCCCGAGCCGGTAGCGATCTGCCGGCTCAAGCGCGTCGCCGCCGACAACAAGGGCGATGTGAGCGCGCTGATGCCCCGGGCGGCTGCGAAGAAGAACGGCAAGCGCGTGCTCTGCCTGGGTGCCGGCCCGTCGTCGATGACCGTGGCGCGCGATCTGGCGCCGCTTGGCTACTCGGTCACTGTGGTCGATCAGGATCCGAAGGCCGGTGGATTCATGCGCACGCAAGTGCCGCGCTTTCGCCTGCCCGAGTCGGTGATCGACGAAGAAACCGGCTACATCCTCGATCTCGGCGTCGAGTTCATCGGTGGCCGGCGGATCGACTCCATGAAGGCGGTACTGGCCGAAAACTACGACGCCGTCTACGTCGGCACCGGCGCGCCGCGCGGACGCGATCTGGATGTTCCGGGACGGGCCGAAGCCGACGCGCGCATTCATATCGGCATCGACTGGCTCGCTTCGGTCTACTTCGGTCACGTCACCGAAGTGGGCAAGCGGGTGCTGGTGCTGGGCGGCGGCAATACCGCGATGGACTGCTGCCGCTCGGCGCGACGGCTGGGCGGCGAGGAGGTCAAGGTGGTGGTCCGCTCGGGCTTCGATCAGATGAAGGCCAGCCCGTGGGAAAAAGAGGATGCCATGCACGAGGGCATTCCGATTCTCGATTACCGTGTTCCCAAGCAGGTGCATCACGAGGATGGCCGTCTGACCGGCATGAGCTTCGAGAAAGTGCGCGCCGAGTTCGATGAGCGTGGACGCCGCAAACTGGTGCCGACCGGCGAACCGGATGAGTTCATTCCCTGCGACGAAGTGCTGGTGGCGATCGGCCAGGAGAACGCCTTTCCGTGGATCGAGCGCGACCTGGGCATCGAGTTCAACGAATGGGGAATGCCGGTGGTCGATGAGACCACCTTCCAGTCGACGCTGGCCAACGTCCTGTTCGGCGGCGACGCCGCGTTCGGTCCGAAGAACATCATCTGGGCGGTGGCGCACGGACACGAGGCGGCGGTGAGCATCGACAAGCTGCTCACTGGCGAGGATGTGCGAGAGCGCCCGGCGCCGGGTGTAAGCCTGATTTCGCAGAAGATGGGCATCCATGAGTGGACCTACGACAACGACGTGTCTGGCGACGAGCGCTACAAGGTGCCCTGGGCTGCCCCGGAACTGACCTTGAACTCGATCTCCACCGAGGTGGAACTGGGATTCGATCTCGAAACCGCGCTCAAGGAAACCCAGCGCTGCCTCAACTGCGATGTGCAGACCGTGTTCACCGGTGAAAAATGCATCGAGTGCGATGCCTGCGTGGACATTTGTCCGATGGACTGCATCACCTTTACCGGCAACGGCGAGGAGTCGGACCTGCGCACGCGCCTGACCGCGCCCTCGCTCAATACCGAGCAGGATCTGTACCTTTCGGGTCCGCTGAAAACCACGCGGGTGATGGTCAAGGACGAGGATGTCTGTCTGCATTGCGGTCTGTGCGCCGAACGTTGCCCGACCGGCGCCTGGGACATGCAGAAATTCCTGCTGGAAATGACCCATGCCGGCCCCGGTGCGCGCGGTGGCCACGACCAACGAGAAGCGGCGTGACCGCGCCCACAGCCAAAGAATCCAGCTCAGTGAATTCCTCCTCGATCCAATCGGTCAACGACTTCGTCGTCAAGTTCGCCAACGTCAATGGCTCGGGCTCCGCCTCGGCCAACGAACTGTTCGCCAAGTCGATCCTGCGCATGGGTGTTCCGGTCAGTCCGCGCAACATCTTCCCGTCCAACATCCAGGGCCTGCCGACCTGGTATGAGGTTCGCGTCTGCGAAGACGGCTGGCTGGGCCGGCGCGGTGGCGTGGACATGATGGTCGCGATGAATCCGCAGACCTGGGACGCCGATGTGGCCGAGCTCGTGCCCGGCGGCTACCTGTTTTACGACAACTCGCGACCTCTGCCGGCCAGCCGGTTCCGCGACGACGTGACCGTGATCGGCGTGCCGCTTACCGAAATCTGCAATGCCGTCTACGACGATCCGCGCCAGCGTCAACTGTTCAAGAACATCATGTACGTCGGGGCGCTGTCTGCGCTGCTGGACATCGACCCCTCGGTGATTGAAGCGCTGTTCGGCCAGCAGTTCAAGGGCAAGGAAAAACTGATCGACGCCAACGTCAAGGCGCTGCATCTGGGACGCGACTGGGTGCGCAACAACCGCCCGGAGCCGATCGGGCTTCGCGTGCAGGCCAGCGACAAGGTAGGCGATCGTATTTTTGTCGATGGCAACCAGGCGGCGGCACTGGGATGCGTTTATGGCGGTGCGACGGTCTGCGCCTGGTACCCGATCACGCCGTCGTCTTCGCTGGCCGAGGCATTCCAGAAGTATTGCCAGAAGCTTCGGGTCGACCCCGAGACCGGTGAGAACCGCTACGCGGTAATCCAGGCCGAGGACGAGATCGCCTCGATCGGCATCGTCACCGGCGCCGGTTGGAATGGAGCCCGCGCATTCACTGCGACGTCCGGTCCGGGCATCTCGCTGATGACCGAGTTCATCGGGCTGGCCTACATGGCCGAGATTCCAATCACCCTGATCAATGTCCAGCGCGGCGGCCCATCGACCGGCATGCCGACCCGGACCCAACAGGCCGACCTGCTGTCCAGCGCCTACGCCTCGCATGGCGACAGCAAGCACGTGATGTTGCTGCCCGAGGATCCGGCTGAATGCTTCGAGTTCGCGGCCACGGCCCTTGATCTCGCCGATCGTCTGCAAACCCCGGTATTCGTGATGACCGATCTCGATATCGGCATGAATCAGCGCCTGTGTCGCCCGTTCGTCTGGGACGAAGAACGCAGACACGATCGCGGCAAGGTGATGACCGCGGAGGAACTCGAGGCCGGGCGTGAATTCGGCCGCTACCTCGACGTTGATGGCGACGGCATTCCCTATCGCACCCTGCCGGGAACCCATCCCAGCAAAGGCAGTTTCTTCACCCGCGGTACCACCAAGGACGCCTACGCCCGCTACTCCGAGCGCGGCCCGGATTATCTGTACAACATGCACCGGCTGCAGCGGAAGTGGCAGACAGCGCGCACCCTCGTGCCGGCACCAGTCGAGCAACGCGGTTCGCGAGCCACGCGGATCGGTGTCATCCACTACGGCTCGACCAGCCCGGCCATGGCCGAGGCGCACCTGTTGCTGGATCGTCAGGGCATCGCCACCGATTCGCTGCGGGTCCGGGCATTCCCGTTTCCGGAGTCGGTGCTGGAGTTCATCGACCGGCACGACACGGTGTTCGTGGTCGAGCAGAATCGCGACGCCCAATTGCGCACGCTGCTGATCAACGAGTTCGATATCGATCCGGCGCGACTGGTGCCGGTGCTGCATTACGACGGCACGCCGATCACCGCGCGCTTCATTGCCGGCGCCATTGCCGAACGCGCCGCCGTGCCGGTTGCCCGGGAACAGGTGGCCTGATGCCCGTCCAGCCCACTTCCGCCTGGCTCTCCGGTTTGCCCGCTCCGGCCTTCGAGACACTCGCATGACCTACATCGTAAAGCCCCGTCTGCACCATCCAACCCTGCCGCGCAATGCTATCGGCTGCACCCGCCGCGACTATGAAGGCAAGGTGTCCACGCTGTGCGCGGGCTGCGGGCACGACTCGATTTCGGCGGCCATCATCCAGGCCTGCTGGGACCTGGACATCGAACCGCACCGGGTAGCCAAACTGTCGGGCATCGGTTGCAGCTCGAAGACGCCGGATTACTTTCTCGGTCAGTCGCACGGCTTCAACACCGTGCACGGGCGCATGCCGTCGGTGTTGACCGGCGCCAACCTGGCCAATCGCGAACTGCTTTACCTGGGCGTGTCCGGCGACGGCGATTCGGCCTCTATCGGCCTGGGACAGTTCGCGCACTGCCTGCGACGCGGCGTCAACATGGTCTATATCGTCGAGAACAACGGCGTCTACGGACTGACCAAGGGCCAGTTCTCGGCAACCGCCGATCAGGGCTCGGTGTCCAAGCGTGGCGTGACCAATGCCGACGCCCCGATCGATATGGTCGGGCTCGCGCTCCAGCTTGGCGCCACGTTCGTCGGCCGCAGCTTCTCGGGCGACAAGAAACAGCTGGTGCCCTTGATCAAAGCAGCGATTGCGCATCGCGGCGCTGCGTTCATCGATGTGGTCAGTCCGTGCGTGGCATTCAACAATCACTCCGGCAGCACCAAGAGTTACGAGTACGTCCGCGAGCACAACGATGCGGTGAACCGGCTGGATGTCATGGTGCCGCGCAGCGAGATTCAGGTCGACTATGCCGAGGGCGAAACCATCGAGGTCGAGCAGCACGATGGCAGCGTGATCCGGCTCAAGAAGCTCGACCCGGACTACGACCCGCGCGATCGCCTGGGTGCGATGAACTTCATCCAGCGCCATGCCGCGGAGGGTTCGGTGGTGACCGGGCTGCTGTATGTCGACCCCGATGCCAGCGACATGCACCACCATCTCAACACCGTCGCCTCGCCGCTCAATCGTCTGACCGAAGCCCAGCTGTGTCCGGGCACCAGCGCACTGGAGCGGATCAACGCAGGCTTGCGCTGAGTCCGGGCCGCACCGCCTGCGGCCAGAGTCAGATCACTCGCTTGTGTCGCCGTTGTCGATCGGACGCGGCGGGACGGCGGTACCGGCCAGCATGCCGCCATCGAGGGTGAGTTCGCTGCCGGTCATGTAGGCCGATTCATCGGACGCCAGATAGACCGCCAACGCCGCCACTTCCGCCACCGTGCCGAATCGCCGCAGCGGCGTGTCGCGGGTGTATTCGGCCATGCGTTCGGCACGATCCGGTCCATCGCCAAGCATCGGTTCCCACATCGGCGTGAGCACCGAAGCTGGCTGGATCACATTGCAGCGGATCGCCGTGCCCTGTTCGGCGCAATACAGCGCCACCGAGCGGGTATGATTGCGCACCCCGGCCTTGCTGGCGGCATAGCCGCAGGCACCCGGAATGCCGACCACGCCCGAGCGCGAACCGATGTTGATGATCGAGCCGGTGCCGGTGACGCGCATCGCGCCAATCCCATGTTTGCAGCCCAGCATGACGCCATCGAGATTGGTGGCGAGCACGGCGTGCCAGTCGGTCAAATCGATGTGTTCGGGATCGTGTGGTCGAATCGCTTCCTCGAAGCCTGTGATGCCCGCATTGTTGACCAGTACGTCAAGATGGCCGAACCGTGACATGAGCTCAGCGAGCACCGCGCGCCAATCGTCCTCCAGGCGGACATCAAGACGCCGATAACGTGCGCGCTCGCCCAGTTCGGCGGCCAGCCGTTCGCCGTCGGCATCGCGAATGTCGGTCAGCACGACGTGCGCACCCTCGCGGTGAAATGCGTGGGCAATGCCCGCACCAATGCCCCGGGATGCGCCGGTGATCAGGGCGACTCGTTCTTTCAGGCGGGGCATGGCGCACTCGCTTCAGGGCAAGCCTATTGTCGATGGACGCGCCGGGAAAGCAAGCCGTGTTTCAAGGGCCATTCGTGGATTCAGTTGGTCTGCCCGCGCCGTTGCCTCGCCTGCGCTGAGGGCTTTCCCGCAACAAGGCTGGAGCGCCAGCGCGAGGTGGGGCTGCCGGGCCGGCACTTCGCGCCCAATGTGCAGCCGATCCGAACACATTCGCGACCATTCGGAGTAGGCTCAACGGCGCGACGACTGGTTCGCGCCTGTGGAGTCCGTCATGACCCTGTGTCCCGTTGCTCTCGCGGTTGGTTGCCAGAAGTGCCCGGTTTTCGCTGTCTGCCCGGCCAAATCGATCATCGGCGACCATCGCCCCGAACCCTCCAGCGACAAGAAGTCTGCCGGCAAGCCCGACTCGAAGTAAACTGGCGAGCTGTCGATTATGTTGGAAGGGCATGAGCTGGATTCAAAGCATCGGCCTCGAGCAGGCCCAGGGCAGACTGCGCGCACTGTATGAGCGGCTGGCCACCGCCGGACCGCTGGACAACATCATTACCGTCCACGGCCTGCGCCCGCACACCCTGGATGGGCATCTGGCGCTGTACCGCGCAGCCGTGCACCACAGCGCCAACACCTTGCCCAAGACCTACCTGGAAGCGATCGGCGTCCGGGTCAGTCGGCTCAACGGCTGCCGCTACTGCGTGGTGCATCACAGCGAAGGGCTTCGCCGCGAAGCCGGCGATCCGGCCCGTGCCGATGCCTTGCTGGCCGCGCTTGACGCGCCGTCGCCGGGCGCACCGTTCACGGCCTCCGAACAGGCCGGCCTGCACTATGCCGACCGGTTGACCCGTACCCCGGCGCAGGTGTCGGAATCGGACATCCAAGGGCTGCGCGCCAGCGGTCTGGACGACGGCCAGATTCTCGAGATCAACCAGGTGGTCGGATATTTCTGCTACGCCAACCGCGTGGTGCTGGGGCTCGGCGTTGCGCTGGAAGCCGATGGCCACGGCCAGTCGCATCCCGTCCCCGACAACGACACCCAAGGCATGCCATGAACGAAACCCCGTTTTTCGACCGCCGCAATCTCGACTTCCTGCTCTATCGGGTGATCGGCGCCGAGCGGCTTCTGGCCTATCCGCGCTACAGCGAGCACAGCCGCGAAACCTTCGATGCGGTGATCGATCTGGCTGAGCAACTGGCCCGGGAAACCTTCCTGCCGCACTACCGCAAGTCCGACAGCCATGAGCCGGAGCTGGTCGACGGCAAGGTCAGGTTGATCCCGGAAATCGGCGAAGCGCTGGACGCCTACATCGAGGCCGGCTTCATGGCCGCCACTGCCGATGCGGTGCACGGCGGCATGCAGTTGCCGTTCCTGATCGAAACCGCCTACGGGCTGCCGTTCGCCAGCGCCAATCTGGGCACCGCCGCCTATCCCGCGCTGGCCAAGGGCGTGGCCAACCTGCTGGCCGCGCACGGCAGCGAGGAGCAGCAGCGGTGCTACATGCAGCCGATCAACGAGGGCCGCTACTTCGGCACCATGTGTCTGAGCGAACCTCAGGCCGGCTCCTCACTGGCCGATCTGCGTACCCGGGCGATTCCGGACGGGCAGGGCGGCTACCGTATCGAAGGCGCGAAGATGTGGATTTCGGCCGGCGACCACGAACTGCGCGAGAACATCGTGCACATGGTGCTGGCCCGCCTGCCGGACGCGCCGGCTGGCGTGCGCGGAATCAGCCTGTTCGCTGTGCCCAAGTATCGGGTTGCCGAAGATGGCAGTCGCGGCGCCGACAACGACGTGCGCGTGGCCGGACTCAACCACAAGATGGGCTATCGCGGCTCGGTCAATTGCTTCCTCAAGTTCGGCGAAAATGGCGACTGTCGCGGCGAGCTGGTCGGTGAAGCCAACCAGGGCCTGGCGCACATGTTCCACATGATGAACGAGGAGCGGATCGGCGTCGGACTGGGGTCCATCTCGCTCGGTTGCGCGGGCTATCTGTACGCGCTGCAATATGCCCGTGAGCGTCAACAGGGCCGGCATCCCGATCAGAAGGATGCCGCGTCACCGCCGGTGGCGATCATCGAGCATGCCGATGTGCGGCGGATGCTGCTGCAACAGAAGTGCTATGTCGAAGGCGCGCTGACCCTGGCGTTGTTCGCCTCGCGGCTGATCGACGAGCAAAACTACGCGCCGGACGATGCGCCGAGCGCCGAGGCCAATGCGCTGCTGGAACTGCTGACCCCGATCGTCAAGGCGTGGTCGTCCGACTGGTGCCTCAAGGCCAACGACTTGGCCATCCAGGTGCTCGGCGGCTACGGTTACACGCGCGAGTATCCCGTTGAACAGCACTATCGGGACAACCGGCTCAATGCCATTCACGAGGGTACCAACGGCATTCAGGCGCTCGACCTGCTCGGCCGCAAGGTGATTCAGGACAAGGGTGCGGCGCTGGGCCTGCTGTTTGCGCGGATCGAGTCCACCGCCGCCCAGGCCGACGGCGTTGCGGCGCTGTCCGGGTACGCCGCCGAACTGCGCCGCTACATGGCGCTGGTCGGCAGCACCACGGCGGCGCTCGGCAAGACCTTCGCAGCCGGGCAGATTCGCCTGGGGCTGGCCAATGCCAGTCACTACATGACCCTGCTCGGCCATGTCGTCATCGCCTGGACCTGGCTCTGGCAGGCACTGGAGGCCCATCGCGCGCTGGCCGAGGCCGGCGCCGGGGCGGTCGATGCCGATTTTCTCAACGGCAAGCTGCACGCCTGCCGGTTCTTCTTCGGCCAGGAGCTGCCGTTGGTCGAGCACAGCGCGCGAATTCTGGCCCAGGGCGAAGACTCCGCCTTCACCATGGCACCGGGCTGGTTCTGAGTCCGTAACGGGTTCACTGTTCCGGGCCGGAATGCGTCGGAGGACGGAACGGCGATTCCGGCTAAACTTGCCTGCAGGTCACTCCGGAGGCAGAGCATGAGCTGGACCACACCCGATCTGTGCGACGCCCACAGCGAGAGCGTTCGCGTGGTCGCCGGCATCGCGTGGCGGCAATTCGGCGGTCGCCAGGCGTTCAGTGGCAGGGTCGAGACGGTCCAATGCTTCGAGGACAACTCGCGAATCAAGGAACGACTGGCCGAGCCGGGCAATGGCAAGGTGCTGGTCGTCGACGGCGGCGGGTCGCTACGGCACGCCTTGATCGGCGATCTGATCGCCGCCGGTGCGGTGGAAAACGGCTGGTCCGGGGTGATCATCCATGGCGCCTGCCGCGATGTCGATGTGCTGTCCGGACTCGATATCGGCCTGCTGGCGTTGGGTTGCGTGCCGATCAAGAGCGTGCGCCGGGGCGAGGGACAGCTCAACGGCCCGGTACGGTTCGGCGGCGTAACGTTTCATCCCGGCGACCATGTCTATGCCGACAACAACGGCATCATCGTTGCCGATCGGGCGTTGGTCTGAGCCGCGCGGGGCCGGATGCCGTCCCGGCCCATGGGACAGCTCTGGCGGACGACCGTGCCCCTGCCGATGGCCTGCTGGGGCTAAAATGAGCGGCTGATTCCCCAGGCCGCCGCCCATGACCACCATCCGCCAGGACGACTTCATCCAGTCTGTCGCCGACGCGCTGCAATACATCAGTTATTACCACCCGGTCGACTATATCCGCAGCCTGTCCGCGGCCTATGAGCGCGAAGAGTCGCCGGCGGCCAAGGACGCCATCGCCCAGATCCTGATCAATTCGCGGATGTGCGCCGAGGGTCATCGCCCGATCTGCCAGGACACCGGCATCGTCACGGTGTTTCTCAAGATCGGCATGAATGTGCGTTGGGATGCCACGCTGAGCGTCGAGGACATGGTCAACGAAGGCGTGCGGCGCGCCTACCTTCATCCCGACAACAAACTGCGGGCCTCGATTCTGGCCGACCCGGCCGGCAAGCGGATCAACACCAAGGACAACACACCTGCCGTGATCCACATGCGTCTGGTGCCCGGCGACACGGTCGATGTCACGGTGGCGGCCAAGGGCGGCGGCAGCGAAGCCAAGAGCAAGTTCGCCATGCTCAACCCGTCCGATTCCATCGTCGACTGGGTTCTGAAGACTGTGCCGACCATGGGCGCGGGCTGGTGCCCGCCGGGCATGCTGGGTATCGGCATCGGCGGTACCGCCGAGAAGGCCATGCTGTTGGCCAAGGAGTCGCTGATGGAGGCTATCGATATCCAGGATCTGATCGCCCGGGGCCCGGCCAATCGCGCCGAGGAGCTGCGCATCGAACTCTACGAGAAGGTCAACGCGCTGGGCATCGGCGCTCAGGGGCTGGGCGGACTGACGACCGTGCTGGACGTGAAGGTAAGCGACTTCCCGACCCACGCGGCCAACCTGCCGGTGGCGATGATCCCCAACTGCGCCGCCACGCGCCACGCCCACTTCGTGCTCGACGGTTCCGGTCCGGTGGCGCTCGATCCGCCGTCGCTGGCCGATTGGCCCAGCCTCACCTACGACGCCAGCAAGGGCCGCCGGGTGAACCTGGATAGCGTCAGCCATGACGAAATCTTGACCTGGAAACCAGGCGAAGTGCTGCTGCTCAATGGAAAGCTGCTTACCGGCCGGGATGCTGCGCATAAGCGCATGGTCGGAATGCTCGATCGCGGCGAGCCGTTGCCGGTCGATTTCCGAGGCCGGTTCATTTACTACGTCGGTCCGGTCGATCCGGTTCGCGACGAAGCGGTTGGCCCGGCAGGCCCAACCACCGCCACCCGCATGGACAAGTTCACCGATCAGGTGCTGCGTCAGACCGGCCTGATGGGCATGGTCGGCAAGGCCGAACGCGGCCCGACCGCCATCGCGGCGATTCGCGAGCATCAGTCGGTCTATCTGATCGCGGTCGGTGGCGCGGCCTATCTGGTGTCCAAGGCGATCAAGTCGGCCCGTGTGGTCGGCTTCGAAGACCTGGGCATGGAGGCGATCTACGAATTCGATGTCGAAGACATGCCGGTGATGGTGGCGGTCGATGCCACCGGTGAGTCGGTGCACGCCACCGGGCCGGCCCAATGGCAGGCGCGTATCGGCAAGATTCCGGTTCGCGTGGAGTAGGGCAGATCCAACCGACGGAGGCAGCGGTAACCTGCCCCGGTCAAACCGGCCACAGCCGCCGGCCGGCGATGGCGATGAACGTTTCGCGAACATCGCCGGCCGGGCGCTTGTTTATACTCGCCGCTGTCCTGCTGCCAGAAGGAGCCGCATAGCGTGCAATCAGGAAAGACCGCCAAGCCGGCGAATGGCGCAAGAAGTCGACCGACCATGGCAGACCTGGCCCGCCTCGCAGGGGTGTCCAAGATCACGGTCTCCCGCGCACTCGCCGACAGCCCTCTGGTCAATGACGCCACCAAGGCGCGCATCCAGGAACTGGCCCGCGCGCGTGGCTATGCACTCAACGTCTCGGCCCGCAATCTGCGATTGCGGCGCAGCCACACCATCGCGGTGATCGTGGAAATGCCCGCCTCGCCGGAGCGTCCGATGTCCGGGCCGTATCCGCTGGAGCTGCTGGGCGGCATCATGCAGGAGCTGACCGGTGCCGGGTACAGCGCACTGCTCAGCGCCGGCCATGATTCGATCACGCCTGCCACTCAGTCGGCTGACGGAGTGATTCTGCTCGGCCAGGGCGCTCATGAAGATGCCGTGCGCACCGTCGAACGCTGGCAGTTGCCGATGGTGGTCTGGGGCGCCCAGAGCGGCAGTCGCGATCATGTCGTGGTCGGGAGCGACAACGTTCATGGTGGCGCCAGCGTGGCCCGGCATTTTCTGGAACTGGGGCGGCGGCGGCCGTGCTTCATCGGCAGCCTCGAGCACGCCGAGAACGCCGAGCGCTTCGCCGGATTCTCCGAAACCCTGGCCGGGCAGGGCATTTCAACTGACGTCATCGATGACGTCGATTTCACCGCCGTCGCGGGCGCGCAGGCCATGCAGGCGTTTCTGGCCAAGACCACCAGCCCACCCGATGCAGTATTTGCCTGTAGCGATCTGCTGGCCATGGGTGCGATCCAGGCGCTGCGCGGGCAGGGTCTTTCGATTCCCGATCAGGTAACGGTCGTCGGCTATGACGATACGGCTGTGGGTGCAACGCTGGTTCCGGCGCTCAGTTCGGTGCATCAGGATCTCTATCAGGCCGGCATTTTGCTGGCGCGAAAGTTGCTCAAGCTGATCGCCGGCCAGTCCGAGCAGTCCGATACGCTGCCCACCCGCCTGGTGGTGCGCGGCACCTGATTCGGGCGGATTTGACCGAGCGTTGGTGAGGCCTTCCCAGCGCGTTCGGATGCTGCGATGCGACAGGAGCGCGAATTCCATGCCTGAGTTTGCCGGGCCTGCGCCGTTTTTTTGCGCGGAAGTTGGTGCAGCGCACAAGTACGGAGCCATCGGTACAATCGAGGGTATGCTGAAGCACTTCGGCCAAAATGCTGTGCCGCAGTAAAAAGTGTTTCGGGTTTCAGCTGCTGCTGCCCGATAAAATGTTATCGATGTCTTGACATCGATAACATTAGCCGATTAGCGTGCCCGCCATGATCACCGGCAGCACTTGGGAATGAGTCAGGGGAGCAACACCAGTGGGGCGCCATCGCCCATCGACGGCAGCGGGCCGGATGCCGGGCCGGGCCAGTCGGCGGCCGACGCCGAGCGCTGGCAGCTGCGCCGCGCGGGCTACGATCCGGCGCGGGCCGGGCGAGACGAAACGCTGTTTGCCCTGGCCAACGGCACGCTGGGCGTGCGCGGCGGATGCGAAGAGGCGGGTGGCAGCGGCGGGTGTTTTCTGGCCGAAGCCTACCAGCGCTCGCCGATTCACTATCACGAACGATTCGCTGGCTTTGCCTCGCACACCGACACCCGTCTGCCGGTCGCCGATGGCAGCGGAATCGCCCTGTACGTCGATGGCCAGAGGCTCACTCCGACCAGTCCGCAATGCACCGCCTTCGAGCGGGTGCTCGATCTGCGTGCCGGCCACTCGCGCCGGGTCGTGCGCTGGGATTTCGGCGCGCGCGGCGCGCTTGAACTGTGCGCCGAGCGGGTCGTCCCGCAGACCCGCAGTGCATTGCTGGCGATTCGCGTGACGCTGGTCTCGGATGGCTTTCAGGGCCGGATTCGCTTCGAGTCGGTGCTGAGCGCCGATCGCCCAGCGCCGGCTCAGGGCGATGACCCGCGTATCGGCGTGGGCGCCGGGGCCGGCATGCGCTGGCTGTTGGCCGAGCCCGCGCAGCCCGAAAGCTGGCTGCTCCAGGCCAGTCCCGACGGCGGCGTGCGCGTCGCCTGCGGCCAGGCTCATCGCGTCGATGCCGCATCGCTGGTTGGCGAGCCGCCCGAGCTGCGCGATCAGCGCATCATCCAGAACTTTGACGCAGTACTGGATGCCGGCCAACGTGTCGTGTTGGAAAAATTCGTCGCCTACGCTTGGGATCACCATTCCGAATCGGCCAGTGTCCAATCGCTTCGCGACCCGCTCTCGCTGGCGCTGGACGAGGCCCGAGGCATGGGTTTTGACGCGATCCTCGCCGAGCAGGCTGAGGCCATGGCGGATTTCTGGGCTCGGGCATCGCTCTGGATCGACGGCGATCCGCATGCCGAGCTGGCGCTGCGGTTCAATCTGTTCCACCTGCTGCAATCGACCGGGCGCGGCGGCCACACCAGCACGGCGGCCAAGGGCCTGACCGGCGACGGCTACGAAGGTCACTATTTCTGGGACACAGAGGCCTTCATGTTGCCCGTGCTGGCGCTTACCGCGCCCGAACTCGCGCGCGGCATGCTGGAGTACCGCTTCCGCAATCTGGATGCGGCCCGCCGGCATGCCCGTGAGATGAACCACCCGCGTGGCGCGTTGTTTCCCTGGCGCACCATCGCCGGCGACGAATGTTCGGCCTATTATCCCAGCGGCTCGGCGCAGTACCACATCAACGCTGCCATCGCCTACGCGATCAGACTCTATGACGCCGCCACCGGCGATGCCGGTTTCATGGTCGAGGCCGGCGCCGAGATGCTGTTCGAGATGGCCCGGATCTGGATGCAGATCGGTCATTTCAACCCGCGTCGGGACGGTGCGTTCTGCATCTGCGAGGTGACCGGCCCGGACGAGTACTCGGCACTGGTCGACAACAACTTCTACACCAACCGGATGGCGCGGGCGCATCTGCTGGACGCGGTGGCCACCTGGCACCGTTTGGCCGATGGACATCCGGACGCCGCCGCGCGGCTGTCGCGCGAACTCGCGCTCGACGAGGCTGAGGTGGCGCACTGGCAGCGGGCCGCCGAGGTGATGTATCTGCCCTATGACGCGGCGCTGGGCATCCATCCGCAGGACGATGGTTTTCTCGACAAGCCGGTCTGGGATTTCGCCAATACCCCGGCCACACATTATCCGCTGCTGCTGCACTATCACCCGTTGAGCCTGTATCGCCATCAAGTGTGCAAGCAGGCCGATGTGGTGCAGGCGCTGGTGATGGATGGCCACGATATCGCTGCCGAGGTCAAACGCCGCTGTTTCGACTATTACGCGCGGGTCACCGTGCACGATTCGACGCTGTCGGCGGCGCCGTTTTCGATTCTGGCCAGCGAGCTGAATCTTGGCGAGCCAGCGATGGCTTTCCTCGATGAGACGCTGCGCGTCGACCTCGACGATATTCACGGCAACACCGATCATGGCGCGCACATGGCGGCCATGGCCGGCAGCTGGCTGGGTCTCGCGTTCGGCCTGCTTGGTCTGCGGGTGCGACCCGAGGGCCCGCATTTCGCGCCACGGCTGCCGGCGCGCTGGCGCGGCTATGGCCTGAATCTGGTCTGGCAGGGCCGGCGCCTGCGCATCGATGTTGATTGCAAGTCGGCGCACTACCGCCTGATCGAAGGCGCCCCGCTGACCGTGTTCGACAACCGCACGGCGATCGCGCTGAGCACCGGTGGAACCGAGTCGCGTGCGCTGTCGGCATCGGCACGCTGGCCGCTGCTGCCCGGCGTGCAACCGTTCGCAGCGGTGATCTTCGATCTCGATGGCGTACTCACTGATACCGCGATGGTTCACTTCCACGCCTGGAAGCGGCTGGCGGACGAGTTGGGCATCGCGTTCGATCGCAGCATCAATCGCCGGCTCAAGGGCATTGATCGAATGGCGTCGCTGGACATCCTGCTGGAGCGCGCCGGACGCCCGTTCGATCGGCACGAGAAGGCGGTGCTGGCCGAGCGCAAGAACGGTTATTACCGCGAGGAAATCGCCCGATTCACGCCGGCCGACCTGTTGCCGGGCGCGCGCGCCGTGCTCGACGCGCTACGTGCGGCCGGCGTGCGGGTCGGCCTGGCCTCGGCCAGCCGAAACGCACCGATGCTGCTGGGTCGGTTGGGCATTGCCGACCGTTTCGATTTCATCGCCGATCCCGCGCAGGTGGCGGCCGGCAAGCCCGATCCGGCGATTTTTCTGGCCGCCGCCGAAGGCCTGGGCGTGCCGCCGCACGCTTGTCTCGGAATCGAGGATGCCGCAGCAGGTATCGCCGCCATCAAGGCGGCCGGCATGGTCGCACTGGGTATCGGCGATCGGCGTGAGCTGGCCGGCGCCGACGCGGTGCTGGAAGGCCTTGACCAATTTCGCATCGAGACGATTCCCGTGATCGGGACGTCCGGGGGCGGAGCCGCGCGTCGGAACACCGGCGCCGCAAACGAGCGTGTCGACACGAGCGACAGAACGGGCACAGCCCGCATTTCAAAAAATCGAGACTAGGCGGAGGGGACGAAAGATGGCAATCGGACAGATGAGACAACTGGCGCTGACTGCGGCGATCGCGGCGGCATTCATACCCGGCGGCGCTCAGGCGCAACAGGCCGGGGCAAACGAAGGCGAGGGCGACGACTACGCCAAGGTTCTCGATAGTGTGGTGGTCAGCGGTACCGCCCGATCGAGCGGCCTGAGCAAGCGCGACGCGAGCTTTTCGATCACCACGGCGACGCCGGAACAGATCGACGACGCCGCGCCACGCTCTACCGCCGATCTGCTGAAGATCGTTCCCGGCATCTGGGTCGAGGCCAGCGGCGGCGTGTCGGGTGCCAACGTTGATGTGCGCGGCTTCCCGGGCGGCTCGGACGCACCGTTCATCACCTTTCAGATGGATGGTTCGCCGATCTTCCCGCCGCCCACGCTGTCGTTCCTGGAGAACTCGACGCTGTTCCGCATCGATGAAACCATCGAGCGGGTCGAAGTGCTGCGTGGCGGCCCAAGCCCGGTGTTCTCCAATGGGCAGCCCGGCGCCACGGTGAACATCATCCAGAAGCGCGGCAGCGAGGTGTTCGAAGGCGTTGCCCGCACCACGGTCGGTAGCGAGGGGCTGTATCGTTTCGACGGGTTCTTCAGCGGCCCGCTGGCGGAAAACACGTTCTTCAGCATCGGCGGCTTCTACCGTGAAGACGACGGCGTGCGCGACACCGAGTTCACCGCCAACAAGGGCGGCCAGATCAGCGGCACGTTGCGGCACGTGTTCGACATCGGTGAAATCACCCTGTACGGACGCCACGTCGACGACAAGAACGCATTCTTCACCGCAATCCCGCTGGTATCCAACAACGATGGCCGCAGCATTTCGGCCTTCCCCGGTTTCGATCCCACCTCAGACACGCTGCTCGGCAACGATTTCCGCCGGGTGAATATCCAGGTTTCGCCGGGTGCCGAGCCGGGCACCATTTCGCCCGATCTGGCCGATGGTCGCGGCATCGAACTCGACACCTTCGGAGCGACGCTGGACCTCGACTTCGGCGGCTGGACGCTGAGCAACCGGACCAACTATCTCGATGGCGATGCGCCGACCAACGGCCTGTTCACCGGCGCCAATCCGCAGACCCTCGACAGCTTCATCGCCGACACCATTTCCGCGTTCAACGCCAATCCGGATCTGGTCGCGGCCGGTGGCCTTGCCGGTTCGGGTTCGGCGCGGTTCTTCAACGGCGGCGGCGCAGTCTCGGGCAATCAACAGGTCATGAGCGCCGGCTTCTGGGTGGTCGACAAGGCGCTGGAGTCGTTCACCAACGAGCTGCGGCTGTCGCGCGAGCTGTTCGCCGGCAACACGCTCACCGTGGGCACCTACTACGCCGATTACTCGTCGAGGGATCGCTGGTTCCTGGGCAACAGCATGCTGCTGACTGCCGAGCCGAATGCCCGCCGGATCGACGTGGAGCTGGACAATGGCGCGCTGGTCACCCGCGAGGGCTTCAACGGCGCCTCGTTCTTCTCGCTCAATGCCGACTACGACGGCGAGAACTTCGCCGGCTTCATTGCCGACGAGTGGGAGTTCGATGACCGCTGGCGTCTGGATCTCGGCCTGCGCGTCGAGCGTCAGAAGGTCAGCGGCCGGGTCGAGAACGTCAGCAGCCAGGATCTCGACGACAATCCGCTCACCCTGCACAACAACAACGCCTCGGTGCCCAACGGCACGTTCCGGATCATCGACTTCAAGGACACCGATTACTCCTGGACCGCCGGCCTGAACTACAAGCTGGCCGAGAACACCAGCGTATTCGGGCGGATCAACTCGGGCTACTTCTTCCCGCAGTTCGACAACCTGCGCGACGGCCAGGACAACACCCAGGAAGTCGATCAGTACGAAATCGGCCTCAAGACCGCAACGCCGCTGTACAGCCTGTTCCTGACCGGTTTCTACAACGAGTTCGATGGCTTGCCGTTTCAGTTGTTCGCCGATGGCCAGAACATCACCAGCATCGGCGGCGCACGCGCGTTCGGCCTCGAATTCGAGGGCCAGTTGCGGCCGTTCGAGAACTTCGAGATCAGCATGACCGGCAACTGGGTGGACGCCGAGTATCGCGATTTCGGCGACAACTCCGGCAATCAGGTGCGCCGTCAGCCGAAGACCCAGTTCCGCTTCACGCCGAGCTATTTCATTCCGAGCCCGGTCGCGGATTTCCGCTTGTTCCTGACCTGGACCCACGTCGGCGATCGGTTCTCGGATATCGAAAATCAGCAGCGCCTGCCGTCTTACGACACGCTGGATTTCGGTGCGGTTGCCTACATCGGCACCAACTGGGAAGTGCGGCTGCAGGGCATCAACGTGACCGACGAGCTGGCGCTGACCGAAGGCAATGCGCGGGTGATCGGCGGCGGCGTGACCGACAATGTGTTCCTCGGGCGGCCATTGGAAGGCCGCAGCTTCGAAGCGTCGCTGACGTACCGCTTCTGAGCCGCGTGGTTGCGCCTCTCCCTCCACGGTACCGGGAGGGGAGGCGCGGCCCGCTTTGTCTTTTCTGAATTCGACGGGCCAGACCATGCCGCATCTGCGCATCATCCTTGCACTGATCCTCGCCTACATGATGTTCGCCGTGCTGATGAACAGCGTCGGCACGGTCATCCTGCAATCGATCCTCAGCTTCGGCGTCAGCAAGACCCAGGCGGGGACATTGGAGGGCTTCAAGGACATTCCGGTAGCGCTGGCCTCATTTTTTCTGGCTTCACTGATGCCGCGCTTCGGCTATCGGCGCGGCATGATGGTCGGGCTCGCCCTGGTCGCCGCCGCCTGTGTGGCGATGGCCATGGCCGACAGTTTCTGGATGACCCGATTGCTGTTCGTGGCCGTTGGCGCCTCGTTCGGCGTCGTCAAGATTGCGGTGTATTCCTCGATCGGGCTGATCACCCATGACCGGCAGGCGCATGCCTCGCTGACCAACACCATCGAAGGCCTGTTCATGGTCGGCGTGCTGGCCGGCTACTGGCTGTTTGGCGCGTTCATCGACGACAGCGACCCGACCAGCCGGGCGTGGCTCGATGTCTACTGGGTGCTGGCCGGCCTGTGTCTGGCTGCGATCGCGCTGCTGGCCTCCAGCCGACTCGACGAGACCGAGGCACGGGTGCCCGGCGAGCGGATCGGTGCTGGCTTCACGCGCATGCTGCGCCTGGCGCTGCGACCCATGGTGCTGGTCTTCGTCATCTCGGCCTGGCTGTACGTGCTGATCGAGCAGAGCATCGGCACCTGGTTGCCGACGTTCAATAACGAGGTGCTCAAGCTGCCCAACGCAATGAGCGTGCAGATGGCCAGCATTTTTGCCGGTGCGCTGGCCCTGGGCAGGCTCAGTGCCGGCATGCTGCTGCGGCACATGTCCTGGCACGTCCTGCTGAATGTGTGTGTGGTGGCGATGGGTTTGCTGGTCCTGCTCACCCTGCCGATGGCAGCGGGTATCGCCGATGGGCAAACCACCGGTTGGGGCAATGCACCGCTGGCCGCCTGGTTGTTTCCCCTGATCGGCCTGTTCATGGCGCCGATCTACCCGGCGATCAATTCGGTGATGCTCAGTGCACTGCCGCGCCACGAACATGCGCCGATGACCGGGCTGATCGTGATCGCCTCGGCATTGGGCGGCACCACGGGTTCGATGATCACCGGCGTGCTTTTCGGCCGGCTGGGCGGAGAAACCGCGTTCTATCTCTCGCTGATCCCGATGGCCGCCATCTTGCTGGCGCTGCGCCTGTTCCGGCGCGAGTCCGAGCGGCTGGCGGCAGCCTCGATGTCCTGAACAAAGGGGTCGTTCGCACGGTGAGGGCGGCTGGCCGCTTACAATAGCGGGATGTCCCTGATCACCGTAACCAACGTCGACTTCAGTGTCGGCGGTCCCTTGCTGCTGGAAAACGTGCAGCTGAGCATCGAGCCGGGCGAGCGTATTGCGCTCATCGGCCGCAACGGCGCCGGCAAGTCCACTCTGCTGCGCCTTCTGGCCGGCGAGCTGAAGGCCGACGACGGCGAAATTCGCGTCCAGTCGGGCGTGAAGGTGGCCCGGCTCACCCAGGAAGTGCCGCATGAGGTGCAAGGCACCGTTTTCGATGTGGTCGCCTCGGGCCTCGGTCGCATCGGCGAGGATCTGGCCGAGTTCCACCGGCTCAGCCATCATCTGGATGAGCCCGGCAATGTCGATGCCATGGCCGTTGTCCAGGCGCGTATCGAGGCGGCGCAGGGCTGGAGTCTGGATCAACAGGTGACCCAGGTGCTTTCGCGCCTGGAGTTGGTCGAAGACGGCGAGTTTTCCAGCCTGTCCGGCGGCATGAAGCGCCGCGTACTGCTGGCCCGTGCCTTGGTTTCCAAGCCCGATCTGTTGCTTCTGGACGAACCGACCAACCACCTCGACATTGAAGCGATCGACTGGCTGGAGGGATTCCTCAAGAACGCGCCGTTCAGCCTGATCTTCGTGACCCATGATCGGCGCTTTCTGCGGGCCTTGGCGACACGGATCATCGAGATCGATCGCGGTCAGGTGACCAGTTGGCCCGGTGACTGGGCCAACTATCTGCGCCGCCGGGAAGAACGGCTCAATGCCCAGGCCCAGGAGGACGCCCGCTTCGACAAGCGCCTCGCCCAGGAAGAGATATGGATTCGCCAGGGCATCAAGGCGCGGCGCACCCGCGACGAAGGCCGCGTACGCCGGCTCAGGGACATGCGCAATGAACGGGCCGCGCGGCGCGCCCACATGGGCTCGGTGAAGCTCGCGGTCTCGGAGGCGGATTCGTCGGGCAAGCGGGTCATCAAGGCGAAGGACGTCAGCTTTGGCTATCCCGGAAAGCCGCTGGTGCGCGATTTCAGCGCCACCATCCAGCGCGGCGATCGGGTCGGTCTGATCGGCGCCAACGGCAGCGGCAAGACCACCCTGCTGCGGCTTTTGCTGGGCGATCTGAAACCCGATGCGGGCGAGATCACCCTGGGCACCGGCCTGGAGGTGGCCTATTTCGACCAGCACCGCATCGCCCTGCGTGAAGACTGGAACGCGCTGGACAATGTATCCGAGGGCCGGGAGTTCATCGAAATCAATGGCGCCCGCAAGCATGTCATCGGCTACTTGCAGGATTTCCTGTTTACGCCCGACCGCGCCCGCGCCCCGATCACCCACCTGTCCGGCGGCGAGCGCAATCGCCTGCTGCTGGCCAAACTGTTCGCCCGGCCGTCCAATCTTCTGGTGATGGATGAGCCGACCAACGATTTGGACGTCGAGACGCTTGAGCTGCTGGAAGAGATTCTTGGCGACTACCCAGGCACACTGTTGCTGGTCAGCCATGACCGCGACTTCCTCGACAGCGTCGTCACCAGCACGCTGGTGATGGAAGGCGAGGGCAGGGTGGGCGATTACGTCGGCGGCTACAGCGACTGGCAGCGGCTGAGGCCCGAGCCGGTAGATGGCGGCAAGGCCAGCAAGTCTGTCCCGCAGGCGTCTGCCGACCCCAAGGCCGCCGCCAAGCGACGTTTGAGCTACAAGGAAAGCCGTGAGCTGGAGCAACTGCCGGCCCGCATCGAATCGCTGGAGAGCGAATTGAGCCGGCTGGGCGCGGCGATGCAGCAACCCGACTTCTTCAGACAAAGCCCCGATGCCATCGCCGACGCCAATCGTCGGACCGCCGAAACCCAGGCCAGCCTGGATGCCGCCTATCAGCGCTGGCAGGAGTTGGAAGCCGGCTGAACTGGCGCCGGGCGCAGAGCGTGATTGCAAACTGCCGGTGACGCCAGCCGGTATGCCGGGTCTGTCGGCGGTTCAACCTGATAGGATTGTTCGCACAGGTCATTCCGTTCCCGGTCGAATCCGTGGAGTCCGCATGGCAGCGATATCGCAGGCAAGAACCGAGGTCGAGCGGTTGTTGGCCCTCGCCGGGATCCGCATCGACGGATCGCGTCCCTGGGACATCCAGGTTCGCGATCGCGGATTGTTCAAACGGCTGCTGATTCACGGCTCGCTGGCGCTGGGCGAGAGCTACATGGACGACTGGTGGCACAGCGACGATCTCGACGGCACGCTGTTTCGCTTGCTCAACGCACACATCGACCAGAAGCGGCCGAGCCCGGCGATGGTCTGGGCCGGAATCAAGGCCCGATTGTTCAACGCGCAAACCCGGCGCCGGAGTCTTGAAGTCGGTCGCCGGCACTACGACATCGGCAATGACCTTTACCGCGCCATGCTGGGCCGGCGCATGGTGTACAGCTGTGCTTACTGGTCCGCAGCGGACTCGCTCGACGAGGCCCAGGAAGCCAAGCTGGATCTGGTGTGTCGCAAGCTCGGGCTTCAACCCGGCATGCAGGTGCTCGACATCGGTTGCGGTTGGGGTGAGATGCTGCGCTTCGCCGCCGAACGCTATGGCATCGAAGGGGTGGGCATCACCATTTCGCGCGAGCAGGCCAGTCATGCCAGCGAGCTGTGCGCCGGACTGCCGATAGAAATCCGGCTGTGCGACTATCGTGATGTTGACACCCGCTTTGATCGGGTGATTTCGATCGGCATGTTCGAGCATGTTGGCGTGCGCAATTACCCGACGTTCTTCGATCGGCTGGTTCGTTACCTGACGCCGGACGGGCTGGCGCTGCTGCACACCATTGGCGGCAACCGATCGGTAACTCACACCGACCCGTGGATCGGAAAGTACATCTTCCCGAACTCCATGCTGCCCTCCGCGGCGCAGATCGCCACCCACCTTGAAAACCGGATGGTGATCGAGGATTGGCACAACTTCGGCGCCGACTACGACCGAACCCTGCAAGCCTGGCGCAGCAACATCGAGTCCGCCTGGGAGCGGCTGTCGGATCGTTACGATTGCCGATTCCGACGCATGTGGCGCTATTACCTCGCCGCCTCGATGGCCCTGTTCCGCAGCCGGCGCGGGCAGCTTTGGCAACTGGTGCTCTCACCTCACGGGGTGCCGGGCGGCTACCGGTCGGTACGATGAGCCTGTCCTCGCCCAGCCGATGCGCTTGCAGCCAGTGGCGCGTCGTGTTAACTCATGGACGATGGCTCGAATCGTTTCGGGTGCCACTGTGCTGATCTTCAAGAATCTGTCGATTGTTCTGCTCGGCGTCGGGCTGGCGTTTGCCGCCTGGCTGGCGAGCGCGGACGAAGCCCAGCCGCCAGGCGCGGCCTATGTTCTGGAGATCAAGGGCGGTATCGGTCCGGCCACCAGCGATTATCTTATCCGGGGATTGGAGCGCGCGGCCGAGGAGGGCGCCGCCGTCGTGGTGCTGAAGATCGACACGCCAGGCGGACTGGATGCCGCCACCCGCGATATCAATCAGGCCATCCTGGCCTCGCCAGTGCCGGTGATCGGCTGGGTTTCGCCCGAGGGCGCCCGCGCGGCCAGTGCCGGCACCTACATCCTCTATGCCTGCCACCTGGCCGCCATGGCGCCGGCCACCTCGTTGGGGGCCGCGACGCCGGTTTCGTTGACCGGTGCCGGTCCGGGCGATGGCGCCGAGAAGAACAAGGGACCGGATCGCGAAGCCGAACCGGAAGGCGAGGGCGACGATGCCGAATCGAACGGGCCAGCCTCCGGCACCGCAATGCAGCGCAAGGTGCTCAATGATGCGGTTGCCTACATCCAAAGCCTCGCCGAACTGCGCGGCCGCAACGCCGAGTTTGCCGAAGCTGCCGTGCGCGAAGCCAGTACGCTGACCGCGACCGAAGCCCATGCGCAGGGCGTGGTGGAGATTCTGGCCAGCGATCTTGCCGGACTGCTGGCCCAGGCCGATGGCCGAGTGGTCAGAGTCAACGAATTGGACCACACCCTGTCTACCGCCGGCGCTGCCGTGGTGGTGATCGAGCCGGACTGGCGCAGCCGTCTGCTTTCGGTCATCACCGATCCTTCGGTGGCCTATCTGTTGCTGCTGGTGGGGCTGTACGGACTGGTATTCGAGGGCTACAGCCCGGGCGCCATCGTGCCTGGCGTGGTTGGTGCCATCGCGCTGCTGCTGGCGCTCTATGCGCTGCAAGTGCTGCCGGTGAACTATGTCGGCGTTTTGCTGATCGTGTTGGGCGTGGCGCTGATGACCGCCGAGCTGGTCGCCCCAAGTTTCGGTGCCCTCGGCATCGGTGGTTTGATCGCGCTGATGGCGGGGTCGCTGCTGTTGTTCGACACCGGCGTGCCGGGCTTCGGCGTGCCGGGACGCCTGGTGTTCGGCGTGGGAATGGCCAGCGGGTTGGTCTTTCTGGGGATCTTGTATCTCGCCCTGCGTGCCCGCAATCGTCCGGTGAGCACCGGCGTGGGCGAACTGGTGGGTCACAGGGCGCAGGTGGTTTCCGGCTTCCCCGGCGTCGGTCGGGTGCATATTCGCGGCGAGATCTGGCAGGCAGTCAGCGATGACGCCTTGCACGCCGGCCAGAGTGTCGAAGTGGTGGGTATCGATGGCTTGATTCTGCGCGTGGCGCCGGCGCTGGACGGCGACCCGCAAACCCGTTGACGACCGAGGAGAAAGACATGTTCGACATCACGATCTGGTTTCCCATTCTGTTTGTCATCCTTGGCGTTCTGGTCAGCGCCATCAAGGTGCTGCGCGAATACGAGCGCGCCGTGGTGTTCCAGTTGGGCCGGTTCTGGAAGGTGAAGGGGCCAGGTCTGATCATCCTGGTGCCGCTGATCCAGACCATGGAGCGGGTCGACCTGCGCACCATCGTGATGGATGTGCCCGAGCAGGACTTGATTTCCAAAGATAACGTGTCGGTCAAGGTGAACGCGGTGCTGTACTTCCGGGTGATCGACCCGCAAAAATCGATCAACAATGTCGAACGCTATCTGGAAGCGACCAGCCAGCTGGCCCAGACCACGCTGCGCTCGGTACTTGGAAAGCACGATCTGGACGAAATGCTTTCCGAACGCGACAAGCTCAACGATGACATACGCGAAATTCTCGACGCGCAAACCGATGCCTGGGGCATCAAGGTGGCCAATGTCGAGATCAAGCATGTCGACATCAACGAGACCATGGTTCGCGCCATCGCCCGGCAGGCCGAAGCCGAGCGGGTGCGCCGCGCCAAGGTGATTCACGCCGAAGGCGAGCAGCAGGCCGCAGAAAAGCTGGTCGAAGCGGCCAAGCTGCTGGGCGCCGATCCGCGCGCGATCCAGCTTCGCTATCTGCAAACCCTGACCGAGATCGCTGGCGAGAAAAACTCCACCATCGTCTTCCCGCTGCCGATGGATCTGGTCGAACCGCTGCTCGCCCGGCTCAAGGGCGATTCGCACTGATCGCTCGGCAGGTGCCGTCCGAGGTGGACGGGACAGTCTGGGGCAATTGAGGTCAGTCGCCTCTGAGTTCGGCCGGCACCTGCTGCATCAGGCTTGGCTGCAGGCGACGAACCTGATCAAGCGCCTGGTCGGACTCGGCGATTGCGCCCTGACGACGCAGCAGGATCGCCTTCTTCAGCCAGTGCGATGCGTCCGACGGCCAGTGGCGGGTAATGGCATTGAGTGCGGCAAGGGCCAGGTCGGGGCGATTGTGCCGTTCGGCGATTTCAAGCCGGAGTTGCCAGGGTTGTTCGGCGCTCGGATAGGTATCGATGACCGTCTGGGAGTCGCGCAGCGCGGCGCCGAGATCGCCCAGGTCGAGGTTCAAGCGCGCCCGACCAAGCAACGCGGTCGCATCCAGCGGGTTCAGCCTGAGCGCGTCGCTGTAGGCCGAACGGGCTTCCTCCAGCTTGCCCTCGGCCATCAGCAGCGAAGCCCGCAGGGTGTGGAAGGCGGATACCGGCTCCAGCGCCGTGAGCGGCGCTGGCGCGCTGGCGCGAATGGCTTGGGGTGTGCCCGGTGCGGGGAAACGGGCGAACCGCGCTCGTGCTTCGTCGAACCGGCCCATCGAGGCCAGGCCCATCGCCATCACCCCGTCCAGCCAAAGTTGCCCGGACTCGGTGTCGAGAGCGGGCGACAGTCGTTCGGCATCGAACAACCGCAACGCCGCCTGCCGATCACCGAACTGGCGGTGGGGCAGATCGGTATCGGGCGGAGCAATCCGCCGCTGGATGCGATGATCGGCGCTGCGCACATGCGGCAGGTCGAAGGGCTGGCTGCGCCGGACATGGCAATCGACACAGCCGCTTTTCGACCGGGCCGGCTCGCCGGTCACGGCTTCGACGGTCACGCTCGTGTGCGGCTGGGCCAAATCGGCGTGACAGGCTTTGCAACCGGTGTCGAAGCTCGCCACACCTTGCTCTGCCGCGCCCTGGTGCGGCCGGTGGCAGGTGGTGCAGGTCATCTGCGGCGACCCTGCAAAACAGGCCGACAGCGACAGCCGCTCAAGCTGCGACACGAACCGGAAATCTTCGGTCGGCTCAACCGTCGTCAACACCGGAATCTGGCCGGCCAGCGGCACATGCGGATCGATCCGGCCTTCGACCAGGTCGATGCGCACATCGCCTTGAAGATGACAGCGGGCGCAGATGTCGCGCTGGCCGGCAGCGGGGAGATCGGACAGGCGTTGCAGGCCGACTCCACCGGGTGCTGCCTTGGCGCGACCCAGGATGACATCCATGTGGCCGGATACCTCGCCATGACAGGCGTCGCAGCCCAGCGGCGAGAGCTGGTCGAACGCGTCGGCGCCGAGATGGTTGCGTGGAAATGGATCGCCGGTGGCGCTGATCGGGGTGGCCGCGCTGATCAGGTTGGCGCTGCGCGCGCGGGTGTGACAGCTCAGGCAATCATCGGTCAGCGGCAACCCGAGGCTGCCGGCGGCGCTGTGCAGTTCGAATGGCGCCAGCCGATAGCCATGTCCGGCGATGGTTTCCAGAGGGGCAAAAAACAAGCGGCCGGTGATCAGCCCCGAGGTTGGCTCGACTTCGGTACCAATCCATGACGTGGCCAGTTTTCCGGCTCCGATCCGTCCGACCAGGCGCTGCTCGCGCGTGCCGCCATCGGCGAAACGCGCGGTCAGTCGCGCGCCATCGGCATCGGGGGTGACGCGATAGTTCTGGCCGGTGGCCGGGTTGGACGCCTCGCCCGGCGCCACCGGCCCGAGTTGCCCGACGCTGTGCGCCATGCCGTGGCCGAGGTAAGCCTCGACCACACCGCCGTGGCATTGGGCGCAGGCCCGCATCGACTCGGGAATGTCCGACTTCAGCGTGGCGTGCGTAGACGCGGCGGCGGGCGGTTGGGGCGGCAGCGCATCCCCGGCCAGAATGGGCGCGGCCGGAGCCAAGCACCCGGCAATAACCACGACCGTCAGAGCCGCGCGGCGTCCTCCGATCTTGCGCAGGGCCGGGAGCCATCGGCGGTCGGAAAGTGCCGCAGTTTCCTGAATCATTGGCGGACCTTGGAGGACGGAGTCGGCTGCCGGGCACCGCAGTGGGGCTGACACGATGCGCGCGCGATCACCGAAAGAGAAAATTGAGGCATACGTCACAAAAATCATTGTGCTTCGGCTCGGGCAATGGTATCAAGGCGAGCGTCTCTGACCGCGACACGACACCGACAGGGGATTGTCGGGCTGCACGGACACGCTGAACGATAAATACATAACCCTTGGGAGAAACACAATGGATGTCAGGTTACTTGCTCGCGGTTTGCTCAGCGCGGCGATCATCGCCGGACTGGGCCTGTCGGTGCCCATGGCGCACGCGCAGGCCGATCCGGCCGGCCAGGCGCTGAACTTTGTACAGAAGAACAAGCAGAAATTCGGGCTTTCCGGCTCGGACGTTGGCGAAGTCGAAGTGCTCAGCGTTATTCCGGCCGGTTCCACCGGCGTCAGTCACGTGTACTTGCAGCAGCGTCATCGCGGCATTGGCGTCGCGTATGGTATTTTCACGGTGAACCTTGCCGCCGATGGCTCGGTTCTCGCGCCGGGCAGCCGGTTCATTGCCAATATCGCGGCAGCAACCGCCGGGCAGAGCGCGTCGAAGAGCGCGGTTCTGGCTGCCCACGCCGCCAGCGACTATGTCGGATTGAAAGCCACGCGGCCGTTTGAGGTGATTCGTCGCCAGGGCGGCCCGAACGAGAAGGTGATCCTGTCCGACGCCAGTGTGGCCGCTGCGCCGATCAAGGCCGAGCTGGTCTGGCTGCCGACCGACGACGGCGCGGTGCGGCTGTCGTGGATGGTCGAGATCGAGCAAGCCGACGGACAGCATCATTGGTATGCCTACATCGACGCCCAGACCGGCGAAGCGCTGGCCAAGGACGACCTGGTGGTACACGACGCAGGCGAGGCCATTGCCGCCGCGATCGCCCGCCCGGCCGGTGCAGGCCCTTCGGCACTGACCACCCAGGCCAGTCCGCCGGTGTTTCCGGAAACCGATGGTGCGGCTTACGCGGTCTATCCGTATCCGTTCGAGAGCCCCACTGACGGCCCGCAAACCCTGGTCACCAATGTCGCCGACCCCAATGCCTCTCCATTGGGCTGGCATGACACCGGCTTGGCCGGCGGCAAGCGCACCATTACCCGCGGCAATAACGTGCACGCCTACACCGATGTCGACGCCAACAATCAGCCCGACCCCGGCAGCGAACCCGACGGCGGCGAGTTTCTGGTGTTCGATGCCGTGCACGACCAGTGGGCCGCGCCGCAGGATTCCCGCCCGGCTGCGGTCAACAATCTGTTCTACTGGAACAACGTCGTTCACGACGTGACCTACAACCACGGCTTCGACGAGATCTCGGGCAATTTTCAGGTCAACAACTTCGACAAAGGCGGTGCTGGAAACGACGATGTTCGTGCCGAAGCGCAGGACGGTTCGGGCACCAACAACGCCAATTTCGGCACCGCGCCGGATGGCAATCGTCCACGCATGCAGATGTTCATCTGGAACAATCCCAACGTCGCCTCGCTTGAGGTCGCCAGCCCGGCCTCCATCGCCGGTGCGTATTCCCTGGCACCGGCTGGTTTCGGTGCGGCCATCGCACCGGGTTCCAGCCTGGGCGCACCGCTGGCGCTCGCCAATGACGGCAGCGCCACGCCAACCTTCGGCTGCGCACCGTTGGTGGGCTTCCCGGCCGGCCACATCGCCGTGGTTGATCGCGGCGGCTGCGAGTTCGGCGTCAAGGGTCTGAACGCACAGCAGGCCGGCGCGGTCGGTTTGGTAGTCGTCAACAACGTGGCCGGAAACAGCACCATCGCCATGGGTGCTGGTGCGGTCGGCAATCAGGTGAACATCAAGTCCGGCATGATCGGCAACGATGATGGCAACCTGATCCGCGCCGAGTTGGGTGGTGTGGTCGATGCCTCCATCGTGGGTATCGAAGGCGACCCGGATCGCGACAGCGATTTCGATGCCGGCATCATCGCTCACGAGTACGGTCATGGCATATCCAACCGGCTGACCGGCGGGCGGACTGTGACCAACTGCCTCAACAATGCCGAGCAACAGGGCGAGGGCTGGAGCGACTGGTTCGGCCTCACCCTGACCACCAGCCCGACCGACACCGCCACCCAGGCACGCGGCATCGGTACCTACGCCATCTTCGAGCCCGAAGACGGTCGCGGCATCCGGCCCACGCCCTACAGCACCGACGTGAGCGTCAATCCATCGACCTATGCGTCGGTGGCCAATGCGGCGGCGATCAGCCAGCCGCACGGCATCGGTTATGTCTGGAACACCATGCTCTGGGAGATGTACTGGAACCTGACCCACAAGCACGGCTACAACCCCAACATCTACGACAGTTGGGAAACCGGCGGAAATAATCTGGCCTTCCGCCTGGTGATGGACGGCATGAAGTTCCAGCCGTGTCGGCCGGGTTTTGTCGAAAGCCGAGACGCCATTCTGGCTGCCGATGTCGCGCTGACTGGCGGCGGCAACCAGTGCGAGATCTGGCGTGGCTTCACCAAGCGCGGCCTCGGCGCCAGTGCCTCGCAGGGCAGTTCGTTTAACCGGTTCGATGGGGTCGAGGCGTTCGATCTTCCGGCCGAGTGCACGGCCGCGACGTTCGGTGGCTTCAAGCGCCCGGTGCGCCCGGCGCCGCTCCTCAACAATGCCGACACCGGGGACGTGGTGCCGGTCAAGTTCACCTTGACCGGTGTCACCGAAACCCTGTCGATCGACACCCAGCCGGTCGACTGCGCAACGCTGGTGCCGACCGGTGAGGCGCCGATCATGCTGGCAACCCCGGGTTCGACCGGGCTTCGTCAGAGCGGCAGCGAGTTCCAGCTCAACTGGCAGACCGACGCGAACTGGTCGGGCACCTGCCGCGCCGTGACGCTGCGGATTCCGGCGGCATCCGACGCGGTGGCGTACTTCCGCTTCGATTGATCCAGCGCTACATCACGGGCGCCGCGCCGAAAGGCCCGGCGCCCGTTTTTTTGATCAAGCGACCCGCACCGGACCAAAAACTGCGCCGCTTGCCCGGCGGAATCGCCTCGGACCCTGGCGCGGCTCAGGACTGCGGATCGGCGGCCAGACGCAGCACTTTCCCTTCGGGGTCGTCGGTGAGCAGATACAGCGCGCCGTCCGGACCCACTTCGACATCGCGAATGCGTTGGGCAAGATCGCTGAGCAGCCGCTCCTCGTGGACCACGTTCTGGTTCTCGTCCAACTGCAAGCGGATCAGCAGCCGCTGCGCCATCGCGCCGACGAACAGGTTCCGTTGCCAGCCGGGTACGCGCGCATCGTCATAAAACGCCATGCCGCTGATACCGGGCGATACCGGCCAGAAGTGATGCGGTTGCTCCATGCCGTCCTGCTCGGTGCCGACCGCTTCGGGGATGGGCTCGCCGGAATAGTTGATGCCGTGGGTGATCACTGGCCAGCCGTAGTTTCGCCCGGGCTGCGGAATGTTGATCTCGTCGCCGCCCTTGGGGCCATGCTCGTGGGTCCACAGGTCGCGCGTCCACGGGTTGAGCGCGGCGCCTTGCTGGTTGCGATGGCCATACGACCAGATTTCCGGCTGCACGCCCTCCTGGCCGACGAACGGATTGTCTTCGGGCACCCGCCCATCCGGGAATATGCGCGCCACGCTGCCCATGTGGCTGGACAGATCCTGTGCGGTCGGACGCACGCCACGATCGCCCATGGTGATGAACAGGTAACCGGCATCATCGAACACCAGCCGCGACCCGAAATGATGGCGCGTGTCGAGTTTCGGCGACTGGCGGAAGATCACTTCCACATCGACCAGCGATTCTCCATCGAGTTTCGCTCGCGCCACTGCGGTGCCGGCCAGCGCGCCTTCGCCGGGCTCGGCATAACTGAGATAAATCATTCGGTCGTTCGCGAAGTCCGGTGACAGCGCGACATCCAGCAGCCCGCCCTGGCCCTCGGCCACCACGACAGGGACGCCGGAAATCGGCGCGGACAGTGAACCGTCGGTTGCCACGATGCGCAGCGAGCCGACGCGTTCGGTCACCAGCAACCGGCCATCGGGCAGAAACGCTGCGCCCCACGGGTGCTGGAGCCCACTGGCGAAAACGCTGAGCTCAAGCGGGCCGGTTTCGCTGGCGATGCGCTCGCCAGTGCGCGTTCCGGCAGCGTTCGACTCCGCTGCTTCCGCTGCGGCTTGCGTACTGGCCGTCGACTCGGTGTTTCCGGCCTCCGGCTGGCAGGCGCTGAGGCCCAGGGCCAGCGAGATGGCGAAGGCGATTCGGGTGGGTGAACGGGACATGGCATACCTCCGGTATCGTGGACGGCGGCGGGCCGCCTTTGTGCGGGCGCCTGAATGACCGCAAAGGGTAACCCGGTTGATTCGATGATGCGTCGGTGACCGGCGCGCAGCGCCTTCGGCATGGTGCCGTGATCCTGCGGGCCGATAGGCAACTTCAATCAGCGGCCGCTTCGGGTCCGGCTCAGCACCGTCAGCGCCACGCCGCACAGGATGGCGCTGCCGGCCAGCCAGAGCCGCATCGTCAAGGGCTCGTAAAGCCACCACACGCTGGCGACAGCGGCGATCACCGGAACCGCCAGTTGAAGGGTCGCCGCGCGGCTGGCGCCGAGGCCGGGCAGGGCGTGATACCAGAGCACATAGCCAAGCGCCGAAGTGATCGCTCCCGACAGCGCGGCCAGAGCCACGGCTTCCGGCTGCCACTGGTCCCATGGCATCCCGAACAACAGCAGCGGGAAGGCCAGCAGGGTGGCGCGGGCGAAGTTGCCGGCGGTCGCGCGCAACGGGTTGCCGGGTCGACGGCCGAGCAGCGAATAGCCGGCCCATGCCAGGCCGGCCAGCGCCATCAGCACGGCGGCCCACAGCGGCGGCGCATCCAGGCCCGGCCAGACCAGCCAGGCCAGGCCAGCGCTCGCCATCAGCCAGCCCAGCCAGGCCGGTGCGCTCATCCGCTCACCTTCCAGGCGACCGATGGCGATCATGCCGACCTGCACCGCGCCGAACAGAATCAGGGCTCCCATGCCGGCATGCAGCGCGAGATAGGCGTAGGAGAATCCCGCCGCGTAAATGAACAACGCGGCCCCGGCCAGCCAATCGCGCCGTCCGCCAGCGATCGGCAGCCTCACGCCGCGCAGTCGCAACAGCAACCAGAGCATCGCAGTGCCCGACAAAAGGCGTATCACCGTGTAGCCGGCGGCGTCGCCGTGACCCTCGTGAAGGGCGAGTCGGGCGAGGAGCGAATTGGCAGCCAGCGGAAACAGCGCCGCCACGCCAAGCAGCAACGCTGTTCGGCTTGCGCTGGTTTGCTTCAAAACACCAGGGCCGTGATGAACCAGCCCAGCATCAGCCCGCCGATGGCGAGCTTGGCCACTGCGCCGACAATCATGCCGATCCAGGTGCCGACGCCAACTCTCGAGGCCAGCCCGACCGCCCGCCCGTGCGCCACTTCACCAACCACCGCGCCGATGAACGGCCCCAGCAGCAGCCCCGGCAAGCCAAAAAAAATGCCGATCACGGTGCCGATGGCTGCGCCGATCAGGCCGGCCCGGCTGGCGCCCACGCGCTGTGCGCCCAGGACGCCGGCAATGAAGTCGATCAGCTGGGCCATCAGCGCCAGGCCGCCGAGTACGATCACGCTGGTCACGCTGATGGCGGCGAAGTCGCCCACCCAGGCCGCCAACAGCATGCCGACAAACACTAGCGGCAGGCCCGGCAGTGCCGGCAGCACCACGCCCAGAAAGCCGACCACCATGAGCAGTGCGGCCAGGATGTACAGCAGAATGTCCCACGACATCGGGTTGTTCCAGTGCGGTTCGGCCGATAGTGTACTGTCTGCGCCTGCATCGATCGGCATCGGCGCGCCAAAGGCTGACCTGAGTGCGCAATCATCAGCCCGGCAGCGTGCCCGCCGGATCGATGGTTTCCTCCGTTCGAGATAATCACCTGATGCGAATCGAAAGCGGCCGACACGGCATTCACATCGTCGACACCGGGTTCCACCGCCCCCGATTCGATGCCTGCTACCTGATGGTCGAGAATGGCCGGGCGGTGTTCGTCGATTGCGGAACCAATCATTCGCAGCCGCATTTGCTGGCGGCGCTGGCGTCGGTCGGCCTGGGCGTCGATGCGGTGGATTATCTGGTACTTACCCACGTTCACCTGGATCATGCCGGCGGCGCAGGAGCGCTGATGGCGCAGTTGCCCAATGCCCGGCTGGTCGTCCATCCGCGCGGCGCGCCGCATATGATCGATCCGTCGCGGCTGATGGCCGGCGCCAGCGCAGTCTACGGGGCCGACGAGGTGGCTCGCGCCTACGGCCATCTGATTCCGGTCGAACCGGATCGCGTCATCGAAGCAGGAGACCAGTTCAGTTTCGAACTGGCCGGCCGTCCGCTGGTCTGTTTCGATGCGCCGGGACACGCGCGGCACCATCTGGTGCTGTGGGATGCGCGCAGCCGGGGGTTCTTCACCGGCGACTGTTTCGGCCTGGCCTATCCCGAACTGGACACCGCGCGTGGGCCATTCATCCTGCCAACCACCACGCCGGTTCAATTCGAACCGGAAGCGCTCAAGGCCACGATCGGCCGAATGATGGCGCAGGAACCCGAAGTCATGTATCTCACCCACTTCGGGCCAATCGAGGCAGCACCTGAACTGGCCCATGCATTGACGATGCAGATCGATTCGATGGTTGAATTGGCGGTTGCCGCCACTCGGCATCCGGAGTCGTCGCCCCGGCTAAGGAACGACTTGCGAATGCTCTATCTGGATCGCGCAGCGGCGCATGGCTGCTCGCTCACTCCCGAGCGCGTGGCCGGGCTTGTGGAAATGGATATCGAGCTCAATGCGCAGGGCTTGGAGGTCTGGCGAGAGCGGGCCGCCAAGCGGGCTTGATCCGGGATAGCAAGGCCCCGGCGCGGCACGGATTCGACCGAATCGGGCCTGACTTGCAGCCCTTGACAAGGACGTGTTGACCTGTCTCGCTTTTTCTGAACGGCCGATGTACGATTGAGACCGCTGAGTTTGCTTGGGTCACAGTGAATCGTGACCCGATGTCGTTGATCGTCACGATCCACTGCATCGCGTCGTTTCGCTTCTCCTTGCAACCAGCGACCGCGCCGGGAGTCAGCGCCCGGCGGTTTTCAAACCGTTCAAGGAGTAGTCGCGCATGTCGGATCGTCAGACTGGAACCGTCAAATGGTTCAATGACGCCAAAGGGTTTGGTTTCATCAGCCGCGAAAATGGCGAGGACGTTTTCGTCCACTTCCGTGCCATCCAGGGCACCGGCTTCAAGTCGTTGCAGGAAGGTCAAAAAGTGAGCTTCAAGGTGGTTCAGGGTCAGAAAGGCCTGCAGGCCGACGAAGTCACACCGCTGTAAGCCCATTCTCGTTACGGAAGCCCCGGCCAGCAATGGCCGGGGTTTTTTTATTGGTCGCGGTTCGGTTCCAGCCAGACTTCCAGGCCGTTGAGCGCAGCGTTTCCCGACAGACCGTCGAGGCGGTTCGGGTCGGTAAGATCGTTATAGCTCTCGCCGCAAACGCCCGATGCCAGGCGTTGACCATTGCGGCCGTCCTGGTGGCCATAGCCGTGCGGCAGGCAGACCACGCCCGGCCGGATATCGGTATTCGCCTGAATATCGACGTCAATCGCGCCCACAGCCGAGCGCAATCTCGCGCGCGAAGTCCCGGTCAATCCGCGGGATGCAAGATCGCTGGGATGCACCCACAGGTGATGTCGAGGCTTGCCCTTGATCAGCCGTGGCGCGTTGTGCATCCAGCTGTTGTTGCTGCGCAGCTCCCTGCGGCCGATCAATCGCAGGCTGTCTGCCGCGACGTTGGATGCGGCGTATCGAACCAGTTCGTCGATTTCGGCCAGCAGCGGCTGCGGTGCGCACTCGATCGCCCCCGATTCGGTTTCCAGCCGGTCAAGCAATGAGGGTCGAAGCGGGCCGAGGTCGAGTCCGTGCGGGGCTTCCAGCAGCATCTGGATGTCCAGCCCGGATCGCCCGGCCTTGAGTCCGTGCGCGATCAGCTTCATCGGCTCCGGAAGCGGCGTGTGCGCCGCGCCTTTGCGCGCGGCGCAGGCTGCGGTCAGCGATTGGAGAATCTGCCAGTCGGCGCGCTGGTCATCGGCGGCGGGGTAGAGCGGCTGACTCAGACGGGCGACGCGGCGGACCGCGAACGCATTGAAGATCAGGTCGTAGTTGGGCTGGCTCAGCGGCGAAGCGGGCGGCAGAATCAGGTCGGCGTGGCGGGTCGTCTCATTGACGTAGATGTCGATGGAGACCATGAACTCGAGATTTCGCAGGGCGCCCTCCAGCGCTCTGCCGGCCGGAGTCGACAGCACCGGATTACCGGCCACGGTGATCAGTCCGCGCACCTGGCCCGGGCCGGGCGTCAGGATCTCCTCGCCCAGAACGGCAACCGGCAGCTCGCCGGCGAACTCCGGCAAACCGCGCACCCGGCTGCTCCAGCGGCCGAGCTGACCCGGCGCAGTGCCGGGGCCGATGATCGGAATCGCCGGTTCGTTGACCAAGGTGCCGCCTTCACGATCCAGGTTGCCGGTATAGATGTTCAGCAACTGGATCAGCCATTGACACAGGGAGCCGAAAGCCTGGGTGGAGACGCCCATGCGGCCGTAGACCACGGCAGCCGGCGCGGCGTAAAGCGCTTCGGCGGTGCGTCGGATGTCAGCCCACGAAATGCCGCAGGCCGCTTCGATTTCGGACAAGTCGAAAGTCGCAATGGCATCGAGCGCCTGGTCGAATCCGGCCAGCTTGTCGCGGTATCGCTCGATGCGCGCCGGCCCGATCGTGCGCAGATTCTGTAGCAGGCCGATCAGGAAAAATGCATCGCCGTCCGGCCGGATGGCAAGGTGTTCGCTGGCGATGGCTGCCGTTTCGGTTCTGCGCGGGTCGACGACGATCAGTTGGCCGCGCGCCGCCAGTGCCCGCAGCCGGCGCGGCATCCCTGGCGCGGTCATCAGGCTGCCGTTGGACGCAACGGGGTTTGCGCCTAGCATCAACAGAAAATCGGTCCGGTCGATGTCCGGTATCGGCAGCAGAAATTGGTGTCCGAACATCAGCCGATTGACGATCTGGTGTGGCCATTGATCGACCGAGGAAGCGGAGAACGTATTCCGGCTGCGCATCACCTTCAACAGCGGCGGAAGATAGGCGATCGAACCGAAGCTGTGGACGTTCGGATTGCCGAGATAGGCAGCCACCGCATCGTTGCCATGCTGCGACTGAATGTCGACCAGGCGCTCGGCAGCCAACGCGATGGCATCGTCCCAGCCTATCTCCTCGAAATCGCCACCTCGGCGGACCAGTGGACGACGCAGCCGATCCGGATCGGCCTCCATGTCCAGCAAGGCATTGCCCTTGGGGCAGATGAAGCCCTGGCTGAAGGGGTCCTGCGCGTCTCCGCGAATGGCCGTCAGCCGGCCGTCATCGAAGCGAAAATCCAGCCCGCAGATCGCCTCGCAAAGATTGCACGCGCGATAGCGATGGGAAGCCTCGCCGGCCATCGGATCAGCGTCGTGACTGCAGCTTGTGACGACCAGCCGCGATCTCGCGCGCGGCGGCAATAATCACCGGGCCAGGCACCCGGACCCGATAGTCTGGGTGCACGTAGGCAAACTGCAGAATCGATTGGCCATCGAATATGAAAACCCCAGGCGCAGGCAGCAGGCCATGGTCGTTTCCAGCTGCGGTCGCGAGGTCGAGCCCGGCCTGACGGTAGCGGTCCAGCACCTCGGATTCGACCCGGAAAGCCACCCCGAACGCCTGCATGGCGAGCGCCTCGCTATCGGAAATCAACGTGTAATCGAGATCGGTATTGCCCAGCGTCTCGTTCAGTTTTTCGGTGGAATCCGGGCTGATCGCAATGAGCCGGTAGCCCAACTCCTTGAGCTCGGGATGAATCAAGCGAAGATCGGCGAGCTGAAGATTGCAGAACGGACACCAGCCACCGCGATAAAAAACGATGACCGCCGGGCCATCGGCCACTGCGGTCAGATCGACGGGTTGACCTTCACGGTCGCGCACCGCGACCGATGGCAGCGCCGTGCCGGGAAGGATCGGCGTGACCTGCTGAGCCGAGTCGGCGATCGACCCAGCGCTGGCGCCGGTGCAAACCAAAAGCGAAACAAGCAGGAGTGCGGTCCATTGGCGTGACACGATTCAATCTCCTTTTCCCGTGGGTATTGGTTTGGCAAGGTTTCCCGGATGGTACGCGAATGGCCGAACCGCTGCAGTCGGGTTTGCAGAGGCGGCCAACATCCGTTTGCAGGCCTCTGTGCGCCGGCCGTTCCTGGCAGTCTGGCCGAGAAGGGCATTGATGACTCTTGCGTGGGAGGGTGATCACGCCGGGCAATCTGATGAGGTTTCCGAGCGCCATTAAGGCGTCGTTGATGCGACGGAGCCAAATCTTGCGAGTGAGTGTTTCGTCCCGGTCGCTGGCTAACTGACGGGGTTCGATGCCAGTTGAGGGAAGTGTCAAGGTTGTCGAGCCAGAGGGAGTTCGAGAGCGGTGCGGGCTACTCCGCTTCGGGCAAGCGTGCACCGAGCCATGTGCCTAGCAGGCTGAACGCGGCCAGCAGGGTCAAGGCGAGGGCAACGGAAACGCTCGCCATCGCTGCGCCGAGTGCGCCGGCAAACAGCAGCAGCAGCCCGATCACGGAGTTGCTGACTGCTACGTAATCGGTCCGCTGAGGGCCTTCGGCGACATTGACCAGATAGGTCTTTCGGCCCAGGCGAACGCCTTCGTGAGCGACCGACAGAAGGAAGAACGCGACGGCCATCGGGCCCGACCGACCGGGCCACGCCGCATCGGACCATACCGCGCCGGCGACGATCAGCCCGAGCGCGGCGCTCAATACCGCGCCGGCCAGCATGACCCGCCGGCTCGATCGGTCGGCCAGCCGTCCCCAGAACGGACCGCTGACCATTCCGGCCACGCCCGAGGCCAGCACGAATGCAAAGAGCAACTGCGGAGAGGTGCCATCGGCGGCCTGGGCAATCACCAGGAAATACGGCGCGGACAGTGCCGAACCCAGCAACAGCGCGCGAGCGATGACGAACTGCAACAGCAGGCGATCGGTTCTGAGCAGGCCAAGACGCTGCCAGGGAGACTGCGCACCTTGCTCGGACTGCTGCCCGCCAGACGGGTCGGTCGGCTCCCGAACAAGCGCCGAGAAAATCGCCGCAATCAACCACATGACGGCGCCCGTGACCAGAATGGCAGCGAGAACACCCGTCGACAGCGAGTCGGGGTTGAGCCATATCGCCAGGCTGCTGGCGAACAGAGTGATCAAGCCGGCGGCGCTGGCCGCCCAACCGGTCACCCGTCCGCGGCGATTCTTGGGCAGTACGCGGCCGAGAACGTCTTTCGAAGCGACCGATGACAGGCTGCGAGCCAGCGCGAACAGGCCCAGGAAGCCGACGATCAGCGTCGATGCCGCAAGGCCGTTCAACCAGAAGGCGGCACACGCCATGCCAAGCACCGCCCCGGCCTGTAGCAGGCCACCGAGCATCCACATCCATTTTCGCTGACGCGCGCCCTGCACCCGGCCGGCAATCAGAATCTGAAAAACCATGCTGCCCGATTCCCGGATCGGCACCAGCAGGCCAATCATCCAGGCGGGCGCAGCGAGGGCGCCGAGCAACCAGGTCAACGTGGTCTTCGGATTGACCAGCGCATCGCCGAGCTTGCTGGCCGTGTAGCTGACGAGGATGCTCAGGAAGTTGCGCGGAATCGCTGCGCGCTCGCCGGCATCGAGCGAATCGTCGTGCGGCAACTCCCGGTCGCCGGTCAGGCGTTGGTAGATCGCGTGCAGCATGGCCGCGTCAGTGTAGCGGTGATGCCAGCCGATTGCCGGATTCCACTCTCGCTCGGTCGAGCCTGCGCGCCGCAAGGTTTGCGAGTGTCTCGTTGACCGAGCACCCGGCAGGATTCAATTGTGGGGAGCGGCGAGGCGGAAAGGGCCTCGCCAACCCCGGTTCAAGGGTTGCGCCGTCCCTGGCGCGGTCGGAGGGAGACTGCATCTTCAGGATCGATGCGTCCGGTCAGTCAGGAATAACCACCGCATCGATGACGTGAATGACGCCATTGCTGGCCATCACATCGGTGGCTGTGACGTTGGCGCTGTCGACCTTTACCCCGCCATCGGCCACGGAGATGGCCAGCGACTGACCTTGAGCGGTGGTGGCCGATTCCAGTCCGACGACATCCGCCGCCAGCACTTTGCCGGGCACCACGTGATAGGTCAGGATCGCGACCAGCTGGTCCCGGTTCTCCGGCTTGAGCAGCGAATCGAGGGTGCCGGGCGGCAGATCGGCAAACGCCGCGTTGGTCGGCGCAAAGACCGTGAACGGACCGGCGCCGGACAGCGTGTCGACCAGCCCGGCGGCCTGCACGGCAGCGACGAAAGTCGAGAAATCCGGGTTGCCAGCCGCCACATCGACAATCGTGCCGGTGGGCTTGTGGTCATCGGCCAGCAGCGGGGCAGAGACCGCCATGCCGGCGATCATGAGCGCAGAGAGCGCGGCGCGAATTTTCATTTTCATGGTTGCTCCAGGGAGTGGATTGGTGCCGTTTTGGCTGGGCCAGTCTCTCCCGGAGCAGGTGCAGGCAGCGTACAGGCAGCGTCAATGCGCGCTTCACATCCGGACTGCCAGAGCAAAAAAAATCGAGGCCGACATGCGGTGCCGGCCTCGATGGTCCAGGGCTGAGTTCGGGCTGCGCGGCTCAGCGGATCTGGAACGCTTCGCTCCCGCGCATCTCGATATAGGAGCCTTCGCGAATCCCGCCGATCTCGCGCTGGTTGACGACGATCCGGCGGCCGTCGTCCATGCGTATGAACAGGTCGTAGGTCGGCGCGGCGTTGCGATTCTTTTCTACCTCATTGCCGGCGACCGCGCCGCCGATCGCGCCGACAGCGGTCGCCGCGCGTCGGCCATCGCCGCTGCCGATCTGATTGCCGATCACGCCGCCGATGATGCCGCCCAGCACAGCGCCAGCGCCGCCGGAACTGCGCTCGCCGCGCACCACTTCGATGCGTTCGACCGTGCCGCAGCTCTGGCACCTGGCGTAGCCATCGTCGTAGCCCCGGTCGCTGTAACCGCGGTTTCCGCCCGGGCTGGTCGCACAGGCGGCGAGAAACAAAGCCGAAAGAATCACAAGAACGAAACGCGTCAACATGGTCGATTCCTTGGGGTTATTCAAGTACGCCTACATCGTCGGCTTCGACGGCTGAATAGGCATGCAACGTCCGCGACCGCATTAGGCTAGCGTTCAATCTCGGCCTTGCCGGCCGGATCAAGACCGACCCCGGCCTGCGTCCAGCGCTCAGCGAAAATCGCGGTGGCAGAAATCGCAGCGCTGCTTGAGTTCGGATATCGCCCGTGCCAAGGACGGGCAATCGTTCACGCGGTCGACCTCGATCGCATCGAGGGTGGACCGATAATCGCTGATGTAGCGGCGGGCAAGCGCGTCGTCCAGGCTTGGCAGCAATGCGAAATCGAAATCATCTGCCAGCATTCGAAGGGCGGCGACACGCGGCTGGGTTGCGACCCAGCCGCAGTCGTCGCGCGACAACGCGGCCTGCATGGCCTTGAGTTGATGGCCGGTGACCGACATGACGCCGCGCGAGAGCGGCGTGCCCTGGCGCAGCGCGCTGAGGACGGTGACGGTGGCCATGACGCCGATGGCCAGGCCGAGCAGAATGAGGATGAGTGCGCGCATGCGATGGTGGGCGAATCAATGGGGCCGGGCGAGAGTGTACCTGCCGTAGAATGCGCCGGTGAAAACCATTCTGCGGGAACGATTTGCCGGCATCGACCGGCTGTACGGCGCAGGTGCCGTCGAGCGTCTGTGGGGCCGTCGGGTCTGCGTTGTCGGCCTGGGCGGCGTTGGCTCCTGGCTGGTCGAAGCGCTGGCCCGCAGCGGCATTGGCGAGCTGACCTTGGTCGATGGCGATGACATCTGCGTAAGCAACACCGGCCGCCAGTTGCATGCGCTCGCTGGCCAGTATGGCCGTGGCAAGGCCGAGGCACTGGCCGAACGGTGTTTGGCGATCAGCCCGGAGCTTGTCTGCCGGCCGGTGCCCGCGTTTCTGACGCAGGGCAATCTGGCGGAGCTGATCGATCCGGAGTTCGATCTGGTGATCGATGCCTGCGACAGTTTCCGGACCAAGGTCGAGGCCATCGCCTTTTGTCGGCGACGCAAGCAGAAGATCATCACCGTCGGCGCGGCCGGCGGACGCACCGACCCGACCCAGGTCCGGGTTCGCGACCTGTCGCGGACCGAGCACGATGCCATGCTGGCACTGATTCGCAAGAAGCTTCGGGCCGAGTTCGGCTTTCCCAGAAATGCGGAGCGCTACTTCGGCGTGCCGGCGGTCTATTCCTTGGAGAACGTCAAGTACCCGCAGGCCGATGGCACCGTGTGCGGCACGCGACCGAAGATGGCACCGGAGGCGGCGCTGAAGCTGGATTGCGGGGCCGGCCTCGGCGCGGCGACGCATATCACCGGCGCGTTCGCCTTTGCTGCGGTCGGAAAGGCGCTGCCCCTGCTGCTGGCGGATTGAGCAGCCTTCTGCGCTGGTGTGAGCCAATGGATCGGGATCCACGCGGGCGAAGTTGCGAACTTCGCATTCCGTCACCGATCCGGCAGCGAGCAGCCCGGCATAGGCCGCAGGCCGTATGCCGGGGCCGCCGGACGCAAGGGTTGTGGCGATCGATAATTGTCGCCGTGTCCAGCGGATCGCCTGAACCAGCGTGTTGTCGATTCCAGCTCCACGAACCCATGGCGCGAACAGCCGTGCGAGAATTCTGGTTCCTTGATTTCCCGCCGGCACCGCGTTGTTTTACACCTACATTCTCCGGTGCGCCGATCAGTCGTTTCATGTCGGCCATACCGACGACATTGAAAGCAGTCTGGCCCAGCATCAGTCGGGCCAGGGCGCAGGCCGTGCGACCCGAATGCGGCGCCCGGTGCAGCTGGTGTTTTCCCGCGCCTTCGACAGCCGCGAGGCAGCGATGGCCTATCAGGCCCGGATCAGGCGGTGGAGCCGGGCCAGGAAGGAGTCGCTGATCGCTGCCGCCGCGCCCAAACGGGACGTCAGCCCGGACGGCCGGATGTCTCCGATCCACGTCCAGTGGATGCGTCGCGCACTGGCTTTGGCCGACCGCGGCGAACGCGAGGACGACGAGGTTCCGGTCGGGGCGGTGCTGGTTGGGCCTGATGGCGCGCTGCTGGCCGAAGGCTGGAACCGCAACATCACCGAACACGATCCCAGCGCGCATGCCGAAATCGTGGCGATGCGCCAGGCGGGTATGCGCTTGGGTAATCATCGGCTGACCGGCTGCACGCTTTACGTCACGTTGGAGCCGTGCGCCATGTGCGCGATGGCCATGGTGCATGCCCGTATTGCGCGCGTGGTGTTCGGCGCCAGCGATCCGAAAACCGGGGCCTGCGGCAGCGTGTTCGGACTGCTCGGCGATTCGCGACACAACCACCGGGTCGAAGCGATTGGCGGAGTGCTGGCCGATGAAGCCAGCCGGCGATTGGTGGCCTACTTTCGAGCGCGGCGGGATCGGTCAGGGCGGCAGTGACGGTGCGTCGGATTTCTCGGGCTGGCGTTGATCCATCTCCTCGTTGATGGCGGTGACTGCCAGGGTCGACTCGCGTGCCAGCAGCAGGCTGGCGGCCAGCATCGCCAGCACGCCAAATGCGGCCAGCCAGGTCGGCAGTTGGGCCAGCCGATGATCGAGCAGCGTGTCCAGGGCAACCGCCAGACTGGTGCCGACGAAGAAGGTGATGGCCGCATACAGCAATTGGCCGGCACGCATCACATAGAGGCTGCGTCGGCGTTGCAAGCCCAACTGGCGCTGGCAGAAGCGAAGCGCCTCGCCTTCATCCAGCGTGGATACTTGCTGCAATAGCGCCCTAGCGCGGTCGATGATGCGCGCCAACCGATTGTTGGCGGAGATGAGCAGCGACGCCGTGGCGGTAAGAAAAAATGCCGGCGCCAGCATGGCGCTGAGCACGGCGTATTCGCTGGACACGGTCATTTGGGTGATTTCCGGAGAGCGGATGATCGCCTTGGTATTATGCCGACAACCGCGACCGCCGCATGCGGACGCCTTTGATTTCGAGATTGGGTAAACGCATGAGCGAGAAGGACGAACGAGGCAGCCGACTGATCTGGATCGACCTGGAGATGACCGGGCTGGACACCGATCAGGATTCGATACTGGAAATCGCCACTATCGTCACCGATGGTCAGCTCGATGTGCTCGCCGAAGGCCCCGAGCTGGCGATCGCGCATCCGCTTTCCGCGCTGGAAGCGATGGACGACTGGAACCGCAACCAGCACGGCAAGTCCGGCCTGTGGAAGCGGGTGCTGGAAAGTACAGTGGACATGGCCGAGGCCGAGCGGCGCACGCTGGCGTTTCTGTCGGAGTGGTTGCCGGGTGGCGCCTCGCCGATGTGCGGCAATTCGATTTGTCAGGATCGCCGCTTCATGGCGCGCCAGATGCCGCGACTGGAGCGGTTTTTCCACTACCGGAATCTGGATGTGAGCACGGTGAAGGAATTGGCCCGGCGCTGGGCGCCGAGCGTCGCTTCGGGCCTGGTGAAGCAATCGGCGCACACAGCGCTCAGCGACATCCGCGACTCGATCGACGAGTTGCGCTATTACCGGCGGTTCATGGGGCCGCTGGGCGGCCTGTAGGCCGCAAAATCAACGGCCGGTGAGCGCCTTGCCTGCTCAGCCGGGCAAGGCGCGCTGTTCGCCGAAACGGGAGATCCCTCGGACTTCAGGCGCGGCCGGCGTCGCTCCGGCTCAGACTCAGATCGACGCCGTCCGGCAGCTTCAGATGGACGTCGCGCTGCGGATAGGGGATGCCGATACCGGCCTTGCTCAGCTCCCGGTGGGCACCCTCGACCAGGTCGCTGCGGGTGCTGGCGAAATCCGCTGTCGCGACCCAGGCGCGCAGCATCAGATCGACGCTGTTGTCGCCAAGGTTGGCGACCACGACATCGCTGGCCGGCTCGCTCAGCACGCGCTCGTGTCCTCTCGCCATCGCCAGCAGGGCGTCGCGCGCGGCTGCGATATCGGCGTCATAGCTGATACCCACCGGGATGTCGATCCGGCGCTGCTGCCGCGCGGTGAAGTTGATGATCGGCGAGCCGGTGACCTGGCTGTTGGGCAGTGTCACCTCGTGATTGCTGAAGGTGCGCAACACAGTCTGAAAGATCCGCACCTGATCGACTTCGCCGTCCTGGCCGGCAATCTGCACCACGTCGCCCACCTTGAATGGCCTGAGGGTTATCAACATCACGCCCGAGGCGATATTGGCCAGCGAGTCCCGCAGTGCCAGGCCGATGGCCAGTCCGGCAGCGCCCAGTACCGCGAACAGCGATGTGGTGGGCACCCCGAGATGATCCAGCGCAGCCACCAGCACCAGGACCGTGAGCACCGCCCGCGCCACGTTGTTGAGGAAGCGTGCCAGCATGATGTCCAGATCGGCGCGCCTGAATCCGGAGTCGATCAGCCGCACGCCCCAGCGCGCCAGCCAGAGTCCGAACAGAACGATGGCCAGTGCGCCGACCAGTTGCAGTCCCCAGCCGGTCAGGATTTGCGGCCAGTCGGCGCCGCCCAAGGTTTCGAGCCAGTTGGACATGGTTGTCTCCTTTCGAGTCGGAAAACACAAAACCCCGCTTGTGGCGGGGTTCTGTACCAGTCTAGCGCAAGACCGGCGGGTGCCTCATTCGGTCACATGGCGGGCCAGACGCAGCCAGGTGTCGACCACAGTGTCCGGGTTCAACGACACCGATTCGATTCCCTGATCCATCAGCCACTCGGCCAGGTCCGGGTGATCCGACGGGCCCTGTCCGCAGATGCCGATGTACTTGCCCTTGGCACGCGCGGTGCTGATCGCCATCGACAGCAGCTTCTTGACTGCTGCGTCGCGCTCATCGAACAGGTGGGCGATCACGCCGGAGTCGCGATCCAGTCCAAGCGTGAGCTGGGTCAGGTCGTTCGAACCGATCGAGAAGCCGTCGAACAGTTCGAGGAACTCCTCGGCGAGCAGCGCGTTGGACGGCAGCTCGCACATCATGATCACCTTCAGTCCGCTCTCGCCGCGCACCAGTCCATTGGTCGCCAGCGCGTCGATCACCTTGCGCGCCTCATCCAGCGTGCGCACGAAGGGAATCATCACCCAGGCGTTGGTCAGGCCCATGTCCTCGCGCACTTTCTTCATCGCCCGGCATTCCAGCGCGAAGCAATCGGCAAAGCTGGGATCGATGTAGCGCGATGCGCCGCGGAAACCCAGCATGGGGTTTTCCTCGTGAGGCTCGTAGCGTTCGCCGCCGACCAGGTTGGCGTACTCGTTCGACTTGAAGTCCGACAGCCGGACGATGACCGGGTGCGGCGCGAATGCGGCGGCAAGCGTCGATATTCCCTCGGCCAGCCGATCGACGTAGAAGCTCACCGGGTCGGCGTAGCCGGCGATCATTTCGTCGATACGTGCCTTCAGCGCGGGCTCCTGCTGGTCGTATTCCAGCAGCGCCTTGGGGTGGATGCCGATCTGCCGCGCGATGACGAACTCCAGCCGGGCCAGGCCGATGCCCTGATGCGGCAGCTGGGCAAAGTCAAAGGCACGCTCGGGATTGCCCACGTTCATCATGATCTTCAGCGGGGCAGGGGGCATGTTTTCCAGGTCGGCGACATCGACCTCGAAGTCCAGCGTGCCCTCGTAGATGAGCCCGGTATCGCCCTCGGCACAGGACACGGTGACTTCGGCGCCGTCGGCAATCCGGTCCATGGCATCGCCGCATCCGACCACCGCCGGCACGCCCAACTCACGGGCGATGATCGCCGCGTGGCAGGTCCGGCCGCCCCGGTTGGTGACGATGGCTGCGGCTCGCTTCATCACCGGCTCCCAGTCGGGGTCGGTCATGTCGGCGATCAGCACGTCTCCGGGTTGCACCTTGTCCATTTCAGAGATCGAGCGCACGACGCGAGCGTAACCGGCGCCGATTTTCTGACCGATGGCCCGGCCTTCGGACAACACGGCGCCACTGCCGGTCAGGCGGTAGCGCTCCATCCGGTTGGGTCGTCCGCGCGACTTCACGGTCTCCGGACGGGCCTGCACGATGAACAATTTTCCGGTGTTTCCGTCCTTGGCCCATTCGATGTCCATCGGCCGGCCGTAATGCTCTTCGATGATCAACGCCTGCCGCGACAGCGATTCGGCCTCGGCATCGGTGATCGAGAAGCGGCGGCGCAACTCGGCCGGCGTGTCTTCGTTGCGCACCCGTTCACCGTCCTGCTCGGAATAGACCATGCGGATTGCCTTGCTGCCCAGCTGGCGACGCAGCACGGCTGGCTTGCCCTGCCTGAGCGTGGGCTTGTAGACGTAGAACTCGTCCGGGTTGACTGCGCCCTGGACCACGTTCTCGCCCAGGCCATAACTGGAGGTGATGAAGACCACGTCGCGAAATCCGGATTCGGTGTCCAGTGTGAACAGCACGCCGGAGGCGCCGATGTCCGAGCGAACCATCAACTGCACGCCAGCCGACAGGAATACGTCTTCGTGCTTGAAGCCGTGGTGCACCCGGTAGGCGATCGCTCGGTCGTTGTACAGGCTGGCGAACACTTCCCGCACCCGATGCAGCACGTCCTCGATGCCGACCACATTGAGAAAGGTTTCCTGCTGACCGGCAAAACTGGCGTCGGGCAAGTCTTCGGCGGTGGCCGATGAACGCACCGCGACCGCCACATCGCCGCCGCCGTTTTCTTCGCACAGGCGGAGGTAGGCGCTGCGAATATCGTTTTCCAGCGATTCGGGCAGCGGCGATTCGATCACCCAGTCGCGGATTTCGCGGCCGGCCGCCACCAGGGCGGCGACATCCTCTACATCCAGAGTCGCAAGCCGGTCGAAAATACGCTGATAGAGATCGTTGTGGGCGATGAATTCGCGATAGGCATCGGCCGTGGTGGCGAAACCACCGGGTACCGAGACCCCCAGCTCGTCGAGGTGGCCGATCATCTCGCCCAGCGATGCATTCTTGCCGCCGACCTGAGCAAGGTCGGACAGCCGCAACTCGTGCAGCCACAGTACGTTGGCGTTCAAGAGACTTCTCCGGGAGCAAAAATTCTGGCGGTCAACGCCCTCAAGCTCTTATGATGCGGGCTGGCTCAGGGGCATACAAGATTGATGGCGCGATGGTTTTGTGTTCGGAACTCCATGAATGGCTGCCGGCAGCCCTGTCGTGAATAAGGTCAGACCGGTTTTCTACGTCTCCGATGGCACCGGCATCACCGCCGAAACCATCGGCCACAGCCTGCTGACGCAGTTCGATGGTGTCGATTTCGATAGCCGGCGGCTATCGTTCATCGACGACGAGGAGAAAGTGGCGCAGGCCGTGAAGGCCATTCGCGAAGCCGGCGATCGGACCGGGTTCCGGCCGCTGGTGGTCAACACCATCGTAGACAGCCACCTCAGCGCCCAGTTGGCCGATTGCGGCGCGTTGATGATGGACGTGTTTGCGCCCTTCATCGCGCCCATGGAACAGGAGCTGGGCATCCAGCGCACCTCGCGGGTGGGCAGGGCGCACGGCCTGACCGACTATCAGGCCTACGAAAACCGCATCAACGCGACCAACTACGCCCTCACCCACGACGACGGCGTGGATGTGCGCTATGAGGATGCCGACGTGATCCTGCTCGGGGTGTCGCGTTCGGGAAAGACACCTACCTGTCTCTATCTGGCGCTCCACTACGGCGTGCGGGCTGCCAATTACCCGCTCACTCCCGATGATCTGGAGTACGGCGAATTGCCCAAGCGGCTGAAGCCTTTCCGGCGCAAGCTGCACGGCCTGACCATCGACCCGACGCGCCTGTCGCAGATTCGCCAGGTGCGCCGGCCCAACTCCGCCTACGCCAAGCTCGATCAGTGTCAGAAAGAGGTTTCCATCGCGGAGGGCTTGTTCCGGCGCGAGCAGATTCCCGTGCTCAACACCACACACTCCTCCATCGAGGAGATCGCCAGCAAGATGCTCAGTACGCTGGGTATCGAACGCCATCTGTTCTGAGTCGCCGGACGTGCCGCTGGCTGCGGCGGCCAGTCGCGAATGCAGACGCGGGCGGCGGTGACGGGAAAAATCAGCGTGCTAATGTAGGCGCATGATCCGCACTTCGCTACCGATCAGCCTCGGGCAGAGCACCTTCGGTGCGCTGATGGGCTTGTACACCGAGAACTACCGCCTCATTCAGCGCCTGCTTCCGGCCGCCCCCATCCGCGAAGGGCGATACATTTCCAGCGTCGATGACGGACTGGACCTGTGTCTCGACGTACTGGCGATGCACAACTACACCGTCGAGCTGCGGCTGAGCTACAGCCTCACCGATCCGGTGACCGGCATGCCGGACCCTTCGGCCTATCTGCGGGTCTACCGGGACAGCCTGCAGGCCGAAGCGACCCACTGCTACGTCGGTCGTCGCTGGCAGGACGTGCTGGGCGTGCGGCCGAGCGGAGAGGAGATCATCAGGCACCGGCTTCGAATGAACAACTTTCTGTCGAAGTGGCTGGACTACCTCGACGGCCTCGGCCATCACTGCGGTAGCGTGAAGTTCGTCGGTGCCGTGCAGTCGGCCGCAACAAATAAAACTGCTGCTACTGCTTGACGGGTGTCGCAGGGACAGATACCATTTCCGGCTTCCAGCGTGTGGGGCCATAGCTCAGCTGGGAGAGCGCTACAATGGCATTGTAGAGGTCGCCGGTTCGATCCCGGCTGGCTCCACCAGGTTGCACGAACAGCGGTAAACCCGGTTCAAAACAGCGTCCCCATCGTCTAGAGGCCTAGGACACCACCCTTTCACGGTGGCGACCGGGGTTCGAATCCCCGTGGGGACGCCAACTAAAACAACGACTCAGCCCGGCCAGCGTGCCGGGCTGAGTCGTTTTTGCCTCCCGCAACCGGAACGGTTCGGCGCGGCAGCGCTCGATGATCGTCGGCAGGGCCGGATGCCCGATTCGTGGCTTTCGATAACGTGGCGGCTGCGCTACTGTCCGGTAATGAACTCCGACGCAAAGCCCTCAGGCGCATCGACTCAGACCGACCCCTCTTGGGCATGGTCGGCGTTCTGGCAGGCGGATCGGATCGAGGCCTGCGTACCGCGAGGGAATGCCGGGACGGATCAGGCCATCGCGTCGCGCTGGCAGCGGTTTTTTTCCGGGCTTCCGGCCAAGGCAAAGGTGCTGGACCTGGGCACGGGTAACGGCGCGCTGGCGCTGCACGCCATGCGCGCCAGCCGCGATGCCGGCCTGGATCTGGAATTTCACGGCGTCGACAGTGCCGATGTCGACCCACAGCGCTTTGCGGTTTCGGCCCATGACCTGCTGGCGCGAGCCCGGTTTCACTCCCGGACGGCCATGGAGCGGCTGCCGTTTCCGGATGCCTGCTTCGACGCGGTTTGCAGCCAATTTGGCCTGGAATACTCCCGCCTGGAAGACAGCGTTCCTGAACTGTCGCGCGTGCTGCGCCCCGGCGGAGCGATTGTGCTGCTGTTGCATGACGCGCAGAGCGCGGTTGCCGTGCGCAACGCCATGCAGTGGCGGCAGTGCGAGCGACTGCTCTCGGGATCCTTGTTCGGTTCTCTGGATCGCCTGCTGAACGCGATTTTCGATGCCCAGGAAGACGACTCCGAGGAGGTGCTGGCCCGCGCCCGTCGGGCAATACAGCAGTTCACTGACGTGGCTGCCGGGCTTGAGCAGGAGGCGGCGGCCGACGCCGACTCCGATCTGGTCGACCGTGTTCTGTCGGCTGCCCGGCAACTTCCGGGGTTGAGGTTGACCCGGTCGCGCGACGAGTTGCTGTCCGACAGCCGGGCATTGCAGGCCCGGATCCTGGCCCAGGCCGAGCGGTTCAGGGCCATGACACATGCCGCGCTCGATGGCGCGGGGCTGGCCCGGCTGATCGATGATCTGGGTGCGGCAGGTATCGCCGTCGCCGAACCGGAAATGGCCAAGGCCGGGACGCAAAATCTCATCGTCGGAATCTGGCTTTCCGGGCGCAAGACGGATTTGCGGTGACCGACTGAAGCGAATCATGTATCCGGCAGGCGATTACGACGAACTGACGCCGGGCAGGAATCCCATCAACTTAGGCTGCAGGCTGCAAGCCGGGACCGCGAGGTGCTTGAAGGATTCCCCCGGTCCCCGCATTCGCTGCGCTCAAGCCTGGCTACGCGGGTGGCTATGTTCTCGGCTCTTGTAGCCCGGCTGAGGCTGTAGGCGGTAAGCCGGGACCGCCGGGTGCAAGGGTTTTCGCGACGAACAATTGCCGCCGGGTCAGTAAAGCCACTCCTCGGCGCTAGGCCAGCACCACGCCGTCCGGGACCCGCATGCCACGTTCGACCGCAGGCCGTTGGCCCACGTCATCGAACCAACGGCGGACTGCGGGATAATCCGCGAGCGTCAGCCCCGCCCACGGATGCCGCTCGACCCACGGATAGGCGGCGATGTCGGCAATCGAGTAGTCCCCGGCGAGATAGCCTTGCCCGGCCAGCCGGTCATCCAGCGTCCGGTAGATACGCCGTGTCGCCGCTTCGGCGAATGTGATCGCAGCCGGATTCGCGTCGCCCGCCAGCTGTCGCCAGTGATGCGCCTGGCCTGTCGCGGCCCCAAGCCCGGTGAGCACCAACATCAACCAGCACATCACCTCGTCGCGCTCGGCTGAGGACGCAGGCAGAAATCGCCCGAAACGCTGCGCGAAAGAGATCAGGATCGCGCCCGATTCGAACAGCCGGTGCGGCGTTCCGCCCTCGGTCCAGGTCACGATCGGGATCTTTCCTGCGGGATTCAGTGCGCTCACTTCGGGACCGCGTTGCTCGCCGGCGCGGATGTTCACCGTGCGCACGGCATAGTCCAGGCCCAGCTCGGCGAACAGCACGGACACCCTGCGCGAGTTGGGTGTCGCCCAGAGATAGGCGGTCAGATCCTGCATGGGTTCGCCTCTCATGATCGATCAGCCTGAGCAAAGGCCTTATTTGAATCGTGCCGTCGACTCGTGGCAGTTGTCATTATTGTCCGATTTGGGTCAAATGCTGCGTAAGGGAAGTCAAGGTCGTCGCATTTTCGACTGTTCGGGCGCATGGGGGTCTCAGCCGTCCGAGGTTCACCGGCAGGAGGCTGTCGAGAGTGCGCGACACCGGAGCGAGGGGCGCTCCATCTTCATGCCGTTTCCAGCTCGCCAGTGATAAGACCCGAACGGGCCGCACCGGCGGGCGATGTGCCGTCACCTGTCGTCAATTGTCGCTCCCAACCTCACGAGGCATCACTCATGAAAGCAGGCAAGAATCCCCTGGCGCTCGCTATTGCTGCCGCCCTTCTGACTTCGCCCGTCGCCGCCCAGAACCCCGACGAACCGTCGACCGACAAGGCCGCCCAGCTCGATCAGGTCGTGGTAACCGGCTCGCGTCTGGCGCGCTCCGAGCGTTCCACGTCGGTTCCGGTGCAGGCACTGGAACTGGACAAGGTGGCGCTGTCCGGCGCAACCAATATCGAACAGGTGCTCAACACCTTGCCGCAGTTCGTCGCCGGCACCACATCGGCGTCCAACTCGCTGGCCAGCGCCACCGGCACCGGCGCCGCCACGCTGGACCTGCGCGGCCTGGGCGCGGCACGCAATCTGGTGCTGGTCAACGGCCGTCGGTTCGTGTTCTTCGATGCCACCCAGGTCACCAATGTAAATGCCATTCCGGCGGCGCTGGTGGAGCGGGTGGAAGTGGTCACCGGCGGCGCATCGGCGGTCTACGGTTCCGATGCGGTGGCCGGCGTGGTCAATTTCATCCTCAAGGACAACTTCGAGGGTCTGAATATTCAGACCCAGGTCAACCAGGACTCGCGCGGCGACGGCACCACCGTCGATTTCACCCTGACCGGCGGCGTCGATTTGAACGACGGGCGCGGCAATGCGGTGTTTTCGCTCAACTATCTGGATCGCGGCGGCATCGGCACCGAGGATCGCGGCTTTTCCTCCTTTACCCTGCAGAACGGCACGGTGGATGGGCAGCCCGCGCTGGTGCCGGGCGGCAGCAGCTTTGTGCCATTTGGCCGGTTCACCGGGGTGCCGTTCACGCCGGCGGCCATCGCAGCGCGGCCGGGGCTGGCCGAAGCGCTGGCGGCGGCGGGCCTGAGCGGCATCGGCGCCAATGGCTTTATCCCAGACGCATCTGGTCAGAACGTGCGGCCGTACAACCCGGCCACCGATTTCTTTGATTACTCGGTCGACAATTTCCTGCGCGTGCCGCAGGAGCGCTGGGCGATCACCGCGATGGCCGACTACGACCTGACCGATTACGTCAATGCCTACACCGAGGCCACCTTCACCAACAACAAGACCACGGTCGGCTTTGCGTCCAGCTTCATCAACGCCTCGCTGCCGGTGGAGGTGAACAACCCGTTCATCGGCGATGCGCTGCGTAATGTGCTGACCATCCTCGACCAGACCGAAACCGGCGCCGGGGCCAACAATGGTCTGGTGAATCTCGGCTTCGCGCGGCGTCTGTCGGAAGTCGGCCCGCGTCGCAACGAGGACGATCGCGACGCCTGGCGCGCGCTGTTCGGCGTGCGCGGCGAGCTTGACGACATCAGCGACTCGTTCGGCCGCAATCTCGCCTTCGACACCTATGTGTCGTTTGCCCGCTCCGAGAATGTCCAGGACCAGTTCGGCAATGTCTCGCTGACCGCCTTCCGTCAGGGCATCCTGTCCGGGTCCGGAGCCGGCGGCGCGCCGATCGTCAATCCGTTCGGCCCGAACATCTCGCCCGAAGGCGTCGACTTCATCAGCGTGCTGTCGACCAATAACGATGTCACCGAACTCCAGGTCGCCTCGGCTACGCTCACCGGCACCCTTTTCGATGCGCCGGCCGGCACGGTGGACGCACTGATCGGCTTCGAGTGGCGCTCGAGCTCGGTCGATTTCGATCCCGATCCGCTGCTGGCCGCCGGCGACATCGCGGGCTTCAATCCGATCACCGCCACCAATGGCGAAATCGATGTCTGGGAGGTGTTCGCCGAAGCGCAGATTCCGCTGATCACCGGCGTTACCGGAATCGAGAACCTCACCGCGCGGCTGGCCGGCCGCTATTCCGACTATGATCTGGAGCAGGTCGGCGGCGTGTGGACCTACTTCACCGGCCTGGACTGGCAGGTGAACGACTCCATCGCCTTCGGCGGCCAGTTCCAGCGCGCCATCCGCGCCCCGAACGTCGGCGAGGCGTTCGGCGGCCAGCGCACCTTCCCGATCCAGGCCACCGATCCCTGCGCCGGGGCGGCAGCAGCCACCAACCCCACACTTCGCGACCTGTGCATCGCCAGCGGCGTGCCGGCCAATCTGGTCGGCAACCCAGCCGTGCAGCCCAATCAGCAGATACCAGGCGTGTTCGGCGGCAACCCCGATCTGGATGCCGAAACCTCCGACACCATCACCTTCAGTGCGGTCATCACGCCGGTCGCGGTGCCGGGTCTGCGCATCTCGGTCGACTATTTCGACATCGAAGTGGAAGACGCCATTGCGCCGCTGGCCGGCGGCGTCGGCAGCATCCTGTCGCTGTGCTTCAATCAGCTGCAGGACATCAACAGCGTGGCCTGTCGCGCAGTCAGCCGCAATCCGGCGACCGGCGCCATCGATACGCCGTTCGTGGTCACCGCGCTCAACGAGAATATCGGCAAGCTGGAAACCAGCGGCATCGATTTCCAGCTCGATTACGACTTCGACGCCGACTTCGGTTTGTTCGAATCGGCCAGCCAGTTCAATCTGAACTTCGTGGGTACCTGGCTGGACGAGTTCACCCTGACGCCGCTGGCGGACCTGCCGGAGAACAAGAACTTCTGCGTCGGCGCGTTTGGCAGCGGCACCTGCGGCGAACCCAAGCCGGAGTTCAAGACCGTCACCCGGCTGAGCTGGCAGACCGGCCCGCTCAGCCTGGGCATCCGCCACCGCTGGCTGGACAGCGTCGACCTCGACGTAATCGTGCTGCCGGCGCGGCGCGGTCAGACCGGGCCGTCGCCCGACAGCGTCCCGGTGTCCTCGTTCGATGCCGAGCAGTACGTCGATCTCACCTTCAGCTATCAGGTCAACCCGAAGATTCTGGTCTGGGGCGGTATCAACAACGTGTTCGACAACGATCCGCCGCTGCTCGGCGCCAACCAGCGCCGGGCCAACACCTTCCCGGACACCTACGACCCGTTCGGCACCGAGTTCTTCCTCGGCGCGTCGTTCGACCTCTGAGTTGACCACGCCGAACCGGCCAAGACCCAGGCCCGCCCTCAGCCGCTGCGCGCGCTGGCGGTGGGTCTGGTTTCTGGTGCTGACCGGCTTGCTCAGCGCATGCAGCGTGCCCGAAGACGACGGCACGCTGCGCGCGGTGATGCATGCCGATGTCCAGTCGCTCGATCCCATTGTCACCACCACCGGCATCGTCCAGCGCCACGCGCTGATGGTGTACGACACGCTGTTCGGCCGCGACGCGCAGATGCAGCCCCAGCCGCAGATGGTCGACCAGTGGTCGGTGTCGGACGACGGCCTGATCTGGCGGTTTTCGCTGCGCGAGGGCCTGCGATTCCATGACGGCGCGCCGGTAACGGCCGCCGACGCGGTGGCCTCGCTCAAACGCTGGGGCAGCAAGGACAGCTACGGCCGGCAGCTGTTCGCGGTGACCAGGTCGCTGGTTGCGGTCGACGCGCGTGCATTCGAATGGCAGCTGGAGCGGCCCTACGGGCTGATGCTGGAGGCGCTGTCGAAAACCTCGGGACCGATCCCGGTGATCATGCCCGCGCGGCTGGCGGCTGCCGATGCCTCGGTGCCGGTGGCCGAGGTCATCGGCTCCGGCCCGTTCGTTTTTTCGGCCGCCGAGTGGGTGCCGGGCAGCACCGTGGTCTACCGTCGCAATCCGGACTATCTGCCGCGCACCGAGCCGGCCAGCGGAACGGCCGGCGGCAAGGTGGCGCGGGTGCCGCGCGTGGAGTGGCTGAACCTGCGCGACTCGCAATCGGCGGTGCTGGCGCTGGCCGCGGGCGAGGTCGACTTCGTGGAAAGCCCGTCGATCGATTTCCTGCCCATGCTGGAGGCCGAGGGCATGCAAGTCGCCCGGCTGGACCCGCTGGGCGCCCAGGGCATGCTGCGGATGAATCACCTGCACCCGCCGTTCGATCACCCCAAGGCGCGTCAGGCGCTGCTGTATGCCGTCAACCAGCCGGAACTGCTGCAGGCGATGTTCGGCCGACCCGATGCCGTGCAAACCTGCTACAGCTTCTTCGGCTGCGGCGGCCCGCTGGAAACCGACGCCGGCCTGCCGGCCAGGGCCGGCGCCGATCCCGAGCGCGCCCGCGCACTGCTGGCCGAGGCCGGCTATGCCGGCGAACCGCTGGTGGTCCTGCACCCGACCGACATTCTGTTCATGAATATCGCCACCCTCGTCCTGGCCGAGCAACTGAAGGCGGTTGGCGTCACCGTAGATCTGCAGGCCATGGACTTCGGCACCCTGGCCTCGCGGCGCAGCAACCGAGCCGCGCCGGGGCAGGGCGGCTGGCATCTCGGTCTGACCTACTGGCCGGGCGCCTCCATCGTCGACCCGGTCGGCCACCTGCCGCTACAGGCCAATTGCGAACGCGCCTGGCCCGGCTGGCCATGCGACAGCGAACTGCAGGCGCTGATCGAACGGTTTCCCTACGTTACCGACCCCGCCGAGCAGAGAACGCTGGCCGACGCCATCTCACGCCGCGCCTTCGAAGTGGTGCCCTACGTGCCCATCGGCCAATGGTTCCAACCCGCCGCCTACCGCCCCGAACTGAACGGCGTGTTACCAGCGCCCGGCACCACGGTGTTCTGGAATATCGAGAAGCGCATCGACACCAGCGCGCCGCCGGAGCGGTGAGGGCACAATTCTGGGCGGCGTATAACGTCCCAAATCAGCCGCGCGAGGTACGAGCGGCTGGATTTGGTTGTTGAACGAAGCCTCTACGCGGCAGGAACAGCGGAGTAGCAGAGAGGGCGCCGAAGCGGGCAACTTCTCCTTCACACCCAAGCCCGGGTGTGCATCGTTGAAGGAGAAGCAACATGGATTCGTCCGAGCAAACCCGTTTCGACGCCCTGTACGCACAGCATCTTAGGGCACTGAAGTTGCAAGGCAAAGCGCGGGCGACGATCGACAGCTACGCGCGGGCGGTACGCCGGGTGGCGGCGCATTTCGACCGCTGTCCTGACCGGCTGGGCGTGGAGGACTTCAAGGGGTATTTCGCGTCGCTGATCGACAGCCGTTCGTGGAGCCTGGTCAATATCTAGCGCTGCGGGCTGCAGTTCTTCTTCGAACACGTGCTGGGTCGGACGTGGTCGTGCGGTCGCTGCCGGACGTGCTCACGGTCGAGGAGATCGCGCGGATCATCCTGCGCACGCGCGAGCGGCGCTACCAGACGTTCTGGCTGACGACCTACAGCCTGAATCTGCGCGTGGGCGACCTCGACAGCGCCCGCGGTCAGGTGCACGTGCGCGCCGGCAAGGGCCGCAAGGATCGCTTCGTCGTGCTGCCGGCGCTGACGCTGGTGTGCCTGCGGCGCCATTGGCGCGATCACCGCCATCCGCAGCTGCTGTTTCCGGGACGCTCGGTCGGCGAGGCGGCCGCCGCCGGCGTCATGGACCGCGGCAGCACGCAGAAGGCGTTTGCGCGCGTCGTGGCCGACTGCGGCATCCGCAAGAAGGTCTCGATCCACAGCCTGCGCCATGCCTATGCCACGCATCTGATCGAAGTCGGCCTGAATCTGCGCGGCGTGCAGGAGCTGCTCGGCCGCGCCACGCTTCCAGGCGGGTGCCCGACCGATTGCAAGCGGCGAGATGATGTAGACCAAGCTGTCGGACAGGCTGACCAGCCCGTTCGCAATCAGTGCACTGGAGTCCGCGAGCAGGCCAGTCGCCGCAAAGGCCGCGGCGAGCAGCAGATTGAGTCCGAGTACGGCCCAGAGGACCCGGCGTCGGCTGGAGGTAGTCACTTCGATGTCCTCGTCACTCAACTCAAGCCTCCTGTCGAAGTCCAGTGAAGAAGGATGGTGCCCGGCTGGCTCGGCCTGCTTATGGCATCGGCCGCTCACGGTAGGCCAGCAGGCGAAGCGCATTGGCTACCACCAGCAACGTGGAGCCCTCATGAAAGAGCACGGCCACGCCCATCCGCATGCCGACGATGGTCGCCGGCACCAGGAGCGCGACCATGCCCAGGCTGGCCCACAGGTTCTGCCGGATGATTCGCCGCGTTTGCCGGCTCAAGCCGACGACGAAAGGCAGGTGATCGAGGTTGTCGGCCATCAGTGCGACGTCGGCGGTTTCCAGCGCGACATCGGAGCCCGCGGCGCCCATGGCGATTCCGACCGAGGCGCTGGCCAGCGCGGGCGCGTCGTTGACACCATCGCCGACCATCGCAACCTCGCCCTTGGTGCGCAGACGGCGGATCGCCTGGACCTTATCCTCAGGCATCAGGTCGCCAAACGCGCGATCGATGCCCACACTGCGTGCCACCGAATCAGCGACGCGCTGGTTGTCCCCCGAGAGCATTACCAGCTCTGACATGCCGAGTTTGCGCAGTGTCTTGATCACGGCAGGTGCGGCGGCCCGGGGCGTGTCCATCAGTCCGACCGCGCCCAGATAGCGATCCCCGTGTCGTACAACGAAGACCGTCCGGCCATCAGTTTCCAACGACTCAACGCCGGCCCTCAGTGCCTCGGGAATCGCGGCACCGCCGATTTCGCCGAACAGACTCTTCTTGCCGAGATGAACCCGCGCGCCACTGATCATCGCCCGCAGGCCATTGCCCGTGAGACTTTCGAGATCTGTCGCCTCGAGCGTTACCGTTGACCCGAGGCGTTCGGTGCCGTCGCGCACGACGGCGGCGGCCAGCGGATGATCGCTCAGGCGTTCCACCGCGACCGCCACCTGCAGCAGTTCGGTAGTGCTGGCCCCTTCCGCAGGCAACACATCGGTCACGCGCGGCTTGCCTTCGGTCAGCGTGCCGGTCTTGTCGAAGGCAAGCGCGTGCAGGGTGCCCAATAGTTCCAGCGGCGCCCCGCCCTTGATCAGAACGCCACCGCGGGCCGCGCGGGCGACACCGCTCAGTACCGCGCTGGGTGTCGAGATCGCCAGAGCGCAGGGACTGGCCGCAACAAGCACCGCCATCGCGCGATAGAACGTGGCGCTGCACGGTTCGTCGATCACGACGCCGGCAAACAGCAGCAGGACGACGAGCACGAGTATGGCGGGCACGAAGATGCGCTGGAACCGGTCAGTGAACAGCTGGGTGGGCGATTTCTGCGTCTCGGCCGAGCGCACCAATTCGACGACGCGGGCCAGGGTACTCTGATCGGCGCGGCGGCTGACCTCCACTTCGATCACGCGTTCCTGATTGATGGTGCCGGCGAAGACCCGGTGCTCGGCGGCAACGGTATCGGCCATCCGTCGAGCTCGATCCGGATCGGTTACCGCCCGCTTGTCGACTGGCACGCTCTCGCCAGTGATCGCCGATTGATCGATGCTGCTTTCACCCAGTACCACGAAGCCATCGGCGGCAATGCGTTCGTGGGGTTTGACGACGACGATGTCGCCGATCTCCAGCGTGTCGACCGCCACCTCAACCAGCTCGCTGCCGCGCCGGACCAGGGCCGTCTCCGGTCGCAACTGCGCCAGCTCTTCAATGGCGCGTTTGGCCCGACCCATCGCATAGGTCTCCAGCGCATGTCCGAGGCTGAAGAGAAACAGCAGCAAGGCGCCTTCCGCCCATTCGCCTAGCGCGGCCGCACCGATCGCCGCCACGATCATCAACGAGTCGATCTTGAGCTGCCACGCCCGCAGGTTCTCGATCGCCTCACGCACGGTGAAGAACCCACCCGCCAAGTAAGCACCCAGCAGGAAGCCCCATGGCCATGGGGCCGCCTCGCCGAGCGCGCGTTCCAGCGCCCAGCCGACCAGAAGCAAGACGCCACTGAGCAAGGAGAAGAGCAATTCAGCCCGTCCTCCAAGCGTCCCTGCGGCGTGATCATGGACGCCCGGATTTTCGCTCGCGGCGTGACTGTGGTTTTCTGCGTTCATTGTTGCCTTTGTTGTCGCGAGCCAGAGGGCCGGTGCGTTCTGGCGTCAGGAAACACGCGGCACCATTTTGGCCGCCGCGCGTACGGGCTATTTGCTCGGGGCAAGGACAGGCTCGATCGAATAGCATGCGTCGATGACGGGGCCGAAGATCCACTCCGCCTTTGGCTGCCTTTTGCGCGAATACACGCGCATCGGCTCCATCGTCCCTTGACCCAAGCCTCCTCGCACAACACGTCGAGCTCGAGCCGGTCTGTCATCTCAGTGCGCCTCCAGTCGCAGCCAGTGGCGCGCGACGATGACCAGGGCGCCGAGCAGGATCAATCCGGCACCGAGGTAGTCCGCCAGCACCGGACGTATGCCGTCGACGACGCGGAGCCAGACCAGCGCGGTCAGCACGTAGACGCCGCCGTAGGCCGCATAGACCCGGCCTGACGCCACCGGATGAAAGCTCAGCAGCCAGGCGAACAGCAGCACACTGCAGGCACCGGGCAGCCAGTACCACCACGGCTTGGCGCCGCTAACCGCCTGCAGGATCAGCCAACACCCGACGATCTCGGCGACGGCGGTGAGCGCGAACAGCCCCAGCGCCAAGATTGCTGTCATTCCGTGCCCCCGTAGATCGGGATCGACTCGATAAGGTCGGCAACTAAGATCCAGCCCGCCACGTGCTGTTCAGTGCGGCCGTGGCGTTTGAGCAACGCTATGACCGAGGCGGTGTCGACGTCCTCGCAGAACACGTCGAGCTGGATCTCCTGGGTCATGCGCTCGCCGAGCTCCACCGAGAACTCTTGTTCTCGGCCGCTTGAGGCACTGAGCAGGCCGTGTGCGTGGGTGATGCTCAGTCGGCGCTGACCGACGGCTTCTAGGGCATGCACGATGTCGCTCAGGCGATGCGCGTGCAGCAATGCGGTGATGCGTTTCATGCGGCCTCCTGGGCGCGGCGTTCGGCGCGGGTTTCAAGCCACTCGTAGAGCACGGGCAGCAGGATCAGGGTGAGCAGGGTCGAGCTCAGCAGTCCGCCGACCACCACGGTGGCAAGCGGTCGCTGGGTCTCGGCGCCGACCCCGCTGGAGAGCAGCATGGGCACCAGGCCAAGGATCGCCACGCTGGCGGTCATCAACACCGGACGCAGGCGCAGCGCAGTGCCTTGCAGCACCGCTTCGCGCACGCTGAGTCCTTTCTCGCGCTGTTCATTGAGAAAGCTCACCAGCACAATGCCGTTCAACATGGCCACACCAAACACCGCGATGAAGCCGATCGCGGAAGGCACCGACAGGTACTGCCCGGTGACGAACAAGGCGAGCAGACCGCCAATGGTGGCGAACGGCACGTTGGCGAGGATCAGCGCCGCGAACTTGATCGAGTTGAACGCGGTGTAGAGCAGCACGAAGATAAAGAAAATCGTGATCGGCACGATCAGACTCAGCTTGGCCAGGGCGCGCTGCTGGTTCTCGAACGCGCCGCCCCATTCGATCCAGTAGCCGGGTGGCAGGTCGAGTTGGGCCTCGACCGCCGCGCTGGCCTCCTTCACGAATCCATCGACGTCGCGGCCGCGCACGTCCATCTGGATCACCGCGTAGCGCTGCAGCTGCTCGCGCCGCACGAAGGAATAGCCCTCGGCGACACTGACTTCGGCCACCTCGCCGAGCGGCACCAGGGCGCCGGACGCGGCCCGCAGCGGAATGCGGCGCAAGGCTTCGACCGAATCGCGGGTCACCTCGGCCAGGCGCACCGCGATGTCGAAGCGCTTCACGCCGTCGAGCAGCACGCTCACCGGCTCGCCACCCAGGCCATTTCGGACGATGGTCAGCACTTCCTCGGCATTCATGCCGTGGCGCGCCAGTTCGCCGCGGTCGACTTCGATGCGGATCTGTGGCTTGCCGACGTTGGCTTCCAGCGACAGGTCAGCCACGCCCGGCACAGCGGCGAGCTCGGTCTTGATCTGTGCACTCAAGCGGTCGAGCTCGACCAGATCCTCGCCGTAGAGCTTGAGCGCCAGCGTGGCGCGCACGCCGGAGATCAGCTCCTCGACGCGCATCTGGATCGGCTGGGTGTAGCCGGGCACCACATTGGGCACGACCTGCTCCAGCGTCTCCTGCATCGCTTCTTCGAGGTCCTTGAGACTGCGGCCCGTGGTCCAGTCCTCCTCGGGATGCAGTGCGGTGTAGATCTCCATGTAGTTCACGTCGGCGGTTTCGCCCTTCTCGGCGCGACCGATCATCGCCAGCGTGGTTTCCACCTCGGGAAACGTCTTGAACGCCTCGGCGATGGTCTTGCTGGTGCGGATCGATTCATCGAGCGAGGTCGAGGGAATGCCGGTCACCCGCCACATGATCGAGCCTTCCTGCAGCTGCGGCATGAATTCCTTGCCGAGCAGCGGGAACAGCGCGAGGCTGAACACCAGCGCGGCCGCGGCGCTGCCGACCACGATTCGCTTGTGCGCCAGCGCGGCGTTCAGCAGCGGTCGGTAGCGCGACTTGATGAAGGCGACGAGACGCGTGTCCTTTTCCTCTCCGGGTTTGAGGATCACCGCCGCCAGAACCGGAATCAGGGTCAGGCTGAGGATCAGCGAGCCGGCCATCGCAAACGCGATGTTGAACGCCATCGGCTTGAACAGCTTGCCTTCGAGGCCTTCGAGCGAGAACAGCGGCAGGAATACCACGATGATGATCATGATCGCGAAGGAGATCGGATTGGCCACTTCGTGCGCCGCGGCGAGCACGGCCGCGGTGCGATCAACCTTCTCGCCGTGGGCGCGTCGCTCGGCCATGATGCGATAGGCGTTTTCCACCATGACCACGGCACCGTCGACCATCATGCCGATGCCGATCGCCAGGCCTGCCAGCGACATCAGGTTGGCCGACAGCCCGAACTGGCCCATGCCGATGAAGGCGATTAGCATCGCCAGCGGCAGGGCGACGATCACCACCAAGGCCGAGCGCAGTTCGCCGAGAAACAGAAACAGGACCAAGGCGACCAGCAGCGAGCCCTCGATCAGCGCGCGGGTTGCGGTGCCCACGGCCTCGTTCACGAGGTCGGTGCGCTCGTAGATCGGCTTGATCACCATGCCGTCCGGCAAGGCGTTCTCCACAGCGGCCAGCTTGGTTTTCACCGCCTCCACCACTTCCTTGGCGTTCTCACCGATGCGCGCCAGCGCCATGCCGAGCACCACCTCCTCGCCATCGCGGGTGACCGCACCGAAACGCGGCGCGGGGACCTGGCGCACTTCGGCGACATCGCGGACATAAACCGGCACGCCGTCTTCGGCCTTGAGCACGATGCCGCCGATGTCCTCGCCGGTCTTCAGCAGGCCCAGGCCACGCACCAGGTACTGCTCGCGACCGACGTCCAGCACATTGCCGCCGACCTGACCATTATTGGCTGCGATCGCATCGATCACATCGCTGAAGCCCAGATCGCGGGCATACAGGCGTTGCGGATCGATATGCACCTGGAACTCGCGCTCGCCGCCGCCCCAGGAGGTGACATCGTCGACGCCGGGCGCGGTACGCAGGATCAACCGCAGGGTCCAGTCCTGCCAGGTGCGAAGATCCATGTCGGTGATCTGTTCGGCCGACACCCCGGGCGCACGCTCCACGGTGTACCAGAACACCTGGCCCAGGCCCGAGGCGTTTGGCCCCATGCTGGGCTTGCCATAGCCTTCGGGCAATCGGTCGCCCACTTCCTGCAGCCGCTCGTTGACTAGCTGGCGGGCGAAGTAGATGTCCATGTCGTCGTCGAAATAGACGGCGACGTAGGACAGCCCGAACAGGCTGACCGAGCGGATTTCCTGCACCTTGGGCAGGCCGGCCATCGCCGACTCGACGGGAAACGTCAGCAGCTGCTCGACGTCCTCGGCCGCGAGGCCGGGCGACTCGGTGTAGATGTTGACCTGCGCTGGCGTGACATCGGGGAAGGCATCGATCGGCACGTCGCGTACTGCACGCGCACCGAGGAAGGCCACCACACCGAACACGATCAGGACCAGGAACTTGTAGCGCAGCGAGAGTTCGACCAGTCGGTTCAGCACGGGCGACCTCCGAGATAGTCGAATTGCAGTTCAATCCAGCGCGCCGGAGCGAGCGGGCCTTGCAGTCGGGAGTCAGTGCGCATGACCTTCCCCCAGCTGCGACTTCAGTTGCTGCGCCTTGAGCACATAGGCGCCTTCGACCACCACCCGATCCCCTTCGTTGAGGCCTTCGAGGATGACGGTCTGGTCGCCGATTACCGCACCGGTGCGAACGGCAACGGCATCGAGGTCGCCATCGGCGGCCTGGCGAAACGCCACGGTGTCGCCTTCGAGCTGGACCAGGGCTGCGGTCGGCAAGGCCAACGTCGCCGGACCGTTGTTACCTGCCTGCAGATGCACCTCGACGAAATCGCCGCCGTGCAGGCGGTCGCCCTCGTTGGGCACCTCCAGCCGAACCCTGGCGTTGCGTGTGGCTTCCGAGGTGTGGTGCGCGCGCTGCATCACGGTGCCGACCAGACGCACATCACCGAGCACCACCTCGGCTTGGGTGCCGACGGCGATTCGATGCGCTTGCTCGGCGGGCAGCTTGGCGTCGACCCACACCACCGATTCGTCCACCAGCCGGAACAGCGTGTCGCCGGGCTCGATGCGCTCGCCGATCACGAAGGCGTCCTGGGTGATCCGGCCGGCGTGCGGCGCGGTGAGCGTGAGCTCGCCATCGGCGAGGCCACGCTGGTGGGCGGACAGCCCGTAGGCCTTGGCCGTGGCCCGGGCCTGTTCGACGGCGATCTGCGCTTCGCTGTAGCGCCGACCGGACACAGCCTCGCGGCCGAGCGCCTGCACCCGGGTCCACTCCTGTTCGGCAAGCCGCAGCGCCGCCTGGGCACCGGCCACCTCGACGCTGGACAGCGTGGCCAGCGGAGCGCCGGCAGCGACTTCATCGCCGAGTTTGGCGTGGCGCTTGACCACTAGGGACTCGACACGCGGCGTGATGAGCGTGGTGCCGTAGGCGTTGTCGATCACTTCGCCCGGAGCACGCAGCGACTCGCTCAAGGATTTCCGTTGCAGCGGTGCGATGCGAATGCCGGCGGCGGCAAGGCTCGCCTCGTCCCAGCGCGGCGCGGCATCGCCGTGGTCATCATCGGCCGCTGCCTCGTCGGCATGACCGTCGTCGTGGTCATCGCCGTGTCCCTCAATGGCAGCAGGCGGCGTTGCGGCTTGCTGAGACTCATCGGCGCAACCGCTGAGCAGCAGGAAGGCGATCAGACACAGGGTGGATGCTCGGAAGAAAGAAATCATTGGAGGTTCTCGGAAACAGGGCGATCAAACCCGACCCAGGCATCGAGCCGGCCGGTCGCATACAGGGCTTCGACATAGGCGCGCGCGGCCTGCGCTTGCAGGTCGGCGCCGGCAAACGCGGTGTCGAGGGATTGGTTGAGTTGGGTCAGGTAGTCGGCGGTGCTGAGCTCGCCGGCACGCCACAGGCGCTCTAGCAGGTCGGCGCGCTCACCGAGCTGAGGGCCAGGGCCTTGCGACCAACGCGACCAGGCCTGCTCCATCGCCTCCGATGTGCGCAGGCTGCGTTCCGCCCTAGCAAGCAACTCCAGTTCGACCCGCTTCTGCTCGGCCCGCGCCGCAACGGCATCGGCCTGGGCCGCCACCACCTCGGCGTAATGCGGGTTGCGGAACTGCAGCGGCACACTGATCGCCGCAACGAGCACGTTGTCGGAGGTCGATCCGACTTCGAGGCGACCGGCGTTCACGCTGACGGTCGGGTCTGCCCGGCGCTCGCGCTCGGCGAGGCGCGCACGCCCTTCCGCGGCGGTGGCATTGGCGAGCGCGATCCGGCCTTCCGGGGTGGCGAATGGATCGAAGCGGTCGGTGAGCTCTCCGTCGGCTGGCGCCGCGCAGTTCCCTTCGGCAGCCGCGCTGGTGGTCTCTCCGCCTACCGCCCGGAAGGCCTCTTCGGCGGCAGCCAACTCACCCAGCAGCGTGGCCTGTTCGGCTTCGGCCTGATTGCGCGCCAGCAGCGCAAGGTCGCGCTCCAGCGGTGCGATGTCGCCGGCCTGCAGCTGCCGCTCGGCCAAGTCGGCAAAGCGCTGCACCAGCGCCAGCCGCTGCTCACCCAGCGTGACGCGGGCCAGCGCGGCGCGGCGCCCCACGGCCGCCAGCAGCCACTGCCGGGCGAAGCCGCTGCGTCGCAGCGCAGCCTCAGCCTCGGCCATGCTCAGATCGTTGGCTCCGACAGTCGCGCGCGCGGCGCGCTTGCCCCACAGATCCAGCGTCAGCGACAGACCGGCGGTCGTGGTGCGCTCGTCGCCGTCCCGGTCGTAGGCAACTTCGAGATCTGGGTTGTACAGCGGCTTGGAGGCCGCTTCGGCACGCGCCCTGGCTGCGGCGAGCGTGGATTCGGTGGCGGCAAAGGCAGGGTGCGCCGACCACGCGCCGCGCACGGCACAGGGCAATTCGGCAGGCAGGGTGGACTCAGCGCGCGCCATCCCGACCGCCGATGCGGTGGACAGCAACGCGCTGCAGGCGAGCGCAGAGGCTCGCATTGCGACAGCAAATGACATGAACTGATCCTTGGACGAACGGCAACGCCCATCGCGCGGGGCGCGACGAGTACGGTCGGCGTGGGATCAGGCGATCGGGGGTCTCAGCTCGCGGCCCGGAGGCGCGTCACTCCGGCTGTGGCTCCACCATTGAGCCAGGAAGCCCGGTTCGGCCACGGCCACCGGCTCAGGCGCGGAGGGTAACGCGGCGGGGAAGTGGCAGCCGCAGTGCAGACAGTGGCCGGACAGATTCGGCTCCGGGGAATCAGGCACCGAATCCGACGATGCATCAAGCGTAGTGACCACGGCATGCTCGTCGGCATGTCCTGACAGAAGTAAGACGAGGTCATTGGGTTCGCACGCCGCCGCCATGCCCAAGCGCAGTATGAAGAGCGCCAACGCGAACGCTGCTAAACGTGTTGAGCGGCGCAGTGCGGCGAAGTGAAGTGGTGGCGAGTATCGACGGGTCATTTGAGGCCAGCCTATCCGATTCCTGCGATGTTACACAATTTCCGTGACGCTGACTGGCGCTTGCGAGCATGCCTCGGCCAGGAGCCTGCGCGGCAGAACTGTCGCTCCCCCGCATAGGCAACTTGACCTCTCCCTGACGCTCGCGATGCTTGGTAGACTCAGAGCCTGAATCGGCCCCTACTTGGATCTTTTGGCGCGTTGGGTGCCGCCGGTCCCGGACAGCGAATGCCGGGACCGGCGGCGACCGGTCAGCCGCCCAACGGATTGGGCGCGGCGAAGTGGCAGGCCGCCAAATGATCGTCGGCGACCGGGCGCAGCACCGGGGTTTCGGCCGCGCAGCGGGCCTGGGCCATCGGGCAGCGGGTGCGAAATCGGCAGCCTGACGGCGGATCGATCGGGCTGGGCAGGTCGCCCTGCAGGACGATGCGCTGGGACAGCGCATCCGGGTCGGTCACCGGCACTGCCGACAGCAGCGCCTGGGTGTAAGGGTGGTGCGGCATCGAGTAAAGCCGGCCGGTGGGCGCGGTCTCGACGATGCGGCCGAGATACATCACCGCCACCCGCCGGGCGATGTGCTCGACGACCGCCAGATCATGGGCGATGAACAGATAGGCCAGGCCGCGTTCGGCCTGCAGGTCGGTGAGCAGGTTGATGATTTGCGCCTGTACCGAGACATCCAGTGCCGAAACCGGCTCATCGAGCACGATCAATTCGGGATTGACCGCCAGCGCGCGGGCAATGCCGATGCGCTGGCGCTGGCCACCGGAAAACTCGTGCGGGTACCGGCGCATCTGCTCGGGCCGCAGGCCGACCCGTTCGAACAATCCGGCCACGATGCGATCGCGCTCGGCGCCACTGGCCAGGCCGAAGTTGCGCAGCGGCTCGGCCACGGCATCGCCGGCGGTGCGCCTCGGGTTGAGCGAGGCCATCGGGTCCTGAAACACCATCTGGATGTGCCGGCGGATCGGTCGCAGCCGGCTCATCGACAGCGATTCGATGGCTTGGCCGGACAAGCGGATGGTGCCGGCGGTCGGTTTGCTCAGGCGCATGATGGTGCGGCCCACGGTGGACTTGCCGGAGCCGCTTTCGCCGACCAGGCCCAGGGTTTCGCCGCTGGCTACGCTCAGATCGACGCCATCGACCGCCTGCACCCGTCGGGCCGGCTGACCGGCGAGCCGCTGCAGCAAGCCGCTGGCGAGCGGAAAATGCTTGACCAGCCCGCGCACTTCCAGCAGATCGCTCATACCGGGATCTCCATCTGGTCGGCATGCCAGCACGCCGAGCGCTGTCCGGCGCCGCGCGCTTCGAGTACCGGCGCCTCGGCCCGGCAGCGCGCGCTGGCCAGTGCGCAACGCGGGGCGAATGCGCAGCCGATGATCGGCTCACGCAGCGACGGCACGGTGCCGGGAATCTCGGTCAGCCGGGTGCGTCTTGGTCCGGTCGAGCGTGACGACAGCTCCGGGCGGGCACCCAGCAGTCCCAGGGTGTAGGGGTGCGTCGGGCGGCGCAACACGGCACGCACCGGGCCTTCTTCCACCACCTGTCCGGCATACAGCACCACCACGCGATCGGCCATTTCGGCGACCACGCCCAGGTCGTGGGTGATCAGCACGATGGAGGTGCCCAGGCGGGTCTTGATGTCGCGTAGCACGTCGAGAATCTGCGCCTGGATGGTCACGTCCAGCGCGGTGGTCGGCTCATCGGCAATCAATACGTCCGGACCGCAGGCCAGTGCCAGGGCGATCATCACCCGCTGGCGCATGCCGCCGGACAATTCGTGCGGCCAGGCATCGAGCCGCCGCTCGGGCTCGGGAATCTGCACCAGACGCAGCATGTCGAGCGCCCGTTGCCGGGCGGTGGGGCGGTCCAGTCCCTGATGGACCCGAAGGCCCTCGGCAATCTGTTCGCCGATGCGCAGCACCGGGTTGAGGCTGGTCATCGGCTCCTGAAAGATCATCGCGATGCGGTTGCCCCGCAGGCGGCGCAGTTCGCCAGCGTCCATCCCCAGAATGTCTTGACCGCGATAGGCGATGCGCCCGCCCGCGATTCGCCCGGGCGGGCGGGGGATCAGCCCCAACACGGCCAGCGCGCTCACGCTCTTGCCCGAGCCGGACTCGCCGACCACGGCCAGGGTTTGACCGGCGGCCAGCGACCACGACACCCCGCGCACGGCGTGCACCGGGCCTTCGCGGGTGTCGAAATCGACGCGCAGATCGTCGAGCGAGAGAATGGTCGCCGATTCGTTCATCTCAGGCCCGGCTCACGAAGCGTGGGTCCAGGGCATCGCGCAGTCCGTCGCCGAGCAGGTTCACCGCCAGCACCATCAGCGACAGCGCAAGCCCGGGAAACAGCACGATGTGCGGCGCAAACTGAAACACCACCCGGCCCTCGGCGATGATGTTGCCCCAGCTCGGGATCGACGGCGGCGTGCCGGCGCCGATGAAGCTGAGAATCGCCTCCGTGAGCACCGCCGATGCAAAAATGAAGGTGCCCTGCACCAGCAGCGGCGCCAGCGTATTGGGCAGCACATGGCGCCACAGCAGCAGCGGAAACCGGGTGCCGGCAACCACGGCGGCTTCGACGAACGGCTGCTCGCGGATCGACAGCACCACGCTTCGCACCAGCCGCGCTACGCGCGGCACTTCGGCCACGCTGATGGCGATGATCACGTTGCCCAGGCTGGCGCCGGTGAGCGCGATCAGCGCCACTGCCAGCAGGATCGAGGGAATCGCCATCAGGCCATCCATCACCCGCATCAGCAGCGCATCGACCCAGCGCACGAAGCCGCTCAACAGGCCGATCAGCAGGCCGATCGACAGGCTGGTCGCCGCCACGGCCAGCCCGACCAGGATCGAGATGCGCGCGCCATGCACGGTGCGGCTGAACACGTCGCGGCCGATCAGGTCCGCGCCGAACCAGAAGCCCGCGCCGGGTGCCTGTAGTCGCTGGAGCGGGGCGATCTGGCTTGGGTCGCGCGGCGCGATCCAGGGCGCTGCGGCGGCGACCAGCACCATGATCGCCAGCACCAGCGTTCCCACCGCAATGCCCGGATGGCGGCGGGCGTTTCCTGCCAGCCAGGCCAGGGCAGCCGTTGGATCGCGCTGCGCGGTCAACGGCGGATCCTCGGATCGAACAGCCCGTAGCTGAGATCGACCGCCAGATTGATCAGCACGTAGAGCGCCGAAAACAGCAGGGTGACGCCCTGGATGACCGGATAATCGCGGCGCAGGATGGCATCGACGGTGAGCCGGCCCAGACCGGGCAGGTTGAACACCGTTTCGGTCACCACCACGCCGCTGATCAGCAGCGCAAAGCCGATGCCGACGATGGTCACGACCGGCACGGCCGCATTGCGCAGGCCATGGCGCACCAGCACCGCAGTTTCGGACAGCCCTTTGGCGCGCGCGGTGCGAATGTAATCCTGATTGAGCACCTCCAGCATCGCGGTGCGGGTGATGCGGGCAATAAGGGCGGCATAGGCCAGCCCCAGCGCCAGGGCTGGCAGCGCCAGATGGCGCAGAAACGGCCACAGGCCTTCGGCGATGGGCTTGTAGCCCTGCACCGGCAGCCAGCCCAACTTGACCGAAAACAGCATGATCAGCAGATAGGCCAGCACGAAGACCGGCATGGAAAACCCCAGCACGGCCAGGCTCATCACCGTCCGGTCGAGCATGCCGCCGGCCCGTGCGGCGGCCAGCACGCCCAGCGGCAGGGCCAGCGCCACGGCAATCGCCAGGGCCGCCAGCGTGAGCGCGATGGTCGGTTCCAGGCGCTGGGCGATGAGTTCGGTCACCGGGCGATTGGAAAACACCGAGGTGCCCAGATCGCCCTGCAATACCCCCGACAACCACAGCCCGAAGCGGGTCAAGAACGGCTGATCCAGCGCCAGCGCGATGCGCAGACGGGCGATGTCGTCCTCGCTGGCCTGCTCTCCGGCAAGCACCACGGCCGGATCGCCGGGCGTGAGGTAGAGCAGGGAGAACACCACCACCGCCACCACGGCCAGCACCGGCACCGTTGCAAGCAGGCGACGCAGGATGTGAGACAGCATCGGGTCGCATTTCCGGCCGGACAGTAGGCCGACACGATAACCCGATCGGCCGGGTTACGCCTTCATCGGGGCGCCTGAAAGCGCGCCCGATCCGCTGGCGACGCGCTCGGCCGGTGTCCGGCAAATGCCGGCTAGCTGCGCAGCCGCAGCGCGTTGACGACTACCGACAGCGAAGACAGGCTCATCGCCAGGGCGGCGATCATCGGGCTGAGCAGCAGGCCGAACACCGGATACAGCACGCCGGCGGCAATCGGCACGCCGAGCGCGTTGTAGGCGAAGGCGAAGGTCAGGTTCTGGCGCATGTTGAGCACCGTAGCCGACGAGATTTCGCGGGCGCGCAGGATGCCGTTGAGATCGCCCTTGACCAGGGTGACCTGGGCGCTGGACATGGCCACGTCGGTGCCGGTGCCCATCGCGATGCCGACATCGGCGGCGGCCAGTGCCGGAGCATCGTTGATGCCGTCGCCGGCCATCGCCACGCGCCGGCCTTCGGCCTTGAGGCGGGCGACCAGGTCGGACTTGTCCTTCGGTCGCACCTCGCCGTGGACCTCGTCGATGCCCAGTTCTGCGGCCACGGCCTTGGCCGTGCTCAGCCCGTCGCCGGTGGCCATCACCACGCGAAGGCCGGCGCGGTGCAGGGCCTCGATGGCGGCGGGCGTGGACTCCTTGATCGGGTCGGCAACGGCGAGCAGGCCGCCGAATCGGCCATCGACCGACAGGTACATCACGCTGGCGCCCTGGTTGCGCAGACGCTCGGCAGCCTCCGACAGGGCATTGACGTCGACGCATTCCTCCTGCATCAGGGCGGTGTTGCCCAGTGCGAGACGCCGGCCCTCGACCCGACCGCGCACGCCGATGCCGCTGGCTGATTCGAAATCCTCGACGGTGGCCAAGGCGATATCGCGTCGGCGTGCCTCAGCGACGATGGCCGCGGCCAGCGGGTGCTCGCTGCCCTGGTCGAGCGCGGCGGCCAGGCGCAGCACTTCATCTTCGGACGCTTCCGATCGCTCTGCCCCGGAGTCGCCATTTTCTGCCGGACTGACTGCGAAACCCGGTGCCACCGCGATCTCGCGGAAGCTGGGTTTGCCGACCGTCAGGGTGCCGGTCTTGTCGACGATCAGGGTATCGATGCGGCGCAGGGTTTCGATCGCTTCGGCATCGCGGAACAACACGCCGGATTGCGCCGCCCTGCCGGTCGCCACCATCACCGACATCGGTGTGGCCAGGCCCAGCGCGCACGGGCAGGCGATGATCAGCACCGACACGGCATTGAGCACGGCAAAGACCCAGCTCGGCTCCGGCCCCAACAGGCCCCATCCAATGAACGTGCCGACCGCCGCGGTGAGCACCGCCAGCACGAACCAGAACGCCACCCCGTCGGCCATCCGCTGCATCGGCGCACGGGTGCGCTGCGCCTGCGCCACCAACTGCACGATCTGGCTGAGCACGGTCTCGGCGCCGATTTTCTCGGCGCGAATCACCAGGCTGCCGGTGCCATTCAGGGTCGCCCCGATGACCTTGGCGCCCGGCTCCTTGTCGACCGGCATCGGCTCGCCGGTGAGCATGGATTCATCGACATGGCTGCGACCTTCCAGCACCTCGCCATCGACCGGCACTTTCTCACCGGGCCGCACCCGCAGACGGTCGCCGACGTGCACGTGCGACAGCGGAATGTCCTGTTCGCCGCCGTCGTCGTCGATCCGGCGCGCGGTTTTCGGCGCTAGGCCGAGCAGGGCCCGGATCGCGGCCGAAGTCTGCGAGCGCGCCTTCAGCTCAAGCACCTGGCCGAGCAGGGTCAGCGAGACGATCACCGCGGCCGCTTCGAAGTAGACGCCGACCCGACCGTGCTCGCGGAACGAGTCCGGGAATACGCCGGGGAACAGCGTCGCCGCCACGCTGTAGACGAAGGCTGCGGTCACGCCGATGCCGATCAGTGTCCACATGTTCGGGTGGCGGTTGCGAATCGAGCGCACGCAGCGCACGAAGAACGGCCAGCCGGCCCACAGCACCACCGGCGCGCTCAGCACCAGTTCAAGCCAGGTGCGCAGGCCAACCGGAATCGCATCGAAGCGGTGTCCAAACATCGCCAGCACCAGCACCACGACGGTCAACGGCAGCGTCCACCAGAACCGGCGGCGGAAGTCGATCAGCTCCGGATTTTCCTCCTCGTCCATCGACGGCAGCATCGGCTCCAGCGCCATGCCGCAGATCGGGCAGTCGCCGGGCGCGTCGCGGACGATCTCCGGGTGCATCGGACAGGTGTAGCGGGTGCCCGGCGCAGCCTCTGGTTGGTCGCTTTTTGTCGGTTCGAGGTAGCGACCGGGATCGGCAGCAAACGTGTCGCGACAGCGCGCCGAGCAGAAGTGATAGGTCTGCCCGGCATGCTCGTGCCGATGCGGCGTGGTCGCCGGATCGACCCGCATGCCGCAGACCGGATCGCGGGCTTTGCTGTCGTCGTCGGATTTAGGTTGTTCGGTCACCTGATTCTCGGTCGACATGTCGCCTCCAGATTGAGTGGTGGGCCCGATCGAAGCGAGCCCGAAGTGGGCGCGGCAACGCCTGGCGGTCGCTGCCGATGAGATTGAAGCATCCGCGCGCAAGGCCGCGGTTGCCGTGCGAAAGGTTGCAATCGCTCATTCACTGCGCTCCAGCGGCAGGGCGGTGCCGGTCTGGCGGCTCAATTCGATGCGCGCCAGCCAGCGGGCCTCGTTGGCGTCGAGCTGGTCGATGGCCAGGGCCAGCAGGGCATCGGCGGCGTCAAGCACTGTGAAACGGTCGCTGATTCCATCGCGGTAGTTGCGTTCGTGCTGGGCCAGCAGGCTGGCCAGTTCGGGCTGGACCTGGTCGCTGAGCTGCTGGAGACGGTTGTGCTCGCGCTGCCAGTCGGCGAAGGCGCGGTCGACGCCGGCGGCGATCTGCCGTTCGCGGGCGGCGATGCGGGCCTGGCTGGCGGCCAGGTTGGCTTCGGCGCCTGCCAGCCGGGCCTGGCCCTGGTCGAAGAGTGGCACGGTGAGCGCGATTTCGGCGCCCAACGCGCCCACGCCGTCGGCCTCGCGTTCGCCGGCAACGCCCACACCCAAGGAAGGTAGCAGACGCCAGCGCTCGATCAGCGCCTGTGCCTCGGCATCGCGCAGGGCATTGGCCTGCGCGGCCAGCAGGTCGAGGCGCAAGTCCAGCGCGGCAGCGCGCAGGGCCTCGGGCGAGTCGGGTTCCGATGCAGGTTCTGGCGCGCTGTCGGGCAACTGGATACCGTTGGCCGATTCCAGGCCCAGCACTTCGGCCAGCGCGGCCTTGCGGGCAGTGGCATTGTCGTTCGCCTCCAGCGCCATTTGCAGCAATCGGGACGATTGCGCGACGCGGTCGGTGGCCTGGGTCTGGCTCAGTGCGCCTCGACTGGCCAGGGCGCGGGCCAGCTCGGCGCGCTCCATTGCCAGATCGCCGCGCTGCGCCCAGATGCCGGCCCGCTCACCGGCCGACACCGCCTGTGCGTAGGCGGCTTCGGCGCGCCACAGGCGATCCATGATGGCGGCTGCGGTGGCAAAGGCCCGGGCGCGCTCGTCGGCCTCGGCCTGGGCCAGGCGGCGACCGCGAGTGAACACCGCGATCAGGTCCTGCATCAGGCCATAGTCCAGCATGGTCACGCCCGACACGCGGCCGGCCTCCATGCGCATGGCCATCAGCCGGAAACTTGGGTTGGGCAGCAGTCCGGCCTGCTCGGTGGCGGCCCGCTGGGCGTCGAGTTCGGCCAGCAGCGCGAGGATCTCCTGGTCGGCCAGCGCCGCCACTTCCAGTGCGGCGGCGGTGTCCAGAGGTTCGGAGAGCAACGCGGCCAGACGCGCCTCGCGCCAGGCCTGATCGCGATCGGAGCCGGTCCACACACTGCCGCCCAGGCCGATGGACACGGCCTCGGCCACGGTTTCCCTGGGTGGCGGGGTGGATGGCCGGGAGGCGCAGGCCGACAGCAAGGTGGTCAGCAACAGCAGCGCGATGCCGCGCATGATCGGCACGGTTGCGTCCGCAGACTGCGAGGCTGCCGACGCGGGGCAGGGCGGTTGAACGCTCATACGGTGGATTCCTTGAGAGGATTTGCGGCGCGACGTTGCGCCAGTTGCCGGGCCAGCCACAGCCGGTAGATGGCCGGGATCACCAACAGCGACAGCAGCGGTGCGCTCAGCATACCGCCGAGCATGGGTGCCGCGATGCGCTGCATGGTGGCCGCGCCGGCGCCTTCGGCCAGCATCACGGTGGTCAGGCCGGCGACGATGGTGAACACGGTCATGGCCTTGGGGCGGATGCGTTTGAGGGCGCCATCAGTGAGCACCTCATCGAGCGTGTCCAGGCTCAGCCGGCCGCTTTCGCGGGCGCGGCGCACCGCGACGTCCAGATAGATCAGCATCACCACGCCGAACTCGGCGGCCACGCCGGCCAGGGCGATGAAGCCGACCGCCACCGCCACGGAGAAGCTGTAGTCCAGCGCCCACAGCAGCCAGATGCCGCCGACCAGCGACAGCGGCACCGACAGCATCACGATGCTGGCCTCGGCGATCCGGCCGAAGGCGAAATACAGCAGGGCGAAGACGATGACCAGGGTCAGCGGCACGGCGACCCACAGGCGGGCCTCGGCGCGCTGAAGAAACTCATAGCTGCCGGCCCAGCCGATGGCATATCCGCTGGGCAGGCGCAGCTGCTCGCCGAACACCGCCTCGGCACGTTCGATGTAACCGCCCAGGTCGGCGCCGGGCTCAAGGTCGACGAAGACGTAGCCGGCCAGACGGGCGTTTTCGCTGCGGATCATCGGTGGCCCATCGACCACTTCGATGCGGGCCAGCCTGCCCAGCGCGGCCTGGGCGCCGGACGGGGAGTGGATCGGCAGCAGAGCCAGGGCTTCAGGACTGTCGCGCCAGGATTGCGGCAGGCGCAACGCCATCGGATAGCGTTCGCGGCCCTCTACCGCCCGGCTGACCGGCGCACCGCCGATGCTGTTGGCCAACAGGTTCTGCATCTGTTCCATCGACAGGCCGAAACGCGCCAACGCCTCGCGATCGGGTTCGATTTCGATGTAGCGGGCGCTGGCCGTGCGCTCGGCGAACGCGGAACGGGTGCCCGGCAGGCCCTGCAGCAGTTCGGCGATGCGCTCGGCCTCGCGGCTGATGCCGGCCAGGTCCGGCCCGGTGACGCGCACGCCCAACGGGGTGCGAATGCCGCTGACCTGCATGTTGATCCGATTGAGGATCGGCGGCACCCAGGCGTTGGTGACGCCGGGCAGTTTCACCGTGCGGTCGAGTTCGGCGACCAGATCGTCGGCGCTCAGTCCGGGCCGCCACTCGCTCTCGGGCTTGAAGCGGATCACCGTCTCGATCATGGTCAGCGGCGCCGGGTCGGTGGCGGTATCGGCGCGGCCGATCTTGCCGAACACGGTATCGACTTCAGGCACGGTGCGGATCAGCCGGTCGGTACGTTGCAGCAGCGCCAGTGCCTCGGCCGGCGACAGCGAGGGCAGGGTGGTGGGCATGTACAGCAGGTCGCCTTCTTCCAGCTGCGGCATGAACTCGCTTCCCAGCCGGCTCCACGGCCAGGCGCTGAGCAGTAGCAGGGCCACCGACAGCGCCAGCACGGCACGCGGCCAGCGCAGCGCCAGCGCCAGCGCCGGACGATAGCCGCGCATCAGGTTGCGGCTCAGCCACTGGTCGCCTTCGTCGACGAAGTGGCCGCGAATCCAGCTGCCCATCAGCACCGGCACCAGGGTGATCGAAAGGACGGCGGCGCTGACCATGGCCCAGGTCTTGGTCCATGCCAGGGGCGCGAACATGCGGCCTTCCTGCGCTTCAAGCATAAACACAGGAATGAACGATAATGCTATGATCAATAAAGAAAAGAACAAGGCCGGCGCCACTTCTGTCGCGGCCTCGCCGATCACCTTCCAGCGCGCCTCGCCCTCGACCTCGGCGCCGTTGTTCTCGTGCCGCCAGGTTTCCAGATGCTTGTGCGCGTTCTCGATCATCACCACCGCCGCATCGACCATGGCGCCGATGGCGATGGCGATGCCGCCCAGCGACATGATGTTGGCGTTCAGACCCTGCCAGTGCATGATGGCCAGCGCCGCCAGCACGCCCAGCGGCAGGGTGATGGCCACCACCATGGCCGAGCGGAAATGCCAGAGAAACAGCGCGCAGACCAGCACCACCACGATCAGTTCTTCGATCAGCTTGCTGGTCAGATTGCCGACGGCGCGGGAAATCAGCGCCGAGCGGTCGTACACGGTGATGATTTCCACGCCGTCGGGCAGGCCGGCACGCAGGCTGTCGAGACGCGCCTTCACTGCGTCGATCACTGCCTTGGCGTCGCCGCCGTCGCGCATCACAATGATGCCGCCGACCGCCTCGCCCTCGCCGCCGAATTCGCTGATGCCGCGCCGCGGGGCAGGGCCGAAGCGAAGTTCGGCGACATCGCGCAGCAGCACCGGCTGGCCGTCGGCCTGCACCCCGGTCGGCACCGCACCCAGCGCCTCCAACGACTGGATGAAGCCGATGCCGCGCACCGCGTATTCGGCTTCGGCGATCTCGATCACGCCTCCGCTGGATTCCTGGTTTGCCGCGCGCAAGGCGGCCGTAAGCTGATCGAAGCCGATGCCGTAGGCCTGCAGGCGCAGCGGGTCGATGATCGCCTCGTACTGGCGCACGAAGCCGCCGACCGACGCCACCTCGGCGACGCCGGGCACCTGCTGAAGCTCGAAGCGCAGAAACCAGTCCTGCAGCGAGCGCAGTTCGGCCAGATCGAGCTGGCCGGTGCGGTCGATCAGCGCATACTGAAAAACCCAGCCGACACCGGTTGCATCCGGCCCGAGTTGTGGCTCGACGCCGTCGGGCAGCTCGCTGCCGACCTGCGACAGATATTCCAGCACCCGCGAGCGCGCCCAGTACAGATCGGTGCCGTCCTCGAAGATGATGTAGACGAAGGAATCGCCGAACATCGAAAACCCGCGCACTGCGCGGGCGCCGGGCACCGCCAGCATGCGGGTGGCGATCGGGTAGGTGACCTGATCCTCGATGGTCTGCGGCGTCTGGCCGACCCAGGAGGTGCGCACGATGACCTGGGTATCGGACAGATCGGGGATGGCATCCAGCGGCAGCGTACGCAGGCTGAAAAGGCCGAACAGGGTCAGCAGCACGGCGCCAACCAGCACCACGCCGCGATGCGCCAGCGAGACGCGGATGATCCGCTCAATGAGCATGGCCGTGCTCCGCCGGCGCGGCCGGTTTTTTGGGGCTCACTGGTTCGGCCGCAGACGGCTCGCGGTGATCGCTGTGCGCATCGGGAACGGACTCGCTGCCCGGTGGGTCGGTCTCCGGCGTACGCATGCGGCGCATTCCGCTGCGCAGTTCGGCCTCGGAGTCGAGCAGGAACTGGCCGGAAACCACGATGGCATCGCCCTCGTCGAGCCCTGAACGCACTTCGATGCGGTCGTCGTAGCGCTCACCCAACTCGACATCGACCGACTCGAAATTGCCGGCATCGGTCTGAGTCACCACCCGCGCGCCGGCGCCGGTGCGGATCACCGCTTCGGCCGGTATCAGCAGAACGCCATGCCGCAGCGCGCCCGACAGCTCGGCGTTCACCCAAGCGCCGGGCGGCAAGCGCTGGGTGGATTCGTGAAGCACGAAGCGCAGTGACTGGGTCTGGCTGACCGGATCGGCCTGCGGGTAGAGGAATCCCGCTTCGCCCAGCCATTCGGTTCCGGGCCGACCGGGCACTTCGAAGCGCGCATCGACCGGGTAGCCAAGCCATTCGGCCTGGCCGGGAAACAGCCGCGCATCCACCCAGACCCGGTCGCGCGCGACCACTTCGAGCAGCGGCTTGTCCGGCGTTGCGCGGCCCCCGTGGTGAATGGTGATCGCGACCACTGAACCCGACACCGCCGCCCGCAGCGGCAGCCGCCGCCTCGAGGCGCCTGAGGCCCGGACCGCGTCGATGTCGACCTGGGCGATGCCCAGCCGGCGCAGCCGCTCGATGGCGCCGGGAGCGGCGGCCTCGGACAGCAGCATTTCCTCCTGCGCCTGAACCAGTTCCGGGCTGTAGATCTCCGCCAGAATCTGGCCGGCCTCGACGAACTCGCCAACCTCGTGGACGCGCAGCCGCTCGACCCAGCCATCGGCCCGGCTGAGCAGCATCCATCGGCTGTCCTGGTCAGGCCGGACTTGCGCGCTGGCGCGCAGCCGGGGCCTGATCGAATCGCGCTCGACCCGTCCGATGCGCACACCCAGCATCTGCTGCACCTCGGGTGCGACCGCGATGCCGGCGCCGTTACCGTCGACCTGGTCGGCATACATCGGCACCAGATCCATGTCCATGAACGGCGAGCGGCCAGGCGCGTCGAATTGCACCTCCGGGCGCATCGGGTCGTACCAGTACAGCACCTCACGCTCGGATCCGGGCTTGGCGCTGGGATCGGGTGCAGCGGGTCCGGCGCCGCAGGCGAGCAGCAGGATGGTCGAAACAAGCAGGGTGATTGCGCGCACGAGCGCGCGGGGACGCAAGAAAGCAAGGATCATGGCGATTTCCACCGGTTGGCACGAACGGCCGGCCGCACAGGGCCGGGGCGATCAGACGCTCTCAGGCAAAAATCGGGGGGCGCAAGACGCGGGGAAATGTGGGCGGCGGTGTGGGCGACGATTGCGGTATGGAGTCGGTTTTCGGTTCGGTGTTCATAGATGTCAACTCGGTAATGGAAAACCACGGAAGCAAAACCAGGGAAAGCCTGAATACGTCCCATCCTGGACTTACGTCGGACTCGTCGAATCAAGCGCTTGCGCGCTTGATTAGCATGCGGGCCATCCATGGTCTGCTGGTCTGCGGAAACTCTGGCCTATTCAGAGTTCCCCTATCGACCGCCTGCCCGGACCGCGACAGGAACCCAACGTGATGCATCCTTCACGTTATGCTTCCACCTTCGCGATCCGGTGTTGCACCTGCAACGCGATGGCATAGATCACCGGCAGCACCACCAGGCTAAGCAGGGTTGCGCTGACCATGCCACCCACCATCGGCACCGCGATCCGTTGCATCACTTCCGAGCCGGTGCCGTGACCCCAGAAGATCGGCAGCAGGCCGATGGTGATGGCGGCCGCGGTCATCACGATCGGGCGCACACGCTCGGCGGTGCCCTGTTGGGCGGCTGCCAGCAACTCATCGAAGCGCAGGCGTCGGCCCACGGTCTGTTTGACCCGGGCCACTTCCTGATCGATAAAGGTCAACACCAGCACACCGATCTCGGCAGAGACCCCGGCGAGTGCGATGTAACCCACCGCCACCGCCACCGACATGTTGAAGCCGACGGCGTATTGCAGCCAGATGCCGCCGATCAACGCGAACGGGATCGAAAGCATCACCACCAAGGGCGCGGTGACGTTGCGGAAGTTGAAATACAACAGCAAAAAGATGATCGCCAGCGTCAGCGGCACCACCAGCTTGAGCCGCTCGATCGCGCGCTGCATGTACTCGAACTGCCCGGACCAGATGATGCTGTAGCCGGGCGGCAGCGTGACCTGCTCGGCAATCACCTGCTTCGCTTTGGCGACAAAACCACCGATGTCGGAGGTCTTCAGATCGACGTAGATCCAGGCATTCGGACGCGCATCCTCGCTCTTGATCGAAGGCGGGCCGCGGCGCATCACCAGATCCGCGACCAGTTGCAACGGAATCTGGGCGCCGGTGGGCGTGGCCACCAGCACCCGTTTCAACGCTTCCAGATTGTCCCTGAGTTCGCGCGGATAACGCACATTCACCGGGTAGCGTTCGAGCCCTTCCACAGTCTCGGTGACGTTCATGCCGCCGATGGCCGACTGGATGACGTCCTGCACGTCGCCTACGGTCAGACCATAGCGGGCGGCGTCCTCGCGGCGGATGTCGAAGTCGAGGTAGTAGCCACCGACGGCACGGTCGGCGAAGGCAGACAGGGTCTCGGGAAGTTGTTTCATCGCCACCTCGATGTCGCGGCCGATGCGTGCCAGTTCGGCCAGATCCGGCCCCGAAACCTTGATCCCGATCGGGGTCTTGATGCCAGTGGAGAGCATGTCGATGCGGGTCTTGATCGGCATGGTCCAGGCGTTGGCGACGCCGGGAATGTGGATCGCCTGGTCCATTTCATCCATTAGCTCGCGGGTGGTCTTGTTCGCATCGGGCCACTGATCTTTCGGCTTGAGCTTGACCACCGTTTCGAACATCGCCAGCGGCGCCGGATCGGTCGCGGTGCGGGCGCGCCCGGCCTTGCCGAAGACCCGCTCAACCTCGGGAAAGGTGGCCAGAATCTTGTCGGTTTGCTGCAGCAACTGCTTGGCCTTGGTGATCGAAATTCCCGGAAACGCCGACGGCATGTACAGGATGTCGCCTTCGTCCAGCGGCGGCATGAACTCGCTGCCGATATGCTGTAACGGCCAGACGCTTGCCGCCAGGAGCAACGCCGCCAGACCCAGCGTCAACTTGCGCCAGCGCATCGCCGTGGCCAGCACCGGCTTGTGGATGAAGTGCAGGCCGCGGTTTACCGGGTTCTTCGCCTCGGGGAGGATGCGGCCGCGGATGAAATAGCCCATCAGCACCGGTGTCAGTGTCACCGACAAGATCGCTGCGGCGGCCATCGAGTAGGTCTTGGTGAAGGCCAGCGGGCTGAACAGGCGGCCTTCCTGGGCCTGCAGGGTGAACACCGGCAGGAACGACACGGTAATGATCAGCAGTGAGAAGAACAACGCCGGCCCCACTTCCTTGGCGGCTGCGCCGATCGCTGCCCAACGCTCGTCGAGGGTGAGCACGCTGCCCTTGTCGCGTTCGGCGTGCTCCAGATGCTTGTGCGCGTTTTCGATCATCACGATGGCGCCGTCGACCATCGCCCCGACCGCGATGGCGATGCCGCCGAGCGACATGATGTTGGCGCTCAATCCCTGCCAACGCATCACCGTGAACGCCAGCAGCACGCCAATCGGCAGGGTGAGGATAGCGACCAACGCCGAGCGCACATGCAGCAGGAAAATGATCGAGATCAAGCTGACCACGATGAACTCTTCGAGTAGCTTGTCCTTGAGGTTGTCCACCGCTCTTTCGATCAATGCGCCGCGGTCATAAACCGGCACGATTTCGACCCCGTCCGGCAATCCGGCACGCAGTTGATCGAGTTTTTTGCGCACCGCTTCGATGGTGGCCAGGGCATCGCCGTTGTAGCGCATGATCACCACGCCGCCAGCGACTTCGCCCTCGCCATCGAGCTCCGCCGCGCCACGGCGCAGTTCCGGCCCGAGCTGCACGTGCGCCACGTCGCGCAGGTAGATCGGCGTACCGCCGTCGCCAACACCGATCGGTATTACCTCCAGGTCCTCGATGCCGCTAATGTAGCCGCGCCCGCGCACCATGTACTCGGTCTCGGCCATCTCCACCAGCCGCCCGCCGACATCGTTGTTGGAACGCTGGATCGCCATTTTCACCTTGGTCAATGGGATGCCGTAAGCGGCCAGCGCGTTCGGATCCACTTCGACTTGGTATTGCTTGACGTAACCGCCGACCGAAGCCACCTCGGAGACGCCGGACACGGTCTGCAACTGATATCGCAGATACCAGTCCTGGATCGAGCGCAGTTGCGCCAGATCGTGACTGCCGCTGCGATCCACCAACGCATATTCGTAGATCCAGCCGACGCCGGTGGCGTCCGGGCCCAAGCTCGGTGTAACGCCGCGTGGCAGTTGCCCGCTGACGAAGTTAAGGTATTCCAGCACCCGCGAGCGCGCCCAATACATGTCGGTACCATCTTCGAACAGGATGTACACGAACGACAACCCGAAGAACGAATAGCCGCGTACCGTCTTGGCGAACGGCACCGCCAGCATCGCTGTGGTCAGCGGATAGGTGACCTGATCCTCCACCACCTGCGGCGCCTGCCCGGGAAACTCGGTGAAAATGATCACCTGGACATCCGACAGGTCGGGGATGGCGTCCAGCGGCGTGGTTTTCACCGCCCACACGCCGGCCAGCACGGCCAGCACGGTGAAGATCAGCACCAGCAGCTTGTTGCGCAGTGAGCCTTCGATCAGTCCGGCGATCATGGCTGTTCCTCCTTGCCGGCGGCGGCGCCTTTGCCATCCATCGCGCTCATGTCGTGACCGGCGGGTCCATTGGGCGGGGCTGTGGGCTCCTGCATCTTGGCCGAGACCTCACGCAGCTTGGACTCGGAATCGACCAGGAACTGGCCGGACACCACGACCTGCTCGCCTGCGGTGATGCCCTCGGTGATCTGCACCATGCCATCGGTGCTCACGCCGAGCGAGACCGGCCTTGGTTCGAATTGCCCCGGCGAGCGCAGCACGAACACCTGCTCGCGCCGCCCGGAACGGATCACCGCCTCGTCCGGGATCACGACCGCGTCCAACTGCCGTCCCGTGCGGATGCTGACATCGCCATACATCTCCGGCTTGAGCAGGCGATCGGGGTTGGCGAAAGCCAGGCGCACCTTCTGGGTGCGGGTCGCCTTGTCCAGATACGGATAAATGAAGTCCACCCGCCCTTCAAAGAGCTGGTCGGGCAGCCCGGCGAGGCGCAGTTGCGCCACATCGCCTTGGGCCACCCATGGCATTTCATATTCGTAGACGTCGGCATAGACCCATACCGTCGACAGATCAGCGAGTACATACAACTCGGTCTGTGGGGTCACGTATTCGCCCTCGCGTGCACCGACCTTGACCACGATGCCGGAGAACGGCGACTGGATCGGCACCGAGTGCGCGACTTCGAGGGTTTTTTCCAGTCGCTGTAATTGCGACCTTGGCAGGTCGAGCAACAGCAGCCGTTTGCGTGCACTTTGCGCGAGCTGTTCGGCACCGCGCGCAATCTCCGGGTAAGGACTAGCAGCAAGTGCGTCGCGGTTGCGCAGCGCCAGCAGATATTCCTCCTGGCTCACCACCAACACCGGCGAATACAGTTCCAGCAAGGTGGTGCCTTTGCCCACTACCGAACCGGTTTCATCGATACCCAGGCGCTCGATCCAGCCTTCCACTTTGGGATGGAAGCGGCTGAGCTTTTTCTCATCGTAATCGACCCGACCGACGGTAAAGACGTCGCGGGTCATACTGCGTACTTGCGCAGTGGCGGTACGAACACCGAAGTTCTGCACCGTCGCCGGATCGACCCGGACAGTACCCGCCACTTCGTCGGCAGCGGGCGCGTCATCGGCATAGACCGGCACATAGTCCATGCCCATGTTGTCTTTTGCCGGCACCTCGGAGGTGACCTCCGGGTTCATCGGGTTGCGGTAATACAAGGGCTTGCGCTCGGCACTAACGGCCTGCGGTTGCGCCGCTGGCGCCAACCAACGCGCCATTCCATAACCGACGCCGACACCCGCCAGCAGGATCAAACCCACCATCACAATTTTAGTTTTCATCGATCGAATCCCGTCCTGAGGCGGCGGCCAATTCCGCAAGGGCCTGGCGCGCTTGGGTCAGCGTGCGCCAATACTGCTGTTCGAAGTTGTAGAGGCTGATCTGGGATTGCATCAGGTTGAGAAAGTCCACCTTGTTGACCTGATAACCGACCAGCATCGATTCGACCGTCTGACGGCTCTGCGGAATGATTCCGGTCAGGAACAACTGCGCCTGCTCGCGGGCTCGCTGGTAGTCGTACCAGGCCGCCTGAATGTCGGCATCGACCCGGTTCTCCGTGTCGAGCAGGGCGTTGTTCTGGCCAATCAGCTCGGCGCGGCGCTGGCTCAGCAGCTTGCGTTGCTTGCTGCCCGCATACAGGGGGATATCCACGCTCAGCATGACGCTGAAGAAATCGGCGCGATCACCGCCGCCTGCGTTCTGACCCTTGCGAAGCCCGTAGTTGGCGCCAAGGGTAAAGTCCGGATAGAAGGATTTCTCCGCTAGGTCGCGATTGGCTTGGGCTGCCTTTACCCGGCTCTCCACCGCCGCAAGCAGTGGCCGCAGGTTTCGCGACTCATCGAGGAATCGCTCCGGGCCAGGCAACTCGGGAAGGGTCTCATCGATCTGCTCGGGCAACCGAAACGCCGTGTTCTGCGGTCTGGCCAGCAATGCATTGAGTCGAGCGGCGATGGCGCCCTGCATTCCCTGCAACTGGATCAATCGGTCATGCAGACGACCCCGCTCCACCTGGCCGAGCAGTACGTCCTGCTGGAGACCCTTGCCTACGCTGTACTTGGTGTTCGCAATGTCGATGAATTGGTTGATCAGGGCAAGATTGCTTTCGACGATGGCGATCGCTCGCCCGAGATAGACCTGTTCCCACCACACATTCTTTACGTCGCGCAACAAGCGCAGTCGGACTTCCTCCACTGATTGGCTTGCCGCCTCCGCCTCGTAGGCCGCCATCTCGCGGCGCAGCCTGAGCTTGCCTGGAAACGGAAAGCTCTGACTGACGCCGACCTGCATCTGGGTCATGGCTTCCTGACCCCGGTCGAAGGTGTCCACGGGCAGATTGAGCGCGTTGAGGTTCAGCTTGGGATCCGGCAGGGTCCCGACCTGGGACGGCACCTCGGCGGCTGCCTGCGCACGGGCGCGCATCTCCGCCAGTCCCGGATTGCCTTCCACGGCGATCTGCAATGCCTGGGACAAGATTAATTCCGGCGGCAAGGGGGGCGGCGGCTCGGACTGTGCCTGCACCGGGACCCACACACCGACCAGCATAAGCAGCAGGAACGTGGCGATTGCCCCGCGCTCGCGACAGCGGCGAGCTGCCAGACCACGGTCCGGTTGCGGTATGCTCAGGATAACTGCAGCGATTCCGCGCGTGAGAGCGCGGCGATACAAGAAAATATCGATCATGACGATTTCCACCTGTTGCAACGAACGGCCGGCCGCAAGCGCGGTCGGGGCGATCAGGCAATCAGGCGGAAATCGGGGGGCGCAGGGCGGGGGGAGACGCCGGCGGCGGGGCGTCGTAGCCGAGGCGGGCTATAGGCGCCGCGGCGATCAGGCGCAGGCCGGGCAGCACTGCCGCGACCGGCAACCCGGCCGGCCAACCCATGCCGCAAACGGCGATACAGTCGCCGGGGCAGGCCGAACCGTGCTTGCCGCAATCGCGCAGGTCGTCGCCGCCGGCGTGCGCGTTCGGACAGCAATCGTGATCGCCGTCAGCGCCGTCGTAATGCATACCCGCGGCGGCGTGAGGGCAATCAGTGGCCAGCGTCGACGCCAGCAGCTCGGCCCAGGGGCCGGTCGAGAACACCAGCGCCACTGCGAGCAGCAGGCGGCCGGCGATGGCGGACAGGCGGTGGGCGGGCAGACGGCGCATCGGCGGCAGTATAGCAGCCGATGCGGCGTTGCAATCCGGCGGCGGACGGACGAGCGGACTCACTTGCCGGTCAGCTCGACCACATCGTTGACTTGCGGCCTGCCCTTGAGGATCTGCGCGCGGGCGTAGTGCTCATCGAACACTTCGGCGATGCGCGCCGTGCCCACCGGCTCGCGCCGGAAGCCGGCGACGGTCGCTTTTGGCGCGCCCCCGGTCTTGCGCACGTGCCTGACCACGGTCAGTTCCTGGCCCACCTGGGCGCCGTCGCGCTCGCCGATGCACACGACCAGCGAATCGCCCTCCATCGACAGTACCTGTCCCTGCATCACGTAGCGGTGGTAAGCCGGGCTGGTGCCGGCGCAGCCGGCCAGCGACAGGAGACCGGCGAGCACGATGCCCAGTGCCAGGCGCAAGGGAACCTCTGATTTATTCAGAGGTTCCGCGCGCCATGGATGGCGCGCACGCGGATCAAGCACGCAAGTGCTTGATCCGGCGGAGCCGAGTCCGGACATGTGCCGGACTCGGCGAGTCTGAACAAGTCCACGATGGACTTGTTCAGACCTTCCCAAGCGGGCTCCACGCGGCGGGTTCGGCATCGGTTGCGGTATGGAATCGGTTTTCGGTTCGGTGTTCATGATGTCACCTCTTCAAAGTTTCTTTATCGACCGCCTGCCCGGACCGCGACAGTCGCTTTCGCCGGGCCATCTCCGGCACTGGCGGATGGCGGGGCACGTAGCCCCGCCACCGCTACACACTTGCACGATTGCCGCCTGGCATCACGGCGACGCCGGTCGAAACGTGTCGCGCAAGTAGCGGAGCAGGGACACGGCGTCCTCTTCCGAGAGCGCGGGATTGCCGCCCTTGGCCGGCATTGCCATCGCCGAACCCGGCGTTTGCATGCCTTCCAAAATACTCTGCACCAGGACCACGTCCGCTTTGCTCGCGAGCGGGCCGTTGTTCGAGGTGAAGTCAGGAATGCCCGGCAGAGCACCCTTGCCGTTGGCGCCGTGGCAGGCCACGCAGGTTTGGTTGTACAGCGCCTCGGGCGCGGCGGCAGCGACCCCACTGGGCGCCACCGAGGAGGCCGACGAGACCGACATGACCAGCGGGACCATTGCCATCGCAGTGTTGTTGCTTTCCTGCAGAAACTTGAGGATGTCGCGCGTCTGCTGGCCGGTCAGCCCGGCGCGAATGCGCATATGGGCCATCGACACACGCCACTGGTCATCGCGCAGTTCGCGCGCATCGCGGAAGTTGTGGCAGCGATTGCAGTTGTCGGCCCAGGCGCGGGCGCCGCGCGCGAACGCCATCGGGTCCTCGGCCGGTTTTGCCGGATCGGCCTCGGCGGCGCCGGCGGTGGCGGCGAACGCGAACGCCAGTGAGCAGGCGGCGAGCAGCTTGGTTGCGGGATTGTGGATTCGGTTCATGTTGGTTCTCCTCAGAAGCCGTGAGCGATCTGGAGCAGGAAGCGATCCTTCATCTCGCTCATCGCCAGGTCGGGGTCGTTGAACTCGTATGCCGCCTTGATCACCGTACTCGGCGTAAGCCAGTAGTTGAGACCGACGCCCACCTGACTGAGCGACATCATCTCGTTGCTGGTGGCTTCGAAGTCGCCATAGCGCGCGACCAACTCCCAGGGCGTGCTCGCGAAGCGATAGGCCGCCTGGGCGTACCAGGCGCGCCAGACAGCCGAATCGGGCGCCACACTGGTCTCGGCGCTTCCGGCGCGTTGCCGGGCATACTCGCCGCGCAACTCGAGCTCCGGCAGCGGACGCCATGCGAAGTCGGCGCCGTAGAAGCTGTAGCTGCGGTCGGGTTCGCCTTCGATCTCCTCGTGCTCGATTTCGGTTACCGAAGCGCGCCCGCCGGCGAGGGAGAAGCCGACTTCCATTTGCGGGACGGGCAGCCAGCCCAGGCGACCACCCACGACCAGGTTGCCGTCCTCGTTGCGCACGGCGCCGTCGGTGTTCACGCCCTCGAGTTCGTCGTCCTCGGCTTCCAGCTCCGGCCCGTTGGCGACATAGGCCGCATAGTTGAAATGGCCCAAGGATTCGGTTGACCAGCCGCCGCGGATCTGTACGCCGAGATCGGCGATGGGCGCGGCGCCGTCATGGCCGAAGCCGGCGGGGGCCGACGCGAACCGGTTGATCCAGGCCGGATGGATGTTCTGGCGGAAGTAGCCCAGCGGGCTGAGGAAGCGGCCCGCGATCAGCGCGGCGTAGTCGCTGAACAGCCAGCCAATCGTAGCGTATTCGAGGTTGAGCTCGGTCTCGCCACCGTCTTCGACCTCGATCTCGAGTTCGCCCTCGAACAGGATCTTGTCGTCGTAGTACCAATGGAAAATCGGGTTGAACGAGGCCGTCGAGAAGGCGACGTCGCCGTCCTGCGGCGCGACGAAATCCACGAAGCCGTAGCCGGCCAGATGGGAGACCGAACGGGCATTGGTCAGGGCGTTGTAACCATCCGTCGCGGTCTGTGCCGCTTTGACCGCCGTTTCGTCGGCGCGGCGCGCGCTGTCCCGGGCCTCGCTCGTCTGTTGCGCCAGTTCCGCCAGCCGGCGCTGGAGTTCGGCCATCTGCGCCCGCAGTTCGGCGATTTCCGCCGACTGGGCTTGTAGGCCGGCGTCGGCGCTTGGTGGCGTACCGCTTTCCGCGGCCGGGTCCGATGCCGTCACGATGGGCGATGCGAGGTACAGCGCGGTGCCGATGGCAAGCGCCAGTGGGGTAGTAAAGAAGGTACGCATGGCAAGTTCCCTTTTCTCGCCGGGCACGCAGGCTCGGCGGTGTATGGACGCAGGACCGGAGGCGCGCCGTGCGCGCAGGTGTACCTGCGTTGCAAAGTACGGGTGAATTCCGGGAGCCGACGGATCAGGCTGACGAGCACCGGCGCGCTCGCCGGAATCCGTGGCGGGTTTGCCCTAGATCAGCAGGGCGCAGAACTCGTAGAGTCGTCGCTTGCCCGAATCCCGGACCAGATCGATGGTACGGGCGCAAGGGACGATCGCCGTTTCAAGCAGGGCATCCGAGCGCCAGGGGTGGGCCCCGGGAAGCATCGGAATCTCGGGGGCCTTGGCTTGCTGAGCGCTTTCGGCGTCGTCGGCGCAATGCACCATGCAGGCGCCTGTATCGTGCGAGCCGGAATGCGGACACAGCATCGATGCCGAAGATCCGGCCTTGCCGGCCGCGCCTTCGGAATGCGAATGACCGGACTGGATCTGGACGGCGGCGCCTGGTTCGGCAAGGCCGGAATCCAGGCACAGGTGCGAGGCCACCGCCGTCTGGTTGAGCAACAGCGCCAACACCGCCCAGAGGGCGATCCAGCGTTGGCGTCGGAAATGGCGTTGCTTGCTGCTCATCTTGCGTGGCTGTCCTCGGTGGGTGTTTTCAGCCTCGCGAAAATTCTCCCATCAAACCGGCTGCCCCGGCTTGATCTGAATCAATCTGCCTTCCCCGAGCGTAGAGGGTTGTTTTCCACCGACAGCGACCTCGCCACCATCAAGCTGACCGGCCCGATCGCGTTCCAGGACATGTGCTGCCAGTTCAACGCCTGGGGGGTATGACCAAGTTTTCTGCGCTCGTCGAGGATCGCTGGTAGCGAGCCCTTCATGACGGCGAAACCGGCCGGGGCGCTCGCGCACGCAGAAAATCGATCTGGCCGACCGCCACCGGCAGCGATTCGATACGCGCGACGGCCTCGAAGCCGACGGCTGGCAGGTAATCGACGAAGCGGCCGGCGGCGTGGTCGCGGGTGACGGCGGTGCCGTCGAGCAGGCGCACGACGCAGAAGAAGCTCAGACGCCGCCACCAGTCCGGCGAGCGTCCGAAGTCGGCGATCAGCACGGTTCCGCCAGGCTTGAGCACACGCCGCACTTCGGCGAGCGCCGCATGCTTGGTGGCGGGCAGCAGGTGGTGGAACATCAGGGTCGAAACCACGGCATCGAAACTGGCGTCGGCGAAGGGCAGGGCGTCGGCCATGCCCTGCTCGAAGCGCACTTCGGCGCCGGCTTTCCGGGCTTTGGGCCGGGCCAGGTCGAGGATGTCGGCATCGGCGTCGACGCCGCAAACCGACAGCTCGGGATAGCGGTTCTTGATCGCGATCGCCAATGTCCCGGTGCCGCAGCCCAGATCGAGCAGCGACCCGTGCGCGACATCGGACAGCAGCTCAATGATGCGCTGCTTGAACTCGGCCTCGCGCGTGGCCATGGCGACCACGCGGTCGTAGTACGGCGTCAACGCCCTAAAGCGCAAGGCCGGAACGAAGCCGGGTCGATGCTGGCGGCTCATCGGGGAACGCCCGGTCGGTTCAGTCGCCATGACGGGCGTAGACCGTGGCCGATCCGTCCTCGGCGATCAGCAGCACCTCGTACGGCTGGACCCGTCCATCCGGCGTTTCCATGCCCGGCGAGCCCATCGGCATGCCCGGCACGCTTAGCCCGCGCGCGGCGGGCTTCTCGGCCAGCAGGCGCTGGACATCTTCCGGCGGCACGTGACCCTCGATGAAGTAGCCGCCGATCTCGGCGGTGTGGCACGAGCCCATGCCCACCGGGACGCCGAGGGCCTCCTTGATCGGCCCGAGATTGTCCACCTCGCGCACCTGGACATCGAAGCCGGTGTGCTTCATATGCTCGACCCACAGCCCGCAGCAGCCGCAGTACGGACTCTTGTGGACCACCAGCGTCGCCAGCACCTCGGCGGCGCCGGGCGTGGCGGGGGATGCGGCGGACGCCGGCGGGGACATCTCGCGTGCGCAGGCCGACAGGCTGAGCAGGGCCAGCAGCAGGCCTGCAAGCGCAGGACCGGTCAGCGGCGATGATTTGCGGATCATGATTTCTACTCCTCGGGTTGGTTGGATGATTTGGCGGCCGGGCGCGACGACCAGTGCACATGCACGACTTTCCAGCCCTCGGCAGCCTTTTTCAGTACCAGCGTTTCGGTGCTCAGCAGGTCCACGGGCCTGCCCTTGGACTCGGCGGCGATGCGCGCCTCGCTGGCGACCCAGGCCAGGTCGCCGACGGTATCGCCGGTCTGGCGTTGCAGCTCGTAGCGCGCCGTCTTGAGAAACGCCATGTCGCCGGGCATGTGGTGCGCGGCATACTCGGCGCGCGAGCGCTCGGCGCCGCCGCTTTCCAGGATCAGCACCTGCGGATCGAGCAGCGCCTGGACCGCGCCGGCGTCCCCGGTGGACAGCGCGGTGTGCAGCGCCTGGGCCGCCGCGACCGGTGTGCCGAAAGCGGCCATGTCGGCACGCGATCGGTCATCGGCGCGGTTGCGCGTCTCGCTCGTGGTTTCGCCGGGGCCGTGGTCGTGGCCCTCACCGTCGTCATGCCCGCCTTGGGGCGATGCGGCCTCGGCCTGGTGTGGGTGGTCGCCATGGTCATGCTCTGGCTCATGGCCATCGCCCGGTGGCTTCTCGGCGGCATCGGCATCGTGTTGGTGCTCGCCCTGCGCGGGTTCGCCGGGGTCGCGGTCGCTACCGGTTTCGCCGCCGTCGTGCGAATGCCCCTGGCTGCTGGCAACCAGCGCCCGGTACTGTTGCGAGGGCATTTTCGACAGTTGCCGGAGGAGGGCGACCATGCCCCAGATGTGCTCGTCGGCCATGCTCCTGCCCCAGGCCGGCATGCCGCTGGCCTTGACGCCGTGCTTGATGGTCCAGAACGCCGCAGCCGGATCGGCGATGCCGGCCCGGGCCAGATTCGGCGGGGCGGGGTACAGTCCCCGGCTCAGCTCGGTTTCGGCCATGCCTGGAGCCTGGTGACAGCCGCTGCACATGGCGTCGTAATTTCCGGCGCCGGCGCGGATCAGCGCCTCGTCGTCCAGGGCCGGGGCGTCGATGGCCGATGCCCGTACGGCGATGGAGCGCTGGCGCAGCCATTCCAGCAGTACATGCACAGGCCGGGTATGCGGCACATCGGCGGCCATGTTGTAAGCGCCCGACCACACCCAGCCGATCGCCAGCAGGACCAGTACCAGCAGTGTGTTGAAGATCGTCTTCAATGTTTTCATCGTTGTCTGCCTCGTCTCAGAACCACAAGCGGATGCCGGCAACCAGCCGGGTGTCTTCTACGCGTTCGCCGTCGGCGCGGGCGAAATCGGCGCTGTCGCCGAGTTTGCGGCTCCAGACCACGCCGAGGTAGGGCGCGAATTCGCGGCGGACCTCGTAGCGCAGCCGTAGGCCGAGTTCGACTTGGCTCAGGCCCGAGCCGATGCGCCGCCGGCGATCATTCTCGCCGTACAGCTCGGCTTCGATCTGCGGCTGCAGAATCAGCCGGTTGCTCAGCAACAGCTCATACTCGACCTCGATGCGGGCGTGAGTGCGGCCGGATTCGCCGATATACGCGGTGGCCTCGATATCGAACTTGTACGGCGCCAGCCCCTGCACGCCGATCGCTCCCCAAGTCCGCGATGGACCCGGGCGAAAGTCGTTGCGCACGCCGACGACCAGGTCCCACCAGGGCGCGATGGCACGTCCATACAACGCTTCGGCGAAGGCCGAGTCGGTGCGGCCGTCTTCGCGTTCGCCCTCGGCCCGGAGCCAGACCCGATCCAGGTCGGTGCCGATCCAACCCCTGGCATCCCAGTTCTGCGCGCCACCCTCGGCGTCCTGCCATTCGAGCTGGTCGAGCAGGACCAGGTAATTGATAGCCGTGTCGTGGACTTCATGGCCGGCAACGTCGGGGAAGGCGGCCGCGCGGTCGGCATTGGTGATCGGCGGGAGAGTGGGCCCCGGTCGGGCGGCGGACGCCTTGTCCGCCGCCATGCCATCGTGGTTCATCTGGCCGTGGTCCATCGCGCCGCCGTCCTCCGGGCCGGCAGACGGCCCGGATGCGGTCCGTTCGCCGTCGCTGCGAGCCGAATGCCCGTCCTTCGGCTTCCCTGATTCCGTGGTCGGCGGCGGTTGGTGCGCGGAATGCGTCTGGGCGTGGGCGAGAGATCCGCCGAGCGCCATCGCGCCCAGGACCAGCGCGGCGCATAACGCGGCAGTCCGCGGCCGCGAAATCGTGCATGCGGTCGTCGTCGCGTTCATTCGTCGACCCTCACTTCGCGGAACATGCCCGCCTCCATGTGATAGAGCAGATGGCAGTGATAGGCCCAGCGGCCCAGCGCGTCCGCGGTGACGCGATAGCTGCGCCTGCTGCCCGGCGGCATGTCTACGGTGTGTTTGCGCAGCATGAAGTTGCCGTCGGCGTCCTCGACATCGCTCCACATGCCGTGCAGGTGGATCGGGTGGGTCATCATGGTGTCGTTGACCAGAACGATGCGCAGGCGCTCGCCGTAGTTCAGTCGCAGCGGCTCGGCATCGGAGAACCTGATGCCGTCGAACGACCAGGCGAACCGCTCCATGTGCCCGGTCAGGTGCAGTTCGATCTCGCGGCCGGGCTCGCGGCCATCGGGATCCGCGAACGCCGATCTCAGATCGGCGTAGGTCAGCACCCGGCGGCCATTGTCGCGCAGCCCGATCCCGGGATCGTCCAGCCTGGGCGAGGGCGACATGGTCTGCATATCGACCAAGGGGTTGCCTTGTTCGCTGGCCGGATGCATCTGCATCGCGCCGCCGCCGTGATCCATGCCGGCCATGGCGGACATGTCGTGACCCGGGTGGCCCTCGCCGGCCATCGCACCGCCCATCGACGCCATGTCGTGGCCGGCCATGCCGCCATGGCCCATGTCGGCCATGCTCAGGATTGGGCGCGGATCGGGTTCGGGCACTGGCGCGCTCAGGCCTTCGCGCACGGCCAGGGTGGCGCGGGCGTAGCCGCTGCGATCCATCGACTGGGCGAAGAGGGTGTAGGCGTCCTGGCCGGACGGCTCGACGATCACATCGAAGGTCTCGGCCACCGCGATCCGGAATTCGTCCACGGTCACCGGATGCACGTACTGGCCGTCGGCGGCCACCACGGTCATCCTCAGGCCCGGGATGCGCACGTCGAAGTAGGTCATGGCCGCGCCATTGATGAAGCGCAGCCGGATCCGTTCTCCGGGCCGGAACAGTCCGGTCCAGTTGCCGGCCGGGGTACGGCCGTTGGCGAGATAGGTGTAGGTGTAGCCGCTGACATCGGCCAGGTCGGTGGGGCTCATGCGCATCTCGCCCCACATCAGGCGGTCGGCGAAGGCGGCGTCCCAGCCCATGTTGCGGACATCGCGGAAGAAGTCGCCCACGGTGCGCTTGTGGAAGTTGTAGTAATCCGAATGCTTCTTGAGCTTGGCGAAGACCCGGGCCGGGTCCTCGTCGGTCCAATCCGAGAGCATCACCACGTAGTCGCGGTCGTAACGGAACGGCTCGGGCTCGCGCGGATCGATGACCAGGGGGCCGTACAGCCCGCGCTGTTCCTGGAACCCGGAATGGCTGTGGTACCAGTAGGTGCCGGCCTGGCGCACCTGGAACCGGTACAGGTAGCTTTCGCCCGGGCCAATGCCGTGAAAGCTAAGGCCGGGAACGCCATCCATGTTGGCCGGCAGCAGGATGCCGTGCCAGTGGATCGAAGTGTCCTCGCGCAGGCGGTTGGCGACGCGCAGGGTGACCGTGTCGCCCTCGCGCCAGCGCAGGATCGGCGCCGGCAAGCTGTCGTTGACGGTGATCGCGAGTCGGGGCGTGCCCGTGAAGTTCATGGGGGTGAGGCCGATCGCGAGGTCGAACTCGGTACCGGTCAGGGCCGTCGGCTGGCCGGGGCTGGTCAGAGCCCAGAGCGGCGACCGCCACAGGCCGAGGCCGGCAACGGCGCCGCCCAGGGCCAGGCCCTTGACGAAAGTGCGCCTGGACGCCGGTGCGTTGCCGGCGGAAAGCGGGGCAAAGGGCCGAATTCTCATCGGTTTCTGCCGCGCTGGCGCAGTGTCGCGCGCGTTGACGGACGCCGGAATTCGTATGCTGCGGTCCGCAGCACGATCGGAAACGGAGCGCAACCGCGCACAAACGCGCGGGAACGGAGCCAAAGGGTAAGGATCATGACGATTTCCAGCTGAAGGCAGGAACGCCGGTTCGATGAGGGACCGGGGCGGTCGAGCGCTCAGGCGAAAATCGGGGGTCGCAGCGCCGGGAGCAGGGCCGGTGGAACCGCGCTGTGGCCGGCGTGGAAGACCGGCGAGGCGGAGGCTGGCAGGGCCGCCCGATAAGGGTCGCTCATCACGCCGCCCTGCCAGCCGGAACCGCAGGTCGCGGCACAGGCGGCACCACAGGTCGAGGAGCCGTTCACGCAACCGGATGTACCACCGTGGTTGCCGCAGTCATGGCCGGTGTTGGTACCACCATGATCGGCGTGGGCCATCGCTTCGACCCGATCATGATCGCAGCCCCCGTCCAGCGCCGAGGCCAGCACCTCGGCCCAAGCCCCGGTGGAGAACACCAAGGCCACGGCCAGCAGGAGCCTCCAGGCGGCCTGCAAATGGCGTTTGGCGCGGCGACGCTTCATGACGCTAGTATATTCCCTCAGAGTATGCGCGCACCAGACCACGTCAGGCCTGGGCCTCGTCGCAACGGGTTCAGACGTCGGCCGGCATGCCCGGGAGGCCGGTTCACGGAGCGTGCGTCGGACGTTTGGCCTGGGGCACGGCGAGCGGGTGATCGACTGGTTGGTGGTGATGCGGCGCATGCCGTACAACCTCACGCTCGAGCACGCGATCATCAACGGCGCCTTGCGGGAAGCCGATGTCCGCCGGGTGGCCGAGCGGCTGTCGGCATTTTTCGCCGCCGCCGGCAAGGCCGGACTTGGACCGGCCCAGTACCGCCGACATTTCGGATGCGAGATCGAAAGCCTCAGGCGGATATTGCTGCGCCCGGAGTTTGCCCAGTCGGCGCACGCGGTCAATGCATTGGCCGACCGGCAACTGCGATTTCTCGATGAAAAACGGGATCTGTTCGACCAGCGTGTGCGCGATGGGCGCATCGTCGATGGCCACGGCGACCTGAGACCTGAACACATCTACCTGACCCCGGAGCCGATCATCCTGGACTGCATCGAGTTCGACCCGGTGCTGCGCCATCGCGACCCGGCCGATGAGCTGGCGTTTCTGTCCATGGAGTGCCAAATGCTCGGCACGCCGGCCGTTCACCACTGGCTGTTCGACAGCTACCGATCGCACAGCGGCGATGATCCGGCGACGCGGCTGATCGCGTTTCATGCCAGCTTCAATGCTTTCGTGCGCGCCCGGATCGCGGTCTGGCACATTGGCGACCCTGGCACCGGCGAGCCGGAACAATGGATCGCACAGGCCAGGCGCTATCTCGACCTGGCCGAAGAATACACGCGCGAATTCGACCGCAATTCGGGACGACGCCCGGACTCGACCGAACCGGGCGAAACGAACCAGCGCGCACTTGCCAAACCGGAATCGAGCCAGCGCTGAAAAACGATCCGGCAAAGGGCCGGGGCAGGGTGCTGCAAAGGCCTGGTGTGCTGGCTCGGACGATCTGCGAGTCCCGACCCTTCGGTGGCGCGGCAGCGCTGGCCTCAGGAATCGTACGGCTCCGACAGGGCCTGTCCGGCATGAATACGGCCGATGGCTTCGGCGAACAACCCCGAGGAATCGACCAATTCGAGCTTCGCCGCGACCGGCGTTCCGAGCAGCCGCGCTGGCGGCAGCGTATCGGTGACCACGATCCGGTCCAGGGCAGGGTCCGACAGCACCTGTGCTGCGCTGGGTACGAACAGTCCGTGGCTGGCGACGGCGATCACTTGCCGGGCGCCATTGTCATGGGCCGCCCGGGCTGCGCGAACCAGCGTGGTTCCGGTCGCGATCAGGTCATCGACCAGAATCACCGTGCGCTCGCGGACCTCGGCGAACAGTCGGGTCCCGGACACCACGCCACCGCTGCGCTGCTTTTCCATGGAGCCGATATCCACCGTCCGATCCAGGGCTTTTTCCAGCGTCTGTCGAAACGCCTCGGCCCGCTTCATGCCGCCCACATCCGGCGAGAGCACCACCAGATCGCCGTCCGGCGGCGTCTGAAGCAGGTGCTCGATCAACAGCGGCCGCGCTTCAAGATGTTCGGCGATACAGCGAAACGCATTGTCGTAGGCGGCCAGGTTGTGCACGTCCAGGGTTACAATTCGATCGACGCCAACGGCTTCGAACAGGGCCGCGAGATAACGCGTGATCACCGGATCGCCCGACTTTGTCCGTTGGTCCTTGCGGGCGTAGCACAGGTACGGCAGCACCGCGGTGATCCGGGCCGCGGAAGCATCGCGCAGCGCGCCAAGAAAGAACAGCAACCGGCAAAGCTTGTCGTTGACGCTCTCCGAGGCGTCGCTGTGGAGCGAATCGATCACGAACACGTCGGCGCCACGCACGCTGACCAGGGGTCGGGTCTTGTGTTCGCCGTCCTCGAAACGGCGGAATTCGTGCGGGTCCAATTCCAGTCCGAGCGCGCCCGCGACACGTGCGCCGAAGGGCTGCGTCGGCCCCAACGCGAACAGTCGTAGGTTGGAAGTCGTAGTCACGGGGCGCGGTCGGTCACGGGTCTTGTTCCGGGCTCAGTGTGCGCCTGCGGCGCCATTCTCGTCATTCCGGGCTCGTCATACCGGCGAACCGGGCTCGTCATATCCCGGCGTCGGCTCGTCATTCCGGCGAAAGCCGGAATCCATTTTGATCTTGGACGCAAAGGCAACATGGATTCCGGCTTTCGCCGGAATGACGGCAAACAATCCCTCTCCGTTTACTGGACTCGGGGTGGGGCAGGCGTTCGCCGGAAACGGGATTACGCAACATAATTTACATAATATACATTATGCGAAGTAAGGTTAGTGCCGATACCGTGCTCGCGACCCCAATCCGGCTGGCGTGTCCGGCCTTCGAATGACGACGGCTCGCCCTTAGGCACATCGTGAGCGCATGTCGTGTTTCCGTCGGCACACGCCTGGTTCAGCGCTCCAGAAACCGCACTCGTCGTGTAATCGAGCAAACCAATTCGTAGCCGATGGTGCCGGCCGACTCTGCGATGGTCTCGACCGGCAGGCCCTCGCCCCAAAGGATCACCGGATCGCCGACCTTTGCCTCAGGCTGGCTGCGCAGGTCGAGCGTCATCAGGTCCATCGAAACCCGGCCTATCAGTGGCACCGTCGAGCCGTTGACCAGAACCGGCGTTCCGCTCGGCGCGTGCCTGGGATAGCCATCGCCGTAGCCAATGGCCGCCACGCCGACCGGCATGTCCTCGGGAGCCCGGTAGTCGCCGCCGTAACCCACGGGATCGCCGCGGCAAACCCGATTGACTGCAATCAGTCGAGTGCCGAGCGTCATCGCCGGCCGCAGACCGAAATCCATGCCGTTGCGCCCGGCCACCACGCTGATGCCGTACAGCGCGCCGCCGGGGCGGACCCAGTTCTGGTGGCTGGCCGGCCAGCCCAGCACGCCGGCCGAATTGGCCAACGCACGCGCCCCACCCTGATCGCCACCCAAAGCCGCCAGCGCGGATTCGAATCGGTCGATCTGGTCGCCGGTGGCCTGCTGGTCGAACTCGTCCGAGCGGGCAAAATGCGTCATCCAGGCCGGTGGCTGATGGACTGAATGCAGCCGCGCCAGGCGCTGCCGGATTTCCTGCGCCCGCTCGGGCGCGAAGCCGAGCCGGTGCATGCCGGTGTCGAGCTTGATCCAGCAATGCAATCCACCGGCTCCGGTGGCGCCCGCCCGGCCTGCGCGATCGGTGGATTCCAGGATCTCCAGCTGGCTGTCGTGATGCAGGACGGGTTCGACATCGAGACGGCGAAGCGCATCGAGATCTTCGGGCTCGTCGAATCCGGACAGCAGCACGATGCGCTGTTTCAGCCCGGCGGCGCGTAGCCGCTCGGCATCGTCGAACGCCGCCACACCGAAGGCATTGGCAGAGTCCAGCGCCCGCGCCACGCGCTCCAGTCCGTGACCGTAGCCGTCGGCCTTGACCACCGCCATGACCTTCGAGCCGGGCGCCAGCGTGCGCACACGGGCCAGGTTGTGGCGCAGCGCCTCAGTGTGGATGACGGCGTGTGTTGGGCGGGCCATTGTTACCGGGTTTCCATCGCGGTGCCGAACGGGCAGCGCGAGATTGGGTGGCTGGATAGCGCCGTGCGCGCATGGCGCGGGCGCGCTGGCTCACCGGGCATCAACGCAATGAGCAGCTATTCGAAGCTGCCGACATTATCACGGGACAGGTTGTCGAATCGGGTGTACTCGCCGAAAAACTTCAGTTTCAGGGTGCCCGTAGGCCCGTTGCGCTGCTTGCCGATGATGATCTCCGCCAAGCCCTGGTCGGGCGAGTTGGGGTTGTAGTAATCGTCGCGGTAGATGAACACGATGACGTCGGCATCCTGTTCGATGGCGCCCGATTCGCGCAGATCGGCCATCACCGGGCGCTTGTCGGCACGGCTTTCCAGGCCGCGATTGAGCTGGGACAAGGCGATGACCGGTACGTGCAGCTCCTTGGCCAGAGACTTCAGACCGCGCGAGATCTCCGATATCTCGTTGGTGCGGTTCTCCTTGTTGCCGGGCACCTGCATGAGCTGGAGATAATCGACCACGATCAGCCCCAGGTCGTGCTCTCGCTTGAACCGACGCGCCTTGGAGCGGAGCACGTCCGGCGACAGCGCCGGTGTGTCGTCGATGAAGATGCGCGAATCCGACAGCAGCCGGATCGCGGAATTGACCCGGCTCCAGTCCTCGTCCTCCAGCATGCCGGTGCGCAGCCGGCCGGCGTTGACCCGGCCAATGGAGGAAATCAAACGGAATGCCAGCTGTGAGGCGGACATTTCCATCGAAAAAACCACCACGGCCTTCTTGCTCTTCAGGGCTGCGTATTCAGCCATGTTGAGCGCCAGCGTGGTCTTGCCCATCGCCGGACGCGCGGCCAGGATCAACAGGTCCGAGGGTTGCAGTCCGGCGGTCAACTGATCGAAATCGGTGAAGCCGGTCGGCAGGCCGGTGACTTCGCCCTGCGCCTCGAAGCGCTCCTGAAGCATGCGGAACGCGTCCTTCATCGCCTCGCCGATGGCAACGAAATCCCGCCGTCCGCGCCTGCCCTGCTCGGCGATCCGAAACACCTTCTGCTCGGCAGAGGACAGCACTTCCTGACTGTCGCGGCCGTCGGGTTCGAAGCCGTCGTTGACGATCGATGTGCCTGCCTCGATCAGCTGACGCAGCACCGCTTTCTCGCGAACGATTTCGGCATAGGCCACGATGTTGGCTGCCGACGGCGTGGTTTGCGCCAGTTCGATCAGGTAGCCATTGCCGCCTATCTGTTCGATCAGGTTATTGGACTCGAACCACTCGCCCAGGGTCACCGCATCGTAGGGTTGGCCCTTGTCCGACAGCGCGCGGATGGCGCGGTAGATGAGCTGGTGATCGCGGCGGTAGAAGTCGGTTTCCTGGATGAAGTCTCCTACCCGATCGAGCGCATCGGGCGCCAGCATCAGGCCGCCGAGAACCGCCTGCTCGGCCTCGGCCGACTGCGGCGGCACCCGCAAGGCCTCGATGCGAGCATCGCCTCGCGATTCCGAGGGCAATGGAAAGCGTTGCGGCATGTGTGCTCCAGCGCCTGGGTTGGTTTGGGGGAAGCCCATCCTACGCAGGTCGGCTCCAAAGGTGTTGCAGACAAGTCTGTGGATAAGCTGTGTGGTAGTGATAAACCCGTGTCGTCTCACCGAATGAGACGGCATACCTGTACCAAAACCCGATTTCCTGACGCAGAAACGGCAAAGGGCGCCCGAAGGCGCCCTTTGCACGGTAGGCACTTGCTGCCTCAGGCTTCGGCTTCGATGACCACTTTGACGGTGGTTTCGATGTCGGCGTGAAGCACCACGAGCACATCGAACTCGCCGACGTGGCGCAACGGGCCTTCACCCATCACCACTTCGCTCTTGTTGAGCTCGTTGCCGGCGGCAGTGAAGGCATCGGCGATGTCGCGCGGACCAACCGAGCCGAACAACTTGCCTTCCGGCGACGCATTAGCGCGGATGGTGACCTGTGCGCCTTCGAGGCGAGCCTTGCGGCCCTCGGCACCTTCCAGCAGGGACTTGGCCTTGGCCTCGTACTCCGCACGGCGCTGCTCGAATGCGGCCTGATTGGCCGCCGTCGCCGGCACCGCCTTGCCATAGGGAATCAGGAAATTGCGGCCGTAGCCGGCTTTGACCTTGACCTTGTCGCCAAGGCTGCCAAGGTTCTGCACTTTCTGCAGAAGAATCAGTTCCATGGTAGTGCTCCGTTATTCGTTAGCGACGCCAGCGGCGCCGCAACGGGGGCTGTCCGAATGACAGGATGATCGGCGCAGCCGACTCAGTTGTCGTGGTTGTCGCAGTAGGGAATCAGGGCCAGGTAGCGCGCGCGCTTGACCGCGGTCGCCAGTTGGCGCTGAAACCTGGCCTTGGTGCCGGTGATGCGGCTGGGCACGATTTTGCCGGACTCGGTCAGATTCTGACGCAGGACGTTGAGATCCTTGTAGTCGACTTCCACGACACCATCGGCGGTGAATTTGCAAAACTTGCGGCGACGAAAAAATTTGGACATGGGTTTGTTCTCCGGTCAGGACTCAGGCGGCTTCGGATTCGGAAGCGTCGTCATCGCCGACATCGCTGTCGGTGCTGGTTTCGCCACGGCTGTCGTCGCGCGATTCGTCGCGTACGCGCGGAGCGCGCTCGGGCCGATCCGGCTTCTCGTCCTTGCTCTTCATGATCGGGGTCATCTCGGTGTCCGGACCATCGCGGCGGATGATCAGGTGGCGGAGAATGGCGTCGTTGAACCGGAAGCTCTCGACCAGATCATTCAGCGTCGCCTGACCCAGCTCGATGTTCATCAGAACATAGTGCGCCTTGACCAGGTTGTTGATCGGATAGGCGAGCTGCCGACGGCCCCAGTCTTCGAGGCGGTGAATCTTGCCACCGTTATCGCCCTCGCCTGCGATCAGCGTCTTGTAACGCTCGATCATGGCGGGAACCTGTTCGCTCTGGTCCGGGTGGACCATGAACACGATCTCGTAATGTCGCATAGTTGTCTCCTTGTGGAAGCCCCGAGAAGGGGTTGGCCCCCCGCAGCGCGGTGGAGCAAGGGTCTACCCAGACAGGGTAGCCGGCCATTATCCTCGTTTCGCTTGCGATCAGCAAGCTTCACCCGCGTGACCCAAGACAGACTGGCCCATGACAGGAGAACCCGGCACATGACAGACAACCCGGTGATCTATCACAACCCCGATTGTTCCAAATCGCGCCAAGCCCTGTCGCTGCTGCGCGACCTCGGCCTTGATCCGACCATTCGGAATTACCTCGAGCAGCCGCCGTCCAGGGACGAACTGCTGACCCTGATCGGTCAGTTGGACGATTTGCCCGGCTGCCTGATCAGGGCGCCGGAACCCGTCGCCCCGGCAGCGGTCGCCGAAGGCGCAGCGGCGACGGCGCGCGCGGTTGCCGACCTGCTGATCGCCGATCCGGCCCGGCTCCAGCGGCCGATCGTGGTCTACAACGGCAAGGCGATCATTGCCCGGCCACCTTGGCGCTTGCTGGCCCTGATTCAGGGAGAGTCGCACTGATCAGGTCGGCTTCAGCCACTTCGACCCGATTGCGCCCGGCGTATTTGGCGCGGTAGACCGCCGCGTCGGCCCGCTGCAAGAGCCACTCCGGGTCGGTATCGTCGGCCGACAGCGTCGCCAGCCCCAGACTGGCGGTCAAGCGGATCGTCTGTCCGCTGTAACGCACCGGGGTCAGCGCCCAGTGTCTGGCGATGTCCTCTGCCAGTCGCTTGCCGGTTCGAGAATCGAAACCGGGAAGGAGCATGACGAATTCGTCGCCGCCCCACCGACTCAGCGCCGCGCCGGCCGGCAGGTGCTCGGTGAGCAGATTGGCCAGCCCCAGCAGGCAGGCATCACCGGCCTCGTGGCCCAGCGAATCGTTGACCGGTTTGAGTTCATCCAGGTCGATGAACAGAACCGACAAGGCCAGCCGGAACTCGCGGCTGCGCCGGAACATGTCGCGCAGGTGCGCCTGACCGCCTCGACGGTTGAGCAGCCCGGTCATCGCATCGGTTTCGGCCATTCGCAGGGCCAGGTCACGCTGCACGCGAAGATCCAGTACCCGACCGGCCAGGGCGATTGCCATCGCCACCGACAGCACCGCAGAAGCCAGAAAGGGACCGACGCGGATCAGCATCGAGGGCTCGAGCTGGCCCATTTCCATCGCCGCCAGCGCCCACAAGGCCGTGGCCAGCGGAGCGGCACCGAACAGCAGTGGCCAACTGCGCGAACCGCCGGCCCGCAGGTGGCTGAGGCTGATCCAGAGCAGCACCAGCGGCGCCAGGAACAAGGCCGAAACGGTGAGCACCGAAACCGAAAGACTGCTGCCCGACCCTGGCAGGAGATGGATGAGCGTCAAGCCCACCAGCAGGACGATGCACGACAGCAGGACGCGCTCGGCCAGCTCGGAGCGGCGCAAAACGCCGAGGAACCCGCGTGAAAACATCAGCAACAGTGCCAGCGAACCGAGCAGCAGTGCATGTCCCGGACTCGCGCTGCCGGACAGCCCCGACCAAACCGCGAGCCAAGCCGGCGAAAGCCCGGCGACGAACAGGCCCCAGCCGATTTGCACCACGATGAACAGCGCGAACCGAAGGTAAACGCGGTCGCGCAAGCGGATCCAGAACAGCAAATTGATCAGGCCCATGACCGCCAAGGCACTCAGCGCGGCCCCCAGCACGCCGGACCAGCGGCCGGCTTCGCGGTAGAAGTCCGGAACCGAGGCGATTTCGAAGCGGATCGGTACGCTGTGTGCTGCCCGCAACTTCAGGTAAGCGTAATCGGCGTTGGCCGGCGCCTGATCGAGATCATAGGCGAACGCCTGCGGCGCGAAGCGCATCGGGTCGGGCTCGAAGAAGTCTAGCGTGATGGCGCTCGACTCGGAGAAATCGCCAGCACCATCATTGCCCGGCAGCCAGAGTTCGATGCGAATCGGTGCCCGCGAAATCGTGAGGAGACTGCCCGCTGCCGAGTCGCCGGGCGACAGCGCGACCTTCAACCACGTATCGCCTGACGGCAACCGCACCCTGCCATCGGATGGCAGCGGATACCAGGACACATTGGCTGGATCGGCCGCGACGGCTTGCGGGTCCGGTCCTGCAGCCTGGCCAATCCAGGCGCTCGGCCCACCGGGAGCCGACGGCCCCGCATTCAGCACTCCGACCAGCAGCAGAACCGGCAACACCGCCCGCATCAGTATGCGAAGCGGAAGGTTCCGGTCGCTGTGTGCTGGGTCGGTCATGGCTGCACTTTAGCGGAGTTTGGTCTGCCGCAGTGCCGCGATACTGTCGGGCGGGCGGAAGCTGTCCGGCCGGGAAAGCGACCAAAAGCGCCGGAATAGCGAATGCTCCGGTGTCCCATCCAGCAGTTGGCCGGGCCTGAGATACGGAAACAGCGCTTCATACGATTTCACTTCGCAGTCCGAAATGCGCCGGATGATGTGCTCTGGGCCAATCTCCTGCGGGTGTATCAAACCTGCGGCGGAGATGAGCTGGGCCAGGCCCTGAAGCGTGTTCTGGTGAAACATGTGGACGCGCTGCGCCTTTATTTCGACGTCCAGATTTCGCCAGCGCGCGGGATTCTGGGTGGCAACGCCGCTTGGGCAGCGGTCGTTGTGGCAGCTTTTGGCCTGGATGCAGCCCAGGGCGAACATGAACGCACGCGCCGCATTGCACCAGTCGGCACCCATGGCCATGGTGCGCGCCATCATGAATGCCGAGGTGATCTTGCCGGCTGCACCGATGCGGATCGAATCGCGCAGGCCGGCCCCAACCAGCGTGTTGTGAACCAACATCAGGCCTTCGCGCAGCGGTACGCCGACCCGGTTGAGGAATTCCAGCGGGGCGGCCCCGGTTCCGCCTTCTGCGCCGTCGACGACGATGAAATCCGGATGGATTCCGGTTTCGAGCATGGCCTTCACCAGGCCGAACCATTCCCAGGGGTGGCCGATAGCGAGCTTGAACCCGACCGGCTTGCCGCCGGACAGCGTGCGCAGGCGGTCGATGAACAAAAGAAACTCGATCGGCGTGGAAAATGCTGAATGCGACGCCGGCGACATCACGTCCCTGCCCTGCGGAACCCCACGTGCCTCGGCGATCTCGGCGTTGACCTTGGCACCCGGAAGCATGCCCCCGGCGCCGGGCTTTGCGCCTTGGGACAGCTTGATTTCGATCATCCGCACCTGATCCAGGCGCGCATTCTCGATGAACCGTTCTTCGTTGAAGGTCCCGTCAGGATTGCGACAGCCAAAGTATCCCGAGCCGATCTCCCAGACCAGATCGCCACCATGCTGGCGGTGATAGCGCGAGATCGACCCCTCGCCGGTATCGTGAAAAAACCCGCCGCGCGCCGCGCCGGCATTGAGCGCCAGGACCGCATTGGGCGAAAGCGCACCGAAACTCATTGCGGAAATATTGAACACGCTGGCCGAATACGGCTTGGCACGTCCGGTGCCGACCTCGATCCGGAAATCGTGACCGTCGATGGTCGACGGGCGCAGCGAGTGATTGATCCACTCGTAGCCATTGCCGTATACGTCGAGCTGGGTGCCGAACGGTTTCTTGTCCAGCACATTCTTGGATCGCTGGTAGACCAGGGCGCGTTGCTCGCGCGAGAACGGCCGCTCGTCGGTATCGGACTCGATGAAGTACTGACGGATCTCCGGGCCGATCGATTCCAGGAAATAGCGCAGATGGATCAGGATCGGATAATTTCGGCTGACCGTGCGCCGGCGCTGAACGACGTCCCGTATGCCGATGAGCGTGAGCACCGAAAAAAAGGCCAGCAACCACCCGGCCCAGGGAAACCATATCAGACCGATCGCGCTGGCCGCGACGCCGGCAAGGCTGGTGAACAGCGCGGATCGCCCCAGCGGTAATGCAAGCTGCATCCATTCACTCCTTGGTGATTAGCCGGTCGATTCTGATCCGAGGCGGATGGTGCCCGGGGCGGGAATCGAACCCGCATGGGTCAAGCCCGAGGGATTTTAAGTCCCTTGCGTCTACCAGTTTCGCCACCCGGGCGCTGCTGCGACCAGCGTAAACGAAATAGACCGCGCGTTGGCGGTTGGGAGCAGTAAAAGATTGGAGGCCAGGGTCGGAATCGAACCGGCGTACACGGCTTTGCAGGCCGCTGCATGACCACTCTGCCACCTGGCCAATCTTTGATTCGGTCGTGTCTCGCAGACTCCTCCATGAGCCGGAACCTGGCGGGCGTCGTGCCCGCGCGAACCAGCACTGCGAACCCCGGCACGGCAGCGGTCGCGGTGCCGGTACATGATAAGCAACCGTTGCCGATTCAGCCAGCGCCGGAAAAACAAAACCCCGGATCGCCCGGGGTCTTGTAACAGGACCAGACTGAAAATCCGGCCTGAAGCATCTGGAGCGGGAAACGAGACTCGAACTCGCGACCCCGACCTTGGCAAGGTCGTGCTCTACCAACTGAGCTATTCCCGCAGAAGCCCGGAATGATACCCGACCCGTGGAATCTGTCAACACTTGACACACGGTTTGGAGAAAAAAATCAGCGGCCGCGCATCGCTGGCCAGGCCGCGCGCAGGTAGTTGAAGCCCGACCATAACGTCAGCGCCGCGGCGACGCCGATCAGTACCTCGCCAAGCAGGTAGATCGGAATTTCCCGAATGTTTTCCCTGAACAGCAACAGGCTGATCGCCACCATCTGCACGATGGTCTTGATCTTGCCGATCCAGGCAACCTTCACCCGACCGCTGTGGCCAATGGCCGACATCCATTCGCGCAACGCAGATATCGCGATCTCGCGGCCGACGATGACCGCCGCAGTCAACGCCATGTAGATGGTGGGGTCTTTCTGAACGATGAGAAACAGGGCGGTGGACACGGTGAGCTTGTCGGCGACCGGGTCGAGAAAGGCGCCGAACTCCGAGAATTGCTCAAAACGCCGGGCGATCCAGCCATCGGCCCAGTCGGTCAGCGCAGCGAGAATGAACACCAGCGCCGCCGCATAGTGGGTCCACCCGAAGGGCAGGTAGAAAACGACGACGAGCACCGGGATCAGCAGTATCCGGAACAGCGTCAGCAGATTGGGGATGGTCAAAGTCATGATGTTGGGGATTGTGCCTGTTCTGCGACCTCTGTGCCGTGCAGCGCCGCGTAGATGCGCTGGGCCAGCGCCTCGTTGACGCCCGGAGCGCGGGCGATTTCGGCGACACCCGCCCGCCGCAGGCCATCGAGGCCACCGAAATGGCGAAGCAGACTGGACCGGCGCTTGGGGCCGATGCCGGCGATATCTTCCAGCCGGCTGGTCTGCCGCGCCTTGCCCCGCCTGGCCCGATGGCCGGTGATCGCAAAGCGGTGCGCTTCGTCGCGCACCTGCTGGATCAGTTGCAAACCCGGCGAGGCGGCACCGGGTTTGAGCGTGGTGCCATCGGGACGCACCAGCGTCTCCTCACCCGCCTTGCGCGCCTCGCCTTTGGCGACGCCCACCAGCGCCACGCCGCTGACGCCCAGATCCTCCAGCACCCGCTGTGCTTCGGCCAATTGCCCTTTGCCGCCATCGATCAGCAGCAGTTCCGGGGCCACCCCGCCCTCGGCCACCTTGCGGAAGCGGCGAAGCAGCGCTTCGCGCATGGCGGCGTAATCGTCGCCGGGCGCTGCGCTGCCGATGTTGAACCGGCGGTACTGACCGCGCACCGGTCCTTCGGCGTCGAACACCACGCAGGATGCCACGGTCGCTTCGCCCTGCGTGTGGCTGATGTCGAAGCATTCGATAAGTTGCGGGAGCGCCGGCAGCCCGATCAGTGTCATCAGATCTTCCAGACGCGCCCGTTGCCCCGCCCGGCTGCTTGCCACGCTGGCCAGCGCCAGTTCGGCATTCTGCCGGGCCAGATTCAGATACCCCGCACGGTCGCCGCGAACCTGGCTGCGCAGCGCCACCTGGCGGCCGGCCTGCTCGCTCAGGACTTGTTCAAGCAGCAGTCGATCAGGAATCGGGTGGCTGATGACGATCTCGGGCGGTGGCGGGTGGTCCAGATAGTGCTGGCCGACGAATGCCGCCAGCACCTCGGCGTCCTCCTCGGTTCCGTTGCAGCGCGGCAGGTAGGTTCGCGTGCCCTGATTGAAGCCGCTGCGGAAGCTGGTGAGCGCGACGCAGGCCCTGCCCTGCTGAACAACGCACGCGAGCACGTCGAGATCGGATCGCCGGCCATCGACATACTGTCGGGCCTGGATGGTCCGCAGATCGGCCACCCGGTCGCGCCAGCGGGCGGCGGTCTCGAAATCCAGCGCCGCGCTGGCGGCTTCCATCTCGCGCTGGAACTCGGTGACCAGCTGGTCGCTGCGGCCATCCAGAAACGCCGATGCCTGGCGGATCCTGTCCTGATATTCGGCGGCGCTGATCAGGCCTACGCAGGGGCCGGCGCAACGGCCGATCTGGTACTGCAGGCAGGGGCGGCTGCGGTTGCGAAATACCGTATCCGGACAGCCGCGGAGGCCGAACAGCTTGTGCAGCGTGGTCAAGGCCTCGCGCACTGCAACCACGCTGGGATAGGGGCCAAACAGCTGTCCGCCGACCCGGCGTTGGCCGCGATGCACACCCAGCCGCGGCCACGGATGGTCGCTGATATGAATGTACGGATAACTCTTGTCGTCGCGCAGCAGCACGTTGTAGCGCGGCTTGAGCGCCTTGATCAGTTGGTTTTCGAGCAGCAGGGCCTCGGCCTCGGTGCGGGTGATGGTGACTTCGATCGCCGCGATCTGAGCCACCATGCGCTGCAGCCGGGTGGGCAGCGCCTTGCTGAAGTAGCTGGCCACCCGCTTTTTCAGCGACGCTGCCTTGCCGACGTAAAGCACGGCCGCGTCGCCGTCGAGCATCCGATACACCCCGGGCGCGGAGGTGAGCGTGCCAAGGAAGCTCTTGGCGTCGAATGATCGCGTGTTGTCAGGGGCGTCGGTCATCACCGGCTCAGGATACGGCGTCACCCCGCGTCGGGCATCAATGCGCCGACGGACGCGCTCAACTGCGTTCAGCCAGTCCGGCGAAGTTTATCGACCAGCGCGTCGGTTGCCTCGGCCAACAGGCGATACGTGGCAACAAAGTCGGCCGGATCGCCAAGATACGGATCCGGCACATCCCGACCGGCACCCAGCCCGGCCCAGTCCAGCATCAGGTGCACTTCAGCGGGTGCGCGCGGCGGTCGCATCCGGGAAACTGCGCGGGTCACATCCCAATCCAGGCACAGCAGGAGATCGAAACGGTGAAAATCGGCGACCGCGATCTGCCGCGCCCGCAATCCGGAGATGTCCAGCCCGAACTCGCGCGCCACGGCGATGGCTCTGGAGTCGGGTGGTTTGCCGATGTGCCAAGCTCCGGTTCCGGCGGAATCGATTTGCAGATCCAGTCCCGCCGATTCCGCCCTGGCGCGCAGAAGCGCCTCGGCCAGCGGTGATCTGCAGATGTTCCCAAGGCACATAAATAATATTTTATTCAAACATTTATACCTTATAATTAATCCATAACATTAATTATTGCCCGAGTGCGGTCATCGCTCTCGAGCGGTCACTGCCCGCGCGCCAGCCAGGCCTCGGCTCGTGTCAGATCATCCTCGGTGTCGACACCTGGCGGAAACGCGCTGGGCGTGATCGCGACCTGGATGGTCAGACCGGCTTCGAGCACGCGCAGTTGCTCCAGAGACTCGATCCGCTCGAGTCGGCCCTCGGGCAGCTCAGCGAACTGACGCAGGAAGCCGGCGCGATAGCCGTAGATGCCGATGTGTCGCAGCCAGCCATCGGCCAGGCTGGATATCCGGTCCTGATCGAAGCGATCGCGCCACCACGGAACCGGCGCGCGACTGAAGTACAGCGCCCTGCCCTGCGAGTCGCAGACCAGCTTGACCACGTGGCTGTCGAACAGCGACTCGGGATCGGTCAACGGCTCGGCCAGCGTGGCCATCGGCGCGTCGTGCTGCGCCAGGGTCTGTGCCAGGTGGGCGATGCCCTTGGCCGGGGCGAACGGCTCATCGCCCTGGAGATTGATCACCCGAAGATCGTCCGGCCAAGCCAATTGCTCGGCGCATTCGGCGAGACGGTCGGTTCCGGAGACATGATCAGCCCGGGTCATGCAAACGGTCACCGGTTCGTTTTCCAGCGCCCTGGCGATTCGGGCATCGTCGGTCGCTACCACTACTCCGGCCGCGCCGGCGGCAATCGCCCGCCGCGCAACATGCACGACCAGTGGCATTCCACCAAGCAAGCGCAATGGTTTGCCCGGCAGCCGGTTGGCACCGTAGCGCGCCGGGATGGCGACGACGAACCCGCTGGACTCAACCCCCATCCCCACGCTCCTTAAGTCGGTGCTCAACCTCAATGAAAAACAGCTCCGGCAACTCGGCCTTGGTCTCCAGCCAATAACTGCCCGCTGGCGCGATGCCTCGGCATTTGACTGCATCCTTCCCGGTCATGACGATTGCTGCCGCACCCTCGAAACCGTACTCGAAATCCGCGCTGGTAAATGCGTGATGATCGACAAAACGGTGTTCGACGACATCCAGGCCGTGCTCGCGCAACGTGGCGAAGAATCGTTCCGGATTGCCGATACCCGCCACGGCATGCACTCGGGTGTTGCCGAGTGCGGACAGCGGCTGCGGCGGGCCGCCATCGAGCGGGTGCAGCAGGCCCGGCCGCAGCCGCATTGGCCAGCCACCGGCATCGCCGGCACCGCCATTGATTACCCGCAGCCCGGTGAATGCTTCCGGCGGTTGCTCCCGGAGCGGCCCGGCCGGCAGCAACAGTCCGTTTCCGTAACCGCGTTGCGCGTCGACGACTTCGATTTCCAGGTCGCGGCCCAGCGCCAGATGTTGAAGGCCATCATCGGCGATGATCAGGTCGCAGCCGTCGGCGATCAACGCCCTGGCGGCCCGTACCCGATTCGCGCAGACCACGACCGGTAGGCCGCTGCTTCGCGCGATCAGCGCCGGCTCGTCGCCAGCGATGCTCACTTCGGTGTCGGCGCGAACCCGCACCAGGCCCTGGCCGCGACGGCCGTAGCCGCGACTGACCACGCCGGGACGATAGCCCTGCTTGAGGAAATGCTCGACCAGCGTCAGTACCAGCGGCGTCTTGCCGGTTCCGCCCGCCACCCGGTTGCCGACCACCACCACCGGGGCCGCCAGGCGGTGCGAACGAAGCACTCCGAGCCGGTACAGCCGTCGCCTTGCCGCAATGACCGCGCCGTACAACGCCGCCAGGAGGCGGAGCGGCCAGCCGGCACGCTGCGGGCCATACCAGATCGCCTCCAGTCGCGCGGCCAGAGTCATCCGTTGTCGTTGTCGCGAAACTGCATTCGATGCAGCCGGGCATAGAGTCCGCCGTGCGCCAGCAGTTCGGCGTGAGTGCCCTGCTCGACCAGCTCGCCCTTGTCCAGAACCAGCACCTGATCGGCGTGCTCGACCGTGGCCAGCCGGTGCGCGATGACCAGGGTCGTTCGGTCCGGAATCAAGCGGTTGAGCGCATCCTGCACCAGCTGCTCCGACTCGCTGTCGAGCGCGGCGGTGGCTTCGTCGAGAATCAGTATCGGGGCATTCTTGAGGAACGCGCGGGCCAAGGCCAGGCGCTGGCGCTGGCCGCCGGAGAGCATGGCGCCGTTCTCTCCGATACGGGTGTCGAATCCGGCCGGCAGCTCGTCGATGAACTCGATGGCATGCGCCTGCCGGGCAGCTTCTTCGATGTCGCTGGCTTCGGCGCCGGCCATCGCCCCATAGGCGATATTGGCGGCGATGGTGTCGTCGAACAGTATGACGCGCTGTCCGACCAGGGCAATCTGCTTGCGCAGGTCGGCCAGCCGATACTCCCGCAGCGGCACGCCGTCGAGCGTGATCTGTCCGCCCTCAGGCTCGTAGAATCGGGGAATGAGCTGGACCAGCGTGGTCTTTCCGCTGCCCGAGCGGCCGACGATGGCAGTCACCGTTCCCGGTTGGGCGGAGAAGCTGATATGCCTGACCGCCACGCCGTCCGCGCCCTGATAGCGCACGCTGACGTCATCGAAGCGCAGCGCGCCGCGCACTCTTCCAGCGGTCCGTATGCCGGTGTCGGATTCTTCCAGCGCATCAAGCAGGCCGAACAACCGCTGGGCGGCCGCCACGCCGCGCTGAATCGAACTCTGGACGTTCGTCAGCCGCTTGATCGAGGGCAGCATGGCCATCATCGCGGTCATGATCGCGACGAACTGGCCGGGGTCCATCCGACCCTTGACCGCCTCCCGGCCCGCGTAATAGAGAATCATCGCCAGGGCGATCGCCGAGAGCAGCTGGACTACCGAAGAGGCACTGGCGCGGGTGCTTTCCACCTTCACGTTCAGCCGCATGTTGCGCTCGATCAGCTTCGAATAGCGTTGCGCTTCGGCATCCTGGGCGTTGTAGATCTTCACTTCCTGCTGCGCCGACAGCGCCTGCTCAGCCGCCGCCGTCATGTCGGCCACCCCATCCTGGATGCCCCGGTTGATGCGCCGGTAGCGCCTGGATACCAGGCTCACGATCAGCCCGATCAACGGCACGATGACCAGCACTGCGGCAGTCACCCGGTAGCTTTGATAGACCATCACCGCGAACAGCACGGCGATGGTGAGCGTGTCGGTGATCAGGATCTTCAGCGAGTTCGTGCTGGCGTGCGCCAACTGCTCGGTGTCGTAGCTGAGCCGACTGACCATGGCCGGCGTCGGTTCGGCATCGAACCGGCTGCTGGGCAATCGCAGATACTTCGCCATCAGCGTCTCGCGCAGGTCGCGAACGACACCACGGCCAGCGCGCGCCATGCCGTAGTCGGTGGCGAAGGTGGCCATGCCCCGGACGATGAACAGCGCGATGATCGCCAGCGGCAAGGTCAGACGGAGATCATTGTTTCGGGCAACGATGGTCTCGTTGACCATCGGTTCCATCAGGCTGGCAAACGCGCCCGCCGCCAGAGCTTCGATGACCATGCCGACGGTTGCCGCCGCCAGCAGCGGCCAGTACTTCCATGCAACGCCGAGCAGTCTGCGGTAAGCCCGCCATGCCTCGCGGCCCGAGTCGGTATCGGCGTGGGTCAAGGCGCGGTCTCGGGCGTGGTGGCGATGGAGATTTTCACGAATCCGCTCTGGCCCAACGCGTCCAGCGCGGTGATCACCGACTGATGCGTGCTGCGGGCATCGGCCCGGAGCACGACCGGATGTGTGCCGCGATCGCCCTCGAACGACTCCAACGCCCTGCGCAGGGTGTCGAGGTCCTGCCCGAGAACCTCCTTGCCGTCCAGATAGAAACGGCCTTCGACATCGACCATCAGCTCCAGTGGCGGCTGCTGCTCGACCAGGGCCGGCGCGCTGGCGCTGGGCAATTGAAGCTCCAGCGCCGCCCGCGGGTCGAACCGCGTGGTTACCACGAAGAAAATGATGAGAATGAAGACCACATCGATCAGCGAAGTCAGGCTGATCTCGGGCTCTTCGGTACCGCTGGCCCGTCCGAAGTTCATCCCTGAGCCTGCCCCAGCGGATCATCCGAGGTCTCGGATCGGGCGGTGCCGGTCGGCACTACCGGGCTGGCGTGTTCGAGCGTATCGAGCAGCGCGATGGCCTGCTTTTCCATTTCCACCACGTATTCGGCCACGCGACCACGGAAATACCGGTAGAAGATCAGCGCCGGGATCGCCACCGACAGCCCGGCGGCGGTGCTGACCAGCGCCTCACCGATTCCACCGGCCAATCGGTTCGGATCGCCCACGCCGAATTCGAGCATCGACATGAACATGCGAATCATGCCGAACACCGTGCCCAGCAGGCCCAGCAGCGGAGACACCGCGGCGATAGTCCCCAAGGTATTGAGAAACCGCTCCATGCGATGACTCAGATGCCGGCCGACATCCTCGACCCGCTCCTTGATCTGATGGCGGGGCCAGTGGCGCACGTCCAGCGTGGCGGCCAGCAGGGCACCCAGCGCGGAATTGTCCCTGAGCGCCTCGACGTGGGCCGGATCCAGCTTGCCCTTGGCCGCCCATTGGCAGACCTCCCAGCCCAGTCCGGGCGGCAGCACGCTGGTCGCCCTCAACGTCCAGAATCGCTCCAGGATGATGGCCATCGCCAGCAGCGACAGGATCAGGATCGGCCACATCACCCAGCCGCCCGCCATCAGGAATTCCAGCATCGTCGCCTCACAGGTGCGCAAAGCCGATAGGATAGCCGCAGGCGGACAGTCGTGCTTGCCCGCTTATTCGAAATCGATCCCGGTTTCGTGCCAAAACCGCCGGTGCCGGTCGCGCCAGCGCTGCACCCCGGATAGCCCCCGCTCGTCGAGCCGCAGCCGGATCATCCCGGCCTCGGCACTGCCCTCGAGCTGGACGCCGGCTCGGCGGTAACGTTCAACGACGTCCGGATGGGGGTGGCCGAATCGGCTGCGGTGTCCGGATGACACCAGCGCCAGACGCGGCGACACGGCCTCCAGGAATGCGGCCGAAGAACTGTGTCGGCTGCCGTGGTGCGGAACCGTCAACACGTCGGCGGCAATCGAGTCCATTTGCTCGCGGATCAGTCTTCGCTCGATGACTTCGCCGATGTCGCCAGTGATCAACAGTCGGGTGCCAGAGGCCTCCACCCGCAAGACACAGCTGCTGTCGTTCTTCAGATACGGAAAATGCGTTGGCGGGTGCAGGAACTCGAACCGGACCCCATCCCACTCCCAGGTCTCGCCGGCCAGGCAGGGTTCACCCGGAAATCCGCTGCGATCCGGCGCGACCAGGTGCGCCTCGGGATAGGCCACGCGCACGCTTGCCGCGCCACCGGCATGGTCGTTATCGGCGTGACTGACGATCAATCGATCGAGCCGGCGCACGCTCAGCGACTGCAGCACCGGCAGGACGGCCGCCTCGCCCAGGTCGAGTCCACCCTCGAAGGCGGCGCCGGCATCGAACAACAGGGTGTGGCGTCGGGTCAGCAGGGCGAGCGACAGGCCCTGACCGACATCGATCTGGTAGACATCGAGCGCACCGTCGGGCGGACGTTGTGCCTGCGGCCAGAACAACGGCAACAGCAGGATCAGGGCCAGCGGCTTGCCCGGTACGCCGCGCGGCAGCAGCAGCCAGACCGTGGATGACACCGCCAGGGCCAGCACCGGCCAGCTCGGGCTCGCAAGCCACACGCTGGCGCCGGGCCAGGCGGCAACCGCGGTCATCAGCCACCAAAGCGGCGACATGAGCGTAGATGCCGCCCACCACAATCCGCCGCCCAAGCCTGCGTGGAGCGTCTCGAACAACAGCCCGAGCAGGGTCAGCGGCACCACCACGAGGGTGATCCACGGGATGGCCAGCAGATTGGCCACGGGGCCGATCAACGAGGCTTCGCCGAAGAACCACAGGGTCACCGGCAGCAGGCCGAGCGTGGCGACGCCCTGGGCGGACAACAGACCGCGCAACCACCCGTTCCCCGCGTGCGCGGGCAGACACCACAGCAGCCAGCCCACGCCCAGAAAGCTCAGCCAGAATCCGGCGCCAAGAATCGCCAGTGGATCGAAGGCGAGCACCGCGACAGTCGCCAGCGCGAAAGCCTGGCCGGCCCGTTGCGCGCGACGCGACAACCGTGCCAGCAGCACGACGGAAATCATCAGCATGGCCCGAACCGTGGGCAGGGCGAAGCCCGCCGCTGCCGCGTAGGCCAGGGCCGACAGCATGGCGATCAAGGCGGCCGCGATTGGCCGCGGAAAACCCAGACCCAACCCTGGCCACAGCCACCAGATGACCCGCACCAGGAGCGCCCCAAACCCGGCCACCACGCCGACATGGAATCCGGAAATCGCCAAAAGATGACTCAGCCCGGTGGCGCGCAGTGTCTGCCAGTCCGAGTCGCTCAACGCGCGGGTGTCGCCGAGCGCCAGCGCGCGCACGAAGCGCGAGTCCTGCTCGGCCAACGTGCCCTGAATGCGCTCGGACATGCGCAGCCGCCAACCGTCCAGCGTGGCTGTTTCAGCCAGCATCCGTGCGCCGGTGTTGTCGCGCACGTAGCCGGTGGCTGCGATTCGGTGTTGCAGCGCCCAGCGCTCGAAATCGAAACCGCCGGGATTGAGCACGCCACGCGGACGCTTGAGCCGCGCGACGATTTCCCAGTGTTGACCGGCCGAAAACGGGGGCGCTTGACCGTACCAGGCCAGCCGGATGCGACGGCCCGCAAGCACCGTCGCCTCACCCTCGCCTGCCAGTACGACGGCATCGAATCGGGTCAGGCCCACACGCTGTTGCGGCAGGCCCTCCAGGCGAATGTCCAGATTCAGGTCCACGCCTTCCAGAGCATGCGGCAGCCGTTCGGACAGCGCCCACACGCCGTGCAGGCTTGAGCAGCAGAAACCGACCAGCACGACCGAGACATATCGCAGCGCGGGATGGCTGGGACGTAACCATTGCCAAAGCGCGACCGGGAGCACGCCAATCAGCCAACCGACATCCGGAAGTCGAGCCAGGCTCAGCGCCAACAATGCGCCGGCCAGCATGGCGGCCGCGGTCGACAGCGCAGAAGGCACCGCCCGGTCGCGTTTCGGGTGGCGGCGTGCTTCGGCGGTGACAGAGTCGGCGGCGGCTTCCACCGCATCAGCCTGCCCGACGCCGCACTCTTCGACATCCGACGAGCGGCGCGGTCGGGGGTAGGTGAATTGCCGACGCCGGACGCGCGTCGCCAGCACTTGTGTTCAAGGCGTGCGCCGCCCGCGTGGTCATCTATGGCGAAAATCGGGTGACCAGCGCCTTGAAGCCCGCAGTGTCCGCCAACGATTCGAATCGGGGATCGGATCGGTACAGGTGGATCGATGCGAAGCCGGGGTTGGACAGCAGCCGTTCAAGACTGGCGAGGGCCAGGGACTGGTCGCCGACCATGGCGGCGACGCAGGCGACCGTGTCCAATGCCTCGTACCCGTCGATGGCGTCGCGCTCCAGCGGCATCCGTTCGGCGGCATCTCGGGCAGCAGCCAGCGCGGCGTCGTGCTCACCGAGACCGGCTAGCACCATTGCCAGCCAACCGGTCATTCTCTGGTCGTCGGGACTGTCTGCCAGAACGCCCTGAAGCCTGTCGCGCGCCGCTGCGAGTGCCCCACCCGCCGCGTGCGAACCTTGTCGGTAGAACGTCGTCAGGGCTTGAACCGCGGCGCGTTGCGCGGCGCTGGCCTCTTCTTCGCCGGGCAATGCGTTGGCGACCGTCAGGGCGGCATCCCAATCGCGGGCGAGCAAGGTCGCGCGCCAGCGCTCCACTGTGAAGTCGGCTTCCTGATTGGTCCGGTAGTAGTCCATCAACGGCGTGATATCGCCGGAACGCAACAACGGCAGGGCCGCTTGGGCGCGCAGGGTAACGCCGTGACCGGAATCAATCGACAGCATCCGTTGCAGCTGGATCGCAAGCGCGTCGTAGCGGCGCAGGTCAAGCAGAACCCGCGCCAAATTGACATGCGCGACCAAATTGCGCGGGTCCAGTACAACCGCCCGCTGCATGCTCGACAGCGCCTCCTCGGCCTTGCCCATGCGCAAAAGTATCCAGCCCTTGACCACGGCGATCCGAGCGTTGCCGGGCAGCCGGGCCTCGGCCCGTTGCAGTTCCGAGAGCGCCGCATCGTAATCGCGAAAGCCGTAGTAATGGTATTGCGCCAGTGCCAGATGCGCGTCCGCCAATCCGGGCGCCAGCGCCAGTGCGCGCTCGGCCGCCAGCCTGCCTTCGATCAGGTTCTGTGGGCGCACGGGCCGCAGACCGCTCGTCCAACTGCGTTGAAACAAGGCCTCGGCCAGCCCGGCATAGGCTCGGGCGTAGTTCGGATCGAGCGAAAGCGCCCGTCGAAAGCGGTCCTCGGCGACCGCCAGCAGGTCGAAGCCGCCATCCCGGCTCAGGAAGGTCGACATCGCTTCATGTCCGGCCAGCAGGGCGCTGTAGGCCGCCAGATTGTCGGTTTCGCCATGCCCTGCATCGGCCGTTGCCTCGGGAACCGCAACCACGCGTAGCGCGCTGGCGATCGCGCCGGCCATTTCACTCTGAATCGCCAACAGGTTGGAGACCGTCAATTGGCGATCGAAGGTCTGCGCCCACAGGTGCTGATCGCTGGTCACGTCGATCAGTTGCGCGTTGATCCGGATGTGATTGCCGACCTGCTGGACGCTGCCCTCCAGAAGGGTATCGACCCCCAGCTCCGTTCCGATCTGTCGCAGGGACTTTTCGCTGTCGCGATAAGGCATTACCGAGGAGCGCGAAATGACCCGCAGATTGGCGATGCCGGTCAGTCGGGTCAACAGATCGTCGTGCAGTCCATCGGCGAAGAAAGCCGGCGCTTCACCCTGAGCGGCACGCACGGTGAATGGCAGCACCGCGATGGCACTGCCGACCCGCCATGTGGCGGGATCGTGCGTGCCGTCGTTCAGCGATGGCGCAAACAGCCAGACGCCGACAGCAAGGAACGCCACCGCCACCAGCGTGGACCACAACGCTTTCTGCGGACGGATGGCCGACGGCGAAGCATCGGACCGCCGGTCTTCCAGTGGCTTCGCAGCGGCCGCAAGCCGGTAGCCTCGCCCACGCACGCCGGCGACATAGCGCGGATGGTGGGCATCGTCGCCCAGCGCGTCTCGCAGCAGCTTGACCCGCTGGCTGACCGTTTCCGGCGTGACCACCAGACCGGGCCACACGCGATCCATCAGCTCGTCCACCGACAGGATCGCCGGTGCCACGCGGCACAAGGCAAGCAAAAGATCGTAGGAAAGTCTGGGAAGCGCGATCTCGACATCGTCTCGTGTCACCCGACCGGTGCCGGCATCGACGATCAGGTCATCGAGCCGATAGCGCTCGGCCGCCCTCCTCCCGTGAACGTCGCCGCCGTGCGCTGCATCAAGATTCAGACTCTGATCGGACATGCCAATCGATGCTCCCGGCCCACGCCCCTGTCCGTCAGCCCCGCTGAGAAGTCCCACCCGTGACCCGCGGCGGCACAGTTGCCAGCACTGCCCCTGTCGGGTGCTTTCAAGTGCTGATAACGCAACTTCACCAAATCTTCGGCCAGCACCGGCCAGTAAATCCGATCGCCAGTGCCGGGCGACGGGCTGCGATCCGGTCGAAGCCCGGCACGGTATTTGGTCGGAACAACCGATCTTCACGAAAACTTCGACCGGTTTCATTGCGCCTTTGGAGTCGCTTCATGCAGCCCGTCGGATCGGCCCCCAAGGTAAGCAGGCGACACAACCAGCAGCGTGGATCGACGGCAGATATCGCGTGATTTTCGGCAACCGCCGATCCCTCACAGGAGAAGAAGTCATGAACCAATCCCAATCCAGCACCACCCTGTCCAGCATCGCCCTTTCCGCCGCCATCGTCCTGTTCGCTTCGACCGGTACCGCGCTCGCCGACGGCAGCGCCAGCAGCAACGCCCGGAGCAGCTATTCGAACGTAATGGACTTCGCCACCGGCACACCGCAGGCGGGCGGCTCATCGACGCTCATCCGCACCAGCCGGGGTGTTTCGATTTCGGCCCAGGCCGCCGGGCTGGAGCCGCACTCGGCCTATACCGTGTGGTGGATCATTTTCAACAATCCGAAGGCCTGTGAGGATCAGGGCGACGGCGTACCCGGCTGTAACGGCCCCGATCTGGGCATCCCCGAGGTCAACGGAAGCGTGGCCTGGGCGACGGGGCGGGTCGTCGACGCGCATGGCTTCGCCAGCTTCGACGCCAACCTGTTGCGTGGCGGCCCGGCCCCCGGCGACGTACTTTTCGGGCCTGGCCTCGACAGCAACGGTGCGGAAATCCACCTAGTGTTCCGCTCGCACGGCCCGGCCGCGACGCTGATGGCGGCGGGCGAGCTGGAAGCGGCATTGACGACCGTAGCAGGCGGGTGCGTCACCAATGCCTGCGAAGACACCCACTTCGCAACGCATCTGCCCTGAGTCACCGCCGAACAGCGGGCGAGCCTGTTCGGTCGTCCGTCGTCCGGCGAACTCGCAGCGGTCGGGTGATCGCCTCGTTTCGATTGCCGCGCTGGGGCTAGCAGTTCGCCGTGCACGAGGGCGATGGAAGGGGGAACCGGGCGCTATTTGCGCCCGGTTCCCACACGTGGCCTTCCGGAACAACGAGACCTGAAGGTGCCGCGCGGCACGGTCGCACGCCGAGGCGCTCGTGCGAACCCGGGTCTCGCTAATTAGCCCGCGTCGGGCTGAAACGGCCGCAGGCGGCCTTCCGAAAGTTCAAGCACGCGGTCGAGCCGGCGCGCCAGACGCAGATCGTGCGTCACCAGCACCAGACTGGTGCCGTGCTCGCGTTTTAGCTCCAGCATCAGGTCGAACACGGTCGCTGCGGTCCGCTCATCGAGATTGCCGGTGGGTTCATCGCCCAGGATGCAGGCCGGACGATTGATCAGGGCGCGGGCCACCGCGGTGCGCTGCCGTTCGCCACCGGACAACTCGCCGGGTTTGTGGGCCAGCCGCGCGCCCAGCCCAACCCGCTCCAGCAGCGCCGCCGCTTCGGCGGCCGCTTGGGCAACCGCGATGCCGGCAATCAGGCGCGGCATCATCACGTTTTCCAGGGCGGTAAATTCCGGCAGCAGGTGATGGAATTGATAAACGAAGCCGAGCGCGCGGTTTCGCAGCGCGCCGCGCGCGCGGTCGCTGAGCGCGCTCATCGACTCGCCGGCCACGATCACTTCGCCGGCCGTCGGCGCGTCCAGCCCGCCCAGCAGATGCAACAAGGTGCTCTTGCCGGCGCCCGAGGCGCCGACGATAGCCACCGACTCCCCCGCCCGCACGTCCACCGAAAGATCGTGGAACACCGGTGTGTTCAGTGCGCCCTCGCGATAGGTTTTGCCGAGTCGCTCGCAACGCAGCACGACTGTGCCGGCGGCATCCGATTCCCGACGCTCGACTGGTGAGTTCCGATCACTCATAGCGCAGCGCCGCCGCAGGATCGGTACGCGCCGCCCGCCAGGATGGGTAGATGGTTGCCAGCAGGCTCATCACGAACGCGACTGCGGCGATCAGGCCGACCTCGCCCCAGCGCAACACAGTGGGCAAACCGGTGACGTAGTACATGTCCTTGGGCATCACCTCGATACCGAAACTGCGTTCGACCAGGGCGACGATCAGGTCGAGATTGATGGTGAGCAGCACACCGGCAATGACCCCGAGCAGCACCCCCACGCTGCCGATGACCAGCCCTTGGACCATGAAGATTCCCTGGATCGTGCCGGGGCTCATCCCCAGCGTGCGCAGAATGGCGATATCGGGCTGTTTGTCGGTCACCAGCATCACCAGCGAGCTGACCAGATTGAACGCCGCCACCGCGACCACCAGCGAGACGACGATGAAGATCATGGTCTTCTCGATCTTGATCGCCCTGAAGAAGCTGGCGTGGTCCGAACTCCAGTCGCGCACCTGATAGTAGCCGCCAAGCCGGTCGGCCAGGTCGCGGGCGACCTGCCAGGCCTGGAAAATATTGGTCAACTTCAGCCGCACGCCGGTCACGCCCTCACCCATCCGGGTCAAGCGCTGGGCGTCGGCCAGGTGAATCAGCGCCATGCCGCGATCGGCATCCTGGAATCCGATCTCGTAGATGCCTGTAACGGTGAAGCGTTTGAGCTGCGGCAATGCGCCGATGACCGTGGTACGAAACTCCGGGACAGTGACGGTCACCCGATCGCCGATACCCACGCCCAACCACAGCGCCAGCTCCTTGCCAAGCACGATGTTGAACTCCCCCGGCTGCAATTGGCCCAGTTCGCCGGCCAGCATTTTGCGGCCGAACTCGGACACGGTGTTCTCCCGTGCCGGATCGATGCCGCGAACGATGGCGCCTTGCGTGCGCGCACCGTTGAGCAGCGCCTCCCGTTCGACATACGGGGCCGCGCCGACCACGCGCGGATCGGCCAGCGCGGTATCGACGGCAATCGGCCAGTCGGGCAGCGCCTCACCGACGCCGCTGATGGTGGCGTGCGAGACCATGCCCAAAATGCGTTCACGCAATTCGTCACCGAATCCGTTCATCACCGAAATCACCGTGATCAGCGCGGTGACGCCGAGCGCGATGCCCATCATCGAAACGGCAGAAATGAAGGAGATGAACCGTGTGCGGCGTTTGGCGCGGGTGTAACGCAGCCCGATGGCGATGGCGAGAGGTCGAAACACGCGGTAGGAGCCCGGAGACGGAAGCCGCCTATCCTGCCACCAATGGCAGCAGCGCGGACTGCTGTTGTGCCGAACGGGCCAGAATCAGCGCACGCCGTTCAGCTGTGGTCAGGGTGTCGGGCCACCACAGCCGCGCGTGTACGCGGTTGTCGGCCGATAGGCGGATCACGGTCAACGGACCCCGCACCGAGATGCTCAGCACGGTCAATGCCCGCTCGGAGCCGTCCGCCCCGTGCCATTGCGCAGGCGCATCGGGCGCCGCCCAGACCAGCCGACCCCTCGGTGAGCGGGTATGGCTCAGCAGCAGATGTCCCGACCACAGCCCGGCAATCGCCGCCGAGACGCCATGCCACAGGCCAGGAAGGTCGGTGAGCCAGAGCGCCAGCTGGATCGCCACTGTGAGCGCTGCCAGCGCAGCGGTCTGCCAACGCGAGGGTCGCCAGTCGAGGCGCAGCGGAAATCCGGCGGGCGGCGACGCGTTCATCCGCCCTGCACCGCCCTGGTGGGCAAGGCGAGAATGCTGGAGACCAGTCGCTGCAAGCGGTCATCGGGCACGGCTTCGCGTCCCATGAACCAGCGCCAGAGCCGGTCGTCCTCGACCACCAGAAGGCTCAGGAACGCATCCCGTTCGTCGGCATCGGCCACCGCCCAGCGCGAATCGACATAGCGCGTCATCAGGATATCCAGCTCGCGCATGCCACGCCGGCAGCGCCAGCGCAGACGACGCAGCTCGATTTCTTCATTGGTGAACGCAACCGGCGCAGCGCCGCCCATCACTTCAGCCACCAGACCAGAAAGGTCAGCGCCATCATCGCCATGCCGGGCCAGAAGATCATCGAGTCAGCCACCAGCGATCTCCCCTGCCATGATCAGGCGGCCGCCCGGCGCTGGATCATCAGCTTCTTGATCTCTGCGATGGCCTTGGCCGGATTCAAGCCCTTGGGGCAGGTGCGCGTGCAGTTCATGATGGTGTGGCAGCGGTAGAGCCGGAACGGGTCTTCGAGTTCGTCGAGCCGGGCGCCGGTATCCTCGTCGCGCGAGTCGACGATCCAGCGGTAGGCCTGGAGCAGGACGGCCGGGCCGAGGTAGCGGTCGCCGTTCCACCAGTAGCTCGGGCAAGCGGTCGAGCAACACGCGCACAGAATGCACTCGTAAAGTCCATCGAGTTTCTTGCGATCGGTCGGCGACTGCAGGCGTTCGCGGTCCGGCGGCGCCGGGCTCTGGGTGCGCAACCACGGCCGGATCGATGCGTACTGCGCATAAAAATGCGTCATGTCCGGCACCAGATCCTTGACCACCGACATGTGCGGCAGCGGGTAGATCGGTACCTCCTTCTTGTCGCAATCGGCCACCGCCTTGGTGCAGGCCAGCGTGTTGGTGCCGTCGATATTCATCGCGCACGAACCGCAGATGCCTTCGCGGCAGGAACGCCGGAAGGTCAGCGTCGGGTCGATCTCGTTTTTGATCTTGATGAGCGCGTCCAGCACCATCGGCCCACAACGGCCCATGTCGACCTCATAGGTGTCGGTACGCGGGTTCTCGCCGGTATCCGGATCCCAGCGGTAGACCTTGAACACCCGCACATCGCCCTTGGCATCGGCGACAGGGAAATGCTTGCCGCGTCCGATGCGGGAATTCTTGGGAAGGTTGAACTGTGCCATTGGGCTAACCTGAAAGTCTGGAGAATGTGGAAGATCGCTGCCGGATGATCTACCGGCGTTGTTCCGTCGTCATAATGGCGACCGCTCGGCCTCGGCTGTCCGGCCCGGGCGCCGGTGGCCATGAACCAACAGGAACGCGATGAAGCCGATGATCGGCACCAGCGCGACAAACAGGGCCCAAGGTGCCCGCTGTCCAGGCGCAAGACCCGGGTGGAGATACACCCGAAGCGCCAGGACGACAAGTACCAGCAACCCCGACGCCATGCCCAACGTGCTCGCCATCGTGGCTGTCCTCAGTAAACCCGTGCCTTGGGCGGCACCGGATCGACATCGCTGGTCAAGGTGGTCATGTGCACCGGGCGGTAGTCGATCCGCGACTGGCCCTTGTCGTCCACCCAGCACAGCGTGTGCTTGTGCCACTGACTGTCGTCGCGATCCGGGAAATCCTCCCGGGCGTGAGCGCCTCGCGATTCCTTGCGATTTTCGGCCGACACCAGCGTGGCCACCGCCTGACCCAGCAGATTGCGCAGCTCCAGGGTCTCCAGCAGATCAGTATTCCAGATCAGCGAACGATCCTGAATGCCAACATCGGCGAAGCTCGCCTGCACTTCGGAAATCTTGCGTACGCCCTCGGAGAGCGTCTCTCCGGTGCGGAATACTGCGGCGTGGTCCTGCATGGTGCGCTGCATGGTGTCGCGGATCTCGGAGGTGCGCAGCCCACCGCTGGCGTTGCGGATGGCATCCAGGTCGGCCAGCGCGCGGTCGCAGCCACCCGCCGGCAGCGGGCGCGGCGCGCCGCCGATTTTCAGCGTCTGGGCACAGCGGTTGGCGACCGAACGGCCGAACACCACCAGATCGAGCAGCGAGTTGGAGCCCAGCCGGTTGGCGCCATGCACCGACACGCAGGCAGCCTCGCCAATGGCGTACAGGCCGGGCACCACGGCATCGGGATCGCCATCGCGCAGGGTCAGCACTTCACCGTGGTAGTTGGTCTGAATGCCGCCCATGTTGTAGTGCACCGTCGGCAGCACCGGGATGGGCTCCTTGGCGACATCGACGTTGGCGAACACCTTGGCGGTCTCGGCGATGCCGGGCAGCCGCTCGTTGATCACCTCCGGGCCGAGGTGCATCAGATTGAGATGGATGTGGTCATTGCGCTCGCCGACGCCGCGGCCCTCGCGGATCTCGATGGTCATCGACCGGCTGACCACGTCGCGTGAGGCCAGATCCTTGGCGTTGGGCGCATAGCGCTCCATGAATCGCTCGCCCTTGGCGTTGGTGAGGTAGCCACCCTCGCCGCGCACACCCTCGGTGATCAGCATGCCCGCACCATAGACGCCGGTCGGGTGGAACTGGACGAACTCCATGTCCTGCAGCGGCAGGCCGGCGCGCAGCACCATGCCGCCACCATCGCCGGTGCAGGTGTGGGCCGAGGTGCAGGAGAAGTAGGCCCGTCCATAACCGCCGGTAGCCAGCACGGTGCCCTGAGCGCGAAACAGGTGCAACTGTCCGGTCGCCATCTCAAGCGCCAGCACGCCGACGCAGGCGCCTTCGGCATCCATGATCAGGTCGAGCGCGAAATATTCGATGAAGAACTCAGCCTGATGCGCCATCGATTGCTGATACAGCGAGTGCAGCATTGCATGGCCGGTGCGGTCGGCGGCGGCGCAGGTGCGCTGGGCGGTGCCCTTGCCGTAATGCGTGGTCATGCCGCCGAACGGGCGCTGATAGATCTTGCCGTCCTCGGTGCGCGAGAACGGCACGCCGTAGTGCTCCAGCTCGATGACCGCAGCCGGCGCTTCCTTGCACATGTATTCGATGGCGTCCTGGTCGCCCAGCCAATCGGAACCCTTGATGGTGTCGTAGAAATGGAAGCGCCAGTCGTCCTCGCCCATGTTGCCGAGCGCCGCCGAGATGCCGCCCTGCGCGGCGACGGTGTGCGAGCGGGTCGGGAAAACCTTGGTCAGGCAGGCGGTCTTGAAGCCCTTCTCGGCCAGGCCGAAGGTGGCGCGCAGCCCGGCACCGCCGGCCCCGACGACAACCATGTCGTACTTGTGTTCGATGATTGGATAAGGCGTGGTCATGTCAGCGGATACTCTTGTTCTCCCCCGATTGCGAGGGAAGCGGACGACAGGTCGATAGGGCGCACCGGGCAGCAGGCCACTGGTTTATCAGGCCGCGCGTCGGGCAGGCGCATGGCGCAGGTCATGCCATGAAGGCCACACGGCCGATGGCGATCACCGAGGCGATGGCAGCCAGGGCGAAGATGAAACGAACCGCCAGTTGCAGCGCGACTTCCAGCGCCCTGGCGTGGACGTAATCCTCGATCACCACCTGCACGCCCAGGCGGGCATGCCAGAACAGGGCGAGTACATAGGCGATCAGCAGGCTTGCGGTCACCGGCGGCGCGATGGCCGCGCGCGCCGTTGCCTGATCGGCCCCGGCCAGCCCGATGATCAAGTACAGGAACCACGGTGTCAGCAAGGCCAGTGCGATGGCCGAGACGCGCTGCACCCACCAGTGATGGCTGCCGTCCTTGGCCGAGCCCAGCCCGCGGGCTCGGGCCAAAGGATTCTGGTGTCGGGCGTCGGAGGCGCTCATGCCGCACCTCCGGCCAATGCCCAGAGCCCAGCCGTGGCGAGCACGGTGAGCACCAGCACGGTGTGGCCGCTGCGGTAGAACTGAGCGATTTCCAGACCTCTGCCGGTATCCCAGATCAGATGGCGGATGCCGTTGAGCAGGTGATACATCAGCGCGGCACTGAAGGCGAAAAGCAGCAGCTTGCCCGGCAACGAGGCGAACAGTGCGGAGATCGAGGCATAGGTCTGTGCGTCGCCGGCCACCGCCAACAGCCAGGCGGCCACACCCAACGCCCCTAGCGAGAGAACGACGCCGGTGATGCGATGCGAGATCGACATCACCATGGTGATCTGCGGGCGGTATACCTGCAGATGCGGAGACAAGGGACGTTGCGGCTGAGTCATGTTCGAGTTCCGGATGTTTGCGCGAAGGTACAGGTCGGTGCGTGCAGGGAGTATCAAGGACGATCAGCGGCATTGGGGTTGGTCAGAAATCGACGCATCGGCCATTCTTCTCCCAGTCGCCGAATCGGGTCGGCTCGGGACCGTCGCGGCCACCGATTTCGACTGGAGCTGAGGGAACGGAGGCCGCCGTTTCCGGCGTGTCGACCTCGCCGAGCGGCTCGGTCGCACCGGTTGCCGCGTCATCCACGGGTGCCGATGCGCGCTCGCTTGCCGTTACCATGGTCGTCTTCATAGCCGGTAAAGGGTAGTCCTTGGTTACCGTACCTGACAAGCTGAATGACGTTTCGGACACGACTTTCGAACCCGGCGCCATCGCGCATGCCGGCATCCTCGCACTCAACGGGCGCGATGCACTGGCGTTTTGCCAGGCACAGTTCATGAATGATATTGCGCCGCTGATCGATGGGCAGTGGCAGTGGAGCGGCTGGCTGAGCGCCAAGGGTCGGGTGCAGGCGCTGTTTGCGCTGATCCGGATCGATTCGGAAACCATCTGGCTGTGGCTGCCCGATGGCGATCCTGGGCAGTTGGCCGAGTCGTTGTACCGTTTCGTGTTTCGAAGCAAAGTGACACTGCGGCCGTTCGCTGCGATGGCGACGCTCGACGGCCAGACACCGCCCGCCGAGTCTGGCCGCGCGTCGATGGCCATCCTGGACTCCGGTCGGGCGTCTCTGGATTTCAGCGGCGCCGGCGATTCGCTGTGGCTTCACCTTGACACCAGCCGGCCACCGGGCGCGCCCGACCCGGCCGCCGATGCCCTGTGGCGGCTGCACGCGATCCGTCACGGTCTGCCGCGTATCGCCGCCGCGATGGTCGACAGTTATACGCCACATATGCTTTCGCTCGACCGTCTGGCTGCTTTCAGCGTGCGCAAGGGCTGTTATCCGGGTCAGGAAATCGTCTCGCGCACGCACTTTTTGGGCCAGTCGAAACGGTCGCTGGTTCGGCTGCACGCCGACTCGGTGATCGAGTCCGGCGCCGAAATCCGCGACAATGAGCGGGTTCAGGGCAGCGTTCTCAATGCCGCGCCGGTCAACGCCGACGGGTTTGAGGCAATCGCCGTCCTGCCGACCGGCGGGCCACTGGCTTTTCGATGTGGCGATGCCCGGTTGACGCCTTTGCCGCTGCTTGAGGGCTTGCGGCGCATGCCCAGTGACTGACGACAGTTGGCGGCCGTGGCGTTTTCTGTTATTCGTGCTCTTTCGGTTGGAGATTGGCGATGCAAGTTAGCTTCCGGAGTTTCCAGCGCCTCGTCTTCGCTGCCGCGGCGGCAGCGGTCGTGCTGCTTTCATCGCCACTCCTGGCGGCCGAGTATCGATTTTCGGTCGAGCCGGAGTATCCGCCAGCGCAGGCCGAAGAAATCTACGCGCCGTTGATCGACTATCTGAGTCGCTCGACTGGCCATACGTTCCGACTGGTCGTGCCGCGCAACTATCACTTGCTCTGGCGCGATATGCGCAAGGGCGCCGAAGTCGACTTCGTGTTCGAGGACGCGCATTTCACCGATTTCCGGATGCAGCGCTTCGGCTTCGTGCCGGTCGCTCGGGTCGCCACGCAAACGGCCTTCAGTCTGATTGCGCTCGATGACGTCGCCGCGCGGGGACTTGAGGGTCTGGTCGGTTATCGAATCATTTCCATGCCCTCTCCCAGCCTGGGCTATGCCGCACTGGGAGGGTTCTATCCGAACCCGATTTCGCAACCCGAGGTGCAATCGGTCGCGGCCAGCTGGCGCGATGGCGTGGAAATGGTTTTCGCCGGCGAGGCCGAGGCCGCGATGGTTCCCAACTACATCGCCGAGCTCTATCCCAATCTGACACTGATGCAGCAGAGTCAATCGTTCCCCGCTCGGGCTGTATCGGCGGCGGCATCGGTTCCCGAGGACGTGCGCCAGGCGGTTCGCGATGCGCTGCTGCGCATGCACGAGGACGATTCGCTTTACTCGGCGCTCAATGAGATCGGCGTCGTTCGTTTCGAGCCGGTCGACCCGAGCGACTATCGTGGGCGGCAATCCATGCTGCGCGGTTTCTTCGGCTACCAGGAGCCCTGAGGCACCGCACTCGTTCTTCTTCCCGCGTGTTGCCGCGCCTGCGTGCGGCAACGCAAGGTCATGACCTGCACGCGCCTCTCCGAGCCAACTGGGTACAGACGGCAGGACCGCTGAAATTACCGGTTAGAGCTCTCTGGCCGCGTCGGTGCTCGGGTTAGGGCCGAAGGCCAAACCACCCGCGTAGCCCGGCACGAGCGCAGCGAATGCCGGGACCGCCGGAACCCATGAAGCACCTCGCGATCCCGGCTTACGGGCTTACGGGCGTGCGTCAGCGCTGGTCGGGCACGTAAACCAACCTCGAAGCGGCCATGACTTTTTTCTATCGGTCCGATAGAGAAAATCGACTTCCATTGGCTTCGATTTCGCCTGATCTTCGCCCATCAGCACAGGGCTTTCCGCGCAGAGCGGAAACGGTGTGATGGCGAAGGATTGGGCATGAACAGCGGCATTTCAACGGCACGTGCAGCTCGCGTTTGGCGGTGTTGCAGCACCGGCACGCGAGGCGCTGCAGCGGGCGGGCGGATCGGATTCCGTTGCCCGACCCTTCAACCAGTCTCGACATGGTCGTATGAGCTTCGACTACCGCGTCGAAACGGTGATTCGTTTTGGCTGGCACCGGATTGGGGAATCCGATGCCGACCACGTGGAGCGGCCTACGTGCATCCCGACGCACGTTGCGCAAGGATTGGCGCACACAACTCGTGAACTGGCGATCGCGGGATGATCGCCGAAAAACCGATTGGGGAGAATCACATGTCGAAATTACCAAATGATGGTGAGCGCGCGGGTGAACGCGTGGCTCAGCGCCGGCTTTCGCGGCGCGATGTCATCAAGGCCACCGCAGGGGTGGGCGTTTTTGCCGGGCTGGGTGGTGTATCTGCGTTCTCGGGTGCAGCGTTGGCCAGCGATACGCCGGTCGCCGCCGCATCGCACGTCAGGCCGCTTTCTGGCGGCCACCCGATACTCGCAGACAATCCGGCCCGGCGCAGCGCCGATGCCGTCCGCCTTCGCACGGCGGCGGCACGCGACCACCTGCAAGACTTCCTGGGCGCCCAGCGTACCAACGGCGACGAAGGCCGTTACGCCGATTTCCGGGGCAGCTTCAGCAAGACCCTTCCGCACAACGACCTGGGTGAAGTCGATCCGACCGCGTATCGTGCGCTTCTGAGTGCGCTTGCTTCGCGCCAAAGCGCCGACTTCGAGGCGATTCCCCTCGCTCCGCAGGGCACGGCCAAGCTTGCCAATCCGCAGGCAGCGTACAAGTTCGAGCTGACCGGCCGGGACTCGCACGCCACCCTGATCCGCCCCGCTCCGGCCTTCGCCAGCGCCGAGACCGCCGCCGAAATGGGCGAGGTTTACTGGAAGGCACTGTGCCGCGACGTGCCATTCATCGCCTTCGAAAGCGATCCGACCATCGCGGCGGCAATCACCGATCTGAATTTTTTCTCGGCCACCGTTGGGCCGAAGTCGGGTGAACAGGTGACCACCGATACCGTCTTCCGTGGCGAAACGCCCGGCGATCTGGTCGGCCCCTATATCAGCCAGCTCCTTTACAAGCCGATCCCGTTCGGCAACAGCACGCTGGAACAGCGCTATGCCACGCCGGCTCCGGGCGACGACTTCATGACCGACCCGGCGTCGTGGCTGGCGGTTCAGCGCGGTGTTGCTCCACCCCCGTTGACCAAGAGCAATCCGCGCTACATCTCCGACGCCCGCGCGCTCGGCGAGTGGGTGCATGTCGACTTCACCTATCAGGCGTATCAAAGCGCTGCGCTGATCCTGCTGTCGATTCCGGGCAGCCTGGATGCCGCCAACCCGTATCTGGGTTCGGCCACCCAGGGCGGTTTCGTTTCGTTCGGCGGCGCAGACGTGCTCGATCTTGTGGCCAAGGCCGGCAATCTGGCGCTAACCGGAGCGTGGTATCACAAGTGGCTGGTGCATCGCCGGCTGCGGCCGGAAGTCTACGCCGGCCGCCTGCACTTCCAGCTTACTGGAGTGAAGGATTACGGTCTTCCGGTCGAGATTGGCGCGTCGGAAGGTGCCGACCGGGTATTTTCGAGCAATGGCAACTACCTGCTGCCGATGGCTTTCCCGGAAGGCTCGCCCACCCATCCGGCCTATCCGGCGGGTCATGGTGCGATCTCCGGCGCCTGCGCGACGGTGCTCAAGGCATTTTTCGATGAAGAAATGCTGCTGCCCAACCCGGTCCAGGCCGATGCCACCGGCGAAAATCTGCTGCCGTGGAATGGCGAGCCACTGACCATCGGCGGCGAGATCAACAAACTCGCCAACAACGTCGCTCTCGGTCGCGACTGGGCCGGTGTGCATTTCCGCTCTGAGGGAGTCGAAGGTCTGTTGGTCGGCGAGCAGCAGGCACTGGGCCTGCTGCGTGACTACTCGCGGACCTACAACGAAGACTTCGACGGCTTCACCCTGACCAAGTTCGACGGCACCAGGGTGCGCATCGTCAACGGTGAGATGTTCACCATCTGATCCACCTGCTTTGTCCTGTTGGCCCTGCCGGTCAACTTTGTCGCAGCCCGGACGCGTCGCGTCCGGGCTTTTTTTCGTGGTCGCACGGTCGGTTTTGAATCGCCGACGGAAGCCCGCCGGTGGGCTGGCCTCTCAGCTCAGCCCAGCGCGAGCGCAGCCGCGACGATGTCGTCCTCGGCCGGCAGCACCAGAAAGGCCGCTCCGGCCAGCGGCGTGTAGGTGTCGCTGCCGACCACGCGCGCCATCGGAAGACCGCCAAGCCCCGCCTCAACCAATGCAGTCATCACGCCCTCGCCCACGCCGGCCGAGCGGCGACCTTCATCGACGATCAGCACGTGTCGGGCCTTGCCAGCCTGCTCAGCGATCTGCCGCTCGTTCAGCGGCAGCAGCCAGCGCAGATCCAGGGTGCGCACCGACCAACCGCGTTCGGCGGCGATCCGCCGCGCTGCACGCAGGCTCATCGGTACGCCATTGCCGAAGGTGATGATCAGCAGATCGACCGGCTCGGTCGTATCCGCATCCGGGCCGTACAGCCTGCCCTCGCCCAGCGGCACAGCTTGTCCGGGCGGCGGATAGGCGAACTGCCAGCCGCCGTCGCCCGGCTTGTAGAGATCCTTGCTCATGTACAGCGCAATCGGCTCCAGGAACGCGCAGACCCGGCCGTCGACCTTGGCCAGTGCGGCCAGGGTGCGCAGCATCATTGCCGCATCGTCGCCGCGACTGGGGCAGGCAATCACCAGGCCGGGGATGTCGCGCAGTGCGGTAATCGAATTGTCGTTGTGGAAATGGCCGCCAAAACCGCGCTGGTAGCCTAGCGAGGCGATCCGCACCAGCATCGGGTTGCGGTACTGGCCGTTGCTGAAGAACTGCAGCGAGGCCGCTTCGCCGCGAATCTGGTCGCAGGCGTTATGGAAATAGGCGAGATACTGGATTTCCGGTATCGGCAGCATGCCCAGATTGGCATAGCCCTGCGCCAGTCCGAAAATCACGGTTTCATCCAGCAGCGTGTTGAACACGCGCCGCGCGCTGAACGCCTTGAACAGACCCTTGGTTACCGTGTACACGCCACCTTTCTGGGCCACATCCTCGCCGAACAGTAGCGATTCCGGGTATTTGGCCAGCAGTTCGTGCAGCGCCTGGTTGATCTGGATGGCCAGATGCCGCGGCGGCTGGTTCTCCGGCAGTCGCTCGGAGTTGCCGTGCACGGCCAGACGCCGATCCTCGAAGTCCCTGCGCTCGGCCTCGGCGGCCACCGCTTCGGGCGTGTACGGCGCCAGCGGGGCCATCACCTCATCGAGCGCGCTCAGCTTGGGCCGGCGGTCGGACTCCTCGGCGGCCGCAAAACATCTGCTGCGGATCGATTGGTAAAGCGCCAGCACTTCCTCGCCCGACATCAGCCCCGACGTCAGGGCGATCTCGGCCGAGCGCAACAGCGGGTCGGTGGCCTCCAGTGCCACCAACTCCTCCACGGTGCGCCATTCCAGCTCGAAGTCGGTGCCGGCATGACCCATCAAACGCGTGGTCTTCAGGTGCAGGAAAGTCGGTCGGCGGCTGCGCCGGCAGTGCTCGACGGCGGCCGATACCTGGGCCAGGCCGGTGGCCAGATCCAGGCCGTCGGCCTGAAAATAATCCAGGTCCCGGCGCATCCGGAAGCTTTCGGCGATCCAGTTGGCCGGCGTCTTGACCGAAATGCCGATGCCGTTGTCCTCGCAGACGAACAGCACCGGCGCCGGCAGCCGCTGATAGGCGGTCCAGGCGGCGGCATTGAAGGCGGTCTGCGCGGTAGCGTGATTGGCCGAGGCATCGCCGAACGAGCAAATCGCGATGCTGTCCTCGGGGATCGGCGAGGCGTGGCCGATCCGCCGGGCCTGTTCGATGGCGATCGCCGTACCCAGCGCCTTGGGCAGGTGCGAGGCGATGGTCGAGGTTTGCGGCAGCACCCACAGCGGCTTGCTGCCCCACACCTTGTGCCGTCCGCCCGAAGCCGGATCGTCCTTGCTGGCGGCAAAGCTCAGCGCCGAATCCATGATCGGGTCCATGCCCGGCAGCTTGCGGAAGCGCTCGGCCATGAATGCGCCCGAGCGGTAGTGCAGAAACGCCGGATCGGTGTGCCGGGTCAGCCGGGCGATCATGGCATTGCCTTCGTGGCCGGCGCTGCCGATGGTGTAGAACACCTTGTTTTGAACGCGTAGAACCCGCGCCATCAGATCGAGATGACGGGAGATCAGCTGGGACTCGAACAGCTCCAGAAAATCGCGCCCCGTGCATTCACTGCCCGCCAGTACCGGCGCATCGAGGCTGGGCCGCGACGCCGCCTGACCGTGCCAGTTCTCGACGAACTCGGTGAAGTTGCGATCGACGATCTCGGCGCGGTTGAGGCCCTTCATGCGGGCCGGTATGGCGGTTGAGCTGGACATCATTCGGGACTCGATGCGGGACTCGAAGCAGAAAGTTCAGGCCGGCTGGCCAGCCAGGCACGGGCGCGACGCGCCTTGTCGTGATCCTTGTCCCGACCGAACGCATCCAGGATGTCGATCAGCGCCGGCAGGCTGGGCAGATACAGGTCGCCAGCCGGCGTCGACAGGCAACACCGGTCGGTGGGAATCACCGGCCGCCAATTGCCGGTCACGTTCAACTCCAGCCCGCCCATGGTTTCGACCGGCAGGCCGAAGCCGGTGAAACGGGCAAAGCGCGAGCGGAAAAGGTGATCGTTGACGGTGACATAGGATCGCTCGCGCCGCGCAGCCCAAATGTCTTCAAGCCGGGCGGCGTCGTCCAGACCGACCAGCAGGTCGATGTCCTGACAGACGATGCCCGGCACGCCCCAGGCCGTCAGTGCGGCACTGCCGATTAACCACCAGGGCTGCCGGCAGGTGCGCTGGAGCACCGGCAGCACCTGCGCCAGGGTGGCCGACAGCGGTTCGGGCATCTCGGCCAACTCGGCCAACTCGGTCATCTCGTGCGGCTCGTGAGCGAATCAGAACGCGTTGATGCCGGTGATTTCCCGGCCTACCACCAGCTGATGCACGGTTTCGGTGCCTTCATAGGTGATCACCGACTCAAGATTCAAGGCGTGCCGGATCGGGCAGTGCTCGGTGGTAATGCCGGCGCCGCCGAGGATGTCGCGCGCCTCGCGGGCGATGTTCAGCGCCATGCGCACATTGTTCCACTTGGCCAGCGAAACCTGGGTGGGCTGCATGCGGCCGGCGTCCTTGAGGCGGCCGAGCTGGAGACTGAGCAACTGCGCCAACGTGATGCGCCGGGCCATGTCGGCCAGCTTCAGCTGCACGGCCTGATTGGCCGACAGCGGGCGGTCGAACAGGATGCGCTCCCCGGCATAGGCCGCCGCCTCGGTCATGCAGGCGATCGCAGCGCCGATCGGCCCCCAGGTGATGCCGTAGCGGGCCTGGGTGAGACAGCCCAGCGGCCCCTTGAGGCCCTTCACGTTGGGCAGGCGGAACGCATCGGACACCCGCACGCCGTCCAGATACAGCGCCGAAGTCACCGAGGCGCGCAGGCTCATCTTCTTGTGGATTTCCTGCGCGGTGAAGCCCGGCGTGTCGGTCGGCACGATGAATCCCTGGATTCCATCGTCGGTCTGCGCCCAGATGATCGCGATACGGGCCAGATTGCCGTTGGTGATCCACATTTTCGCGCCATTGATGACCCAGTCGCCGCCGTCGCGGCGCGCGGTGGTCTTCATGTTGGCCGGATCGGAGCCACCGTGCGGCTCGGTAAGGCCGAAACAGCCAATCACTTCGCCGGCCGCCATCGCCGGCAGCCACTCGCGTTTCTGCTCCTCGCTGCCGTAAGCGAAAATCGGATACATGCACAGCGAACTTTGCACCGAGACGAAGCTTCGGATGCCCGAATCGCCGCGCTCCAACTCCTGACAGATCAGGCCATAGCTGACCGCATTCAGACCGGCACAGCCGTACTCTTCCGGCAGGCTGGACCCCAGCAGGCCGAGGGCGGCGATTTCGGGCACCAGTTCGGCGGGAAACCGACCCTGCTCGAAGCAGTCGCCAATGATCGGCAGCACGCGCTCGTCGGTGAAACGGGCGACGGTATCCTGCACCGCGCGCTCTTCCTCGCTGAGCAGCGAACGAACGTCGTAAAGGTCGGTCGGGTCCAGTGCCATATCGGGTCGCCAATCGCTAGAAGGTAAGCCGGGTATTGTATCGGTTCGGCTCGGGCATCCGCCATGCTGGCTTCACCCGGGCCAAAACAAACGGGGCGGCCCACTGGGCCGCCCCGCGAGTCGACAAGATGCCGGTTGGCACTCAGCCCGTGATATCGAGCTGAACCACACCATCCTTGACCGGGATACGGGTGCCCGGCTGACCGGGGTCTTCCTCGGTGCGAACGGTGTCCAGCTGATCCTCGAAGCGGTAGGTCACATCGTAGCCCACGACCTGCTCTTTCTCGCCGAGCGAAACGGTGGCGCCCGGCTTCTTGCTGGTCCGCCGCGTGCCGGTTTCGCCGTCGACCTGGTAGGTCACGTCATAACCGACGATCTCGTCGCGGGTTTCGGTGATGGTCTGACACACCGTCTCCATCCGGGTCACGGTTTCGGCATTGGCCTCCTGGCGGTTGCCCTGCACCTTGCGACCGGCGTAGGCACCACCGGCCGCGCCGGCCACGGTGGCAATCTTCTTGCCGCTGCCGCCGCCGATCTGGTTGCCGATCAGACCTCCGACCACTGCGCCGATCGCCGTACCGGCAATCCGATTGGGGTCATTGGGCTGCTCCTGGTAGCTGACCGCCTGCTCCTCGCAGACCTCGCGCGGCCCGCTGCGGGTTTCTACCAGAGGAACGGCCTCGATGACCTGGCCGGACACCGCCACGATCTCGGTGATCGGTTCTACCCGGACGATCTCGGCATAGTCGCCGAGAGGCAGATTCTGATATGCGGCAACCGCAGCGCCACCGACCAGCGCGGCCACCAGCACAGTAATGACGGTCTTGTTCATGAGTCGCTCCTTTGGAACTTGCGGATTGCAAACCCCATTTGACGCCCGGTCGCTTGACGCGAACATGAACAGCCGGCGGCGGCGCGGGGTTCGTTCAGGTTCAGGTCAAGCACACCCCATCGCAATGCCGCTTGTGGCAGGATCGGAGTCTGTGAATCAACGCGCAACTGCCATGGCAAATCCTCTCGTCGCCGCCGTCGTCCGCTTCGCCGGCGGCCTTCGCTTCCCAACGCTGTTCAAGCTCACGCTGGCGCTGTTCCTGCTGAACCTGATCCTGCCCGATCCGATTCCCTACGCCGATGAAGTGCTGCTCGGATTGTTCACCCTGATGCTGGGCAGCATGAAGTTCGGCAAATCCAAGCCGAAATCCGAATCGCGCGATCTGCGTGTCGATTGACAGCCACTGCCATCTCGACGTCGATGCCTTTGACGCCGACCGCGATGCCGTGCTGGCCCGCGCCCGCGCGGTCGGCGTACGGGCGCAGATCGTCCCGGCGATCACCATGGCCTCGTGGCCCGGAATCCGCGCGCTGTGCCAGCGCGAGGCTGGCCTGTTCCCCGCCTTTGGCCTGCATCCGATGTATCTGGCCGCCCATGAGCCCGAACACCTGCACGAACTCGAACGCTGGCTGGAAAGAGAAAAGCCGGTCGCGGTCGGCGAATGCGGCCTGGACTTCTTCGTCGACGGACTCGACCCGGACCTGCAGCGCCGTTACTTCACCCGCCAGCTGGAGCTGGCCAAGGCCTTCGGTCTGCCGGTCATCGTCCACGCCCGCCGCGCCGTCGAAGAAGTGATCGCCAGCGTCCGGCGCATCGGCGGCCTGCGCGGCGTGGTCCACAGCTATTCCGGCAGCGCCGAGCAAGCCAGGCAACTCTGGAATCTGGGTTTCATGCTGGGCTTCGGCGGCCCGGTCACCTACCCCCGCGCACAACGCCTGCGCCGCCTGGTCGCCTCAATGCCGATCGAGCACCTGCTGCTGGAAACCGACGCCCCCGACCAACCCGACGCCGACTGGCGCGGCCAACGCAACGAGCCCGCCCGCCTGCCCCGCATCATCGATACCATGGCCGAACTGCGCAACGCGCCCGCACAGGCCATCGCCGACGCAACACGCGCCAACGCCGAGCGATTGTTCAAACTGCCACCGACCTGATCGCCGCATTGTCGGATTGTGCAGCCGACCACGCGCCAGTGCTCCGTAGCCAACGCCGCACGTCACGCCAATACCGCGCGGCTTGGCAGGAGCGGCCCATGCCCGCGACCGAACCCGTCACGCTGGCCTTGGCCTTCGGCGACACCGCACGCTCCCGGGCGCGGGCACGGCTGGCTCCGAAACCCGACGAAGCCGGATTCCGGCGCCTGCGCAATCGGACTTGCAGCGCACTCGCGCGAGTGCGCACTACTCCCACTCAATCGTCGCCGGTGGCTTGCTGCTGATGTCATAAACTACGCGAGAAATACCGTGTAATTCATTGATTATGCGGCGTGATACCAGGTCCAGGAATGGGTACGGCAGGTGGGCCCACTGGGCGGTCATGAAGTCGATGGTTTCGACGGCGCGCAGGGCGATCACCCATTCGTAGGCGCGTTGATCGCCGACCACGCCGACCGATTTCACCGGCAGAAATACCGCGAAGGCCTGGCTGACCTTGTCGTACAGGTCGTGGCGGCGCAGTTCTTCGATGAAGATGTGGTCAGCCTTGGCCAGCAGTTCGGCGTATTCGGGTTTCACTTCGCCCAGGATGCGCACGCCCAGGCCGGGGCCGGGGAACGGATGGCGGTAGACCATGGCATGCGGCAGGCCCAACTCGACGCCGATGCGCCGCACTTCGTCCTTGAACAATTCGCGCAGCGGCTCAACCAGGCCGAGTTTCATGTGCTCGGGCAAGCCGCCGACGTTGTGGTGGCTCTTGATGACATGGGCCTTGCCGGTGCGGCTGCCGGCGGACTCGATCACGTCGGGATAGATGGTGCCCTGGGCCAGCCAGCGCACGTTGTCGATCCTTGCCGATTCCTGATCGAACACCTCGATGAACTGCCGGCCGATGATCTTGCGCTTGGCCTCGGGGTCGGCGTGCCCTTCCAGTGCCGCAAAGAAGCGCTGGCGGGCGTCGACCCGGATCACCTTCACGCCCATGTGCTCGGCCATGGTGGCCATCACCTGGTCGCTTTCGCCGAACCGCAGCAGGCCGGTATCGACGAACACACAGGTCAGCCGGTCGCCGAGCGCGCGGTGCAGCAGCGCCGCCACTACCGAAGAATCGACGCCGCCGGACAAACCCAGCAAGACGTGATCATCGCCCACCTGTGCGCGCACCCGGGCAATCTGATCTTCGATGATGTTGGCCGGCGTCCAGCGTTTTTGACAGCCGCAGATCGACACTGCAAAGCGCTCCAGCAGCGCGCCGCCCTGTCGGGTGTGGGTGACCTCGGGATGAAACTGCACGCCATAGATGCGCCGGCGTTCATCGGCCATCGCCACGATCGGCACCGAGTCGGTGCGTGCCGCGACGGTGAATCCGGGCGGCACGGCCGACACCCGGTCGCCGTGGCTCATCCAGACGTCGAGCCGATGGCCGTCGGGCCGATCGCTGAGTCCATCGAACAGCGCGCTGGCACCCAAAACCTCGGCCTCGGCGTAGCCGAACTCGCGCTCCAGCCCGGCCTGCACCGTCCCGCCCAACTGCGCGGCCAGGGTCTGCATGCCGTAGCAGATGCCGAGAATCGGAACGCCTTGAGCGAAAGCCTGATCCGGCGCGCGCGGCGCCCCGGCCTCGGTGGTCGACTCCGGCCCACCGGAAAAAATGATGCCCTTGGGCGCGAACGCGGCGATCTCATCCGGGTCGTGATCCCAGGCCCAGATTTCGCAGTACACCCCGATCTCGCGAATGCGCCGTGCGATCAGCTGCGTGTACTGCGCGCCAAAGTCGAGAATGAGAATCTTGTCGCTGTGGATGTCGGTCATTGGGCTGGCAATGGGCAATGGGGAATCGGGAATGGAAAAGCAATCGGGAGATCGATTCCCGATTCCCGTTTGTCCATTCCCGGCATTCATCCAACCTGATAGTTGGGCGGTTCTTTGGTGATCTGCACGTCGTGGACGTGACTTTCGCGGATGCCGGCGTTGCTTACCCTCACGAAGCTGGGGCGGGTGCGCATGTCTTCGATGGTCGCGGCGCCGACGTAGCCCATGGCGGCGCGCAGGCCGCCGGCCAGCTGGTGGACGATGTCGCGCAGTGCGCCGCGGTAAGGCACGCGGCCCTCGATGCCCTCGGGGACCAGCTTGTCGGCGTCGGTGGCGTCCTGGAAGTAACGGTCCTTGCTGCCCTGCTGCATGGCGCCCATGCTGCCCATGCCGCGATAGCTCTTGTAGCTGCGGCCCTGGAACAGCTCGACCTCGCCGGGCGCTTCCTCGGTGCCGGCGAACAGGCCACCGATCATGATCGTGCTGGCGCCGGCGACTATGGCCTTGGCGATATCGCCGGAGTACCGAATGCCGCCATCGGCGATCAGCGGGATGCGCTCTTGCAGCGCCTCGGCAACCATCGCCACGGCGGTGATCTGCGGTACGCCCACGCCAGCCACGATGCGCGTGGTGCAGATCGATCCCGGGCCGATGCCGACCTTTACCGCGTCAGCGCCGGCATCCAGCAGGGCCAGCGCGGCATCGCCGGTCACGATGTTGCCGCCCACCACCTGCACCGTCGGAAAGCGCTTCTTGGTCCAGGCCACCCGATCGATGACGCCCTGCGAATGCCCGTGCGCGGTATCGACGATGATGACATCCACGCCTGCGGCAACCAGCGCCTCGATGCGCGCCTCGGTATCCCCGCTCACGCCCACGGCAGCGCCCACCCGCAGCCGCTCGGCCTGGTCCTTGGCGGCATTGGGGTTGTCGCGCGCCTTCTGGATGTCCTTGACGGTGATCAGCCCGCGCAGCTGGAAATCGCCATTGACCACCAGCACCTTTTCGATGCGGTGCTTGTGCATCAGCGCGAGCACTTCCTCGTCGCTGGCATCCTCGCCCACGGTCACCAGGCGGTCGCGCTTGGTCATGATGTGGCGTACCGGGTCGTCCGGTTTGGTTTCGAAGCGCATGTCGCGGCTGGTGACAATGCCGACCAACTGCTCGCCGTCGACCACCGGCACGCCGGAAATGTTGCGCGCGCGGGTCAGGCGCATCACTTCGGCGATGCTGGTGTCCGGCCCGACGGTGAACGGCTCGCGGATGACGCCTGCCTCGAAGGTCTTGACGTGCCGCACTTCGTCGGCCTGATGCTGGGCGGACATGTTCTTGTGGATGATGCCGATGCCGCCCAACTGGGCCATGGCGATGGCCAGTCGTGCTTCGGTGACCGTGTCCATCGCGGCCGAAACGATCGGCAGATTGAGCCGGATGTCGCGCGTGATGCGGGTTCCCAGGCTGACATCCTTGGGTAGCACCGTCGAAAGCGCGGGGACCAGAGAAACGTCGTCGAAGGTAAGCGCTTCGGCCTGGATGCGCAGCATGGGCGGCTCCGAGAGGATGAAGCGCGCCATTATAGCCTGCGATTGGCGATCCGGTCCGGCGCGAGTCCGGCCGGGGGCGTAAGGTCAGCGGACCAGCACCAGCGACAGCGCCGGCCACCAGGTGATCAACAACACCGCCAGGCCCAGGATCAGCAGAAACGGCAGCGTGGCGCGGACCAGCTTCACCACCGGCGTGCCGAACTGATAGGCGGCGATGAACAGATTCATGCCGACCGGCGGCGTGAAATAGCCCAATTGAAGATTGGCCAGCATGATGATGCCCAGATGCACCGGGTCGACCCCATAGCCGAGAGCCACCGGCACCAGCAGCGGGACCAGGATCACCAGGGCCGAAAACACATCCAGCAGCATGCCCACGACCAGCAGAAACAGATTGAGCAGCAACAGGAAAAGCCAGCGCTGATCGACCCGCGACTGGATGATTTCGAACAGCCGGGTCGGCACCTCCTGATCGACCAGCCAGTTCGACATCGCCAGCGCGCAGCCCAGAATCAGCAGAATTGCGCCGATCAGCCGCATCGAGCCGGCCATCACCTCGGGCAGCCTGCGCCAGCTGATTTCCTTCTTGATGACAGTACTCACGATCAACACATAAAGCGCAGTGACTGCCGCTGCTTCGCTGGCCGCCAGCAGACCCGAATAGATGCCGCCCAGCACCACGAACGGCAACGGCAGCTCCCAGGCCGCATCCTTGAGCGCGGCACCCAGCTCGGCGCCCTCCCAGGACGGCGCACGTACCGTCGGTGGGCTGACCCACACAGCATGGATCGCCAACAGCAGCACCATCATCAGGCCGGGCAGGATGCCGGCCAGAAACAGGGCTTCCATGGTGACCGGCGGCTGGGTGCCGAGCTGGCCGGCCACGAAGCCGTACAGGATCAGCGGCAGCGATGGCGCAAACAGCAGCCCCAGGCTGCCCGCAGAGGTGATCAGACCCAGACTGTAGCGCTCGCCGTAGCCGGCCTGTCGCAGCGCCGGATACAGCAACGCGCCCATGGCCACGATGGTGACACCGGATGCCCCGGTGAATGCGGTGAAAAATGCGCAGACAGTGATGGCCACGATGGCCAGGCCACCGGGCAGCCAACCCAGGAGCGCATTGGACAGCCGGACCAGGCGCTGCGGCGCGCGGCTAGCGGCGAGAATGAAGCCGGCCAGCGCGAACAGCGGGATGGCGATCAGGCCGGGCAAATCACCCAGACGATAGAACTCCACCAGCACCGCGCTGGGGTCGTAACCGGCACTGTGAAAGCCCAGTAGCGCGACGCCCGCGATCACCGCAAACAGCGGCATGCCCAGCACCGCCAACAACGCCAGAAGCAGCCAGGCCAGAATCACCGGTCAGCCTCATCGGTCGGCGGGGTGGCTGGATCAGGCACTTCACCGAATGAAGCCAGCAACAGGCGCACGGCCATCAGCCCGAAGCCGATCGGAAGAATCAGCATCGGCACCCAGCTGGGCACGCCGGAGATGAAGGCGACCGGCATCTCCCGCTCCATGGCCAGCAGACGCCAGGCGTACCAGGTGAGCACCCCGGAAACTGCTGCAGCGCCCAACTGCGCAATGCGCCACGTGACCCGGCGAGCCGGCAATGGCAGCATTTGCGGCAGCGCGTCGATCGCAATGTGCCGGTGCTGACGTGCCGCCGCCAGCGCCCCCAGCAGAGCCAGCCACAGCACGCCCATTCGAGCGACGGGTTCGATCCAGCCGAAACCGGTCGAGAAGCCGACCCGGAGCACGATCTGACCGACCGCCACCAGCAACAACACGCCGATCAGTCCGGCCAGCAGGGCGTCTTCGGCGGCGTGCAGGGCACGCAGGGCGCGAGCGAGCACGGTGCCGGATCAGTCGTCGGTACGGGCGGATACCGCCGGCTTGTCCAGCGCCGCGCGGATGCCGTCGAGCACTTCCCGACTGATGACGCCATCGCGGACCATTTTCTCGGTCGCCTCCACACCGACCGAGCGCCAGCGGTCGATCTCCTCGGCGTCGGGCTCGATCACGGTCAGGCCCTGACGCTGGAGCGCCGCCAGCGCCTTCTCATCGTCGCTGCGGTTGTTCATGTCGATGCGCCGCGAAGCCGCCTGGGCAGCCGCCCGCAGCGCGGCCTGGTCGGCCTCGGAAAGCTTGGCCCAGTCGCGCTCGTTGATCACCAGAAAGCCGATGACATAAGCCAGCGGGATGTCCAGCAGATAGCGCAGGCGGCCGTGCCACTGGAGCAGGATCGCGCCCGACGGGGTGTTGCCGACGGTGTCGATCTGCCCGGTCTGGAGGCTGGTGAACACGTCCGACAGCGGCAGCGAAACCGGGCTCACCCCTCCGGTGCGGAAGGTGACTTCCGAAATGAGATCGTTCTGCGGCACCCAGACCTTGGCGGCGCGAAGATCCTCGGCGCTGCGAATCGGCTGCGTGCTCATCAGATACGCCAGGCCCACCCCGGCCATGCCCAGCACGCGCACACCGGCATCGGCAAGGCCCTGTTCGATCACCGGGTCCATGCGCTGGCGCACCGCGTCGACATCGGCCAGGTCGTTGAACAGGAACGGCAGACTGTAGGTCTGTGCGTCCTTGTACAGGATCGACAGCTCGCTGCCGGTCAGCATGCCGCCCTGGAGCTGGCCCAGACGCATCTTGCGCAGTACCGTGGCATCGTTGCCCATCACACCGCCGGGGTAATACTTGAGTTTGACCCGGCCTTCGGTGGCTGCCTCGACCTCGGCGCCGGCCTGGCGCAGTTCGCGCAGCCAGGGCGAACCCTCCGGGGCGAGCGTGGCGATCTTCAGAGTCTGTGCCGCTAGCGAAAGCGGCAGCAGAGCGAGCAGCGCGGGAAGGACAAGACGATTCAATAAACGGTTCATGGCATCTCAGAAAAAGTCGTCGGCGCTGGCCTGAAGATAGCGCGCACGCTCCTGTGCCAGCACATTGGCCAGGGTGAAGCCCGGCGCGATCGGGTCGGCTTCGAGTACTTCGCGGACCAGCGAGTCGTGCAGTTCGCGATCGAACACCAGTCGGGCGTAGTACTCGGCCATCATGGTCTTGGCGTAGAGATTGCGCTGCGAGGAAAGTTCAATGGCGCGTTCGAAATACGCCCTGCCCGCCTCCGGATTGCCGCCGACCGCCGCCGGCCGCAGGGAATTCAGCGCCCCAAGATACACGAAGGCCAGCCCATCGGCGTGAGTGGGGTCTTGATCGACCACCCGCTTGAGCAGCATTTCAACTTTCGGAAGGTTGGCGATCGCCTGCCAGTCTTCGCGATTGGCCTGCAGGTACCCGGTCCAGGTGGCCGCCAGGCCGTAGATCAGGCCGATGTCCTTGTCCGAAAGCGCCGCCAGGGCAACCTCGAAATCCGGGATCGGCCCTTCCAGAGAATCGCACAGCGGCTGGCTGCGCAGGCAGGCGGCGCGGCGCGCATAATCCAGCGCTTTTTTGCTCAGACGGCTGGCGCGCGCCGGCTCCTGGGTGAAGTTACCGGCATAGGCGGCATTGAGTTCAGCGGCTGCCAGCAACAGCCCCGGGTTGTCCGGGCTGCCGTTGATCAGCCCGTCGAGCAGGAGCAGATAGGCCGGCAGACCGTCGCGCACGGTAGCCGGGTCGTTGCTGTTGACCACGGCCTGCCCCAGATTGCTGGCCAGGTTGTCGGCCGCGCGGCGGGCGACCGCTGCGCAACCGGCCAGCACGATGGCCAGCACGATGGCCAGCCCGGCCAGCAACAGGACGCGCAGCGGCTGACGGACCTTGGCGCGCCTCGGACCCGGCTCGGCTTCGGCTTGAGTTGCCACTGCGTTTATCTGCATCGGATTTGGATCGCTCCAGGATTCTGTTCGAGGTGCGTCATGGCGCATCGGCCATCTGTGCCGCTTCGACGGTATTTTCCATAAGCGTGGCCACCGTCATCGGCCCGACGCCACCTGGCACCGGCGTGATCCAGCTGGCCCGCTGGCTGGCCACCGCGAAGTCGATGTCGCCGCACAGGCGCCCATCATCGAGACGGTTGATGCCCACGTCGATGACCACTGCGCCAGGTTTGACCCACTCGCCGGGGATCAAGTTCGGACGACCGACCGCGACCACCAGAATATCGGCCTGCCGGACCTGCGATTCCAGCACGTCGCGCGGCGTGAACTTGTGGCAGCAGATGGTGGTGCAGCCGGCGATCAGAAGCTCCATCGCCATCGGCCGGCCGACGTGATTGGATACGCCGACGATGGTCGCGGTCCGCCCGCGTACCGGACGGTCGGTGTAGGCCAGCAGCGTGGTGATCCCGCGCGGCGTGCACGGCCGCAGGCCGAACTGTCGCAGGGCCAGATGGCCGACGTTCTCGGGATGAAAACCGTCGACATCCTTGCGCGGGTCGATCCGGTGAATGAGCCGGCTGGCGTCAGGGATGCCCGGCAGCGGCAGTTGAACGAGTATCCCGTGCACCTGGGGATCGGCATTGAGCCGGTCGATCAGCGCCAGCAGCGCGTCCTCGCCGGTATCGGCCGGAAGATCGAAGTCGATCGCCCGAATGCCGACGCGTTCGGCGGCACGGCGTTTGTTGCGAACATAGACCTGTGACGCCGGGTCGGCGCCGACCAGAATCACGGCAAGTCCAGGGACCGGATGGCCTGCTCGCATGCGCACGCGGACCCGAAGGGCAAGCTGGTCGAGCAGCCGGTCGGCGATGCGCCGGCCATCGAGAATCCGTGCGGTCATTGCCTGCCCGGTGGCTTGAGGTAAAGTCATGGACCCGAGATTATCCCCGATCAGGCCCATGCAGGACACCACAGACGTCACAGCCATCGAAGCGGCGGTGTTACGTCGCCTGTTGAACCACCTCAATTTGCAGCGCCCGGACGTGCAGAACATCGATCTGATGATTCTCGCCGGGTTCTGTCGCAACTGCCTGGCCGACTGGTACCGGGAGGCAGCCGAAGCCGAGGGCTTGCCCCTCGACAGAAACGCCGCCCGCGAAATCGTCTACGGCATGCCGTTCGGCGAATGGAAGGATCGCCACCAGCGGCCAGCCACCCCGGAGCAACTGGCGGCCTTCGAAGCATTGAACGGTAAAACCGGCGGTTCCTAGCCGTCACCGGCCAATCAGTCGTTCTGCGAACAGAACTGCGCGTAGTCGATATAGCCCGGGAACGCCCGACCGGGTGCGCACACGGGGCAATCCGGGTCGGGCCGCAGCCGGGTTTCGCGAAAACGCATGGTTTTGGCGTCGAAATGCAGCAGTCGCCCGGTCAGCGGCTCGCCGAGTTGCAGAATCAATTTGATCGCCTCGGTGGCCTGAAGCAAGCCGATGATTCCGGGCAACACACCCAGAACCCCGGCCTCGGCACAGTTTGGCGCGAACCGGGCCGGCGGCGGCGACGGAAACAGGCAGCGATAGCAGGGTGCCTGGCCACGCTGGCGGCCGGCGTCGAAAACGCTGACCTGGCCCTGGAAGCGCTCCACCGCGCCATAGACCAACGGCTTGCCCAGCTTCACGCAGGCATCGGACAGCAGATAGCGTGCGGCGAAATTGTCGGCGCCGTCGATCACCACGTCGACGCCGTCGAGAAAGCTTTCGACGTTGGCGGCGTGGATGCGCTCGGGCAGCGGCTCGATGCGAACCGAAGGATTGAGCGCCGAAAGCGCCCGCGCCGCCGAGTGAGCCTTGCCCTGCCCCACGCCGGCATCGGTATGCAGGATCTGACGCTGAAGATTGCTGCGCTCAACGGTATCCGGGTCGGCGATTCGAATCCGCCCGACGCCGGCAGCCGCCAGATAGAAGCCAGCCGGCGAGCCAAGACCACCGGCACCGACCATCGCAACCGTAGCGGCAGCGAGTCTGCGCTGGCCCGAGAGGCTGATTTCCGGCAACGACAGGTGCCGGGCGTAACGTTGGAGAAAATCCGCGTCGGCCTCGGCCGGCTGCATCGGCAGGTCGCATTCGACCCAGGATTCAGTTCCACCACTTACTGAAGAAACAACCGTATATCCTTGTTCAATAAGTCTTTCCGCGCAGTTAAACGAGCGCGTGCCGCGGGCGCAGATCAGGATGGTCTCGCCCGGCTGCTCGGTCAGCCAGCGCCCGGGTTCGGCTTCCAGGTCGGCGCGCGTAACGCCGACTGCGCCCTCGGCCATTCCGCCGGCGCGTTCGCCCGCTTCGCGGATATCGATCAACCGCGCGCCTGCGCGCAGCCGGGCATAGGCCTGGGTGGGGTGAAGTTCGCAGACGGTCGGCCGACTCATGGCGACATTATCCCACCGTACCGAACGGGACGACCGGAACCACGGTATCGGCCTCCAGCAAGCAGGCAACTTCGGGCAGCACGATCAGCGCATTGGCGCGGGACGCCGCAGCCAGCCGGTGCGATCCGGTGGCGTCATCGGGCATCACCCGCAGCACGCCGTCCGGATCGGAGCGCAACTCTCCGCGCATGAACTCCAGGCGCTCGTGTCGCTTTTCGACGGCGCGCCGGAGCCGGGCAAAGTGTTGCGATCGCAGGCCCGCGAAGCCTTCCAGACGATCGATCAGCCGGCGGCCCAGAACCAGAAAGCAGGCCAGCACGGCCACCGGATTGCCGGGCAGGCCCAGCACCAGCGTGCCGTCGAGCTCACCCAACAGCAAGGGCATGCCCGGCTTGATCTGCACCCGCCAGAAGTGCAGCCGCCCGTGCTGCTGAAGCAAGGCAGGCAAGTGGTCTTTGTCGCCGGCTGAAACGCCGCCGCAGGTGATCAGCAGATCGCTGTCCGACGCAGCTCCCCGCAGCCGGTCGAGCATCGCCTGCGGCTGGTCCGGGAGTACCGGGCCGCGCCGGGCGGCGATGCCTTCGGATGCCAGTAGTGCCGCCAGCATTGGCCCATTACTGTCGTAGATCTCCCCGGCCAATAGCGGTTGCCCCGCTGCGCGCAGCTCATCGCCACTGCTGAACACAGCCACCCGGGCCCTGGGCTCGACCATGACCGAGTCCAGTCCCAAGGCGGCGCACAACCCCAATTGCGCGGCGTCAAGCCGCTGGCCGGCGCTCAGCAGGATTTGTCCGGCCGTGACATCCTCGCCCGCCCGCCGAAGATTGGCCCCAGGCAGCGTCCCCGGTCGACATTCGATCAGCGCTCCGCTCGCGACAGCGTTCTCGCGAATTACCACCGTGTCCGCCCCGGTCGGCATCGGCGCGCCGGTTGTGATCCGCACGCATTCGCCCGAAGCGATCGAAAGCGCCTTCGACGGGCCGGCAAACTGCTCCCCGATCAACCGTAGCCGCACCGGACGTGCCGGGTCCAGATCGGCGCCGCATACCGCATAGCCATCCATCGCCGAATTGTCGAAGACCGGCAGGTCGATCGGTGCAGTCACCGATTCGGTCAACACGCAGCCCAGCGCATCCGCGCAATCGATGCGGATGGCCGGAAGGCAGTGACGGGCGCCGACCACGTCGATCAGGGCCTCGGCTTCGGTCAGGCGGATGCGCTGTGGAAAGTCAGTGGTCATGATCGTGCTCGCTGGCGGCGCGCAGGAAATCGCCGGGGCTGTTCAGATTACCGAACCGGTAGCTGTCGAAGTTCAGCCTGGCCATCGCCAGTTCGGCCTGGACGCGATGCACCGCGCGCGCACCACGTTCGAGCGACCCGGCGACCGCCGAGCGCGCTGCATCCACTGGCCACAGTGCGATCAACGGCTGATCGCCGTCGTCATCGGCGGCGAAGGCACCGTTCGGGCCAGCCTGGGCAGCAAAACGCTCGACCAGATCAGCCGGCACGCGCAGCACGTCGACCGGAACGGTCAGCAGCCAGCGGCTCTCGCATGCCGCCAGCAGCGCTTCGATGCCCGCCAGCGGACCCAACTGGCCGCCGCGCAAATCAGCCACCACGGGAACCGCCAGGGCCGCATGGCGAGACCGGCTGCGGCCACTGGCGATGATGACCGGGACACCCTGCCCGCTCAGCGCCGTCAGCGTACGTTCGATCAACGGCTGGCCCTCGAATTCATGCCAGGCTTTGTCGCTGCCGCCCAGGCGGCTTGCCCGGCCGCCGGCCAGTATCCCGGCGACGATCCCGGCACGCGGTATCATTTCCCCTTGACGTGTCGCATCAACCGGCGCTTGCGCTGGATTTGCCGGTCGGACAGAGGGTTCTTCTTGCCCTCATAGGGGTTGTCGCCTTCGCGAAACTGAAGCCTGACCGGCGTACCGACCAGCTTGAAGCGCTTGCGGAAGAAGTTTTCCAGATAGCGCTTGTAGCTGTCGGGCAGCGTTTTGATCCGGCTGCCGTGCAGTACGAAGGTCGGCGGATTCTCGCCGCCCGGATGACCGTAACGCAGCTTGGCGGTATGGCCACGCACCACCGGCGGCTGGAAAGCGACGTAAGCCGCCTCCATCGCGCGGGTCACCTCCGACGTGCTGAAGGTGCGGGTGGCCGAGGCATGGGCGCGGTGGATTGCGGCGAACAGCTCCTTGAGGCCCGAGCCGTGCAGCGCGGAGATGAAGACGATCTCGGCCCAGGGTACAAAAGTCAGCTTGCGGTCCAGATGACTGCGGATCTGCTCGCGCTGGTAGGTATCCAGCCCATCCCACTTGTTGACGGCGATGACCAGGGCGCGCCCGGCATCCAGCACGTGGCCGAGGATGGTCGAATCCTGATCGGAAACGCCGTCGCTCGCGTCGATCAGCACGACCACGACCTGGGCCGATTCGATTGCCTGCAGCGACTTGATGACGCTGAATTTCTCGACCGCCTCCTCGACCCGTGCCTTGCGCCGGATTCCCGCGGTGTCGATGAGGCGATAACGGCGGCCGTCGCGCTCAAGGTCCACGGCGATGGCATCGCGCGTGGTTCCGGGCACTTCGGAGGCAATCATGCGTTCTTCGCCCAGCAGTCGATTGACCAGGGTGGACTTGCCGACGTTGGGTCGGCCCACGAAGGCGAGCCGCATGCGGTCGGGATCGTCCTCCAGCAAGGTTGCATCGGCCTCGGCCGGCAACGCTTCCTGTATCTCTTCGAGCAGCGTGTCGATGCCGCGACGATGGGCAGCGGAAACGCCGAACATCGGATGGATACCGAAGCCGCTGAACTCTGCGAGGATGGCGTCCTCATCGAGTCCGTCGGTCTTGTTGACGACCAAAAATACGGTTCGGTTCAGCTTGCGTAACCACGCAGCGATCTCGTGATCCAGGCCCGAGCCTCCCTCGCGACCATCGACAACGAACAGCACGATATCGGCCTCGGCCGCCGCCGATCTCGCCTGCCTGGCGGTCGCGCCGGCCAATCCCTCGTCTTCGCCGGCCAGTCCTCCGGTATCCACCAGGACAAAATGCCGCCCGTCCTCCGGCCGACAGACACCGTAGTGACGGTCGCGGGTAACGCCCGGCTGATCGTGCACCAAGGCATCGCGGCTTCGCGTGAGCGCGTTATAAAGCGTGGATTTGCCGACATTGGGCCGACCCACAAGAGCAACCAGCGGCAACATACGGTTGTTTCCTCAGCCGCCGTCGACGCGATAGGCTGCCATCTTGCCTTCGGTATTGACGGCCACGGCGACGCCGTCGGCGGAGACCTGCGGGGTGGCTCGAATCGGGTCGCCACCGAGGCGGACCCGGCCCGCCAGCTCTCCGTCGTCCAGATTCAGCCAGTGCAGGTAGCCTTCGAAGTCGCCGACCAGCACATAATTTCCGTGCACCGCGGGCGAGCTGAGCCAGCGCATGGCCAGCGCATCCTGACGCCAGATGGCGTTGCCGTTGTTGCGATCAAGCGCCCAGACGTTGCCTTCGAGGTCGACCGCGATGACGCGGTCTCCCGCCAAGTGGACGCCGGTCGCCGACTTGAGCTCGCGGTTCCAAACTGGATTGCCGCCGGCGGCGTTCAGCGCGGCCAGACGCCCCTTGAAACTGGCAGCGAAAATCGTATCGAGACCGACCGCAATCTCGCCGTCGATGTCGGCCATGCGTTCCAACTCGGTGCGCCCTTCGGGCTCGGCGATGGTCTGCTCCCAGACCCTCAGCCCGTCTGCGAGACGAAGCGCGACGACGGCGCCATCGTCGTAACCGACATAGATCAGATCCTGGCCCAATACCGGAGCCCCGTTTCCTCGGACGGTGAGTGAAGGCAATCCCCGGCTGAACACCCAGCGCCTGCTGCCATCGGCAAGATCCAGACCGAATACCCGTCCGTCGCTGCTGCGCACGATCGCCATGCCGCCGGAAATCAACGGCTGCGCAACGATTTCCGAAAGCAGCCGATCCTGCCAGCGTTCGGCACCGGTATCGGCGTCGAGCGCCACGATCTGGCCGTCCAAGGTGCCCACCACCACCACGCCGGCGCCGACCCCGGGCGGCGTGGCATAGCGCAGTTTGGTTTTGATCCGCCACAGCTCCCGCCCGGAAGCGATATCCAGCGCCGCGACCCGGCCGCCGATATCGGCGACATAGATGCGGCCCTCGGCGACCGATGGCGACTGCCGCAGCCACAAGCGACCCTCGCCCTTGCCCGCCGACCGGGACCACAGCCGATCCGGTTTCACCGCAGCATCGAACTTCACCAGTGGCGCAGGCGCGCCAACCTGGTCCTTGTCGTCCCCCTTGCCGAACCAGCCCTTGATCGTGCCGCAGCCGCCCAGGAAGGCCGCCAACAGGATGATTGCCGCCAATCTCATGCCGGGATTTCGCACGATCAAGCCTCCGGTGCCAGCGCGGGGCTGAGCTGTGCGAGCTTGCGCTCGAGGATTTCCCTCTGCGGGGCGGCCGACGCATCGAGCAGCGTAAGGGCATCGCGATAGGCGATGCGCGCCTCGTCGATCCGATCCAGATCGCGCAAAGCATCGCCGCGCAGCTGCAAAGCCACCGCTGAGAAAGTCGGATCGACGTCTGCGAGCCGGTCGAGCGCAGCCTGCGGCCGACCCGCCGCCAAATCGATCCGGGCCAAACGGACGGCGATCACAGCCGCTGTCGCCGGGTCCTTCTTTACCATGCTTTCGGCAGCGACCAGCGCGTCGCGCGCCGCATCGCTTTCGCCACGTGCAATGCGAAGGTCGGCCAGGTGCAACTGGCCCAGGACCGCATAGCCGGTATCCCGGTAGCCTTCGGACAGCGATGCGGCCAGGGAAGCGACCGAGTCGACGTCATCTGCGGCCGCCGCGTCGGTCAGTGCCTGAAACTGCGTAGCCGCAGTGATCCGATGCTCAACTTTCGCCGCCTGCCACCAGTTCCAGCCGAAAATGCCGGCCACGCCCAAGGCGACGCCGGTGATCATCGTGCTGCCGTTCTCGCGCAGCCAGGTCTTTACCCGCTCGCCGAGTTCGTGTTCGTCTTCCAGTTCGATTGCCATGCGATCTCCACCCCGGTGCCGTGCGCCGGAGCCAAAATGATACGGGAGTTGATGAAGCTGCGGTGCTGTGGACTCAACCGCCGCTTGTGCGCGCCACCGCTTCGCCGTCGGAGGATACCGCAAAGCGGACTACGTTGCCTTGCTGAAAACGTGCGATGTCGATCTTCGAAGCACCGCTGAGCACCTCGACGTCGCTGGCATTGCCGAGCGCGACGCGGCCGATGCGCGCGACCGGAAAGCGCAGATCGGTGCCGGCGCGTACCAGTTCATGAACCAGACGGTTGCCGTCCCGGTCGTACAGTTCGAACCAGCTGTCGCCAGTGAACACAAACTGCCACTGACCTTCGTCGACGTCGGTCCGGTCATTCGGTTGCGTCGGCAATGAAGCTTCCGGCTCCCGTTCTGCCACTGGCAACCTGGGCGTGAGCGAGGCTGGCGCAAGCACCGGTGCACGCACCGCCCCATCGACGACCCCTGGAACCGCCAGCGAATTCCCGGCGGACCCGGTCGGAGCATCTAGCAAGGCCAATGGTTGCTCGGCTACCGACAGCCGATGGTTGCCCGCCAGCCAGACGATCGGCGCGACGATGGCCACAGTCAGCACGATATATACCGATCGGTGCGCCACGGCCTCCAGACTCGCCTGCCAGCGCGGCCTCGGGGCGACGCAAATCATTTCCGGCGCGACGTCGGCTGGCTTGCCGCAGATGAACGACTCGATTTCCGACAACGGCATGCCGACTTCGCGCGCGTAACTCTTGACGTGACCACGAACGTAGACATCCGCGCCCAGCCGGTCGAATCGGTCGTGCTCGATATCGTTGACGATTCGCACCAGGACATGCATGCGAGCGGCCAGCTCGTGGGCGGTAAGCCCAGCATTTTCCCTGGCCTTGCGGAGTCGCTCGCCCAGCCCTTCCGGGCAACAGGCAACGTGATCTGATTTATCGATGTCGATCATGGGCGTGGATGCGTGGTCGGCGTGGGTGGTCGAAAATCGGGGAAATCGGCGCTCAGACGCTGCTGATACTTGCGGGCACCCGCCGCATTGCCGAGTCCAAGCTCGATGCGTGCGGCGAGGTCGAGCAGCATTGGATCGTCGACCGGCATGGCCTCGCGGCGCTGCCAGAAGGCGCGCGCGCTCATCAGGTTGCCCTGCTCGAAGCTGAGCCTGGCCAGATACTCGAGGGCAGGAGCGGATGCCGGTTTGATCTCCAGCAGCTGGCGAAAGTAAAGTTCGGCCCGCGCCGGGTCGCCGGCTTCCAGCGCGCACTTTCCGGCGTTGGACAAGGCGGCTTCCGGCGTTTTGTAGAACGGATCGTTCAAGGCCCGACTGAACCAGGCATCCGACTCGCCGGCACGGCCGGAACGGCACAGCCACGTCGCATAATTGTTGAGAATAACGCCATTGTCCGGATCGAGTTCGACCGACCGGGTGTAGTGCTTCTTGGCAAGCTCGGCGCGGCCTATGCGCTCGTTGAGAAAGCCCAGCATCGTCTGGACATCTGCCGACTTGGGATCCAGCTTCTCGGCCTTTAGCAGACGGTCCAGGGCAACCTCGAAGTCGCCCCGCTGCATGTAACCCTGCGCCAGCCCCAGATTGAGTCTGACTGCCTCTTCCTGATTGCGCTCTCGCGTCTGCCGGTTCTCGCTCGCAGTGCTGGCGCAGCCCGCCAGCATCAGGGCCACCAGCAGCACCGGAAAGAGGCGATCACATGGCGACATGAAGCGCTCCGGCACCGGCCTCGAGTTTGCGACGGAAGTCGGCTTGACGGCGGGTGCGATCGACCACCTGACCTTTGAGCTGACCGCAGGCCGCATCGATGTCATCTCCGCGCGTGCGCCGGACCATGGTCAGGATTCCACCGTCGAGCATGATGGTCTGGAACGCGCGGATTCGCTCCTCATCGGAGCGAACGTAGCGCGTACCGGGAAATGGATTGAACGGAATGAGATTGAGCTTGCTCGGAACCTGGCGCAGCAGCTTGACCAGCGCCCGGGCCTGGGCCGGATGATCGTTGATGCCCTGCATCAGGGTGTATTCGAATGTGATGCTGGTCCGGGGCCGACGGGCGACATAGCGCTGACAGGCCGCCATCAGCTCGGCAATCGGGTACTTCTTGTTGAGCGGCACCAGCTCGGTGCGCAATTCGTCGTCGGGTGCATGCAAGGACACCGCCAGCGAGACGTCGCTGGACTCCGACAGTCGGTCGATCATCGGCACCAGGCCTGCAGTCGACAGCGTGACCCGCTTGTTGGCCAAGCCAAGGCCGAGGTCGTCGCGCATCACGCTCATGGCCGTGACCACATTGTCGAAGTTGAGCAGCGGCTCACCCATCCCCATCATCACCACGTTGGTGAGTTTGCGTTGACGGTGGGGCAGGTTTCCCAGAAACCGGGAGGCGGTCCACACCTGGCCGATGATCTCGGCGGCGCTCAGGTTGCGGTTGAATCCCTGGGTCGCGGTCGAGCAGAAGCTGCAGTTGAGTCCGCAACCGATCTGCGAGGACACGCACAATGTGCCGCGCCCCTTGTCGGGAATGAATACGGTCTCGATGGCGCTGCCGCCGTTCATGCCCAGCAGCCACTTGTGAACCCCGTCGACGGCGTCCTTTTCGAACACCACCGACGGCGGCTTGATCTCGGCATGCTCCTCGAGCTTGGCGCGCAGCACCTTGCCGACGTCGGTCATCTGGGCAAATTCGGTGACGTGCTGGTGATAGATCCACTTCATCACCTGATGGGCACGGAACCGCTTCTCGCCGAGTGTCTCGACAAAGAAGGTTTCGAGCCCGTTACGGTCGAAATCGAACAGATTGACTTTTGCGACGTCGGTGCTCACGCACCCCTCCCGTAGTCGCTCAGCGCGGACAAAGCTCTGTGCTGGCAAAGAAATACGCTATTTCCACCGCAGCCGTTTCAGCGGCATCGGAACCGTGTACTGCATTCGCATCGATGGAGTCGGCAAAATCGGCCCGGATGGTGCCGGCCGCCGCTTCCTTCGGGTTGGTGGCACCCATCAGATCGCGGTTGGTCGCGACGGCATTCTCGCCTTCGAGTACCTGGATCATGACCGGACCGGAGATCATGAACTCGACCAGGGCCGAAAAGAACGGACGCTCGCGGTGCACCGCGTAAAAACCTTCGGCTTCCGCGCGCGAAAGCTGTTTCATTTTTGCGGCAACAATGCGCAGGCCGGCATTCTCGAGCCGCGTGTAGATCTGACCGATCACGTTCTTGGCAACGGCATCGGGTTTGATAATCGAAAGCGTGCGCTCCAGCGCCATTTCGTGGACTCCAGGCAATAGAAAAGGGTGAAGGCCCCATGCAGAAGAGGCCAAGGCTAACACATTCGGGACGGAAGGAAAGTTACTTGTTTCCGGGGCTTAGCTCACCTTCCGCAGGACAGTCTAACGTATCGTCAGATTCCGTGACAGAGTTCTCAGACCTGTCCGGGCGCCCGGTTTGACACCCCCAACTGTCAGGTCTAAAATCAAACGATCATTTGAATCGGTTGTTTGCCATGGGTGCCACAGGCAGTCTTGAGAGTCCGTTCAAGACCAAGGATCGTATTCTGGGTGCAGCCGAAGTGTTGTTTGCCCAACACGGTTTCGCCGGCACTTCGCTGCGTCAGGTGACGGCGCTGGCCGAAGTCAACATCGCTGCGGTCAACTACCATTTCGGCTCCAAGGAAAATCTGGTCAACGAGGTCTTCCGTCGCCGGCTGGATGAGCTGAGCGAGCGCCGTCTCGCTGCGCTGAGGCAGGCCGAAGCCTTGCCCTCCCCAAATCTTGAGGCGATTCTCGCCGCCTTCATCGAACCCGCGCTCGCGCTGACACTCGACCGTCACGGTGGCCCCGCCTTCGTGCGTGTACTGGCACGCGCCTACGCCGAAAAAAACGACCGACTGCGCAGCTTCCTCTCCGAACACTACGGGCATGTCTTGCGCCGCTTTTCGGCGGCCATCGCCACAGCACTGCCGGAGTTGCCCAAGGATGAACTCTACTGGCGACTGGACTTCGTGGCCGGCGCGCTGACCTATGCCATGGCGGACTTCGGCCTCATCAAACGGCCGGCGTCTATCAGCGAGCACCAGCACTGTCAGCGCGCGGGCCAGTCGCTGATCCACTTCGCGGCGGCCGGCCTGCGCGCTCCGATTCACTCCCTCACCGATTCATCCACTCCCTAGAACCGAGGAGCCCGAAATGTCCAAACCCCTTCTGATCCGCAAGGCCGCGGTGCTTGGCGCTGGCGTCATGGGTGCGCAGATTGCCGCGCACCTGGTCAACGCCGGGGTCGATACGGTTCTATTCGATCTTCCCGCAAAGGACGGCGATCCGAACGGCATCGCCAACCGCGCCATCGCCAATCTCGGCAAGCTGTCCCCCGCTCCCCTGGCGCGCAAATCGCTGGCATCGGCCATCGTGCCTGCCAATTACGACACCGGCCTGGACCTGCTCGACGGCTGCGACCTGATCATCGAGGCGATCGCCGAGCGGATGGACTGGAAACTGGATCTGTACGGCAAGATCGCCGGCCACATCGCATCGCACGCCGTGGTGGCTTCCAATACGTCCGGGCTGAGCATCAACGCCATGGCCGACGCGCTGCCCGATGCGGTACGGCCGCGGTTTTGCGGCGTGCACTTCTTCAACCCGCCGCGCTACATGCACCTGGCCGAACTGATTCCGTGTCGCGGCACTGACCCGGACGTGCTCGAAGGTCTGGAAACTTTTCTCACCACTACCTTGGGCAAGGGCGTGGTGTACGCGAAGGACACGCCGAACTTCATCGGCAACCGGATCGGCGTGTTCTCGATCCTGTCCACCCTGCACCACACGGCTCGTCTGGGCCTGGGATTCGACGAGGTCGACGCGCTGACTGGCCCGCTGCTCGGACGGCCCAAAAGCGCCACCTATCGGACCTCCGACGTGGTCGGCCTGGATACCATGGCGCACGTCATCAAGACCATGGCCGACACGTTGCCGGAAGATCCCTGGCATGGCTACTTCAAGGCCCCCGAGTGGCTGGCCGCCCTGATCGAAAAGGGCGCGCTGGGCCAGAAGGCCGGCGGCGGCATCTTCCGCAAGGTCGGCAAGGACATTCATGTTCTGGATCTGGCCAGTGGCGACTACCGCGTGGCCAAGCCCGAAGCAGCGCCAGAAGTGGTGGAAATCCTGAAGGGCAAAAACCCGGCCGAGACCATCGCCCGGCTGCGCGCCTGCGAACATCCGCACGCACAGTTCCTTTGGTCGTGCCTGCGCGATCTGTTTCATTACAGCGCCTATCACCTGGCCGACATCGCCGACACCGCGCGCGATGTCGATCTGGCCATTCGCTGGGGCTACGGCTGGAAGCACGGTCCGTTCGAGTCCTGGCAAGGAGCCGGCTGGCAGCAAGTGGCCAAGTGGATCGAGGCGGACATTGCATCCGGCAAGACGATGTCGAATGCCGCCCTGCCGGCCTGGGTGAACGACGGCCGGCAAGGCGTACACACCGCCGAGGGCAGCTACAGCCCGGCCAGCGGATCGGTCAAGCCGCGCTCGACGCTGTCAGTCTATGCACGCCAGCGCTTTCCCGATCCGGTACTGGCCGAACGCGCCAACCCCGGCGAGACCGTGTTCGAGACCGACGCCGTGCGCATGTGGCACGACGGCGACGGAATTGCCATCGTCGGCTTCAAGACCAAGATGCATACCGTTTCCGACGGCGTGCTGGACGGTCTGCAGAAAGCCATCGGCGTCGCCGAGCAGGACTTCAAGGGCCTGGTCATATGGCAGGACAGCGAGCCGTTTTCCGCCGGCGCCGACCTCAAGGGCGCCATGGGTCTGCTCAAGGCCGGTCAGGTCGCCGAGTTCGATGCCATGATCGCCAACTTCCAGGCCACCAGTCAGCGCATCAAGTACGCGCTGGTGCCGGTGGTAGCGGCCGTTCGCGGCATGGCTTTCGGCGGCGGCTGCGAGTTCCAGATGCACGCGGCGCGCAGTGTGTTCGCGCTGGAGAGCTACGTCGGACTGGTCGAAGCCGGTGTCGGTTTGCTTCCTGCCGGAGGCGGACTCAAGGAGATCGCGGTCCGCGCTGCGGCGGCTGCCGGACCGGGCGGCGATGTTTTCGCCGAGCTGCGGTCCTACTTCGAAACCATCGCGATGGCCAAGGTGTCCGCCTCGGCGCTGGAAGCCAAGGACAGCAAACTGGCCCGCGCTGGTGATGTTGTGGTATTCCACGCGCATGAACTGCTGCACGTGGCCAAGGCACAGGCTCTGGCGCTGGCAGAGAGCGGCTACCGTCCGCCGCTGCCGGCACGGGCTGTTCCGGTCGCCGGCGACGTCGGCATCGCCACCTTCAAGATGATGCTGGTCAACATGTTCGAGGGCCGGTTCATTTCCGCGCACGATATGGAAGTCGCCACCCGCATCGCCACGGTGCTGTGCGGCGGCGAGGTGGATCGCGGGGCACTGGTCGACGAGGACTGGCTGCTCAAGCTCGAGCGCGAGCACTTCGTGGCCCTGGCGCAGATGCCGAAAACCCAGGAGCGGATCATGCACACCTTGACCACCGGCAAGCCGCTCAGAAACTGAGAAGCCGGGAATCGGAATTAGAGAATAGAGAATCGTTCAAGCACGCACGGGACACGAGAACCGGCTGTGGAGTCGTCGAGCTTGGCGCTGACGATTCCCCAGTACCGATTCCCGATTCCCGGCACTTCGGAGAAAGACAATGAGCAAGCAAATCCAGGACGCTTACATCGTCGCCACGACCCGCACCCCGGTTGGCAAGGCGCCGCGCGGCGTGTTTCGCAATACCCGCCCCGACGAAATGCTGGCCCACGTGCTGCGCGCCGTGATGGCGCAGGCGCCCGGTGTCGATCCCAGCCGGATCGAAGACATCATCATCGGCTGCGCCATGCCAGAAGGTGAGCAAGGCATGAACGTGGCGCGCATCGGCGCGCTGCTGGCCGGACTGCCCAACAACGTACCGGCCCAGACCATCAATCGCTTCTGCTCCTCCGGCGTGCAGGCCGTGGCCCTGGCCGCCGACCGCATCCGCCTGGGCGAATGCGACCTGATGATTGCCGGCGGCACCGAGTCGATGTCGATGGTGCCGATGATGGGCAACAAGGTGGCAATGAGTCCGCAGGTGTTTCAGGACGATCATGTCGCCATCGCCTACGGCATGGGCATCACGGCGGAAAAAGTCGCCGAGGAGTGGAAGGTTTCGCGCGAGGATCAGGATGCCTTTGCGTTGGCATCGCACCAAAAGGCACTGGCAGCCCAGGCGGCCGGCGAGTTCAGCAGCGAGATCACGCCCTACCAAATCACCTCGCACCAGCCCGATCTGGCCGGTAACACCGTCCGGCTTCGCCGGTTGACCATCGAAAACGACGAAGGTCCGCGCGCCGACACCAGCGCCGAGGGCCTGGCCCGTCTGCGCCCGGTGTTTCGCGACGGTCGCGCCGGCGGTTCGGTCACTGCCGGCAACAGTTCGCAGATGTCCGATGGTGCCGGCGCGGTACTGCTGGCGTCCGAAAAAGCCATCAAGGAATACGGACTGACCCCGCTGGCCCGTTTCGTCAGCTTCGCGGTGGCTGGCGTGCGCCCGGAGGTGATGGGCATCGGTCCGATCGCCGCGATTCCCAAGGCGTTGGCTCTGGCCGGGCTGAGCAAGGACGAGATGGACTGGATCGAACTCAACGAGGCGTTCGCTGCGCAGGCACTGGCGGTGATTCGCGAGCTGGGTCTCGATCCGTCCAAGGTCAATCCGCTGGGCGGTGCAATTGCGCTCGGTCACCCGCTGGGCGCGACCGGCGCGGTGCGTACCGCCACCATTGTGCACGGCCTGCGCCGGCGCCAGCAGAAGTACGGCATGGTGACCATGTGCATCGGCACCGGCATGGGTGCGGCCGGTATCTTCGAAGCGCTGTGAGTACCGGCGCTCAGGTCGTCTTCGTAAGGAACGACCTGGGCGTCACTGTCGCACCGAGGGAAATCACCGGCTGCGCCATCAAGCCGTCATGCGCTCGCGCCAATCCTTCCAGGCATCGCGCGCCTGGAGCCAGGCGTAATTGAGCTGGGCTGCGGCAAATCCGGCGGGCTTGAACGCCGAAACCAGACCGTAACCCGACAGCTCGCGCCAGCGCGTGTCGTCCTCGGCAATTGCGCTGGCCAGCAGTTCGCCGGCATAGGTGGTAGGCGCCACCCCGTGGCCACCAAACGCCTGAGCCAGCCACAGGCCGGGTTCGATCTCGCCCAATTGCGGCATCTCGTGGCGCGCATAGCTCATCAGGCCGGACCAGGCGTAATCGACCCGCACGCCGTCCAGCTGCGGAAACACCTTCAGCATGTCGCGGTACAGCAGACGACGAACGGCGTCGGCGGAGCGATCGAGCACCGAGATTCGTCCGCCCCAGAGCAGTCGGTTATCCGGCAGCGGCCGGTAATAGTCGAAGGCGAACCGGGTGTCGTAAACCGCTGCCCGTGTGGTCATGGCGCTGTCCAGACGCGCGCCCAGCGGCTCGGTGACCATGATGTAAGTGGCCACAGGCAGCACCGCGCCGTCGACCTTCCGGTTGAGTCGGGCCAGATAACCGCCGCAGGCGAGCACCACCTGTTCGGTCTCCACCACGCCTTCCGGCGTGCGAACGATCCATCCGGCTCCGGCACGCTCAAGTCCGATAGCCGGCGACTGCGGATGAATTGCCACACCGCCAAGCTCGGCAGCCGCTGCGATGCCCAGGGCGTAGTTCAGTGGATGCATGTGAAAGGCTGCGCTTTCCCATAACGCTTCGCTGTAACGCGGCGAACTGATCTGCGCCTGAAGCGCCGGGGCATCCAGCCATTGCCAGTGTTGATCGAATTGCTCGGCCAACAACCGTTGTCTTGTGCGCAGCACCTCGGGATCGCGAAACCAGTTGGCCCAGATGACTCCCGCGTCGCACGGCTGGCAATCGATGCCATAACGCTCAATGCGCGCGCGGATCAGCTGCACCGCATCGACCGTGCCTCGATAGTGTCGCCGCGCGATCTCAGGACCCAGATCGGCCAACAACTGGGCCTCGCTGCGGGAAAAGCCGCCGAACACGAAACCGCCGTTTCGGCCCGAAGCACCGAACGCCAGGTCACGGGCCTCCAGCACCACCAGGCCGTCCATGCTCCGCTCGGCCAGGCCCAAAGCCGTATTCAGACCGGCGAAGCCCCCGCCGATCACGCACACCCGCGCCGCGCGGCGGCCCTGCAGCGACTGACGCTGAGGCGTCGGGTTGGCCGACGCCCGGTAGTAGTTCGACGTCTGGTCGGTCATTGAACTCGGATACCCCGTATTACCATTCGTGTTTGGAGACCGCCATGAACCCACCGATCCATCGCGCCGATCCAACCTATCGCCGAGCGGTCCGACTCGCCCTGCTGGCCAGCATTGTACTGGGGCTCGTCCTGTCGCTCGCGCTGTATCGCTGGCTGGATGGCCTGTTCGAGCCGGGCGCGATGACCTCGCCCGACTCGTTGCTGGTGTCGCTGCGCCTGCTTCTGCTCGGTGTGTGCCTGTCGCTGGCACTGCCTTTGCTGGCCCTGGCTGGATGGTTGCACCAACAAGCCGGCCGAATCTCCACCCAGCGGCGCTATCCCCTGGCCGACACCCGCACGCTCACCGATGTGCCCATACGCGAGGGAGAGGCTGCCATGACCCACGCGAGAACGCACGTCCGCCTGTCATGGCTGTGCGTGGCGCTGGCCGCTGCGCTGATGGCCTGGGCGATCTGGAGCTGGTTCGCGTTTTGAGCGAGGAAAGACTCTCAGGCCGATGGCGCGACGCCTAGCTCGGTCAGCGCGGCTTCCATCGACTTTCGTGCGCCGGCGCTGATGTCTTCGTGATCGAGCGCAAACCGAATGGTCGCTTCGACCAGTCCAAGCCGGCTCCCGCAATCGAACCGGGTGCCCTGAAAACGATAGGCCAGCACGTCGCTTGCGGTCAGCATCGCGGCAATCGCGTCGGTCAGTTGAATCTCGCCGCCACTGCCCGGCGTGGTCGAGGCCAGATGATCGAATATGCTCGGGTCGAGTATGTAGCGGCCGACCACAGCCAAGGTGCTGGGTGCCGCCTCCGGATTGGGCTTCTCGATCATCGCCGTGATTCGCCCGGCCCGGTCCTCGAAGGGGTCAGTCGCTACGATGCCGTAGCTTCCGGTGCTCTCGCGCGGCACGTCCTGCACGGCAATCACACTCGCCCGGCGCGCCTCGGCCATCGCGCACATCTGCTTGAGGGCACCGTATCCGCCGCGATTCCAGATCACATCATCTGGCAGCAGGACCGCGAACGGCTGGTCGCCAACCACCGGGCGTGCGCACAGCACCGCATGGCCCAGCCCAAGCGCCTCGGCCTGGGTGACGAACACCGCACGTACGTGGGCCGGCAGGATGTTGCGGATCAGATCGAGCTGCTCGGACTTGCCGGCGCGCTCGAGCTTCTGCTCCAGCTCGTAGGCCTTGTCGAAATAGTCGGCAACTGCGTGCTTATAGCGGTTGGTGACGAACACCAGCGTCTCGCAGCCGGCCTCGATCGCCTCATCGACGGCATACTGGATCAAGGGCCGATCAATGATCGGCAGCATCTCCTTGGGCACCGTCTTGGTGGCCGGCAAAAACCGCGTACCCAGACCTGCGACAGGGAATACGGCGATCTTGACCCGATAGCTCACGGATTTCCGCCGCCGTGCAGCGGAATGATCTGGGCGGAAGCCGCCCGCCGCTGCTCTTCGGTCTCCGGCACATACTCGGGCACCGCGTTGCGCAGTATCCGCAACAACCGCTCTTCGTCGAACCGATGCACCGCTTCACGCGCCAGCTTTAGGCTGGTCAGAATCATTCCAGGATCGGAATCCCGAGGCTCGGCCCGCAGGATCTTGGGATGGGTCGTCAGATGATGTCGCTCCGACGGATGGAAAACCACTTCGTGAAGCTTTTCGCCAGGGCGCAGGCCGATATAGCGGATCGGAACGTCGATATCCGGGCGCTTGCCGGCCAGGCGAATCATCTGCTCGGCGAGCAGACGAATGCGCACCGGCTTGCCCATGTCCAGCGTGTAGATGGCTTCATGGCTGTCGATCGACGCCGCCTGCAGAATGAGCTGACAGGCTTCAGGAATCGTCATGAAGAAGCGGGTCACGTCGGGGTGGGTCACGGTGACCGGACCACCACGACGGATCTGCTCGTTGAACAGCGGCACCACGCTGCCGGCCGACCCAAGCACGTTACCGAACCGGACCGTGATGAATCGGGTGTCCACGCCGGGCGCCAGCGCCTGACAGGCCATCTCGGCCATCCGCTTGGTGGCACCGAGCACATTGATCGGGTTCACCGCCTTGTCGGTCGAGATGAAAACGAACGTGCCGACTCCTGCATCCCGACTCGCCCGGGCGATGGTCTCGGTCACCAGCAGGTTGTTTCGCACCGCCTCGCGCAGCTGGCCTTCGAGAATCGGGACCTGCTTGTGCGCCGCAGCATGGAAGACCGCATCAACTTTGTGCTGGGTGAACGTGTGGCTCAGCAGCGTCGGGTCGCCGCAGTCGCCCAGCACCGGGATGACGGTGAGCCCCGGCCAGCGTTGATCGAGTTCCTCGCAGATCTGAATCAGCGGATACTCGCTGCGCTCGACCAGCACCAGAGCACCGATGTCGAGTTGCGCGCACTGTCGGCAAAGCTCCGACCCGATCGAGCCGCCGGCCCCGGTCACCATCACCGTACGGCCGCCCAACCATTCGCGCATCGCCGGCCAGTCGGGTTGAATGGGCGCACGACCCAGCAGATCCTCGATGGCGACTTCTTTCAGCGGAGCGCTGGCGCCCTGCCCCTCCAGGATGTCTTCCAGGCGCGGCATGGTGCGAACCGGCAGCCCGCACTCATCGCACAGCGCCATCACCCGCTGCATTTCCTCAGCGTCGGCAGTCGGCATGGCGATGACCAGCAGGTCGGCCGCCACTTCGCGCGCCACTTCCTTGACCCGCGACAGCGACCCCAGTACCGGAATGCCCTGCACCTTGGCGCCGTGCAGCCGGCGATCGTCGTCGATCATTCCGACCACAACGTACTGTCCGCTGCGCCGCAGATCGCGCAACAGTCCTTCGGCACTGGCCCCCGCGCCAAGAATGAGCACCCGCGAGCGCGCCACCTCATTCTGGAAGGCGAAACTGTTGTCTTTCCAGGCCCGATAAAGCAGTCGGGGCGTGCCCAACAGCAGCATCAAGGCGAATGGATAGCCCACCAGCGTGGACCGGGGCACTCCGTCGAGCTGCTGAACCATCACCAGTCCCACCATGATGGCCAATAGCCCCAGCACGCCAGCGCGCAGGATGTTCCACAGGTCGGGCATGCTGGCGAAACGCCAAAGACCGCGATACAGGCCCACGCGCCAGAACACCAGGCCTTGGGCGACCACGACGATCATCGACTGCAGGGTGAGCCAGGGGATTTCCGGGGGCAGCGGATTGAGTCCGTAGCGCAGACGCTGGAGTCCGACCCAGCAGACAAGCACCATGGCCAGATCGTGGCCGACTACCATCAACCGCGGAACCCGGGCCGCAAGGCGTTGAATGGGTGTGATCAAGCGCTTTTTCTCCGTGCCCGCCTGCGGAATGTCCCGGTCATTGCGAACCAAATGATACCAGCGAAAAGATAAACCCAGAACAACGCCAGCAGCGAAGCCTGCATTCCCGCCGGCTGCAGCAGACCAGCGATGACGATAGCCAACACTGTCCACATCGAATACGACGCACTGATGACACCGTGGCCCGCCCCGGTCCGCACCGCCCATTGATACAGATGCTCGCGGTGAGGTTCCCACCAGCGCTCCCGACGGATCATCCGACCCAGCAGCGTCAAGCTCGAATCGGCCAGAAATGCCGATGGAATAATGAGCGCAAGCGGCCAGGACAATCCCTCGTCGAGCACGGCATAGGCCAGCAGCGCAGCCACCAGCAGCCCCAGCGCACCGCTGCCGACATCGCCGAGGAACAACCGGGCCGGCGGCAGATTGAACAGCAGGAATCCAGCGCAGCCGGCCGCCGCGACCTGGGACAGCCCGCGCCAGAGATCCGATTCCAGCGCGAGACCCGGCATCCAGGCCAGCGCCGCAAAGACCAACATCGCCTGGGACGCCGCCAGGGTGTCGATCCCGTCCATGAAGTTCCAGGCGTTGATCGCACCGACAAGCAGCACAATCCAGAGCGCAGTCGCCAGGAAGGCAGCATTCGACGCCGAGGTGCCAAGCAGCCAGCCGGCCACCAGCCAAGCCGACCCGAGATGAATCAGCAATCTCGGCCATGCCGGCAGTGGCGTGAAATCATCGATCGCGCCTATTGCGGCAGTCATCGTCAGGGCCAGCAACAGCGGCATGAAGACGGTCCAGTCCCCGGCGTGGACACTGCCCAGGGCCGGACCCAGGACGAGCACCGCAAGAATGATGCCGACACCTCCGCCTCTGGGAGTGGGCTGCGCGTGGCTGCGACGCGGGCCGGGCAGATCAAGCAAGGATTGCGCGATGGCGAGTCGCCGCGCCGCTTCCGCGCCGAGCACCGCCAGCCCGAACGCAGCCATCATCAGCCAGGCGGCCATCACACCCCCATCTGCAGCGAGATCGGCTTGGTCGATCCCCAGGACTTGCAGCTGGGGCACTGCCAGTGCAGCGCCTTCGCGCCGAAGCCACAGCGCTCGCAACGGTAAGGTTGATCGAGCTTCAGAATGTTCTCGGTCACGCTCGCCACCGCCTCCAGCGCGGCATTCGCGCTGCCGATGCGACCTTCGCGAATCAACGCGATCAGTGCCGCCTGTCCGCGGATGGACGGTCGCTTGGGCAATGCTTCGGACAGAAAATCCGCCGCCGCCTGTGCCCCGACGTGCCGGCCTAGCCAGTGGCCCTTCGCCAGAACGGTAGCTGCGCCCGGATGCTCGGCAACCATCAGGTCGAGAAACTGCCGTGCGCGATCATGCTGCCCCAGTCGCTGGTAGCAATCGAGGAGCGGATCGATGATCTCGGGCAGGAAAGCCGGGTCGCAGGCCACGGCATGTTCCAGAAATCCGATCGCCGCAGCGTAATCGCCCGACTGCCGTTTCTGCGCGGCGCGAAGGATGGCAACCCTTACAGAATCCGGATCGGATTGCTGCGCGGCAGTGAGCTGGGCCTCGGCAGCGGCCAGGTCGCCCTCGGCTCGGGCCATTTCGGCCAGTTCGCAGTGGAAATGCGCTACCAAAACGCCGATGGGCTCATCGGAGATTTGTTGCAGGCGCTGAGCGCAGTCAATCGCCTTGACCCAGTCCCGCTCGGATTGGTAGATCGTGATCAGATGACGCAGTGCCCTGGGCGCAGTCGGTTCCATTCGCACCAGATCGCTGAACAAGGTCTCTGCCCGGTCCAGCAGGCCGGCCCGCATGTAATCCTCGCCCAGCTCCAGAATGGCAAGCAGCCGGTGTTCGTCGTTCAGTCCTTCACGAGTCACCAGTCCCTGATGCAGGCGAATGGCACGCTCGACTTCGCCTCGGCGCCGGAACAGGGTGCCCAGGGCCAGTTGGGTCTCGACGGTATTGGCGTCGACTTCGGCGATCTCCAAAAACAGTTCGATCGCCTTGTCCTGCTGCTCGTTGAGCAGGTAGTTCAGGCCGCGAAAGTAGACCTGCGACAGTTTGCTGACCCGCTCGCCGGTCTTTCGCGTACCGCGTTGCCGGCCGATCATCCAGCCGGCCGCGACGGCCAACGGAAGGATCAGAAAGAAAAGCGGCTGACCGATCACATGCGCTCCGGCTCGGAGGCAGCCTCAGCGCGCGCGTCGGCAGCGGCTTGTTCGATTCTGCGTCGGTTGGGCATCACCGAGCCCACGGACACTGCGATACCGCCGACCAGAGCGCCCAGAAAAACGGCCATCAACACAGCCAGACCCGCCGAAAGCCGAATCTGCCAGAGATAGAAATCAAGACTGACCGGCTCGGAATTCAAGGCCGCAAAAACGATACCGCACGCCGCAAAAGCCAGCGCCAGCAGGAAGCGCAACAGTTTCATGGTTCAGTCCGCTGTGTGGAGGCGAATCGCCAACGCCAGCTTATCGCCGGGCCGGGACAAATCCCAGTCTAATGGCGCGGCAGGACCACCATAGGCCCGGCTTGCGGCACTTTGGATTCTGTATCCGCGACAACCGGCGATCCGAATCAGGCACCATGCCATGTCATCGCATCGGCTTCAGCGCGTATCGCCACGCACTTGAACAGCGCGCACTGGCCGATGTCCGGGTCGATTTCAGGGCAGGACGGGCTTCACATCCGGATGCCCGGTGGAACCACCCAGGCTGTTGTTTACCCGTTCGCGCAACTCCTTGCCGGGCTTGAAGTGCGGAACATGCTTGCCAGGAAGCGGCACCGAGTCGCCGGTCTTCGGGTTGCGTCCGACGCGCGGCGGCCGGTAATGCAACGAGAAGCTGCCGAACCCGCGAATCTCGATCCGATCGCCTTCCGCGAGGGCACGACTCATCTGCTCCAGCATGGCTTTGACCGCCAGCTCGACGTCATCGGACTTCAGGTGGGCCTGCTGCCGGGAGAGCGCTTCGATCAATTCCGATTTTGTCATTCCGCTGCGATCCTCGCCATCAATACGAGTCGCCCCGCCCGACTTCGGACGGGGCGACGATACATCACTCGCCCTTGTTGAGCTGCTCGCGGAGCAGAGCGCCCAGCTTGGTGGTGCCGCTACCCGCGTTCTGGTACTCGTCCATTACCTCGCGAAGCTCGGCCTCGTCCTTGGCGCGGATCGAGAGCTGAAGGCTGCGGCTCTTGCGGTCCATGCCGATGAACTTGGCTTCAACGGTGTCTCCAACCTTAAGGTGCTGCGTCGCGTCCTCGACGCGCTCCTTGGCGATGTCGTTGGCGCGCAGGTAACCCTCGACGCCGTCGCCCAGGTCGATGGTCGCGCCGCGCGCGTCCACTTCCTTGACGGTTCCGGTCAGCACAGCGCCCTTGGTGTGGACCGCCATGAACTGACCGAACGGATCCTGTTCGAGCTGCTTGAGGCCCAGCGAAATGCGCTCGCGTTCCGGGTCGACGGCCAGCACGACGGTTTCCAGCTCGTCGCCCTTCTTGAAGTTGCGCACGGCGTCCTCGCCGGTAGCGTTCCAGGAAATGTCGGACAGATGGACCAGGCCATCGATACCGCCATCAAGCCCGATGAACACGCCGAAGTCGGTGATCGACTTGATCTGGCCCGACACCCGGTCGCCCTTCTTGTGGAATGCGGCAAACGCTTCCCAGGGATTGGACTGGCACTGCTTCATGCCCAGCGAAATGCGGCGACGCTCTTCATCAACGTCAAGCACCATCACTTCGACTTCATCGCCGACCTGAACCATCTTGGACGGGTTGACGTTCTTGTTGGTCCAGTCCATCTCGGAGACGTGCACCAGGCCTTCGACGCCCGGCTCGATCTCGACGAACGAACCGTAATCGGTCACGTTGGAGACCTTGCCGAACAGACGGCTGTTGGCCGGGTAGCGACGCGCGATGTTGTCCCACGGATCCTCGCCCAGCTGCTTGAGGCCTAGGCTGACGCGGTTGCGCTCGCGGTCGTACTTGAGCACGCGCACTTCGAGCTCCTGACCGACTTCGACCACTTCGGACGGATGGCGAACGCGCTTCCAGGCCATGTCGGTGATGTGCAGCAGGCCATCGATGCCGCCCAGATCGACGAACGCACCGTAATCGGTGAGGTTCTTGACCACGCCGGGCAGCACGGTGCCTTCGACCAGCTTGTCGAGCAGCGCCTCGCGCTCTTCGGAGTTCTCGCTCTCGACGACGGCACGACGCGACACGACGACATTGTTGCGCTTGCGGTCGAGCTTGATGAGCTTGAATTCAAGCTCCTTGCCTTCCAGGTAGGCCGGGTCGCGCACCGGGCGCACATCGACCAGCGAGCCGGGCAGGAAAGCCCGCACGTCCTTTATGTCGACGGTGAAGCCGCCCTTGACCTTGCCGCTGATGCGTCCGGTAATGGTGGCGTTGGCATTGAGGGCTTCCTCAAGCTCGTCCCATACCATGGCGCGCTTGGCCTTTTCGCGCGACAGCACGGTTTCACCGAAACCGTTTTCCAGATATTCCAGGGCGACCTTGACCGAGTCGCCCACGGCGACGTCGATTTCACCCTGATCGTTACGGAACTGCTCGATCGGAACGATACCCTCGGACTTCAGTCCGGCGTTGATGACCACCACATCGTTGCGCACTTCCACGATGATGCCGGTGACGATGGCGCCGGGCTTGAGGTTTGCCAGATTGGTTTGGCTCTGTTCGAACAGTTCAGCAAAAGATTCGGTCATTGAATGAATACTCGGTTGAAAACACGGGTTGCGCGGGAGTTATCGATCGCCGCGACCCACCAGTTTTTGGCACGGATGCGCCGATGAAATTTCCCGATCATTCGATCGGGGCCGGTACTGCCACACGACGCCAGCAAGCCGCGCCGAGCCGCCAAAGCGGCGGAATCAACCCAGACTTGAGACGATTCGCTCGACGACTTCTTCGATGCCCAAACCGGTCGAATCGATCAACACTGCATCCGGAGCTGGACGCAATGGCGCGATGACCCGCTCGGCATCCCTGGCGTCGCGAGCCCGAATGTCGTGCAGCAGACTCGACAGTTTAACTGGAACTCCTTTTTCCTTCAACTGCTTATAACGCCGTCGGGCACGCTCCTCGGCGCTGGCGGTCAGAAAGATTTTGTGCGGTGCATCAGCAAAGATCACCGTGCCCATGTCGCGGCCGTCGGCGACCAGGCCGGGCCGCCTCAGAAAATCCCGCTGCTTCTGCTTGAGCGCCTCCCGGACCGCTGGCAGCGCCGCAATCGCCGAAGCCGCCGCAGCGGCAGTTTCAGAGCGCAATTCGTCGGTGGCGTCGACTCCATTGACCAGTACGCGTGGCTCGTGAGCGGCTTCGTGCTTGAATCGCACGCGGGTTTCCGCAGCGCAGCGGGCCACGGCTTCGGCATCGGACAGATCCAGCCCGAGCCAGCTCGACGCCAGCCCAACGGCCCGGTACAGCGCTCCCGAATCAAGATAGTGCCAGCCCAGACGCTCGGCCAGAAGTCTGCTCACAGTGCCCTTGCCGGACCCGGAAGGTCCGTCGATGGTGATCACGGGAATCCGCTGGGCAGGCGCCTGGTCGATGTCTTTCATGGGCAGGCATTGTAGCCTGAGCCGCCGTGTCCGCTCCTGCGCACAACCCGTCCGTCGCCCATGGGAACGGTCAGCCGTTTGTGGACAGATCCTCGCCGAAAGGGCGACACCACGTCCTCAGGCGAAGAAGAGCCTGACGATGCGCTGGCAACGGCCGTTGACTCAGCACATCAGGTGCGCGGTCTTCTTGCCCGATGATAGAGGAGCGCTGTCATATTCTGGCCGGCCTCGGCCCGGATTCGAGGTCGCTGGTATCCTCAAGTCTGGAGGTATCCGGGGATGCCCGGTCGATGCTGCTCGATTTCGGCTCCGACGCGGCATATAGATAGAACGCAAGCGCGGCACGGTGATAAAGCGGACCTCGCGCCCGGCCGACAAACCGCGATAATGGCGCGATGCCGCTGTCCGTGCTTTCCGCAACGCGTCGCTTCGAAATCGAGGTGCGCAAAAGCCGCTTTGTCTGCCAGGCCAGCCGGGTTGCCGACGCGAGCGAGGCGCTGGCGTTTATTGAAGCGGTCTCCGATCCATCTGCCACCCACAATTGCTGGGCGTGGCGGATCGGTCAGAACTACCGCTCCAGCGACGATGGCGAGCCGGCCGGCACGGCCGGGCGACCGATCCTTGCTGCCATCGACGGGCAATGCCTGGATCAGACCCTCGCTGTGGTAACCCGTTGGTTCGGAGGCATCAAGCTGGGCGCCGGCGGCCTGATGCGCGCCTATGGTGGCTGTGCGGCCGAGTGCCTTCGCAGCGCAGCTCGCGAGCCGCTGGAAACGATGACCGATGTGACACTCGAGCTGACATTCGCTGATCTCGGTACCGCGCACCAGATGCTCGCTGGATTCGCTGCCGAGAAACTCGCGGAGCGCTTCCACGCCGAAGGCGCTTGCCTGATACTGCGCCTTCCCGCGGAACGACTGCCCCTTCTGTCCGTCGCGCTGCGCGACGCGACCCACGGGCGCTGCGTCCCTCGCCCCTCCGACAAAGACACTCTCGATGAATGAATCGCCACCGCCGGTCGAACGCAAACTGGCCGCATTCCGTGCGCTCTGGCCGCTGATCGGGCCGCATCGGGGCCTGGTTGCCGCCTGGCTGGGGTTCCTGGCGCTGTCCTCGTCGGCCACCCTGAGCCTGCCCGTGGCGATCCGGCTGATGATCGACCGTGGGTTCGGCGCCGAGGACCCGTCGGCAGTCGATCGCTGGTTTGCCGGACTGTTTGCCGTCGCTATCGTCCTGGCGATCGCAACCGCAGGTCGGTTCTATTTCGTCAGCCTGCTCGGCGAGCGGGTGGTCGCGGATCTGCGCCGCAAGGTCTACAACCATTTGTTGTCGCTGGACATGGGCTTTTTTGAGCGCACCCGAAGCGGTGAACTGGTTTCCCGGCTGTCGGCCGACACCGAGCTGCTGCGCAGCGTGATCGGATCGAGCGTATCGGTGGCGCTACGCAGCCTGCTGACACTGACGGGCAGCGGCGTGATGCTGGCGCTTACCAGCCCCCGGCTGGCCACGCTGGCGCTGGTCGGGATTCCGCTCACCGTGGCGCCGATCGTGCTGTTCGGGCGGCGGGTCGGCAAGTTGTCGCGGATCAGTCAGGATCGCATCGCCGACGCCAACGCGCGCGCAACCGAGTCGCTCAATGCGGTCCACACGGTGCAGAGCTATGCCCGCGAAGACCACGAGCGCAGCCGGTTTGGCGAAGCGGTAATCAACGCGCTGTTCGCGGCGCGACGCCGCATTCGTACCCAGGCCCTGCTGACCGCCACGGTGATCGTGTTGGTATTCGGCGCCATCACCGTAGTGCTGTGGGTCGGCGCCAAGGATGTGGTGTCCGGAGCGCTGACTGCCGGGACGCTCAGCCAGTTCGTGCTGTATGCGGTGCTGGGCGCTGGATCGGTGGGCGCACTTACCGAAGTCTGGAGCGAAGTGCAGCGCGCCGCCGGCGGCATGGCGCGAATCGGCGAACTGCTGGACGAGGTGCCCACGGTGACCGCTCCGGCCCAGCCACGCCCGCTGCCTCGACCGGCGCAAGGCGACATCCGCTTCGAGCATGTCCATTTCTTTTATCCGTCGCGAGCCGACCAACCCGCCCTACACGACTTCGATCTGCACGTGCGGCCCGGCGAGACCGTTGCGCTTGTCGGGCCGTCGGGGGCTGGCAAGAGCACCGTGCTGCAACTGTTGCTGCGCTTCCACGATCCGGTCGGCGGGCGAATTTTGGTCGATGGCATTGCGCTGCCCGATCTCGATCCCGCCGAGCTGCGCGCAGCCATCGCCCTGGTGCCCCAGGATCCGGTGTTGTTCGGCGCCGATGCCTTCGACAACATCCGCTACGGCCGACTCGATGCCAGCGACGATGACGTTCTCGGCGCTGCGCGCAGCGCCGAGGCGCACGAGTTCCTCAGCGCGCTGCCGGAGGGCTACGCCAGTTACCTCGGCGAGCGCGGCGCACGGTTGTCGGGCGGACAGAAGCAACGGATCGCGATTGCCCGCGCGGTGCTCAAGAACGCACCCATCCTGCTGCTCGACGAAGCCACCAGCGCGCTGGACGCACAGAGCGAGCGCGCCATCCAGCAGGCGCTGGAAAGGCTGATGGAAGGCCGGACGACCCTGGTCATCGCCCATCGCCTGGCGACCGTACTCAAGGCCGACCGGATCGTGGTGATGGACCACGGCCGCGTAGTCGATCAGGGCCGGCACGAAGAACTCATGGCCCGAGGCGGCTTGTACGCCGAACTGGCTCGCCTCCAGTTCAGCAGCTGAATGTCACACTCGGCTGCCGAGCGCAACCAGCGACCGCCTCGTCCCACACTTTTCATTCATCGAGCCAATGGATCAATCACGATGCTTCGAAATTTAGCGCTCTCCCAGACATTGATTGTCGTCGGCCTTTCAATGCTGCCGGCGACGGCGCTGGCCCAGAGTAACGTCGATACCTGCCACGCCATCGACAGCCCGACCGATCGCCTGGCCTGCTACGACCGGGCCACCGGACGTGGCCCGACCGACGCCCCGGCCGAGCCTGCGAAGCCCGTCGTCCGTCGGGAGCCGCTGCCGGGCCGGACCGACCGCGACCCACAAACCCGGACCAGCATGGCGCAGCACTGGGAAACCCGCGACGCCGACCACGGCGGCCTGTTCCAGGTGCGCGCACACAACCCCGTGTATGCCCTGCCGGCGCGGTACACCACCAATCGAAATCAGTTCCCGTCCTCGCCGGCGGAAGGCCGAACGCTGGACGAATCGCTGGGTCTGGACAACATCGAGGCCAAGTTCCAGATCAGTCTCAAGACCAAGGCGCTGGACGATATTCTCGGCCTGAACCTCGACCTGTGGTTCGGCTATACCCAGATCGCCAACTGGCAGGCCTACGACGGGGTCGAGTCCTCCCCGTTCCGGGAAACCAACTATCAGCCGGAAACGTTTCTGACCTTCGGTCCAGGCCTCGATCTGTTCGACGGCTGGCGCTGGGAGGTGCTCAACCTGGGCCTGATCCACGAGTCGAACGGCCGCAATCTGCCGCGCTCGCGCAGTTGGAACCGGATCTATGCGCAGTTCGGCTTCGAACGCGAGAATCTGTCGATCTACGCCCGACCCTGGTGGCGAGTGAGCGAAAGCCGCAGCGACGACGACAATCCGGATATTCGCCAGTTCATGGGCAGCCACGACCTGCGCATGGTCTATTCCCACAACGGCAACGACTTCGGCCTGTTGACCCGCTACAGCTTCAGCGGCAATCGGGGTGCGGTGCAGGCCGACTGGCACTTTCCGCTCATAGGCGCCCTCAAGGGTTACGTGCAGCTCACCAGCGGTTACGGCGAATCCTTGATCGACTACAACCACAAGCAAACCACGCTGGGCGTGGGCGTGTCGCTGGTCGAAGCGCGCTGAGCGTCGCGTCGCAACTCGGTCGTATCGGCTAACGTCGAGGCAATGCATCCCGAACCTGGACGCCCCGCGCCGGCAGTCCGGCGGCAATTCCCGGCCGGATGATCGATCGACCTGGATGAGCACGATTCAGGCGGCTGACGGGGAATTCAGCCGCTCCCCACCCTGACCAGGATTCCCGCGACATCGGCTTTCGCCGGCAGGGTGCCAAAGGCCAGACCGTGATCGCCCGCCAGCCGGCTGGCCAGGAAGGCCTGGGCTACCGGCTCCGGTGCGTGGCGCAGCATCAGGCTGCCCTGCACGGCCAGCGCCAGACGCTCTACCAGGCGACGTGCCATCGGCTCCAGATTCTCTCCGGAGGTCAACACCGAGCGCAGCTCCGCCAGCTCCCGGTCGTAGATCGCGTCCTTGCCCTGAGCCAGTGCCAATTCGGCCAGCAGGGCTTGACCGGTGTCGGGCTCGCGCGCCAGGGATCGCAGCACGTCGAGGCACTGGATGTTTCCGCAGCCTTCCCACAGCGAATTGAGCGGGGCCTCGCGATACAGCCGCGGCAGGATCGATTCCTCCACATAGCCTGCGCCGCCCAGACACTCCTGCGCTTCGTTGACGAAGGCCGGGGCACGCTTGCACACCCAGTACTTGCCGATCGCGGTGGCGATACGGGCAAAGGCCGCCTCGTTGGGGTCGCGCGGCGCAGCATCCACGGCCCGCGTCACCCGCATGGCCAGCATCGTGGCCGCCTCGGACTCCAGCGCCAGATCGGCCAGCACATTGGCCATCAGCGCGTGATCGATCAGTGCCTTGCCGAATGCCTGGCGGTGCCGGCAATGATGCAGCGCCTGGGCCAGGGCAAGGCGCATCTCGGCGGCCGACCCGACCAGACAGTCGAGCCGGGTCAGCGCCACCATTTCGATGATGGTGGGTACGCCACGCCCTTCCGGACCGATACGACTGGCCCAGGCGACATCGAACTCGACTTCGCTACTGGCGTTCGCCCAATTGCCCAGCTTGTCCTTCAGGCGCATCAAGCGAAAGGTATTACGCTCGCCATCCGGCCGCCAGCGCGGCAGGAGGAAGCAGCTGAGGCCACCAGGCGCCTGGGCGAGTACCAGAAAACCATCGCACATCGGTGCCGACATGAACCACTTGTGGCCGGTCAGCCCATATTCGCCCTCGCCGGCCAGCGGCTCGGCGCGGGTGCTGTTGGCGCGCACGTCGGAGCCGCCTTGTTTCTCGGTCATGCCCATGCCGATGGTGATGCCAGCCTTGGCGGCGATGGGTACATCGCGCGGATCGTAGCGCGGCGCAATGGCTTTCTCGGCCCATTCGGTCAGCCCCGGCGCCTGACGCAACACCGGCACGGCCGCATGGGTCATGGTCAGCGGGCAGTTGGTGCCGGCCTCGGCCTGATGGTGCATGAAAATCAGCGCGGCGCGCGCCACGTGGCTACCCGGCTGCGGATCGTTCCAGGACAACCCCGACACGCCGTGCTCTACGCCTGCCTGCATCAGCTGGTGATAGGCCGGATGAAACTCGACCTGATCGACCCGATGGCCGAACCGATCGTGGGTTTTCAGCCGAGGCTTGTCCCGATTGGCATCGAAGCCCAGTTGAGACAAGGCATCGCCGGCCAGCGCGCCGTACACCGATAGCCCGCCCTGCCAGGGGCTGCCTCCCTCGCGGGCAACCGCCGACTGTAGAACCCCGTCGTCGCGCCAGAAATCACTGGGTTCGAACGGCGGCGGCTGATTCTCGACCCGGTGGGTGGGTGCGGTCATGGACGGACTCCGAAGCGGTGCCATCCACGAGCATACTGCGGCGTACCTGCCCGGTCACGCCAGCAGGCGCGCGATGAGCCCCGGCAGCGGTTGGGTGGCGGCCGCCAGATGGCCCTCGATTTCCGCCAGGGTGATCTCCCGGTCCTCCGGATCCAGACCTGCCGCCCAGTTCGCCACCAGGGCCAGACAGGCGTAGCGCAGCCCCAATTCGCGGGCCAACGCCGCTTCGGGCATGCCAGTCATGCCGATCAGATCGCAGCCATCGCGCGCAAGCTTGCGCACTTCAGCGCGGGTTTCCAGCCGCGGGCCCTGGGTGATGCCCAGGCAACCGCCATCGCGCAGGGTGATGTTTTGGGCCTTTGCGGCAGCAAGGATGTCGGCGCGCAATTGCGGGCAGTAAGGGTCGGTCAGATCGACATGCAGAACCTCGCTGCCTGGTTCCTCGCACAGCGTGGTGATCCGGCCCCAGGTGTAGTCGATCAACTGATCGGGCAACACCAGTGCGCGCGGGCCGCAGCCCTCGCCAATTCCACCGACCGCGTTGACCGCCAGAACGCGTGTAGCACCCAGGGATTTCAGCAGCCACAGGTTGGCCCGGTAATTGATGCGGTGCGGCGGGATCGAGTGCGATTCGCCGTGGCGGGCCAGGAAGGCCACTCGCCTGCCGTTCAGCATGCCGATGCGCACCGGCCCGGACGGTGCGCCGTAGGGTGTATCGCGCTCGATGCTTTCCGGCTGGTCAAGGTTGGTCAGCCGATACAGTCCGGTCCCGCCGATCACCGCCAGATCGAGGTTCGACATGCCCTACTCCGCCAACGCAAAAATGGCCGGCAGGTTTCGGCCCTGCTCGTGGAAATCCATGCCATAGCCGAACACGTAGCGATCGGGGACATGGACGCCGACGTAATCGGCCTTGACGTCGGGCAGGCAGCGGCTGTGCTGCTTGACCGCCAATGCCGCCACCCGCACTTCGGCGGCGCCATGCGCCAGACACCAGGCCTTGACCTCGCTCAGGGTGTGGCCCTCGTCGAGAATGTCGTCCACCAGCACCACTTTTCGGCCAACCAGCGAAGTCGTTGGCAGACGCAGCCAGTGCAGGCTGGCGCCGACGGTGTCGCCCCGATAGCGGGTGGCGTGCAGATAGTCGAACTCCAGATCCAGCCGCTCGCCGATCGCCAGCGCCAGCTGGGCGGCGAACAACATGCCGCCGTTCATGATGGTCAGATACACCGGGCGTTCGCCGACGTGATCGGCGACCAGTTCGTCGGCCAGCCGGCCGATTTCGGCCTCCAGGCGGTCGCGTTCGAACAGCCGGTCGGCAGTTGCCAGGGCCTGAGCCAGATCATTGGCCATTGGAATGTCCTCCAGTCGTTATAGTGGCGAGCGCGGATGCCGCGCTGCGGTAGGATTCGCCGGCCAGCAGCGTGTCGAAGGCGGTACCGCCGCGACCGATCAACCCGGTGAGCGGCAGCGCATTGCTGCCCGGTCGGGCGGCGACGGCAGTGAGCGATTCCTCGACCAGATCGGGCGAGCAGACCAGCACGGCATCGCAGCCGGCATCCAGATGGGCGTCGATGCGCCGGGCAATCCCGCCAGCCGAAAATGCAGCAGCCATGCCGATGTCGTCGGAAAACACCACGCCGCGAAAGCCCATCTCACCGCGCAGAATTTCGCCGATCCAGCGCGGCGAATAGCCGGCCGGCTCGGGTGCGATGGCCGGATAAACCACATGCGCCATCATCACTGCCTCGGCGCCGCGCGCGATTCCTTCGGCAAACGGCAGCATATCTTCCCGACGCAAGGTATCGAGGTCGCGCGGATCGACGGCAACATCAAAATGGGTGTCTTCCAGCACCGAGCCATGGCCCGGAAAATGCTTGAGGGTTGCCGCCATGCCGGCGGCGCGCATGCCGCGCAGATAGGCCTGGGTGAGCGCGGCCACAATCACCGGATCGGCATCGAACGCCCGCTCGCCGATCGCCCGGTTGCCGCGCGCCAGATCCACCACCGGCGCGAAACTGAGGTCGATGCCGACCGCCTGCATCTCGCTGGCCATCAGCCAGGCGTGCCGCTCGGCCAGCACCAGCGCGGCGACCGGATCGGCCCGATAGCGCTCGCCCAGGCGCGCCAGCGGCGGGAGGGCGAAAAAGCCGTCGCGAAAGCGCTGTACCGGGCCGCCTTCCTGATCCACGCAGACCAGCAACGGATGTGCCGCCTCGGCGCGAATGCGGGCCGTGAGCGCGGCAATTTGTTCGCGGCTGGAAAAATTGCGGGTAAACAGAATGACGCCCGCCACAGCCGGATGCCGCAGCCAGTCGCGCTCGTGGTCGGCCAGTTCGGTGCCGGCGATTCCGATCACCAGCATCGTTGCCGCTCCTGGCCACCCTCGCGGTTGGGCCTTTGCGATGTCGGGTGACTGACGGCCCGTCGACCGACGCCATAGATAGCCATCAGTTGCGTACGAAGCATGCAATGCTCTCCACGTGGGCGGTGTGCGGAAACATGTCCATCACGCCGGCATGGGTCAGGGTGAAGCCGCGTTCGCGAACCAGAAAACCGGCGTCGCGCGCCAGCGAGCCGGGATGGCAACTGACGTAAACGATGCGCTGGATACCCTTCAGCGGTAACTGCGCCAGCACCGCGTCGGCTCCGGATCGCGGCGGATCGAGCAGCAGCTTGTCGAAGCCGGCCCGCATCCACGGCTGGGCGCTGAGATCGGTGGTCAGGTCGGCAGCGAAAAACTCTACCTGCGCCAGCCCGTTGGCGATCGCATTGTCCCGCGCACGGGACACCAGACCAGCGTCGCCTTCGACGCCCACCACGGTGGCGCCCGTGCGCGCCAGCGGCAGGCTGAAGTTGCCCAGGCCGCAAAACAGATCCAGCACCCGGTCGGCGGGCCCCAGGTCGAGCAGCTCTGCGGCGCGCTCGATCATCGCGCGGTTGATGCCATCGTTGACCTGAATGAAATCCAGCGGCCTGAAGCCGATGCGGATGTCGAACGCCGGAACGCCATAGGACAGACTCGGCCGCTCGGGCCAAAGCGCCACCACCGAATCGACACCGCCCGGCTGCAGAAACACCGCCAGACCAGTGTTCTGGGCGAAGGCCTTGAGTCGCTCGCGGTCGGCTTCGGACAGCGGGTGCAGATTCCGAAAGATCAGCGCAGTGGCCTCGTCGCCAGCGATGAACTCGATCTGCGCAATTTCCTTCCGGGCATCGAGCGAATCGACCAGCGCAGCAATGTCGCCTATTCGCTCGCCGACGGCCGGAATGGCGGTCTCGCAGCGCGACAGGTCGGCGACGAAGCGGGGGTTGGTTTCGCGAAAACCCACCAGCGCCCTGCCTTTCTTCTCCACCCAGCGCACCGACAACCGCCCCTTGCGCCGGTATCCCCAATGCGCCGCCGTCAGCGGCGGCAGCACCTCGGCCGGCCGCACGCCGCCGATCCGCTCAAGATTTTCCAGAAGTACGCGCTGCTTGGCCTGAATCTGGGCTTCGGCATCCAGGTGCTGCAACACGCAGCCCGAACACGTATCGAAATGCATGCAGCGTGGCGGCACACGCAACGGCGATGCTGTCAGCACCTCCAGCACCTCGCCCTCGTCGTAATTGCGATGGCGCCCGGTCTGCTTCACCCGCACCTGCTCGCCGACCAGCCCGCCCGCGATGAATACCGCCTTGCCGTCCCGGCGCGCCACGCCGCGACCGTCGTGGCTCAGATCGACGATTTCAGCCTCAAACTCCGGAAAACTGGCGCGACGCGGCACGGGCACATCCTGCTGTAAAGCCGGCTATTGTCGCAGAACTGAGCATCCGGCGTGGTCGGCGACGTGCCCCGTGCGCGGGCCGTGGCACCGTCTCAAACAACAACGGCGAGCCGAAACGGCCCGCCGTTGTAATGGTGCTTCCGGTTCGAGGAATCAGAACCGAGCGGTGAACTCCACACCCCAGATCGATGGCTCGTTGACGAAGCCGGTGAGGTTATTGAAGTCGATGCCGCCCACGGCCTCCACTTCATTGAGGATATTGCGACCAAACGCGGCCACTTCGTACTGGCCGTTGTTCCACAGGTAGCCGGCGCGCAGACCGCCCTCCAGCAGCGGGTCGCCGGTGAATTCCCGCGACTCGTAGAGGAAGAAGTTGATCTCGGTGCGGTAGTACCAGTCGGTGTAGAAATACAGCTCGGCTCCGTTATCCAGCGGAACGCTGTAGCGCGCGGTGAGGTTGTACACCCACTCCGGAGCCTGGGGCAGCGGATTGCCGTCGATCAGCGCCAGATCGGTGCCGGGGATCATCGGGTCGAGAACGGTGCACAGGCCCGAGCCGCAGACCTGGGTGGCCAGGTTGGGGTCGTTGATTTCGGTGTTGTTCCAGCTCATGCCGAAGGTGACGAACAGGTTGTCGGTCACCAGGGCCTCGGCATCGACCTCGAAGCCCTTGCCCTTTACTTCGGCAGCATTGATCAGCGTGTTGAAGTTGGTCGCGCCGCCCACGGCGGTCAGCTGGTGATCATCAGTGTTGAACACGTAGCCGGTGGCGTTCAGGCGGGCGCGGTTGTCGAACAGCTCCATCTTGAAGCCGACTTCATAGGACACGATGGTCTCCGACTTGGCAGTGGAAACTATGTCGCCAAACAGCAGCCGGCCCTGGATCGACGGTGCCCGGAAGCCTCGCGCCACCTTGGCAAACACGTTGGTGTCCTGGCTCATCGCGTAGCTGAGCGAAACATCCCAGCTCACATCGGTATCGGAGACATCGGCCTCGATCGGGCCGATCGGGCCAACGCCAAGGAACGACAGCGGCGACTCGGTGCGCTCGGCCACGAAATCCTTGTCGTCGTCGGTGTAACGCAGACCCGCGCGCAGATTCAGGCGATCGGTAAGGTCGTAGTCGCCGGACGCGAACACCGCCCAAGCGGTGTTGTCCTGCTCCTGCTGGGCGAAGCCATTGATCGGCTGACCGGGGGCAAAGGTTGCAAAATTGAAGCTGTCGACGGTGATGTCTTCCTGGAAGAAGAAGAAGCCGCCCTGCCAGTCGAACCGGCCCCAGTCGTTCGACTGGAAGCGGATTTCCTGCGTGAACTGTTCGTGCTTGGGCAGGCCATCGGCCGACTGCGCGTCGAACGGGATGAATCCAGGGCCGAAATTGCCCAGAAAGGCTGCGCCGAACCCGCCGTCGATGTCGCCACGGCTGAGCACTTCGACATCCTCGTAGCCGGTGATCGAGAACACGGTCACCCGGCCGAGATCCCAGCTGAGCCGCGCGCTGGCGCCGAAATTCTCCAGGTTCTGGGAATTCAGGCCGTCGATGGCAACCTCATCGCGCTCGAAGCCCGGAACCAGATTGTTGGTGCCCTGCTCGATGATGTTGGCCCGGAATACCCGCGCCGTGCCATCCAGGTCCCGGTAATGGACATTGAACAGCGCGTCGAAACCATCGCCCTCGTAGCGCAGCTGAAGCCGCGTGGCGAACTCGTCGTAGCCCTCGAGCGCGTCCTTCTCGCCGGTAAAGGTGTTGTCGACCCAATCGTCGCGGTGCTGGAACATGGCCGAGGCCCGCGCCGACCAGCCACCACCCAGCCCGCCGCCCACCGCGCCTTCAAAATTGGTGGTGTTGAACCGACCGTAGGAAACCTGTCCGTAGGCGTCGAAATCCTGGGTTGGCTTGGCCGAGTCGAACTTGACCACGCCGGCCGGCGTGTTACGTCCGAACAGCGTGCCCTGCGGCCCACGCAGCACCTCGATGCGATCCAGGTCGAACACCGGGAAGCCTTTGAGAATCGGGCTCTCGAGCACCACATCGTCGTAGACCAGCGAAACCGGCTGAGAAGCATTGAGATCGAAGTCAGTGTTGCCCAGGCCACGAATGTAGAAGCGCGGGAAGGCACGTCCGAACGACGATTCGATGTTCAGGCTGGGAACGCGTCCGGACAGAAAACGGATATCCTCGCCGCCGGACCCGAGGATGTCGATTTTCTCCGGTGCCAGCACGGTCATCGAGATCGGGATTTTCTGCGGGTCTTCCTCACGCCGCTGTGCGGTCACGGTGATGGCATCCAGCCGGGCTGCGTCGCTGGTCTGCGGATTTTCCGTGGTGTCCTGTGCCGTGGCGACGCCAACCGGCAGCGCCACGGCAATGGCCAATGAGAGCAAGTTGCGGCCGGCGGCGGGAAACGGAACTGTGCGTGTGAGTTTCATGTGAGCGTGTCCTTGGCGGGTAGGGTGTACTGACAAAATCGATCGGGGCGTTCATTTGCGTTCGAGCCCCTGAAAGGCCTCATTCCGGCCGGACCGGACTGGCGGACTGCACAAGTGCAGCGGAGCGCCGGAAATCTGTTACAAATAGGTTAAGCCGATCAAACGCGCCAAGCCTACACCCACCGGGCTGTCATAAAAAGTCCCCTGCGACCGCCTCGAGCGCCTGACCAACTCCTGCAAAGGCAGTGGCCGGTCCGAGGCGCGGAAGCCGTAGCTAGGCAATGACCGTTCAGAAAACTCGGACAGGGCGATCGCCCGCCGACCGACGCGCTGCGCTGCACGGCCAAACGTCCGGGACCACGTCCGGATGTCGTCCGGCTGAGGGGGGGCCGGTTTCACGATCCTGATCTTACGAGGAAGAAACCGCCATGAAACCGATTCCTGTCCACCGCATCTCTTTTGTTGCCCTGTTCGCTCTGGCAAGCGTTCTGGCATTTTCCGCGACCATCGTCAGTGCCCAGGATGCTCCTGGCGACATCGCCACGACATGGGTCATCTCGGCCAAGCCCGGGGCCGCTGCCGACTTCGAGAAAGCCCTGAAATCCCACGCCGCCTGGCGCAAGGAGGCTGGCGACCCGATGAACTGGCGCATCTACGCACCGGTGGTGGGCGATGACCTGAACCACTATGTCATCCGCAGCGACGGCCACCACTGGAAGGACTTCGATGCGGAAAGCGAATGGGCCATCAAGGCGGCGGCTGGTGCCAACTTCGACCAACAGGTCGGCGCCTACGTCGCCGAGGTCCGGCATCATTTCGACCGGTATGACGCGGAACACAGTCATTGGAAGGACAACAGCGAGTACCGCTATTTCTCCGTCAACACCATCCGTTTCCTGCCGGGGAAGGCGCCGCAGTTCTACACGACGCTCAAGACCGTCGCCGCCGCCGCCAAGGCCAGTGATTGGGGCCGCAGTTGGTCGATCATGAGCCTGACTGGCGGCAGCGACGACATCAACGTGGTCTGGCCGTATACCAGCTATGCCGACATGGCCCAGATCGAGCCGGGCTTCGTCAAAGTACTCGGGGATCACATGGGTTCGCCCGAGGCGGCCCGCGAACTGCTCGATGGCATCGGCGCGACGATCGCCGAGTCCAGCTCGACGATCTATGTCTTCCGACCGGACCTGTCGACACCGCAGTAATAAGTGAGCGGTCGGCCGATGTGCTGAGGGGCAGACACTGCCCCGACCGTTGTCCCTGGTGCGCCCGGACCGGTTCTCCGGACCGGGCGCACTTGACGCACCGAATGGAAGAGGTTGCACTGTCAGGCCATCGATCGATCCCACAGAGCCTGCTCATGCACAATCCGAACTCCTTTCTCGACGCGGTCGGTAACACACCGCTGATCCGGCTGCGCAAGGCATCCGAATCGACCGGCTGCGAGGTGTTCGGAAAATGCGAATTCATGAATCCCGGCGGCTCGGTCAAGGATCGGGCCGCGAAGTACCTTCTGCTTGATGGCCTGGCCCGCAAGCTCATCGAGCCGGGCGGAACCGTGGTCGAAGGAACGGCTGGGAACACCGGTATCGGGCTGACCCTGGCCGGCAATTCCCTCGGCCTTCGCACGTTGATTCTGATGCCCGAAACCCAGTCGGCCGAAAAACAGTCGGCTCTGCGCGGCATGGGCGCAGAACTGCGCACGGTTCCCGCCGTGCCCTACAAGAATCCTGAAAACTACGTTCATCAAGCGCGTCGGCTGGCCGAGTCGATGTCGGCCAACGCGCCGCACGGTGTCTACTACGCCAATCAGTGGGACAACCTGGCCAATCGCGAGGGTCACGTAGCCAGCACCGGCCCTGAAATCTGGGAACAGACTGCTGGCAAGGTCGATGGATTCACCTGCGCCGTGGGTACCGGCGGCACCCTGGCCGGTGTGTCCGAGTACCTGAAATCCAGAAACCCGGGCATCGTCACCGCTGCGGCCGATCCGGATGGCGCGGCGATCTACAACTGGATCAAGCACGGCGAGATCGCCTCTTCTGGAAGCTCGATCACCGAAGGCATTGGCCAGAACCGGATCACCGGGAATCTCGACGGCGCCCGCATCGACGATGCGTTCAACATTCCGGACAGCGAATTGCTGCCGGTTTTGTGGGACTTGATCCGCTTCGAGGGACTGTATCTGGGCGCGTCCAGCGGGATCAATGTCGCTGGCGCGATGCGGCTGGCGCGTCAGCTGGGGCCGGGGCACACCGTGGTGACGGTGCTGTGCGATTCGGCCAGCCGCTACGAATCGCGTTTGTTCAATCCGCAATTCCTGATCGAGCGCGGACTGCCGCTGCCGCCCTGGCTGGCCACATCCTGACCGACCCGATCCGGACCCGCCCGATCCCGCGGGACCGGATCAGTAGCGCGGCAGCGCGTCCGCTCCGGCGGCCGCTTCTTCATCGAGTACCGAGACGGTATCGTCGAACAGCCGACGCGCGGTCGCCGGGCTGTCGCCAATGCACACCAGCCCCAGTTTGCCGAACTCCGAAAGCGCCCCGATCAGGTTGAACACCACGCCCTGCTGTCGGGTTTCCTCGAAGTGCAGCCGACGCGAAACCAGGATGTCGATCAGATCATCGGGCACCAGACGGCGGAACAGCGGATTCACCAGATTGTCGGTGGCGTAGTAGTGCCGCACTTGTTGCATGGGGGTCAGGAAGTGCGCCGATTCGCTGTCGTAACGACCATTGGTGAGAAACTGCAACATCTGGTAGGGCATCGTGGTGCCACCCTTGCGCAGGTTGATCTCGATCGCGTAGTGGCGCCAGCCATCATCTTCCAGCACCGAAACGAAATCGACCGAAAGCCGCCCCATCACGCCCCGGTCGCGCAGCACCTCGCCGACACGCATCGCCGGAACATGGAGCGCACGGGCATAGCGCGCATCGGCTGGAAACGTGCTGCCCTGGAACACCTGGCCACTGGGCCCGGACATGATCTGATCATGGCTGGAGATCAACTCGACTTCGCCGAGCGGGTTGATCCGCAACTGAACCGATGGCGAGCGCTTGTCGCGCCCTTCCAGCCAGGACTCAACGATTCCGCCATGGCGCTCGAAAAGTGCCTCGAACGACTCCAGGGTCATGCCATCGGCTTCGTATTCCAGACTGCTGGCCAGGCGCGCACGCACGGCTTGCGGTGACGGCCGATCGCCCAGCTCAGAGACATCCAGCACTGCGTTGCCGTCTCCGGAAAATCCCTCGTTGACCTTGACCACCAGCCGCCGGCACGGCGGCGAGCGTGCGATCAACTGTGCGATCGCTTCGGCGGCTTCATCGAAATCGTTCAGATCCTCGAAGCCGTCTGGATAATCGATCCCCGCCTCGGCGAAAGCCCGCCGGCTGCCCGATTTGCTGCCCCAATAGGCCAATGCCGGATCGCAGGCGTAAAGGCTGATGCCCAGCGAAACCGCCAGCCTGACCTCATCGTCGCAGGCATTGAATACCGAAAGATGCGATGCCTCGGGATCCTCGATCTCGGCGCGAATCCGTGCCATCAGCCTCGGGCGATCGAGAATTTTCCGGGTCAGGGAAACCGGCGAAGCATCATATGCCGAGAGCAATACCAGTCTACGTCTGGCGTGCGCGGCCGGCACGCCGGACAAAAAACTCAAGTAGTAGTCGATGACCACCTGCGCGATCGGCTCGCTGGTGACGAACACCACCCTGGTGTTGGGCAGGCGCAGCAGCATGAGCATGCTGAGCATGCGTTCTTCGTAGTGCCGGGCGCCGGAGACCTTGGCCAACACGTCGGCATCCAGGCTCAGGCCCGGTACCACCACGACTGTGCGGCAGGCAGCCGGATCGGTGAAAATTTCCTGAAACAGACCGGGTAGCTGCTCCTGGAGCGCGAGATAGCTTTCGCGAACGTCCGCTTCGAGATTCGTGTATCGACGCTGGTGGGTGGCCATGCAAGGATCTCTGCCCCGAGTTCGTTCGGATCATAGCCCAGCATCCTGTCGGACTCAGGCAGCCGCGGCGAAAAGTCGACTGTTCGGGGCCAATATTGGCCGATTCGCCGGCCAATGCGGCGTCATGGATCAAGAATCGACGGAAGCCAATGAACCATACCAGCGAATTTTCGACCGGATCGAACACAATCCGGAAGACTCCCAGTCTTTGGCGTATCCGCCCGGTGTGCGGCACACTGCAACCATGACCGAAGTTCCCGGGTTGGGCTCTTACCTCGCGTTGCACGGCGGAGATTCGTCGGTACTGGTGCTCTGCGACCATGCCAGCTGTGAAGTTCCCCCTGAATTGCAGGGGCTCGGTCTGCCGGTGCACCTGCGCCGTGATCACATCGCCTGGGATGTAGGCGCGGCCGGGGTTGCGCTGGATCTGGCCCAGCGGCTCGACTGCCCTGCCCTGCTCGGCCGGTTTTCCCGACTTGTGGTCGACCTGAATCGACACCCCGACTCGCCTGAAGCGATGCTGGTGGAGAGCGACAACCAGATCGTGCCGGGCAATCTTCGAATCTCGGCAGAGGAGCGCGCCCGGCGACTGGGACACTATCACAGGCCCTATCACGATGCGATCGAAGCGCATCTGGATCGCGTCCAGGCAGAAGGTCTGAACCCGGCGCTGATATCAATCCACTCCTACACCCCGGAACTCTGGGGATTGCCTCGCCCCTGGCTGCTCGGACTGCTCTGGAAGCAGGCCGATCCCGGCTACGCCGCGCTGCTGCACTGGTTCGCCTCGCGCGGCATCGAGATCGGCGACAACCAGCCTTACGACGGCAAGTTCGCGATGGGTCACACGCTGGAGCGACATGGCATCGGCCGCAATCTCCGTCATGTGCTGATCGAACTGCGCCAGGATCAGGTCTACACGCCGCAACTCCAGCGGGTCTGGTCGCAGCGCATCGCGCAGGCGCTGCGTGAGACGGGCTTCATCTGACCCAGGCGACGCGGCTCAGCCCCCAATCGGGCCGACCCTTGCCGAGACGCGTCGAGGCACTTTGAGTTAGGCTAGTGGGCTGCAATTCCCATTTCCCAGGAGCCACCAATAATGACCTCCCGTCTCACGCTTTCGCTCGCCATCGCCAGCGCGCTGGCGCTTTCCGCCTGTTCGGGGCCGACCGCTCCTACGGGGGAAACCGAAAACCAGGTCGCCGCCGAGCAGACCACCGTCGAGAATCCATTCTTCCAGCCCAGCAGCCTGCCCTACCAGTTGCCGCCGTTCGACCAGATCACCGATGCGCACTATGCGCCGGCATTCGAGCGCGGCATGGTGGAGCATTCAGCCGAGATTGCCGCGATAGCCGACAACCCGGAGCCGGCGAGCTTCGAAAACACCATTGTCGCCATGGAGCGTTCAGGTCAGTTGCTCAGCCGGGTCAGCCGGGTCTTTTTCAATCTGGCCGGCGCGCACACCAATGACACCATTCAGGCGGTTCAGGCCGAGATGGCGCCCAAGCTGTCGGCGCATCAGGACGCCATCGCGCTAAACCCGGTGCTGTTCGAACGGGTCGAAGCGCTCTACCAGAATCGCGACTCGCTCGATCTCGATCCGGAGCAGAAGCGGCTGCTGGAGCGCTACCGGACCGATTTCGTGCGGGCCGGGGCGCAGCTGGACGATGCGCAGAAGACCCGCCTGAAGGAAATCAACGGCGAACTGGCTACCCTGCAGACCCAGTTCTCCCAGAACGTGCTGAGGGAAGTGAACGCTTCGGCCATCGTCGTCGACAGCCGCGATGAGCTCGCCGGGCTGTCCGAAAACCAGATCGCTGCAGCCGCCAAAGCCGCCGCTGAACGCGGCATGGATGGCAAGTTCGTCGTGGCGCTGATGAACACATCGGGCCAGCCGCCGCTTGGCGCGCTGGAAAACCGGCCGCTGCGCGAGCGCATCATGCGCGCTTCGCTGACCCGAGGCAGCCAGGGAGGCGAGTTCGATAATCGTGGAATCCTCACCCGCGTGGCGGCGCTGCGCGCAGAACGGGCCCTGATGCTCGGCTACCCGACCCATGCCGCCTATGTCCTGGAAGACCAGACCGCCGGTACGACCGAGGCGGTGAACGGCATGCTGGCACGGCTGGCGCCGGCTGCGGTCGGCAACGCCAAGCGTGAGGCGGCCGACCTGCAGGCAATGGTCGAAGCCGAGGGCGGCGACTTCGAGCTGGCGCCCTGGGACTGGGATTTCTACGCGGAAAAGGTTCGTCAGGAACGCTACGCCTTCGATGAATCGCAGCTCAAGCCCTACTTCGAAATGATGAATGTGCTCGAGAATGGCGTCTTCCACGCAGCCAATCAGCTGTACGGGCTGCGCTTCGAGCGCCGCACCGATCTGCCGACCTACCATCCGGATGTGGTGGTGTATGAAGTATTCGATGCCGATGGCGAGTCGCTGGCCTTGTTCCTGGGCGATTTCTACGCGCGGCCATCGAAACGCGGCGGCGCCTGGATGAATGCCTACGTTCCGCAGTCAGGCATGTTCGACACCAAACCGGTGGTGGCCAATCATCAGAATATCCCCAAGCCGCCTGAGGGCCAGCCGACGCTGATGACCTTCGATGAGGTCACTACGATGTTCCACGAGTTCGGCCATGCGCTGCACGGCATGTTCTCCGACGTCCACTATCCGCGTTTTTCAGGCACCAGCGTGCCGCGCGACTTCGTCGAGTACCCCTCTCAGGTCAACGAGATGTGGGCCACCTGGCCGGAGATTCTCGCCAACTACGCCAAGCACCACGAAACAGGCGAACCGATGCCGCAGGAACTGCTGGACAAGGTGCAGGCCGCCGAGCAGTTCAACCAGGGTTTCAGCACCACTGAATACCTGGCCGCCGCGCTGCTGGATCAGGCCTGGCACCAGTTGTCGCCAGAGCAGATCCCCGATGCGGAAGGGCTACTCGACTTCGAGGCTGCTGCCCTTGCCAAGGCCGGCGTCGACTTTGCTCCTGTGCCGCCGCGCTACCGCAGCACCTACTTCTCGCACATCATCGGCGGCTACTCCGCTGGCTACTACTCCTACATCTGGAGCGAAGTACTCGATGCCGACAGCGTCGAGTGGTTCAAGGAAAACGGTGGCCTGAAGCGCGAGAACGGCGACCATTTCCGCAACACGCTGCTGTCCCAGGGCGGCAGCAAGGACGCGATGGAGCTGTTCCGCGACTTCCGCGGACGCGATGCCGACATCACCCCGCTGCTTGAGCGCCGCGGTCTGGATCGCGCCGCCGGCAACTGAATAGGGCGGCGGCATTCCGCGCACAAACCTTGTGTGCGGAATGCTGCGGCCTGCGAGTGCCATTCGAACGTGGCCCCGAGCGGCGTTCCGGAATCGGTTGCGCGCCGCTCAGACGGTTCGGCCATGCGTCGAGAGGTACGCCCCGCCCGGAACCTGGCCGGCCGCCCGAGGGTCGGTTGGCCCTCGGGGCAGCGGCTTTAATCGCAATAGCCGCCACGAACCCATGAATCAGCACCGCGTACCGGCCGACCGCGTGGAGTAGAGCAATCGATCCGCCGGCAGCAAGCCCGTTCCTGGCTCAAAAACCGCCCAAATAAAAACGCCGCCCCGGTTGCCCGGGGCGGCGTTTCGATTCTGCTGCCAGCGCTAGCGCTGGCGCAAATTGCAGTCGGGCTGGATTACAGCGCCTGCACCGCGTCGGCTTGCAGGCCCTTCGGGCCCTTGACCACGGCGAAGCTCACTTTCTGGCCTTCCTGCAGGGTCTTGAAGCCACTACCCTGGATGGAACGGAAATGGACGAACAGGTCCTCACCGCTTTCCGGGGTGATGAAGCCGAAGCCCTTGGCATCGTTGAACCACTTGACCGTACCGGTCTGACGATCTGACATCTTCTGCTACTCCTGAACTAACTCGACAACTTGAGGGTTACACAAACCGGAACACCGGATCGCGACTGGTTTGCGGGGAGAGAACGGAGGCGATGAGCAGATCTAAGACCAACCACATCAGGCCACGATTCACCGTGACCCGGCAGACACAGTACCGCTAAGGTACACCTATTCAGGTCAAATAGCGATAGTGGAAGTGAATCTGGAATCAACGCGCCGTGCCCTCCCCAGTTGCTCCCAGACAGTTGGGCCCAGAAGTTGGACCCTGCGCTGGGACGGAGCCGCTGTGCAGTTCCGGGTACTCGCGGATCAAGCCAGGCCCGCAGGTTGGCCGCCGCGAGGCGAAAGGCTCGTTTAAACTGGCGGGGGACGGTCAGTGTGGGGTCAGGGGAACTGCAATGGTGGATAAAGAGCGCAGAAAGGCGAAGCCGCCGCATCCGGAGTCGCTCAGGCATGGACTGAGCCCGGGGCAGCGGCGCGCACTGCAGGACCTGGAAACTTTCGGCTGGCAACTGAAATTCGTCAGACGGCGGCCGTTTCAGCCCGTGGTGATGTTTTTTTACAACGAGGAACGCGGAGTGTTCGCCAAGGTCGAAGAAGATGGGTCGCTGCAGGAGTCGCCATCCGACCCGATTCGGAAGTGATTTTTCCGGGGCGGGGTGTGGCACGTCCCGGGATATCGACAGCGGCGTCTGCCTGCGGCATCATTGTGTTACAGCGCCTGTGATCCTTCGTTATCGGACTCAACTGCCATGAACAACTACGAACGACGCAGCACGGTGTTGCCAACCACCGGGACCATGCGGGAGGTGCTGACCGCAGCGCAACTGCGGCTGCTCGACGAACTTGAGCAGTACGGCTGGGAGTTGGGCTTCGTGCGGCTCAACAAGCTGCCCGCACCGCTCATGTTCGTCTATGACGCCGACTCCGACCGATTCGACGTGTTCGACGCCGAGGGCAATCAGAACGATCCGGCGGCATTCAATATCCGCCATTGACTACCGACAGTCCTCGCCCCCTGTCGTCCAGCACCGCTCCAGCGGGCGCCTCTCCGGCCTGGGCAGACTGGTTTCAGCTCGATGTGTTCACCGATCGCGCCGGCGGCGGCAATCCGCTGGGCGTGGTACTCGGCGCTTCGGATTGGAGCACCGCAGCAATGCAGCGGCTCGCCGCCTGGACCGACCTGGTCGAAACCACCTTCGTCCTGCCGCCAAGCGATGACCGGGCCGACTACCGGGTACGTATTTTCACGCCCAGCCGGGAGATACCGTTCGCCGGACATCCATCGCTGGGCACTTCGCATGCCGTTCTGGAGTCCGGACTGGTGTCGGCCGATGCCAGCCAACTGACGCAGGAGTGTGGCGCAGGCCTGCTGCGGATCTCGATCGAGCATGATGGAGGCAAACGGCGGTTGTTTGTCGAAGCTCCGCCGGCTCAGGTTGTCGAGGCCGGCGAGGACAGCCAGCGACAGCTCCGCGCCCTGCTGAGCCGGCTGGCTCCTGGCCCACTGGCGCCGGCGCTGGTGAGCGGTGGCCGAAAGTGGTGGCTGGCCGAAATCGACGGCGAAGCGGCGCTGCGCGCATGGCAGCCCGACCACCGTGCTATCGCCGAACTGGCATTGGCCACCGACAGCCTGGGGCTATGCCTGTTTGCCCGCAGCCAAAGTCCACACTACGAGCTGGCGGTGCGGGCGTTTCCCTGCGCCATCGGAATCGATGAAGACCCTGCCTCCGGCGCCGCCAATAGCCTGCTGGCCCACTATCTCCGGCACGCTCAGCCCGATGGACCACTGGCCCATGGCTACCGCGTCAGCCAGGGCCGGGAACTGGGTAGAGACGCCCTGCTTGAGCTTCGCGTCGATGACGCAGGCGGTATCCAGGTCGGTGGTCAGGTGCAAACCGTGATCCGCGGACAGATCGCCTGGCCGCGGGACAGCTGACCCACGCCCGCCCACAGGCATTCAGTCGAGGCTGAGCCCGCGCCTTCGATACAGCGTGCTGCGGCTGATGCCAAGCTGCCTGGCGGCGCGGCTGATATTGCCGGCGCAGGCGCTGACCGCCTGTTCGATCGCCACCGAGGTCAGTTCATCGAGCCGCGCGGGCGATTCCCGCGCCGGCGCTGCCTTCACCGTCGCAGGCTCCCGATCCGCCGAAACCGGCGCGCTGGCAGCCGAGACTTCCGGCGGAAGATCGTCGACGTCGATCTGCTCCCGACCCTGGCACAGCACAGCCAGCGTGCGCAGGACGCCGACCAGCTGGCGATAGTTTCCCGGCCATGCGTAGCAGGCCAGCCGCTCGAGCGCGGCATCGGACAGGCGGCGGGGTTCGGATTGAGCCATCGACAGCCAGAGCATGCCGATCAGCGCATCCAGCCCCTGCTGCTCGCGAAGCGCCGGCAGGCTGACGACATGCTGAGCGATCCGGTAATAGAGATCGGATCGAAATTCATGGCGTTCGATCGCTGTCTCGAGGTCTCGATTGCTGGCGCACACCAGCCGGAAATCCACCGTCACCGGACGCCCGCCGCCGAGGGCGGTGACCTGCCTATCCTGCAGGACGCGCAGCAGCCTGCTTTGCAGCGACAGCGGCATATCGCCGATCTCGTCCAGAAACAAGGTTCCGCCGTGGGCCTGCCGCAACAGGCCGACCGCGCCCTGCCGGCGGGCGCCGGTGAACGCGCCCTGCTCGTAGCCGAACAGTTCCGCTTCGATCAGCGATTCGGGCAGCGCGGCGCAATTGATCGCCACGAACGCAGCCTGGGCACGGTCGCTGCGCCGATGCAGTTCGCGGGCAAAGACTTCCTTGCCCACGCCGGTTTCACCGCGAACAAGCAGCGGGATGTCGGCCTGGTAGAGGCGAACCGCCTGCTCCAGCTCGCGTTCTGTCCGGCTGTTGAAACAGGCTTCGGGTTTGGCGAATTCCCGGCTGGCCGCGTCGCGCTGACTTTCGATCCGCGAGCGCACCGGCGCCAGGCGCTGACTCCAGGCCCGGACATGGAGCGGTCGACCGTCCTGGCTGCGCACGATTGCCTGATTGTCACCGCGCGGTGGCGCGTCGGCGAACAGCTCGCGAAATCGCTGTTGTCCCAGGGCGCTCCAGTCCAGATCGAACAGCGCCAGTGCATAACGGTTGGCGGCGACCAGACGGCCATCCTCGAACAACATCAGACCCTCGCGCGCGGTACCCAGCAAGTCGATCTCGGCATGCAGGCGAAGTATCTCCCTGCCCTCGCTGGCATGGGCAAAAAGGCGATGCTCGATCTGGTCGACCGCCATGCGGACCATCCCGAGCGCATGAAGATGGTGAACCGACGCCTCGCCGGTCAGGTCCAGCACGCCGGCCAGCCGGCCTTGCGGATCGAAGATCGGCGCGGCCGAACAACTGAGAATTCCGTGCTGCTCGAAGAAGTGCTCGTTGCCGCGTACTTCCACCGGCCGACGCTCGAACAGCGCGGTGCCGATGGCGTTGGTACCGGTGTGCGCTTCGCCCCATACGACACCCGGCTTGAGTGCGACCTGAGCGGCCCGGTCGAGAAAACCGGCGTCGCCGACGGCATCCAGAATCAGACCGTCCGGCGCGCTCAACACGACTACGCTGCCGGTGGCCCGGGCTTCGGCATGCAGCGCCTCGATTTCCGGGCGCGACAGCCGACAAAGCAGCGCGTGCCGCTCCTGCACTTCGCGCAATTCCGCCGCGGTCATCGGTTCAGCCCTGACCCGGGAATCCGACTCCATACCCAGATCGCGGCAACGCTGCCAGGAATTGGCGATCGGGTCGGGCACCATCCCGTCCGGCAACAGGCCGCCCTGGAAGAAACGCTTGCGGGCCCGCTCCAGAATCGAAGGCGTCGGTAGCTTGTTCATTGGCTGCTCTCGGTGGGCGTCTCATTTTGCGACAGTTCGCTTGTACGCCCGTCTCAATCATGCACATTCTGGATCGGGAAACTCAAATCCGGTTTCCGCGATTTCGTGCCGCAGTGCATCACATCGGCTCCGGATTTCTCGTAGATCCATCGATACGGCCGGCAGGAAGGGTCGGTATGGCGAAAACGCTCATGCTGCATCGCATCAGCCCTACAGTTGGCACGTTCCATGCTGTACCTGGATTGTCCAACGCACCGCGCACCTCTCGCGCGCCAGCGTCGAACCCCGGACACCGTCGCAACCGGACAACCCGGTGTGCATCGCCCCTCCACCCCGGACTCATTGGAGCCGAACATGACCAAACTGCAAACCACCCAACTGGCCGAAAAGCTTCCATTCAAGAGCCGCTACGGCAACTACATCAACGGCGACTGGATCGAGCCGGTCGATGGCCAATATTTCGAGAACACCACGCCGATCACTGGTCAGGCGTTCTGCGAGATTTCCCGCTCCAGCAAGGCTGACGTCGAGCTGGCATTGGATGCCGCGCATGCGGCAAAGGATGCCTGGGGCCGCACATCGGTAGCCGAGCGGGCGCTGATACTCAATCGCATGGCCGACCGCATGGAGCAGAACATCGAGCTGCTGGCGCGGGCCGAGACCTGGGACAACGGCAAGCCGCTGCGCGAGACGATCAACGCCGATGTGCCTCTGGCGATCGACCACCTGCGCTATTTCGCGGGTTGCATCCGCGCCCAGGAAGGCGGCATCAGCCAAATCGACAACGACACCGTGGCTTACCATTTTCACGAGCCGCTGGGCGTGGTCGGGCAAATCATCCCGTGGAATTTTCCGCTGCTGATGGCGATCTGGAAGCTGGCGCCAGCGCTGGCGGCCGGCAACTGCGTCGTGCTAAAGCCGGCCGAGCAAACTCCGGCCAGCATCCACGTCTGGCTGGAGGTGGTGGCGGACCTGCTGCCCAAGGGCGTACTCAACGTGGTCAACGGATTTGGCCTGGAAGCCGGAAAGCCGCTGGCATCGAGCAACCGCATCGCCAAGATCGCCTTCACCGGCGAAACCACGACCGGCCGGCTGATCATGCAGTACGCCAGCCAGAACCTGATTCCGGTCACCCTGGAGCTCGGCGGCAAATCGCCCAACATCTTCTTCGACGATGTCATGGCAGCCGACGACGACTTCCTCGACAAGGCGCTGGAAGGCTTCGTGATGTTCGCCTTCAACCAGGGCGAAGTCTGCACCTGTCCCAGTCGGGCGCTGATCCAGGAGTCGATCTATGACCGATTCATGGAACGCGCGCTGGTCCGGGTCAACGCCATCAAACAGGGCAACCCGCTCGACATCGACACCATGGTCGGCGCCCAGGCGTCGAGCGAGCAGCTTGAGAAAATCCTGTCCTACTTCGATATTGGTCGACAGGAAGGCGCAGAGGTGCTGACCGGTGGCGCGCGCTCGGATCAGAGCGGCGAGCTCGAAGGCGGTTTCTATGTGCAGCCGACGGTGCTCAAGGGCCACAACAAGATGCGCGTGTTCCAGGAGGAGATCTTCGGGCCGGTGGTATCGGTGACCACATTCAAGACCGACGCCGAAGCATTGGAAATCGCCAACGATACGCTTTACGGTCTTGGCGCAGGCGTATGGAGTCGCGATGTGAATCGCTGCTACCGCTTCGGCCGCGCGATCCAGGCCGGCCGAGTCTGGACCAACTGCTATCACGCCTACCCGGCGCACGCGGCGTTCGGCGGCTACAAGCAATCCGGCATCGGTCGCGAGAACCACAGCAAGATGCTCGACCATTACCAGCAGACCAAGAACATGCTGGTCAACTACAGCCCGAGCAAGCTCGGATTCTTCTGAGTCCAGAACGCCTTCCGGGCCGATCCTTCGGGATCGGTCCGGAAGCACTCGAACGGAGCATCCAGCGATGAGCAATCAAGCGGCGACGCCGCAGACGGCTGTAGCCTGCAGGTCAGCACAGGCCCAGTCGACGCTGCCAAAGCAGGTACTGGCAAGCGAGGGCGCCCGGACGCTGCTACGGGCACTGCGCGCCGAGCACGGAGAAATCCTGATCCACCAGTCGGGCGGCTGCTGCGATGGATCGTCGCCGATGTGCTATCCGCGATCCGACTTCATCGTCGGCGATGAGGACGTTTGTCTTGGCGACATCGACGGCGTGCCGTTCTACATCAGCCGTTCGCAGTTCGACTACTGGAAACACACCCAGCTGAAGCTGGACGTGGTGCCCGGTCGGGGTGGCATGTTTTCGCTCGAAAACGGCAGCGGCGAGCGCTTTCACATCCGCAGCCGGCTGTTCACCGATGTCGAGGCAGCCGCCCTCCAGGCCGCCGGGCGCCTGGGCTGAATCCGATATGGTTCACGCCCAAGGATCGGACGCCAGCAGTCCATCGATGTCTTCGTCCTTGGCCCGCCAGAGCGCATTGACCCAATCCTGAAAGCGTCGTCGATAATCGGCATCGCCTTCGTAGTCACCGTCAAGCAGTTCGGCAGGCAGTGGGAGCCGCTTCACCACCACGCGAACCACCGGAATGCGATTGGTCAGGAATTCCCACAGCGTGCCGCGACCCGCGGGATAGACCACGGTCACATCCAGCAGCTCATCCAGCACATCGCCCATCGAGCCCAGCACGAATGCCACGCCGCCCGCCTTGGGCCGCAGCAGATGACGATAGCCCAGCGCTGTATCGGCTGACGCCTGCGCTGCCAGCTTGCTCTCGCTCGCCCGAGTGCCCTCGACGAAGTTCATCACCGACACCGGTTGCTGCCGGAACTTGGCGCACGCCTTTCGGGTGGTTTCCAGATCCCGCAGGGCCAGCTCGGGTCGCGCGGCGATCTCTTCACGGCTGTGCCGACGCATGAACGGAAAATCCAGCGCCCACCATGCCAGTCCCAGCACCGGAACCCAGAACAACTGGCGCTTGAGAAAGAACCGCAGCAGCGGAATCCGCCGATTCAACACCTTTTGCAGCACCGGAATATCGACCCAGCTCTGGTGATTGGCCAACACCAGATAGGTGCGCTGGCGCGCTAATCCCTCCGCCCCCTCGACCACCACGCGTGTATCGGTGAAACGGTCGATCAGGAAACTGTTTACGCCGATCCAGCTTTCGGCAATGGACTCCAACAAGCGGCCCAGGGCACGGCCGATCGAAGACCCCGGCAGCACCGCACGCAGCAGCGACAGCAGCACCAAGGGCAGAACATGCAATACCGTGCTGGCGGCAATGATGAGCAGAACCAGCGGCACTCGGATCACTGTGGGGAGGGCGGCAAACATCATGACTCCTGGATCGAGCCACAAGTTTACCGCGCTCGCCTCCCGGCTTCCGCACCACAGGTCAATCCCTCAACCGAGCCAAACCGGTAGACTGAACTGCCCTACCGGCGTTTCGCCGGATCGGCGCGCTCAACGCCAGTGTGTAACCCATGTTCAAACCAAACCGTCGATCGATTTACCCGATTTCCGTGCTGATGCTCAGCTTGTGCGGCACCACGTCGGCCACCGGCCAAGCCACCGAAGCCGGGGCGCCGCTGGACGGCTGTCTGAGCGCGCTGCGTCCGGAGGCCGCGCGCGCGGGCCTTGCGGCAAGCGATTTCGCACGAATCACCGCCGGACTCCGGCGCGACGACAGCGTCCTGGCCGCACTCGACCATCAGCCGGAGTTTCGCACGGCAATCTGGGACTATCTGGCTGGCCTGGTCGATGACCAACGGGTGGTCGACGGCCAGGCCCGTCTGATCGCCCATCACGATCTTTTGTCGGCCATCGAGCAACGCTATACGGTGCCCGCCGCCGTAGTGGTGGCAGTTTGGGGTGTGGAGACCGATTACGGTCGGATCGCAGGCCAACGGGAGGTGCTCCGATCCCTGGCGACGCTCGCCTGCCACGGCCGGCGACAGAATTTTTTTCGCGGTGAACTGTTCGCCGCTGCCCGAATCGTCCGCGATGGCGATATCGCTGCCAATCGGTTGCGCGGCTCGTGGGCCGGTGCGTTCGGGCAGACCCAGTTCATGCCGTCTACCTTCCAGCGGGTGGCGATCGACTTCGATGGCGACGGGCGGCGCGATCTGATCGGCAATGTCGGTGACGCGCTGGCTTCGACCGCCCACTATCTTGCGCTGGCCAAGTGGCGCGCCGGCCTGCGCTGGGGCCTGGAGGTTCAGCTTCCGCAGGTTTTCGACCCCAAGCTGGCCGGGCGCGGCAACAAGCGCGCAATAGCCGACTGGCAGGCCCAAGGCGTGGTCGCCATCGATGGCGGCCCGCTGTCCCGGGCCGGCGAGCGCGCGGCCATCCTGCTGCCGGCCGGCCGCAGCGGCCCGGCCTTTCTGGTCGGCGGCAATTTCGATGCGCTGTACCGATACAACGCCAGTGAAAACTACGCGCTGGCGATCGGTCATCTGGCCGACCGCATCGCCGGACTGGGGCCATTGCGCACCCCCTGGCCAACCGACGACCCTGGCCTGTCTCGCACCGAGCGGCGGGAGCTGCAAACCCTGCTGATCGCCCGTGGCCACGATATCGGCAGCGTCGATGGACTGCTCGGCGAGCGCAGCCGCGCGGCGATCCGGATCGAGCAGGAAGCCCTGGGCTGGCCGGTCGACGGCCGCGCCGGGCAGCGCCTCCTGGCGCGCTTGCGCGCCTCGACAGCGGATGCTGGACAACCAGCGTCGACTGAATAATTCTGAAACCATTCAGCCGTTCGGCGGTCTACTGAGTGCGCAGAGCGCGCAATGACCGAATGGAGGATCCATGTCGAACCGAACCGTCATAACCAATGCTTTCTGTCCTCTGATCCTGCTGTTGCTGGCGCTGCCTCTGCATGTCGGAGACAGCGACGCAGCGTCCACCGAAGCCCCGACGCAGCACTCCAGTGATGTTGCCCCTCAGGCTTCGGAAGCCGAAATCGAGGCCGCAGCCAACGAGGCTTCCCGAAACTGCTTGCGTGCTACCGGCAGCCGCATCGTCCGAACCAGCACCGAGCGATGCAACAGCTCGCCCGGCAGCGTCTATTCGCGCGAGGATCTCGACCGCACGGGCCAGACCGATGTCGGGCATGCGCTCGAGCGACTGGATCCGCGTATCCGCGTGCGCTGACCGGGTCGATTTGCCGCCGGGCAAACGTCGATCGCCCGACGGTCAGCCACCGGCGTCGTTCTGCCAGAGATAGACGTTGAGCTTGTTGCCATCCAGGTCGCGGAAATAGCCGGCGTAAAACCCTGGCATGCGCTCGCCCGGCGCGCCCTCGTCGCTGGCGCCGAGCGACACTGCCTTGGCATGCAGCGCGTCCACTTGCTCCCGGCTTGTAACTTCGATGGCTACCATAGTGCCATTGCCGACCGTGGCAGCTTGCCCGTCGAATGGTTTGGTGATACCCAGTCCGCAGCCGCCGGCCTCGGTCATCCAGGCAACGAAGGTGTCGGCCTCCATGAACCGCCTGCCGCCCACCTCGGCCAGAAGCGCGTCATAGAAGGCGGCCGCGCGCGGGATATTGTTGGAACCCAGCGTTACATATCCGATCATGGTTCATTCTCTGTGAGGGTCCGAACTGGGCCCATGCCGGGACATCTTAGCCGGCTTCATCGAATCCGGCGGAGCCGCGAGACGCTATCGCCGACCCGCTCGTGCGGACTGGTTGCCCACTCCGCTGCGACGCCGACACAGCAAGCCTGCCACCCGGCCAAGTCGGCGACCGGAGCGGCTTCGGTTATTCTGCTCCTGCGTACCGGATCGACAGGAGACCCGCCATGGACCCCCGCGCACTCGCGCTTTACAACGACTACATCCACGGCAACATGCCGCGTCGCGATTTTCTGCGCCGATTGGCGGGTGTCGTCGGCAGCGCGGCAGCGGCGAGCGCGCTGCTTCCGCTGATCGAACCCAACTTCGCTCGGGCTCAGCAGGTCGCCCCCGACGACCCGCAGCTGGAGGCGGGTTACGTCGAATACGCCGGCCAGAGCGGCGCGGTGCGCGGCTATCTGGCCCGACCGGCCGACCGCGCCGGCCCGCTTCCGGGCATCGTGGTGATTCACGAGAATCGCGGCCTCAATGCGCACATCGAGGATGTCGCGCGGCGCGCGGCGCTGGCCGGCTACGTGGCGCTGGCGCCCGATGGACTCAGCGTGGCCGGCGGCGCCCCGGAAGATCAGGAGAAGGCCCGCGATCTGTTCGCCGCAACCGATCGCGCCACGATCGATGCCGACGTCATTCTCGCCGTCCCTTATCTCGCTGGACGCGAGGATTGCAGCGACCGGGTCGGCACCGTCGGCTTCTGCTACGGCGGCGGCATCGCCCTGCGCTGTGCCGCAGAGCAGCCGGCGACCGCCGCAGCCGTATGCTTCTATGGGCAGGCACTGAGCGCCGAGCAGGTCGCAAGGGTAAAGGCACCGCTCACCATGCACTATGCCGGCGAGGACCCGCGCATCAATGCCGGGATTCCCGATTTCCGCCGCGCGCTCGACGAGCACGCTGTGGCCTACAGCCTGCACATGTATCCAGGCACCGGACACGGCTTCCACAACGATGCCAGCGCCGCGCGCTATAACGCCACGGCGGCCCAGCTGGCCTGGTCGCGCACCATCGCGTTCTTCGATGCGCATTTGAAGGCCTGACGCGCAGCGATGGCCGCAACGGACGCGCGCGGCAACCGCCTGCTGGTCCGACTGCCCAACTATGTCGGCGACGCGGTGATGGCCTGGCCAGCCATCGGCCGGCTGATTGAGGCCGGCTGGCAGCCGACCTTGATCGGCAGGAACTGGGCGCGCGACCTGTTTTCCGCCAGCGGGTTGGCAGTGCTCGCTTACCCGACTGCGACAACCCAGCGTGTCGCGACCTTGCGAGGCGCTGCCCGCGAGCGGTCTACCCGGTCCATCATTCTGCTGACCCACAGTTTCAGCAGCGCGCTTGAAGCACGCCTGGCGGGACTGCAGCCCACGGGTTTTCGCAAGGACGGCCGCGGCTGGCTGCTGGCCGAGGCCATGGGTCCACTGCCGCCCGAGCATCAGGTGCTGGCCTATTGGCGGCTTGCCGACCGGCGCTGCCCAGCCGGGCCACCCGAGCCGACCATACGCCTGCCCATCAGCGATCAGTCGCGCAGCCGCATCGACATGCTTCTGAGGGCGCAGGGTCCACAGGATCGGTTCGTGCTGCTCTGCCCGCAGGCTGGCGGCCAACATCGCGGACATTCCAAGGACTGGCCGCACTTTGCCGAACTGGCGGCCGGGCTGCATCGCGCAGGCTGGTCGACCGTTGCGGCTCCGGGGCCGGGGGAAGCGGAGGCCTTTCGCGCGCGGCTACCGGACAGCCTGCTGTTAACCGGACTGGGACTAAATGAAGTTGCCGCCCTGGCCGAGCGCGCGAGCCTTACCGTGGCCAACGACTGCGGCCTGGGCCATGTGGCAGCCAGTGCGGGCCGGCCAGTGATCAGCCTGTTTTGCTCCACCGAACCAGCGCGTACCAGGCCGTGGTCGGACAGGTCAGCGGTGCTGGGCGGCGGCGGCCGCTGGCCGACTTTGCAGACGACCTTGGAGACCGTTCTGCCCGCCCTCGAACCACCGCCAGCGGTCGGTTAGCCCGGCGCGTCGGTCATCTGTGTCGCGCTCAAAACCGCTTGAGAGTGAACTCACCATCCGGTTTCCGGTCGAGCCAGTGCTCATCGCCCTTGAGGTTCCATTCTTCAAGTGCGTCCAGTTCGGCGGAATTGTGGAACAGCAGCAGCTTGCCTTCGACAATCTTGAACCGGGTTGGGTCGATGGCAACCTTGCGGCCGAGTGCCAGGCTGAACGGACAGAACGCGTTGAATGCCGGCTCGAACGCGCGCGGATCAGCCTCGAACCGGGCCTTCTGCTCTGCGGAAACCAACCAGTAAGTCTTGCCTTCGTGCTCGGCGGCGAACTGCGGGCTGCCTCGCTCGGCACGATTGCGCTCGAAGTAGGACACCGGGCTGTACCCGCCGATGGCCACATCGGGCGGGACTTCGGGCGACTTGAAATCCTGGCCGAACGACACGCCCGGGACCAGCACCCACAGCACCGTCAACAGCGCGAAAGTCCTCATGGCGATACGCATGCCGCTACCTCCTCTGAATTGAACGGCAGCTTTGAGTACGGCCAAGGGCGGCAAGTTCAGCAGATTCATCCAATGCCCACCTGTGCCGCAGGCTCGGCACCCGGCCCCCGACCGACATTTACAGCATTCCGCCAGCCGCCATGTCCGTCAGCCAGGCTTGGGCATCGCGCTCGAACCACACTTGCGGGCCGCAGCTGGCATAAGCCGGATGCTGGAAACTGCGCAGCCCACCGCGCTTCAGTGCGCATTTTTCCAGCACACGCTGCGAACCTGCGTTTTGCGGATCGGTGATCGCCACGATGGTCGGCAGGATCAACCGGGCGAAGCCGTAATGCAGCAGCGCGATGCTCATCTCGGTTGCATATCCGCGCCCCCAGAACGCCGGGAACAGACGGTAGCCCACCTGCACGTGGGCCTCGCCGTGCATGTGATTGAGCACATGCATGCCGATGCAGACCCCGGACGCAATCTCCATCGTGGCCCAGATTCCCAGCCCCGGGTGTCGTTCGGCATAGCCAAGAATCCGATCGGCAAGCATCGCCTCCGATTCTGAACGCGCCATCGGCCCGCCCATGTGCCGCATTACCTCGGGATCGCTGTTGAGCCGTTCGATCAGGTCGATATCGTCGGGACGGAACGCCCGCAGGCTCAGTCGCGGTGTGCGTACTTCGGGGGCGGGTTGCGCCATGGGGATCCCCTTGCTGGGCCGGATATCAATCCAGCGATGGCCAGGCTGAGCCGTCGATAACCTCGCGGTAACTGTGCCAGGTCGCATACGCCAGCCAGGGCATGACCACGATGAGGCCCAGAAAGGCCGTTGCGAATCCGACCACGGTGAGCAGCACGATCAGCGCTGCCCAGACCAGAGCCAGGAGGCGATTGCGCAGCACCGCATTGATGCTGGAGACACAGGCGCTCACCATGTCTACCCCGCGATCGGCGATCATCGGCAGCGAAAACACCGCGCTGGCGAAGGTCAGCGCCGCGAACAGCGCGCCCACCGCCGAGCCGATGCCCAGCAGCTCGACCAGCGCCCAGCGATCACCGGCTTCGAGCGGAATCAGCGCATACAGCATCATGCCGGCCCGCGACCAAACCAGAAGTATCACCAGCAACAGCAGCGCGAACACCCCCGCCTGCCCGACCACGCGCCCTGCAAGCGTGAGAGAATGCCTGAGCGCCGGCACCTTCCCCCGCTCAAGATCGCGACTCACCGAATACAGGCCAACTGCCAGCAGCGGCGCGACGAACACGAAGCCGGACAACAGCACCGACAGCAACGCGAACCGGCCCAGCCACCAGGCCAATGCCGAAATCGCGATGCTGACCAACATGATCACCACGCCATAGAAAATCGAAAGTCCGGGCGCCCTGCGATAGTCGCGCCAGCCGGCGCGCAACCAGCGCAGCGGCGCATCCGGTGTCAGATCCCGGCAGGGCGCGACAAATCCAAATTGTGTGTGCTCGCCAGACTGGTTCATGTCGCCTCTCATCGATGCCACCGCAATCGCGCCAACAGCTAATCGCCTCAACCCGGACTACGCTGCCCCGCCCGACAACCAGTCCGCATCGGACACCCGGATGCGTCAGCGCACAAGCGCCTCGACGTGCAGTTCCACGCGACGATTACGCGCGCGCCCGGCCTCGGTTTCGTTGCTGGCTACCGGTTGCGCCGAGCCGTGACCGAAGGCGACAACACGGCGGGCGTCCAGGCCCAGGCGAACAAGTTCTTCGCCGACCGACACCGCGCGGCGCTCCGACATTCGACGGTTCACCTCCTCAGGACCGGTGGCGTCGGCGTGGCCGTGAATCGATACCAGGGTCCGGTCGAAATCGCCGATGGCCTCGCGAATTGAAGCCAACACCCGCCCTGCCTCCGGCCGCAGCGAAACTCTGCCACTGGCAAACGTCGCTTGTGCCGGCAGAGAAATCAGAAACCCCGTGTCGGCCCGCGTGAAAGTGATGTCCGTCGAAGCCAGTTCCTGTATCAGGCGGGCCTGCAACACGTCCAGGTAATAGCCCCGTTCACCGGCATCCAGTGCCGGCAGACCGCCAGCCAACAGGGTTCGCCGGTAACGCTCACGCTCAGCCTCGGCGTCCAACGGGTCGAATACCTTGATGACGGACCGATCAGGCTTTGGCCCGCCTGGCGCTTGCGGGCCGTCGTCTCCCGCATCGCGCGGCCCAGCGTGGTCGTCGTTGGATCGATCAGTCCCCGACGGTTCGGGGGCGTCGCGCATGCCGGAGAACTGCGCACAGCCCGTTGACAGCGCCAGCACGCCGCACAGGAGGATCGCGCCGGCTATCCGGCTTGGCCCAAACTTGACACGCATCGCACCCGACTCCCAACTCTGCTCCACCCCGCGACGGCGGCGACCACAAAACGTCGTGCGCCATTATCTGCCATCCCTTGAGCTCGCGACCACAGCGACAGCGCCCCCACGATGGCACGGACTGGGGTGGCGTGCTGGATCGATCAGGCCGACCCGCCCGATGCCCCTCCGCCGACCAGCCGCACCGCCCGTGGCGCCGATACCGGAACCGAGTGCGCATGGCGAAACGCAATGAATGCCGCCGCCGAAAGCGGTTTGCTGTACTTGAAGCCTTGGCCGAGCCGCACACCGCGCGCCAGCAGCCAGTCGACCTGCTCCGCGTTCTCGATGCCTTCAGCGACCAGGCCGAGCCCCAACGAGCCGGCCATCTCGATGATATGTCCGATCACGCCGCCGGTCACCGCCCCGGTGCCAATGCCATCGACAAAACTCTTGTCGATCTTGAGCGCATCCAGTTCAAGCCGCTCCAGATAGGAAAGGCTGGAATAGCCGGTACCGAAATCGTCGATCACCACCTGGTGGCCACGCTGACGCAGCTCGGAGATGATTCTGCGCGCCGCCTCGCTGGTGATCAGCGCCCGCTCGGTAATTTCCAGCTTGACGCTCGACGGCTCGATCCCGTGTCGAGCCAGGCCGCTGGCCAAAGCTGCAGCGAAGCGCTCATTCAGAAGGTCCTCGGATGCGAGATTCAGATTCACGCTGAAGCCCAAACCATCGCGAAGCAGCGGCGCCAGGTCTCGAAGCACAGTCGTCAACACCGCAAGGGTGACCTGACCGATCAGACCGACCCGCTCCGCCAACGGGATGAACACATCCGGGGCGACCCACGTGCCGTCCTCGGTCCGCCAGCGTGCCAGCGCCTCGGCACCGACGCAGGCCCCTGACACCATATCCATGACCGGTTGATAGAGGACCAGGATACGTCCGGCCGCCAATGCCTGCTTGAGCTGAGTGGCAAGGCTGGCCTGCGCCCGCGAATAACGCACAACCGCAATGACCCAGGCCGAAATCAGTACCAGTCCCAATACCGTTACCGAAACGACAGTGGGCAGATGCCGGCCCCAGAACTGCTGCAAGGGCTCGACAGCGACGATATCGATCTGAAACACGCTGTCATGCGAATAGCGCGACACGATGCGCCGCTGTGCCCGATCGACCATGAGGCCAAGAGCGACCGACGACGGCGCCGGCATGTCGAAGTCCGGCGTGGTCGCGGCCAGCAACAGGCCATCGAGCCAGAGTTCGGCATGGCGCTCGCTCAATGGGCCGGTGTCCAGGAGCATGGTCGGATCGATGGCGATGTCGTGATCGCCCTTGCGCAACAGCAGCAGCCGCACCCCACCAACTTCGGTCTGATCGCCGGGCCACCAGGCGATCAGACCGGAATCGTAGATCCGATCGGCCCGGGCCGGCTTCAGGCCAGTGGGCTGAACGAAGCCGACGCCGCACAGTCGCTCGGTGGCGCGCCAGTGGCCAAGCGTTCGGATATAGGGTCGGGATATGGCGACATCCTGCATGGCCGCCAGGTGCTCGGTCGAACACGGAGCGTGGTCCAGACGGCCGAGGCGGTCGAGTGTTTCCGCCGCGTCAATCAGAATCTGCTCGGTGCGCATCCCCAACGCGCTTGCCAGCGCGCCGACACGTGCCGCTTCGGCATCGATGGAGGTCCGCCACAACAGCCAGACCGTGGACGCAAACACCATCAAGACGCCGGCCAGGGCAACCAGCGAGAAGCCCAGCAGGGTACGCTCACGGCGTGTCATAAAGGCACTCCAGCAGCACGCCGCCCGGTAGTGCCCCATACTCGATCACGCATGAAGCGTATCCTGGACAGCCTTTTGTGGCGAAGCCTCGATCACTCTGGTTCGCTCCTCGATTAGCTTGGCTCGAAGGGCGACGTTAGCAGAATCCGGAGCGGTTACGTGTAGCGCCGGGTCACCAGCGGTGCCGTCGGCGGGGAGTCTCGACGCTCCGATCGCGCGCACTGCCGTTGCGATGCAGCCGCCGTGGCCAGAACCCGTGTCTGAGTCACCACCGGTCGGTATTTGCTGCGCCGCGTCAATCAGCGCGATAATCGACGGATCGCGGCCGTGTCCGCATCAACTTCCGGAGCAGACTCATGAGCGACATCGTCATTGCTGGCGCCAAGCGCACGGCCATCGGTTCCATGCTGGGACAGTTCACCGGGGTGCCCACGCCCACACTGGGAGCGACCGCGATCAAGGCGGCGCTGAGTCAGGCAGGCGTATCGGCGGACGCCGTCAGCGAAGTATTCATGGGCTGCGTGCTGCCGGCCGGACTCGGCCAGGCACCGGCACGCCAGGCGGCGCTGGCCGCCGGTCTGCCGCTGGCAGCGGGCTGCACGACGCTGAACAAGGTCTGCGGCTCGGGCATGAAGGCGATCATGCTGGCCCATGACCTTATTTCGGTCGGCTCGGCAGAGGTGGTGGTCGCTGGTGGCATGGAGTCGATGACCAACGCACCGCATCTGCTGAATGGTTCGCGCACCGGCATCCGTTACGGCAGCGCAGAATTTCTCGACCACATGGCCTGGGACGGCCTGACCGACCCCTACCAGAAGCAATCCATGGGACTGTTCGGCGAAATGTGCTCGGCCGAGTACGGATTCAGCCGAGAGGACCAGGACGCTTTCGCCGCCGAGAGCGTGCGTCGGGCGCTGGCCGCCCAGACGTCCGGCGCCTTCGCGGCGGAGATTGCCCCGGTAACCGTTTCTGGACGCAAGGGCGACACCATCGTCGATGCCGATGAGGAGCCCGGGCGCTGCAATATCGAGAAGATTCCGACATTGCGCGCTGCGTTCAAGAAAGACGGCACCCTCACCGCAGCGAGTTCCTCCAGCATCAGCGACGGCGCGGCAGCAACGGTGATCATGTCGATGTCCACCGCAGAGCGTCTGGGCGCCACTCCGCTGGCCCGCATCGTTGGTCACGCCAGCCACGCCCAGGCGCCGGAATGGTTCACCACGGCGCCGGTCGAGGCGATTCGAAAGGTGCTCGACAAGGTCGGCTGGACGGTTGCCGACGTCGACCTGTTCGAAGTCAACGAGGCTTTCGCCTGCGTGGCGATGACGCCACTAAAGGTGCACGGCATTTCCCACGACCGACTCAATGTCCACGGTGGCGCCTGTGCCCTTGGCCACCCGATTGGTGCAAGCGGCGCGCGAATCGTGGTGACATTGCTCAACGCCATGGCCATCAAAGGAGCAAAACGTGGTATCGCCGCGATTTGCATCGGTGGCGGCGAGGCAACGGCCATTGCCGTAGAGCGGCTGTAAAACGCTGTCGGGAAGGGTTTTTAGTGTGTCTTGGGTGCTTGACTGGCGGACGCGCCGGACTGTTACACTGAACCGATCCAACCCCGCCAATGGAGAAAAGAACATGAAACTCAAATTTATGATCCCGGTGCTCGCCGCGTTCGCCCTGGCCGCATGTGCGGACAAGTCCGCCGACGCCGACCAGAAAGCGGAAGAGGCGAAAGCCGCAATCGAGCAAGCTCAGCAGGAAAGCGCGGAGGCTGCCTCGGCAGCGGCGGCGGCTGCGGAGGCGAGCGCCGAGGCGGCAGAAGCGGCAATCGACGATTCCGTCGAGTCCGCTGAGGGCGCAGCCAGTGATGCCGTCGACTCGGCATCGGATGCGCTGGACCAAGCGCGCCAGGAGGGTGCTGAATCGCTCCGCGAGGCCGCCGACGAACTCGAAGCTGAAAGCGAGGAAGAAGGCGACGGCGAAAGCTGATCTGCGCCTGACCATTTCGGCTGAACAAGCCCGCTTCGGCGGGCTTGTTCATTATGGACCCTGCCCTCGCGAACACTTTCCGGCGACAATTGAGTCACTATCGATCAACGGATGATGTGTGCCCATGCCGGTTATTGAAAGCCAACTCGATCTGCGATCCGACGCGTCGCGGGAAAACTCCGACTACCACCGCTCGCTGGTGGCCGAGCTCGATCGACGGCTGGCCAGCGCGGCGCTGGGCGGAGGCGACAAGGCGCGTGACAGGCACACTGCACGCGGCAAACTGCTGCCGCGCGACCGGGTGACGGCACTGCTCGACCCCGGCTCACCGTTTCTCGAGCTCAGCCCGCTGGCCGCGGAAGGCATGTATGACGGTGCGGCGCCGGCGGCCGGATTGATCGCCGGCATTGGCCGGGTCCACGGCCAGGAAGTGCTGGTGCTGGCCAACGACGCGACCGTCAAGGGCGGCACCTACTTTCCGATGACCGTGAAGAAGCACCTGCGCGCACAGGAAGTGGCCAGGGAAAACCGGCTGCCTTGCGTGTATCTGGTCGATTCGGGCGGCGCATTTTTGCCGCTCCAAGATGAGGTCTTTCCTGACAGAGAGCACTTCGGGCGCATCTTCTACAACCAGGCCCGGCTGAGCGCGGAAAACATCCCCCAGATCGCCGTGGTGATGGGCAGTTGCACGGCCGGCGGCGCCTATGTTCCGGCGATGTGCGACGAAAGCATCATCGTGCGCAATCAGGGCACCATCTTTCTGGGCGGACCGCCGCTGGTCAAGGCGGCGACTGGCGAAATCGTCGATGCCGAAGCCCTTGGCGGGGCCGAGGTTCACACCAGTATTTCCGGCGTTGCCGATCATTTCGCCGAGAACGACCGTCATGCCCTGGCCATTGCCCGGGACATTCTCGCCCACCTCAACCGGAGCAAATCTCTCCCGGTCGCGGTGCAGCCTTCCCGCGAGCCAATCTACCCGGCACAGGATCTCTACGGCATCGTGCCCCGGGACGCCCGGCGCCCGTTCGACATCCGCGAAGTGATCGCCCGTCTGGTCGATGGCTCGGAGTTCCAGGAATTCAAGTCCCGCTACGGCAAGACGCTGGTGTGCGGCTTCGCACATCTGCACGGCTATCCGGTCGGAATCATCGCCAACAACGGCATCCTGTTTTCCGAGTCGGCGCTGAAGGGCGCGCACTTCATCGAGTTGTGCAATCAGCGCAACACCCCCCTGGTTTTCCTGCAGAACATCACCGGCTTCATGGTCGGGCGCAAGTACGAGAACGCCGGCATCGCCAAGGATGGCGCCAAGATGGTCACCGCCGTGGCCTGCTCGCATGTGCCCAAGTTCACCGTAGTGATCGGCGGCAGTTTCGGAGCCGGCAACTACGCCATGTGCGGCCGGGCCTATGGCGCCAGATTTCTGTGGATGTGGCCCAACGCGCGGATCAGCGTGATGGGCGGCGATCAGGCGGCCTCGGTGTTGGCCACCGTCAAACGCGATGGGATCGAAGCCAGTGGCGGACACTGGAGCACGGAGGAGGAGGAGAAATTCAAGACCCCGATTCGCGACCAGTACGAGCGCCAGGGTCATCCTTACTATGCCACTGCCCGGCTCTGGGACGACGGGATCATCGATCCGGCCGACACCCGCCGGGTGCTCGGCCTGGCGATTTCCGCCAGCCTGAACGCGCCGATCGAGCCGGCTCGGTTCGGCGTGTTCAGGATGTAGCAACGCGCCGCGTTCCAGTCGACGGACATAGCCGCAATCACACGGCGGACATCATCATTGGCAGTCCAGGGAGACCCCATGAACAAAAGCATCGGCATGGAGCGTAGCGGCGCCGTGGCCCGCATCACGCTGGATCGGGCCAACGTACACAATGCGTTCGACGATTCAATGATCGCCGAGCTGACCGAGGCGCTGCGCGCGGTAGAGTCGGATCGGACGGTTCGCGCCCTGGTCCTCACCGGCGAGGGGTCGACCTTTTCGGCCGGCGCCGATCTCAACTGGATGCGGCGCATGGCCGACGCGAGCGAGGCTGAGAATCGCGACGATGCGCTGCGCCTGGCCGGGCTGATGCGCACGCTTCGCTTTCTCGGCAAGCCGACCATCGCGCGGATCAATGGCTCGGCCTACGGCGGCGGTGTCGGCCTGATCTCGTGCTGCGACGTCGCCATCGGCGTCGATTCGGCCAAGTTCGCGCTCTCCGAGGTCAAACTCGGTCTGGTCCCGGCGGTGATCGCGCCCTACGTACGCAACGCAATCGGTGACCGTCAGGCTCGCCGTTATTTCGTCAGCGGCGAGGTGTTCGACGCGGCCGAGGCCGAACGGATCGGACTGCTGCACACACGCGTGCCTGCCGCGCAACTGGACGAGAGCGTGGACCGCCAGTTGCATTGGCTGTCCAAAGGCGGCCCGCTCGCCCAGCACGAAGCGAAACGACTGGCCAGCAGCCTCGATCGCGCCGAGGCCGAACGGCACGACACCGCCAACGCCTCGCTGATCGCGCGTCTGCGCGTGTCTGACGAGGGCCAGGAAGGACTGAACGCCTTCCTCGACAAGCGGCCATCCCGGTGGGTCGGCGCATGACACCGCGCATCGTGCATCTCGACGAGCTGAGCCTGCGCCCGATCAAGGCCGACGAAGACCGCATCCCCGAGCGCTATCAAGGCAGCCAGCTGGCCGAGATCGGCGAAATGCTGGGCGCCCGCATGCTGGGCTACAACCTCACCGTGGTCCCGCCGGGCAAGGCGGCCTTTCCAGCGCACAACCATTACGGCAACGAGGAGATGTTTCTGATTCTCGAAGGCGTGGGTGAAGTGCGCATCGGCGAACAGGTCTTTCCCGTGCGAGCCGGCCATGTGATCGCCTGTCCGACCGGCGGACCGGAGACCGCGCACCAGCTGCGCAACACCTCGACCGACACCGTTCTGACCTATCTTTCTGTCAGCACCACCAACTACCCGGACCTGGTGCTATATCCGGACTCTGGCAAGATTGGTGCCGTGCACTACGACAACAACGGCCGTGCGATCCGGCTTCGCAACCGTGAGTCGGACAACCTTTCCTACTGGGACGGCGAAACCTGATGTTCGACACGATCCTCATCGCCAACCGCGGCGAAATCGCCTGCCGGGTCATCCGCACCTGCCGACGACTGGGCATTCGCACGATTGCGGTCTATTCAGAGGCCGATGAAGACGCACAACACGTGCGCCAGGCCGACGTCGCCTATCCGATCGGCGGGCCGCGACCGCAGGATAGTTACCTGCGCGGCGACGCCATCATCGCGGTCGCGACCAGCGCCGGTGCACAGGCGATTCATCCCGGTTACGGGTTCCTTTCGGAAAACGCCGACTTTGCCGAGGGCTGCGCGCAGGCCGGCATCGTGTTCATCGGGCCGCCCGCTGCCTCAATGCGCAAGATGGGCTCCAAGGCCGGCGCCAAGGAGCTGATGGCCGGCCACGGCGTGCCGGTTGTGCCCGGCTACACCGGCGAGGACCAGGACCCGGCCCGACTTCAGCTCGAGGCCGACGGCATCGGCTACCCGCTGATGATCAAGGCCGCGCACGGCGGCGGCGGCAAAGGCATGCGCATCGTCAATGCATCGACAGAATTTCCATCCGCGCTGGAATCCTGCCAGCGCGAGTCGGCCAGCGCCTTCGGTCGCGATCGGGTTCTGCTGGAGCGCTACATCCAGCAGCCGCGACACATCGAGTTTCAGATCTTTGGCGACAGCCAGGGCAACATCATTCATCTGGGCGAGCGCGAGTGCTCGGCGCAGCGCCGCTACCAGAAGGTGATCGAGGAATCGCCTTCGCCGTTCGTCACGCCCGAGCTGCGCAGCCGAATGGGCGAGGCGGCGGTTGCCGCCGGGCGGGCCATCGATTATGTCAACGCCGGCACGGTGGAGTTCATCGTCGATGCCAGCGGCGATTTCTTTTTCATGGAAATCAACACCCGTCTCCAGGTCGAGCATCCGGTCACCGAATATGTCACCGGGCTCGATCTGGTCGAGTGGCAGTTACGGGTCGCCGCAGGCGAATCGCTGCCGATGGCCCAGTCCGAGATCCGCTACGAGGGCCATGCCATCGAAGTGCGGCTGTACGCCGAAGACCCGGAGAGCGGCTTCCTGCCCGGCTCGGGCCGGCTGGAGTCGCTTCGGCTGCCGCCACAATCCCGTCATGTGCGACTGGACGGCGGGGTGATCGAAGGCGACCGGGTGAGCATCTTCTACGATCCGATGATCGCCAAGCTGATCGTCCACGACCGCGACCGCCCGCGTGCGCTGGCCCGGCTGCGCGAGGCGCTGGCCGATACGGCGATCGTCGGCCCCAAGTCGAATGTCCGCTTCCTGGAACAGCTCATCCGCCACCCGTCGGTGGTCGAGGGCCGCATCCACACCGGCTACCTCGACCGCCACCTCGATGAAGTGCTGGTCCCTGCCGGCCCGCCCAACCCGACCGAGCTGGCCTGTGCCGCTGTGGCGGCATTGCTGCACGACGAAGCCCAGACCCGCGCCCAGGCCGGCGAATCCGGCGATCCACACTCGCCGTGGGCAATCGCAGATGGCTGGCGTCTGGGACACGCCGGCGAGCGGCTGTTGGCGCTGGAATTGGCCGGCACCCGCCACGTGCTGCACGCCTCCGGCAGCGCCGGAGACTACCGCCTGCGCGGCGAAGCCTTCACCGTCGATATTGCCGGCGCGCGACTCGCCGATGGCATTCTGAGTGCGCGCATCGACGGCGTATCCATGCGGATCCGCGCCACAGCCAGTAACGATGCAGTATTCACCCATGACGGCGAGCATCGGCGCAGCTTCAATCGGGTGTCGGCATTCCACTTTGAGAGCGAGGGCGCAGGCGGGCCGAGCCATCGGATACTGGCGCCCATGCCGGGGCGCATCGTGGTGATCAAGACCACCATCGGCGCAGCGGTCAGCGAGGGCCAGGAGCTTCTGGTCATGGAAGCGATGAAGATGGAACTCAGCCTGCGGGCGCCGCGTGACGGGGTGATCGCAACGATCCAGACGTCAGACGGCGATTTCGTCGAGGCCGATGCCGAATTGATGACGCTGGAGGAATCTCTGGAAGAATAGTCACACACGCCCTATGCCCCACCGAGCCCACATGGTCAGTGGCGCGGTGGCGCGGTGGTTCGGAATCATGGGCCGACTGTGCGTGGGAGTGCTACGCTTCTTCAGTATGCTTCGGCCGCTGAAACGCGCCGCCGATAACCGAGGACATGAAATGCAACAGATCCAGGCAGAGGCGCGGCCTCGACGCCAGACATTTGCCGCCACAAACGGCCGCGACTTGCGCTTGCCGCACCGGAGCATCTGAGCCGTGAGCCTGCCCGACTCCGTTCGGATCGTCGAAGTGGGCGCGCGCGACGGCCTGCAGAACGAGAAGGACATCATCCCGTCCGAGGCCAAGATCGAGCTGATCGAGCGATTGGCCGCTTGCGGACTCACCTCGATCGAGGCCACCAGCTTCGTCAGTCCGAAATGGGTGCCTCAATTGGCCGACGCCGAGGCAGTGTTCACCGGGATCCACAAGCAGCCGGGCGTCCGCTATCCGGTTCTGGTGCCGAATATGGAAGGCTACCGGCGCGCGCGGGCAGCGGGAGCCCGGGATATCGCGGTGTTCGCCGCCGCCTCCGAGGCGTTCAGCCGCAAGAACGTAAATGCCTCGATCGAGGAAAGCATCCAGCGGTTCATTCCGGTCATCGAAGCCGCAAAAACCGATGGCGTTTCGGTACGCGGTTACGTCTCCACGGTGCTTGGCTGCCCGTATCAAGGCGAAGTCGCGCTGTCCGATGTGGCACGGGTGGCGAAGCGACTGCACCAGCTGGGCTGTTACGAGGTTTCGCTCGGCGACACCATCGGCGTCGGTACCCCGGCCAAGGCCCGCGCAATGCTGCGGGCAGTGGCCGACGAGGTGCCGATGCGCGCGTTGGCTGCGCATTTTCACAATACCCGCGGCCAGGCGTTGGCCAATATCCACGCCTGCCTTGAGGAAGGCGTCAGGGTGGTCGACGCCGCGGTCGCCGGCGTCGGTGGCTGCCCTTATGCGCCAGGTGCCAGCGGCAACGTCGCGACCGAAGATGTGGTCTACATGCTCGACGGCATGGGCATCGCCACCGGTGTCGATCTGCCGGCGCTGATCGAAACCGGGATCTGGCTGTCGAGCCTGCTCAAGCGGCGCACCGGCAGCAACGCCGGCCTGGCCGGACTGCAACCAAAACTGCTCGACTGAGGCAACGACGCCATGGGCATCAAATCAGTGGTCCGGCCCGAAGCGCCTCGTCGATGTGTTCCGGGCCAGGCCTGACGAGCATGGGCAGATGAATTCCCGCTTTGGTCCAGAGGGCTGGAGGTACCTGCCAACCGATGACACGGTGCGCGAGACGGCGGCAATCGATGCATCGCTGGCTCGGTTCCAGTGCGCGATCGAATCTGTGAATGGCCAGTCGATACCTGCCGGATTGCTCGCCGAAGCCCTGGCGTTGATCCGATCGCTGGCAGATGAGTCGCTGGCGGTACGCCAGCGATACGACAGTCTTTTTGACGCCGTGCCCGATCCAGTGGTGGTACTGGACGAACATGGCATTTTACTTGATTTGAACCGCGCGGCCCTGGCTTCCTACCGTCAGCCGCGAGAGTCTCTCATCGGCGTGTCGATCCGGCAGATCAATCCGTCGCTGCCGGCGAATCATCTGGATATGGTCTGGGAATCGCTGGAGCGCGGCGGCAGCCACGTCGAGCAGACCAGCAACCGGCGCGCCGACGGCAGCGAATTTCCGGTCGAGGTTCATTCGGCCAGCTTCGACGACCACGGTAAGCGCCGGATCGTGGCCGTCGCCCGCGACTTGACCGGCCGCGATCGCGCGGAACGGCGCTATCGACAGCTGCTGGATACCATCGACAAGGGCGTGTTGGTCCAGGACACGCGCGGACGGCCGCTGTCGGGCAACTCGGCGGCCTACCGAATCTTGAATATCCCGACCGGGTGGTTCCCGGGGCGAGCCGACATGCGCGACTGGCGACTGCTCGACCCCGAGGGCCAACGAATCCGATTGCGGGATCTACCGGCGCTGCGCGCGCTGCGCGAAAGACGGACGATAGAAAGTACTCTGGTCGGCGTTTATCGGCGCGGCGAAGGCGATCTTCGCTGGATTTCGGTCACCGCTGTACCGCAGTTCGAGCGAGAGCGCCGCGACCCGACGCAGGTGATCTCGCTGTTCAGCGATGTCACCGAGCTCAGACGCGACTACGGACTTTTTCAGCGCGCGCAGTCGCTTGCGCGCATCGGCGGATGGCAATGGGATCGTTGGCGCGACCAGTGGTATTTCACGTCCCAGGCGCTCACCCTGCTGGGCAGGATCGGCGAGCGTGGCAAGGGCGGCGACTTCGCCGTCGACTCCAAGTCGAAGCTGCTCGACCTCATCCACCCCGATGATCGCTTGACGTTGGAAGCCAGCCTGCACCGGGTGGCAAACGATGGCGACCCAATACGAATCGATTTCCGGCTGTGCGGCGAGCCGATCGTTTGGCTTCGCTTGACCGGGGAGCCTGAAGGCAGCGGCGCACTGGCTGCACGCATCGTCGGCACCATTCAGGACATATCGGAAAGCAAGCAGGCCGAGTCCGAGCTTCGCGTGCGCGCGCAAAGCGACAACCTGACCGGCCTGCTCAATCGCGATGGCATTCAGGCCGAGCTGGAAGCCCGGCTCCGCCGCGCCCAGCCCACAGGTATTGCCCTGCTGTACATCGATCTGGATCGCTTCAAGATCGTCAACGATCTGCTCGGCCACGCGGTCGGCGATGAGGTATTGATCGGAGTTGCCCGGCGAATGCGCCAAGCGGTGGGTAACGACGGGATCCTGGCACGCTTTGGCGGCGATGAATTCGTCGTGCTGGTCGATGCACCGCACGATCCCGGACTTCCGGTTCGCCTCGCGCAACGCATCGCCACCGATTTCGGCGACAGGTTCAGTTACGGCAGCGAGGAGTTCAGCATCACGACCAGCATTGGTGTCGCCATCCACCCCCAGGACGGCGCGAACGCCCAACAATTGATCAACAATGCCGATGCCGCCATGTACGACGCAAAGCGACGCGGTCGCAGCACGTGGCAGTCGTTCAATCCGACCCTGTCGCGTCGACAGCAGGATCGACTCAGGATCGAGACTCATCTGCATCGCGCCCTGGAGAACGACGAGTTCCAGCTGGTCTATCAACCACAGGTCGATCTGGCCAGTGGTCGAGTGGTCGGCGCTGAGGCGCTGATTCGCTGGCACAGCGGGGCACTGGGCGAGATCGCACCCGACCGCTTCATCGAGCACGCCGAGACCACCGGCGACATCGTTCGCATCGGAGAGTGGGTGCTGCGCGAAGCGTGCGTAGAGTTGCAGGCGTGGCGAAGCGCCGGCCTCAAACTGCCGCGGATCAGCGTCAATGTCTCCTACCGACAGTTTCTCAACGAAAATTTCAGCACGATGGTCGGGACCCTGCTTGCCGACCACGGACTGAACGGAACCGATCTGGAAATCGAGTTCACCGAGCGCGTGCTGATCGAGGACATCAGCGACACCATGAACACCTTCAACACGCTCCGCGACATGGGCGTCAAGCTCACCATCGACGATTTCGGCGAGGGATACAGCGCACTCAACTACCTGCGGCGGCTGCCGATCGACAGCGTGAAGATCAGCAAGTCGTTTCTGCAGGGCGTGCCGGACGAATCCTCCGATGTGGCTATTTGCCGTGCGATCACCGGCGTCGCGCGCAATCTCGGTCTGCAGGTGATTGCCGAGGGCGTCGAAAACCAGGCCCAAAGGCGTTTCCTGCTGCAGAATGGCATCCGGATCGGCCAGGGCTTCCTGTTCGCCCCCGGCATGCCGGCGACCGATTTCGCAGCCCGGCTGGTGGAGCAAAGCACACCGTGAGCAGTCATGACGGCGGCATCGACTGGACAATCCGCCCCATCCACCCCGAAGACGATCCGGCAATTGCGGCGATCATCGGCAAGGTCATGCCCGAGTTCGGCGCCGGCGGGGCCGGCTTCGCCATTCACGACCCGGAAGTGGCGCACATGAGCCGAGCCTACCGGAACGATGGGGCCGCCTACTTTGTGGTCGAGCTGGATGGAACGGTCATGGGCGGCGCAGGCATCGCCGCCCTCGATGGCGCCGACGATGGCACCTGCGAGCTCCGGAAGATGTACTTCTTGCCGCCCTTGCGCGGGCGTGGCGCGGCCCAGGCGCTGATCGAGCGTTGCCTGGCCTTCGCCCGCGAATCCGGCTACTCCCACTGTTACATCGAAACCCTGACCGGGATGGACGCCGCGCAGGCACTTTATGTGCGCAATGGCTTCCGGCGCATCGATTCCGCGCTTGGCGCCACCGGCCATTTTGGCTGTGATCGCTACTACCTGCTCGACCTTCGCGACTGAGCACCAGCAGCGGAATACGTCGCTATCGGGCCACACCGAATAACGCCGTGTGGATGGCGCTTGAGCTAGACTGAGCGGCCATTCGCAAGCGAATCCCGTCATGCAACTCGACACCGTGCGTGCCGTCGTCACCGGCGGCGTTTCGGGCCTCGGCCTAGCCGTCGCAAGCCATATCATCGATCACGGCGGGAAGGCCGTACTGCTCGACATCAACGACGAGAAGGGCGCCGCCGCAGTTACTGCGCTCGGCAGCGACAATGCCCTCTACCTTCGCACCGATGTGACCGACGAGGCGAGTGTCGAGGAAAATCTCGGGCGCGCCCAGGATTTTCTCGGCGTGCTGAATGTGGCCATCAATTGTGCCGGCATCCTCGGAGCCGGACGCGTGCTGGGCAGGACCGGGCCTATGCCGCTGTCCGGCTTTCAGACCACGGTGATGGTCAATCTGGTCGGCAGCTTCAATGTCGCCAAGGCTGCCGCCGCGCGGATGCAGGACACCCCCCCCGGCGTGGATGGCGAGCGCGGCGTCATCGTCAACACCGCCTCGATCGCCGCCTTCGAGGGCCAGATCGGCCAGGCCGCCTACTCCGCGTCGAAGGGCGGCGTGGTCGGCATGACCCTGCCGATGGCGCGCGAAATGGCCCGGTTCGGCATCCGCGTGATGACCGTGGCGCCGGGCATTTTCTGGACCCCGATGGTCGACACCATGCCACCCGAAGTCCAGGAATCCCTGTCGGCCTCGATCCCGTTCCCCTCGCGACTGGGCCAGCCCGACGAGTTTGCCCGCATGGTCGCCTTCATCATCGAAAACAGCTACCTGAACGGCGAAACCATCCGACTCGACGGTGCCACTCGTCTGGCTCCCAAATAAGTCGGGAATCGGCAATCGGGACTGGAGAATCGATTCGCGCGATAGCTCCGGATTTTCGCCATCCATACGATTCCCCATTCCCCATTCCCCATTCACAATCCATATCCTGGCCCAACCATGAAAGCTTCCGAGATCAAACGCGGCAATGTCATCGAGCACAACGGCGGCGCCTGGCAGGTCCGCGCGGTCGAGCGCAGCGCGCCTCAGGGGCGCGGCGGCAATGTGACTTACCGGTTCACGCTTTACTCGGTGCCCGGCGGGCAGAAGCTCGACCTCAGCCTGCGAGCCGACGACGATGCCAGGGAAATCGAACTCAGCCGTCGCCAGGCCAATTTTTCCTACCGCGACGGCGACGCCTTCGTCTTTCTTGACGCCGACGATTACACGCCCTACCAGCTCGATGCCGAGGCAGTCGGCGACGATGCCGGCTATATCAGCGACGGACTGGATGGCTGCTACATCCAGATCATCGACGATCTGCCGGTCGGGCTTCAGCTGCCGGCCAACGTCGCCCTCGACGTGGTCGAAACCGCGCCCGAGCTCAAGGGCGGCACGGCCACCAAGCGCCCTAAACCGGCGCGCCTGAGCACCGGGCTGGAGATCATGGTCCCCGAGTACATCGTCAATGGCGAAAAGGTACTGGTAAACACCGCCACCGGCGAATTCGCGGGCCGGGCCTGAACCAGCTGGAGGGACCGCACGGTGGGTGCCGTCTGGCGGCAAGACGGGAGCAAGACCGGCCGGCACTCGGCGCCACATGGGCCATCCCCACTCCCTGCGGCCGGAGTACCAGCCGGCAGCCTCGTCGCACCCAGTGATGGGAGTGCGCGCGCTTGCCGTTGCGCGCCGGGACGCGGGCAAGCGCCACCTCCCCCGCCTCGTCGTTCTGCCGCGCCTGGCAGGAGCACCGTCTCGGCCGACTCGTTCGCAACGTCCCGCTTGCGTATCCTTCCGCTCGCCCCAACATCCCGGCAAACCCAGCTCAGCGCCTGGCCATGACCCCACCGACAAGCATGCTTCCTGAAACCCGATTGCAGCGATTCCTGGAAGACAACCGTTTCCAGCATGCAATTCTCGTGCTGATCGTGGCCAATGCGGCGATTCTGGGTCTGGAAACATCCGCTTCAGTGATGTCTGCGTTCGGGCCGATGTTGCGCTGGATCGATCAGGCGCTGTTGGCAGTCTTCGTGGTCGAGATCGCGCTTCGGATCTACGCCTGGCGCGGCGCGTTCTTTCGCGATCCCTGGAGTCTGTTCGACTTCACTGTGGTCGGCATCGCCCTGCTCCCCGCGACCGGGCCGTTCTCCGTATTGCGGGCGCTGCGCGTGTTGCGCGTGCTGCGCATACTCACCATCGTGCCGTCGATGCGTCGGGTGGTGGGCGCCTTGCTCGGCGCGATGCCCGGACTGGGTTCGATAGTGATGGTGCTTGGACTGATTTTCCATGTCGCCGCCGTGATCGCCACCAAGCTGTTCGGTGACGGGTTTCCGGACTGGTTCGGCTCGCTCGGCCGCTCGTTGTACTCGCTGTTTCAGATCATGACGCTGGAAAGCTGGTCGATGGGCATCGTGCGGCCGGTGATGGTCGAATTTCCGTACGCATGGATGTTCTTCATCCCGTTCATCCTCGGCGCCACTTTCGTGATGCTGAACCTGTTCATCGCGGTCATCGTCAGCGCGATGCAGACCTACTCCGAGTCGGAGCACGCCCACACCGAAGCGGTCGTTGCCGATGCCCGCGACCACATCGAGAGTGACCTGCACGCCGAAATGCGGCGTCTGCGGGAGGACATCGCAGCATCGAAATCGGCGCTGATCTCTCCCGGCTAACCGGACCAGAGCAACTGAGCCGGGCGACCGGTCAGCGGGCCAGCCAGGCCCGCGCCATGCGCCGGATCGATGGATCGATTTCGGGATCGTCGGGTAGACCCGAGACCTCCCGCCACGCCAGGTCGTGCGATTCCGGGCTCACCACGAACTGCTCGTCCGGCCCGGCCCGCACGACGTAACGCACGTCGTAATGCCAGTGCTCCGGCTCGTCCCCTCTGGCCGGTATCCGGTGCCGGTCCAGATCGAAGATTTCCGGCTCGACCGAAAGCCCGGTCAACCCGCTTTCTTCCTCGGCCTCGCGCAGCGCCACCCGCGCCAGATCGGCATCGCCATCGGCATGCCCACCAAGCTGTAGCCAGCGATCAAGCTTGCGGTGGTGGGTCAGCAGCACCCGCATGCCATCGGCCGAAACCAGCCACGCCGAACCAGTGAAATGTCCGACCCGATGCCGGCGTTGGAATACCTCGACGTGCGAATCGAAAAATTCGGCAAACAACTCGGCGGCTTCAAACTGTCCGGACTCGGCCGGCTGCCGGTCCCGGTAGCGGGACAGCGCGCGAGCAAAGGCGATTCCTGCGTTCGACATCGGACCATCCTCCAACGATATGGCGGTGCAGCATAACGTGGGCCTGCACGATCGGCTTGTCTACGGTTACACTCGCCGCTTCGTTCCTGGGAGGGGGCATGGCCGAATCCACTGTCACGCGGCGCGAGCCGGGCCTGGTCGAGGCCACCATTCCACTGATCGCGCTGGCCACCATGCTCGCGCTGTCCGTGTATCTGTACGGCGCCGACTCGTCGTATGGCGCCAACCAGATCGCCCTTTTGCTGGCCGGCGGATTCGCGGCGATCATCGGCCTGCGCAACGGTTGGCGCTGGGACGATATCCAGGAAGCGATCGTCCACGGCGTCGGCCTGGCGACCGGCGCCATCTTCATCCTGCTCGCAGTCGGCGCCTTGATCGGTACGTGGATTCTGTCCGGAACGGTGCCGGTGCTCATCGACTACGGTCTGCACCTGATGCAGCCGGCCTGGTTCTATCCCGCCACCTGCCTGATCTGCGCCATCGTGGCTTTGGCGATCGGCAGCTCATGGACCGTCGCCGGCACCTTGGGCGTGGCACTGATCGGCGTCGCTCAGGGTCTGGAGATGTCGCCGGCCATCACCGCCGGCGCAATCATCTCCGGCGCGTACTTCGGCGACAAGATGTCGCCCTTGTCGGACACCACCAATCTGGCACCTGCGGCTGCAGGCAGCGAGCTGTTCGGCCATATCCGGCACATGGTCTGGACCACCGGGCCCAGCATCGCGATTGCGCTGATCGGATTTACCATCATCGGCCTTGGCCACACGCCATCCAGCGGTCAGGCGGGTTTCGGCAACCTGCCCGAGCTGCTGAATGCTCAGTTCGCGCTCGGCCCACATCTGCTGATTCCGCTGATCGTGGTGCTGGTTCTGGCTATTCGACGGTTTCCCGCGTTTCCGACCATCCTCGTCGGCGCCCTGCTCGGCGCGGTGTTCGCCGTCCTCTTTCAGCCGGACCAGGTCCGCGCGTTGGCCGGCAATACTGAACTGTCAGCGCCGATGGCCCTGCTGTCAGGTGCCTGGATGGCATTGTTCGATGGCTTCAAAGCCAGCACGGGAAACGAAGTGGCGGATGAACTGCTGACCCGAGGCGGCATGAGCAGCATGCTCAACACGGTGTGGTTGATCCTGTGCGCGATGGCATTCGGTGCGGTCATGGAAAAGGTCGGACTGCTCGAGCGAATGGTGCGCAGCGTGCTGGCGGCCGCCAGATCGACCGGCGCCCTGATTGCCGCCACCCTGGGCACCGCGATCGGCACCAACATCGTGGCCGCCGACCAGTACATGGCCATCGTGCTGACCGGGCGACTGTACCGGCCCGAGTACGAAAAGCGCGGACTGGCGCCGGTCAACCTGTCGCGCGCGCTGGAAGATGCCGGCACCATCACCTCGCCGCTAGTGCCATGGAATACCTGTGGCGCCTATATGGCCGCCACGCTGGGCGTGGCGACATTGGATTATTTGCCCTACGCCTTGTTCAATCTCGCCAGCCCGCTGGTCGCCTTGGTACTGGCCTACATCGGCTTCAAAGTGCTGCGGGTAGAACCGCATGCCGAAGTCGTCCACCCTGATCGCGGCGCCTAGCCGCCCATCCGAAACGAAACGCGGAGTCTTTCATGGACAAACCTTCCATTCACGGCATGTGGTCGTCGCGCATGGCTTTCATTCTTGCCGCGACCGGCGCAGCGGTCGGACTGGGCAATATCTGGCGCTTCCCCTACCTTGCATCGGACAACGGCGGCGGCGCCTTCGTACTGATCTACCTCGCGTGCATCGCGCTGGTCGGGCTACCGCTGATGTTGACCGAAATCGCCCTCGGTCGAGCCGGCCGACTCAGTCCGATCAATACCTTCATCAAGCTTGCCCGCGAAGGAAATCTGCACGGTGGTTGGGTGGTGATCGGCTGGATGGGTCTGGTCGCAGCCATCCTGATCCTGAGCTTCTACAGCGTGATCGCCGGCTGGACGCTTTATTACGGTTGGCTGTACATCCAGCAGGTGTTTGGCGGCCCCGGGATTGACGACCCGACCGCGACCTTCAATGCCATGCTGGCGAATCCGAAACTGCTGCTGTTCTGGCATACCGTGTTCATGGTGCTCACGGTCGGCGTGGTTGCCTCTGGCGTGGAAAAGGGTCTTGAGCGGGCGGTGACGCTGTTGATGCCGACTCTTCTCGTGCTGCTGCTGATGCTGCTGGGCTACGGCTTCTACACCGGCTTTGTCGGCCAGGCGGCCGAATTCCTGTTCAAACCCGACTTCTCCGAGGTGACCGGTCAGACCTTCGTACGCGCGCTGGGACAAGCCTTCTTCTCGCTAAGCCTGGGCATGTGCGGCATCATGACCTATGGCGCATACCTGCCGGAGCGGATCAATATCGCCAAAGTGGGTATCACCGTCGCGGCTGCCGACACCGGCGTCGCGTTACTGGCCGGTCTGGCGATCTTTCCGATCGTGTTCCAGTTCGGCCTCGACCCCGCCGGCGGCGGCCCGGGCCTGATCTTCACCTCGCTGCCGCTGGCCTTCGCCGACATGGGCATCGGCATCTACTACGGCGTGGCCTTCTTTCTGCTGCTGGCGGTGGCGGCCTGGACCTCGTCCATTTCCCTCCTGGAGCCGGGCGTAGCCTATGTGGTCGAGAAGACCAAAAAGACCCGCCGCACGGCGGCGATTCTGGTCGGCACCCTGATCTGGGCGGTCGGCCTGCTGACCGTATTCACCTACAACGTGCTGGCGCAGGTGCGGATCATGGGCCGCGACGTGGAGGGCGCCATCGAGTATCTGGCCAATGACCTGATGCTGCCGCTGGGTGGCATGTTGATGGCACTGTATGCCGGCTGGGCGCTGGACAAGCGGGTCAGTCGCGAACAGCTAGACGGCTTGCCGGACTGGGCCTACGCGGTGTGGCGCGTGTTGATGCGTTACGTGACGCCGGCGCTGGTGGCGGTGATTCTGATCAATGTGGTGATCTGAGCCGAACCGGCTGCGCTGCTGCCGATGGTGGCAGCGCAGCCGGCGGCCAAGGGTTGTTTATCGGGTTGCCGTGGCCCTGGGCTGGCGACCTGATCGCGGCCCGGAAATGGAGGCTTGACGGGCTCCTCGGCTTTCGGATTCTGAGATGGTGGGGGTCGCCCTGAGTTGCAAAGCCAGAGCTTTCAAGGCCAGAGCTTTCGCAGTCCCTTCGGGCCTACGAGTTACCTTTCTTTGCGTGCCCAAAGAAAGGTAACCCAAAGAAAGGGCACCCCGATGGAGCGCCCTACGGGCATCCTGCCCTTCGGGTTCGCGTCGGTCGGGTGGGGTTTGCCGACGGTCCGTCCTTGGACCGACGGCAAACGGGCGCGCGTCGTGCGCGCCCCCCTGCGGGCTGATCCCCCCAACCGCCGCCGCTCCATAGGGGCCCCGGTCAGCGGCCATCGTGGCCGCCAGAGCCAAAGCCTCGCCGTAGGCTGCTCTTGCTTCTGCGGCCACGAAGGCCGCCCCTTGGGGCCCCTCGCACGCGGCGAGACGACGACACATCGCGCCCGAAATCCTCACGGACTCGCTGTAGCCTCACCTGCTTCGTCGTCGGGATCGGCACGATCATCCATCAAACCGGCCGGCAAGCGCTTGCCCGGCGCCACGCCGAGATCGCGGAGCATTTCCGCCTGGCGCACCAGGTTTCCGCGACCCTGGCTGAGCCGGCCCAACGCCGACTGATGCGCGCGCTGGGCTCGGTCCAGTGCTTCGCCGACTTTGCCGATATCCTCGATGAAGCCGACAAACTTGTCGTAAAGAATCGCCCCGCGCTCGGCGATCGCCTTGGCGTTGCTGTTCTGCTGCTCGGTACGCCAGATCTGCGCCACCAGGCGCAGCGATGCAAGAAGATTGCTCGGACCCACCAGAATGATCCGCCGCGAAAACGCGTACTCGTATAACTCGGGGTCGCGCCGCAGCGCCTCCAGGAATGCCGCCTCGACCGGCACGAACATCAGTACCAGATCCGGCGTGCTCAACCCCTGCAAACGGCTGTAGTCCTTCTCGCCCAGACCCTTGATATGACCGCGCATGGCCAGGATGTGGCGATCCAGATGCCCGCTGCGCTCGTCGTTATCGGTTGCTTCGCTCGCCCGCTGAAAGTCGAGCAACGCCACCTTTGCGTCGATCACGATCTGCCGCTCTTCTGGCAGCAGCAGTAGCGCGTCGGGCCGGTAGCGCTCGCCGGCATCGTCGCGGAAGCTTTCCTGGGTCAGGTATTGCTGGCCTTTCTCCAGGCCAGCCATCTCCAGCAAACGTTCCAGCTTCAGTTCGCCCCAGTAGCCCTGGGTGCGGTTATCCGTGGTCAGCGCGCGGGTCAGGCTGTGCGCTTCGTCGCTCAGCTGCCGGTTCAACTCCAGTAACTGCTTGAGCTCGGCCTGGAGCGCCACGCGTTGGTGGCCTTCCTTCTCGTATACGTCGTAGACCGTCTTGCGAAAATCGCCCAACTGCTCTCGCAGCGGCGTCAGAAGTTGGCCAAGCTGTTGCTGATTCGACTCGGCGAATCGCTTCGACTTATCTTCCAGGATTTCGACCGCCAGACCCTGGAACTCGGCCTTCATCCGCTCGCGTACTGCTTCAAGCTCGCGCAAACGCTCACTCGAAGCGCGCTGTTGCTCTTCCAGTCGGACCAGAGACTCGGCAGCGCGTCGTTCGGCCTGCTCGCGAGCCACGCGCTCGCTGGCCAGCTGAGTCTCACTGCGCTCCAACCGTTGCGCCAGCCCTTCGCGCTCGCGCTCCCACGCCTCCAGGCGCGGAAGCCAACGCTGCTGCTCGGCGTCGCGTGCTGCTGTTTCGCGGCGGGTCAGGATACGCCAACCAATAACCCACGCGAACGCAAGAGCGACGAAGGCGCCGGCCAAAGCATAAATTATCTGGCTATCGGTCAAAACAAAAATCCCCGGCAGAGTCACTGCCGGGGATTGTAGCCCGCATGCCGTCTCACGCCGCGAGACAGCTTTGACTGTAGATCAGGCCTTCTTCGCCCAGGCGCTGCACCAACCCTCACCAGCGACATTGAAGCCTGGGAACAGCGTGCACGGGCCGGCCGCAGGGTCGCTGCCGGTGTAGAACTGACAGTTGGCGCAGTTGCTGCCGGGCTTGTAGTTGGGGTGGCTCAGCCCGTCAGTGGTCTCGACATAGCCCAGTGCCTTGGCCTGGGCGTTGTCGAGCGGCAGCATCGGCAAGCTCTGGGCGCTAACCGGGCGGCTGAGCATGTGCGCGCCCAGCGGAAGCGTCGCGACGGCAACGGCGGCGTTCAGGAGAAACCGGCGGCGGGATGGATTGGTGTGAGTCATGCACTGTGCTCCGGTGGGTAATGGCGCAATTCTACGGCGGCTTTGTCCAGACCCGGTTGATGTAAATCATTCACATTGACTGCGGTTCAGCCGGTGGCTCGGCTACAATCCGCCGATGACTTCTTTACCCTACGACAGCCTCCTGCTGCTCGATGCCGCGCGCGAGTTGTGCACCGCCGGCGCACAGCTGGCGCAGCGCGGGTGGACCCCCGCCAACAGCAGCAACTTCTCCCGCCGTCTCGATCAAGACCATGCCGCGATCACCATCTCCGGACGGGAAAAGGGCCGGCTCGGCGAAGCCGATATCATGGTGGTCGACCTTGATGGCCGCGCGGTCGGCAGCGATCATCAGCCCTCGGCCGAGACCCTCCTGCATACCCAGCTCTATCGCCGGTTCCCCGACGTCGGCTGCGTGCTGCACACCCATTCGCGCAACCAGACCATCGCCTCCCGGCTCTATGCACGCGACGGTGGCCTGAACTTAAGCGACTATGAACTGCTCAAGGCCTTTCCGGACACTCAAACCCACGAAACCCGGATCCGCTTGCCGGTGCTGGCCAACAGTCAGGACATGGTGGCGTTGGCGGAGAATATTGAACGGGAACTGGCCGACGGGCCGCTCTGGGGTTATCTGATCGAGGGCCATGGCCTTTACGCCTGGGGGGCGAATATCGCGCTGGCCTTGCGCCACCTGGAAACCTTTGAATTCCTGATCGACTGCGAACTCGAACTGAGGAAACTGCAATCATGAGCCGCCTGCGCATCTTCAGCGAATCCGACCCGACCGCGCCGATCTTCGAGAGCCGCGACCGCACCGCAATGACCGAAAAGCTGGCCGAAATCGGCGTGCGCTTCGAGCAATGGCAAGCCAGCCAACCCATCCAGCCAGGCGACCCGCCCGACGCGGTAATGGCAGCCTACCGCTCCGACATCGATCGGCTAGTGGCCGAGTACGGCTTCAACAGTGTCGACGTGATCAGCATCGCGCCCGACAATCCCAAGCGCGACGAACTGCGCGCCAAGTTTCTGGACGAGCACTTCCACAAGGAAGACGAGGTTCGCTTTTTCGTCGCTGGCAGCGGGCTGTTCACCCTGCACCCGAACGAACATGTTTACGAAGTGCTTTGCGAATCCGGCGATCTGATTGGCGTACCCGACCGCACCCGACATTGGTTCGACATGGGGCCGTCGCCGAGCTTCGTCGCGATCAGGTTTTTCATCGAAGCCGACGGATGGGTTGGACACTTCACCGGCGCCGACATCGCCGCCTCATTCCCCCGCTACGAACCCGGCCAGGCCGGCTGATCAGGCCACGGCCCGGACTCATGAAGAAAATCATACTGACCGACATCGAGGGCACCACCAGCCGCATCGCCTTCGTCAAGGATGTGCTGTTTCCCTATGCCCGCCGTGCCCTGCCCGCATTCGTGCGCAAGCACGGACATGAACCCGACGTGCGTCGGTGGCTGGATGCCGCCGCCATGGACATCGGCGGCGTGGTCGATGACGACTGCGTCGTCGACATCCTGCAGCAGTGGATCGACACCGACCGCAAGCACACTGCGCTCAAGGCGCTTCAGGGCATGATCTGGCAGACCGGCTACCAGCAGGGCGAATTCAAGGCCCATGTCTACCCGGATGCCGTCGAGGCGCTGGGCCGCTGGCACGACGACGGGATGCCGATTTACGTTTACTCCTCGGGTTCGGTACCTGCCCAGCGCCTGTTTTTCAGCCACACCGAGGCCGGCGACCTGACCGGCCTGTTCTCCGGCTATTTCGACACCGAAATCGGCGCCAAGCGTGAAGTCGAAAGCTACCTGGCCATCGCCGAAGCCATTGGCGAGGCACCCGGGGACATCCTGTTCCTGTCCGATGTGGTCGAGGAACTCGACGCCGCCCGCGAAGCCGGCCTCGACACCGCGCTGATCGACCGCCGCGAAGACTACGCAGATTCGCGCGACGGCGAGGCGGCGCATGGGCATCCCCGCGTGACCAGCTTTTACGAAATTACTTTCCGGTAACATCGCGTGATAAGTTGCACAAACAATCCGACCTAAATCGCTGATATTAAACAGTTGATATGGACGTGCATTCAGTTCATTTTTCAACTCGTGCAGCTTCTGCCTTCAGAGTGGCGTCACGCCACGCGTAGCGGCTTGATGCGGGCGACATCGCTTTCAATGGTGCGCGCAGCCTGCCACAGGTCGAACGCGCGTTGACCGTCCTGCAGGCTCCGGTCACGCGGGTCACCCACTGCAAAGCCCCGCACGCGCACGCGCCGCCAGCCCGGTCTTGGGGAAATCGCAAAACAAGCCGTCCACGCCCAGCCGCATGGCCGCGATCAGTTCGTCCGCGATGGACGCGAACCCGGGCGCGATCGCGTCGTCGCGGAACGTCCAGACATCGACCCGCAGACCTGCGCGGTGAGCAAGCGCGACCACGCCACGCGACGGCGGATCGCGCGATTGCCCGTCATCGCCAGACAGCAGCCGTTTGCTGACGCCGAGCGAGAACAGCCACCCGCCGTGCCGTTCAATGGCCGCCTGCCAGTCCGAATCGGCGTCCAGGAGCAGGCAGCACGGCAAACCGGTGGCCTCGAACACCTGCCGCAGCGGCTCGGGCTCGAAACACTGGACCCAGACCTCGACGCCGGTCGGCAGTCGCGATACCGACTCGATGAAACGCGGCACTGGGTCGTGGCCCAGCGCAGCCAGCCGCGAGGGATGCTTGATTTCGGGGTAAAGCAGAACGGGCGCCCCGCGCTCGGCGGCAGCCTGACCGGCCCAGCGCAGGATGTGCTCGAAGCGCGGAATGGCGTGACGTCGGTCCTGGTCGGCGCTTCGGCCGGGGAACGGCTGAAGCGCGCGCAGGGTATCGATCTCGTCGGCGTCGAGATCGATGCTTTGCCAATCGCCATCGCGCAACCGGTTGCTGAACTCCGGACACATCGCGATATCCGTGCTGCGCGCCAGCCCCGGTTCGTGACGCGCGAACAACACGCCGTCGCGGCTCGGCACCAGGTCGGGTTCGATGATATCGGCGCCTTGGGACAGCGCCAGTGCGTAGCCGGCCAAAGTGTGCTCGGGCATCAGCCCGCTGGCGCCGCGGTGGGCGATGATGTCGGGCGGTGAGCCGCGCAGCGTCGGCCAGTTCACCGGTCGACCGCGTCCAGACGATAGCGCGAATCGGCGCGCAGCTCGCCGGGCCAGCGCCGGCCCTGCCCGGCAGGCCCGGACGAGATCGCCCTGACCTCGATCAGGTGCTCGCCCGGCGCCAGGTCGGTGGGTAGCGGATAACGCCACAGGTGCGTCGAATTCGCCGCCTGCGGCAGGCGATCGTAGCCGCGCAGGGGGTCGGCAGCGTCGTCGATCAGGTTCTGAGCCAGCTGCCGCGGATCGGGCTGGTCGATGCGCTGCATCGCCCGCCAGGCGCCCCCAGCGATGCGAACCTCCACGCGGTCGCCCTCGGCGCCCATGAACACATTGGCGACCACCGGCACGCCCGGCCAGGCGCCATGGCGCAGCACCTTTGGCGCGTGCAGGGCGATGCCGAAATCGTCGGGCTGGCGAGCCACGTACCAGCGAAGCGCATAGTCTCCGTCGGGCGCGATGCGCAGCACCGCGTAGCCGTTCGGTGTGCCGTCGGCCATGCTGGCGTCGGGCAGACCATCGGCATCCACGGCACCACTCCACCAGCTGCCGCAGGTGGCGCCCACGTTGTATTCGTGCAGCGGCGCGGCACCCCGCCAGCCGTCTTCAAGATCGTGAAAGTACTGCCTCTGCACATGGCCGTGAGCGGTCAACAACAACACATTGGAAAACCCCTCAAGCAGTCCGAACAATCGCGCTCGGTCGGCGCTGCGAAAGGTCTCCACGCCCGGCAGCGGATCGAAGAACGAAATATGGCCGGCGATCACCACCCGCCGCTGCTGGTCCAGCCCGGCAAGATAATTCTCCAGAAACCGGAATTGATCCTCGCGCAGGCCGCCGATGTAGGCCGGCGACTGGCCGGGCAGGTACACGACGTTATCGAGCACGATGAAACTGGCGTGGGCTTCTTCCCAGGCAAAGGTGTCCGGCCCGAAGGTCTGGCGAAAGCTCAGCAGCGCATCGGCGTCGCTGGCTGCATCGAAGTCGATGTCGTGATTGCCCGCAGCATGCAGCCAGGGCACGCCGAGCCGGGACGTCACCCGATTGAGCGCCGGATACAGCGACAGGTCGTCGTGAGCGATATCGCCCAGGCTCAGCCCGAACCGGGCCGGGTGTTTGCCAATGATCGGCTCGACGATGTCGCGCGCATAAAAGTCCACATCGATCAGCGATTTCGGCTGCGGATCGCCAAATACCAGCACCTCCAGCGGCTCGCCCTCAATGCCGGCTGCAGCGTCCAGCGGAAAATCGATGCGACGCGCATCGCTGACCGTCATGCCGCCGTAGCGCAGTGCTGGGTTATTGGCCGTTCGATGATGCCGCCAGAATCGCGGCAGGCCATGCTCGCCTTTGGGAAAGGCGGTGCCGGGCGGCTTGATGACGAACACCGTGTCGTTCTCGGCGATCACGATTCGGTAGCTGCCATGGGCATCGGTAAGGGCGATATCGCGGCCATTGGAAACCTTGGCCCCTGCCAGTCCCGGCTCTCCCGAGTCCAACACGCCATTACCATTGCGGTCGATGAAAACCCGCCCGGATGCTTCGATGGCGACCGAAACTGCCGGCAGTGCGCAGACGATCAGAAAAACCAGGATGCGCAACATCGCCGCGGCCACCGATAGCAGGAGAGGAATGCTCATTGTGGCAAATGCGGCGTGCTGCGTGCGCCGCGAGCGCGATGGAAACGGTTGCGGCAGGTGCCATCAGCCACCGGCCGGGACGCGAACCCGGCGAGGTATTCCAGCGACCGCGCGGCCATGAATCTCGTGGTGTATGGTAAATTTCGCCGGCTTTCACAAAATTGAACACCCATGCAAGACACAGCTATCGGCATCGATGCCCTCGCCTTCTCCGGGCCTGAGCATTACCTGGAAATGACCGCCCTGGCCGAAGCGCGCGGTGTCGATCCGGGCAAATATCTCCATGGCCTGGGTCAGCGGCAGATGGCGATCGCCACGCCCTGCGAGGACACGGTAACCATGGCTGCGGCGGCCGGCGAACAGGCTTTGAAAGCCTTCGACATCGACCCAGCCGAAATCGGCACGCTGATCGTCGGCACCGAGACTGGCGTGGATCACAGCAAGCCGGTTGCGGTGTACGTCCATGAACTGCTGGGGCTGGCGCGCAACTGCCGGACATTCGAAACCAAGCACGCCTGCTACGGCGCGATGGCTGGCCTGAGTTCATCGGCCGACTGGATCGCGGCCGGTCGCGCGCGCGGCCGCAAGGCCCTGGTCATCGCTTCCGATATCGCCCGCTACGGCCTGCACACGGCGGGCGAGCCCACACAGGGGGCAGGCGCGGTGGCAATGGTGGTTTCCGACCGACCGCGTCTGCTCGAACTGGACCGGTCCCACACCGGCGACTACACCCGGCAGGTCATGGATTTCTGGCGTCCGCTGTACTCGAAGTACGCCTTTGCCGACGGGCATTATTCGATTCAGTGCTATCTGGATGCGCTGGAAGGCGCCTGGCATGACGCAGCCGATGGCTCGCCCGAAGCGCTGGCGATGGAGCAGATGACGGCCTGTCTGTACCACGTACCTTTCGTGAAAATGGCGCGCAAGGCGCACCACAAGCATTTGGAAATCGAGAAGGGTGGCGCGCTGTCGGCCGATGAGGCTCAGGCCTACGCGATCCTGAGCGCATCGTATGCCGAAAAAGTGGCGCCCTGGCTCGAGCTCAACGCAACCGTCGGCAACATCTACACCGGCTCGCTGTTCCTGGCGCTTATCGATCTGCTGCGTCAGGCGGATGCGACATCGGAAGGTGGCCGGATCAGTCTGTTTTCCTACGGCAGCGGCTGCGGCGCCACCTATTGTCTGGGCACCATCGCCGCCGGCGCGGCCGGCTTCGCCGGCAAGCTGGACCCGCAAGCGCAGCTCGACGCCCGACATGGTCTGGACATCGAAGCCTACGAGCGGATCATGCGCCTGAGCGAATCGGGCGACAGCGCCGAGCGCCTGGACCCGCAGGACTTTGGCCTGAGCGGCAAGGGCCTGTATTACACCGGCACGCGAGACCATATCCGCCAGTACACGCGCTGACCCTTCCGCAGGACGCCCGCTGCGCTGTGCGAATACCGCGCCAGCGGTTAAAATCGGGTTCCCTCAAGCAACACTGGCCAACCATGCCCTTTGTCGTCGTCGAGAACTGCATCAAGTGCAAGTACACGGACTGTGTGGAAGTCTGCCCGGTGGATTGCTTCCACGAAGGGCCCAACTTCCTGGCCATCGACCCCGAGGAATGCATCGATTGCACCCTGTGCGAGCCGGAATGCCCGGCCAACGCCATCTACCCTGAGGACGATGTGCCTGCGGGTCAGGAGCACTTCATCGCGCTCAACGCGGAGCTGTCGAAGAACTGGCCGGTGATCACGGTGCGCAAGGAAGCACCGGCCGACGCCGCCGAATGGGACGGCAAACCGGGAAAACTGCCGTTGCTGGAACGCTGAGGCCGATCGATCTCGATACCTTCGGACCAGAATCGGCCAAAGGTGCGTCTAACCGGCGCGGTCAGCTCAGCCGCTGCTTGAGCTGCGCCAGCAGCTGGGTGGCCGGGCCGCTGGTGATCTCGCGCCCCTCGGGCGTGAGCGCATGGACCCTAACGCCCTGCTCGGCCTCCTCGATGCGGATCAGGAAGTCCTGCCCCAGATACTGCACCTCGAAATTACCCAGAAGCGCGGACGAGGATGCCAGACCCACGCCCTCCACCCGGCCCAGGGCGAGGCCGATGCGCCGGAACGCGCTGTCCTTGCTGTCGGTCAAGGTGAAGTCGTTGATTCCGGCGATCTCAGGCACGGTAACGGCAGCGCCCAAAACGGGCGCCGCAGCGGAAGGCGCTGCCGTACCGGCCGCACGGGCGGTGGAGCTGACCTGAGGGATGATCATCTGCGGGTTCGCACGCGGCATGTCGAGGTCAGGCGGCAACTCCAGCGGGCGCTCCTCGGGGCTCATCTGGTAAGCCGCTGTCCTCTTCTTCTTGCCGCCAAACCAGCCGCAACCCGTAGTCGTCGCGATCGCGAACATCAGCGCCAACCAAAAGAGGCGGCCCGGCAACGTCTGACTTGCATGCAACATCGACATCTCCAAATTTCGAAACAGGGGCCCGGAATCCGCCGCGACGGACGACCTAAAGCCCGGATTCAATCTGCGCAATGGTCGCCAGCATAGCCGGAACCAATGCGTCGTGCTCAGCTGTGAGCGGCATCAACGGCAGCCGCAGCCCATGACCATAGCCCTGCGCCGCCAACAGCGCCTTAACGGGGATCGGATTGGGTTCGACCGACAGGAATCTGTACAGCGGCTGCATGGCGGCATCGAGCGCCCGGGCCGCATCGGCGCGCCCTGATGCGGCATGTTCGAACAAGCGACTGAACGCGGCTGGCGCAACGTTGGAGCCAACTGAAATCACCCCATCCGCGCCCGACAGGACGGTTTCGGCAAAACTCGGGTCGTCGCCACTGAGCAGCGCGAATTCATCGCCACGCAGCGTGCGCAGCAGTGCCAAGCGGTCGGCATCGGCCACCGATTCCTTCACGCCGATGATGCCGCGTTGGCCGGCCAGCGCCGCAACGGTTTCCGGCAGAAGATCGCACCCGGTGCGCGGCGGCACGTTGTACAGCACCAGCGGGAGCCCGCCCTCCTCGGCCACCGCCCGGTAATGCGCCACCAGTCCAGCCTGGGTGGGCCGCACATAGGGCGGCGTGACGACAAGCGCGGCATCCGCGCCGCATTCGGCGGCAAGCCGCGTGCGGTCAATGGTCGCTGCCGTAGCCGACATCCCGGTTCCTGCCAACACCGGCACTCGGCCGGCAACGGCGGCCACGGCGCTGGTCAGCAGAGTCCGATACTCTTGAATGTCGAGCGAAGCCGCTTCCCCAGTGGAGCCGGCAACCACCAGCCCGCGCGTGCCCGCGGCCAATTGCGCCTCGATCAAACGTCGCCAGGCGTTCATATCGATGGCTCCCGCCCGGTCGAATGGGGTGGCCAGCGCGGTGATGCTTCCGGATAGCTTCAAAATGGTGTTCCGTGACAGACGCGGCATGTTACTTGCGGTGCCGAACCGCCCGCAAGTATTCTGGTGCGGCACGGGAAGAGCGATCAAATTCGAACAGACTCCCCCGGCACCACGTATAGTTTAGGCCAAGCCAATCTCCGGACCATCCACTTGAGCGAACCAGCTCCACGCCCCGCACCGAACGAAAACCATCTGCTCATCAATGCCTATACCACGCATCCGGCATCGCCTCTGCTTGGGCTGAGCCGAAGGATCAGCGAGAGCGGCTGCAATCTGACCGACGCTCGCCTGAGCACGATCGGTCGCGATGTCTCCCTGACTGCGCTTGCCGTTGGCTCGTGGGATGCCGTGGCCAAGCTCGAGGCCATGCTCACCCGGCTGCAACGCGACGAGGGCCTCAAGCTGAACTGGTACCGCACTGGCGCCAAGGAGCCGCAGTCCAATCTGCTGCCCTATGTCGTCGAAGTGATTGCCCTGGACAAACCCGGCATCCTGTTCCAACTCGCGGATTTCTTCGACCGCCAGAACATCACTATCGAGAATCTGCAAAGCCTGCGCTATCGCGCCATGCAGACCGGAGCCGACATGTTCTCGGCGCAGATCACCATCGGGGTGCCGGCCACCATGCACATCGCCGCGCTACGCGACGATTTTCTTGAGTTCTGCGATCACCTCAACCTCGACGCGATCATGGACCCGATGAAGTTCTGAACCCATGACCCTGCGCGTCGTTTCATCTCCCACCTGTGAACGGAGCGGTGATGCTTGATATTGGCGACACACTTCCAGACATATCCTTTGCGCTCGACAGCGGCGAGCAGGCCCGATTCGGCGACTTCGCCGGAAAATGGCTGGTGCTGTACTTTTACCCGAAGGACAACACGCCGGGTTGCACGACAGAAAGTCAACAGTTTCGAGACCTGTACGCCGATTTTGTCGACCAGGGTGCGGCGCTGCTCGGCGTCTCCCGCGACTCGGTCAAGTCGCATCAGAATTTCCGCAGCAAACATGCGCTGCCGTTCGCGCTGATCAGCGACGCCGATGAAACGGTGTGCAACGCGTTCGGCGTGATCAAGGAGAAAAACATGTACGGCCGAAAGGTCATGGGGATCGTCCGAAGCACCTTCCTGATCGATCCCCAGGGCACGATTCGCGCGGCATGGCGGGCAGTCAAAGTGCCCGGACACGCCGAAGCCGTGCTTGCCGAGCTGCGACAACTGAACTCGCCTGCGTGAGCTTCGCCCTGCTTGTTATTCCCCTCCGGCCCGGCCCCATGGCGCCGTACTGGCCCGTTCGCGTGCAAACCGGAATGTCCGCATGACCAGCGACAACTGCATCTACGTGCTCGACACCAACGTCCTCATGCACGACCCGACGGCGCTGTTCAAATTCGAGGAGCACGACGTCTACCTGCCGATGATGGTGCTCGAAGAACTCGACGCCGCCAAGAAGGGCATGTCCGAGGTCAGCCGCAACGTCCGCCAAGTCAGTCGCTTCATCGATGAGTTGATCGAAACCCATGGCGCCGAGGATCTTGGCGCCGGCCTGCCGCTCACCCGACCGCAGGCGCTGAATCTTCGCGGCCAACAGGGCGTCGGTCGGCTGCGCTTCCAGGTCGAGCCGATCACCGCCGAGCGCCGGTTCGGCACCGTGCTGCCCGACAACCAGATTCTGGCCAGCATGCTGGCGCTGCGCGAGCAGAACCCCGGCACGCCGGTCGTGCTGGTCTCCAAGGACATCAACCTGCGCATCAAAGCCTCGATCTGCGGCCTGAAGGCGGAGGACTACGAGAACGACCGGGCTCTCGACGATTTCAGCCTGCTCTACATCGGCTACGGTGAGCTGCCGGCGGATTTCTGGCAGATCCACAAGGACGCGCTGCGCTCGTGGACCGAGCACGGCCACACCTACTACGAAGTCGAACGCACCGACGACGAACTCTGGCAGCCGAATCAATACCTGTATCTGCCGGGCGACGACGAAGTGGAGCTGTGCGTCGCTGCCATCGATGGCCGGCGCGCGGTGTTGCGCATCGTCGACGATTACCGACACGGCCAGCACGCAGTCTGGGGAATCACCGCGCGCAACCGGGAGCAGAACTTCGCGCTCAATGCGTTGATGAATCCGTCCATCGATTTCGTCACCCTGCTGGGCAACGCGGGCACCGGAAAAACCCTGTTGGCACTGGCCGCCGGCCTGGCGCAGACCATGGATGCGCAGCGCTATCGCGAGATCATCATGACCCGGGCAACGGTCAGCGTCGGCGAGGACATCGGCTTTCTGCCCGGCACCGAGGAAGAAAAAATGACCCCGTGGATGGGTGCGCTTACCGATAACCTGGAGGTGCTTACCCACAATCAGGAGGGCGGCGCGTGGGGGCGGGCAGCCACCAACGACCTGCTGGCCAGCCGGATCAAGATCCGCGCACTGAACTTCATGCGTGGGCGCACCTTCCTCAATCGTTGGCTGATCATCGACGAGGCGCAGAACCTCACCCCCAAGCAAATGAAGACCCTGATCACCCGTGCCGGCCCCGGCACCAAGATCGTCTGCCTGGGCAATGTCGAGCAGATCGACACCCCCTACCTCACCGAGACGACATCCGGTCTGACCTATGCCGTGGATCGCTTCAAGGCATGGGCGCACAGCGCCCACGTCACACTGCGGCGCGGCGAACGCTCACGGCTGGCTGATTTTGCCGCCGAAGTGATGTAATCCCCAACCCAGGCACCTGAGCGGTTGCGACAAGGATGTGATTGCCATAGCAGCCGCAAACGGCGAAGGTCGGGTATCGTGTCGGCAGATTGAAACGAAACCCGTCTGGCCCGGTCGAATCTCGCCATGAACGAAGAAACCCACCCAAGCAAACGCACGGCCATCGGTCCACAGGGGACCATGATATTCCGACACGGCGATCTACCGATCGCCGGATCGGGCGACAGCGGCCCGGAACATCCCGTCTCCGGGCAGCCCCGGCTGGTGGGCGTCAGCGAGGGATTCGAGGGGCAAATCTTCGTGCTCCGCCCGGGCAGGACGCTGATCGGTCGCCGCGCTACCAGCGACATCGTCCTCGATGCCGGCAGCGTATCGGCCCTGCATGCCTGGATCGTTCAAGAGCGCGATGGCTTCCGGATCATCAATGCGCTGTCGACCAACGGCACCTTCGTCAACGGACGAAAGGTTCATGAAGCGTCGATCGTCGATGGCGAGCTGATTGGCCTGGGCCAGGTCGAACTGCGCTTCCACTCGGGCCAGGACACCAAGCGGCGCGGTGCCATCGGCGCGCTGTTCAGGGTCTGGCCCTGGTTGCTGGCCGGGATCGCCATCGTGGCATTCGCCGGCTGGGCGCTGCTTTATCGCTGAGCGGTCGGCACCTGCCCGGCCCGCACCCCAAAGGCCGGTCGGACCACGCCACGGACAAAGATCAATATGATCGAGCGCATCGGACGTTATCGAATCATCGAGCGGCTTGGCGAAGGAGCCATGTCCATCGTCTATCGCGGCTACGACCCGAGCATCCACCGCATTGTCGCAATCAAGACGCTGCGACCCGAATACGCGCACGACGATGCCTACCGGGCGCGCTTCCTGACCGAAGCGCGCGCTGCCGGCACCCTCGCCCACCCGGGGATTGTCACCGTCTTCGATGTCGGCGAAAGCGAGGGTGTGCCGTTCATCGCCATGGAACTGCTAGGAGGCATGGCGCTGGATCGATTCGTCACCGCTCAGCCGGACCTGCCTCTGCGCACCTTGTTGCGCATCGCCATCCAGGTTGCCGAAGCGCTCGACTACGCACACCGCAAGGGCGTTGTGCATCGCGACATCAAGCCGGAGAACATCGTCTGTCGGGATGCCGCCGGAAACGTCAAGGTGACCGACTTCGGCATCGCCCAGGTAGGACAGGGCACCCCGCCCGACGATCAGGCTGCCGGAACCCCGCACTACGTAGCACCCGAAGTACTTCGCGGGCAAAGGGCGGACAGCCGCGCCGATCTGTATTCGCTGGGCGTGCTGTTGTACTGGATGCTGTCGGGCCAGTTGCCGTATCAGGCCGCGAGCGTTCCGGAGCTGCTCCAGAAAATCGTCGACGACGACCCGGCGCCGCTGGTATCGCGCCATGCCAAGCTGCCTCGGGCAGCACACGAGGTGGTTGCCAATCTGCTCGAAAAGAGGCCGGATCGCCGCTATCAGAATGCCGAGGAGGTCATCGAAGATCTTCAGCGCATCGACGACCGCATCGCCGAACGCGAGCGCAACTGGAGTGGCGGGCGCATCGTGCCGATCCGGGTCCGCTGGACGGCGATCATGAGCGCACTGGTCGCTTTCACCATCGGTGTCGGCCTGATCGTCGTGCACCGCACGCAGGAGCGGGGCGCCCGCGATCTGGCCTTCGACTACGGATTCACCCTGACCCGGCAGCTGACCCTGCAAAGCGCGGAGGATCTGCTGCTCGACGACCGCATCGCCGTGCAGGCACTGGCCGATGCCATGGCCGAAAACCGCGAGATTGCCGAAATCGCGATCAGCGACCGTCTTGACCGCCGTCTCGCAAGCAGTGGACGATTATTGGTCGCGACTGCTGGAGAGATTGTTACTCCGGACCCGACGGCGCTGCTGCGCCAGCGCGGCGACGTGCGCGCATACCTGGTGCAACGGCCCGGCGACAGCGACATCCTGCTGTTCGACAGCCCGGTCGAATACGATGGTCGCGACGTCGGCAGATTGCAGTTGGGATTGTCGACCGAGCCACTGGTCGCCGCCAGTCGCGCGACGGTGCTGGCCATGCTGGGGCTGGCTGCGGTCACCCTTTTGGCGGTTCTGATCGGCGCCTACGTGCTGTCGCGCAAGTTGATGGTGCCGATTGAAATCGTCCGACGCGCACTGTGGAAGATCGCCCAAGGCCGGCTCGACAGCCGCATCCGGCTCCAGCGCCGGGACGAGTTCGAGCGGGTGTTCTCTGCCTTCAACGCGATGGCCGAATCGCTTCAGGCCCGATTGCCGCCGGGTACCGGCGGTGATGTCCAAGCCGATGAGAATCCCGAAACCATCGAGGGGTCGCGGCTTGATGGCGACCGTGATGCTTCATCTATCGGGGGTCATCCTGCTCTAGACGGTCGAGACGGCGCTTGATCTCGAGCGCGCGGGTCCGGTAGCCGATTGCCGGTTGGAAACCGGGGTCCAGCGCTAGCGCCTTGTCCCACAGTGCGAGCGACTCATCGACTCGCTGATTGCGAAAGTGCACCACAGCAGCGCGGTGATAATCCTCCACCAGCGCCGTTCTCAATGCGACGCGGCGGGTCTTCGCCGGCTCAACATCAGGTCGTATCGAAAGCGCCCGTTCATATGCGGCAAGTGCTTGTTCGCGTCCCGCCATATCGTCGCGCGCCTCCGCCGCGACGCCCCGCTGCAGCCATTGCAGGGCCTCGAGACGCTGGCCCAGCGGAACCAACCAGCCAGACCACTCCCGAGACGCCGGTGCAGTTCGCGCACGGGAAAGCCGGTCGGCCGCGACATCGAGCTTGCCGGCGTCCAACGCTTCCTCGATGGCCCGCCGAACCTCCGCCGCCGACGCCGGCACTGGTTCTTTTTCGCTGACGCCAGCCCGTCGCGCCGCATCGTCAGCCTTGGCGGCATCCGATTGCCGTGGCAGCGCGATCCGCTGTCCAACGGTCAGCGCGCGTGGTTGCTTTATGCCGTTGTAGCGCGCCAGCAGCACATACAATTGCGGGTCTCCCAGATAACGATCGGCCAGTGCGCTCAGCGAGTCGCCGGCAACGACAATGTGTTCGGAAACCGGCGGACCCAACACTGCCTGTGCATCGACGCTCAGCTGATGCAGCAGGGACCGTGCCTGGCTGTCCTCTGGATTCCGCACTAAACGCTGCTCCAGCAGCACCTTGGCTTCGTCATAGCGGCCATCGCCGATCAGGCTAGCGACCGAACCGGCAGCGCGTTGCGGACTTCCTTCCTGGCCTTCCCGCGCTCCTGAAGCGGCACCATCATCCGGCTCCACCGATGTTTGAGGTGCTCGGACTCCCGCACAACCGGTCGCCAGTGTCGCGACAACCAGCGCCGAGAGGAGAAGCGGTTTGCTGAAATCGATCATTCCGGAAAGAATCCTGAGCATCCAAACCCTCGCGAAGGCCCATAGCATAGTGCAGCAAATGCCGGGCATTGCGCCCGGTCGATGAACGCGCGAATCGCGCTTGGCTCGCGACGCGCGTGGGACTATGCGGTTCAAGGCGAGAACGCGGCTGTGTGATGACGGATTTTCGTGGTTTGTCGGCGCATGGTCGCGCTATGGGCAGAGTACCTGCGAAGGCCGACCACGCAGCAGATGGATTTCAGCCCGGTGCGGCCGCCCCCGAAGGGTGCCTGAATCCGACCAAGCGAAGCTAGGCAAGGCGGAGTCGCCATACGGACGGCGTGGCAACAACTGACCCACGCCCGCCGTGGCGCCGGCCAGTTCGACAGCGGGATGCGCGCCCGACGCGGGGCGGCCGGAGAATTCCGGCTAGAATGGCCGCCCTCATGACCACGACTTCCACCCGTGTACCGTCGCTGCCGCGCGCCGGTCAGCAGCGCGCATTCTGGCGCGCACCCGGCTCCAGCAGCGCCCTGGCCCATGCCCTGATACGCGCCGCCGAACACCATGCCGGCCTGTTGCTTGCAGTCTGCGCCGACACCCAGGCGGCCCACGCGCTGGAAAGCGACCTAAGTGTATTCGCCGGCGATCTACCGGTGCTGCATTTTCCCGATTGGGAGACCCTGCCCTACGACCTGTTCAGCCCACACCCCGATATCGTCAGCCAGCGTATTGCGGCGCTTTATCGGCTACCGTCGATCCAGCGCGGCATCCTGGTGGCGCCGGTCGCCACCCTGATGCAGCGGCTGCCGCCGCCACGCTTCGTGGCCGGCCATGTGCTCGCTCTGAACAAGGGCGACAGGCTGGACCTGGGCACCGAGCAACGCCGGCTGCAATCGGCCGGCTACCGGCACGTCCAGCAGGTTCAGGACCCTGGCGACTTCGCGGTCCGCGGCGCGCTGCTCGATCTGTTTCCGATGGGGAGCCCGACGCCGTTCCGCATCGAGTTGTTCGACGACGAAATCGACTCGATCCGCCGCTTCGATCCCGACACCCAGCGCTCGGAGCGTCCCGAGGATGCAATCACCCTGCTGCCGGCACGAGAGTTTCCCACCGACGAGGCGGCATCGCTGCGCGCGCGAAACCTGCTGCGCGAGCGGTTCGATGTCGATCCGCGCCGCTGCACGCTCTATCAGGATCTGAAAACCGGCGTCATCCCGGCGGGTATCGAGTACTACATGCCGCTGTTCTTCGAGGGTGTCACCGGCTGCCTTTTCGACTACCTCGGCGATCAAGCGATCGCCGTGCTGTCGGAGAACACGCTCGCCGCCGGCGAAACCTTCTGGCAGCAGACCGGCGAACGCCACGAGCAGCGCCGACACGATCTCGACCGCCCGGTTCTACCGCCGGAGGAGCTGTTTCTGCCGCCGCAGGCACTGCGTGAGCAGCTCAACCGCCTTCCTCGCATCGAACTGTGCGCCGACAGCCATCCTCGATATACACAGGCCGATACGCTCGATCTGGCGCCGGCCCCCGATCTGCCGCTGACCCAGAAAGGCGAGCCGGCCGGGGCGCTCAAGTCGTTCCTGGCAAGTTATCCTGGGCGCGTCCTGCTGGCCGCCGATTCGCCCGGTCGTCGTGAAGCATTGATCGAAATGCTCGACGCCGATGGCATCCGGCCCGATACCGTCGCCGGCTGGCACGCGTTCGCCGGCGTTCCGCCAACGGCTGTGCCTTCCGATGCCGATGAAACTTCGCAACCGCCGCGCTGGGCAATCACGGTTGCGGCCATCGAGAACGGTTTCGCGCTCGTCGAGCCGCCGCTGTGCGTGCTGACCGAACGACAGCTCTACCCCGAGCGCGCCGGACACGCCCGACGCGTGCGCCGGGTTGGGCGCGAACCGGAAGCCATCATCCGCGATCTGACCGAGATCGCCGAGGGCGCCCCGATCGTCCATGAGGACCACGGCGTCGGTCGCTACCAGGGACTGGTCGTGCTGGCAGCCGGTGGACAGCCGGGCGAATATCTGCAAATCGAGTACGCCAAAGGCGACAAGCTGTATGTGCCGGTCGCCCAACTGCACCTGGTCAGCCGCTACACCGGTGCCGATCCCGAGCACGCGCCGTTGCATTCGCTGGGTGGCGAGGCCTGGGAAAAGGCCAAGCGGCGCGCTGCCGAAAAGGTTCGCGACGTGGCCGCCGAACTGTTGGAAATCCAGGCCCGGCGTCAGGCCCGCAAGGGCCTGGCGCTGCCGCTGGAACGGGCCAGCTACGAGTCCTTCGCGGCCAGCTTCCCGTTCGAGGAAACCCCCGACCAACTGGCTGCCATTGATGGTGTGATCGCCGACCTCGGCCGCGAGCAACCGATGGACCGTTTGGTCTGTGGCGATGTCGGCTTCGGCAAGACCGAAGTGGCCGTGCGTGCCGCTTTCGTGGCCGCCATGGCCGGCAAGCAGGTTGCCGTGCTGGTACCGACCACCCTGCTGGCCCAGCAGCACTACCAGAACTTCCGCGACCGCTTCGCCGACTGGCCGATTCGCATTGAAGCGCTATCGCGATTCCGCACCGCCAGCGAAATCAAGGACACACTCAAGCAACTGGCCGACGGTCGGCTCGACGTGATCGTCGGCACCCATCGCCTGCTCCAGGCCGATGTGAAATTCCACGATCTGGGCCTGGCCATCGTCGATGAGGAACAGCGCTTTGGCGTGCGTCAGAAAGAGCGCTTGAAGGCGCTGCGCGCCGAAGTGCACCTGCTGACCCTGACCGCTACGCCAATCCCGCGCACGCTGAACATGACCATGGCCGGCCTGCGCGAGCTGAGCCTGATCGCCACGCCACCGGCGCATCGACTGGCGGTGAAAACCTTCATCGCCGCCTGGGATGGCGCGCTGCTGCGCGAGGCCTGCCTGCGCGAACTGGCGCGCGGCGGGCAAATCTATTTCCTGCACAACGAAGTGAGCAGTATCGAGCGGATGGCCCGCGAGCTGGGCGAGCTGGTACCGGAAGCGCGCATCGGCATCGGCCACGGCCAGATGCCCGAACGCGAATTGGAACGGGTCATGCTGGACTTCCAGCGTCAGCGCTTCAATCTACTGGTATGCAGCACCATCATCGAATCGGGCATCGATATACCAAACGCCAACACGATCATCATCAATCGGGCCGACCGCTTCGGACTGGCCCAGCTGCACCAGCTGCGCGGCCGGGTCGGCCGCAGCCACCACCGCGCCTACGCCTATCTGCTGGTGCCCGACACACGCAGCATGACCCCGGATGCGCAGAAGCGACTCGAAGCCATCGCTGCGATGGAGGAACTGGGCGCCGGATTCACTCTTGCGACCCACGACCTGGAGATTCGCGGCGCCGGCGAGCTGCTCGGCGAAGGCCAGAGCGGACAGATCGCCGAGATCGGCTTCAGCCTGTACAGCGAGTTTCTTGAACGCACCGTGCAGGCCCTGAAGGCCGGCCGCCTGCCCGACCTCGACCTGACTGCGCACCCGGGCGCCGAAGTCGAACTGCATCTGGCCGCGCTGATCCCCGAGGACTACCTGCCCGATGTCCACACCCGACTGACCCTGTACAAGCGAGTCGCCAGCGCCGCCAACACCGAACGCCTGCGCGAGCTGCAGGTCGAGATGATCGATCGCTTCGGACTGCTGCCGGAGCCGGCCAAACGCCTGTTCGCGGTCGCCGAGCTCAAGCTCGACGCCACCGCAATCGGCATCCGCAAGCTGGATCTGGGCGAAAAAGGCGGACGGGTTCAGTTCGAGAGCAAGCCGGCGATCGATCCGATGACCATCATCCGCTTGATCCAGGGGCAACCCAGGCACTACCGGATGGACGGCCCGGAAAAGTTGCGTGTGACGCTCGACCTACCCGACCCCGATGCCCGCCTGAAAGCCGCGCGCGGCCTGCTGACTGTGCTCAAGGGGGGCAGTTAATCACGTCTTAAGCATAGTTCGGGCTTGCGCCAGCCCTATCCACATCGCACTGGAGGGAAACCCGTCCGCCGCGGCGGCACGTATTCGGCGTTCGCGGGTTGCATGCCGGCGCGCGCGCCGCCGCGACCGCCATGAAAACACTCGCGCCTGACCAGCCATAGCGCGAACGCTGTTCATCTCCCTGAATACAGGTTATCGTCGTACTGGGATGTTTCGCGCGCTGAAGACACCCAACGTTGGCAGTGGTCGCTGACGTGGCATTTCTGACGCAGCGATGCACCACAAAGTGCCAACGTGCAGCGGCGCACTTGGCGCTCTCGCCTGAGCCGCACCAAGAAGAGGATGCGAAATGAACAACAAAGCGATCATCTCGATGATTGGTACCGTGATTGTTGCAACTGGCCTGCTGGCGCCGAATCGCGCGGAAGCTACGGTCAGAATCTGTGCGGATGTAAGCGGGGTTCGCGTTTGTGTCTGTTTCACGGGCAAGAAAAATCCGGACGGTTGCAAGGACGCCGTTGCGGCGGCAACCAGTCGAGAAATGCAGGTGGTTGTGCTCGAAGACGATGTGATGGCCGAGCTGGAGAAAATGAAAGGTCGACCCGTGAAGGTGGAGACGGTGTTGCCCGCCAAACGCGAAGCGGCGCTGTCCGTACCCACTCGCTGACGCGCACAATCGCGCAGTGTCGCCGATCCGATCCTGAATCAGGAAATTGCCATGATTTCCCCGATCGACAAAAAACCAGCAATTGTTCGTGACAAGGCGCAACGCCAGCGTGCCCGCCGCTGCGAGCACTGGCTCGCAGCACTCTGGGCATCGGGACTTGGCGTGCTGCTGCTGACGGCCGGCTGGACGCCGTCCGCACACGCGGCCCTGTCGGAAACGGCCGCGATCCTCAACCCGACCCCCGACCATGCTGACGGGTTCGGGGTTGCTGTCGACATCGACGGCGATCTGGCAATCGTCGGGGCGTATCAGGAAAGCACCGATGCCGGCAATGCCAATCCCAAGGACAAGGCCGGCGCTGCCTACATCTACCAGCGCAGCAATGGGGCTTGGACGCTGGTGCAGAAGCTGGTACCCAACGACCGTCATGCGAACCAGCGCTTCGGTGGTTCGGTGTCGATCAGTGGAAGTCACACCGCGCTGATCGGCGCGGGCGGCGGCTTGACCAATGGCGTTGCCAATGCCGGCGCCGCCTATTTCTTCGTGAAAGGCGGCAACGGCGTCTGGCAACAGGCGCAAAAGGTGACCGCGCCGACGCCTGAGGTCGCCGCGAACTTCGGCGGCAATGGTGGATCCAGAGGGGGTGTGGCGCTGGATGCGGCCGGCGATACCGCCGTCATCGGTGCTTGGCGCGAACCAGCAGGCGGACCGCTCCGGCAATCCGGTGCGGCCTACGTCTATCGGCGGCAAGGCTTTACCACATGGCAGATGGTGCAGCGGGTCGCGCCGCCGTTTCCCGAAAAGGACGGGCACTTCGGTGCGGCGGTGGCGCTGCGTAACGATCACATCATGATCGGTGCGCCCGACGAGAAGCTGGATCCGAACACCACGCAATCGATTGCCATCTCGGGTACGGTGTACCACTTCTCGAACACCGGCACGTCAGCGAACCCCAACTGGCAGATGGCGCAGAGGATTGTTGCATCCGATCGCAACGAAGGCGATGGATTCGGAAAAGCGCTGGCGTTCAGCGGCAATTTGCTGGTCGTCGGCTCGGTCGGCAACAGCCGTGATGGCAACGGCATCGGGCCGTTATTGGCCAATGCGGGTGCAGCGTACGTGTTCAACGCGACGGCTGGCCCCGGCGGCTGGGTGCAGACCCAGAAGTTGACGATCCCGGCGCCGCACCGAACCGCAGGCGACCAGTTCGGCGCCTCGGTTGCGCTCGACAAAAACACGCAGTTCCTCGTCGTCGGCGCACCCGGAGAACGGCACGACGTCGACGAAGTCTCCAACCCGATTCCGGTTACCGGTTCGGCCTATGTCTACCAGCTCAGCGGTACGCAGGCACCATGGACCGCCAATCTTGCGCAGAAGCTGGTGGCCAGCGATCGCTCGTACCATCAGGTATTCGGTTACCGGGTCGGTGTGACGACGGCCAGCGGCAACGGAGATCCCGCCGTACTGATTGGCTCCTATCAGTTCATATTGCCGGCCAGCCCGCCAAACCCGTCCATCCCCAGCGTGGGCAAGGTGTATCTATTCGAATGACTTCGCACTGAGCGCAGTTGCCAGCTGAGCTGCGCACGTTCCACAAAGCCCCGAGTCTGGGCCAGACCCGGACTCGGATGCGCCCAGCGTCGCCCGGCAACCTCGATCAGCACCCAGTCAGTCGCAGCGCAAGCCAAAACCCACCGTGGCCGCCAGCGCCGCGAATCCCGGAAACGAGGTGTCGACATTGGCGCAGTCGTCGATGACCACCTCGCCTTCGGCGCATTGCCCCGCGATGGCCATCGCCATCGCAAGCCGGTGATCGCCCAGACTGTCCACACGTCCGCCGTGTAGCCGACCACCGACGATATCGGCGCCGTCCGGATACTCGACAATGTCGGCACCAAGCGCCCTTAGGGCGTCGGCCATGCCCTTGATGCGGTCGGATTCCTTGACCCGAAGCTCGGCGGCACCGCGGACCCGCGTCGTGCCCTCGGCCAGCGCCGCCGCCACGAACAGTGCCGGAAACTCGTCGATCATGTCCGGCACCCAGAGCGGATCGACATCGATGCCGGCCAGCCGAGCATGACGAACCCGCAGGTCGGCGACCGACTCGCCCTCGGCAATCCCGACCGGGCTGATCGCGATATCGGCGCCCATGGCGCGCAGCGCATGCAGCAGGCCGATCCGGCGTGCATTGACCCCGACCCGGCGCAGGAGCAGATCGGAACCCGGGATCACCGAAGCGGCAACGATGAAGAACGCCGCCGACGAAAAATCCGCCGGCACCCGGATATCGGTCTCGCGCAGGCGGTGGCCGCCGGTCAGCGCCACACGGCCCGGCGCGATGTCGACCGGACAACCGAAAGAGGCGAGCATCCGCTCGGTGTAATCACGGGTTGGCGTGCGCTCGCGCACCACGGTTTCGCCGCGCGCATACAGTCCGGCCAGCAGCACGGCAGACTTGACCTGAGCGCTGGCGACAGGAAGTTCATAATCAATACCTTGTAGAACACTGTTGCCAAGAATTTTAAGTGGCGGACGGCCACCTTCGGCGGTTTCGATTCGCGCCCCCATCGCAGTCAACGGATCGACCACCCGGCCCATGGGTCGACGCGACAGCGAGGCGTCGCCGATCAGCGTGGTGTCGAACCGCTGACCGGCCAGCACGCCGGCCAGCAGGCGCATTCCGGTGCCGGCATTGCCACAGTCGATCGCACCCTCGACGCCAGTCAAACCCTCCAGCCCCACGCCCACCACCTCGCGCACGCCCGGCTCCGGCGTTTCGATGCGCACGCCCATGGCCGCGAAGGCCCGGGCAGTGGCGCGGGTATCTTCGCCTTCCAGGAAGCCCTCGATCCGCGAACGGCCGTCGGCCAGGCTGGCCAGCATGATCGCGCGATGCGAGACCGATTTGTCGCCGGGAACGACGACGCTGCCGCTCAGGGCGGATCCGGTGCGAGCCAACCAGGTGGTCATGCGGGTATGTCCTTGCAATGGAAAACAGGGCGACGACGACCTGTCTCGGCGAACCAAAGCCGGCAGGCGCGCAGCGCGACGCATCGACGATCACGAAGCGGGGTCACGCCGCCACGACGCTCAGGGTCTCGTCGAGTGCGGCCAGCAGGCGCTCGCTGTCGGAACGCAGACCGATGGTAATGCGCAGATACTCGGGCAACCCGTAACCGGTCATCGGACGCACCACCACGCCGCGTTCCAGAAGCCCGGAATCGACCCGCGCGCAGTCGGGTCCAAACCGGACCAGGACGAAATTGCCCTGCGAAGGGCCAACCCACAGGCCGCGCTTGCGCAACGCTTCGCTGAGCCACTCGCGCTCCCGTGCGTTGTTCTGCCGGACCCGCTCGATGTGGGCCTGATCGCTCAACGCTGCCTCTGCGGCGGCCAGGCCGAGCTGATTGACGTTGAAGCTTTCACGAACCCGCTCGACCACTGAAATCAGCGCCGGTGCGCCGAGCGCATAGCCGATCCGAAGCGCGGCCAGGCCGTGGATCTTGGAAAATGTGCGAGTCACCACCAAGCGCGGACAGCGCGGCAACAGCTCGATGGCGCTTCGCCAGGCCGGATCGGTGACAAACTCGGCGTAGGCCTCATCGACCACGCACACCACGTGGCGGGGCAGCGCCAAAACGAAACGCTCCAGCTGCTCGCCGGTCCACCAGGTTCCGGTCGGATTGTTGGGGTTGGCGAAATACACCAACCGGGTCTCGGGGCCGACCGCGGCGAGCATGGCCTCCGGGTCGTGACCCAGGGCCATCGGTGCGTCGACCGGCAGCGCCAGCGCCACCGATAGCGGTGCATCGACCGCAGCAGCGGCGATCGGGTAGACAGCGAAGCCATAACGCGACACCAATACGCCGGCGTCGGGGCCGGAAAACACCTGAGCCAGCTGCATCAGCAGTTCGTGGCTGCCGTTACCCAGAATGATTCCCGCAGTGGGATGATCGTGATGTGCGGCCAGTGCACTCTTCAGACGCAGGCCCAGTGGATCGGGATAACGCAGCAGGTTGGGCACCTCCGATGCCAGTGCCACCTCGACGTCGCCGCTCGGCCCCCAGTGGCTTTCGTTGCCGCCCAGCTCCAGCAGGCCGCGCTCGGCATGCCGGGTGCGCAGGGCAACAATGTCATGGCCCGGGTCGTAAGCGCGCAGGCGACGGATAGCCGGCCGGGCCAGCGTCTCGACGCCAAAACTCACAGTACCGCCACCGGATAGGAGCCCAGCACCTTGACCTGGGCCGCCTCCTTCTTGAGTCGCTTCAATGCCGTGGCCACCGGCGCATCTTCGACATGACCTTCGAGATCGATGAAAAAGCCCCAGTGCCAGCGGCCGGTTTGCGCGGGCCGGGACTCGATCCGGCTCATGCTGACGCCTTGATCGGCCAGCGGCTGCAGAATGTCGTACAGGGCGCCCGGCTTGTCGCGCACATAAACCAGCAGCGACGTGCGGTCATGACCGGAAGGCGGCAACAGCTCCCGGCCCAGCACCACGAACCGCGTGGTGTTGTCCGGACGGTCCTCGATCGGTCCCTTGAGCACTCTGAGCCCGTAGATGTGCCCGGTCGATTCGCCGGCAATGGCCGCCGCGTCGTCGGCCTTGCGGGCGCGACGGGCCGCCTCGGCGTTGCTGGATACCGGCACCTGTTCCACCCCGGGCAGATTCTCCCGCAGCCAAGCCTTGCATTGACCCAGGGACATCGGGTGCGAATAGACCCGCTCGATGTCGTCCATGTTGCCGGTCCGCGACAGCAGGAACTGATGGACCCGAAGCTCCACTTCGCCGCAGATCTTCAGGTTGGAGGTAAGAAACATATCCAGGGTGGACTGAATCGTACCCTGCCCCGAGTTTTCCAGCGGCACCACGCCAAAATCGGCATGGCCCGCTTCGACTTCCTGAAACACCTCATCGATGCTGGCCAGCGGCAGGCCATGCGCAGAATGGCCGAAATGCTTGTGCAGCGCCTGCTGCGAGAACGTGCCCTCCGGCCCGAGAAAACCGACCTTCAGCGGTTCCTGCTGGGCCAGACAGGCCGACATGATCTCGCGGAACAGGCGAACCAGCACTTCGTTGCTCAGCGGTCCCTCGTTGCGATCGACCACGCGTCGCAGCACCTGCGCTTCGCGCTCGGGGCGGTAGTAATCGATCGCCGCCTTCAGCGGACCCTTCGCCTTGCCGACCTGATGCGCCCAGCGGGCGCGCTCGGCGATCAGCGCCTGGATCTGCTGGTCGATGCCATCGATGCGAGTCCTGACTTCGGCAAGCGACTCGACCGCCTCGGTCCCGGGCACCGGCCTGGCTGGCCGGGACGCTTTCCTGGTCGGTGCCGCAGGGCCGGTTTTAGCCATGGCGTTGTTGGAAATCCTTCAAGTAGGCAACAAGGGCGCTGACCGCCTCGGCCGGAACCGCATTGTAGATCGAAGCGCGCATACCGCCCACCGCTCGGTGACCTTTAAGCGCGCGCAGCCCGGCCGCTTCGGCACCGGCCAGGAATGGCTTGTCCAGAGCCTCGTCGTGCAGAAAGAACGGCACGTTCATCCATGACCGCGCGCGCTTGGCCACCGTGTTGCGATAGAAGCCACCGGACTCGTCGATCGCCGCGTACAGATCGGCGGCCTTCTTTTCGTTCACCTTGGCCAGAGCAGCGACGCCGCCCTGCTCCAGCGCCCACTCGAATACCAGTCCCGACAGATACCAGGCCAGCGTCGGCGGCGTATTGAGCATGGAGTCGTTCTCGGCGTGCTTTTTCCAGTTGAAGATCGGCGGACGCGTCTGGCCAGTGCGCTCCAGCAAATCGCGACGGATGATGACCACCACGATGCCGGACGGACCGATGTTCTTCTGCGCGCCGGCGTAGATCACGCCAAACTTGGTGACATCAATCGGCCGCGACAAGATGGTCGAGGACAGGTCGCCGACCAGCACGGCGCCCGGAATGTGAGGCAGATCGAGGTACTCCACTCCGTGGATGGTTTCGTTCGGCGTGTAGTGGACGTAGGCCGTGCCGTTGCGCAACTGCCACTGATCGACCGGCACGATATCGGTGTAGGTGCCATCCTCGGCCTTGCTGCTGGCGACCACCTTCAGGTCGGCGTAGGGCTCGGCTTCCTTGACCGCTTTGGCCCCCCAGTGGCCAGTAACCACGTAATCCACCGCCTCGCCGGGTCCGGCCAGATTGAGCGGCAGCAGCGCCTGCTGCCCGGTGGCACCGCCCTGCAGAAACAGTACCGCGTAGTCGTCGGGGATCGACAGCAAGGCACGCAGATTGCGCTCTGCCGTTTCGGCCACGTCGATGAAAGCCTTGCCGCGATGGCTGATTTCCATGACCGAGGCGCCCTCGTCACGAAATTCCAGCAATTCGGCCTGGGCCCGGCGCAAAACCGGTTCGGGTAGCGCGGCGGGGCCGGCGCTGAAGTTGAAATCACGTGCCATCACGCTCTCCTGGGGTCAGCCTGTGAGGCTAGCATGCGGCAGTGCAACAAAGAAATGCCCAGCCGTTCCGAGAAAAGTCCCCCATCAATCCACCGACCCCGTCCTCAGACTCGCCTCGGCGCGCCGCACCGACCGCACCCGGCCCGCGCTGTCGGACTCCCGGACAACCTGACGCTTAGCCCAGGCAGCGCCGGCCAGTCACGTGAGCAACCTCAGGCGCTGGACTACGGCACCGCGCAATGCCCCGGCAGGCGACTCACTGAACGCGCCGAACGACGTGGCCGCGCTCGCGCAGCATATCGATGAGATTGGCGGGACCGGCCAGATGGGCAATGCCGACAGCGACCAGCTCGTTCCGGCGATTTCCGATCAGGTCCTCGATCCGTCCGATCCAGAGCCGGTTGCGTGCCACCAGGAACGCCTCGTGCAGTTCGGGCGACAGCTCGGCGTACTCGATCAGAGCCGCTTCCAAGGCATCCATGTCCCCGGTCTCCCAAGCGTGGTAAAGCGCGTCGAAACCATCGCCGAGTCGATCATCCCCCGAAAGCAGTTCGGCGAGTTCGACCACCAGTTCGGCCTGGCGCTGGACTTCCACCCGATCGAGGACCGAGACGACCGCGGTAATTCTGTCCTCGGCCGTTTCGAGGCCCAGCCGTTGCTTCCTCTCAGCGATTGCCCGGCGCTCGAGCCAGGATTCGACGCCCATCAGGCTGGCATCCCGAACGGGATCCGACGCAAAGGCAACGACCAACAGAATCGCCAGAGGCTCGGCGCGCTCCAGGAGCGTCGAGGTCACGCCGATGCTGTCCAGCGCCCGCGCAACCTGGGCATAGCGTTGCTCATCCAGATAGCTGCGCAATCGCTCCGTGTCGTCGGCGGAAGACTCGCGCTCGATGGCCCTGGCGGCTGCGGCATTACCCTCGACGACCTCCTGGACATAGATGTCGGAACGACTCATCGCCACGCGGACCGCGCCCTTCCACCAGGGCAGAAAATGCAATACGCGCTGCGGACTGCCGCCCTTGCGCCGGGGCAATTGGTGCAAGGTACCCATGATCCAGGTCGATTCGCCCTCGGCCTCGATCACCCAGACGGCCGGACCGGTTGCGCTCGGCCGGGCGGCAACCGCAACACTCGCAGCCCAGGCCAGCCCGAAAATACATAAGACAATCAGTGCTATCGGGCCACACGGCCGGCGCCGCGCAAAGGCCAGGCGACCGCCCAACACGCTCTTCACTCTCGACGCTCTATTCTCGGCATTGTTCACCTTCGAAACGACTTCACACGGCGCACCAAGTTCCCCTCGACGAGCGATCGCGCAGATACATGTCCAGTTTCAGCTCACGCTACCCCAGGCTGCCAACCATCGCCGCCAGCGAGATCACACCGGAGCCGGTCTACCGTTTGCGCCGTCAGCTGATGGCCGGCGCACTGGCGCTTCCGGCACTGATGCTGCCGGCCTGCGGACGCAGCGAGGATGTGCCGCCCGCCAGCACGCCTGCCGCGGAGGAGTTGACCACGTTTTCCGACGCCAGCAGCTACAACAATTTTTACGAATTCGGAACCGGCAAGGCCGATCCGGCGCGCAATGCGCACACGCTGTCGACCGATCCCTGGAAAGTGGCCGTGTTCGGCGAAGCAGAAGAGACCGGCGTGTTCGATCTCGATGAGCTGCTGCGCGGCCACACGCCGCAGGAGCGCATTTACCGTCTGCGCTGCGTCGAAGGCTGGTCGATGGTGATTCCCTGGCTCGGGGTTCCGCTGGCCGACATCATCGCGCGCTTCAAGCCGACCTCGAAGGCCAAGTTCGTCTCGTTCGTCACCCTCGCCGATCCAAGGCAGATGCCCGGCGTTCGTCAGCCGGTTCTCGACTGGCCGTATCGGGAGGGCCTGAGAATCGACGAAGCGATGAACCCGCTAACTCTGTTGGCAACCGGCATGTACGGTCGCGCCCTGCCCAACCAGAACGGCGCACCGCTGCGCCTGGTGGTGCCTTGGAAATACGGCTTCAAGAGCATCAAATCGATCATCCGCATCGAGTTCGTCGAGCGCATGCCGGCCACCAGCTGGAACCAGTCCCAGCCGCGCGAGTACGGCTTCTATTCCAATGTCAATCCAGCGGTCGATCACCCGCGCTGGAGTCAGCGCACCGAGCGCCGGATCGCCGGAACCAGGAACACGTTATTCGCCAATCGCATCCCCACGCTCCCGTTCAACGGCTACGCGGAGCAGGTGGCCGGGCTGTACAGCGGCATGGACCTTCGTCGCTGGTTCTGATGTGAGCCGCCTGGGGCTCTGGTTTCAGCGCGATCCGAAGACGCTCAGGCTGGCGCTGCACCTGCTCGCCGCACTGCCGCTTGCCTGGCTTGCGTCTGTCGCCGTCCTGGATCGCCTCGGCGCGGATCCGGTGGCTGCATTGACCCATGAAACCGGACAATGGGCGCTTCGCTTGCTGCTGATCAGCCTGGCGATGACTCCGCTGCGTCGCCTCACTCGCTGGGCCGGCTGGATACGCTACCGCCGCATGACTGGCCTGTGGGCATTTGCCTACGCAAGCCTCCACCTGTCCGTCTATGTATTTCTGGATCTTGGCGACTACTGGCGGCAGGTCGTCGAGGATGTCCTGAAGCGCCCTTACATCACCCTGGGTGCATCGGCCTGGCTGCTCCTGTTGCCGTTGGCCGCCACCTCCACTCGCTGGGCCATGCGTCTTCTGGGTCGGCGCTGGCTGGCATTGCACCGGCTGGTTTACCTTGCCGCCATTCTTGCGGTGGTCCACTTCATCTGGCTGGTCAAGGCCGACCTCAGCGAGCCGCTGATATACGCCGCTGTGCTGACCTGCCTTCTTGCAATTCGCCTGATGCCATTGCCGCGCTTCGCGAAGATGAGCGGTTAAAGCAAGAGCACGGTGGTCACCGCGCCAACCGCTGCGGCGGCGAAAACCAGCCACCAGCCTGCGCTGACGTTCGCTGGCTGTGGCTCGGGCGAAATCTCGGCCCCGGTCGATGGCGGACCCGCCCCAGCGTCGGCCGGCACCGGAGCAGGCAGCAGATCGGGTAGCTCGACAATGAATCGGTGGGCGCCGCAAACCAACTGGTCGCCGTGATGCAGCATCGCCGTCTGAACCCGCCAGCCATTGACCTCGAATTCGCTGCCCGAGGCCAGCACTCGCGCCTTGATCTGACCGTTATTGGGCTCGATGCGTATCCACCGCGGCCGAATGTCCGGATCGCTCAAGCGCACATCCGCCGCGGGACCCGAACCGAGCACCAGAGCATCCGCCAGGGAAAACGTCTGGCCAGCGCACTGCCCGGACAGGCCGCGGAGCACCTGACGCGCATGCGCTCCCATCAAGCCGGATTGATCCGCGTCGGACGACTGAACCGGACTGGGCACCATCTGCGAGCCCGGCAGCCGATCCGATTTCAGCACGATGCGCAGCCGGTCAACGATCACCACGTCGCCGATCCGCAGGAAAGCAAGCTCTTGAATCGGCCGCCCGTTGATGTGGCACGTCGACGCCTCGGCGCAGTGCAGCCAGAGACCCAATGGACCCAGAAAGAGGCTTGCCCGGCGCTCAGGCATGGCTTCCCTGTGCACGCGAACCGCACCTTCGGAGTCGACTCCGACGGCCGTTTCGCCCTCTTTCAACTCGACTTCCGGATGTTCGCCGCCCGGAAAAAAAAGACGCATGGAAAGGCCTCAAGACGTGCACAAAACTGTACCACGGCGCCAGGGCTTGGACGATCGGCCGGCTCGGCGCAAAATGGCGGTCGGAGGGACCTACATGTCCAATATCGAAATCCGCCACAAACATGCTCGAAAGAAGGCCGAAGCGCGCGCGTCGGTCGAGCGCATCGCCGAACACATAGCCGAGAAATTCGATGTCACCTACGCCTGGGAGGGCGATGAGCTCGCCTTCGACCGCAGCGGCGTGCACGGCCTGATCAAGCTGGTCGGCAAGGAGATTCACGTCACTGCGCATTTGAGCTTCCTGCTGGCGATGCTCAAAGGACCTATCGAGTCGGAGATCCGCCGCTATCTCGATGAGGAGTTCGGCTCCGCCTGAGCCAACAAGTGCCGGGAGCATGCGTGTTGGAATCGGCCGGGGTCCGGGCCGCTTACCGGTCGTCGAAGGGTGGAAACGGCCTGGCGTGGTTGGCGAACAATCGCCGGGACACCTCACGCTCCTGGTCGGCAATCCGGGCCAGAAAAGCGTCGGCACCACCCAATTCCCTGAATGCGGAAAACCCCCGCTCCAGGAACGACTGCAATTCGCCCAGCCCGGCGATTTTTGCCGGTCCGCGCGACAGCTTCAGCAGCCGCTCGACGCCATGCTTGTGCACGGCCCAATCCAGATGCTGCCCGACCTCGACGATCAGGTCGATCTGGTGGCCACGCAGGCGACGGCAATCAGCCGCCCGGTAGGCTCTGCCGTAGCTATCGAGCGTCAGCGACTGTTCCGGCGGAGGGTTATCGGCCAGCCACGCGGCCAGCTTCAAATCGAATGCCTGGCTGAGCACGTTGAGTTCCACCGCCTGTACAGCCGCGCTCAGAACCGGCGTTGGCAGGAGCCGGGACATCAGCGGCAGCAACTTGGCCAGATCGCGATCGCGAGCCGAGAAATCGCGGTCGCCGTATAGATCCTCCAGAAAGAACGTGGCCGCCGCTCGGGTATCCGGGGCCTTCAGCAGATCTTCGAAACTGCCGTGCAGGCGCACACTCTGCCAGTGGCGCACCTTGGAAAGCCAGGATCGGACGCGTTCCGGCGTGGCTGCCGGATCGTTCAGGCGACCCTGCCATGCCAGGCGCTTGAGCAGGGCATGGCGCATCGCCTCGTGCTGGGCGTGCTTGACGGACATGGCATTCGCTCTAAATGGCACCAGTGTCGCGCATTCGCCGACAGATTGCGCGAGCATCGACCCCCAGCGATTCTGTGCACTACAATCGAACGACTACCCACCCGGGATCAACTCATGCTTTTGATGCAGCCAGCCCGCGACCCCCGTCAATCCAGCGGCCGAATCGGCCTTGCGGTGGCCGGCGGCGGGCCGATCGGCGGCATGTACGAGCTTGGCGCACTCAGCGCCCTGGAAGACGCCATCGAAGGCCTCGACCTGACCCGACTGGAAGTCTATGTCGGCGTCAGCTCAGGCTCGTTTCTGGCCGCCGGGCTGGCCAACGGCATGAAAGTAAACGAAATGCTGCACCTGTTTTTGTGCAGCAGCGACGATCCGCACAATTTTCGTCCGGAGATCTTTCTGAAGCCTGCGTTCGGCGAATATCTGCGTCGGGCGGTCGGTTTCCCGCGTCTGATCTTCGACTGGTGGAGTGAGGCGCTCCGGCACCCCACAGAAACCCGCGTCAGCGAAGTCATCGGCCACATCGGCAGCCTGATTCCAAACGGGTTGTTCGACAACCGGCAGATCGAGAAATATCTCAACAGTCTGTACAGCGTCATGGGCCGGACCAACGATTTCCGGCAGCTCGATCGTCCGCTGTACGTGGTCGCGGTCGACCTCGACACTGGCGAGGCGGTCCGGTTCGGGTCGCCGGACTGGGACGACATTCCAATATCCTTGGCGATCCAGGCCAGTAGCGCGCTGCCCGGTCTGTATCCACCGGTCGGTATCCGCGGCCGACACTTCGTCGATGGAGCGCTCCGGCGCACGATGCACGGTTCGGTAGCGCTCGACCACGGCATCGATCTGCTGCTGGGGATCAATCCGCTGGTGCCCTACGACGCCAGCAAGGCTGCTCGCGCCCCGGGAGAGGAGTTCGACCGGATTTCGGCCGGCGGCCTGCCGGTGGTGCTGTCGCAAACCTTCAGAACGCTGCTGCAGTCGCGGGTGGAAGTGGGTTTGGCGAAATACGCCGAAAAATACCCGGAGGTGGATCAACTGGTGTTGGAACCCAATTCCAACGACGCCGAAATGTTTTTCACCAATGTCTTCAGCTTCTCGGCCCGCCGTCGCGTCTGCCAGCATGCCTATTCGGCGACGCTGGCGGAATTGCGCGAGCGCAGCGAGCGATTGGCGCCCATCCTCGCCAAACACGGCCTGCGGCTGCGCCAGGAACTTCTTGATAAGCCCTCACCGGACCTGCTGGCCAGACTCAAGCCGATGCGACCGCGCACCGACGTCACCGCGCGGCTCGATCGCAATCTGGACGACATCCAGCGCCTGATCGAAAAGCGGCCGCCAGCAGCGGCCGGCAAGCGCCCGCGAAAGCGCCCGCAGCCCAAGGCCTGAATCGGCCCGGCGCTGGTGTGATTGCTCTACTCGGGACCGGGAGACTACCGATTATCGAGCGCGGTCCGCGCTCGGGATGACATCGAATCCGGAGGGTCGACCCATGGCCAAGCTCAAATCCAAATCAACCGCCAAAACCACTTCCAAGTCAACACCGAAAACCGCTCGCCGGTCGGCAGCCACAGCGGCCCCGCTGGATGAAATCCAGAAGCGTGCCGAGCACGTGTCCCGCTCGATCGTCGAGTCGGCACAGCAGATCTGGCACGCGGGCGTGGGCGCCTTCAGCCGGGCGCAGGACGAAGGTACGCGCCTGTTCGAGGCGCTGGTCAAGGAAGGCATGACCATGGAGAAGTCGACCCGTGACCTGACTTCCGGCCAGGTCGACAAAGTGCGCGACGCTGTGGAAGACCGCGTTGGTCAGGCCCGCGAGCGCGCTCAGGACACCTGGGATCGCCTCGAAAAAGTGTTCGAAGAGCGGGTCCAGCGCGCATTGAACCGTCTGGGCGTACCGGGCCGCGAGGAAATCGCCAACCTGACCCAGCGCGTGGATGCCCTGACCGCAGAGCTGCGCAAGCAGGCAAGTCGCCCGGCAGCCAAGTCCACGGCCAAGCCGGCCGCTGCCACCAAGCCTGCCGCCGCCAAGCGAAAAGTGGGGAAATCCTCCAAGGCTGGAAGAGCCTCTGCCGGTAAAGCGACGCGCAAGCCAGCCGCAAAGCCCGCTGCGAAGCCGTCGGCGGCCCGAAAGACCGGTGGCAGGACGACGGCCAAGAGCAAGACCGCCACCGCCAAGCTGCCTTCCGCGCCGCTTCCGCAAGCACCGGGCGGCAATTGATCCCGCGACGCCGATTTACCGTTTAGCCCGTCAGCCAACACGAATACCGAGAGCTCCCTCCCCTTTCCGGGTTCGGGCTGACGGGCCCTTGTATCCAGTCCATGACAGGCTCCGGCAGATCCGGAGTCCTGTTTTTTTCGCGCTTCCCGTATAAGCTCAATAGTCTGCTCATTTCCGGGCAGGCTGGCTTTTGCATGACGGGGGGCGTTACGTGGCAAGTGCGGGTCCATTGCTATTGACGTTGGCCGCCACCGTGCTGGTGGGCGGCATCGCCTACTATCTGGTACAGACCGTAGCGCGACGGCGCGCGGAGACAGCGGCTGGCATCGCACTACTGGCGGGCATGCGCTGGCGGGACTTCGCCCATCTCACGCTGGAAGCGTTGCGCCGCGAGGGTTATGTCGAAGCCTCGGTCGAGCGCCAACCCGGCGACAGCGATTTCGACTTCATGCTCTCCCACAACGGGGAGCGCTGGCTGCTGTCATGCAAGCACGGCACCCATTATCGCCTTGGAGAACAAACCGTCCGGGAATTGGCGACCGCCATCCGGATGCAGGGCGCACAGGGCGGAATAATCGCAACGCTGGGACGGTCGGACGGATTCGCCGGCGAGATCGCCCAGACTCACAGCATTCGCCTGCTGGACGGAAAGCGATTGTGGCCGATGGTGTCGGAACTGATTCCTGTCGAAGCACGAGCCGATATCGCCGCGGTGACCGAGCGCAAGGTCGCCCACAACCTCATCATCGCCGGGATCGGCGTAGTCGCGCTGGCGATCGGCCTGTTCGCTGTGATGGGCAACCCAGAGGGTCAGGGCGCCGCCGAGTTGCAAACGGTTGCCAAGGCGGTACGTGCGCCACCAAGCGCAACTCAGAAGCAAGAGTCGGCGCCCGCGAAGACCGTCCCCACACTCTCGGAAGCCGAGCGCGAGGCACGGCGCGAGCTTGCGGCACAGCGCGTAGCGACGCTGGATTCAGTCAATTCCGCCGCCTGGTCGACCCGATCGACCCTGGTGATCGCGCTCAATCGACCACTCGGCGAAGCGACCAGCGACCCGATCAGCCGTGCCTGCGCGATCCTGATCGAGTTCGAGGAGCTGCGTTACTCGCGCCTGCAGATCGAGCCACCGCCGGCTGACGATACGCCCGTGCGCTGGCGGCAGTGCAACTGACGGCCTTACCAGACCGATCAGGGCGCCGGCGGCTCGCAGCTTGCTCCGGCCATCATGAGTGCGTCGGATTTTGGCGGTCCGGGCGAAACAACATCGCCCGGCCCGACGCTCCCCGCAGATCCGCTTACCAATGCACCCCGCGCATCAACGAAGCGAAGGCGATCTGTTCGTCGCTCGGCTTGTGCGCCTCGCCACTGGCCTGCTTGCCCTGGGCGGCGGCCGAATCCGGGAACAGCTCGAACGCGGTGTTCATCACCACCTCATAAGCCTTAGGTGCAAGCGAGTTGAGCACGCCGGCGAAGATGCCCAGCCGGGTTGCGATCCGGCTCGGCCGCTCGATGATGCCCTTGACTACCAGATCGGCCGCTTCATCGGGGCTGAGCGTAGGCACCGACTCGTACATCTTGGTGGGCGCGATCATCGGGGTGCGCACCAGCGGCATATTGATGGTGGTGAAGGCGATGTTCTTGCTCGACAGCTCGCCCTGCGCACACCGGCTGAACGCATCGAGCGCCGCCTTGGATGCGACGTAGGCCGAGAACCTCGGCGAATTGGCCAGCACACCGATCGAACTGATGTTGATGACCTGTCCGCGCCGCTTGGCGAGCATGGCCGGCAGAAAGCCCATGATCAGCCGCAGAGAACCGAAATAGTTCAACTGCATGGTGCGCTCGAAATCGTGGAACCGATCGAAGCTCAGCTCGATCGAACGGCGGATCGAACGCCCGGCGTTATTGACCAGCACATCCACGCCGCCATGCTCCTTGATCACCGCTGCCACCAGCGCGTCGCAGGACGCCAGATCGGCCAGGTCGGCGGTGTAGGCGAACACCTGCCCACCTGCGGCGATCAATTCGTCGCGGGTCTTGAACAGTTCTTCCTCGCCGCGCGCAACGATGATCGTCTTGGCGCCCGCCGCCGCCACCTTCTCCGCCGTGGCTCGGCCGATACCGGAAGATCCGCCGGTAATCAGCACCACCTTGCCCCGGATCTTGCCGCGCAGCGAGCGGTCGACGAACAGGTCCGGATCGAGATTGCGGTACCAGTAGTCCCAAAGCCGCCAGCCATAGCTTTCGAGCGGCGGGACAGCGATTTTGCTGCCCTTGAGCGCCCGCTCGGTTTCCCTGGCGTCGAACCGCGTGGGATAGGTGATCAGACCCAGCACCTCCCGGGGTATCTTCAAATCGCGCAACATCATGCCGATGAATCGCTTGACCGGCGGCAGACCGGTGACCGCCATGCGTACCGGCGCGGGCACGAAAGCGAACATCCGGGCATCCAGCCGCATGGTCATTTCCGGCGCGCCAGCCGCGCGGCAGAAGATATTGAGCACCTCGCCGATGCGCGGCGGGTCCGGGTCGACCAGATGGAAGCACTGGCCATCGAGCCCGCGCTTGTGCGCGATATGGTCCATGGCAGCGGCCACGAAATCGACCGGAACCAGATTGATCCGACCGCCCTCGATACCCATGGTGGGCATCCACGGCGGCAACAGCTCGCGCATCTTCTTGATCAACGTGAAGAAGTAATACGGACCGTCGATCTTGTCCATTTCGCCGGTCTGCGAGTGGCCGACCACCACGCCCGGACGGTAGATCCGCCAGGGAATTTTGCATTCCTTGCGCACCAGCCCTTCGGAATCGTGCTTGGTGCGGAAGTAGGCGTTGTCCAGCCCTTCGGCCTCGTCGAACATGTCTTCGCGGAACACCCCGTGGTAGAGGCCCGCAGCGGCAATCGAACTGGTGTGATGGAAACAGCCGGCACCGATCGCTTCGGCCAGTTCCATCGCGTGGCGGGTGCCGTCGATGTTGGCAATCTGCTGGGAGGCTGCATCGGCGCTGAGATCGTAGATCGCGGCCAGATGGAAGAAATGCTTGATCTTGCCCTTCAGCGCGCGAATCTGCGCCGCTGTCAGCCCCAGCTTGGCCTGCGAGAGATCGCCATTGACCGCGACAATGCGGCGCCGATCCCAGCCCTGACGCTCGATCAGCTTGTCGAGCTTCTTGGCGGATGCCTTGCGCACCAGCACATGAATCGTGCCCTTGCGCGTCAAAAGCCGCTCGATCAGATGACGGCCGATGAAGCCGGTGGCCCCGGTGACAAAGTAGCTCATGGCGCTGCTCCCTGGTATGCGTTATTCGATTGACATGCGGACCCGTATGGCTCCCAGCATACCCATGGCGCCGGGCGCTGCCTAGCAGAACCAGCCCTGCGGCCCGCACTGGACACAATGCGTTCGCCAACGCGATCCGGGTCACGCGCCAAATCGTCACCAAATCCGCGCAAATCTGTAACGCCACTGTCAGGCCGATTTAGCAATGCCCGGTCAGGATCGGTAACGGGTATCCCCCGTCCCTTCCGCTGCCACGAGGCATTCATCCATGGAAAAACTCACAGATACCACCGCACCGATCGCCTACGGCGAAGTCGATTTCGATCATGAGGACAGCAATCGATCCAACAACCGGTACTTCGGCGACGTTCTCGAAGTCAATCTGCGGCGCCGGAGCCTGCTGAAAGGCAGCATCGGCCTGGCAGTCACCGCCGGCCTGTTTGCCAAGGGAATGGGTACCCGTCTGATATCCGACGCGCGTGCGATGGACGGCATCCCGCTCGGCTTTCAAGCGATTCCTCAGGGCACTGGCGACACCGTCGTTGTACCCGCCGGCTACACCGCCACTCCGGCATTTGCCTGGGGCGAGCCAATCATCTATCCATTCCCGGCCTACCGGGACGATGGCTCCAACACCGCCGACGATCAGCGTCGCCAGATCGGCATGCACCATGACGGAATGCACTACTTCCCGCTGGTTGCCGGCGAGGAAGGCAATCGGCGCGGTCTGCTGGCGATGAACCACGAGTACATCCAGCAAAACACGATCAACCCGGAGGGTGTCGACTTCGTCGGGGGCCAGCCGCGCGACTCCCTCTCGGCCCTCAAGGAAATCCACGCCCACGGGGTATCGATCTTCGAGATCGCCAAAGATGACGACGGCGCCTGGTCGATCATGCGCAGCCGCTTGAATCGCCGCGTCCACGCCGGCACCGTCATGGATATCCGCGGTCCAGCCCGCGGCCACGACAAGATGCGCACGGCCTTCAGCCCGTCCGGCACCCGCACCCGCGGCACCATCAACAACTGCGCGCACGGCTACTCGCCGTGGAACACCTACCTGACCTGTGAGGAAAACTGGGCCGGATACTTCGTCAACCGCGACAGCGAACGGCCGCGCGAACAGACCCGCTACGGCACTGGCGCGACCAGCCGTTATCAGTGGGAAACCGTGGATCGTCGCTTCGATACCACGCCGGTCGGCGACAATCCGCGCCGCGACTACCGCAACAACACCAATACCATGGGCTGGATCGTCGAAATCGACCCGTTCTCGCCCAATCGTCGCCCGGTCAAGCGCACCGCATTGGGACGATTCGCGCATGAGGGGCTGGTGTTCGCCGAAGCGGTCGAAGGCCAGCCGCTGATCGCCTACTCTGGCGATGACGCCAGGTTCGAATACATCTACAAGTTCGTCAGCAAGAATGTCTATCGCGCCGGCAAGACCGACGGGAGCATTCTCGACGAGGGCACGCTGTACACCGCACGCTTCGACGACGACGGCCGCGGCGAATGGCTGGCACTGGATTTCGATGATGCCAATTTCCAGGCTGCCGCAGCCGCAGCCGGGGTCTCGTTCAGCGATCAGGGCGACGTTCTGATCAACACCCGTCTGGCCGCCGATGTGGTGGGCGCGACGCGCATGGATAGACCGGAATGGGGCGCGGTCGATCCCAAGTCGGGTTACGTCTACTTCGCATTGACCAACAACACGCGCCGCACCGATCAAGACGTCGACGCAGTCAACCCACGTCCTGCCAATGCCACCGGGCACATCGTGCGCTGGCTGGAAAGCGATGCCAACACCTTCGACTGGGACATCTTCCTGCTTGCCGGCGATTCCGAGGCCAGCAGCGACCCGAACGGTGACCCGTTGACCGATGACAACACCTTCGCCAGTCCGGACGGCCTGTGGTTCGACAACAGCGGCCTGCTGTGGATACAGACCGACATGAGCGGCGGTCAGCTTCTGGGCAGCGACGGCCAACTCTCCGGCGAGTTCGGCAACAACCAGATGCTGGTGGCCAACCCTGAAACCGGCGAGATCAAGCGATTCCTGGTCGGTCCCATCGGTTGCGAGGTCACCGGCGTGGTCACCACGCCGGACCGTCGCACCATGTTCGTCAACATCCAGCACCCCGGTGAACAAGGCCCGATTGCCGATGGAAGAGCCTACTCGTCCAACTGGCCAGACGGCGGCAACGCGCGACCACGCTCGGCGACGGTGATCATCACCAGGGACGACGGCGGAATCATCGGCACCTGAACTCAGCCTTCGAACGAGACACAACAATGGAAATGGCGGCGGGCGCCCGGGGTCCGCCGCCATTTTTTGTTGACCCCCAACCGGGCGCATGCTAAACCGCTGCGCTATCGGAATGAACCGGCGACACCATCCTGGGGGAACACCATGAGCGACCTGAACACCCGCTTCGAAGCTGCGGCCCTGGCCATCAAGGGGCTGAGCGAACGGCCCGACAACGAAATGCTGCTGCGACTTTATGCCCTTTACAAACAAGGCTCGGAAGGCGATGTCTCTGGGGAGAAGCCCAAATTCTGGGATGTCGTCGGCGCTGCCAAGTACGATGCCTGGGAAAAACTCAAAGGCACCAGCCAGGAAGACGCGATGCAGAAATACATCGATCTCGTCGCCCGACTGACCGGCTGAGCCCGTGGCCCGAGATACCCGACAGAAGATTCTCGACACCAGCCTGGCCATGTTCAACGAACAGGGTCAGAGCAACGTGACCACGAATCACATCGCCGACGAGCTGGACATCAGCCCCGGCAATCTCTACTACCACTTCAGGAACAAGGACGACATCATCGAGCAGTTGTTCACGCGCTATGAAGAAGCGCTGGACGCCGCCCTGGTTTCGCCAAGCGAACGATTGCCCGAGCTGGAAGACATCTGGATGCAGTTGCATCTGGTGTTCGAATGCATCTGGACCTATCGCTTCCTGTATCGCGACCTGGTCGACATCCTCAGTCGCAACCGCCGGCTTAGGCTGCGCTTTTCCCGCATCCTCAAGCGCTCGGCCGAGAATGCCAGCGGCGTGATTCGCGGACTGGTCCGCGCCGGCATCATGCGTGCGTCGGCCGATGAAATCGACGGCACCGCCACCAACATCCTGGTGCTGTCGACGTTCTGGCTCAACTACGCTGCGGCCCGGGGCGATACCGACGAACACAGCGCCATCCGGCAAGGCATCGTCCAGGTGATGATGCTGCTGGCGCCGTTCCTGCGCGATGCCGAGCGCCTGCACCTCAATACGCTGGTTCAGGCCTACCGGCCCTGATCGCTGGGTCCTGACCGCTGCTTGCGAGGCCATAAACGAGAACGCCCCGACCAAAGGACGGGGCGTTCAAGCCACTGACGTGGGAGAGAGGTTTGGCTCAGGCTGCCTTGGCAACGTGCTTGCGCGCCCTGGACTTGGCCGCCGGCTTGCGGGCCGGGGCCCTGCGCTTGGCGACCGGCTCGGCCAGTCCAACCTTGGCCAGCATCGGCTGAAGCTGGGCCTGGGCCTGCCCGATCAGAGCTTCCGCCTGCTGGCGGGCATCGCAGATGACGGCTTCGGCCTGAGTGCGCGCCCCGGTCAATCGAGCCTGCACCTTCTTGCTGTAGTCGTCGGCCAGTTCGCGGGCGCGCTTGGCGGTCTGCTCGATGGTCTTGGCGCCCTGTTCGATGCGGTCTTCGGCCTGGCCGCGCAGCTGCTCCACCATGTAGGCCGACTGATCGATGCCAGCCAGCAGCTGCTTGCGGGCCAGCGATACCGCGCCCAGGCTGGCCAGCCAAACATCCTGCTGGGTGATGCCCTGGCGAGCGACGCGGGAGACTGGGGCTTTCTTGCGGACGTTGGTCTTGCTCATGGCGGCACCTCGGGAATTCGGGTTCGGCCATCCGTGGCCAGGAGAGAGTTACGACACGCTCACTATCCCGCCCCTTTCTGGAGTTTTCACACTATTTGCGCAGGGCCTGCGCCAATGCAGCCCAGGCCAATCCAGTTGCAAAGCCTGACCCGGCCGGCGATGCTTGGCCGATACCCAAGGAATCCCGATATGGCCAGCAAAAAGTCCGCGTGGGCTGAATTCCCCAACCCCGATCCGACCTTCGAATACCAGGGCGAGGCGCTCAAGAAGGCCTGGACTGCGCTGCATGCCGGCGACTGCGAGCCGTATCCCGATGAGAAACATGCATCGGCCTTGATCGCGTCGGCCGGCAAGTCGGCCAAAGGCATCGAGGCCAAGGCATTGGCAAGCCAGCTTCAGGACGCCTGGCGCGATTTCCACGCCGGCCGTTTCCAGCAGGTCTGGCTTGCCGGCTCCGCACTGGGGCCGCTCGGTGCGTCGGTCGCGATCAAGGCCATCGGGATACACGCATCTCATCTGGTCGACGACGAGGACGAGCGGCTGAGCCGCTACCAGCAGGCAGTGGAGCTGGCCGAAAAGGCGGTAGACGTGCTGCCGGAGCTGGCCAACAGCCATTACCGCCATGCCTACGCCCTGGGTCGGTACAGCCAGAGCATCAGCATCGCCAAGGCGCTCAAGCAGGGCCTGGCCGGAAAGATTCGCCACGCGCTGGAGCGCACGCTCGAGATCGCGCCAAAACACGCCGAGGCTCACACGGCGCTGGCGCTTTACCATGCCGAAGTAATCGACAAGATCGGCAGCCTGATCGGTGGAATGACCTACGGAGCAAAGGCCAGCGAGGCCGAAAAGCATATCGCCAGCGCGATCAAGCTCACGCCCAAGGCGCCTATCGTGCACATCGAGCACGGCAATCTCCTCCTGCTGCTCAAGGGCAGCAAGGGCGAGGATGCTGCCGCCGACGCCTACGAACGCGCTGCCAACTGCGCGCCGCGCGATGCCATGGAGTCACTGGACGCGGCCTGGGCTGCCGAGCAGATCGAGTAGCAGCCAGCAGCATTCGATGATGCGGATCAGTTGTTCGGGTCCCGCAACGCGATGACCGGCGCCGCTCGAATTCATCCGTTTCGACCAGTGGGCTCCGTCACTGGAGACAGGGCCGGCAAAAGCACATCCGGCAGCACGGAACCCGGCGGTTGGCCGCCGGGTCAACTGGACCTGGACGGCTTGGCCCAGCGACCGACAAGAGCCGCGTTCGGGCAATAAAAAAGGCCGGAGCTCGGCCCCGGCCTTTTTTGCGAAGCAATTGGTGGGTGGTACAAGGATCGAACTTGTGACCCCTGCCGTGTGAAGGCAGTGCTCTACCGCTGAGCTAACCACCCCGATTGAGCCGCGTATTCTAGGCGCGCACGCCGGTGCTGGTCAACAAATCCGTTCTCGTCCGCGCTTGCACCCGGCCGAACTGATGCCGCCCGAGGTGTCCAGAATTCAGGCGAACTCGGGATTGGTCGTGAAGCTCTCTCCACAGCCGCATTCCGCTGCCGCGTTCGGGTTGCGGAAGGCGAACTGCCAGTTGATCCCTTCGCGCCGATAGTCGATCTCGGTTCCGTCGATCAGCGACAGGCTGGGCGCATCGACCAGGATGCGCACGCCGTCCTGTTCGAAGACGGTGTCGGTGTCGAGCCGTTCACGGGCGATATCGGTCACGTAGCCCCAGCCCGAGCAGCCGGTGCGCTTGACGCCGACGCGAAGACCGAGCGCGTCGGGCGTGTTCGTCAGATACCGCCGGACGTGGTCGACGGCAGATGGAGTCAAGGTAATGGCCATGATTCGGTCGCTCGCAGAAAATCAAGGTGCCATTGTATGCGCCGCAGGCTGGCTGATGCGTGAAGCACCTGCCGGGCATCCGCTATGCTATGCAGTCCTGGCCCTGCAGGGGATGGCGGCTCGGCGTTCGGCGTGATCGGGGTCCGCATGGGGCCACGTGCGTCTGGATAGCCGGTGCCGACACGGCCTCGGCCGGAGCTTTCGCCCGACGTCGCCGCTGGCCGTCGACGCGGGTCGTTTTTTCAATGGCGCAGCGAGGAGTCTCAGAGCATGACCGTGGTCAGCGTCAAGCAGGCATTGTCCGGTGTTATCGCGTCGGATCGGGAAGTGGCGGTTCAGGGCTGGGTGCGCACCCGGCGCGATTCCAAGGCGGGGCTGTCGTTCGTCAATCTCAGCGACGGCTCGTGCTTCGATACGCTTCAACTGGTTGCGCCGGCGTCGTTGGCCAATTACGAACATGAGGTCAAGCGCCTCAGCGCCGGCTGCGCCGTGCGCGCGCGCGGTACATTGGCGCCGTCGCAGGGCGCCGGACAAGCGTTCGAGATGCAGGTACGGTCGCTCGATGTGCTCGGCTGGGTCGACGATCCCGAAACCTACCCGATCCAGCCCAAGCCGCACACGCCGGAATTTTTGCGCGAGGTGGCGCATCTGCGCCCGCGCACCAATCTGTTCGGCGCGGTCACCAGGATCCGGCATTGCCTGGCGCAGGCGGTACACCGGTTCTTCCACGAAGAAGGCTACTACTGGATCAGCACGCCGATCATCACCACCTCCGACGCGGAAGGCGCGGGGCAGATGTTTCGTGTTTCGACGCTGGACCTGGCCAATCTGCCGCGCGACGGCAAGGGCGGGATCGACTTCGGCCGCGACTTCTTCGGCAAAGAGGCATTCCTGACGGTCTCCGGCCAGCTCAACGTCGAGGCCTATTGCCAGGCCTTGAGCAAGGTCTACACCTTTGGGCCGACCTTCCGCGCCGAAAACTCCAACACGCCGCGCCATCTGGCCGAGTTCTGGATGATCGAGCCCGAGGTCGCCTTCGCCGACCTCAACGACATCGCCAGCCTCGCCGAGCGCTTCCTGAAGTATCTGTTCAACGCAGTCCTCAATGAACGTGCCGACGACCTGGCCTTCATCGCTGAACGGGTCGAAAAGTCCGCCATCTCGCGCCTGAAAGCATTCATCGAGGCGCCGTTCGAGCGTATCGACTACAGCGATGCAATCAAGCTGCTTCAGGCCTCGGGCAAGAAGTTCGACTTTCCGGTCGAATGGGGCCTGGACCTGCAAACCGAGCACGAACGCTGGCTCACCGAAGAGCACGTGGGACGGCCGGTGGTGGTGCTCAACTACCCGGAGCACATCAAGGCGTTCTACATGCGCCTCAACAACGACGGCAAGACCGTGGCGGCCATGGACGTGCTGGCACCGGGCATCGGCGAGGTCATCGGCGGCGCCCAGCGCGAGGAGCGGCTCGATTACCTCGACCGGCGCATGGCACAGTTCGGCATCGATGCCGCCCACTACCAGTGGTATCGCGACCTGCGGCGTTACGGCACGGTACCGCACGCCGGTTTCGGCCTGGGCTTCGAGCGGCTGGTGGTCTACGTCTGCGGGCTGGGAAACATCCGCGACGCCATCCCCTACCCGCGCAGCCCCGGTCACGCGGAGTTCTGAGCCGGACCATGGCCGAGTTGCTGTTCCTGCTGAGCGCGCTGGCGCTGGCCATCTCCGGCCTCGCCGGCTATGCCATTTTTGGCCCGCTCAGCTACCGCCACATGCAGGATCGGCAACGCACCGTGGGCGAATCCAGTTTCGACCCGGTCTTCATCCGCTGGCTGCTGGCCGGGCGCTATCGCTTCCACGCCGACACCATGCTGGCCCGTCTGGCGGCACCGGCACGTTGGCTGATGGCCACGTGCCTGATCGGCGCCGTGGGTGTCGCCGCGTGGATCGGCCTCCAACTGATCGACTGAGGGAATCCGCATGTACGAGGAATGGTGGCTGGCGGCACTGGGCGACACGGTCGTCTGGGCGCGTCTGCGCGAGCGCGAGGCCGGGACGGCCGAGGTTTTCGACTGCGACGGCCAGTTTCTGGTCTACGACAGTCCCGACTCCGCACGGGCCGCACTGATGGATGCCGAGTTTCGGTTTCTGGATGGCCTCGACGAAGATGACGCCCAGCAGATGGGCTGGAATCTTGCCGACCTCAATCCGCCCAGGGCGGACTCGGACGATGCCTTGCACCGCCTGATGGTGCTCAAGCGCCCCGGATGACGCAGGCTCACGCGCCGCCGACGGCGCCTGAGCTGTAATCGCAGGATGCCAGAGGGCCCCGAAATCCATCGTGCCGCCGACGCGCTGGCCGAGGCCGTCGTCGGCCATCTGTTGCGGGCGGTGGAATTCGCGCCGCCCGCCCTTCAGCGCTATCAGTCGCAATTGGTCGGACAAACGGTGGAGTCGGTTTCGGCGCACGGCAAGGCCCTGCTGACCCACTTCGATGGCGGCCTCACGCTTTACACGCACAATCAGCTGTACGGCGTCTGGAAGATCAGCCGGCCCGGCGATGTGCCGGACACCCGACGCTCGCTGCGGGTGGCGCTGCATACCGCACACGCGTCGATCCGACTGTACTCGGCCTCGACCATCGAGATCTGGCCAACCGCCGGGCTCGACCGGCATCCGTTTCTGAAACGCCTTGGACCCGATGTGCTCGACCCGACGCTGACTGCCGATGCCGTCCATGACCGGCTGCAAGACCCGCGCTTTTCCGGCCGCGCGCTGCCGGGGCTGCTGCTCGATCAGGGATTTCTTGCCGGGATGGGCAACTACCTGCGCGCCGAAGCGCTGTTCGAGGCCGGCGTTACGCCTTACCAGCGCCCGCGCGACCTTCCAATCGAAGCACGTATGCGGCTGGCCAGCGCTCTGCTGTCGGTACCGCAACGCAGCTACCGCTGTCGTGGCATCCAGCGCGCTACGGGCATGCGAGCCGATTACATCAGTGCCAGTTCCGACGGCTTCCGTTTCGATGTCTTCGACCGTGACGGCAAGCGCTGCCGGCGCTGCGGCGGCACCATCGTGCGCGGCGAAGCCGCCGGACGGCGACTGTACTGGTGTCCGGGCTGTCAGACGTGAGCGGCTGACCGGGCCCGTCTCCCGCGGTGAACACCCCGGCTCGCGGTCACGCCGTTAGAATGACCAACCTGACGTTCAAAAATGCAGATCCAGACCCATGACCGACATCGCAACTCTGCTTGAGAACAACCGCGCCTGGGCCAAATCGGTGTCCCGCGAAGACCCGGATTTCTTCGAGCGGCTCTCGCATCAGCAAGCCCCGAAGCACCTCTGGATCGGTTGCTCGGACTCCCGGGTGCCGGCCAATCAGATCACCGGCATGCAGCCCGGCGAGGTCTTTGTGCACCGGAACGTGGCCAATGTCGTGGTCCATGCCGACCTGAACTGCCTGTCGGTGATGCAGTTTGCAGTCGATGTGCTCAAGGTCGAACACATCATCGTCTGCGGCCACTATGGCTGCGGCGGTGTGCACGCGGCGCTGGTCGGCACCCGGGTCGGGCTGGCCGACAACTGGCTGCGGCACATCGGCGATGTCGCCCACAAGCACGGCGAATTGCTGTCCGGACGAGACAGCGAAAGCAGCCGCCATGCCCTTCTGTGCGAACTCAACGTCATCGAACAGGCCGTCAACGTATGTCAGACCACCGTGGTGCGCGATGCCTGGGAACGCGGCCAGCCGGTCGCTGTGCACGGCTGGGTATACGCACTGCGCGATGGCCTGCTTCGGGCGCTGCTGCCTGGCGTTCGGTCCAGCGCCGATCTCGACAGCGCCTATCAGGCCGCACTCCAGCGGGTACGCGAAGGCGACCGGGCCGGCGATACCTACAAGCTCACCCCCTGAGGTCGCGTCGATGATCGACCCCAGACCCGCCCTGCCCCCGGCGATCGATCTGCATGCCTGGATCGACCAGCACCGTGACCTGCTCAAGCCACCGGTCGGCAACAAATGCATCCTCGATGGCGACTTCATCGTGATGATCGTCGGTGGGCCGAATCGGCGCAGCGATTTTCACTACGACGAGGGCCCCGAGTTCTTCTATCAACTCGAGGGCGAGATGAGCTTGCGGGTGCAGGAAAACGCCGGCGTCCGCGACATCCCGATCCGGGCCGGAGAGATCTTCTATCTGCCGCCCGGCATATGGCACTCGCCGCAGCGCGCTGCCGGATCGGTCGGCCTGGTCGTCGAGCGCAAGCGCCTGGCGCACGAGCGCGACGGACTGGCCTGGTTCTGCGCATCGTGCAACAACCTCCTGTACGAGGAGTTTTTCGTGCTCAAGGACATCGAGGTCGACTTGCCGGAAGTTTTCGACCACTTCTTCGCATCGCAGACGCGCCGAACCTGCTCGCGCTGCGGCACCGTTCACCCCTTGCCGGAAAGCCGTCGATGAGCGCAGCGAATTCTCTCACCCTCACCGACGAAGCCGATGCCCTTGCGCGCGACTGCGAGGATCCGCTACGCGGTTTTCGCGACCGTTTCCTGATACCCAATGAGTCGGGTCGACAGAAAGTCTATTTCTGCGGAAATTCGCTCGGCCTTCAGCCGCGCGGCGCCCGGCTGGCGCTGGAAACCGAACTCGACACCTGGGGACGTATCGGCGTCGACGGACACTTCCGCGGGCCGCATCCGTGGATGAACTACCTGGATGGCATCCGCGACCATCTGGCCGAAGTCTGCGGTGCGCTGCCGATCGAAGTGGTGGCGATGAACTCGCTCACCGTCAATCTGCATCTGATGATGGTCAGCTTCTTCCGCCCCACGGGCGCGCGCAACGCCATACTGATCGAGTCCGGCGCGTTCTCCTCCGACCGCCACGCGGTCGCCTCGCACTTGGCCCACCATGGCCTTGACCCGTCGGATTGCCTGATCGAACTGACCGGCGACGAGCCGTCCGGCACCCTGTCGATGGAGAAAATCGCACAGGCGATCGCCGACAATGCCGATCGCCTCGCCTTGGTCATGCTTCCCGGCGTGCAGTACCGCACGGGACAGGCCTTCGACATCGCCGAAATCACCCGGCTGGCGCACGCCGCCGGCGCGAAGGTCGGCTTCGATCTGGCCCACGCCATCGGCAATCTGCACCTGAACCTGCATGACGATGGCCCCGACTTCGCGGTCTGGTGCCACTACAAGTACATCAATGCCGGCCCCGGCGCGATCGCTGGCGCCTTCGTGCATGCCCGACACGCTCAGTCCGATGTCCCGCGCTTCGCCGGCTGGTGGGGCCATGAGGCGGCGACGCGGTTCCTGATGAATCCGGAATTCATTCCCACGCCGGGCGCGGAAGGCTGGCTGTTGAGCAATCAGGCGATTTTCTCGCTGGCGCCGCTGCGTGCCGCCCTGGAGCTATTCCACGAGGCGGGCATGCCGGCACTGCGCGAAAAGTCCCGCGAACTGACCGGCTATCTGGAAACCCTGATCCGCACGCGCCTGACCGACACTCTGAAGATCATCACCCCATCGGAACCGGAACGACGCGGCGCGCAGCTCTCGCTGCGGGTCATCGGCGGCCGCGAACGCGGGCGCGCCCTGTTCGAACACCTGATCGCAAACGACATCGTCGGCGACTGGCGCGAACCGGACGTGATCCGCATTTCGCCGGCCCCGCTGTACAACCGGCATATCGATGTGCTGCGCTTCGTACTGGCCGTCGAGGCGTGGCGGGCCTAGGAGTCTGTGGAGTTTTGAGCGACTCGACCCATCGCGCCACCGCACCCCTGAGCGTATCCGGGACTGGACCTGCCATGGATCGACCGGCTCCAACACGCGACAATGACTATCGAGCGAAACGGTCGCTCGCTTCACCCTGTGCGCCGTGACTGCCGAATCCGTGACCCAATCCCGCCGCGACCTGCTGTTGACCTGGCTTTCGCAGCCGCTTCGCGTCGATGAGTGCGAAAATCGCCTGGCGGCGGCCGGAATGGGCGCGATTGCTGCACCGCTGGTGTTCGGCGTCATCGCCGCCGTCCACGAACTGTTAACCGGCGCCACCGGTCTTCCACCAATCACCATTGCCCTGGCCTACCCCATGACGCTGGTCCTGCATTCGCTGGCGTTCTCCGTGCTGATCGGAATCCCCTACGTGCTGATCTACGACCGATTCATCGCCGGACCGCGCTGGTGGTTCATCCTGGGCGCCAGCCTGTTGGCCACCGCAGTCGGCGGTTATCTCTACGGCTGGGCCGGCTTGTTCGCCCTGGCATCGGCCGCCAATGCCACCGTGTTCGCCGCGCTGATCCGGCCCCGGCAGTGAGGTCGCGGCACATCCTGATTGCCGGCGCGGGCCTCGCCGGCACCCTGCTGGCGCTGTTGCTGGCCCGCCGAGGCTGGAACGTGGAGCTGCTGGAGAAGCGCCACGATCAGCGCATCAAGGGCTTCGAGAGCGGCAGATCGATCAACCTGGCGCTGGCCGAGCGCGGACTGCATGCGCTGCGGCTGGCGGGGCTGGAGCGCGAAGTGCTCGCGCAGGCGGTCGAGATGCGTGGGCGAATGGTGCATTTCGGCCACGGCACCAGCGAACTGCAACCCTACAGCGACAACCCGGACGACGCCATCTGGTCCGTCCATCGTGGTCGACTGAACGCCTGCCTGCTGAACGCCGCCGAGGCGGCCGGGGTGCGGGTGGGCTTCCATCAACGTGTGGAATCGGTCGACTTCGAATCCAGAATGGTCGAACTGGTCAACGACCACGACCGCACCCGCAATCGGCGCTCGTTCGACGTACTGATCGGCGCGGACGGTGCCGGTTCGCCGGTGCGCTGGTCGATGTCGCGGGTCGTCGATCTCGGCGCCAGCACCGTTCCACTGGGCCATCGCTACAAGGAACTGGAAATACCACCCGGCCCGGATGGCGGCTTCCAGCTCGACCCGCACGCCCTGCACATCTGGCCGCGCGGCGGCTACATGTGCATCGCCCTGCCGAACGTCGAGCGCACATTTACCGTCACGCTGTTCCTGCCCGAGCACGGCACCGCAGAGATTCCCGGTTTCGACCAGGTCCACGATGCCGAAGCGGCCCGGTCGTTGTTCGCGCGGGAGTTCGCCGACGCGCTGCCGCTGATACCGCGGCTGTCGGAAGATTTCGTTGCCCACCCGGCCGGCCTGCTGGCCACCCTCTATCTCGAGCGCTGGCATTTGGACGGCCGCGCCGTACTGCTCGGCGATGCGGCGCACGCCATGGTGCCGTTCCACGGTCAGGGCATGAACTGCGCGTTCGAAGACTGTGTGGCGCTGGACCGGCTGCTTGCCGACGCCGGCGACTTCGAATCGGCGTTCGCCGCCTTTCAGGCCGAGCGGCAGCCCAATGCCCGCGCCATCCAGCAGATGGCGCTGGAGAACTACCAGGAGATGCGCGATCGCGTGCAGGACCCGGCCTACCGCCTGCAGCGGCAGCTGGAGCTGGTACTCGCCAAGCGCCATCCGGATCGCTTCGTGCCGCGCTACACCATGGTCACCTTTCGCCGCGTGCCTTACGCCGTCGCCTTCGAACGCGGAACCCGGCAGCGGGCGCTGCTGGGAGCGCTGTGCCACGGCAAGTCGACCCTGGCTGAAGTCGACTTCGCCGAGGCCGACCGCCTGGTCGTCGAGCGGTTTTCGCCGTTGGCGCCTGGCGACTGAGCACGGCCCGACTGGACCATTGCTCCGGCAGACAGGACCGATGAACTCGCGTCGGGCGAGTCGCCCGGCTTGGGTCGAAGGCGGCAAGCCGGGTCCGTCGGTTGCAAAGGCTCGCGCGGTGGACCATCGCTGCCCGATCGATACGCGCGGCTCAGGCCAACGGAAACTCCAGCCGCGCCACGCAGCCGCGCCGGTCGGTTCGATTGGCCAGTACCAGACTGCCGCCGTGACCTTCGGCGATCTGCCGCGCCAACACCAGGCCGATGCCAGAGCCGCCCGGCTTGGTGGTGAAGAACGGCACGAACAGATTGTCGCTGCCCGACAGACCCAGACCCTCGTCGAGCACCTCGATGCGCAGCCGCCCCGCCTCCTCCGACCAGCGCACCTGCACCCGGCCACCCTCGGGCAGCGATGCCTCGACGGCGTTGCGCACCAGATTGATCAAGGCCTGCTCGAGCTGATCCGCATCGAGCTGGCAGTCCAGATCCGGCCCGGGCTGCACCTGCACCGAGATGCGCTGCTCCAGTCGCGCGACCCGGACGATCACCTCGGCCGGATCGACCGGCTTGCGAGTCGGTGCCGGCAGACGCGCCAGCAAGGCGTAACCGGTCATGAACCGGCTCAGCGATTCGGCGCGATCGGCGATCACTTTCAAGCCGCCGTGAAGGTCGTCCCGCCAGTCGTCGGGCAACGGCTCGCGCAAGCTCATCGCCGACAGCGTGGCCGCCATCGACTTGATCGGCGCCAGCGAATTGTTCAATTCGTGTCCCAGCACCCGGATGATCCGCTGCCAGGCCTGGCGCTCCTCCTCGCGCAGCGCCCGGGACAGGTCGGTGATGGAGACCAGATAATGCGGCCGACCTCCCTGGCGAAACTGAAAACGGCGCGCCTCGTAGCTGCCCATCCCCGCCGGAAAGCTGCGCCGCAGCAGGGTGGCCTGCTCCAGCGCCAGACAGTCGTCAAGACCGAGCTCGGCTGCCGAAGCGCCCAGCGCACGGCCGGCTTCGACCCGGAGCAGGCGCTCGCCCGCCGGATTGATCAGTCGCAGCCGCTGATCGCCGTCGAAACTGAAGATGGCGATATCAATGGCGGCGATGACCTTGGCCAGCAGGGCGCTGGCCTCTTCTTCGTGCAGTCGCCGCTCGCGCAGGGTTTGCGAGAGGGTGTTGACCTCCCAGATCACGTCGCCGATCGGGTCGCCGCGTCGGGCGCGCGATCCGCGCAGGCTGTAATCGCCCTCGCGCAGGGCTTCGAGCAGGTTCGACAGGGTGTAGAGCGGATACACGATACGCCCGCGCAGACGCAGCGCCAGACCGAGGGTGAACATCGCCGCAAACCCGCAGGCCAGCCACAGTCCAGGGCCGGCCGCCTCACGGCTCCAAAGCAGATAGCCGATCAGCAGCGCTGCCGGCACCAGCACCAGGCAGACATCCAGCAACAGCCGCCGCTCGAAACTCACGTTGGCCACGCCGGATCGCTGCGAGCGCTCGGGACTCATTCCGAACCCGTCAGCCCGTACTTCTCCAGCCGGCGGTATAGCGCCCCGCGGCTGACCCCCAACACCTCGGCAGTGCGCTGGATATTGCCCTGGCATTGATCGAGCGCGTTGCGGATCATCGCCTGCTCGGCCTGCTCCAGCGTCTGGTTGGCGTGAGGCGCGCTGGCCGCTGGCGGCCCGGCACCGGGCGCAATGTCGAGGTTTTCGATGACCGAGCCGGCGGCCATCAGCACGGCGCGCTCGATCACGTGCGACAACTCGCGGACATTTCCCGGCCAATGGTAGCCGCGCAGCGCCCGCTGGGCGCCCTGCGCCAGCCGCAGCCCGTCGCGCTGATAACGCCTGCCGAAGCGATCCAGAAAATCCTCGGCCATCGGCAGAATGTCTTCCGGGCGCTCGCGCAGCGGCGGCAGATGAATTTCGACCGTGTTCAGCCGATACAGCAGATCCTTGCGAAAACGACCGGCTTCGACTTCTTCCGGCAGCACCGCATTGGTCGCCGACACCAGCCGAACATCCACCTTGATGGTCCGCGACGAGCCGACCCGCTCCAGCTCGCCGTCTTCCAGCACGCGCAGCAACTTCGGCTGCTGCGGCATGGGAATGTTGGCGATTTCATCGAGAAACAGCGTGCCGCCATCGGCCAGCTCAAAACGCCCGATCCGGTCCGACTTGGCATCGGTGAACGCGCCCTTGACGTGGCCGAACATCTCCGCCTCGAATACGCTCTCGGCGATCCCGCCCATGTTGACCTTGATCAGCGACTGATCGGCGCGTCGGGACCGGCGATGAATCAGCCGAGCGATGAGGCCCTTGCCGGTGCCGTTCTCGCCCAGCACCAGCACATTGGCATCTGACGGCGCCACCCGCTCGATCATCGCCAGCACCGGACGCATCGAGGCGGCCTCGGCGATGAACGGCTCTTCGCCGTCGCCGCGCAACAGGCGATTCTCGGCGCTCAGCCGACCGGCCCGCCGTCGGCTCCGGCTCAGCTCCACCTGGGCGCCCAGCACACTGAGCAGGCGCCGGTTGTCCCAGGGTTTTTCGATGAAGTCGGCGGCACCGGCCTGGATCGCCTTGACCGCGACATCGATGGTGCCCCAGGCGGTCATCACCACCACCGACAACTCGGCATCGAGCCGCCGCAGGCGCGCCAGCAACTCCAATCCTTCCGCGCCCGATGTGGTATCGCGACTGTAGTTCAGATCGATCAGCGCAGCATCGAAGCTTTCCGCCGCCGCCTTGTCGATGGCTTCCGCCGGATTGGCCACGCACACGCAGGCCCAGCCTTCCGATTTCAGCAGCAGGCGCAGGGCCTGCAGCACGTCGGATTGGTCATCGGCGATCAGGATTCGAGATTGCGTCATGTCGAAAGTCTAGTGCAGACAGCGAATCGGAATCCGATGGCTACAGATGTCGGCGCCCGGGCGTGCACCCGAGGGGACACCGAGCGGAGCATGTTCGTCCCGGCACCGGCACCGGCACCCGCGCGATCGTTTGATTCCTGGCTGACCGGACCAACAGTCATCAGGACTCCTTCAGCCAGCCATCGAACAGTTCGCAGCGCCGATTGCCGCGCGCGGCGTAATCCGGATTGTGGGTGACCTGGACGATGGTGGCGCCCTCGCGGTTCAGCTCGCTCAGCAGGTCCATGATCATCTCGCCCTGGCTGGAATGCAGCGCCCCGGTCGGTTCGTCGGCCAGCAGCAGCCGCGGCCGGGTGATCACCGCGCGCGCCACAGCGACCATCTGCTGCTGCCCGCCCGATAGCTGGCGCGGAAACAGGTCCTTCTTCGCCACGATACCGAACCGATCCAGCATGTCGGCCACCCGCGACTTGCGCTCCGCGCCGGGCACATCGCGATAGCTCAACGGCAGGTCCAGATTTTCCGCAACGGTCAAATCGTCGAGCAGATGGTAGTGCTGGAACACGAACGCAATATGGTCGCGCGCGAATGTCTTGCGCTGCTTCTCCTTCATCGCATGCACCGCCTGGCCGTCGAACCGGTACTCGCCCTGCCAGTCGGCATCGAGCAAACCCAGCGCCGACAGCAGACTGGTCTTGCCCGAACCCGACGGCCCCATGATGCTGAGGAAATCGCCCTCGCCGATCGTCAGGTTCACATTGCGCAGCACCCACTGCCGACCGGCCGGCAGGGCATAGGATTTTTCGATGTTGTTCAGTTCGATCATGATTTGTATTTTCCAAGTCGTCACATGGCCCCGATATGTGGCGGTGGCCGGGTTTGGGTCGGCGGACCGTTGGCGGCATAGATGCCGCCGTCGAGTCCGCGTGGATGTCTTTACCGCGTGTCCGACCGGCTCGAATCCGGCTGCCGCCGCTCCCGTCAAGCAGAAACTCTCAATGGTCAGGGTGCCTTACTCCCCCCGCAGCACCTCGGCTGGCGCCACCGATTGAACCCGGCGCGCCGGCCACCAGGCCGCCAGCAGCACTGCTGCCAGCAGGCACATCAGCACCGCCACGAACGTCAGCGGATCGTAGGGCGAAACCTGGTACAGCCGCGACGCCAGCACCCGTCCCAACAGCATGGCGCCCACCACACCCAAAACCAGACCGGGCAGCACCGTGCGCGCTGCGCCGACGAGCACTTCGCGCGACAAGGCATTCGCGGTCGCGCCGAGTGCCAGCTTCAGGCCGAATTCTCCGCGCCGGCTGCGCACCGCGAACTGCACCAGCGCGAACAGTCCAGTGCAGCACAGCAGCAGACAGGCGACGGCGAACCCGCTCAGCAGCCACATCAAGGGCATCCGGGCATTCAAGGACGCGCGCATCCACTCGGCGATGGTTGCCGACTGCTCCAGACGCAGCCCATGCGCCTGCGCAAGCTCTTCAAGCCGCACGCGCATTGCGCCGCTGCCGCCGCCGTCGATCTCCAGCAACGCGTAGCGAGGCAACATGCCGGACTGGGCCGGATCCGGAATTTGGCGGTACACAGAGCCCAACGCCGCGCCCTCATCCAGGCTCGAATGCTTGATGGTCGGAACCACGCCGACGATGCGCGCCGGCTCATACTCGTTGCGACCCACAGGCACGCCAATGCTGGCCTGGAGCGGATCGACACCGGCAAGATGCCGCTTCACGAACAACTCATCGACGATGACTACACCCGTGTCGCCGGTGCTGAAGGCGCGCCCGGCAATCACCGGCTGCCGGATGACATCGAAGTAGCCCGGTCCGACCAGTCGGTCGCGGGCGCTCTCCTGGCGCCCCTCGCCGACCAGCTCGAAGCTGGACACGACTTCGGTACGAGCGAACGGCGGCGCGGTGGCGAAACTCGCCGCCTTCACGCCGGGCAGCGAGGACACGTCCGCGTACCAGGCCGAGACGCGTTGCCCGGCCGACGCGTCAGTGCCGATCAGGCGCGCATCCTTGGGAGTAATCGACGCCACCACCAAACCGCGTCCGGCAAAACCGGTATCCGATCCCATCAGGGCATCCATGCTCCGCCAGAGTAGCCCGCCGCCGACCAGCAGCGTCACCGCTGCCGCCACCTGGAACGCCACCAGCCCACGCCGCAGCCGTGCGCCGCCCAGGCTGAGCGCCAGCGTGCGTGGCCCGCTGCTCAACTCGCCCGGCGCGAATCCCCGCCGAATCAACCAGAGCGGTCCGATCGACAGCAGCACGATCAGCAACGCAGCCGCCAGCAGAGCGGCAAGGACGGTGGCGATGTCGAGCCCGATCGGCAGCGGCGAGCCGCTATCGAAAACACCCACCGCTTGGAGTGCATCCAAGCCGAGCGGAGCCAGCGCAAGCCCGACCACGACGCCCACGATGGTCAGCAACACGATCTCGAACAATACCGGCGCAGCCAGCCGCCAACCACTCGCGCCCAACGCGCCACGAACGGCCAATTCGCGTTGCCGGGCCACTGCGCGTCCCAACCACAGGTTGGCAAGATTGGCGGCCAGCGTCAGAAGTACCAGCAACGTCGCCATCGACAATTCGCGCAAAAGCGAAGCGTTTCTCTCCGACAGGTACTTGCGCAGTGTCGCCACGCGAATCTGCAATCCCATGAACTCCCGCATCGGCGCCAGCTCGGGCAGCGCGCCCCAGCGCGCCTCGATCGCCTCGGCGAAGGCCTGTGCCGACGTACCGGCTTTCAGGCGGACATAGACCTGCATGTCCTGCCAGTTGCCGATCTGGTCCGGCGCCCGATCCGGCCCGGTCAACATCAGCGGCTGCCAAAGCGCGGTGTCGGGGTGGGGAAATCCAAAGCTGCGCGGCAGCACACCGATGACATGCAGGCGAAAACCGGGTAGCTCGATGGCGCGGTCTAGGACGCCCGGGTCACGATTGAACCGGTTTTCCCAGAACGTCTCGGAAATCAGAACGCCGCCGTCGGGCTCGTCCTCAACCAGCAGGCGACCGATCAGCGGTCGAGCACCCAGCATGCTCAGCAGCGATGCCGAGATGCGGGTGGTTCGCAGACGCGCGCCGGAATCGTCTTCCATCTCGTCGCCGGTGCGGTGAAAGCCCACTGCCTCGACCTGCTCGAACTGCGCCAGCCGCTCGGCCATCGGCACCGAAAATCCCAACTCGAAACCCATCTTGCTGGAGAACCCATGCACATTGACCAGCCGATCACCATCCGGAAATGGCAAGGGCTTGGCCAGCAACGCCCAGGCCGCAGTCGCCAGCGCCAGCAGAGCCGCCACCGACACGCCCAGAAAAACCGTCACCGTGAGCGAAAAGCCTGGATTGCGGAACAGTTGCCGCAGTGTCTGTCTGAGCATGTTCACCAAGTCATTTCTCCCTCGCATCGATGACGGGCACCCATTCGGAGCGATCCCCTAAGGTACGCGGTGGCCGAAACCCGGAAGACGGTCGCGGCAAACGGCCGGCATGTTCGACAACCCGATGGTCAGAACACGCGCCAGATTCGCCAGACCATCGCCCAGCGTCGTGATCGCGAAAATGCCGGCCGTGCTCGCCGTATCCTGTGCCCGGTGCTGATGGCCGACTGCGAAGAACAAGGCTGGAACCCGCACCGCCGGCCAAAACTGCCAAATGGCCAACCGGTCCAGGAACCAGAACGCGCTGCCGCGGAACACGACCTCCTCGGCGAGCGGCCCGCAGTCCCGGATTTTCACTGTGCAGCAATCCGGGCTCCTCGTCGCTGCGCGACCGTGTGTCGGTTTCGCCCAACCACGCATTGCGCAGCGCCGAAGTCGCTAGGCTGCGGGACGCCCGGCGAGCAGGCAACACCCAGGCGATCACGGTGAACGACAACACACGGCGAGTCGCGCGATCAACAAAGGGGTGTGCCACGCCGAGGTGATTATTTACTTTCGTTCGCTCACTCATGACGCAGCGCCACCAGCGGATCGGTGAGCGCGGCGCGGCGCGCCGGCAGCCAACTGGCGGTCAGCGCGACCACTGCCAGCAATAACGCACCGGATGCCAGCACCGCAGGGTCGAGCGACTCGGTAGCGTAGAGGAGGTTTTGCAGATAGCCGGTCAACGCCCAGGCTGCCAGCAGGCCCGCCCCGGTTCCGATCACAGCGAGCCGTGCGCCACTGAGCAGCAGCATTCGGGCAATCGACGCCGGTCGCGCGCCCAGCGCTATCCGCAGGCCGACTTCCCGCCTGCGCCGGTTCGCATTGGCAGCCATCACCCCGTACACGCCGATCGCCGAGAGCAGCAGCGCGACCGAGGCGAACGCGGCAAGCAGCCAGGCGCGAAAGCGCGGCACCGCAACCGACTGCGAGATCTGATCGATGAGCGGTTGAATGGGCGGGATCGGCAAGCTCGCGTCCAAGCCTCTGATTCGATCGCGCACCAGGGCGGCCACGCCCTCCGCCTTGCCATCGGTCCTGACCAGGAGAGTCATTTTCGGCCAGGGCAATTGGTTATAGGGCACGAACATCAGCGGCTGCGGCGCGTCGCCCGGATGCACATCCTGGAAATCGCCGACCACGCCGGCGACAATGCGGGGCGTACCGCCAATGCCGCCCCAATAGAACTCCTTCCCGATCGGATCGTCGCCAGGCCACATTTGCTCGGCGAAGCGGCGAGTGACCACCGCCCACGGCGGGCCATCCCATTGATCGGTATCGGCAAAAGCACCTCCTTGCAGCAGCGGGACAGCCATGGTCCGGAAAAAACCCGGGGTCGCCGCGCGCCAGCCGGCCTGCATGTATCCGCCCGCACCCGTCGAAGAGGCCCGCTCGACCGGTGTCACGTCATTCATGAAGTTGGTGCCGCTGAACGGAAACACGACCGTCGCCCCTGCAGAAACGATGCCCGGTGTCGCTTCCAATTGCCCGATCAAGGCATTGAAGAACCTGACCTTCTGCCAGGGTTCCGCATAGCGGTCGCCGAGCTGCAACTCGACCACCAGCACGTTGTCCGGCTCGAAGCCCGGATTCGCGTCCTGCAATTGCATGAAGCTGCGAATCAGCAGACCTGCACCAACCAGCAGAACCAGCGCCAGCGCGATCTGCACCACGACAAGGCTATCGCCCATGCGGCGATGTTGGATCGACACACCCGTGCGACCACCCTGCTTGAGCGTTTCGTTCACGTCGACGCGAGAGGCGTGCCACAAGGGTGCCAATGCGAACAACAGACTGGTCAAAAGTCCGAGCCCGACCGAGAATCCCAGCACACCGCTGTCGATCCGGATCGCGTCGAGGCGGGGAATCGTTCCCGGCCCCAGCGATGGCAGCGCTGCGATCATCCACCAGGCAATGGCCAGCCCAGACAGAATTCCCAATATCGCCAGCAGCAGGACTTCAGCAAGCAACTGGCGAGCCAGTCGGCCTCGGCCGGCGCCAAGCGCCGCGCGAACGCCCAACTCAGTCTGCCTTCGACTCGTGTGCACAAACAGCAAGTTGGCCAGATTCGCGCAGGCCATCAGCAGCAGCAGGCCAACGGCGCCGAACAACAAGTAGACCGATTGCCGAAACGGCGTCCCCACCAGCCAACGGGAAAACGATTCCATTCTCACGCCCCAGCCCGCGAGCGACGGGTACTCCTGTCCGATGCGCGCCGCGATGGCCGCCAAATCGGCGTGAGCCTGTTCCAGATTGACAGTTGGTTGCAGCCTGCCGATGATGCTAAGCCAGTGGTCACCGCGATCCGAGGCCGGGTCTGGCGCCAAGGGAACCCACAACGACGCACCAAGGTAATCGAAGCTCGCCGGCATCACGCCGACAACCACGTGCGCACGCCCCTCCAGGTCGATTTGATGGCCAAGAATGTCGGTGACACCGGCGAAATGGCGTTGCCACAGGGCATGGCCCAGAACCACCACGGCACTGTCTCCACCGGGCAGATCTTCTTCGGGAACAAACGCGCGGCCCCGCGCGGGCGCGACGCCGAGCACCGAGAAGAAATCGTGCGTGACTGCCAGCCCATCGACCCGCACCGGCTCCCCGTCCCCGACCATGCTGACCGAGACATCCTTGTACGCAGCGAGTTGCTGAAAGCTCCGATTGCCGTCGCGAAAATCGAGATAGTTGGGTTCCGACGCGGAGAAGCCCCTGCCTTCCGGTGTGGTCTCCCAGATGCGAACCAGGTGCTCCGGGTTGCGATAGGGCAGCGGCTCGATCATCGTGGCCTTGATGATCCCGAACATCGCCGTATTGGCGCCGATGCCGAGGGCCAGCGTGACGATAACCACCAGCGAAAAGCCCGGATACTTCATGAGCATCCGAACGGCGTAGGGCGAATCGACGAAAATCGAGCTACGCATTGTCGATCCCTCCCGCCGAATTGATGGGCGATGAGTGTCGATTCGTCGGATGGCAGCATTCGTTCCTGATCATGGCACTGTTCTCAGAAGCAAGATCGATGCCAGCGCTCCCATCACGGCGAAAGCCGCGCGTGACGGTCCGCACCGCCCGCAGCACCGGCTCGCTGCGTTCATATCCGATCACCGGGCGTCCGATCGTGGACAGTGGTCCGCAAACGTCGCCCGGTCGGTCGACGGTGCATCGAGGAATGGCCTTGTGCTGCACTCGCGAGAGTGCGCCTCGGTGCCGTGTCGACCACTGCCCCGCGCTTCCCGAGACTCTGGGCGCCGCCAAGCAACGGGCCAGGATGTCGGGCCAAAGGGCAGGCCGCCGGTCGTCCGCCGAGACCCCCTGTCTGTGCGTATTTTCAGTCTTCGCGCAACGCAATGCTCGATGACGCCCCGAAAGCCGTATTCGTTCCGACGACCCCCGAATCAACCCGGAAAGAGAAAAGCCCGCTCGCGGGATCACCCATGCCCTTGTTCCCGGAGGCATCGTTCGGCAGGGTTTCACCCTGCTTATTCCTGCCGCAGCGCGGTCATCGGGTCGATTCGCACGGCGCGTCGCAGCGGTACGAAGCAGGCCACCACTGCGACCGCGACGATCAACGCGACCACGACAGCGAATACCAATGGATCCAGGCCGTGCGTCTGCAGTTGCGGATCCTCCAGCAACATCGACCAGGGCAGAGCCAACAACACTCCGGCTGCGATACCCATGCCGACTTGAATCGCCAATTGACCGCTCACGTCACGGACGATGCCGCCGCGCCGGGCACCGATTGCCCGACGAATCCCAATCTCTCGCTGGCGCTGAACCACCACAAAGCCCAGCACACCGTAGAGGCCGACCGCTGCCAGCAACAGCGCCACCACGCCCAAGGCCGCAAACATCTGCGTGAGAATCACCGGTCCCACGCGCCCGGCCCGTATCGCCTCGGCCTGCGTCTGTAGCCAGTAAACCGGCGCATTCGCATCTTCGGCATGAACGGCAGCACGGATTCTCGGAGCGAATTCCATGGCATTTCCCGACACCCGCACTGCAATGGTCGCCAATCGGGACGGAGCCTGACGCAACGGCACCAGCAGAATCGGCAGCACAGGATCGTCGGCATCCTCCAAATGCAGCGGCTCGGTAACGCCGACTACCCGCAGTCGCTCGCGCGTGTCGCGTTGCGGATTCATCACCAGGATTTGCCCCACCGGGTCGGTGCCCGACCAAAGCCGCTCGGCCAGGCGGCGGTCGATGATGGCCACTGGCTCGGTCTCACTCTGGTCTCGACCATCGAAGGGGCGGCCAGCCAGGAGTCGAATGCCGTAGGTGTCGAGGAAGCCGTCATCAACGCGAGCGTGTTGCGCCTGCACGGCGTCGCGGTCGTCCGTCGCGCCCCCCTCGGCGGCCACGAGCTCATGGCCATCGCCCATCGTGCCGGGCAGTGCGGTCGCCGCAGACGCGGCCAGAACCTGTGGGTCGGCCTGTAGCCGCGCGACAACGCGTTCAAGAAATGCCACCGATTCGCGGCCGCCACGATAGCTTCCCGGCGACAGACCCACGCGCCCCGTCACGACGGATTCGGGATCGGCTCGGGTGCCGAAATCGAACGCCAGCACCTCGGTGAGGCCGCGCACGAGGGTACCCGCGCCGACCAGCAACACCACGGTAAGCGCTACCTCTGCCAGCACCATGCCACGCGCAAATCTGGCGAACGCCCCGCCAGAACCGCGGTCGCCATCGCGCAAGGTAGCTTGAACATCGACGCGCGAGGCGCGCAAGGCCGGAGCCAACCCAGCTATCCCGGTGGCAAGCAGGGCAGCCAACAGCGCGAAACCGAGCACACGCGGATCGATTCCCAGCTCCACAAAATACGGCGGCGCATCTCCGCTGACGGTCAGCGCGGACAATAGCCACTGCACCCCGAGGTGCGCGATCCCAAGCGCAAGCGCGGTCCCGGCCAAACTCAGCAACAGGCTTTCACCCATTAGTTCACGCAGAAGGCTGTGCCGACTGGCGCCGAGTGCGGCCCGCACCGCAATCTCGCGCCGACGCGAGACCACCTGAACCCATTGCAGATTGGCCGCATTCACGCAGGCCAGCAGCAAAACCAGCCCGCCGGCAGCGAACATCAACCACAGGTATTGCCGGGTGCCGGGATCGACGAACCGCTCGGCCATCGGCACCGTTCGCAAACGACGATGATCTCGCGCCCCCTGAAGCTCATCGCCAAGGCGACCAGCCAGGGCATCCAGTTCGCGCCGTAACTGGGGCACGGAAACACCCGGCGCGAGCCGTGCCATCACTTGGCTGGGAACGCGGTCGTCAGCCGAAAACCGTCGCGGCAACCAAACGCGATCGACATACGGGAACGCGAAGCCCGGCGGCATGACTCCGATGACCGTCGCAGCCTCGCCGTTGACCATGAGCTGTCGGCCCAGGATCGCCGGATCGGCGGCAAAGTCCTCCCTCCAGACGTGATCGCTCAGCAACACGGTCAACTCGGCACCAGGTTTGTCGTCGGCATCGGAGAACGCGCGGCCCAGGGCCGGCTGCACGCCCAACAAGGGCAGCATCGAGGCGCTCAGGGCGCTCCCTTGGTACTGTCTGGCGGCAAATGGCCCGCCCCGACTGATCGCGATGGACAGCTCGGCCCACAGGCCGAATTCTTCGACACCGCGCACCTGTTCGGCGATGCGCGCGAAATCCCGGCTGCGCAAATACCCCACGCTCCCCGCACCATCCCGAGCATAACCGATCGCCACCAGTCGATCCGCGTCGGGAAACGGCAACGGTCGCAGCACCAATCCATCCAACACGCTGAGCATGAACAACACCGCGCCCAGGCCGATGGCGAGCACGGCCACCGACAATCCCGTGTAGCCGGGCCGCGACATCAGTCGCCGGGACGCGCGTCTGAGCTCCGGTATCAACATGCTCGCCACTCCGCGCTGATCGTTCGATTCTCGCCGCCGCTCATGCTTCGCGCAGCGCCTCGGTGGGCTGGATGCGCAGGGCTCGGCGCACCGGCCCGGCGCTGGCCAGCACCAGCACGACAGCCATTGCCGCCAGCGTGCCCAACACGCTGAGCAAGCCGACATGGTTGTCGCCATAGAGCGTCTGGCTCAGCGGGCCAATCAGAACGAAGGCCAATCCCACCCCGAGTACGCTGCCAATGGCGCCCCAAAGCCCCAGCCCGCCCAACAGCGTCCGAATCAGCCCTCCGGCCGGTGCGCCCAGCGCCCGACGCACACCGATTTCGCGCACCCGCTGCGCTACCAGGCTGCCCAACAGGGCCGACAATCCGGCCGCCGCCAGCACCAGTGCCAGTATCCCGAGCGGAGCGAACAGGCCCAGCACCAGCCGGGTCCAGCCACTGACCCGCCAGCGGGCGGCGGCGAAGCTGCCGACGTCGATCAATCCGAAGTCGGCATCGATCTCGGTGGCAATCTGGCGCAAGCGCGGCGCGAAGGTTTCCGGTGCGCCGCGCACGCGAACCGAAACGGCCAGTTCGTAGACCGGTGCCCTGGGCACCGGGGCGAACACGCTCGGGCCATCTGCCCCACCCCGCCCGGTCAAACGCACCGGCTGGCTCACCCCGATCACCTGGTAGTCGATCTTGCCGGCCGACTCTTGCACGCTGAAGCTGCGACCGACCGGATCGTCGTCGCCAAACAATGCCGTTGCGGCGGCCGGGTCGAGCACGGCGACGGGTTGGGTTTGCGCGATTTCGCTGGCGTCGAACCACCGACCGGAGCGCATGGCAAACCCATAGACATCGCGATACCCCAAGTCGACCGGCGCGAAGTCGACGTTCATTCGCTGCTCCTCGCGCTCCACATCCCGCCGCGAGACCAAGGCAACCGGAATATTGGCCGACACGGTGACCGCTTCCACGCCAGGTTCAATGGCCAGGCGCTCGCGCAATCGATCAGCGAACCGCGCCTTGGCCTCGGCATTGCTGCCGTGAAACTGGGCGACCACGACCGAATCGGTTTCCAGGCCCAGCGGCGCGCGTATCTGGTCGCGCGCGCCGAGCATCGCCTGACCCGTGGCCAGCACGGTCACCACCGCCAACAGCGATTGCAGACCGAACAGCGCACGCCCGAACCGGGACAGGCCGCCTGCCGTGCGCGCGCCACTGCGCAGCTCGACGGCCAGATCGCCCCGACGCAGTCGACGCCAGGTTGGCAGTATCAATAACGTGGCCATCAAAACTGCGGCCAGCGCGCTGATAGCCAGCACCGGCATCGACAGGTTCAGCTCGAAATACAGCGGCATGCCGTTTTCGACGCTGCGCAGATAGTCGCCAAGCCCGGCAAGCAGCCGATCGGCGATCGCCACGGCCAGCACCCAGGCGGCCATGATCAGCAGCAGGGCCTGACCGAGCAGGCTCGACACCACCCGAACCGAGGTCGCTCCCAGCGCATGGCGCGTGGCCAGGTCGCGCCCCCGCCCCAGCCACCGCACCAGCAACAGTCCGCCCACATTGCTGGCGGCGAGCAACAGTACCAGACCGACCACGATGGCCAGTACGACAATCAGCAATTGGGTGCCAGGGTCAGTCTGGCCGTCGAACAGCGCGCCAATCCGAAGCGGCTGCTGCCGGGCATCTTCGCCAAGACGCCGCTCCCGATCGATCTGAACCGCGGCCAGCGCCGCTTCGATGCCACCCAGCGCATCGGGATCGTCGATCCGGGCCAGTGCTGCCCACGGCCGATCCATCTGGGCTCGGTCGGTCGGCAACGCGATGGCCAGGTACATCTGCTGCTGAAACGGATAGGCGCGGCGTGCCGGCAATACGCCGATCACGGTCGCCGGTGCACCATCGACCCGGATCTGCCGCCCGACAATGCTCGGATCCGCTGCAAAGCGCGTGCGCCAGAGCGCGTCGCCGATGACCACCGTCGCGGGCGCGTCCGGTCGGAAATCGGCGTCATCGAATCCGCGCCCGAGCGCCATCGACCAGCCCAGCAGGCGAAATGGGTCGCCGTCGACCAGCAAGCCGCTGACCCGCTCGGCATGACTGCCGTCGCCAACTCGCGCCGAACCCACATTGAAATCGTTCCACCGAGTCAGCGACGCATCGACCAGGCCGGGTATCTCCTGGCGCAGCGCGAGTGCATCCGCCCCGGTAAGCGTGAGGCCCTGCGCCGGGCCGAAGCCGGCTCCCACGGCATACAGCGCCTGGGCCGGCAACGCAGCAGGCGCGTCGTTGGTCACCAGTCGGGCGATTGCAGCAACCGACATCACCGCCGTCAGCCCAAGCGCCAGCACCAAAACGGCCGCCAGATTGCCGGCTGGCCGCGCGCGCAACAAACGCCATGCATCGGACAAGACATCCACGACTCGGCTCATCGGCTTTTCCTCACTCGTTCCGCAGGGTAATCATCGGATACAACTCGCGGCGCAAACGTGCAGGCTCTGGCGAATATCGTTCAACAGCGTGGCGAACAAGGCGATCCTCCTTCACTGACAACCCGGAAGTTTGACGCTATAAGTAGGAATGACTACACTTTCAGTCGGAATTACAGAAGGGCCGATCATGACCGCCATCGTCTCTGAAAAAGGCCAGATCACCATCCCAAAAGCCCTGCGCGAGCGGCTGGGCATTCGTCCCGGACAACCGCTGGAAGTACGGGAAGAACAAGGGCGTCTGGTGCTGACCAAGGCCGTCACCGGGAGCGGCATCGACAGCCTGGTCGGCATCCTGAAACCGGGCAAAAGCACGGACGCCCTCATCGAACGGCTCCGCGGCCCGGTTGACGCCTGTGATTAGCGCCGTCGACAGCAGCGTACTGCTGGACGTGCTCGCTGCCGATCCGAAGCATGTAGATACCTCGCTGCGTGCGCTTCGACAGGCAGTGCAGAACGGACAGATAGTCGCCTGCGAGGTCGTCTGGAGCGAGGTTGCCTCGTTCTTTCCCTCGCCGGGAGCGGCTCGGGAAGCGTTCGAGCGCATGGGCATCGAGTTCAGCGGGCAGACGGTCGAATCGGCATTGCAGGCAGGCGCGATTTTCGCCGCCTATCGACGGGCCGGCGGCAAGCGCCAGCGTGTCGTGGCCGATTTCCTGATCGGCGCCCATGCGATGACGCAGGCTGATTGCCTGTTGAGTCGCGACCGCGGCTTTTTCCGCACTTACTTCAAGAAGCTCAAAATCATCGATCAGGCAGCTAGCTGACTGCCACCTCACCCGTGCGTTGATGTATCCGGTCATGGCCGCTCTCACTCGTAGCGCAGGGCGACCATCGGGTCGGTGCGCGCAGCACGGCGGGCGGGCAGCCAACCGGCCAGTGTGAGAACCAGGATCAGCACGCCGACCGCCGCCAGCGTGGGCAGCAGTTCGAAACCGGAAACCCCGAACAGCAAAGACTGGGCCAACTGTCCCAGAATGACTGCGGCAATCAGGCCCAGCACGCAACCGACCGCACCGGTCCAGGCGACATCGGCGTAGACCAGCGCACGCAAGCGGGCCGGCGCCGCACCCAGTGCCAAGCGCAGGCCCAGCTCGCGGGTGCGTTGCGCCAGGGCGAAGGAAAGCACGCCATACAAACCCACTGCCGCCAGCAGCGTCGCGAGCGCGGCGAAGGCACTGGCCAATGTGCCGATCAGGCGATCGGTGAACACGTTTTCGCCGACCACCACAGGCAGTGTGGCCACCTGGGACACCGGCAGGTTGGGGTCGATCTCGGCCACCACGCGTTCGAACGCCGACAGCAGCGGATCGACGCCACCGGCGGTCCGGACATAAAAGCCCATGGACCCGATGCCGTATCCATGTTGTCGCCACGGGATCAAAAACTGCGGCGGGATCTCATCCTTGACCTGGCTGTATTTGGCATCGGCGATCAGGCCAACGATCTCGATGTTCAACTCGTCGCCCGATCCACCCATTGCCATCCGTTTGCCGACCACGTCTTCACCCATTTCGAACTTGCGGGCGAAGGCTTGGTTGACGATCGCCACCATCGGCCGATCGGCATCGTCGGCCGCAGTGAACTCCCGGCCGCGCAGCAGCGGGATACCCAAGGCGTTCACTAAGCCCGGCCCGACGATATTGAATTGCGCATTGGTGTTTGTATCCGGCCCGGCGTCGAAGCCTTCGACCGCCAGGCTGGTGCCCCAATTGCTGTCGGTCAGCAGGGGCACCACCGATGCTCCGACCGACGCCACATCGGGCAGCGCCTGCAAGCGCTCCTCAAGGCCGGCATACAGCGCGTTCCTGCGGTCGTCGGTGTAACCGCTGCGATCGGGCGCCACGCGGAACGTGGCGACCCGTTCGACCTGCATACCCAGATCGATGCGGGCGACATTGGCCAGACTCTGGATGAGCAATCCAGCGACCACCAGCAAGGCCATCGAAAGCGTGACCTGAGCCGTGGCCAGACCGGTGCGCAGACGCGCGGCGCCGACATGGGTATTTCCACGCCCGGACTGGGCCCGGATCGCTTCGATCGGCTGCGCCTGCCAGGCCTGCCAGACCGGCACGACGCCGAATATCAGGGCAGTGAGGCAGGCAATCGCTGCGGCGTAACCAATAGCCGAGCCATCCAACTGCGCCGACAGCAGGCCCACCTGGTCGGGAGGCAAGACGGCGATCAGAGATTTCAGCGTAACAATAGCCAGCAGCACCCCGACCAAGGCACCGGCCAGCGCCAGGATAAAAGCTTCGACCAGCACGCCCACCGCGATGCGACCGGTGCCGGCGCCCATGGCCGAGCGCACTGCGATCTCGCCGCGTCGTGAAGCGCCGCGCGCCAGCAGCAGATTGGCGACGTTCACGCAGGCCACCAGCAGCACCAGGGCGGTGACCGCCAGCAGCAGGGTCAGCGGCGCACGAGCGCCCTCGATCAGGTTGCTCTGGCCGCGCGAGCCCGGCAGCAGCTCGATCTGTCGGTCGGCGAACCGCCGCAACCAGTCCTCGCTGACGCCGGACTGCAGCGGCACTTCCACCTCGCGAACCAATCGCTGAAACGGTGCGTTGATCGCCGCTTGGGCCTGCTCCGGGCTGACGCCATCGGCCAGCCGCGCGAACAGATAGATCCAGTAACTCCTGCGACTGTCGAACCCGGGATCGCGGCCCGGCTCGGCCAGCTTTGCCAGCGTGATCGGCACATAAACCAGTGGCGCGCTGCTGCGCGCGGTACCGGTGAACTCGGGCGGCGCCACGCCGACGATCTGCAATCGCTCGCCGTTGACGCTGAGCAGTTTGCCGATCACCTCGCGGTCGCTGCCGAGGTCGTTCTGCCAGTAGCCGTGACCCAGCACCACCACCCTGCCCTCGTCGGCGACTGCGGTGTCTTCCGGTGTGATCAGGCGACCGAGCGCCGGCTTCAGACCCAGCACACCGAAGTAATCGCCGGACACCATCACTCCGCCGCCACCGCGCACGGCGTTGTCGAGCGACAGGCCGGCGCCGAAGCCGCGATGCGCGGCAATGCCCTGAAAGACCGCGCGCGCTTCGTCGGACATCGAAAGATCACGCCACATCGGCCAGCTGAACACCTCCGGGTCGCGCCCCTCGATGCCGGTGCTGATGCTGCCCTGCTTGGGCCCCGGCGCCGACAGCAGCACCAGCCGATCCGGCTCCAGCACCGGCAACGGCCGCAGCAGCAGCTGGTGAAATGCCGAGAAAATTCCCACATTGGCGCCGATGCCCAGCGCCAGGGTCAGCACGACGATCGCTGTGAAACCGGGCCGACTGGCCAGGCTCCGAAGGCTATAACGCAGATCCTGAATCAGTGGTGTGAACACGAGTTTCTCCTCAATTTTCGCGTAGTGCGGCTGTCGGCGAAATGCGCGCTGCGCGTAGCGCCGGCACCGCGCTGGCGAGAAGCGCGATGGCCAGGAACAGGATGGCGATAACGGCGTAGGTCACCCAGTCGGTGGGGCTGACCTTGACCAGAAACCCGCGCATCGCCTGAGCAAACGCGGTTGCGGCGACCAGCCCGACGGCGATACCAATGCTCGCCAGCAACAGGCCTCGACCGACGAAGTGGCGAAACACATCGCTGGCGCGCGCGCCCACCGACATGCGCAGCCCGATCTCGGCGCGACGCTGCGCGACCAGCGACTGAATCGCGACATACAGCCCAACCAGCGCGATCAGCAAGGCGACGGCCGCGAATGCACCGATCAATTGCAGTGCGAATCGCGCACGCTGCGTCGCCGCGTCGAGATATCCGTTCATCGTCTGAACATTGGCCAGCGGCAGCGTGGGGTCCATGGCGGCCAGCTCTCGGCGAATCGAGGCCAGCAGCGCGTCGGGATTGCCGGATACCCGCACGACCCAGTCGTTGGCACCGGCCAGCCCCGCACCGCCGGCCGTGAAGTAGACGGTCTCCCGTGGCGGTTCGTGCAGATTGTCCTGAAGTTGCCGGCGCACCACGCCGATCACTTCGAAGGCTATCGGGTCGGGCTGATTAAGGCGCAACCAAACCTGCTTGCCGAGTGGGCTGTCGTCGGGCCAGGCCGCGGCGGCCATCACATCATCGACGACGACGACCCGCCGCGCGCTGACTTCGTCATCGCGGCTCAGGAGGCGACCGGCCAGCAAGGGCGTTTGCATGGTCTCGAAATAGCCCGGCAACACGATGCGATAGTTGGCCTGCCGGTACGCGGTGTCGTCCCCGGCCGGCGCCTGGTTCGCGTATCGGCCATTGAAGGGCCGCCCGGTAAGCGGCAATGGGGTGGTCGCCCCGGCTTGCTCGATGCCCGGCAAGCGCGCCAGCCGCTGCTGGAACGCATAGATGAATTCGCGCCGCTGAGCGAAATCCGGATAGCGCTGCACCGGCAGATTGACCTGGAAGCTCAACACGTCGTCGGCGACGAAGCCGGGGTCGGTCCCGTTGATGGCATCAAAGTTGCGCACCATCAGCCCTGCGCCGACCAGCAACACGACCGACAGCGCCACTTCAAAAGAGACAAGCAGTGAACGCAACCGACGACCACCCCCGAGGGCGGCGGCCGAGCGATCTCGCAACGAGGCGGCGGCGGCACCCCGCGCACCCTGCCACGCAGGCAGCAGGCCGGCAAGCGCCATCACCGAGATGCTGACCAGCAGTGCAAACGCCAGGGCCGGCCCATCAATTCGCACCGCGTCCAGGCGGGCGATATTGGCCGGCGCCGATTGCAGCAAGAGCGCCAGTCCCACACGCGCCACGATCAGGCCCCCGATGCCGCCCAGTACCGCCAGCACGGCGGTTTCGGCCAGCGACTGGCGCATCAGGCGCATCCGGTCGGCGCCGAGCGCCGCACGCACGGCGAATTCCCGACCGCGTCCGGCGGCCCGCATCAGCAAGAGGCTGGCGACATTCGCGCAGGCGATCAGCAGGACAAAGGCGGCCGCGGCGAACAGCGCCCAGACCGAGCTGCGGACATCGGCGACGACATCCTCGACGTAGGGCCTGAGCCACTTGCGTGCGCCAGCCTGGCGCATGATCGGATAGGCATCGTGCATTCGCTCGGCAATCGCGTCGATCTCCGTCGTCGCCTGCTCGTAGCTCACACCTTCGCGAAGCCGTCCGACCACGTTCAGAAAAACGTTGTTGCGCGGCGTCGCGGCCAGATCGACGCGCAGCGGCGTCCACACCTGGACATCGCTGGCGACACCGGCGATTGGCGCCATGTGCAGACGGAACCCGGCCGGCAACACACCGACGACCTCGACATCGACGCCGTTGAGCGAAAACCGTTGACCGAGCGCATCCGCAGAGCCGCCGAAATCGCTCTGCCACAGCGCGTGGCTGATCATCGCCACGCGCGGCGCCGCGAACGTGTTGGCCGGAAACTGGACGCCGGGCGCAACGTCGGCCTCGCTGAAGGTGCCATCGATCGCGTTGAAGTGGCGACCGATCAGCGGCTCGACACCCAGCACGGCAAGAAAATCCCAACTGGCGTTGCCGATCTGAAGCTGCCTCGGCTCCGCGCCGGCACGAATGAATGTGCCGCCCACGGTGGTCACCCCCGCGATGCCCTCGAACAGCGTCGCCTGGGCCCGGAAGTCCTCCAGGTTCGGCGGCGACTCCGGGAAATGGGCGATACCGCGCGCCGTCAGCTCGGTCCAGATTCGCACCAGCCGATCCGGCTGCTTGTAGGGCAACGGCTCGATCAGCACCGTATTGGCCACGCTGAACAACGCCGTTGTGGCACCGATGCCCAACGCCAGCAGCAACACGGCCGTGCCGAACAGCAACGGCGAGCGGAGGAGAGAGCGAAGCGCGCGTTTCATGCGGGGGCATTCCTTGAACAGTGCGGATGTCGATATGCAGAAGCAACTCCGGCCAACGGGGTGCCGCGGTTGCGACGGACAGTCGGCCTGGCGGACAGAATGGGTCTGCTCTCATTCATCAGTCGTGGCGCAGCGCCACCAGCGGGTCGATGCGTGCTGCGCGCCGCGCCGGCAGCCAGCAGGCCAGCAGCGCGACCGCGCCCAGGAAGACAATCACGCCGAGGTAGGTCAGCGGATCGGCCGGGCCGATGCCGAACAGCTGGGCGCTCACGGCGCGGCCGCCGAAGTAGGCGCCGATCAGCCCCAGTCCCAGTCCGACTGCGGCCAGGCGTGCGCCCTGGCGAAGGATCGTGTGCAGAATCTGGCCGGCGCCGGCACCGATCGCCATGCGCACGCCGAGTTCGCCGGTGCGCTGGCCGACGGTGAAGGCGAGCACCCCGTAGATACCGATCGCCGCCAGGGCCAGCGCTACCGTGGCGAACAGCCCCACCAGCAACATGGGTGCGCGCCGGTTGTCCAGCGAAATCGCAATGCGCTCGTCGAGCGAGCGGATGTCGTACACCGGCTGCTCGGGATCCACGGCGAGGATCGCCTCGCGTACCTGCTGGGTCAGTCGATCCGGCGGCAGGGACGAGCGCAGCACGAAACTGCCCGAGTTCGGCACGGCCTGCGCCATCGGCCAATAGATCGTCTCCTTGGCCACGCTGTCGGCCAATTGCTGGTGCTTGACGGTTCCGACCACGCCGACCACGGTCGCCCAGGTATCCTGCCCCCCGCGGCGCAGCCGTTGCCCCAGCGCGTCGGAGTCGCCGAAGTACTTTCGCGCAAGCAGCTCGTCGATCACCACCACCGACTCGCTGTCGGGGCGATCACGCGAGTCGATCAGCCGACCGCGCAGCAGAGGGATGCCCATCGCCCGAAACAGATCAGCGTCGACCTGCCGCTGAAAGCCATGCGGATTGGCCTCGCCCGCCGCAGCGTCGAGGCCATCGATCCGGTAGGAGCCCTGTGAGTTGCTGCTGCTGAACGGCAGGTTGGAAGTGAAGCCGGCCGCATCAACGCCGGGAATGGCCCGCATCCGGGTCAGCGTGTCTTCGAAAAAGCGCCGGCGCGTGTCTTCATCTTCATAGCGCGGGGCCTCCAGATCGACGCGCGCGGTCAGTACGCCTTCACTGTCGAAGCCCGGATTTTCCTGCGACAGACTGTGAAAACTGCGTAGCAGCAGACCCCCCCCGATGAGCAGTGTGGTCGCAAGCGCAATCTGGGCCACGACCAGCGTGTTTCGCGACGCCGCCGCTCGCCGACCGCCGCCGCCGAGCCGCCCGCTCTCCTTGATGCTTTCGTTGACATCCAGCCGCAGCAGCGAGATCAGCGGCAACAGGGCCGATAGCACGCCGGCCAGCAGGGTCGCTCCCAGCGCGAATCCCAGCACGCTGCCGTCGAGCCGAAAATCGTAACCTGGCGAGCCTGCGTTCACGCCAAGCGCGGGCATGATGTCCATCGCCATCGCAGCAATGCCCAGGCCGACCGCGCCGCCAGCCGCTGCCAGCATCCCCACCTCGGTCAGAACCTGTCGGGCGATACGGGCGCGACCGGCGCCCAGTGCGCTGCGCAACGACAACTCCTTCTTGCGCGCGGAAATCCGGGTCAACATCAGGCTCGCGACGTTTGCGCAGGCGATCAGCAACACCATCGCGACCGCCGCCTGCAGGATCGCGACCATCGGCCGCGCATCGCCCACCTGCTGCTCGCGCAGGCTGCGGGCACGGCCAGTGAAGTTGTTGGCGCGCAGGAACTGGGCAAACCCGCTGGCCTGCTGATCGCCGAGCGAGTCGAAGCGATCGGCATTGCGAGCGACGATGGTGTCCATCTCGGCGTTCAGCCGTTCTATCGTCGCGCCAGGCTTGAGCCGCCCTATCGAGCTCGAATACTCGTTGCCTCGCTCCCGGTCGCCGGTCTGCTCGGGCGTGAACGCGAACGGCACCCAGAGTTGCAGACTGCGGCTGGGGAATGCGAAGCCCTCCGGCATCACGCCGATCACCCGATACGGCTCGCCATTGAGCCGGATGTCGCGACCGACCATTCCGGCATCGGCGTTGTAGCGATTGCGCCACAGGTCCCACGACAGCACCACCACCTTGTCCCGTCCGGGCACCGCGTGCTCATCCCCGAACACCCGCCCCACGGCAGGCTTGACTTGCAGGGTGGCGAACAGGCTGGGCGTCGCGCGAACACCGACCAGCCGCTCGGGCTGACCGCCGGCATCGCTGAGGCCGAAGCTCGACCCGGTGTACAGCGCGATATCGGAGAGCGATTCGGCCTGGTCGCGCCGATCCAGGTAATCAGGAATCGACGTTCCGGCGTTTTCCAACCCCATGGCCGGATAAGTGTTGTGGATCTCCACCAGCCGCTCGCCGTCCGGATACGGCAGCGGTCGCAGGAACATGCCGTGCATGACCGAGAAAATCGCGGTGTTGGCGCCGATGCCGAGCGCCAGCGTGAGCACCGCGACCAGCACGAACCCCGGCCGGGCGGCGAAGCCGCGCAGGCTGTAGCGAAGGTCGGCAATCAGATGGCTGAACATGGCGGGCTCCTCATTCGTGACGCAACGCCTGCATCGGCGCGATCTGCGCCGCGCGCCAAGCCGGCACCAGGCATGACAGCAGGCCGATGCACGCCAGCAAGACGCTGACCGACAACAGCACCCACGGATGGCCCGGCTGAGTGCCATACAGTTGCGCGGCGATCACGCGCCCCAAGGCCAATGCGCCGATCAGACCGATCGCCACGCCAGCCAATACCAACCTTGAGCCCTGCTGGGCGACTTGCCGCAACACGGCCGCCGAGGTGGCGCCCAGCGACAACCGGATACCGATCTCGTGCCGCCGCTGAACGACCGAATAGGCGATCACGCCATACAGCCCAAGCGCGGTCAGCACCACAGCCACACCGCTGAATACCGTCATCAGGCTCATGTTGAAGCGACGCATCTGGGTGGAATCGGCGACCATCCGGTCCATCGCCCGGATATCGAAAACCGGCATGTCCGGATCGAGTTCGCGCATCGCCTGGCGCAGTTGCTCGGCGTAGGCCATCGGCTCGCCGCGCACCTTCAGGGCCAGGTAGAACTGGTTCTGGGTGGCGTTGCTGTGCGCCATGTAGACCTCGGGCGTGACCTCGCGATCCAAGCCGTGCAGCCGGGTGTCGCTGACCACGCCAACGATCGATACCGGTTCAGGATCGAGGCCGAAGTACTGCAACTGCTGGCCGACCGGATCGGCGTCGGACAGAAACCGTCTGACGAACGTCTCGTTGACCAGCACGTTGCGGGGCATCGCGCCCGGTCGCTGGTCGCTGTCTTGCAACGCACGTCCCTTGACCACGCGCATTCCCAGCGCGTCGAAAAACTCCGGATTGACGAAACGCCAACTCCCGTGCGGTTGCGGCTGATCGGCCACCACCTCGCGCCCGACGATGGCGATATCGCCACTGATGTTGTCCACCCCGGACAGCGGCAAGGCGTCGCTGAGCCCCACACTTTCGACACCGGGAATGGCAGCAAGCCGGTCCAGCACGGCGTCCAGCCTGGGCCCGATGTAGCGGGTGTGGCGACGATACAGATCCACCACTTCCTCGTCCGGAATCGGCGGCACGCCGTCGAGCACCAGGGCGGCGGTCAGAACGTTCCGGCTCTGCACCCCGGATTCGACCTGGCCCAGCTGCCGCAAGCTCTCGATCAACAGCCCGGCACCGGCAAGCAGGGTCAACGACAAGGCGACTTCCGCCACGACCAGCGCCGAACGGAAATGTGCGCGGTCGCGGCCGCCGGCGCCGCCGGTGCTTCGGGCGTCATCGCGCAGCGCAGCGCTCGGTGAGGTGGCCGCCGCGCGCAGTGCCGGCCCGAGCGCGAACAGCAGCACGGTCAGCACGGCCGATGCCAGCGAAACCATCACCACCAGCGGATCGACACCCGGCCGGGCATGTTCGGGGACGATTTCCGGAGCCAGCGACAGCAGCGCCGGCACGGCGGCGGCGGCGACGATCAGGCCGAGCACGCCTCCGGTCAGCGCAATCACCAGGGCCTCGGAAATGACTTCGGCAATGAGCCGCCGGCGCCCAGCACCCAGCGCCGCGTGCAGGGCAAATTCGCTGCGTCGCCGGCTGCCGCGCGCCAGCAGCAGATTGGCAAGATTGGCGCAGGCGATCAGCAAAACCAGCGCCGAGGCGCCCAACAGTACCAGCAGCGGCTGCCTGACCCGATCAGTCAGCACCTGGGGCAGCGGCACCAAGCGTGCGCCCAGACCGGCATTGTTTTCCGGGCTGTCTGCCGCCAGGCGCGCATTGACCACCGCCAGCGCAGCGTCGGCCTGATCGAGGGATGCGTTCGGCACAAGCCGCCCGATCACAATCAGAAAATTACCCCGACCCTGACCCTCACTACCCAGATTCGCAGGCAGATACAGCTGCGCGCTGCCCGGATACTGGAACGAAGCCGGAGCGATACCGATCACCCGGTGCGAAACGCCGTTGAGAACAATGTCGCGACCGACGACGTCCGGGTCGGCACCGTATCGGCTCAGCCAGTGCTCGTGCCCCAGCACCACGACCCGCTCATTGGCCGAATCTTCCTCAGCGGTGAAATACCGTCCCTGCGCCGCCTGATGCGCCATCACGGCCCAGAACTCCGGCGACACCCGGTAGCCGGCCAGTCGCTCGGCTTCCCCGCTTCCGGTGAGGTTGACGGTAAGCATGCTGAACGCGGCGAGCTGGGCAAACACCTCCCGGGTGCCATCGCGCCAGGCGTCGAGCACGGTTGGCGAAACCGGTCCGCTCCAGTTGCCCTGCTGGCGCACAACCCGAACGATCCGGTCGGCGTCGGGATACGGCAACGGCTTGAGCAGCACCCCGTTGACCACGCTGAAGATTGCCGAAACGCTGCCAACACCGACCGCCAGCGTCAGAACGGCGACCACGAAGAACGACCGATCCGCCAGCAGGCGGCGCAGCGCGACGCGCAATCCGGAGAAAAGCGGAGCCATGGCTCAACCCTCGCCCAGATTCTCGGGCATCGCCAACTGCGCGCCCAGATCGACCCGCTGACCGCGGGCGCGGGCAATCTGGGCATCCAGACGTTGATCTTCCTCGTGGCGCAGCCGGTGCAGGGTTTCCTCGTCGACGATCTGGCCGTCGAACATGAATATCTTGCGCTGGGCGAAATCGGCGTAACGCGGATCGTGAGTGACCATGCAGATGGTCGCGCCGCCCTCGTGCAGCTCGGCCAACAGGCCCATCACCGCCTCGCCGTTCTTCGAGTCGAGGTTGCCGGTCGGCTCGTCGGCGAGCAGAATCGACGGCTGGCCGACCAGCGCACGCGCCACCGCAACGCGCTGTTGCTGACCGCCAGACAGTTGTGCCGGGTAGTGCTTGATCCGGTGCGCCATGCCGACCCGCTCCAGCGACGCCATCACCCGCTCGCGGCGCTCGGCCTTCGACACGCCGTCGCGGTAGGTCAGCGGCAACTCGACATTCTCGAACACGGTCAGATCGCCGATCAGGTTGAACGCCTGAAAGATGAAGCCAATCTCTCGATTTCGAATGCGGGCGCGCTGATTGGCGTTGATGTCCTGCACCGGTGTGCCGTTGAGCGTGTAGCTGCCGCCGGTCGGCGTATCCAGCAGACCGAGGATCGACAGTAGGGTCGATTTGCCGCAGCCCGAAGGCCCGGAGATCGACACGTACTCGCCTTTGGCGATATCGAAGTGCACGCTGGAAAGCGCGTGGGTCTCGACTTCATCGGTGTAGAACACCTTGGCGATGGCGTCGAGGTGGATCAGCGGCTTGGCGGTGTCGTTCATGGCTTTGGTCCGGGATTTGGGATTCGGGATTCGGGATTCGGGATTTGGGATTTGGGATTCGGGATTTGGGATTCGGGATTTGGGATTCGGGATTCGGGATTCGGGATTCGGGATTCGGGATTCGGGGTTTGGGGTTTGGGGTTTGGGGTTTGGGGTTTGGGGTTTGGGGTTTGGGGTTTGGGGTTTGGGGTTTGGGGTTTGGGGTTTGGGGTTTGGGGTTTGGGGTTTGGGGTTTGAGAT